>QFCH01000246.1_pt1 | contig 639269 bp, 607 predicted proteins | sample 5346071 | NCBI WGS metagenome assembly QFCH01 (sample SAMN09062255, study PRJNA434731) | Human gut metagenome, whole genome shotgun sequencing project. | isolation source: stool timepoint B chromium assembly | host: Homo sapiens | collected 2015
GGCCGGGTATGAGGTCAAGACGGTTCGGGGCGGCGGTATCAGCTTCCGGCTGACCGGGCAGGGACAGGAACGCTTCACCCGTCTGCGTGCCTCCACGCTGGGGGACGGCTACGACTTGCAAGATGTTCTGTCCGCCATTGAGGGCAAAGAAAAACGCCCCGGGCGCTCGGAGCGGAAAATCAGTCTGGCGGTGGATATTCAAGCAAAGCTGGCTGCCGGTAAGGGGCCGGGATATGAACGCTGGGCGAAGGTATTTAACATTAAGCAGATGGCTGCTGCCCTTGCTTATATACAGGACAATGGCCTGACCGATTATGAGCAGTTGGCACAGAAAGCCACCGAGGCAGCAGGCCGTTTTCATGCCATTTCCGAGCAGATCAAGCAGACGGAACAGGCCATGAAAACCAATGCCGGGCTAAAGGCCGCAACGGTTCAGTATGCCAAAACCCGCCCAGTCTTTGAGCAGTATAAGGCGACGAAGTACAGCCGGAAATTCCTTGCGGAGCATGAGGCCGACCTTGAACTGTACCGGGCTGCACAAGCGGAAATGCGCTCTCTGCTGGGCGGGGCGAAGCTCCCTAAAATGGATGTGCTGAAGGAGGAAGGCCGCAAGCTCACAGCAAAGAAAAAACAGCTCTATGGAGAATACCAGAAGGCACGACGGGATATGCAGGAGATCGTCACGATCAAGGCGAACATTGACACTCTGATGGGCTACACCGAGCCGGGAAGAAAGCAGGAAAAGGAGCGTTAAGGTTATGAAAATAAGGAGCAAAGCGACGCTGACACTTCGGGCCATGTTGGCCCGAAGATACGGGTTTGGGGCGAGCCCCAACAAGCCGCCTTTGTGCCACTTGTGGCCACAGAGGCATTGCTTGCCACTTAGCGGCAGCCCCTAAAATGGCGCAAAAAAACAGAGGCCCTTATTCTGGAACCTCCGTTTCTCTGGCTTTCTTAATGCCCTCGGCTGTGGCTTCTATCACGACAAGCTCTTTTTCATTCATGGAGTTTAGAAGCACATCAATATGCTTTCTGCAAGAGCTTGACCTTGCCCCTCCGTCCGCATGAATAAACTGGTCAACTGAAACGTCAAACATAGTAATGAGTTTAACAAAAAGGTCGAAGCTGGGATACTGACCTTTGTTCTCAATATTCATAATGGTACGGGAGTCACGGTCTACTAATTCCGCAACATAGGCTTGTGTCCATCCCTTTTCTTCTCTGGCTCGTTTGAGAGCCGCCCCGAGGCCGTGAAAGTCAAACCGTCTTTCTTCTTGGTTCATTCTCATATCACCCTATATCATTGTACATTTCGGGTCTGGTTATGAGAATGTAATGAAATTTTACATAAAGTAGTATTTCATTTCATCAATATGCAGCCTCCAACTTGTACTATTCGAGATAAAGAACTATAATGTACTCTGTGGAGGTGCGAAATGGACTATATGACATTGAAAGAGGCCGCCGAGAAGTGGGGCGTGACACCTCGTAGGGTAAATTACTATTGCGCTGCTGGGCGTATCCCCGGTGCTGTGAAGATGGCTGGTGTTTGGCTGATCCCAAAGAACGCAGAAAAGCCGATTGACGGAAGGACAAAACAAGGGAAGGGGTTGCACCATGAATAAAATCCTGATTATAGATGATGACAGAGAACTGTGCGCTTTGATTAAACGTAGCGTACAAGCAGAAAACATAGAAGCTGATTTTTGTAATACCGGAAAAGAGGGCTTACAAAAATTAAGAGAGCAGGAGTATCAGCTTGTGGTGCTGGATGTGATGATGCCTGGTATGGATGGCTTTGAAACGCTGGAAGAAATCCGCAAAGAGAACAGTCTGCCGATTTTGATGTTCACATCTAAAAATGACAGCATTTCTAAAGTACGGGGCTTACGGGCCGGAGCGGACGATTATCTTACAAAACCGTTTGATATGGATGAACTGATTGCCCGTATTGCGTCTCTTATTCGCCGCTACACTCGCTTTAATCAGCAAGCTGGAGCCATACAAAAGCTAAATTTTGACGGATTGCAGATTGACCTTGAAAATCGTTCTGTTACTACATCAAACGGCACTTTTGAACTGCCCCCAAAGGAATTTGATTTGCTCCTGTACTGTGCAAAACATCAAGGGAAAATTTTGACCAAACAGCAGATTTATGAGGAAGTATGGGGCGAAGAATATTTCTATGATGACAGTAACATTATGGCGATTATCAGCCGACTTCGTAAAAAATTAGAAGTCAATCCTTCAAGCCCAAAGTATATACAAACGGTCAAAGGGATTGGCTACCGGTTTAATAAGGAGGTGTAGTCAGCATGGAAATTATCGTATCCTTGACCATTGTGATTGCTGTTGTGGCTGTATTGACTTCTATCGTTCTCGTTCGGCGTGTAAAAAAACAAATAGCAGAAATGACCGATGTGCTGGTTGATGTGAAAAACGGAAATGGCAACCGGCGTATTCTATCTGCAACAAATGAACTGACAGCACCTCTTGCCTATGAAATCAATGAGATCGTTGTGGCCTATGAAAGCAGACTTTCAACTGTACGGCAGACAGAAGAAACCAACCGCCAACTTATGACGAGCCTTTCCCATGACGTGCGAACGCCCCTTACTACTCTGATTGGGTATCTTGACGCTGCACACAAAGGACTGGTCACAGGAAAAGACCGGGATGATTATATTGAAACCGCCCGCCGGAAAGCCCATGATCTGAAAGAATATATTGATGTACTCTTTGACTGGTTCAAGTTAAATTCAAACGAGTTTGCTTTGGAAATCCAGAGCGTTGAGGCCGCAGAGCTGACAAGAAATATCCTCATTGACTGGATACCGATTTTTGAGGATAAACAGGTTGAGTATGACATCGATATTCCCGAACAGCCTGTCCGGGTAAGATTGGATATGGACAGCTATATGAGGATCATCAATAACCTTATTCAAAATGTAATCGCTCACAGCCATGCAGACAAAATCAAAATTGCCCTGTCAAAGAAGGAAAATAACATGGAGCTGCTGCTGGCGGATAATGGAGTGGGAATTGAGAAGGAAGATTTGAAACACATTTTTGAACGGCTCTATAAGTGTGACAAAGGACGGTCTGAAAAAGGAAGCGGTCTTGGTCTTTCTATTGTCCATCAGCTTGTAGAAAAGATGGGTGGGAGTATAACAGTTGAAAGTTTGCCGGGAAAAGGAACTGAATTTATGTTGCTTTTTCCTTTGGAGAGTTAAGCGGGTTCCCGTCTTTATGGCGGGAGCCTTTGTCATTTTACTGGATTTCAAATTGCAAGGTTAATGCAAGGTTGCGGCAAGGTTAATGCAAGGTTGGCATGATAGAATACCTTACAGAACAGGAGGTTTTGAATATGGATACAAATTATATCATTGAAACAAAAAATCTGACGAAGCAATATGGCTCACAAAAGAGTGTGGCTGACTTAAATATTCATGTGAAGCGTGGGAGAATTTATGGTCTGTTGGGTAGAAACGGAGCCGGAAAAACCACAACTATGAAAATGCTGTTGGGTTTAACGAAGCCTACTTCCGGTGAGGTCAAAATCTGGGGAAAGTCTTTGCAAGGAAATGAAAAGAAGTTGCTGCCCCGCATTGGCAGTTTGATTGAGTCCCCTGGTTTTTATCCCAATCTGACCGGTACGGAGAACCTGCGTATCTTTGCTACCCTGCGTGGAGTACCAAACAATCATGCCATCAAAGACGCTCTGGATTTGGTCGGGCTACCTTACAAGGATAAAAAGCTGTTTTCGCAATACTCTCTTGGCATGAAGCAGCGGTTGGCGATTGCCCTTGCAGTCATGCACGATCCGGAGCTTTTGATTTTGGATGAGCCGATCAACGGCCTCGATCCCATCGGTATTGCAGAAGTACGCTCCTTTATTCGGGAGCTTTGCGACGCAAGAGGAAAAACTATTTTGATTTCCAGTCACATTCTTTCGGAGATTTCTTTGCTGGCTGACGATATTGGAATTATCGACCACGGCGCGTTGCTGGAAGAAGAAAGCCTTGCTGAGCTGGAGCAAAAAAGCAGTAAGCATATCCGTTTTACGCTCTCTGATACTGCACAGGCGGCAAGAATTTTGGAACGCAATTTCCATGAAAACCATTTCTCCATACAGGACGACCATAATCTGCGCCTGCACAACCTTGATCTGCCTGTGGGGAAAATTGTAACTGCTTTTGTAGAAAACGGATTGGAGGTATCAGAAGCACATACCTGTGAAGAAAGTCTTGAAGATTACTTCAAGCGTGTGACAGGGGGCGAAGGAATTGCTTAAACTAATCAAATGCGAATTTTTGAAATTGAAACGGAAAAAATTTATTCCGCTGATTATTTTGGCTGCGTTCCTGTTTCCAATCCCGCTGACTTATCTGATGACAACGCCCTCTATGATGGAGCGATATACGGATCGGGCAGATGCTTTCGATGGACTATTTAACATGGTGTTGGGATATGGTATCCAGTTTTTACTGCCCTGCATTATCGGAGTGATTGCCGCTATTCTGTTTTTTATGGAACGCGACAACGATACATTCAAAAATCTGCGTACAATTCCCGTAACCAGCACGCAAATGGTACTTGCAAAGATTATTGTCCTTTTTATCTTTGGAATTGTTTTTTGCGTGGCTTCTACCATTGCAACAATTCTTTGCGGAATTGGAACATTAGAAGTTTATGGAATTGGTTATAAGCTGTTTTTGGCGGTTGAAACGGGGATCTTCATTACGGCAGGAACACTCCCGTTGATTGTCCTTGTTGTCTTTTTCAGTAAGACCTATGTTTTTTCCATTTTGTTGTGTGTCTTTTACAGCGTTCTGAACATGAGTGCTACGGCATTGTTTGACACACTGCCTAAAACTATGTTATGGCTTCTGCCCACGCCACTGACTACATTTTGGAGTGCGGGAGATATGGCGGCTCATGGAATAAAAATGGACTTGGAGCAAATGACAGGGCTAATTCCCTCAACATTTCAAGTTGTATTCATTCTTGGGATTATGGCATTCGTTTCGTTCTTACTGATTGACAGATTATATAAGCAGAGGGGGGAATAAACATGGTTCGCATTGTAAAAACAGAATTTTATAAATTGAAAAGGTATCATATCCTTTGGGCGGGCGTTGCACTCATGCTCCTATCCGTCCTGCTGACCTTGTTTACCTCTATGGCGAATGATGGTTCCGTTTGGGATTTTGCCTATCTTACAGAACAGGTCATCAAAAACAATATGTCCATGATTTTTCCGATGTGTATCAGCCTAATTGCTGGATATATGATTTCTCGTGAGCAGACGGATGACACATTGAAAAATATTCTGACTGTGCCGATCTCTTTTAAGAAACTGTTGACCGGAAAATTGATTGTGTGCGGCGTATTGTCTATTATTTTCGGGCTGATATGTAGTCTGTTTACAATCATAGCAGAAATGATTGTGGGATTTCCCGGCTTTGAGATTTCCTTAGCTCTAAAAGCAGCCTTGCAGATTACTGCGGTTAATTTCTTTTTATATCTTGCGGTTCTGCCGATTATCGCTCTTACTTGTCGGAGTGCAGGCAGCTTTTTAGTCGGTGTAATCATTGCTTTTGTCTATGGATATGGAGGGATGTTTGCCGCTGGAAATATGACATTAGCAAACCTTTATCCGATTACCGCAAGTCTTGGAATGGTAGGCTACCGTAGCTATGATACCGCAGTCAACTGGAATATCGGAACCTGTTCTTGCAGTCTTGCGCTTGCTGTCGTTATTTCTGCCATCTTGATTTTGTGCATGAAAGAACGAGAAGCAACCCAAACAAAGAAAAAGGCCAAAAAGGTAGCTCCAAAGAAAGGCTGGTGATGATTTTATGAAGAAAATAGTTTTAGCATTGGCATTTGTCCTTTTGGGAAGTTTTATGCTTTCTGGCTGTTCAAAAGATGAAATTCTCGATCATTATAATAATATCGTTCAGTCGGCTGGAGCCATAGAACTTACAGGAAAGTCATCTTTGGAAGGAACAAAAGAAAAAGGGATCGATGATTATACGGGAACTTATACGGCTGATTATGAGGATTTTTCAGATACAGAGTATTTGTTCGGAGGAACTTCCATAAAAAGAGAAGCCGGTAAGGAACTGTCTATTGACTGCACTTTGGAGGTTACGGAAGGTACTGCAAAAGTATTTTGGATTTCTGGATCTGATAAAGCAGTCACTTTGATTGAAACAACCGGAACTTATAGTGACACAATTACACTTCCTGATGGTGGAAATTATATCGGAATTGAATGCGAGAGTTTCACAGGAAGCATTGAATTAAATATTGAATAACATTCTGCCGGACGACGGCAAAAGAAAAAAAGCCGTCGTAGAGCAGACAATTTGACACGCCCATTTGAAACGGCGGCTTTGATTTTCAGAGCCGCCGTTTCTTTGCGTTTACACAAACCTATGACGACTTGCAGGGACACGGTAGCCGATTGGAGGTTATTTTGCCGTGTCCTTTTCTCTTTTTCGCAGTATCCATGATCTGCACCAGTTAAAAAAAGCGTAGCTCCCCCTCCGGGACAGTCTGGTTATGAATATGAAATTAGACAACACATAAATGAATATGTAACTTCATGCGTCCGTGTGGCTTCATGCCGCCCGGGCGCTTTTGCGTTCTTATGGGGCCGCTTCGGGCCATGTTGGCCCGAAGTCATTCCCCTGTGTCGCTCCCCGCCGACTTCGTTTCGGTCACTCGTCAACTAACAACCGAAACGGAGGTCAATATGGCTATTATCAATTTGCGGGACTATTACCCATTCTATACATCGGATTGCTTCATGGAAGTATCGGAAGAAGTTGCAGAAATGTTCAAAGAGTTTGATCGTAAAGAGGCTGCCTACCGGCTGCGTACATACCGCCACAAAGCCTACTATTCCCTTGATCGGAATGACGGGCTGGAGCATGAAGCTGTCTTTGTCGCCTTTCAGTATGCCGACAGAAGAAAAGCGTATTCAGGAAAAGGCTTCTCTTGTAAACGTAAATGATTCCTTTAAAAAGATTATCGTTGTGAAAGATGTTGTAAATGTTACAAGAGATGAAGATGGAATTACTACGATGAGTATCTATGACTTTTTATTAAAAGAAAACAGTTTAGAACTATAATATTAAGGTATGGATTACAATGAAATAAAATATAAGGGGAGACAAAAGTGGATAAAATACATTGGCTACATTTATCAGATATACATTTGAATAAAAGAGATGTAGATAGTCGGCGTATGCGTAACAGGCTATTAGACTATATGAAAGAGTTAGGAATACAGATAGATTATATTTTTATTACCGGAGATCTTCGGTATGCTCCGATGGGAGAGTTTGCGGCAGATACTGTTGATTATATCAACAAACTTTTAAGTGTAACAAATCTTACCGTGGATCGGTTGTTCATTGTACCGGGGAATCATGATATTGAACGAGATGCGGAGGGACGTGCGGAGGCTATTTTAGAAAGTATCAAGGATTATTCTCCGAAGGATGGTGCTTTAGCCTCAGATAAAATGGCAGCGGTACATTGTGGACATACAGAATTTCGGAAGATGATGCATATAATTTATCATGAAAATCAAGAACAGGCAGCCAGCTATGACGATGATGAAAAGCCACATTTTGTAACAGAAACAAAGGACTTTAATATAATATGCATAGATACAGCTCTTACTTATACAAAACAGAGAAATGATAATCTGTTTATCGGTACAGAATATATCATGGATCTGCTTGAAGAGTTGAATCAAGATAAACCGTCTATTATATTGACACACTATTCTTTTGATTTTTTAGAGAGAAGTGAACAGATGCAAATTGTCCAGTTGTTGAAAGATTTTCATGTTCAACTGTGGCTTGCCGGTCATGAGCATACAGTCTTAATGAGAAAACAATGGGACTACTTTTATGAATTTCAAAGTGGAAATTTGATGCACGAAGGGGAGTATACGAGGAGTACAATTATGATTGGAACGTATGACCCGGCATCATACAATGGCATTGTTGAAGTGCATGAATGGGATTCAGATAATGGCTGGTTTAAAATGCAGAATGTTGGGGTTCATAAGGACGATTATTATGCCTATGAATTACAAAATACAAAGACAATGATTGACCAGATTGTCAGTGCATCGCACCAGAATGCAGGAAGCCCAGTTCGGATGGAAGCAGAGTTATCTGCAGTATCTGACAAGATGGAAATGGATACAGTTTGCGGAGAACTGTCGGCTGCAGAGGATATTCATCAGATGCCAAGTGAGATCAGCAGTGGGTATTTGTATGTGGATAATAGAATTGCACCTACTGCACAAGTAGAGGTTTTGGAATACAATATCTATGGTACAAAATATTATGAAATACGCAACGATGGCTTTGAATTTAAGTTTCTTGAAAGCAGAATAAGCATTCCCCCGCTTTACACACAGCAGTTTGAAATTGGAAATTTATCTTTTGGCTATGAACTGAGTGTATACTCTAATGTTGCTGATAGGTTATTTTGGTTTAATGTGATTTCTGAGATTGTGAATGCGTCAACAATAATCATTAAGTTTGGAGCAGCAGATGAGGAAAGAATATTAAGAATGTCTATACCGGGTGCAGGAAGCAGTTTTGACAGGATACGAGAAGAAACTGCTGTATGGAAAGAACAGATGGAACGAATCGCCAAAATAGAAAATTATTATGGTGTTAAGTTTTATCTTCCGAAAAAAGCAGATGAGAGTGTCTATGTTACGATTGAGATTTTGAGTGATGCTATCGAGGGACTTCCGGCACGTAGACTTCCTGTTGTAAATATGAAGTCGCGAGGACTTTTTAAACATTTTACATTGAATGAGGAGGTTTGGTATGGAGATGGATCAGATCTCATGAGTTTGAACTTGTTTGGATACACCTTTAAACCTGTTGCGGAGTATATTATGCCGGGAGAGTTTGTTTGGAATCGAAAGGAGCATGGATGGGAGTCTGATAAGAAAAATGGTGGTGTCTCTGTGCGAGTTGAGTTTATGGTAGATACGGATATTTCAAAAGATAAAAAACTTATGGATGTGATGCCTGTTTCTGATTTTAAAGATGAACTCAATTTAGAAGAAACTCCAATTGTTACGGGTGAGTGTGCGGATATAATATCTGATTATATAAATGTAAGCCATAAGGTGCAGGAAATATATAGACAATATCAGATGTATCAGGAAGCACTTGGAGAATGGATTCATTATGATTTAGATGAAGACAACCATCTTGTAAAAAAATATAGTGGAGCTGTCATAGATAAGGTTACTGTAAACAAAATGACAAAAAACATCTTGCATGAGGGAATGTTACTAGTAAGGAAAGCTGGTGCGTTTGTGCAAAAGTTAGGTTTGCAGAACGAAACAGACTTTTTAACGGATTCTATGGGAGACAATCTTGGATTCCAATTTATGGTGCTTGCTGCAATATACATGGATCATGGACATTGGGCGGTTGAGTTTGAAAATGGAGACAGCTTTTATAATCTTTTAGAGATGTGCACGGTGTTGCGTACTGTAGATGAAGAAGATAGTGCCGATTTATTAGAAACATTCACCTTGTTGAAAAATGAAATGGAAGAACAGGGAATGGATATACTGCATATTGATCATTATAATATGCTGCGTAATTATATTTATACGGTTGCTGATATCTATAAAATATTCTTTGATGCAATACAAAAAAAGCTAGAGACCATGGTTTGGGAAATAGATTCTTTGGTAGATAAAAACCCGGATTTTATTGCAACGGAAGGCAAATTCAAAGGCTGTATTTTTTATCAGACAGACACTGATTCGAATCGTGTAGATGTATTTGATCCAAGTGGAAATATTATGGCTGATTTTTCTATTTTTCAAAATGAAGCGATCAGAAATTATGAGAAAACTCGGCTTGGAATCCAAGGAGCGGTGGAGCATAACTAAAACAAACAATGAAAATATCAAGATAAGAGCAAAAATCAAAAAATGCTAACTTCCCAGAAACTATCATACTCAATCGGAGTTATTATATTATCAAGTGAGGAGTTCCTGCATTCGTGTCGGAGCATTTCTTGTAATTAAAAAGATCATTGATGATTATAAACTTCAAGAAAAGTGTATATATAGAAAGCAGTCTTTGCCAATAATGAAACTTTAAATTGTTTTTTTTATAATAATCCGTTATACTAAAGACAATGTATAGCGGATTTTTATTAGTGGATTTAGTGAGATTTTCAGATTCACTAATGTTCAGGAAGGCGGCATATTGTATGTGTGAATTTAATATCCAGGAAATAGAACTTTTTAATTACAGGCAGTTTGAAGATAAGAAATTTGTGTTAAATTCAAGAATGAATGTTTTTGCAGGAAAGAATGGCTCTGGTAAAACAACAGTATTGGAAGCGGCTAATGTCGTGCTGGGGGCATATCTTGCAGCGTTTAAGAGATATGTACCTTCCAGGTTTGTGTTTAATATCAAATCAACTGATGCAAGACGAAAGACTCAGATTTCAGATGATAGCAGAATTCTTACTGCTGGTGCAATCCCACAGTATCCTTGCAAGGTTAGTTGTAAGGCTGCATGGAATATTGATTATGAGTCTATTGGTTTTCAGCGTGTTCTTTTGAAACAGGATGGCAGAACTAAGTTTGGTGGAAAAAATCCAATGCAGCAGACTGTAATTGAATGGGAAGGCAAAATCGCAAATGCAGATCACTCTGATGAAGAGGTTATTCTGCCATTGGTATTATACCTTAGTTCAGCACGACTTTGGAAAGATGGAAATAAAAGAACAGTAAAGACAGGCGTATTGAGCAGAACAGACGCATATAGCCACTGCCTTGATGCGCAGCATGGATTGGATATTGCGTTTCGATATATAGATACGCTTAAAGCTGTTGCAGTTGAAGAAAATGATGGAAAAATTTTTCCGGCTTATGAGGTCATTTTGTGGGCGGTTAATGAGGCGTTTAGAGATGAGTTAAAATCAGGTGAAAAAATTATATTTTCTACAAAATATGAGGATGATATTATTGCACTTAAAACGTCTGAAGGAACCGTTCTTCCATTTCAGATGTTGAGTGACGGTTATAGAAACGTTATCAAGATAATCTTGGATATTGCAGCAAGAATGTGTATATTAAATCCATATTTGAAGGAGAAAGCCTTACAGGAAACACCGGGTATTGTTCTTATTGATGAAATTGATTTAAGTTTGCATCCAACTTGGCAGAAAAGAATTATTGGGATTTTAAAACAACTGTTTCCTAAAATTCAGTTTATCTGTGCAACACATTCGCCTTTTATTATTCAATCACTTGAAGAGGGCGAGCTGATCACATTAGACCAGCCTCTGGAATCTGAATATTCAGGAGAGAGTATTGAAGATATTTCGGAGGATATTATGGGGGTTGTGTTACCGCAATATAGTGAAAAAAAGAGAAAAATATATGAAGCTTCAAAGCTGTATTTTGAAGCACTTACACAGGCAAAATCGCAGGAAGACATAGACAGACTGGGAAAAAGACTGGCGGAACTGGAGGCTGAATACAGCGAAAATCCTGCTTATATGGCGTGGGTACATCAGCAGTATCTGGAACAGAAATGGAAAGTGAAAAAGAATGAGACCAATAAATAAGGGGGAGTCTCCATATAAAAAAATAAATGAATATAAGGACGCATTGCCATATTTAGAGAGACGGATAGGAATGTATTGTTCTTATTGTGAATTTTCTATACCACATGTTCCTGAGGTAGAACATGTGGTTTCAAAATCCAAAGGTGGAGATTTAACAGACTGGAATAATCTTAACCTGGGATGTAAATATTGTAATACACGAAAAAAGGCACAGACAATGCCGAAAAATAAAAAAAACTATTTGTGGCCGGATGAAGATAATACTGCTATCGCATATTCGTACATTAATGGTATCCCAAAGGTGAATGAAGAGTTATTGATAAAACTGGATTCAACAGGGGATTACCTGAAAAGAGCACGTAATACATATAAACTTGTAGGTTTAGGCAATTTTCCTACGGGAAAAGATAGAGATAGACGATTTGGACAAAGAAATATAGCTTATCAAAAAGCATTAAACTCGCTGGAAAACTGGAATCATATGAAAGACCTGTCAAAAGAATATCAGAATGATATGAAAAAGCAGATTATTATGACGGCCTTGGGAGATGGATTTTTTTCGATATGGATGGAGGTGTTTTGTAATGAACCGGAAATACGACTAGCACTCATAGAGGCTTTTCCAGGGACGAACCTGAATTATTATGATGAGAAAGGATGCGTTAAAGAAATTATATGACAAGGATTCAGTATAATCCGGATGCGATAATAGTTATCAAGTCTACGATCCCGGTTGGCTTTACAGACAGTGTGAGAGCGAAATATCACTGTGACAATATTATTTACAGGGGATGAGAAAAGGACAATTTGAGTGAAAGATAATATATTATAAGTATAATCAAATAAAAGCATTGGAAATACTTTTGTTAAAGACGCTATGAAATATGTTAGATATATTATTGTATGTGAACTTCCATAATAAAGTGCAACTCAAGTGAATCATACGGATTGAGAATACCCTGAAAATACTGAAAAAATAAGGAAAAACCTGCATTTTTTTATTGCAGAAATGCAGGTTTTATTGTTACACTATATTTAGTCGTAAAAACAACTACAAAGAAGAGGGATGTTCATGTATCTGGATTATGTTGTTGATATACCTGATGTAAAAGGAAAAATCACATTTCGAACCAAAGGTCAGGCTCGCTATGTTTATTATGAGTACAGCCGTGAGTACGATCCATCCAAACAGTATACAAATGTAAAAAGGGTTACTATCGGTAAGGTTTTGCCGGAAGATGAAAATAAAATGAGACCTAATGAAAATTTCAGGAAATATTTTCCGGAGGTTGAGCAGCCCGAGGAAAAAACAGTTTCATGCAGGAGCAGCTGTTTGAAGACAGGAGCATATATGATCATCAATAAAGCTGCAAAAGATCTTGAACTGGATATAAAACTGCAGGATTCATTTGGGGCAAAAGCAGCCGGGATCATGCTTGATCTGGCAGCCCATTCCATTATTACAGAAGGGAATGCTGCGCAGTATTATCCTGATTATGCTTATAATCACCCGCTTTTTACTCCGGATATGAAATGTTACAGTGATTCGTTTATTTCAGATTTTCTGAGGTCAATAAAAGAAGACCAGAGGCAGGATTTTCTGGATCAGTGGAAGGCGGACAGATGCAAACGCGAACGTATTTATATATCGCATGATTCAACAAATAAGAACTGTCAGGCCGGAGATATAGATATAGTGGAATTCGGAGCAGCAAAGGTGGATGCAGGACTTATCGCCGCCTTTATGAAGGAACGCTGTTGGAAAACAATGTAAATCAAATACGAATCTATATTGGGGAGAAAATTCTATCGTCTATGACAAAATTTGTTCCCCAATGCTATATCTGTTTCAGAGTCGAGAAATCGGTATCATTCGAAGGTTTGAGTGGAAATATAAGAAAAATTATCCGATAGAGACAGGAAAAATCATGCGCGAAAAGTATGAGAGTGGCTTGATTCGGAATGAACATGAATTTAAGGAGATGCTGAATAATGTGTTATCTAGTAGCGAAAGATCGTGATGCACATGGCTGTTTTGCTCTGAAAACAACTCATGGAAAGCATCTGGTAGAATTAAAGAGGGAATTGAATAAGGCCGTTGGGTATAAGGGAATACAGCTTGTAACAATCAGCAGGCCAACTGCGTATGGCGAGTACGCACCTTACCACTTTGTGGATACAGAGCAGGAGTTTCAGGCTATCGTCAAGGGACTTCGTCCATGAAATGTGAACTTCCATAATAAAGTGCAACTCAAGTGAATCATACGGATTGAGAATGCCATGAAAATACTGAAAAAATAAGGAAAAACCTGCATTTTTTATTGCAAAAGTGCAGGTTTTTTTACACACTATATTTAGTCGCAAATACAACTATAAAAAGGAGGAAATTATGTACTTAAATTACGTGGTGGATATACCGAAAATCAAAGGAAAAATTACATTTCGTAACAAGGGAAAAGCCCGCTATGTTTATTATGAATGTGATCGAATTTACGATCCTTCGAAACAATATACAACCGTCAAAAGGGTGACAATCGGAAAGATTTCAGATGATGATGAAACGAAGATGAGACCGAATGAGAACTTCAGAAAATACTTTCCTGAAGTGGATGTGCCGGAGTCTTTAGCGGATTCTGAAAGGAGCAGCTGTCTGAAAGCAGGTACATATATGGTAATTAATCAGGTGGTTAAGAATACTGGATTGAACCAGAAACTTGAGGACGTTTTTGGAGCTAAAGCAGCTGGTATGATTCTTGATTTTGCAGCATATTCAATCATTACGGAGAGTAATGCAGCACAGTATTATCTGGACTATGCGTTTAACCATCCGTTGTTTACAGAAGACATGAAAATTTATAGTGATTCCACTCTTTCGGAATTCTTCAGAAGTATTAATGAGAATCAAAGGCAAGGATTTCTGGACAAATGGAATGAAGAAAGAAATCATAGAGAACGGATTTATGTCTCTTATGATTCTACGAATAAGAACTGCGAAGCCGGAAATATCAGTATGGTCGAGTACGGGGCTGCTAAGGTGGATGCTGGTCTCCCAATCTTTAACTATGCCGCAGGATATGATCTGAATAATAGTGAACCATTGATGTATGAGAAGTATCCAGGAAGTATTAATGATGTTTCTCAGGTGCAGTTTATGATTGAAAAAGTTAAGGGATATGGCTATCGAAACATTGGATTTATTCTTGATCGAGGATATTTTAGCAAAGAAAATCTGAGATACATGGACAATAATGGATTCAGTTTCATCATTATGGTGAAAGGATGTAAGGAATTCATCCGTGACCTGATTCGTAAACACAAAGGAAGTTTTGAAAGCGATTGGGGGCATCAGATATCAGAATTCGGAGTGTATGGAAAAACAGTCCAAACATTTGTATATGCAGCTGACACAAAGAAAAGATATGTTCATGTTTACTACAATGCAGCTAAAGCAGCTGGAGAACGGTCACGACTTGAAGAAAATATCCGGGAGATGCAGAACTATCTTGCAAGATTTCAGGACACTGAGCATGAATTCGGACCGATGTTTCATAAATACTTCCATATGCATTATAACAAGGAAACCGGACATTTTGTATATGGAGAACCTAACCTTTTGGTAATCAGGGAAGAGTTGGATTTGTGTGGATACTTTGCTATTATCTCATCTGAGAAGATGGAAGCAAAAGAAGCGATTGGTCTGTATAAGAACAGAGATGCATCAGAAAAAGTATTTCGTGCAGATAAATCGTATCTTGGTAACAACTGTCTGCGGGTAGCTTCTGAAGAATCTGCGTCTACTAAGATATTTATCGGATTTATTGCGCTAATCATACGTTGTAAGATTTATCAGGCTTTGAAAAATAAAGCGAAAGAGCTGGTAAAGAAGCCGAATTACCTTACTGTTCCGGCGGCAATCAGGGAATTGGAAAAAATAGAAATGAACAGACAATTAGATAAAGTATATCGCTTAGATCATGCAGTTACAAATACACAGAAAGTAATATTAGACGCATTTGATATCGATGCAGCACATGTCACATACAAAGCAAACTGCATCAGCGAAGTTCTGAAAGGAAGAGGATAAATGGCAAGGAATATTAGTAAAGAGGATCAGTTAGAAATTGATTTTGTAGCCAATCTTGGCAGCAAAGTTTATACAAGAGATCTGTTCCAGAGAGACTAAACGGAGTTGTGATACAGGAGGAATATAAAATGACCATTATAGTAACCGGCGGAGCCGGATTTATCGGAAGTAACTTTGTTTTTCATATGCTAAATAAATATCCGGATTACAGAATCATCTGTCTGGATAAATTGACCTATGCGGGAAATCTGTCCACACTGGCACCGGTGATGGATAATCCGAATTTCCGTTTTGTAAAAGCTGATATTTGTGACAGAGATGCGCTTTATCAGTTATTCGAAGAAGAACATCCGGATATGGTTGTAAACTTTGCAGCAGAGAGTCATGTAGATCGTTCCATTGAGAATCCGGGAATTTTCCTTGAGACAAACATCATAGGAACTTCTGTATTGATGGATGCCTGCAGAAAGTACGGAATCAAGCGTTATCATCAGGTTTCTACCGATGAAGTGTATGGTGATCTGCCGTTAGACCGCCCGGATCTGTTTTTCACAGAGGAGACTCCGATCCATACAAGTTCTCCGTATTCTTCTTCCAAGGCAGCAGCAGATCTGTTGGTACTTGCATACCACAGAACTTATGGTTTACCGGTTTCTATCAGCCGTTGTTCCAATAACTACGGACCGTATCACTTTCCGGAGAAACTGATTCCGCTGATGATCGCCAATGCGCTGGCTGACAAACCGTTGCCGGTATATGGTGAAGGTCTGAATGTGCGTGACTGGTTGTATGTGGAGGATCACTGCAAAGCGATTGATCTGATTATCCATAACGGTCGTGTTGGTGAGGTTTATAATGTCGGTGGACACAATGAGAAGAAGAATATCGACATTGTAAAGATTATCTGCAAGGAGCTTGGCAAACCGGAGAGTCTGATTACACATGTAACGGATCGTAAAGGCCACGATATGCGTTATGCGATTGATCCGACTAAGATTCATAATGAGCTTGGCTGGCTGCCGGAGACAAAGTTTGAGGATGGTATTAAAAAAACTATTCAGTGGTATCTGGATAACCGTGAGTGGTGGGAGACTATCATTAGTGGTGAGTACCAGAATTATTATGAGAAGATGTATGGTAATCGGTAGGATCGCGTAGTGTGGAAGGCCGTCTCAGTGTTAACTTCCAATAGAGAGTGCAACTGCACCAGAAGCAGAAGGCGATTCAGAGCCAGGAGAAGTTAGCAGGTAAAAATATAGATTACGAGATTATCCTGTGATATACTTTAAGAACGAATCTGTGAATAGAAAGCATAGCATTAGATGGTTTTGGCTGTGCATGGAGATCCAAGAAAAGAGGTCATTGCGTTAGGACAAACGTATTTTGCAAAACTGCAAACATGAACCCGATTGATACATCGAAGAAAAACTAAATTTGCATGAGAAACAAAAGGTGGAACTGAAATGAATAAGAGTGTCTATTTATATGAACTGGATTCTGTAAGAAATTCAAAAGAAGAGATTCAATATGCACAGGAACGGATGTTCCAGGAAATTATACTGAATGGGAACCAGGTGATCTTGACCATGAATCAGTTAGCGGATTCTCGTGCATTTCTTGCTGCGATTGAAAATGAAAATACATTTGAACCATTTTTTGAGTTATGTCAGATGGGGGTGATCCGAATTTCGCAGTATGGAGCGTTGCGTACTCCGTCGCAATATTTTCAGGGAAAGATAGAAGAATTTCTGAAGAAGGCAAAGAAAACCGAGTCTGAAAAGAGTGCATTTATTTATTCAGGGGTTCCCGTTGCACATGATGATGTTGTGATGCTGAGACAGTTGTTGACAGCATTGCGTTATAGTGACCCGGAGTGTCTGAGGGAATTATCTGGTTATAATGAAGAAAATTATAGTGAAGAAAAGATAGAATATTTGATCCGCTATGTGAAGACGTTGCTGGCATTGAGTGTCAATGCATTTTCATTGAATCCACCTAAAAAGGTAAAGCAAAAGAAACTGACAGAATATCTTCATGAAATTGCATATCCGCTTACTGATCAGGATACAGTAGAAATTCTGAAAAGAGTTGAGAAAGATTTGAGTTCACAGGATCGTCAGGAATATCGGAGTGCCTGGCATATTTATCTCCACGAAAAAGAGAAAGGAGAAAAGGCAGAATATGCAGAAGCGGTGCTCGATCTATGTTATAATCTTACAACGGAAGACAGTATTTATGGAATTTCCAAGCATTATGATCCGGAAGATATAGAATCCTGCCGTGAATGGTTCAAAAGCAAATTGAAGGATTACTGGGAGAAGGATATTGCTCCTAGCCATGTTTTCCCTGCAAAGGATAGTACAACGTGGGAACTTTATCAAGGAAAACTCCCGGACTGGAGTTGTGCTATTCGGATTTTGCAGATGAAAAATGTGCAGGAAACGCTGGAACTGAAACCGGCTCTTGAAGATGAAAAATTACAGACGGGAAGCCGTTATGAAGTGGGGATGGAGAAAGAGCTGAAAGAGTGGGATAAAAGTATACATAAAGGAATAAAAAGAAATATCATAGATGCACTAATTGGGGTGGTGATCTTTGTAGGAATTGAGTTGGGAATGAACTATCTACAGGATATTGTGTCTGTAGAAGGGGAGCTTTCATTGGCTGCGACCATAGGATGGGCGGTCTTGCAGGTGATAGCTTTTGGTATTCTGAGTTCGTGGATTTCGGGTATGATATCCCGTTGGTGGACAAGTTGTGATATTTTAGACAGTATTGAGGAATTGACAAGAACGTGGGCGGATCTGAAAATCGTAAGAAAATGTCGGGAACGCCTGAAAGTTGAAAAAGGCTGAAATAAAAAATGAAAACCTGCTCACAAGAAGTTGGTAAGAAATAGGGATGAAAGGGAATGGAAATAAAAGGAACAGAAATGGATTCGATTGAAAAATATCTGGAATTAAGTCGGACGTGTACGGAGCTTTTTGCCCAGTCTGAGGAACTTCCGCTGGTACTTGACCCGAAGGAACTGTATGCATTTGCACAAAAAAGTGGCAGAAGAATCGGAATTGTATACGAGAGCCATTACCATTTAATGGTTGTGGATGTTGTGCGTGCAAAAAATGGAAGTCTGTTTGCATATGAAAGACTGATGAACCGCGTTATGAGAGGTGCGGTTGTTATCGTTCCATATTATAATGGAAAGTATATTTTACTGCGGCAGTATCGTCATGCTCTCAGGGAATATCAGTACGGTTTCCCAAGAGGTTTTGGAGAAGAAGGAATTTCTGCAAAGGAGAATGCGGGAAAAGAATTATGGGAAGAACTTGGTGTGCAAGCAGAAAAATGGAAAAGTTTCGGAAAAATTGTGCCGGACAGTGGTGCAATGAGTTCAAAGGCAGATGTATTTCTGGCAGAGTTGAATGAAGCTCCACAGGTGATACAGGAAGAAGAAATAGTAGGACATATTGCATTGGATTGGGAGCAGTTGGGCGAATGGATCCGGGATGGAAAAATTACGGATGGTTTTACTCTGGCAGCATATGCAAAGATGAGTTTACAGAAATAATGAGGATAGAAAAGAGGAAAAGACAGTACAAAATCTGCTGCAATGGTGTCAAAGATCAATATGATGCAGTCATCATTGATTGTATTTCCTGTGTTTAATAAATTGGGGAACATTTCAATGTGATTTGTTAAGAAAAAGTTCCCCAATTCGTATTGGATATTAAGAGCAAAAATCAAAAAAGGAGAAACTGTTTAAAAATGAACAGGGTGCAGGAGTTTATGGTATAGATGGATATTTATCAGATATGGACAACGTATAATAAGCAATGGTCAAGGTATGAAATACTGGCTTTTGGGCTGGTATTAACGGGGGTGTGCATCGGAATGGCGGTGTGTGTATACAGAAAGAAGCTGCGTATCATACAGGCATTGGCAGTCGTGGCATTGGTGGTGTTTCTCGGAATTGTATTTGGCTCAACGGTATTTACCAGGATTGGAACGGTCCGTCAGTATGAATTATTGCCATTCTGGTCGTGGCGGGAGGTAATCTGTAACCACGACCGGGAGTTGTTAAAGGAAAACCTGTTGAATTTTATCTTGTTGTTGCCGGCAGGGATTCTGCTTCCGCTCATTGCGAATCATAAAATTAAGTGGTATCAGGCTCTGGTGATCGGAATCCTGATGTCAGCGACAATTGAGCTCAGTCAGCTGATTTTTATGCGTGGTCTGTTTGAGTGGGATGATATGATTCACAATGGGTTGGGGTGTATGGCAGGATGTCTGTTTACGAATAATTTTGTGAAAAGTGGAGTAAAACATTAACAATAACATTGCTTTGAAACAATGATGATGTTGATTCATGGATTTGCCCATGATAAGATTGATACAATGAGAATGATAAAGAATATAATAATTAATGGTTTTACAGATAACGGAGGGAGTTCAAATGAGAAAAAAAAGATTTGAGGCGCTGTTATTAAGTTTGGTGCTGGCATTGTCTCCACTGAGCACCATGCAGATACAGGCGAAAAATGTTTCCGATGATACGAATGTGAAAACGGCACAAAACACGGGATATATAGAAAGTGATCTGGATAGGAATGTGCCTGTACACAGAGCAGGCGTTGCTGCATATGCGATGCTGCCATCTGCTTATTCGACAGATATTGATGCATGCAGACGCGAATATCCGGCAGTGCGTGACCAGAATCCATATGGTACCTGCTGGGCATTTTCTTCCCTCGGTCTGGCAGAGTTTGATCTGATCAGTGATGGAATCGCAAAGAAAGACATTGATCTGAGCGAGTTGCAGCTGATTTATTTTACTTATAATTTTGTGACGGATCCATTGGGCGGCACAAAAGGGGATACCGCAGAATACAACAGTGCAGAGGCGAAAGGCAGTTTTCTGAATTTTGGCGGTAATTATGAGATGGCAGCCCGGAGAATGAGCCAGTGGGTCGGCGCGGTAAAGGAAGCGGATGTTCCGTATACGGATGCTGAGAAAGTGGAGCAATCAGGACTGAAAGACAGTTATGCTTACAGCCGTGATGTGGCGCATCTGGAAAATGCATACTGCATGAGCCTGAAGGAAGATACGGATGGTGTGAAGGCACAGATCATGGATCATGGTGCGGTAGGTGTGATGTATGATCATCTGGATAAGGCGATGGCGAAGAATCAGAAAGGAGAATATACCTACTATGATGCCGAAGCCAGCGGCAACGGACATGCGGCTATGATCGTTGGCTGGGATGATGATTATTCCAGAGACAATTTTGCAGGATATGCAAAACCGGCACACAATGGTGCGTGGCTGATCCGAAACAGCTGGGGATCTTACTGTGATTATTTCTGGATGTCTTACGAGACGGTTTCACTCGGTGAGGCTGCGTGGGCGTTTGATTTTGATACGACGGATGCGTATGACAATAATTATCAGCTGGATGGTGGTCTGAACGCATATCCGACAGAGTTTGATACGCTTGCGAATGTATTTACGGTTCAGGATGCAAAGGCTGGTGTGGAAGCGGAAGAGCTGAGAGCAGTCAACGTATCTATGATGCACAATGCGAATGTATCTTATACGATCAGTGTTTATACAGATCTGAAGGATCCGAAAGATCCGACCAGCGGTACAAAGCAGGAAAAGGCAACGACAACCGGTGAGACTTCTTATGCCGGTATCTATACCATTCCGCTGGAGAATGCTGTGGAGCTGCAGCCGGGAACGACTTTTTCTGTTGTGGTCCAGACGGATACCAATGCGGTAGAGTGTGAGCTGGAGATGTCCATCGAGAATGGAGGCCAGGTCATCTGGTCCTGTGATGTCAGCAAGGGAAATGAAAAGACGTTTTATCAGTACCACAATAAGTTTTATGCATATCCATATGGAAATGCCTGCATCAAGGCACTGACGTCAGAGGTGAAGAATCCGGCTTATAAAACCGGTATTTATACTGAAAATGGCGAGGATGTCTACTATGTAGACGGAACGCGCCGGCATGATACCGGTCTTGTGGAGGTAGATGGCGTACGCTACTATATGAATGACGGTGTTGTACAGAAGGAAGAAACGGTTGTTATGCAGGAGGATGGCACCTGGGTATACATTAATGAAGAGGGTGTCGCAGATGATTCTTACTGTGGTTTTGTTTCTTACGGCGGAAGCTGGTGGGAGATTCGAAACGGTGTGATTGATTTTTCTGTAAATAGTGTGGATGAAGGTATTGTCAATGGTGAATATGGCTGGTGGAATGTGGTAAATGGCCGTGTGGATATGGGAAATACGGTCGCACAGAATGCCGGTGGCTGGTGGTGTATCCGGAATGGTAAGGTAGATTTCTCCTATACCGGAGTCGCACAGAATGCCGGCGGCTGGTGGAGAATCGAAAACGGCATGGTGAATTTTGCTTATAACGGTGTGGTAAACAGTGAGTATGGCTGGTGGTTCATCCGCAACGGCAGCATTGATTTTACTTATACCGGTCTGGCGCAGAATGAGTATGGCTGGTGGAGAATCGTCAACGGAACGATTGATTTTGGCTGCAACAGTGTCGTAGACAGTGAATATGGCTGGTGGTATGTCAGAAATGGCCAGGTCGATTTCGGTTATACAGGCGTTGCGCAGAATGAATATGGCTGGTGGAGAATCGAAAACGGTGCTTTGAATTTTGGCTTTACCGGTCTGGCGCAGAATGAATACGGCTGGTGGTATATCCGCAGTGGTATGCTGGATTTCTCCTATACAGGATATGTGGGATGGTACGGTGTAAATTACCGGGTGCAGAATGGTCAGGTGATCTTTTAACCGGAACAGGGGAATCTTGTAGAAGTGGTTTCGCAAAACGACTTCAGGGAATGATTTTTATTTCATACTTATAGTGTGAATTAAATATACGGTTTGAATGGAGATTGATTTATGAGAAATTAAAGGTTAACTCCTTCTTGCACGAACGAGCGTTCTTCTGTATAATGTAGTTGTAAAGATTTGAGTTGAAAAATGTGGAGTTTGTAGCAAAAAAATTACGAACTCTGGAGTCTGTTTGCCTGTGAATGTATATTGTAAAATTCACGGCGTATGCTATAATAAGATCATAAAGATATAATTATTTATTAGTAGCTTTCAGTTACTTTGTTTTGATTAGGGACATTCCCTTGAGAATTATCAGGGAATGTTGGATCACTTTCCCTGTTCATATAGATAATTAAAAATCTGCTATTACGCAGGGAAAGAGAGGAACGAAGGTAATGGATTTAGGAAAGGTAGTTATTACCCTCAAAGAAAAAGAGGAAAAAGTCAAAGACCTTCGTCCAATAGATGATGTATTCTTTGAAGTTTTGGCAAATGACGTTAATTTCTGTCAGGAAATGCTGCAGATTCTTCTTGAAGATAAGAATCTTGTAGTTAAAGACGTTGTTGTGCAAAGCAGTGAAAGAAATCTATATGGTCGATCGGTGCGATTAGATGCTTTATGTGTCTTGGGAAATGGAAAGAAGTGTAATGTCGAGGTACAACGCTCGGATAATGATGATCATCTCCGCAGAGTGAGATTTAATGCAGCTAGTATTGCGGTGAAAGATTCTCAGGAAGGCGAAAAATTCGAGCAGATTGAAGATATTATTGTAGTGTACATTTCTCAGTTTGATATTTTCAAAGCCGATCGTGTACTATACCATGTGGATAGTACAATCCGAGAAACGGGTAATCGTGTTGATGATGGTCTTTACAGAGTTTTTGTTAATACGGAAGTAAAAGACGGAACTACAGTTTCGGAGTATATGGAATGTTTCCTTAAAAAGGAAGTTAACAACTCGAAATTTCCGGCATTTACGAAAAGAATGAACGCTTTAAAGCATGAAGAAAGGGGGCTGAATGCCGTGTGTGAAGTAATGGAAAAGTATGAACAGAAAGCTGTTGAGGAAGGACTTTCTTTATTTGAAAAAGCAATTACAATGCTTGCGAGCGGGAAATCGCCTTCTGAGGTGGTGCTTACGGGTGTCCCTCAAAACATTGTAGATCGTGCTAGTCGCGCTATGAAACCTAAACTTAATAAGTAGAAAGTTGGCAGTAATGAAAGGATCATCTCAAACCGAGGTGGTTCTTTTTCTATGCAAACTTTTTGATATCACATATAATTACTTATTTTCCATCAAAGTTATTGCAATAAAATTTCCACCAGATTCAGCGCAATAGCTTTGTTGCGTTGACTTTAAAAAATTACCTTTTTGAGAAAAAGAAGGTTAGCCACATCACACTTGTTGACATCTTTCTACATGTCCACTATAATAAACGCAGGAAGAATACTCATGGTATACCAAAAAAATAACATACAATTTGACTATGGATTTTATTATTCTGTTGTGAATGAAGAGGAGGAATGAACTGGTGGAAGCAAATGCAAAGAAGTTTTTTTCGTCGGTAGCGATTTCCGGGCTGGAAGCGGTGACTGCAAAGCGCAGATATCTGACCAAATGTGAGCCGAAGGTCATGGAGATCGATGATGAAGAGAAGATTGTGAAGACTGCCTGTCGTGCCTGCATCGCAAACTGTGGTGTTCTGGCGCATGTGAAGAATGGCCGCGTCATCAAGCTGGAGGGAAATCCGGTGGATCCGATGAGCCAGGGACGTATGTGTGCAAAGGGTCTGGCTGGTATTCAGGCACTGTACCATCCGAACCGTAATAAGTATCCGTTGTTGCGCGTTGGTGAACGTGGAAGCGGACGATGGAGACGTATCAGCTGGGATGAGGCACTGACCCGTGTGGCGGAAAAAGCCATGGAAACCCGTGAAAAATATGGTGCGGAAGCGTTGTTCTGTACCACAGGCGGCGGTGGTAATCCGGAAATCTGGAGTATCGCCCGTTTCTGTAATGTATTCGGAACGCCGAACTGGTATGAGCCGGGCTGCGCGCAGTGTTATCTGCCGCGTGTGCTGTCCTGTGCCATGATGTATGGTGGTGCGGATTCTAGTATCGCGGATTCCAATGCACTGGAACTGTATGATTATGAGAATGCACAGATCAAATGTCTGGTGTTGTGGGGAGCAGGTCCTGCTTATTCCGCACCGGCCAGCGGCGGTCGTATGGTCAACGAACTGCGTGCGAAGGGTGTAAAGACGATCTGTATTGATCCGCGTTTTACACCGGATGCGGCAAAGGCAGATATCTGGCTGCCGATCCGTCCGGGTACGGATGTAGCACTGCAGATGGCATGGATCCGCTATATTCTGGAAAATCGCAGATATGATGAAGAATTTGTGACACGCTGGACCAACCTGCCGTATCTGGTAGAGGTGGAAAGCCGCTTCTTTGCCCGTGCGAAAAAGGGTGAGAACGGTGCACCGGATACGTTTTATGTATGGGATGAGAAGACAGCGTCCATGCAGCCGATGGAGTATCCGTATGATGAGAAGTTATCCCCGGCGTTATGGGGCACGTATGAAGTAGACGGAAAAGTATACAAGACCGGTATGCAGTTACTGTATGAGCGCTGTGAGGAGTTTACGCTGGAGAAAGCAGCAGAGATCTGCTGGCTGGATGCAGACCGTATCAAAGCTGCGATCGAGATGTATCTGGAGAATGCACCAAGCGGTATCTGCCTTGGTGTGGCAACGGACCAGACACCGAACTCTGTACAGGCTGCCATGGCTGCGGATACGATTGATTTTCTGATGGGTAACCTGGAGAAACCGGGTGCGCTGATGCAGCGTTTCCGTACCAGCGGTGTACTGAAAGTACCGAATTATCCGGTGCCGGTTGCATTGAAGTGTCTGCCGCCGGAGCAGTTGAAGAAACGTCTGGGAGGAAGAGAGCACAAGGGCTTAAGTATCTGGTATGCAGGACATCCGGGCAGCGTGCTGAACGCGATCCTGACAGAGAAACCGTATCAGCCGCGGATGTGGATCGACCGTTCCGGTAACAAGCTCGGTGTGCTGGCAGAATCCGGCCGTTGGGCAGAGGCAATCGAAAAGCTTGATTTTATCGTACATATGTATATGTATCCGACCTCTTTTTCCTGCTATGCGGATATTTTGCTGCCGACGGAGGAGTGGCTTGAGACGGATATGATCGTTGAGACCTGTAATATGCTGGTAGCCAGACAGCAGGTTGTCCACCTCTGGGAGACGATGGATGAGACGCTGATCTGGTCCCGCCTGGCTAAAAAATGTGCCGAGCTCGGTCATGAGATGTGTCAGAAAGCTTTTGATCCGGAATTTATGGGAGATCAGCTTCCGTATTGGGATTCCATGGATGAGTTTTTTGATCATCTGACACCGGCCATCGGCATGACATGGGAAGAAATGAAGAAAAAAGCACCATTCGAATATATGTCCAAAGAAGAATGGAAGTCTTATTATGTATACAAGCAGATCGATGATGCGACAGGTCTGCCGAAAGGTTTTGATACACCGTCGAAGAAGATTGAAGTATATGTGGAGAGTATGATCACGCTGGGAAGAACCGGTCAGCCGTTTTTACCGGTTGAGTTTGAACCGGCAGATAAGGATTATGAGCCGCTTCCGTATTATCTGGAGCCGGTGGAGAGTCCGGTCCGTGATGATGATACTGCCAGGGAGTATCCGCTCGTTATGACAAACGGCCGTGTACCGTTCTATCATCATTCGACGCTGCGTAATGCGGCTGCTATGCGTGAGCTGTATCCGGTTCCTGAGATCTGGATCTATCCGGATGTGGCAAAAGCGTATGGTATCGCACCGGGAGACTGGGTATGGGTAGAATCCAAGCGAGGCAAGATCCGTGCGAAAGCACTGGTCACAAAGGGAATCAATCCGGGAACGGTATGTATGGAGCGTTTCTGGCATCCGGAGACGATGAATACAAAGACGCATGGCTGGCAGGAGACAAACGTCAATGTTTTATCAAAATCAACCGCACCGTTTAACGATGTCGTTGGTACTCATACACTTCGTGCTTATCAGGTACGGATTTCGAAAGCAGACAGTGCGCCGGAAGGCATCTGGCAGAAACCGGAAGATTTTGTAAATTGGCTTCCGTTAGGTAAGGCATAAGGAACGGATAAGGAGACAAAGTGATGAAACAATATGCAATGGTTGTAGAGGCTGACCGCTGCATCGGCTGTAAAGGTGGATGCCAGGTTGCCTGCAAGACAGAAAATGAAGTGGCTCTGGGACGTTCCAGAAGCACGTTATATCATATGGGACCGACAGGTGTGTATCCGGATCTGCAGATGTACTTTCTGCCGGTAATGTGCCAGCAGTGTGAGGATCCGAGCTGTGTGGATGTATGTCCGACAGGCGCATGCTACAAGGATGAAGACGATGGAGTGATCTATATCGATCAGGATCTCTGCATCGGATGTCAGAGCTGTAAAAAGGCATGTCCGTTCCATGCAAACAATTTTAACAAAGAACTGCGTGTCATGGACAAATGTACCGGTTGTGTACAGCTGCGGGACGAAGGGAAAGAGCCTGCCTGTGTCAGAAACTGTGCAGGACGTGCCCTGCATTTCGGTGATATCAATGATCCGGAGAGTGAAGTATCCAAGCTTCTGGCAGCGAACGAAGGTCACGTATACACGCTGAAGGATGACAACGGAAATCATCCGTCCGGACGGTTTATCCTGAAGAATCAGAAATGGATCGACATGCTTCCGTTTGAATTTGAAGAAGCACTGCACAACGGTATGTACGAGGAGCCGGAAAGTGAACTGGCACATCGGATTTTTGAAGATCATTTGAAAAAAGCGAACGTGGTGCGTACGGAAATGAATGAGGAAAAGGAGGCGGAAGTGGAATGAAGCAGGTGGAAGTAAGAAAAGAACTGGCAAGAGCCAGAGCAGGACTCTACCGTTTCCTTGGCGGCTTATATATCATGGAAGTAGATGAGGAGACGCTGGCGAACATGAAACAGATGCAGTTTCCGACAGACTGCGCCAATGAGGAACTGGCGGAAGCTTACAGAGGGCTGGAAAAGGCGATTGCAGATCTGAACAATGAGGATCTGGAGGATGTGGCTGCTGATTATGCCAAGACGTTTCTGGCAGCAGGAGAAGCAACCGGAGTGGCTGCCTTCCCGTATGAGTCCATTTATACGAACAAAAAACGTGAGATCGGCGGACGTACCGAGCAGGAGACGCTGGCTTTGTATGCGCTGCATGGCTGGGAGCCGAGTAAGGATATGTTCCGTACGATGAACGATCATATCGGCCTGGAGCTGGAGTTTATGGCAGTTTTGTGTGAGGAAGAGTTACTGTCTTGTCAGACGGATAATGCAGATCGTGCGGCAATGTCTTCCCGTGACCAGAATGAGTTTTTACGCAAACATCTGAAATGGGCGGGAGCTTTCTGCATGGATATCAGTAAATATGCACAGACCGCGTTTTATCAGGCAGTAGGAAAAGTGACGAATGTATTTCTGGAGCAGGAGAGAGAAATGCTGGCAATGGGAGGTGCAATATGGGATATCGCGTAGATTACGACAAGATGAATGATATTCTGGCTGTCTGGTCAGAGACTTATCATGTGTATGCACCGGCATGGGATCAGAGAAAGAAGAAAGTGCGTTATCGTGAGATTAAGACGGTGGATCAGATCGTGCTGGATCGTCAGGCAGATTTTTCACCGAAGGAAGCTTACTATCCGGTGTCACAGACGATGTTTTATTTTACCGATACGGAAGTGACGGAGAGTGAGCTTGCAGATGACAAAGGAATCATTGTGATTGCCCGTCCTTGTGATATCAACGGAATGGCAAGACTGGACTGTATTTTCATGGAAAATGGAGGTCATGCAGACTATTTCTATGCAAGACTGCGTGAGAAAGTAAAGGTAGTCATGCTGGAATGTAGGGAAAGCTTTGAACATTGCTTCTGTGTATCCATGGGAACGAATAAGACAGATCAGTATGACGCAGCACTCCGCATTACAGAGAATGAGGTGCTGGTGGATATCAAAGATGAGACGCTGGGTGTGGCATTTGCATCGGCATCTGCCTGTGATTTCACACCGGAATATGTGCAGGAGAATCAGAAAAAACTGCATATTCCGCAGATTACAGACCGCAGTATGTTAAAACCGATCAGTGATCTGGAGTACTGGACACAGTATGATGAGAAATGTATGTCCTGTGGCGGATGTAATACTGTCTGTGGAACCTGCAGCTGTTTTGATACAGTAGATGTCATTTACCAGGAGGGAAGCCGCAGCGGTGAGCGCCGCAGAGTCTGGTCTTCCTGTATGCTGGAGTCCTATACGATGACAGCCGGTGGCAATCGTGCCCGCAAGACACCGGGAGCAAATATGCGATTTAAAGTGCTGCATAAGTTTTATGATTTTGCAGACCGTTTTGCAAAGGACGGAGCACACGGCATAGCCTGTGATGCACAGATGTGTGTCGGATGCGGCCGTTGTGATATGAGATGTCCGAAGCAGATTTCGTTCTTTGATGCGGTGGACGGTCTGGCAGCGGAAATTGAAAAAATGAATGCGGGAGAGGAGGCGTAAGACAATGGAAAATATTATGAAACCGGAACCGCACAAGATCGTAAGTGTTATCCGTCAGACTGCGGCAGAGTTTACGATTCGTGTGGCATGTGACAAAGATCCTGGATATGGACAGTTTTTCCAGCTGTCTCTGCCGAAAATCGGAGAGGCGCCGATCTCTGTCTGTGGAAAAGGACCGGGTTATGTGGAATTTACTATCCGTAAAGTCGGACGACTGACCGGTGGTGTGTTTGACCTGAAAGCCGGAGATACACTGTTTATGCGTGGACCGTACGGAAATGCATTTCCGGTGGATCAGTTTGAAAATAAGGATCTGCTGGTAATCTGTGGTGGTACCGGTATGTCACCGGTAAAAACTACGCTGACTCATTTTTATGATCATCCGGAAATCTGCAAATCGGTATATCTCATCGCCGGATTCAAGGATATCAACTGCGTGTTGTTCAACGAAGAACGTGCAAAATTTGCGGAGCGGTTCCACTGTACGTACTGTCTGGACAACTCCGAGGCACCTGGATTCCACAAAGGACTGGTAACGAAATTTATTCCGGATGTGCCGTTTGATACTTTCGAGGACTATAACGTAGTGATCGTAGGTCCGCCGCCAATGATGCGGTTTGCTGCACTGGAATGTATGAAATGCGGTGTCCCGGCGGAGAAAATATGGGTATCCTTTGAACGTAAGATGTCCTGTGCAGTAGGAAAGTGCGGACATTGCAAGATCAATGAGACTTATGTCTGCCTGGAGGGTCCGGTATTTAACTATACGAAGGCCAAAGAACTTTTCGATTAGAAATTTTTTAATACGTTATTTTTTAATACGAAAACGAAGCATCCTGTCAGAACGCTAGACGTTCACTACCTTCGTTTCACAGCGTTTTTATCGCGCTCGTTCCCACGCCTGAAAAAGAGGTCGTTCCCACTCGCGCAAAAACTTGTGAAACTCAGTCGTTCACTTAATCGCTTTCTCTGACAGGATGCTTCGTTTTCTGTATTTCTGTATTGAAATGATGCCAGGGTCAAAAGCCTGAAACCACGATGTGCTTGCACAGGAGTGGTTTTATGGCTTAATGACCCGCCCCGATATGAGCATAAAAGTGGAGCGTCAGCTTCACGATATGCGAATATTGGGTAGAATTGTGGGAGTACGAAGTACGGAACAATTCGTATGGCATCTTTTGACCCCGACATCTTGAAATGCTCCGCTTTACATAATCAGCCAGCTTGTCCACTCACGCGGCAGCACGGCATGAATACAGGAAGATTAATACCAAAAGGTGTTTTTCTTTTTGGAAAAATAAGAAAAATTGTGTAATGTGCTGAAATTTTTGACAAGATTTTGTGTAATATAATGTTGACGAAAAGATGAGAAAGGGCTAGAATATAAAGCAGTTAAGAAATGGTAGAACCAATCAAAAAGAACGTGTTTTTACAGAATCGTTAGGATCGAAATAAAAACTTTATTTTTTTTATGGTGATTGGTACTACCAAAAAAATATCATATAATTGGTACTACCAAACAAGAGTATTGACGAAGAATGTATTATCTTGTAGCAGGATAGTATAAATTACATTAAAAAATGGGTATAAGGAGGACTTGGATGATGGCAGATTACAGTTACAATCAGGTAACACCGGAACTGATCGAAGCATTCAAAAAAATCGTTCCGGGCAAGGTGTTTACCGGAGATGAGATTAATGCAGATTATTCTCATGATGAAATGCCAATCTATGGAAAAGGAGCACCGACGGTACTGGTCGAGGCTACTACAACGGAGGACGTTGCAGCAATCGTAAAGCTGTGTTATGAAAACAGCATTCCGGTAATTCCGCGAGGTGCAGGAACCGGTCTGACCGGTGCGGCAGTTGCACTGCATGGCGGTGTCATGATCGATATGTCCAAGATGAATAAAATCCTGGAGTATGACAAAGAGAATTTTGTGGTTCGTGTGGAAGCTGGTGTGTTACTGAACGATCTGGCTGAGGATGCACAAAAGCAGGGACTGTTATATCCACCAGATCCAGGTGAAAAATTTGCCACACTGGGTGGAAACGTATCTACAAACGCAGGTGGTATGAGAGCCGTAAAATATGGTTGTACCAGAGATTATGTCAGAGCCATGACGGTCGTACTTCCAACCGGTGAGATCGTAAAACTCGGTGCAACGGTTTCCAAGACTTCCACCGGATACAGTCTGTTGAATCTGATGATCGGTTCTGAGGGTACGTTAGGAATTATTACTGAACTGACACTGAAACTGATTCCGGCTCCGAAGGAGACCATCAGCCTGATCATTCCTTATGAGAATCTGGAAGATTGTATTGCAACTGTTCCGAAGTTTTTTATGGAGCATTTACAGCCACAGGCCATCGAATTTATGGAGAAAGAAATCGTTCTGGCTTCCGAGCGTTACCTCGGCAAGAGCGTATTTCCACAGAAACTGGAAGGCGTGGACATCGGTGCGTATCTGCTGGTAACCTTTGACGGAGATGATATGGAATCTCTGGAGGAGATTACGGAAAAAGCAGCAGAGGTGGTACTTGAGGCAGGTGCGATTGACGTACTGGTGGCTGATACACCGGCGAAGAAGAAAGATGCATGGGCAGCAAGAAGTTCTTTCCTGGAAGCAATTGAGGCAGAAACGAAGCTGCTGGATGAGTGTGATGTGGTCGTTCCGGTAAATCAGATTGCACCGTATCTGACGTTTGTAAAATCACTGGAAGAAAAATACGATTTTACGATCAAGAGCTTTGGTCATGCAGGTGACGGAAACTTACATATTTATGCATGTGCGAACGATATGGATGAGGCAGAGTTCAAGAAACAAGTTGCGGATTTCATGGATATTATTTATAAAAAAGCAGCCGAATGCGGTGGACTGATTTCCGGTGAACACGGAATCGGTTATGGAAAAATGGATTATCTGGCAGCTTTTGCAGGTGAGACAAGCATGCGCCTGATGAAAGGCATCAAAGAAGTATTTGATCCGAAGATGATCTTAAATCCGGGTAAGGTATGTTATTCGCTGTAGCGGAACAAAACTGCAGAAGTGGTATGAAGAAAAACGAAATTAGATGATTTGACAGAATAGTTGTTAAAGATATGAAAAACGCGTTTAGCGGAGGAGGATTCAAAATGGCATATTTAATTTCTGAAGAAGCACAGGATCTGTTACAGGATGTGAAAAATTTCTGCGAGAAAGAGGTCGTAGAACAGTGTAAAGCATATGATGTATCCGGTGAATGGCCAAAAGAGATTTACGATAAAGCAATCGAGCAGGGCTATCAGGCACTGGAAGTTCCGGAGGAATATGGCGGCCCGGGGTTATCAAGGGTGGATGTGGCAGCACTCATCGAGCAGATGGCAATTGCGGATGCTGGATTTGCAACTACCATTTCCGCCAGCGGACTTGGCATGAAACCGGTGCTGATCGCAGGAAGTGAAGCGTTAAAGCAGCGTGCATGTGATCTGATCCTGGACGGTGGATTCGGTGCATTCTGTCTGACTGAACCGGGTGCCGGTTCTGATGCAGGCGCAGGCAAGACAACCGCAGTCAAAGATGGTGATGAGTATGTACTGAACGGAAGAAAATGCTTTATCACAAACGGCGGTATCGCTTCTTTCTACTGTGTAACAGCCATGACAGATAAGACAAAAGGTGTCAAAGGAATGTCTATGTTCTTCGTAGAAAAAGGAACTCCAGGACTGAGCACAGGAAAAGAAGAGAACAAGATGGGTATCCGTACATCCAATACCTGTGATGTAGTGCTGGAGGATGTCAGAATCCCGGCTTCCAATCTGATCGGTGAGGAAGGCAGAGGCTTCAATATCGCAATGCAGACACTGGATCAGGCTCGTACATGGATGGGTTGTGTGGCAACCGGTATTGCACAGCGCGGTATCAACGAGGCTATCGCATATGGCAAAGAGCGTGTACAGTTTGGAAAACCGATCATCAAAAACCAGGCACTGAAATTCAAAGTAGCAGATATGGAGATCAAGACTGAGACAGCACGTCAGATGGTAGCTCATGCACTGACCAAGATGGATCTGGGTCTTCCGTACACCAAAGAGTCTGCTATCGCAAAATGCTATGCTTCCGATATTGCAATGGAAGTTGCTTCTGAGGCAATCCAGATGTTTGGCGGATATGGATACAGTCGTGAGTATCCGGTAGAGAAGCTGTTGAGAGATGCCAAGATCTTCCAGATCTTTGAGGGAACCAACGAGGTACAGAGAATTGTTATCTCAAACAGCGTAATAGGAAAGTAAGCTATCCCTTATCTAACAATATATGTATTCTGCTGATGGACATTTTTGAAAATCGGCGGAATACAAACAAAAAAATGCAGGAGAAAATCATCATGGAAATATTAGTTTGCATCAAACAGGTTCCGGACGATTCCGTAGAAATTTCATTGGATGAAGCTACGGGAAAACCGGCACTGGACGGGGTGACACCTGTCGTAAATGCATTTGATACATATGCAGAGGAAATGGCAGTACGTCTGAAAGAAGCTGTTGCTGAGAGTGAAGTAACTGTGGTATCCATCGGAGATGACAGTGTGAAAAACTCCTTAAAGAACTGTCTCGCAGTCGGTGCTGACCATGCATACCTCGTAAAGTGTGACGAGGCTGAAAATTTAGATGGTGCGGCAGTTGCGAAAGTTCTCGCAAAAGCAAAAGCAGACATTGAAGCTGCAGAAGGAAAGACATTTGATCTTATTTTTTGCGGAAAAGAATCCACTGATTATGCGGCAAGCCAGACGGGTCTGCTGCTGGCAGCAGAGCTGAATGTTCCGGCAGTTGCCAATGTGGTAGCAGTGGAGACCGCAGATGGCACCGCAAAGATCAGACAGGAGACCGAGACCGGATACAATGAAGTGGAAGCTTCTATGCCATGTGTTGTGACGATTCAGAAACCGAATTACGATCCACGTTATCCGACCATCAAGAGCAAGATGGCAGCCAGAAAGAAACCGATTGGTGAACTGGAGGTTGGTGAGATTCCGGAATCTTCGATGGAAGTCGTAAAAGTATATGCACCGGCAAAACGTCAGGCCGGTGTGAAGATCAAAGCAGAATCCCCGGAGGAGTCTGTTGCCCAGGCAATGAAACTCATCGCGGATGCCAAGGTATTGTAGGAGGTCACAGGAAATGAGTCTGACAGAAGGAAAAAATATTTTAGTATATGTTGAGACTGCCGGGGACACTCCGGTTGGCCCGGCACTTGAGATTCTGGCAAAGGCAAAAGAACTGGCAGGAGCAAAAGGTGAAAAAGTTATCGCAGCTGTTCTTGCAAAAGAGCCGGATGCAGCGGCCAGAACAGCCATTGAAGCCGGTGCGGATGAGGCAGTCATTGTAAAGACCGAAGAGAAACGTCCGGAAGTGCGGGCGGCCATGCTGGCAAAACTGGTGGAGAAATATACACCGGCGCTGGTGCTGGCAGCAGCGACCCAGGAGGGCAAAGATGTTACTCCGCTGGCTGCACAGAAATTCGATGCAGGATGTGCCGTTGATGTCATGAATATTGTGGCTGACGGAGATCAGTATGTGTTTACCTGCCCGGTATACAGCGGAAATGTATTGAATGATGTTGTATTGCATACCCGGCCGGCAGTAGCCACCGTGCGCGGCGGCTCTTTTTCCAAATCAATTGAGGAGGGAAAAGCCGGCAAAATTATAGAAGAAACCATTGAAATCGCAGAGGAAACGGTATTTACCAAGATCGCCAATGTGGTAAAAGAAATCAGTGAGGCAGTCAACCTGGAAGATGCCGATGTCATCGTATCCGGTGGCCGTGGTATGGGAAGCAAAGAAAACTTTGCACTGGTACAGCAGCTGGCAGATGTCTGCGGCGGTGTCGTAGGTGCCACCAGACCGGCCATTGAAGAAGAGTGGATCGGACGTTCCCATCAGGTGGGTCAGTCCGGCAAGATTGTTGCACCGAAGTTGTATATTGCCTGCGGTGTATCCGGTGCCACACAGCATGTGTCCGGTATGATCGGATCCGGATATATCATCGCCATCAACAAAGATGAGGATGCACCGATCTTTGATATCGCAGATGTGGGAATTGTCGGTGATGCCATGAAGATCCTTCCTCTGATGATCGAGGAAATCAAAAAATATAAAGAAGCATAAAAAGAAATATAAGATAAAAATACGCTAATCCAAATCCATTTTATACACTAAATAAAAGAAAGAAGCCCCATGCTTTATAAAAGTATGGGACTTCTTTATTATTATGTCAGAAATGGTGCATAAGCCTGCTTGTGCAGTTCTTTCTGTTGATACATCGCATAATCAGCCTGATGAATCACGTCGTTGACAGTCAGTTTATCATGGTTGGCTGGAATTTCGATGATTCCGAAGCTGAACCCTTTGGGGTATGGCTTTTCGTCTGTGTGGTCAAAGGCATTCTGGATATCGATAAGCCGTTCACGGGCAATCGTTCCCGGTAAGCCTTCCAAAACGAGACAGAATTCATCACCGCCGATACGAGCCAGGATATCTTCCTTTCGGATGAATTTTTTCATGGTATGTACAAAATGGCAGATATACCAGTCACCCTCCAGATGACCATAAGTGTCATTGACGTATTTTAAATGGTCCAGATCGCAGTAGCAGAAGGTAAGCTGCCGCTTGCTATTCAGTAATTTTTCCATCTGCTCGATCAGAAAATAGCGGTTTCCGATGCCGGTGAGAGAATCGTGGTAAGCTTCTGCGGTGAGTTTTTGCTCACGCTGCTTCTTTTCGGTGATATCCTGAATGATATGGGTATACGCTTTCTGACCCTGCCATTCCATCAGACCTGTCGTGATGCGGTAAAAGCGGTGAAGGGAATCTTCTGTTTCCCAGATCCATTCATATGCCTGCTCACCCTGAAAGGGGTCTGCATTTTTTTCAGCAAGATGCCGGATACACAGCGCATAGAGTTCATTGGATAGTGTATCGCCGGAGGTTCGCTGATGGCGGTAGAGGATTTCCTGATGATCCACGCTGGTCACCAGAATATCTTCGTTACTGCGGTCGATCAGCTGCATCAGCAGCTGATTGTAACTTTCCAGCATGTTTGCATGTGCTTTCTCACGGGTCGCTTCTTCCTTCAGGGATACTTCCCGTTCATGAAGCTGACCGGTCATCGTATTAAATGCTTCTGAGAATTCTCCCAGATAGGATACCGTCTGGGCGTAATCGCCTTTTGCCACCTGTTTTGCCTGCCAGGTCAGATGGTTCAGGTTTGCATGAATGTTTTTGAGGTTTTCACAAAGAAAATTGTCTCTGGGCGGTGTGTCAACGGACAGATTTCCATGGGAAAGCGCTTCGGAATAGGATTTCATTTCTCCGATCGCATTTTCAAGGAACTGAAGTCCCTGACCCAGCTTGCGGTATGGTTCATCCAGATCAAAAATATTCAGCGTTTCTATTTTCGCATCGTATAGAATGCTGCGTAAATATTCAAAGAGTAATTCACAGTTTTTGCTTTCCTGCATAATGAAAACCTAGCCTTCCGATTTCACAATCTCTGCACGAAAACGACAGACACGGTCGCCGGTTGCCCAGCAGTCGATCTCGATGGCAGCGTATGGTTTCCCGGTATATACGGATAAAATACCGGAAAGGAATCCTTCATCATAGTTGCATACCGTCTCACCAAGAACCGGGAGACCGGAGCAGTCTGCATCTTCTGAAACAGTCAGAGTGATGCGGCCGGTTTCCTCGTCCACACTTTCAATACGTAGAACACCGATCTTGAGTTCCTGTAGCTTTGCCTGCAGTTCACTGATAAACTGATTCAACGGCTGATCCAGATGCAGCATGTTCCGGGCAAAATATTCCCCACTGCGCTGTCCGGCTTTTCGGAAAATATCAATCTGCGCATCTTTCCCCAGGCGGGAGACCAACTCGTCTTTCATTGAATATTCCAACATACGATAAACAAGAACCGGAAGCGTTTCCCCGAGATTGCTGCGGCTTTTTTCATCATATTGCAGATACTGTTCGAAAGAGAGCGGTTTCTGATCCTCCATAAATATATTATTGTCCATAATTTTCTTTCCCCTTTACTGTTGTTTTTACATAGAATATACATAGAAACGACATTACTATTTTCCAGTATAGCATTTAAAAACTTAATATGCAAGGAAGCAAAAATAATTCATAGAATCTTAACGTTTCACGAATGGCGCGTGTGAACAGTAACTCTTATCGGATTTGTATTTTTTTGCAAAATCAGTTAAAATAGAACTGATTAAAATAAAGAAATGGAAAGACACAGCGTATGAATTTATTATCATTGGAAAATATTACAAAAGCATATACGGAGCGGGTGCTGCTGGATGGTGCATCTTTTTTTCTTCAGGAGGGCGAGAAGGTCGGCATCATCGGGATCAACGGAACCGGCAAGTCCACGCTGCTGAAACTTGCGGCTGGCCTGGAAGAGCCGGATACCGGAAGTTGTACAAAAGCAAATCATGTTGTGATCCGTTATCTGCCGCAGACACCGGAATTTGACGATTCCTGCACGGTGTGGGAACATGTGGAGAAAAAAATATCCGAGAGTACACAGTGGGATATGGAAGGTGAGGCAAAGAGTATGCTCCAGACACTGGGGATTGTCCGGCTGGAACAGAAAATCTCGGAGCTCTCCGGCGGTCAGCGCAAACGTCTGGCACTGGCAGAGATCCTGATGCAGCCCTGTGACATCCTTGTGCTGGATGAGCCGACGAACCACCTGGATCACGCGATGGCAGCGTGGCTGGAGGACTATCTGAAGCGCTGGCGGGGCAGCCTGATCATGGTGACACATGACCGGTATTTTCTGGACAGTGTTTCGAACCGGATCGTGGAGATCGACAAAGGAAAGATCTACAGCTATGATACCAATTATTCCGGATTTCTGGAGCTGAAAGCCCAGAGAGAGGAGATGGAAGCTGCTACGGAGCGGAAGCGGCAGTCGATTCTCCGGGTGGAATTAGAGTGGGTAAAACGCGGGGCAAGAGCCCGTTCCACCAAGCAGAAAGCACGTCTGGAGCGTTATGAGGAGATGAAAAACCAGCATGGTCCGCAGAGCGACGGTCAGATGTCTATGAGTTCCATTACAACCCGTATGGGAAATACGACCATTGAGATTGACGGAATCAGCAAATCCTATGGCGGACATACGTTTATCCGGGATTTTTCGTACATTTTCCTGAAAAATGACCGTGTGGGATTTGTAGGAACCAACGGATGTGGAAAAACGACATTGATGAAGCTGCTGGCAGGGCGGGAAGAGCCGGACAGCGGAAGTATCAAGGTGGGACAGACGATCAGGATCGGATATTATTCCCAGGAGATCGAGACGAGCAAAGAAGCCGGTATCGCTTATATGGATCCGAAGATGAGAGTCATTGACTATATCCGGGAGACAGCAGAATTTGTCCGGACCGAGGATGGACTGATCAGTGCATCTGCCATGCTGGAGCGATTTTTATTTCCGCCGCAGGCACAGTACAGCCTGATCGGGAAACTGTCCGGTGGGGAACGCCGTCGTCTGAATCTGCTCCGGGTGCTGATGGAGTCACCGAACGTGCTGATCCTGGATGAGCCGACCAATGATCTGGATATCTCGACTCTGACGATTCTGGAGGATTATCTGGATCATTATCAGGGAATCGTTATCGTTGTATCCCATGACCGGTATTTCCTGGATCGGACGGTCAATCGCATTTTTGCTTTTGAGGCCGGTGGTGTACTGAGACAGTATGAAGGCGGATACACGGATTATGCATTGAAAGCCGGAGAATCCGCACAGTGTAATCTGTCCGTGCAGGACGGAATCATCTCATCGGCAGCCGATGGAACCGAAGGGGCAGATACCGGCAGTGAGGCCGGCGGCCGTGCGGCATATGAGAACTACCGGGCGAACCGGGAGCGCAAGCTGAAGTTTTCCTATAAGGAGAAGCAGGAGTATGAGACCATCGAACAGGATATCCTGGATCTGGAGGAAAAGCTGGAAAGTCTGGATGCAGAGATGGCGGCGAATGCCACAAATTCCAAGCGTTTGTCGGAGCTGGCAGCAGAACGGGAACAGACGGAAGCAGATCTGGAACATAAGATGGAGCGTTGGGAATATCTGGAAGAACTTGCGGAAAAGATTCACGCGCAAGGTTGATGAACCAGACGGGTTTTATCTCAGTCGAGAAGACTCCCACTTCTGCAAGTGGTGAGTAATAACAAGTGTTATTTAAGTAAGTAGAAAGCGGGTGCAAGTTATGAAACAGAAAGTAAAGTATAAAGGAATCTTATTTATTGTATTATCGGCGCTTTGCTTTGCATTTATGAATATGTTTGTACGAATGGCAGGAGACCTGCCGGCGGTACAGAAGAGTTTTTTCCGAAATCTGGTGGCGTTTATCATTGCTCTGGCAACAATGGTGCGGCACAAAGAAGTTTTTCAGGTGGAAAAAGGAAACTGGAAGTATATGATTTTGCGGGCAGGCTTCGGAACACTGGGGATCCTGTGTAATTTCTATGCGGTGGATCATCTGGTGCTGTCCGATGCATCCATGCTCAATAAAATGTCACCATTTTTTGTTATTTTATTCTCTTTCCTTATTTTAAAAGAGAAGCTGACACCAATTCAGGTAACTGCGGTGTGCGGGGCTTTCATCGGAAGCCTGTTTATCATCAAACCGACGTTTCTGAATATGAATATCGTACCGTCTCTCATCGGATTGTGCGGTGGTTTATGCGCCGGAATCGCGTACACGATGGTGCGGGTGCTGGGACAGCGGGGGCAGAAAGGGGTATCTGTGGTGCTGTTTTTCTCCGGATTTTCCTGTCTGGTGACGCTGCCGTATCTGCTGCTAAACTATCATACCATGAGCATGTGGCAGGGCATCGTTCTGCTGGGAGCCGGAGTGGCTGCCGCAGGCGGACAGTTTGCCATCACAGCGGCATATTACCATGCACCGGCCAGAGAGATTTCGGTCTATGACTATTCTCAGATTATTTTTTCGGCGATCATCGGTTTTGCACTGTTTCATCAGATCCCGGACCGTTACAGTGTGCTGGGGTATGTCATCATCATCGGCATGGCAGTATGGATGTTCTTCTATAACCAGCGTCGGGATGCATCGGACGTGAAATAGGATGTTTGCTGTGCAGATTACGGGATAGAGGCTTGGAAATGACGGATAAGGAAAGCCCGCGGGAGGTTATATGCTTACATTTGGAATTGACTGGGATGATGTAATATCCCCCTTAAATGATTGTGCCATTGAACTGGCAAATGAGGAATATCACTTTGAACCTCCATTGACACTGGAGGATATTGATTCCTGGGAAAATACAGGGCGTGCATCGGTGATCAAAAAATATTATTCGGATCCGCGGCTGTATGAGATGCAGCAGGTTTCTGACCAGGCGAAGGCTTTTATCAGAACGCTTCAGACGAAGGGGATCGTCTATATCGTGACTGCCGTGCAGCCACAGTTTATGTCAAAACGTGTGGAGCAGATCAAGACGGCATTTCCGGATTTTCCGGATGAAAATATCATTATGGGATTTCAGAAATCCGTGGTTCAGGTGGACATTACGCTGGATGACGGACCGCATAATATATTAAAAAGCAGTGCACGGTTTCCGGTGCTGATGCGCCGCCCATGGAACCGGGAGCTGACAGGATTGCTGGCAGTCCATAATTATGAAGAATTTTTTCAGCTGCTGGATCAGATCAAATCTGCCATGATCGAGGACCGGGTGGAGCCAGCTCCGCCCTGTATCGTGGCACTGGTGGGACCGAGCGGTTCCGGGAAAAATGAGATCACACGGAAGTTGTGTGAGACCGGCAGATTCACGGTACCGAGAGCCTATACGACAAAAAGCGTATCTGACCGTATCCATACTACGATCACGGAAGAAGAATTTATCCGTTGCCGGGATACATTTATCGAGACGACCCGGTATGCGGGTTACGCTTATGGCACAAAGTGGAAAGATATCACGGAGCTGATGAATGGCGGACAGTATGTAGTGATGCCGATGGATCTGAGCGGTGCCATTGCCATGAAGCGGCATTATCCGACTGTGATCATTTTCTGTAAGTGCAAGCGGGAGCAGATGATCAGGAGTATTCTGGAAAAAGAGATGGACAATCATGAGAAAATGCTGCGGCTGGTATCCCTGGAAAATGAGCTGAAAAATGCGGCCCTGTGTGATTATGTCATTCACACGGACCGCGAAGATGCAGTGGAACGGATTTTAAAAATCTGCGGATAAATATGATATATAGGCGTTAAGTTTCATGTGCGTTCGACCTGGAATGATCAGCAGTCTGGAAATCCGTATAGAACAGCCACAGTGCGAAAATAGTCAGCATGATACCAAGACCGGCAAACAACGGATAGCTCAGCGTCAGGGAAATCTGGATGAGCCCTGAGAAGAAGCAGCCGATGATGTTGAATACAATATGAACCGGAATGGAGTATTTGATGCCATGTCCCCGTCGGCATACCCAGCCAAGGAACAGTCCCATCGCAAAGGCGTAGATGCCCTGCACGAGATTCATGTGTACAAATCCGAACAGTGCAGCCTGCAGGATGTTTGCAAACCAGAATGGCATGGCATGCCGTGCATAGCGGAAGACCAGTCCGCGGAATACCGTTTCTTCAATAACCGGTGCGAGAATGACGGAGTACACCAGGAGCAGCAGTGACAGATCATCGTATCCCTGGGAACTCATCTGTGCATGGTAAGCGGTAATGAGATCCGGGCGAAGCGCACCGATGGCATCAGTCAGCATGGTTGTGACATATTGCAGTCCAATGCCGAGAAAAAACATGGATGTAATGGTATGAAAACTGTATCCTGACGGATGTTTTTTTCTGCGGTGACGGAATGGTTTTACAAATATTTTATAGTACCAGGTACCGAATACAAGCAGCGCCAGAATCGCATAGACAAGATTCAGTGTCTGCAGATATTCCATATCGGAGGTAAGACCTGACAGGGAAGCCAGTAATTCGTTCAGTGCCGGTTTTGCATCACCGGAGGCGCGGAACAGAAAAAAAAGCATCGTGGGAATTGCTGCCACGATCTGCAGGATAAAAACCATGACCACGGGGAACAAACTTTTTATAAAATAGCGAAATCTTTTCATAATCTCATAAATCCTCTCTGTGCAAGAATGCTCCCGGTATTCTTCCGGCTTCTTGCATCTGTTCAGGAATGCCCTCGGCATTCTTGTCGCGAGATGCACGTTATGCATTGCATGATATACATCTTTTGACTATCTTATAAAACCGTTTTCGGTTTGTCCAGAGGTTCTTTCCAATATTAATAAAATCGTAACAATAAAATGTATCTTTTCCAGGTGGGGAGAATGTGGTAAGATGTTAGATGAATGAGAGAACAAATGTTTTGTAACAGATTAGACAACGTAATAGAAAGAGGAAATATATGGCATTTGCACATTTACATGTCCATACAGAGTACAGTCTGTTGGACGGTTCCAATAAGATTACAGAGTATGTCAACCGGATCAGGGAACTGGGGATGACAGCCGGGGCGATCACGGATCATGGTGTGATGTATGGTGTGATCGATTTTTACCGTGCAGCGAAGAAAGCGGGGATTAATCCGATCCTTGGATGTGAGGTGTATGTGGCACCGGGCTCCCGTTTTGACCGGGAGCAGGTCAAAGGAGAAGATCGTTATTATCATCTGGTGCTGCTGGCGGAAAATAATGTCGGATATGCGAATCTGATGAAGATCGTCTCCAAAGGTTTTGTGGATGGTTACTACTATCGTCCCCGTGTGGATATGGAAGTTCTGGAGACCTATCATGAAGGTATTATTGCACTGTCTGCGTGTCTGGCCGGTGAGGTGCAGCGTTATCTGACCAGAGGGATGTATGAGGAAGCGAAAGCGATTGCCTTAAAATATGAGACCTGTTTTGGAAAAGGAAATTTTTTCCTGGAGCTGCAGGATCATGGCATTCCGGAGCAGGCGCAGGTCAATCAGCAGCTGCTGCGGATGCATCAGGAGCTGGGCATCGATCTGGTGGCTACTAACGACGTGCATTACACTTATGAAAAAGATGCGGAGGCACATGACATTCTGCTTTGTCTGCAGACCGGCAAAAAGCTTTCGGATGAAAATCGTATGCGCTATGAGGGCGGTCAGTATTTTGTGAAATCAGAAGAAGAGATGAAGGCACTGTTTCCCTATGCGCTGGATGCGATTGAAAACACGCAGAAAATTGCAGACCGCTGCCATGTGGAGATTGAATTCGGTGTGACGAAGCTGCCGAAATTCGATGTGCCGGATGGCTATACATCCTGGGAATATCTGAACAAACTGTGCTATGAGGGACTTGATGAGCGGTATTCACCCAAACGAGTGCAGGAGTTGAAGCCACGTCTGGAATATGAGCTTTCGGTTATTCAGAAAATGGGGTATGTGGATTACTTTCTGATCGTCTGGGATTTTATTCATTTTGCCAGAGAAAATGATATCATGGTCGGTCCGGGACGAGGCAGTGCGGCAGGTAGTCTGGTTTCCTATACGCTGGGAATCACCAAGCTGGATCCGATCCGTTACAGTCTGCTCTTTGAGCGATTTCTGAATCCGGAACGAGTTTCCATGCCGGATATTGATGTGGATTTCTGCTACGAGAGACGTCAGGAAGTCATTGATTATGTTGTAAGAAAATATGGCAAGGACCGCGTGGTGCAGATCGTAACTTTCGGTACCATGGCTGCCAAGGGCGTTATCCGGGATGTGGGGCGTGTTATGGATCTGCCGTATGCCATGTGTGACAGCATTGCAAAAATGATTCCGAACGAGCTTGGAATCACCATCAGTAAGGCGTTGAAAATGAATCCGGAACTGCGTGGACTCTATGAGTCCAATCCGGAAGTGACGAAGCTGATCGACATGTCACTGCGTCTGGAGGGACTGCCGCGGCATACGTCCATGCATGCAGCCGGTGTGGTGATCAGTCAGAAATCGGTGGACGAGTATGTGCCGCTCTCGAGAGGCTCCGATGGTTCCGTGACGACACAGTTTACCATGACGACACTGGAGGAGCTGGGGCTTCTGAAGATGGACTTCCTCGGACTCAGGACACTGACTGTAATCCAGGATGCCGTGAAAAATGTGGCGCGTTCCACCGGAAAAGAACTGGATATGGATCAGATTGACTATAACGATCCGGATGTACTGGCCTCGATCGGTACCGGTCGCACCGATGGTGTGTTCCAGCTGGAGAGTGCCGGTATGAAAAACTTCATGAAGGAGTTAAAACCACAGAGCCTGGAAGATATCATTGCCGGAATTTCCCTGTATCGTCCGGGACCGATGGATTTTATCCCATCCTATATCCGTGGTAAAAATAATCCGTCTTCCATTGTGTATGACTGTCCGCAGCTGGAACCGATCCTGGCTCCGACGTATGGATGTATCGTTTATCAGGAGCAGGTCATGCAGATTGTGCGGGATCTGGCAGGTTATACACTGGGACGAAGTGATCTGGTACGTCGTGCCATGTCCAAGAAAAAGGGCGATGTCATGGCCAGAGAGCGTCAGAATTTTGTGTACGGCAATGAAGAAGAGGGGGTGCCGGGCTGTATGGCAAACGGTATTTCCGAGGAAGTTGCCAACAAGATTTTCGATGAGATGACAGATTTTGCAAAATATGCCTTCAACAAATCCCATGCAGCAGCGTATGCGGTGGTGTCTTACCAGACTGCATATCTGAAATATTACTATCCGGTGGAATTTATGGCTGCCCTGATGACATCTGTGATTGATAACTCTACAAAAGTGGCAGAATATATCCAGGTGTGCCGTCAGATGGGGATTGCCGTGCTGCCGCCAAATGTCAATGACGGATATGCGGGATTTTCCGTGTCCGGCAAAGATATCCGCTATGGACTGTCTGCCATCAAGAGTATCGGCCGTCCGGTGATCGATGCACTGGTACAGGAGCGCACGGAGAATGGGCGTTTTAAATCCCTGAAGGATTTTATTGATCGTATGAGCGGCAGGGAGATGAACCGTCGTGCCGTGGAAAACTTCATCAAGGGCGGAGCATTTGACGATCTGGGTGGCACGCGCAAGCAGTTTATGCAGGTGTACGGAAAGCTGATGGATCAGATTACCAATGACCGCAAGACCACGATGGCAGGACAAATGTCCCTCTTTGACATGGTGGCACCGGAGGAGAAGAAGCAGTTCGAGATCCGTTTGCCGGACTGCGGCGAATTTTCCAGGGAAGAGATGCTTGCCATGGAGAAAGAAGTGCTTGGTATCTATGTCAGCGGTCATCCACTGCAGGAATATGAAGCAAAATGGCGGAAAAATATTACAAAGACCACCGGAGATTTTGTCCTGGATGAAGAAAGTGGAACTGCCAGAGGTATCACAGATGATGAGAAAGCCATGATCGGCGGTATCATTACGGCAAAAAACGTGAAGTATACAAAACAGAACAAAGCGATGGCATTTCTGACGGTCGAGGATCTGTACGGAAGTGTCGAAGTCATTGTATTTCCGCGGGAGTATGAACGGTATCATCTGCTGATGCAGGAAGAGCAGAAAGTGTTTATCCGTGGCCGGGTGTCTGCGGAAGAGGATAAAAACGGCAAACTGATCTGTGAAAAAATCTATTCTTTTGATGATGCGAGACGGGAATTGTGGATCCAGTTTGCAGACCGGGAGACTTTTGAACAGCAGGAAAACGAAACCCTGGCATTGTTATCCGGGTCAGATGGACAGGATCAGGTAATAATTTACCTGGCAAAAGAGCATGCGATGAAACGGCTCGGGGCAAACATGACCGTTTTTGCAAATAATGAGCTTGTAAATGAATTAAATAAAAAACTTGGTGAAAAAAATATCAAAGTTTTGGAAAAGTCCATTGAAAAAATGTAAAAAAAAGATTAGAATAGTAGCAACATGAGGAAAAATGAAAATGATACAGGTATAGGAGGTTTTGTCATGGCTAAGGAAATACAGACAATTGGTGTGTTAACAAGCGGTGGAGATGCACCGGGTATGAATGCAGCTATCCGTGCGGTAGTGCGTCAGGCAATCTCAAAGGGAAAAAAAGTAAAGGGTATAAGAAGAGGTTATACAGGATTAATTGCTGAAGATATCGTAGATATGGAAGCAAAAGATGTATCCGATATCATTCAGAGAGGTGGTACGATACTTCAGACAGCAAGATGTCCGGAATTCCGTACAGAAGAAGGACAGAAGCTTGGTGCTGAAATGTGCAGAAAGCACGGTATCGAAGGAATCATCGTAATCGGTGGTGACGGTTCTTTCCGTGGAGCTCAGAAACTGGCCGCACAGGGAATCAACACAATTGGTATTCCGGGAACGATCGATCTGGATATTTCTTGTACTGATTATACCATTGGTTTTGATACAGCTGTTAATACAGCAATGGAAGCCATTGACAAAATCCGTGATACAGCATCTTCCCATGAGCGCTGCAGTATTATCGAGGTAATGGGACGTGATGCAGGATATATCGCATTATGGTGTGGTCTTGCAAACGGTGCTGAGCAGGTACTGATTCCGGAGAAATATGATTTCGACGAGCAGAAGATCGTAAACAATATCATTGCAAACCGGAAACGTGGCAAGAGACATTATATCATCATTAATGCTGAGGGTATCGGACATTCCACATCTCTGGCAAGACGTATTGAGGCTGCAACCGGAATGGAGACAAGAGCAACCATCCTTGGTCACATGCAGCGTGGCGGAAGCCCGACATGTAAAGACCGTGTCTATGCATCTACTATGGGTGCTTATGCCGTAGATCTGCTCTGCGAAGGCAAAAGCAACCGTGTTGTTGCCTACAAAGATGGCAAATTCGTAGATTATGATGTGGATGAAGCACTGGCTATGGAGAAACATATCTCTGATTATCAGTTTAACGTAGGAAAGAACCTGTCAATCTAAGGTTCGCTTGTGAATGGCAGGGGTGAACGGTAAATAAGAACAGAAAAAAGCAGTTTGCACGGAAAGGTGTAAATTGCTTTTTTTGTGCATAGCAAGTATAATAAAAAAGATGTTGGGGTAAAAAGATGCCATACGAATTGTTCCGTACTTCGTACTCCCACAATTCTAAAAAATAAAAGATATCATTTAAGAAAAGGAACTTCATATGATAACAAGTACAGCAAATGCACAGGTGAAAGCCCTGAGCAAACTGATAAAAAATGCAAGAGCAAGACGGCAGCAGCAACTGTATGTGGTGGAAGGAATCCGGATGTTCCGGGAGACACCGAAAGAGCGGATCGGGAAAGTGTACGTTTCCGAATCTTTTGCAAAAGATCCGGCACATGAAGGTGTTTTTGAAGGAACCGACTGGGAGATGTTGTCAGATTCCGTATTTGCTGCGGTGTCTGATACAAAAACGCCTCAGGGAGTGCTCTGTCTTGTGAAAATGAAAGAAAACCGGCTGGAAGATATGCTGGAGGATACAGACGGTGTCTGGCTGGTGCTGGAAAATGTCCAGGATCCGGGCAATCTCGGAACGATGTTCCGGACCGGGGAAGGTGCCGGAATTTCCGGTGTGATCATGGACAAGTGTACCGTGGATATTTACAATCCTAAGACGATCCGTTCCACCATGGGGAGCATTTTCCGGGTACCGTTTTATATTACTGAGGATCTGCATGGGACGCTTGGTCAGCTGCAGGAAAAGGGCATCCGTGTCTATGCGGCACATCTGGAGGGCAGTGTATGCTATGATGAACCAGATTACACGGAAGGAACCGCATTCCTGATCGGAAATGAAGGAAACGGGCTGACAGCGGAGACTGCAAAACTGGCGGATACCTATATCCGGATTCCGATGGGTGGACAGCTGGAGTCACTGAATGCAGCCATGGCAGCAGGTATTCTGATGTATGAAGCCAGCAGACAAAGAAGAGGGTAAGAATATGTTTCGTTTATGGGCAAAAGAATTTAAAGACAACCGGATGCTGCGGGATACGACGATCTGTGATGACAGCGATGAGACCCGCACGCACAAAGTATTTCATGCACTGGAAGAAGTATGTTACGTGTTTGATCTGGGAAAACCGATCTGGCTGGAACACAATATTGATGAGTTTAAACGTCATGCAAAAGCTCGTTTTTACCAGGATAGTTTTATTGAACAGATTAATTTTGATTTTTTGGAGATTCAGGTGATTGAGGAGGATTGATATGACGGATGGAGCAACACGCAGAATAGAACTGATGAATCGTTTAAAACAGGAAAAACGTCCATTGTCCGGAACGGAACTGGCAAAGGAGTTTGGCGTGAGCCGCCAGGTGATCGTGCAGGACATCGCACTGTTGCGTGCGACCAACCGCAATATCCTGAGCACAAATAAAGGATATGTGCTGTATGATCCGGAGCACGGTCAGAATCTGTGCCGGAGAATTTTTGCAGTGAACCATACCGACGCACAGATGCAGGAGGAACTGTATCTGATAGTTGATTGCGGCGGTTATGTCTGTGACGTGATCGTAGAGCATGAGATCTACGGACAGCTCAGTGCGGATCTGATTCTGAAAAACCGCCGGGATGTGGATGAGTTTATCCGGAAAATGGGTGAGACAGCGGATCTGCCATTAAAGGTCCTCACCGGCAACAGTCATCTCCATACGGTGGAAGCTGATTCTGAAAAAATACTGGATGAGATCGAGACCCGGCTGGCAGAAAAAGGATTTCTTAAAAATAAATAAAGAAAGCGCGCAAACAGACAAAAATCATAGAAAAATATGATACAATGGATAAGACGGCCAACCGATGTACTTTATATGAGGGACAGAAAGAAGGTCTGCCAAGTGAAATTCAGGAGGTTTTTTAGGATAGATGGCAGAAGAGACAGCGGAACGAGGGGAAAATGCCTATGACTGGCAAAGTTTGATGTTTTTATATAATGCGGCGATCAAGGAAGTCCGGACAAAGCTGGATATCATGAATGATGAATTTCAATACATTCACCAGTACAATCCAATTGAATATATCAAATCCCGCATAAAAACGCCGAACAGCATTGCAAAAAAATTAAGCCGGCACGGGCTGGAAAATACCATGGAAAACATGGTGGAGCATATCAATGATATTGCAGGTGTGCGTATCGTGTGCTCCTTTACATCCGATATCTATCGTCTGGCAGAGATGATTGGAAAGCAGAAAGAATTTACGATTCTTTATATCAAAGATTATATGAAGCATCCAAAGGAGAGCGGATACCGCAGCTATCACATGCTGATCACGGTTCCGATACAGACCACCAACGGGATCAATCCGACGAAAGTAGAGATTCAGATCAGGACCATTGCCATGGATTTCTGGGCAAGCCTGGAGCATAAGATCTATTACAAATTTGAGGGAAATGCTCCGGAGTATATCAGCCGGGAACTGCGGGATTGTGCGGCAATCACGTCCAAGCTGGATGCGAAAATGCTGTCACTGAATGAAGCGATCATTGCGGAAAAGGAACGGCAGCAGAGTGAAGAAGAACAATCGTGAGTGATAAAAGCTATTTTTGATACTCACATCACAGCACACAGGTAACTTCGATAAATGAGAGTATAGTTTACAAGATACAGGAGGAAATGAATGAGCGCGATCAAAGATATCAATCTTGCTCCATCCGGAGCACACAAAATAGACTGGGTTCGGAAAAACTGTCCGCTGCTTCGCAGTCTGGAAGATGATTTTTCCAAAGAAAGACCTTTTGAGGGCATCCGTATTGCTCTTTCCATTCATCTGGAGGCAAAGACCGCATATCTGTGCAAGGTACTGGCAGCAGGCGGTGCGGAAATGTATATCACAGGAAGTAACCCGCTTTCCACGCAGGATGATGTGGCGGCAGCACTGGTGGCTGACGGTTTAAATGTATATGCATGGTATGACTGTACACCGGAAGAATATGATCAGCATATCACAAGTGTTCTGGAGAACAACTGCAATATCATCATTGATGACGGCGGTGATCTGGTGCATATGCTTCATACAAAGATGCAGGATAAACTGCAGTATGTCATCGGAGGTTGTGAGGAGACAACAACCGGTATCATCCGCCTGATCGCCATGGCAAAAAATGATGAACTGAAATTCCCGATGGTACTGGTAAATAATGCAGACTGCAAGCATCTGTTTGACAACCGTTACGGAACCGGACAGTCTGTATTTGACGGTATCAACCGTACCACAAACCTGATCGTGGCAGGCAAATATGTGGTTGTTGCAGGATATGGCTGGTGTGGAAAAGGCGTGGCTATGCGTGCCAAAGGTCTGGGCGCAAAAGTTATTGTGACTGAAGTAGACCCGATCAAGGCGATTGAGGCAGTGATGGACGGATTTGATGTAATGCCGATGAACGAGGCAGCAAAGATCGGTGATTTCTTTATCACAGTAACCGGTTGTGCCGGCGTCATCAGCGAGGACGATTTCAAAGTGATGAAAAATGGCGCAATCCTGTGCAACGCAGGACATTTTGATGTAGAGATCGACATGAAACGTCTTCGTGAAATCGCACTGGATACCATTGATCAGCGTAAAAATATCGTAGGTTATCAGATTTCAGAGGATAAATGGATCTATGTACTGGCAGAAGGCCGTCTGGTCAATCTGGCAGCAGGTGATGGTCATCCGGCAGAAATCATGGATATGAGTTTCGCAATTCAGGCACTGAGTGCAAAATATCTGGTAGAAAATGCGAACAATCTGACAGAGAAACTGATCAGTGTTCCGCGTAACGTAGATCTGGAAGTTGCCAACAGAAAACTTCGTTTCCTTGGCAAATCCATTGATACATTGACACCGGAGCAGGAGAAATATCTGAATTCTTCCAATATTGACTTATAGGATAGAGCAGGATGCAAGAAAGGTCTGTTACATGCAGGAAAACATGTGACAGGCCTTTTGTGGGAAATATGTGAAAGTGGGAGTCTTTTTGACTGAGATAAATTTCCTTGCAGTGCGTCTTTATTCATGGCATACTATAAGGAAGTGCAGTGTACCGTGGTTTCTGAAACAAAGAGGTCAGATTCCGGGGGTACATGGGTGGAATATGGAGGAATGAGAAGCGATATGAAGAAAAAAGGAATGGTGCTTTTTCTGACCGGTCTGCTGGGCATGTCCCTTTTCCTGGGCGGCTGTACCAGCAAATCAGAGAAGAAGGCACTGGAATATAAGCAGCTTGGTATCAGTCAGATGAAAGAAGCTAAATATGAGGATGCGGTCAGCAGTTTTCAGAAGGCTCTGGATCAGTCTCTGGGAAGGATCCGTGCACAGGAATTGGATGTGTGCTACTACAAGGCACTGGCACAGTACAAATCCGGAGATACCAAGGCAGCCATCAAGACTTATGACGGACTGGTGGATTATGATAAGAAAAACTGGGAAGTATACTATCTCAGAGGAAGTGTATTGCTGGCAGACGGACAGCCGGATGCCTGCCTGAAGGATTATGATAAGGCAGTGTCCCTGAATGATTCGGATGCGGAACTGTATGGACATATCAGCGAGAATCTGCAGAATGCAGGCAGGACGCAGGAAGCACAGAAATATCTGGAGCAGGGGTTGAAACTGAAACCATCTTCTGCATCTGATTATGAAAATATCGGGAAACTGTATGTCATCAAAGGTGATACGGAAAATGCGGTCAAAATGCTGACACAGGCGGCAGATAAGGGTGCGGACAGAGCATATCTGGCGCTTGGCAAACTGTATACTTCAGAGAAAAAGATGGAGGATGCAAAGGCTGCATTCCAGAAATATATGGAAAAACATCCAAAAGATGCGGATGCGCTGGAACAGCTGGCGTCCATTGCTGCAGATGCAGGGGATTATGCGGATGCGGCAACGTATTATAAAGATGCCATGGAAGCAGCCGGCGGAGATCAGGTGAAAGAGCTGCAGAAAGCTCTGGTGGCTGTATATGAGAAAAACGGTGATTTTGCATCTGCACTGGAAGAGGCAAAAGACTATGTGGCAGATTATCCGGAAGATGAGACGATGCAGAAAGAGTATGAATTTCTGCAGACCAGGGTACTTACCGGACTGGAGAATACCGGAACTGACAATACACAGCAGGCGGATGATACAGCGGCAGATACAACAACGGAAGGAAACGGACAGTAAGTGGGAATCGTATACGAAAATGAACAGCCGGTGGAGCGCGTGATCCTGGTGGGGATCAGTGAGCGAAACGGTGATGATACAGAGAGTTCCCTGGCGGAGCTGGCAGAACTGGCAGCCACGGCAGGAGCTGAAGTAGTAGGCACGGTGATCCAGAATCTGGAACACATGCATCCGGGAACTTATGTAGGAACCGGTAAACTGGAAGAAATCCGGGATATGATCTGGGAAAAGGAGGCAACTGGAATCATCTGTGATGATGAACTTTCCCCGATCCAGATGAGAAATATGGAGCAGGTACTGGACAGCAAGGTCATGGATCGTACATTGCTGATCCTTGATATATTTGCGGCACGGGCACGGACCAGTGAAGGAAAGATCCAGGTAGAGCTGGCGCAGCTGAAGTATCGTGCCAGCAGACTGGCGGGCTTCGGACGATCCATGTCCCGTCTGGGCGGCGGTATCGGAACCCGAGGACCGGGTGAGAAAAAGCTGGAGATCGACCGGCGTCTCATCGGTCACCGGACGGCACAGCTCAACCGGGAATTAAAGGAAGTAGTGCGGCACAGAGAATTGACCAGGAGCCAGAGGATGAAGAGTCACACAAAAGTGGCAGCTATCGTTGGTTATACCAATGCAGGAAAATCCACGCTTCTGAATACGCTGACGGATGCAGATGTTCTGGAGGAAGATCAGCTGTTTGCAACATTGGATCCGACGACAAGAATGCTGGAATTATCCAATCACCAGAACCTGATGCTGACAGATACCGTAGGTTTTATCCGGAAGCTGCCGCATCATCTGGTAGATGCTTTTAAGAGCACACTGGAAGAGGCGAAATATGCGGATTTTATTATTCATGTGGTAGATGCTTCCAATCCGCAGTGGGATGCACAGATGCACGTCGTGTATATGACGCTGCAGGATCTTGGTGTCGTGGATAAGAAGATTCTTACGGTATTTAATAAATGTGACCGGATCACCGGAGAGGAAATCTTGCAGGATTTCCGGGCAGATAAGACATTGCGTATTTCTGCGAAGACCGGCATGGGACTGGATACACTGAAAGAAGTATTCGAGGATATGCTCCGGGATGGAAAAGTGCTGCTCAAGCATACATTTCCATATGAAAAGGCCGGAGAGATCCAGAAAATCCGCAAATATGGAGAATTACTGAAGGAAGAGTATACACCGGAAGGCATCTATGTAGAGGCTTATGTGCCACCGGAACTGTAATAAAACATTGCGGCGAAGTATTGAAAATGATAAAATAAAGAATAATGATTCCATGCAGAAGTGATGTATCAAAAAGATGCTTCTGCAAATGGAATCGGAAGAAGAAAACTGTTATAAATACATGGGAAGAAAGGAAGACAGTCAAGGATGGTACTTTTGATAAAAAACGGAACAGTCATCAATCCCGGCGACAAAACGATGACAAAGGCAGATGTTCTGATCAAAGACGGGACAGTGGCTGAGGTTGCACCTGCGATAAAAGAGAAAGCAGATGAGGTTTATGATGCGAAAGGCTGTTATGTCATGCCAGGATTTATCGATCTGCATGTGCATCTGCGGGATCCGGGTCTGGAGTACAAAGAAGATATCCAGACAGGCGGTGCAGCAGCACTTCACGGAGGATTTACGACGATCGTTGCCATGCCGAATACAAAACCGGTGGCAGACCGTCCGGACGTGATCGATTATGTGAAGCATAAAGCAGAGGCTGTGACGAAAGTGCACGTGCTGCAGACCGGAGCGGTGACGAAAGGTCAGAAAGGCGAGGAACTGGCAGATATTCACGGAATGGCGGCAGCCGGAAGCCGGACTATCAGCGAAGATGGCAAATCAGTTATGAACGCACAGCTTTACCGGGAAGGTATGCAGGCAGCCGCTGAGGAAGGACTTGTCGTTCTGGCGCACTGCGAAGATATCAATATGGTGCATGGTGGTGTGATGAATGCGGATGCGAAAGCAAACGAACTCGGATTTGCAGGCATTACGAACTCTGTGGAGGACGTTATTGTGGCGCGGGATATCCTGCTGGCCAAAGAGACCGGAGTACGCCTGCATCTGTGCCACTGCTCTACAAAGGATAGCGTGCGTATGGTAGAACTGGCAAAAGAAGAAGGTCTGCCGGTGACAGCTGAAGTATGCCCACATCATTTCTGTATGACATCCGATGATATCACAGAGGATGATGGTAATTACAAAATGAATCCGCCACTTCGTACGAAAGAAGATGTGGAGGCGTTACAGAAAGGTCTGGCTGATGATATCATGGACGTGATCGCAACGGATCATGCACCTCACGCAGCCAGTGAGAAGGAGCAGGGCATCCAGAAAGCACCGTTTGGCATTGTCGGACTGGAGACTGCGGCAGCACTGACTTATACAGCGCTGGTAAAACCGGGTATTCTGACTCCGATGCAGATGGCAGAGAAGATGAGTTACAATCCGGCGAAGATCCTTGGTCTGGATAAAGGAACCGTGGAGGCCGGAAGTCCGGCGGATCTGACGATTTTTGACCCGGAATGTGAGTGGGTCATTGATCCGGCAGAGTTTTTATCCAAGGGCAAAAATACACCGTTTGGTGGTAAAAAAGTGACCGGAAAAGTCATGGCAACCATCGTGGACGGAGAAATCGTGTATCAGGAGAAATAGACAGGATCTTCCCAAAAAAATAAACTATATATCATTTCATAAAGAGGAGAACGAAGTATAATGATCAACAAGTTAGTAGAGAAAATCAAGAAAACAGGCGCACCAATCGTTGTCGGCTTAGATCCGATGCTTTCCTATGTACCGGAGCATATTCAGAAAAAATCTTTTGATGAGTATGGAGAGACACTGGAAGGTGCCGCAGATGCCATCTGGCAGTACAACAAGCAGATCATCGACAGCACTTACGATCTGATCCCGGCAGTAAAGCCGCAGATCGCCATGTATGAGCAGTTTGGTGTGGAAGGTCTGAAAGCATTCCAGAAAACCGTTGATTATTGTCATGAGAAAGATCTGGTAGTGATCGGTGATGTAAAGCGTGGAGATATCGGTTCTACTTCCGCAGCTTATGCAACCGGACATCTTGGAAAAGTCCAGGTAGGAAGCAAGACATACCGTACATTTAATGAAGATTTCGCAACCGTAAACCCATACCTTGGTACCGATGGAATCAAACCATTTGCAGATGTGTGTAAAGAGGAGAAAAAGGGTCTGTTCATCCTTGTAAAAACATCCAATCCGTCCAGCGGTGAGTTCCAGGATCGTCTCATTGACGGCAAACCACTGTACGAGCATGTGGCTGAGAAAGTAGCTGCATGGGGAGAAGATGTCATGGGCGACGAGTACAGCTATATCGGAGCTGTTGTAGGCGCTACTTATCCGGAAGTTGGCAAAGTATTGCGTCAGGTAATGCCAAAGAGCTTCATCCTGGTACCTGGTTATGGTGCACAGGGTGGAAAAGGTAAGGATCTGACTCATTATTTCAATAAAGACGGTCTGGGAGCAATCGTAAATTCTTCCAGAGGTATCATTGCTGCTTACAAACAGGAGAAATATGCTCAGTTTGGCGCAGAAAATTTTGCAGATGCTTCCCGTCAGGCAGTTATTGATATGATCGAGGACATCGCTTCCGCACTGAAATAAAAGGAGAAGGAAATGGCAGAGAAATTCAAAGAGCAGGCAGTGATCATCAGCCAGGAGGAGATTGCTCCGGCGATTTACAGCCTGTGGATCAAAACAGATAAAATCGCACAGTATGCAAAGGCAGGACAGTTTATTTCTATTTACTGTGAGGATGGAAGCAGACTGCTCCCGCGTCCGATCAGTATCTGCGAAATTGACAAAGAGGATTGTGCCCTGCATCTGGTATATCGTATTGCAGGCGCAGGAACCGAAGAATTTTCCCAGAAGCAGACCGGAGATCATCTCTCTGTGATGGGACCGCTTGGAAACGGTTTCCCGTTAAAGAGCAAAAAAGCATTTCTGATCGGTGGCGGTATCGGTATTCCGCCAATGCTGGAACTTGCAAAACAGTTAAACTGTGAAAAACAGATCATCCTCGGTTACCGCAACAGCGATATGTTCCTTCTGGATGAGTTCAAAAAACAGGGGGAAGTATATATTGCCACAGAGGATGGCAGTGTGGGATCAAAAGGAAATGTCCTGGATGCGATCCGGGAGAATGAGCTGGATGCGGAAGTCATCTATGCGTGTGGTCCGACACCGATGCTCCGTGCATTGAAACAATATGCGTCTGAAAACCATATGGAATGCTGGATCTCCATGGAGGAGAAGATGGCATGCGGTATCGGTGCATGCCTTGCCTGCGTATGTAAATCAAAAGAAGTAGATGGACATACAAATGTACATAACAAACGTGTCTGCAAGGAAGGTCCGGTATTTTTAGCAGAGGAGGTAGAACTGTAATGAATACAAAAGTAACGATTGCAGGAGTAACATTTGACAATCCGGTTATGGTTGCCTCCGGCACCTTTGGTTCCGGTGAAGAATTTTCCGAATTTGTAGATCTGAACCGCCTGGGCGCAGTAGTCACAAAAGGTGTGGCAAATATTCCGTGGCCGGGAAATCCGACGCCGCGTATTGCAGAAGTATACGGCGGTATGCTCAATGCCATCGGTCTGCAGAATCCGGGTATTGATGTGTTTGTGTCCAGAGATATTCCATTTCTGAAAAAATACGATACAAAGATCATTGTAAATGTCTGCGGAAAATCCACTGAGGATTACTGTGAAGTGGTGGAACGTCTGGCAGATCAGCCGGTAGATATGCTGGAAATCAATATTTCCTGCCCAAATGTCAAAGAGGGCGGTATTGCTTTCGGTCAGGATCCGAAAGCCGTAGAAGCAATCACAAGAGAAGTGAAAAAGCATGCAAAACAGCCGGTGATCATGAAACTGAGCCCGAATGTTACAGATATTACCGTGATGGCAAAAGCCGCAGAGGCAGGTGGCGCGGATGCCCTGTCCCTGATCAACACACTGACGGGCATGAAGATCGATGTCAACAAACGTACGTTTGCAATTGCAAATAAGACAGGTGGATTGTCCGGTCCGGCAGTACATCCGATTGCAGTCCGTATGGTATATCAGGTGGCAAATGCAGTGAACCTTCCGATCATCGGAATGGGCGGCATCCAGAATACAGAAGATGCGCTGGAACTGATTCTGGCAGGAGCTACGGCTGTCAGCGTCGGAACTGCAAATTTTGCAAATCCGATGGTGACCATGGAGATCGTGGACGGTATCGAGCAGTATATGCAGATGCATGGTGTGGCAGATATCAATGAACTGATCGGGGCCGTAAAATAAAATTTTGTTTATCTGTGTAAAGGGCAAATCTGAAGCAGAAATCCAGACAGACACGGATGATTTTCTACCTCCGCTGCGCCGCTTATCTCCGCCTCCTCCCGCGAACTCGCACGCAAAAACAGCGTGCTCAGACACACTCACGGAGGCGGGCTATGCTCGCTGCGGTGACGAAAATCAACCTACCGTCTTGTCTTGGATTTTGCTTTCAGATTTGCCCATTTTACGTGATGGCACCGCGTGCCACGCATGCATCCAATCTTTGAAACATTTTGTCGCATGCGCAGATTTTCAATTAGCAGAATCCCTTCTTTTCAAGTCGAACGCATGTGAGACTTGGTGCGTGATTCTGGTCAGCGAAAGCTGACATATTCTTCTCAGAATCACTGCACATCTACACTTATTTCAAACCGAAGCTGGAAACAAGGTATTCCGCTAAATCCTGTGGATCGTTTAAAGCAAAGACCGGGAGATCTGACGGAACAGGATCGTATGGAAAATCAGCAATATATGCAATGGTATTTTCCGGATTTCCAACGGGCGCCTTACTATAACCTTTGCGGAGCAGCTGGATTTTCGGCTGTGCTCCGAATTTGTAGCCCTCAATCAGGATCAGATCGACACCCTGAATGGAAGATAGCAGCTGCTTCAGGGATGGTTCACCGGCGGTATGTCTGCTAATCTGTACAGTTTGATCCGGTCCGGAGAGAATCATGGTGTCGACACCGGCTTCGCGGAGACGATAGCTGTCTTTTCCGGGCTGATCCAGTTCAAAACCATGCGCATCATGTTTGATCAGGGCAATGCGAAGTCCCCTTTCCTTCAGGCAGGCAACCAGTTTTTCCAGATAGGTTGTTTTTCCTGTACCTGATTTTGCAGAAAATGAGACGTATGGAATTGGCTGGTCTGATTGAGAAATAAAATCAGGCGGAAACAGTGCGGGCTGTTTTTCTGCCAGCATTTGCAGGGCATGGTAGTAGGATGGCATATCGTTCATATTATAAAAGTGTTCCTGGGGAACGAGGATGTCAGAGATAACAGTGTGTTCCGGTGTCAGGAGTTGGCGCAGGCGATAGTTTTCTGCCTGTATCATGTGTTTGATGGCAGGAAAGCAGGTTTTTGCATAGGCTGCGGAAAGGGGCTGCATTCCGCGAGTCGGATGTTTCAGGACGCAGGCATATTTTGACGGATTCGTTTCAATGGCCTGCTCCAGTGTCTGGCATATTGTAAGGGCAGCATTTGTGCTTGTAAATGGTGCATCTACCGGTGTGAAAAACAGCAGATCCTCTGTAACAGCAGAAAGACAGCTGTACAGTCCTCCCAGCGGACCGATTTTTTCAACACGGTCAGGAATGGTTGTGCAATCCAGTCTGGCAGCAAGCTGCGTCCAGGAATCCGTCATTTTTGGAACGGATAAATATATTTTTTCAAAGTAAGGGCGAAAACGCCGAACCTGATATTCCATCAGGGTATATTCTCCGAAAGGGAGGAAGGCTTTGTTTGTGCCCATGCGGGTGCTGAGTCCGCCGCAGAGAAGGACAAGTGCATATGACATAATTAACTCCTTAATCGTTTAAATTCATATATCGAGTATATTCCAAATGAAGAACAAAAAGCAATAGAAAAAGGTGGAAATATATTATGCGACTTACAACTTTATGTTATATAGAAAAAGGTGGAAATATATTATGCGACTTACAACTTTATGTTATATAGAAAAAGATGGAAAATATCTGATGCTTCATCGGACGAAAAAAAAGAATGATGAGAATCATGATAAGTGGATCGGTGTCGGTGGAAAGTTTGAGCCGGGAGAAAGTCCGGATGAGTGCCTGATCCGTGAAGTAAAAGAAGAGACAGGGCTGACGTTGACAAAGTATCAGTTCCGGGGGATTGTGACGTTTTGTTCCGATGAATGGGAAGATGAATATATGCATCTGTTTACTGCGACAGAGTTTGAACGCAGGTCGCAAAGCGACTGCGTTCATGAGCAAGTAGCGAAAGCGGATTGCGAATGTCCGCTTTACGGAGAATTGACAGAGTGCAGTGAAGGTACACTGGAATGGGTGGACAAAGAAAAGGTATTGTCACTTCCGACATGGGAGGGAGATCATCTGTTTCTGGAGAGGCTGCTGTCGGATGATCCGCAGTTCTTTTCCCTGAAAGTTGTGTATGAAGGAGAACATCTTGCTAAATGGACATTTTATTGATATGAGAAAAAAAGAAGGTACAACGGATACGGTGGTAACTATTGAACAAAAATAAAAACTCCGGATTGGCTTCAAGGTATGAAGCTGACCCGGAGTTTTTGTTTTTGCAGGATTATTTCTTAGGTGTAACGATTAGCGTTCACATTTCCAGAAAAATGCGCTGTACGGCGGAAGTTCACTGCCTCCACCAAAATCATGTGTACTACCTGTGATCAGGTCAACGGCAGTGCCACAGCCTGCGTCAAAATGAGCGGTATATGGTACGTTGTCGGCATTAATTGCAACCAGTACACGTTCGGAATCTGTTTTTCGTTCAAAAATGCACTGGCGGTTTGTCAGTACGACAGAACGGAAATCGCCATAATTTAATGCATTGCTGGCTTTTTTTGCGGCAGCAAGTTTGGAAATCCATGCGGTCAGGTCATTTTCCACCGGAGCATCAAAGCAGGCGCGTAATGCCGGATCACCTTCGCTTTTGTTTGCTTTTGCACCCCATTCACTTCCATAGTATACACACGGAATGCCCGGCATACCAAAGCACAGGGCATAGATCAGCGGCAGATGCTGTTCATTGGTCAGATTGCTTGCAATGCGGCTGACATCGTGGTTATCTACAAAGCAGAGCAGATGCTTGCCCCGGTAGAGTGTCCAGTTTTCCGGACCGAATTGACGCAGGAGTGAGTGGATGATCTCGAACATATTCATGGAGTTGAAACTGGAGAACAGTCCTTTGTAACATTCGTAGTTTGTTGCCGAATGCAGCATGGAATCATTCATCAGACGGTTGTAATCGCCGTGCAGCATTTCACCAACCAGGAAGAAATCCGGTTTCAGGCTGTCACAGAATGCCCGGAGTTCCCGTACAAAGTTCTCATCCAGACAGTAGGCTACATCAAGACGCAGGCCATCGATATCAAATTCCTCCACCCAGCTTCGGATACTGTCAAAAATATGCTGTTTCACATCCGGATGGCAGAGATTCAGTTTTACCAGGTCATAATTGCCTTCCCAGCCCTCATACCACAGCCCGTCATTGTAGTTGGAGTTTCCGTCAAAACTGATATGGAACCAGTCTTTGTACGGCGAATCCCAGCGTTTTTCCAGGACATCCTGAAATGCCCAGAATCCGCGGCCGACATGATTGAATACGCCGTCCAGCACGACTTTGATTCCTTCCTTGTGCAATGCCTGGCAGACATCGGCAAAATCTTCGTTTGTGCCCAGACGTACGTCGATTTTACGGAAATCTCTGGTATTATATCCATGGGTATCGGATTCAAATACCGGTGAAAAATAGATCGCATTCGCACCAAGATTTTTGATGTGTGGAATCCAGTCGATGACCTTTCGGATCCGCGGTGTCAGGACACCGTCATTTTCAAAAGGTGCTCCGCAGAATCCAAGCGGATAAATCTGATAAAATACACTTTCGTAAGCCCACATAATTCAAGCCCTCATTTCTTAAATAATAAAACATTTATAAAAAGCCTGTATCTGTGCAGAGCCATTTTGCCGGACAGATACAGAGTTTATGACAATACTTATGATAATTCTTTTGCGTCCACATCAATGAGAGAGGAAGTACAGTTCGGACAGCGGGTTGCTTCGATACTGATCTCAGACATACAGTACGGACATTTTTTTGTGGTCGGAGCTGCCGGTTTTTCCGGTTCCGGTCTGCGCAGTTTGTTTAAAAATTTTACAATACAGAATACAACCAGTGCCATAATGATAAAATTGATCACATTGGAGATAAAGGAACCGTATTTGAATACAGCAGCACCGGCTTTTTCAGCAGCGGCCAGTGTCTCGTAGTGGGAACCGTCCAGGGTGAGAAACAGATTGGAAAAATCGATTTTCCCGGTAAAGATACCGAGGATCGGATTGATGATGTCATTTACCAGGGAATTTACGATGCCGGTAAATGCACTTCCGATGATCATACCTATGGCAAGATCCATCATATTGCCTTTTAAGGCAAATTCTTTGAATTCCTGAATGAATTTTTTCATAATAGTACATAGCCTCCTTATGTATGGTGATGCCAAGCTGCATAAAAGTGGAGCGTCAGCTTCACGATATGCGAATATTGGGTAGAATTGTGGGAGTACGAAGTACGGATCAATTCGTATGGCATCTTTAGAACCCAACATTATGTCATTAGTATATCATAGGACATCTTTTTTGTGTACAAAAGAAATGAAAATGAGAGAAAAGAACGAAAGAATCCGTCGAAATTTACAAAAATATAGGTGAATTACTGGTAAGACCAAATTAGCAATGACAAACCAGAGCGGTTGTGTTACACTTAATCAGTAAAATAATGCATTATATACGATATGTAAATAGCGGAAAGGATTGCAGAGATGCACAAAAAAATATGCTATGCATTGCACGACGTGCATCTCGCAGCAAGAATGCCGAGGGCATTCTTAAATAAGATAAAGCAATACGGATTGTTGCTGGAAATGGGAGAGAGATGGAATTATGACAATTGTTACTACGATGTGCAAATTATTGTTTGCAATGTTGATTGGTTTTTACCTGTTTAAGAAAGATATTCTGACAAAAGAAGTTAACGCGAAACTTTCAAGTCTGATCATACAGATCACATGTCCATGTATTATTCTGAACAGTCTGTCTACCGTATCACATGAAGATACCGGTATGATCCTGAAGCTGTTTCTGGCGGGAGTGGTGATGTATGTGATCTTTCCGATTTTGTCCTGGATCATCACAAAGATCATGCGTGTACCGGCGCATCTGCGTGGGACTTACATGTGCATGCTTATTTTTTCAAATAGTTCATTTATGGGTTATCCGGTGGTACAGGCGTTATATGGTGACAGCGCGATTTTCTATATTACGATCTTCAACATGCCATTCAGTATCCTGTTTTTCTCCATGGGTCTGCATCTGCTGAAAAAAGACGCGGCCATCGAGTCCGGGAATTATGTAAAAGAAAAAATGAACTTCCGCAGTTTTATCAACAACGGAATCATTGCTTCCATTGCATCACTGGTCATCTATTTTGCAAACATTCCGATGCCGGATATTTTCTACTCCTGTGTGGGATTTGTGGGAAATATCACGACACCGTTGTCCATGATCATCATCGGAGCATCCATGGCGGCTTCCTCTCTGGGTGATATTAAAAAGGAACGTGGTATCTGGCCGATGCTTCCGATCCGTCTGGCAGTGATGCCGGTGATCGTGTGGCTGTTCATGCATCTTGTGACAAAGGATGTGTCACTGATCAATATCTGTACGATTGGTGCAGGTATGCCGGTAGCTTCTCTGGTTGCCATGGGTGCGGCACCGTATCCGCGGCAGAGCCAGTCCGCTTCCATCGGTGTGGCAATCTCTACCATCTTATCACTGGTGACAATACCAATCATGGCAGTGCTGCTGGGAGCCTGAACGCAGAATAAGCAAGTAGCAAAAGCGGATTGCGAATGTCCGCTTGAAATATAAATAGAAAATGTAGCGGAGTAGTGGTAAAATATTTCAGATAGAGAAAAAGTTAGTAAAAGGAGGTAAGTATCATGTATCAGGCAAAAGAGACAAGATATGACAAAATGGTGTACAACCGTTGTGGAAACAGCGGCTTAAAACTGCCGGAAGTTTCCCTTGGATTCTGGCACAATTTCGGAGATACCGGAGTATATGAAAATATGCGGCAGATGGTATTTACTGCTTTTGACAATGGTATCACACATTTTGATCTGGCCAATAATTACGGACCGGAGTATGGAAGTGCGGAAGCAAATCTTGGAAAACTGCTGAAAGAGAATTTTACCGCTTACCGGGATGAGCTGATCATCAGTACAAAAGCCGGTTATGATATGTGGAAAGGTCCTTACGGCGACTGGGGCAGCCGTAAATATCTGCTGGCAAGTCTGGATCAGAGTCTGGAAAGACTGGGACTGGAGTATGTGGATATTTTTTACCATCACCGGATGGATCCGAATACTCCGTTAGAGGAGACTATGGGAGCACTGGATCAGGCGGTAAAAAGCGGAAAAGCGTTGTATGCCGGAATTTCCAATTATGACGGTGAGACGATGAAACGCGCAGCAGCGATTATGAGAGAACTGCATTGCCCGTTTGTCATTAACCAGAACCGTTATTCTATTTTTGACCGTACCATTGAGCAGAACGGATTAAAACAGGCGGCACAGGAAGAGGGCAAGGGAATCATTGCATTCAGTCCATTGGCACAGGGGATGCTGACCGACCGTTATCTGAATGGGATTCCTGCTGACAGCCGTGTCAATACGGATGGCCGGTTCCTGAAAAAAGAGCAGTTGACAGACAGTAAGATCCATCAGATCCAGGCGTTGAATGACCTCGCAAAACAGCGTGGCGAGAGCCTGGCACAGATGGCTCTGAAATGGGTATTAAAGGATGATGTAGTCACCAGTGTACTGATCGGGGCATCCAGACCGCAGCAGATCCTGGATAATATCAAAGTGATAGAAAGTGCCGGATTTACAGAGGAAGAACTTAGATTGATTGATGAGATTTCAGTGGAAAAGAAGGCTTAATCTGTCTGATGCAGCAAGAAAATGAACGCAGAATAAGCATTCCCCCGCTTCAAGTGTGTAGAGCACTAAGCGGGGGGTAAGGGGGATGCTTATGTCAGTGGGAGTTAAAAGCTCCCACTGACAGGTCGCAAAGCGACTGCGTTCATGAGCAAGTAGCGAAAGCGGATTGCGAATGTCCGCTTTACTCGTATTCCGGGGAAATATCATTCAGATCGAATGCATGTGGAAATAGTGCGAGGATATTCTTGAACTGTTAGAAGGGAGTATATAGATAGAGATAGATGTGGATAATACTTATCGTTGTGGCAGCAGTTGTTATTTTGCTGTGGATGGTAATTGGATATGTGGGATTTCGGACGGCTATCTGCCGTGGACATGAGTTGAATATTACAGACCGGGAGGCATTGAAAGGCACATCCTGGGATCAGTATTATGAGGAAATCCAGGAGGGAATCGAATGGATCAACCGGCAGGAGGCAGAAGATATTTTTATCCGGTCTGAGGATGGCTTCAAGCTGCATGGCCGTCTGATGGATCAGCCAGGAGCAAAAGGAACGGTACTGATGTTTCATGGATACCGCACCCATCCGGAGGTGGATTTTTCCGCCTCTTCCCATGTGTATTATGAATGTGGTAATCGGATCGTACATATTGATCAGCGTGCCGCAGGCGAAAGCGAAGGAAAGTACATCGGATTCGGGGTACTGGAGAGCAGAGACTGCTGTCTGTGGGCGCAGTATATTGCAAAACGGTTTGGACCGGATCAGAAAATCATTCTGGCCGGGCTGTCCATGGGAGCATCTACGGTGCTGATGGCCACTGCACACCATGAAAAGAAGCTGATTTCAATCAGTATTTCCACAGAAAAAACGATGGAAGTGTGTATGGAACTTCCGGAAAATGTGACGGGAATCGTGGCGGACAGTGCGTTTTCATCGCCTTATGATATTATAAAAAAGAGAATCCACACAATATTTCATTGCAAAGGGAATCTGATTACGGTATCAATCGGGATCTGGAGCCGTTTTTATGCGCACTATGGGCTGAAAACATTGTCTGTGCCGGAAGTAATGAAAGAAAATACGATTCCGGTACTGTTGGTGCACGGAACGGCAGACAGTAACGTACCGGTGGAAATGACGATCCAGGCTGCCAAAAACTGCATCGCACCGAAAAAACTGCTTTTGGTGGAAGGCGCAGAGCATGGCACCGGTTATTTGGTAGATAATGTAGGCTATGTGCAGGCATTACAAGAGTTTTGTTGTGTAAGCAGTGCAGAGAGACACTAAAATCTGTAAATTAAACAGAGTAAATTTAGAACTTCTGCAATTTTCTCTCAAGGAGCGATTTCTAGCGACTGAGATAAAATTGTAGAAGTTCGTGTTATAAAATTTAATCTAAAACGGAAAATCAAGAATTCATATCTCGTGATTTCTGCACGCATGCTCTCTGTGCTTCAATGACAGCATTGCGCAGGCCCGCTTTTTCCAATGTTGCGACAGCTTCGATGGTAGTGCCGCCCGGAGAGCATACAGCATCTTTCAGTTCGCCCGGATGCTTTCCTGTCTCAAGTACCATCTTGGCGGAACCAAGTACGGCCTGCGCAGCAAATTTATATGCCTGCGCACGCGGCATGCCATCTGCCACAGCGGCATCGGCCATTGCTTCAATAAACATGTATACATATGCAGGAGAAGATCCGCTGACACCGATAACGGTATCTATCATAGATTCGCTGACTACCTCGGATTTACCAAAACTGTTGAAAATAGCCTGAATTTCAGCCAGATCTTCATCGGTAACGGCATCGTTGCAGCATATAGCACTCATAGCTGCACCAACCATAGCCGGAGTATTTGGCATGACACGCACTAATTTGATGGAAGTTTCAAATATTTCTTCTATACGTTCGATCGTCTGTCCGGCAGCAATTGATACGATGATCGCATTTTCTTTCACTGCATGTCGGATTTCAGGAATTACTTTGTGAAACATATTTGGTTTTATGGCCAAAAAAAGAATGTCTGCTTTTTGAGCAGCGGCTTTGTTGTCTGTAGTAGCTTCAATGTGTAAAGTTTCTTTCAGACGAATAACAGAAGATTCGTGTGCGGCAGTTGCACAGATATGGTCACTGTCTGACAGTCCGGAAGAGAGGATCCCGCTGATGATGGCAGTAGCCATATTTCCACCGCCAATGAAACTGATCATTTTTTTGTTCATGTTTTTCAATTCCTTTCAATAATAGTAAGTTCAAGACGAACGCACGTGAGACTTGGTGCGTGATTCTGGTCAGCGAAAGCTGACATATTCTTCTCAGAATCACTGCACATCCTCAGCACTTCGTGCAAACGATGCATACTTTCTTGTTTTTTTATGAAAGAAGGAGTGCCAGAAATACATACTTGTACTTGGTGGCACCCCTATCATGGTTGATTTATTTCAGGCTGAGTTGAGTAGAATCACGCACTAGGTCTCACGTGCGTTCGACTTGAACTCAGTCTGAGAAGATTCGGAAACGATTCCGGTTTTATTTAGAAATCTGTGAAGTTTTTCTCTTTACGTTTCTCAAGGAAAGCAGTCATTCCTTCTGTTTTGTCATGTGTAGAGCATGTCATACCGAAGAGGTTTGCTTCGTACTCAACCGCATTCTTGATATCCATGTCATAACCATTGTTGATAGCAGCTTTTGCAATTGCAACCGCATAGCTTGCGTTACGTGCAATCTTACCGGCTAATTTTTTAGCAGTAGCCATAAGCTCTTCCTGCGGAACAACTTTGTTTACAAGACCGATTCTGTAAGCCTCGGCAGCATCAATGTTCTGGCATGCAAAGATCATTTCTTTTGCACGTCCCATACCAACCAGGCGGGCAAGTCTCTGTGTACCACCGAATCCCGGGATAATTCCAAGACCGCATTCCGGCTGTCCGAATAATGCATTTTCAGAAGCAATACGGATATCACAAGCCATGGAAATCTCGCATCCACCGCCTAATGCAAAACCGTTTACAGCTGCGATTGTAACCTGACGCATGTTCTGTAATTTGAAGAATGGTTCGGAAGCTCTCATACCGAAAGCACGTCCTTCTGCTGCGGAGAAGTTTACCATCTCAGAGATGTCTGCACCTGCAACAAATGATTTTTCGCCGGCACCGGTAAGGATTACGACTTTGATGTCATCTCTTCCTTCAATCTCAGTAAGAACTTCGTTTAACTCTGTCAGTGTCTCACTGTTCAGGGCATTTAATGCCTTTGGTCTGTTGATAGTAAGTACGGCGATTGGGCCTTCTACTTCTAAAAGTAAATTATTCATTTCAAATACCTCCTGTTTTGGTAAATGTACGGTCATAATCTCTTTAAACAAGTTTAGAATTCTTCATTTAAAAGGGGTGGAACGTACATGTAATTTATGTATCCTGAGAATACAATTTACTCAACAAATTGATTATACACCATATTTGTTAAAAAGAAAACAATAAAACGAACATTTCCTAGTAGAAAAAGTATAAAATATCTGTTAAAGTGCTAAATGATATGAACGCTTTACTGGCGGGATAGATAATTTCTTACGGGCTGTAAGGAATAGGAAGCACATATAATAGGAGATAAGATAGAAATGCTGGAAGAATTTCAATTGGAACAGATTGTAAAGCCTTTGCTGGCATGGTTTGAAAAAAATGCACGGACACTGCCCTGGAGGAGTATAAGTACACCTTATCGTGTCTGGGTGTCGGAGATCATGCTGCAGCAGACCCGTGTGGAGGCAGTGAAACCATATTTTGAACGGTTTATGCATGCACTTCCGGATGTGAAAAGTCTGGCAGAATGTGAGGAAGAACGGCTGTTAAAACTGTGGGAAGGGCTTGGTTATTATAACCGGGTGCGTAACATGCAGATCGCGGCACAGACGGTGATGGAGCAGTATGATGGAAAACTGCCGGCGGATTATGAAAAACTGCTGGAGCTGAAAGGAATCGGACACTATACAGCGGGCGCAATTGCATCTATTGCATACGGGATTCCGGTGCCTGCGGTGGATGGAAATGTATTGCGGATCCTGATGCGTGTATCTGCGGACAACTCTGATATTATGAAGCAGTCAGTAAAAACGAGGGTAGAGCAGGCACTGCAGCAGGTGATTCCACAGGACTGTGCCGGGAGTTTTAACCAGGCACTGATGGAACTTGGAGCCATTGTCTGTGTGCCAAACGGAGAGCCTTTGTGTGACCAGTGCCCCTGGTATTCTTTCTGTGAAACGAGAAAACGGGGACTCTGGCAGGAACTTCCGGTAAAAAAGAAGGCAAAGGGCAGAAGAATCGAGGAACGCACGGTGCTGGTGATCCGTGACGGAGAGCGAGTGGTTTTGAAAAGACGTCCGAAAAAGGGATTGCTGGCAGGTCTGTATGAGTTTCCAAATGAGCCGGGAACGCTGACAGAGGATGAAGCATTGCGGGTGGTGCAGGATATGCATCTACATCCCATGCGGATCCAGCGTCTTGAAGAAGCAAAACATATTTTTTCCCACGTGGAATGGCATATGCAGGGGTACATGGTAGAAGTGGATTCTCTGACCAGAGAGGAAGCAGGACTGTTGTTTGTAGAGGCGGCACATTCGGAGGAAGCGTATCCGATCCCGGCGGCATTTGCGGCTTATACGAAATATATGAACATCCGGCTGGGAAATGAAAGATTTAAAGAAAAATAATGAGTCAGTTCTACAGATAAAATAGTGGAACCTTACTGAACCTGGAGTTCGAGAAGCAGCGTTCTCTGCGGGAACTGAAAAGAGGAGCCGATGCGGTTGGCATCGGCTATACATGAAAAAGATTTATGAAAAGAAATTGCTAATTGCTATGTTGGCTGGTGTAAGTTCTTTATTTATCTTACACTTAGAAGTATAGAGATAAATTGTGTCTTTCGTATGTGGAGAGTATGTTATTTTTGCAAATAAAATGTGAACAAACTATGAATACAAAAGAAGTAAGAAAAAATTCAGAAAAAACAGGTTAATTTTTTCAAAACTGTGATGTATACTAAAAGGAAACAAGGAATACGAAAAAGGGGAAAGAGATCGTATGAAGTTATTAACATTTACCGTGCCCTGTTACAATTCACAGGATTATATGCGCCGATGTGTAGATTCGTTGCTGATCGGTGGAGAAGATGTGGAAATTATTATCGTAGACGATGGTTCTTCCGATGATACAGGTGCGATTGCAGATGCATATGCGGAAAAATACCCATCCATTGTTCGTGCCATTCATCAGGAGAACGGCGGCCATGGTGCCGGATTGAATGCAGGACTGAATCATGCTACCGGATTGTATTTTAAGGTTGTAGACAGCGATGACTGGGTAGATGAAGCAAGTTATCGCCAGATTTTGGATGCATTGCATAATCTTTGTTCTGCAGGATGTATGCTGGATATGATGATCAGTAATTTTGTATATGAAAAAGAAGGGGCAAAGCACAAGTCTGCGACCCGTTACCATAATATCCTTCCGCAGGGACAGTTGTTCGGCTGGGAAGAGACAAAGAATTTTAAAATCGGAAAATATATTCTGATGCATTCTGTTATTTATCGGACACAGCTGTTGCGCGACTGTCATCTGGTACTGCCAAAGCATACCTTTTACGTGGACAATCTTTTTGTATATGTGCCACTTCCATATGTAAAAACGATGTACTATCTGGATGTTGATTTTTACCGTTATTATATCGGTCGGGAAGATCAGTCCGTCAATGAAAAGAATATGATCAAAAACATTGATCAGCAGATCAAAGTGAACAAGATCATGGTGGATGCCTATGATTTGTGGAAGATAGCAGACCGCCATCTGCGGCATTATATGATGAACTATCTGGAAATCATTACCGTGATATCTACTGTGATGCTGCTGAAATCCGGTACGGAGGAGAATCTGGAGAAAAAAAGAGAACTCTGGACTTATATCAAGAACCGGGATATCCGGCTGTTCCATAAACTGCGGAACCGCATTATGGGACAGACATTGAATCTTCCCGGAAAAGGCGGAAGAAAATTGTCGCTGACGATTTACAAAATCTCCCAGAAAGTGATCGGGTTTAATTAAATTTTCTTTTTATTTATAAAGAACAAACTGAAACTATTCCAACAAGGACATGAAAAATTTTCTGTGTCAGCTGCATCGCTTATCTCTGACCGCTCCCGCGAACTCACCCGCAAAACCAGCGGGTTCAGACACACTCACGCGGTCGGGCTAGATGCAGCAGTCACGACGAAAATTTTACAACGATCCTTTTGTTGGAATAGTTTCAGTTTTGTTCTATTTACACAATGAATAAACGGAAAAAGTATTCTGTACAGTTCATCTCTGATTAAGTTGATGTGGTATAAAGTGCAGTGGTGTGAATTGGCTGATTCATAAGGTAAATATAGAAAACGAAGAATCCTGTCAGGGTAAGCGATTCAGTGAACGACTGAGTTTTGCGAGTTTTGTGCGAGCGGGAACGACCTCTTTTTCAGGCGTGAGAGCGAGCACGATAAAACCGAAGCAAAACGAGGGTAGTGAACGTCTAGCGTCCCGACAGGATTCTTCGTTTTCATATTAAATTTAAGAAGCGAGCCATTACACAATGTGGTATTTTGCCGCACTGAGTTCATTGAAGACTTTTTGTTTCAGGTCATATAAGTTATCGGACAGATCCACATATACGTTGGATGGATTTACGAAACGCATATTTTCATCCCATAGTGTAGCTTTTTCCTGTCTACAGATGGACTGGATTTCCATAACACTCGGAGAAGTGTATACACATTTTCCTTCTTCAAAGATCGGAACCAGAAGTTTCCGCATGGTGTAAGTGCCACCGACGATACGAGTGCGTTTCCATGTCTCATTCGGATCAAAGAGTACCATGTCTTCGTTTTCATCAAAGGTTTCATTTGCCAGGCAGATCAGATCTGCACGGATTTTTCCTGTTTCCTTATCATAAATACGATAAATCTCTTTGTTGCCCGGATTGGTAACTTTCTCCGTGTTTTCAGAAAGTTTGATCTTTGGTGTGAAGTGCCCATCTTCATTGCGGATGGCAGCAAGTTTGTATACACCGCCGAAAGCCGGGCAGTCTCTGGAGGTGATCAGGCTTGTACCGACACCCCAGGAGGTGATTTTTGCACCCTGGATTTTCAGGGTCTCGATCAGATATTCGTCCAGATCGTTGGAAGCGGAGATGATGGCATCCGGGAATCCGGCAGCATCCAGCATTTGCCGTACTTTCTTGGACAGATAAGCCAGGTCTCCGCTGTCCATCCGGATACCATAATTGTGCAGTTTTACACCGGCATCTTTCATCTCCTGGAATACGCGGATGGCATTTGGAATACCGGATTTTAAAGTGTCATAGGTATCGACCAGCAGAATGCAGGCATTCGGATATAGCTCTGCATATGTTTTGAATGCGGTGTACTCGTCCGGAAAACTCATGATCCAGCTGTGGGCGTGTGTGCCTTTGACCGGAATGTTGAAAATCTGTCCTGCAAGTACGTTGGAAGTTCCGCAGCAGCCGCCGATGACAGCAGCGCGGGCACCGTAAATACCGGAATCCGGTCCCTGTGCACGGCGCAGGCCGAATTCCATGACACCGTCGTTTTGTGCTGCATAGCAGACACGGGCTGCTTTTGTGGCGATGAGGCTCTGATGGTTCAAAATATTTAAAATAGCGGTTTCTACCAGCTGTGCTTCCATGATTGGTGCGATAACTTTGATGAATGGCTCACGGGGGAACATCACGGTGCCTTCCGGAATTGCATAAATACTGCCGGAAAAACGGAACGTACTCAGATATTTTAAGAAATCTTCGTCAAACATATTCAGACTCTGCAGATAGCGGATATCGTCCGCAGAGAACTGAAGATTTTTGATGTAATCGATGACCTGTTCCAGACCACAGGCGATGGCATAGCCGCCACCACATGGATTTTCCCGGTAAAATGCATCAAATACAACCACGTCATTGTTCCGGGCTTTGAAATAGCCCTGCATCATTGTTATTTCGTATAAATCAGTAAGTAATGTCAGATTTAATGATCTCATAGTATCAGTTTGACCGGCGGCCGGTCATTTCCTCCCTGTCCTTATAATACTGGCAGACTGCGCTGTCAGTCATTTTTGTAAATGTCTTTTTTCCAGTATACACTTTTTTCAGAAAACTTCCAGTTATTTTTCAGCAAAATGATATCCGGCCTTGTCCCAAAAAGCATAACCAGACGGTAGGATAAATGATAACTAAAGTGTATGACAAGATGGGATTTATTCAGTGTACATGCATCAGGATAATAGATATACTTGATTTATCAAAAAGAAATGTCATTGAACAGTGGCGGAAAAATAAGGACAAGTATTGCCAAACATGGAGGAATGTATTATGGGTAAATATGAAGAGAATCTTGAATTATTGAGAAAAGCGGTTCGCTGTGAGCCGGTGGACCGTGTACCGGTGGTTCCATGTGGAAACGCGTATTTTGCACGGGCACAGCATGTATTATTAAAAGATTATATCACGGATTTCGATAAAGCCTGCGATGCAAATCTGACGGAACTAAAGCGCATTGGAGCAGATGGTACACAGAATGTGATCTTTTCCCCGTATCTGCTGGGTACACAGTGGCTGTCTAAAGCAGCACTTCCGGGACAGGAACTGGGCGATGATGATATGTGGCAGATCAAAGAGTTTGAGAACATGCAGTTTGAGGATTATGAGAAGATCAAAGAGATGGGATGGGATGCATTCCAGAAACAGTTTATCGCAGAAAAATGTGACAATAACTGGGAAAACCTGAAACCGTTTTTTGAAGCAAATCCCCGTTGCTATCAGAAGTTTTATGAAGCAGGTATTCCGTGTATCGTTGATTTCCTGATGATCACACCGTTTGAGTATTTCTGCGGCGGACGTTCCCTGGAAGCATTCTTTATGGATGATCTGATGGAAGAACCGGAGTTGATGCATGAAATTTTTGATATGGTATTGGAGCATAATTTGAAAGCTTATAAACAGCAGATAAAAGATACCCATGCCTTGGGCGTATGGATTGGAGGATGGAGAACCGGCCCGGATCTGGTTTCCCCGAAGATGTTTGATGAATTCGTATGGCCGGCCTTTAAAGCTTACTATGACCTGTGTATCGAGATGAACGTCATTCCGACGTTCCATCTGGATTCCTGCTGGAATCTGGATCTGGATAAGTTTAAACGTCTGGAAGACAAGACCTATATCCTGGCACTGGATTCCAAAACAGATATTCGCAAAGCAAGAGAAGTACTTGGAAAAGATGTATGTATCCTCGGTGATGTTCCGTGTGAACTGATGACATTTGGTACGCCGGAGGAGGTAAAAGAGTATGTGACAAAACTTCTGGAAGATATCGGACCTTGGGGTTGTATGATCGCAACCGGATGTGATATCCCGTCAGATGCAAAACCGGAAAATGTGCTTGCCATGAGTGAGGCTGCACATGATTTCCTGAAGACACATCCGCAGAAATAATCAAATAATCAAATCCTTACAAACCACCCCTTGGAAAGTTTATTTCCAAGGGGTGGTTTGACCACAACATCATCTTATAAAAGAAATGAATACATAAACGGCATAGAATCATAACCAAAACCGATGACAAAACCGATAGAATATATAAATATAACAAAAAATAAATATAAAATATATACAATATGTATAAAAAACAAGCGAGAAAGAGTGCTTTTGATAACCGTTGTGTATCAGTGTATGAATGCAGAAAGAATCATTACCAAACTGCATGGCAGAATGACTTTTACAAATTGGATTCCGGAGCAGGGAACACTTATAATGTGAGTGTAAAAACAGATAAGAAATTCCGGAAAAAAATCTGTGGAGTGTAGAGAAAATGTATAGCTCATGATTTGAGAGAAAGAAGGTAAGGTAGATTATGAATTGGGGAATACTGGCATTTGTTATTATTTATGAAGTTTTAACGGTTGTTGGCGTCGGTCTGGTCATTGCCCGGAAAAATAAACACAGTGTGGAGGAAGGAAACTTTGCACTTGCAGGAAAAGGGCTGCCAACTGCACAGGTCGGTGTCACACTTGCTTTGACCATGCTTGGTTCCGCACATATCTGGGGTACCTGTGAGAATGCTTATTCCATGGGTTCCATCGCAACCTGGTTTGGTATTGCATGTACGGTCATGATGATCGTGATCACCCAGATCACCGGTCCATGGGTAAGAAAAATCGGAACAGCTGCAATGATCACTATGTTTGTATCATGGATCGCAAATATCGTATGGGTAACCTGTGGACTGCAGGAGCGTCTGGGAATGGTAAATTTCCATCAGGTATATCTGTGCATGATTGTTTCAGTGATCCTTGGCCTTGTTCTGACAGCCGTGCTGCCTGGAACAAAACCTGGATATTTCCGCTTATCCAAAGAAGAAAAAGCGGCTTGCTAGGAAAAGGAGGAAAAGATAGATGGTAGCTCATATTGTTCTGGAAAGTGCACTTATGGTATTTGGAATCACAATTGCCGGTTATTTCATCGGCAAACTGTTTAACAAGAGCTAGCAAGAATTCTCCTCGTATTATATAGTAGTAGTTTTTATAGACCCTCTCCAAGGTCTTTACAACTATTAGGTCATAGTCCATTCTTTACCTCTTCTGTAGGTTCGGCTATGATATATAAGATGCTGTGGATTGGTTTATTTCTCCTACCACTTGATGGTTTTAGGAAGGCTCCAACCACAGTCTCTTTGTTCATTTGTTAATCAGTTAGATACCGCATGACGGTTTATTTAGAACGAGGTTACAATCGCAAGGAGCACCCTGTGGTTTTAAAACAGCATTCATACATTTCAAAGGGGATTTATTATGATTTACATAGGAATTGATGTTGCAAAGGATAAGCATGATTGCTTTATCACCAACTCTGATAGCGAAGTGTTGTTTAAAGCATTTACCATCGCCAACAACTTAGATGGTTTTAATGATCTCTATCAAAAGAGTGAATCCGTTATGGATGATGTGACAAAAGTAAAAGTAGGACTGGAAGCCACTGGACACTATAGTTACAATCTCCTTGGATATCTCATTGATAAAGGTCTGCCCACCTATGTTATCAATCCGTTACATACAAATCTGTACAGAAAAAGTCTAAGCCTTAGACAGACGAAAACGGATAAAGTAGATGCCCGCACGATTGCTTCCATGCTCATGTCTGATGTGAACTTAAAGTCCTACTCAGACACATTTTACCACAACGAAGAGTTAAAGTCATTAACTCGTTATCGTTTTGATAAAGTAAAAGAACGTGCCAAGCTGAAAACTTCCGTTTCAAGACTGGTCTGTATCTTATTCCCTGAATTAGAAAAACTTGTACCAACACTTCATATAGCATCTGTTTATGCATTGCTTTCTGAATTTCCCAGTGCTAAACATGTAGCCACTGCACACCTTACCAGACTTACAAATCTTCTTTCCGAATCTTCCAAAGGTCGATATGGTAAAGATACTGCTATTACTTTCAGAGATGCTGCAAGAGCTTCTATCGGCTCAAATATGCCAGCCAAATCTCTTGAATTGAAGCACACCATCAAACTTATTCAGGAACTTGATTCAGAGATTGATGAAATCGAAAATGAGATTAAAATCATCATGGATGAAATCAACTCTCCAATTCTTAGCATTCCCGGAATCAACTATCGCATGGGAGCTATGATTATTGCCGAGATCGGTGATTTCAATCGTTTTGATTCTCCTGATAAGATCTTAGCTTATGCCGGCTTTTCACCATCAACATATCAATCCGGACAACTGGATGGTGCCTACGCACATATGGAAAAACGTGGCTCCAGATACCTGCGATACGCTTTGTATAATGCCACCAAATATGTCTGCCACTGGGATCCAACATTTGCAGCCTATCTTGCTAAAAAACGGGCGGAAGGTAAGCATTACAATGTTGCCATATCACACGCTGTAAAAAAATTGGTTCGAGTGATTTATCATCTTGAAAAAACAAGGCAGCAATACATAAAAGTAGCTTAAATCTTTCTAATTCAATACTCCTTTTTTGAGCACCTATCACGATGCTCTTTTTGTCATGCAGTTTTCAAGGTTCAAGGAACTCTAACTGAGTTCCAAATATATCTAAAATACATTTCTGTACTTTATTCAAAAAATATCATTTTAAGGCTTGACTTTTAATAGTTAGTCTTCCTCTACAGGTGGGAGATGAATTGCAAAATAAATACAGCAAATACAGACAGAACACTTGTTCTAGCTAAAGGGATATAGTATAATATAATCAGTCGAAACGATGGAAAGCGAGGCTGATCATATGGAAAAAATAACTCATAACATAGCTTACCGTTTTCGTATATATCCAAACCGAGAACAGGAAGTCCTGCTCGCAAAAACATTTGGCTGCTGTCGTTTTTTATATAATCAGATGTTGAATGATAAGATACGGGAATATGAAGCATCGAAAAAAATGCTACGAAATACACCGGCGATGTATAAAAAAGCATATCCATTTTTGAAAGAAGTGGATTCCCTGGCACTTGCAAATGTGCAGCTGCATCTGGAAAAGGCATATAAGAATTTTTTCAGGGATCCAAAGATTGGCTTTCCAAAATTCAAATCAAAACACAGGAGCCGAAAAAGTTATACGACAAATGTGGTCAATGGAAATATTCAGGTAGAAGACCATCGGATAAAACTTCCGAAGCTGAAGTGGATCCGTATGAAAAAACATAGTGATATTCCAGAAAAATATTGCCTGAAATCCGTAACAATAAGTATGGAACCATCCGGAAAGTATTATGCAAGTCTATTATATGAAAAATCTGACTGTGAAAACCAAGCAGAAGAATTTGATTATGAAGACGCAAAGATACTTGGAATTGATTATGCAATGCATGGAATGGCTGTGTTTTCTGAAGATATACAGAAGGAAAATGAAGGATACTTTCAGAAAAAGTGAGGAGCGGCTGGCAAGGGAACAGAGAAAGTTATCCCATTGCGTGAAAGGAAGCAATAATTATTACCGACAGAAAAAACGTGTTGCATTATGTCATGAAAAAATCCGAAACCAGAGGAAAGATTTTCTGCATAAACTGAGTCATGAAATAGCAGAGGCATATGATGTTGTTGCAGTAGAAGATATTGACATGAAAGCAATGAGCCAGTGTATGCATTTTGGAAAAAGTGTCATGGATAACGGTTACGGAAAGTTTCGGGAATTGCTGGAATATAAGCTGACATGGAGAGGAAAGAAATTGGTACGTGTAGACCGTTTTTTCCCTTCCAGTAAAAAATGCTGTAAATGTGGCAATATAAAGAAAGAACTGAAACTTTCGGACAGAGTATATCTTTGTACATGTGGAAATCGGATAGACCGGGATCTGAATGCGGCAATCAATATACGTGAAGAAGCACGTCGTATGTTGTTAGCAGGATAGATGGGAAGTGTCTGTATCCAGACAATGAAAATATCCCATAACTGGGTAAAAATGAATCGCGGGGCACGCGAGGATAGCTTGTAGATACTTGGCTCAGTAGAGCCATTGAGCAAGAAGCCCCCACTTCAAAATCTGTGATTTAAGTGGTGGGAGCATGTCACAGAGGCAGAAAGAGAAGATTAAAGGGGGAAATTGATATGCTGGCAATTACGATGACACAGGGTTGGATGATTGGAATCATCGCATTTATGGCAGTGTTTGGAATCTGTGCGGGTGTTTTTTCCGCACTTGGCAAAAAGAGAAAATAGACAGTACATACATCGTGTGATCTGGTGAAAAATCCCGTGTAATGTGCAGGAAGTCCTGTGGTACAGACAAGTACAGCAGGACTTCCTTTTATCGGCATGTTTTTTTTGCAAAAACAGGCGAGATATGGTAGTATGGATAAACAGGAGGGTTTTGCACTATGAACATGATTCAGATGAAATATTTTATTACGGCAGCAAAGTGTCTGAATTTTACGAAAGCGGCAGATAAACTGTTTATCACGCAGCCGGCACTGAGTCGTCAGATTGCTTCCATGGAAGCAGAACTGAATATGCAGCTGTTTATCCGAAATAACCGTTCTGTACGGCTGACACCGGCAGCAGTGGTGCTTCTGGAAGGATTTGAAAAGATTTATAATGAATATAATGTGACAGTAGCAAAGGCTCTGAATAGTTTCCAGGGATTGAGCGGTGAATTGAACATTGGCATTCTGGACGGTACTTATGTGGGAGACCTGTTCCCGGGTGTATTAAAACATTTTGCAAATTGTTATCCAAATGTGAAGATTAATTTACAGAATTATAGTTTTAATGCATTGGTAGAGAATCTATACAGCAGTAGGCTCGATTTGATCATTACATTGAGATTCGATGTGGAACATCGGGAAAAAATGAAGTATCGTGTGATAGAAGAGACCAGGGATCATGTGGTGGTACATAAGGATCACCGGTTGGCCAATGCATCTTATGTAAAGCTTTCTGATTTCAAAGATGATACTTTTATTATGGTGTCTCCGGAAGATTCGGAAGAATCTCCAAAACTGATCATTGATGCCTGCAAAATGAGTGGATTCAATCCTCAGGTAAAGTTTGCAAGCTCTGTGCAGGAGGAGATGCTCTGGGTGCAGGCCGGTGTGGGCGTATGTATTCTGGATTCACGGAATCTGCTGTCTAATAACGATACGGTACGGTTTTTGAATACGGATATCATCAGTGATCCAAGCCTTGTTATGGCATGGAATATTGATAATTACAATCCGATGAGGGAAATATTTGTAGACAATTTCTTCTGCGATGATAAGAAGTAACAGTAGATATAATTGAACGCAGAACAAGTAGCAAAAGCGGATTGCAAATGTCGATTTACTGATATATGAATCAGAGATGACGGAAATATTGTTACATTTCCGGATAGAAGAGTCAGGCTCAAATGCCTGACTTTTTGGGGGTTTCAGTAAGTATCAGGGAAAATTCGATAATACAGACGGTGAGAAGACACTGCTGAAAAAATGATCAGAGGGGGGAAGCTATTATGGATTTACAGACATTGATCAAGGATGCAAAAGAACGTTTTGGATTTGAAGAAGCCGGTGCGTTGAATGTGGAGGCACTGGAGTTTTTGCCGGAAGTACGGCAGATGTGTGCGGCAGACCGCTGCCGTTCTTTTAACAGAAACTGGTCCTGCCCGCCGGGATGCGGCACGCTGGAAGAGATTTCTGAGCGGGTGAAACCGTATACCAGAGGTATCCTGGTGCAGTCGATAGGACAGCTGGAGGATGAGTTTGATGTGGAGACGATGATGGAGACAGAGCATACTCAGAAGGCACGGTTTGCACAGCTGGTGGAATATGTGCGTTCTAAGGAGCCGGACTGTATTCCGATGGCAGCAGGAACCTGTCAGGTATGCGAAAAGTGCACCTATCCGGATGCACCATGCAGATTTCCGGAGAAATCCATTCCGTCGATGGAAGCGTATGGATTGTTTGTGAATAAAGTCTGCATCCAGTCTGGCATGAAGTATAATTATGGAAAAAATACCATCGCGTACAGCAGCTGTATTTTGCTGAAATAGATTTCTGTACAAACGGATGAGTGAAGGAACAGGTAACAGTAATGAAGGTAAAAATCAGAATTGGAAATGAAGTGAAAGAGTATACAGGAGCGTGGGAAGATCATACGCTCCTGGAAGTGTTTCAGGAGCTTGGCATCACGCAGGTACATGCCCCCTGTGGTGGAAACGGTACCTGTAAAAAATGTCTGGTGACAGTGGAGGGACTTGGTGAAGTCCTGTCATGCCAGACGCAATGTAAAGATGACATGTGTGTGACCGTTGCAGAAGAGCAGAAGTCAGCCATTGCTGAAAATGGAAACTGCTATCTGTATCCGGCAGATGCGGGTGAAGGGCTGTTGGCGGCTTGTGATATCGGAACGACCACTGTGGTATGTCATCTGCTGGATGGAGCAACCGGAGTGCGTCTTTGTACAGTCAGCGCACCGAATGCACAGCGCAGTTTTGGCGCAGATGTCATCTCCAGGATCCAGGCATCTGTGGACAGCGGTCTGGATAAATTGCAGAGTGCCATTGTGGATCAGATCAATGGTATGCTGGTGCAGTTAAAACAGAAAGCGGGCAGAACAGAAGATATCCGTCGGCTGGCGGTTGCCGGCAACACGGTCATGAGCCATCTGTTCTGCGGATTGTCTCCGGAGAGTATCGGTGTGGCACCTTTTACGCCTTTGTCTCTGTTTGGGGAAAGTTATGACGCAAAACAGATTGGTATCGAAGGTTGTGAGACTGTGTATGTCGTGCCGTCCATTGCCGGTTATGTGGGCGGCGATATTGTAGCGGATCTGGCAGCGGTACAGATGCACTCTTCTGTGCTGGCAGAAGATGGTGAGAAAGAGACACTGATGCTGGATATTGGTACTAACGGAGAGATGGTGCTTGGAAAATCCGGTTCGTATGTGTGCTGTGCGACAGCGGCAGGACCGGCTTTTGAAGGAGCGGAGATCGCCATGGGAATGCCGGCAGCTTCCGGAGCTATCTCAAAAGTCTGGCTGGAAGATGGAAAAATCTGTTGCTCTACGATCAACGATGCACCGGCAGTGGGAATCTGCGGTTCCGGGTTGATCGACGCACTGGCGGTATTTTTGGAAACAGAGCTGTTGGATGAGACCGGTCTGATCGCGGACGAGGATGAAGTGGAGGAAGCATATGCCGGTTATCTGGGAGAAGATGAGGACGGTACCTGTGTCTATCTGACGGATACTGTGAAAGTGACCCAGGCAGATGTGCGAAAGCTTCAGCTTGCCAAGGCATCGATCGCGGCTGGTATCCGGATTCTGTTATCCGAGCGGAATATTTCGGTGACCGATGTGGAGCAGGTGATCCTTGCCGGCGGTTTTGGAAGTTTTCTGAACAAAAAGAGTGCGGCAGCGATCGGGCTGATCCCGGAGGAACTGGAGCCGGTGACGATCTCTGTAGGAAATGCGGCCGGTGAGGGCGCAGTGTCTGCGGCAGTGTCAGAGGCAGCCAGACAGGAACTGGGCCGTCTGCAGCAGGAGATGCGCTATGTGGAACTGTCCACACACAAAAAGTTCAGCGATGCTTATATGGAAGAAATGTTTTTCGAATAAAAAACTGAGAAAGAAAGGAAATAAGAAACATGAGAGGAATTTTATACGGGGTAGGAGTAGGTCCGGGAGATCCGGAATTAATGACTTTGAAGGCGGTTCGTATGATCCGCGAGAACGAGGTGATTGCAGTACCGGGAGCAGAGGCAAAGGAAACTGTTGCGTACCAGATCGCTGTACAGGCGGTGCCGGAACTGGCAGACAAAGAATTGCTTTCTATCTATATGCCAATGACACACGATGCAAAGGAACTGGAGGAAAATCACAGAAAGGGAGCAAAAGCACTGGAAGAAGTACTGGATCAGGGAAAAGATATCGTGTTTCTGACCCTCGGAGATCCGACCATCTATTCTACATTTTCCTATTTGCAGAAACGTGTGGAAGATGATGGTTATGAGACTGCGCTGGTAAGTGGTATCACTTCTTTCTGTGCAGCAGCGGCCAGAACAAACCAGCCACTGGTTGAGTGGAATCAGACTCTGCATATCGTACCTGCTGTTCACCGTCTGGGTGATACTCCGGATGCCGAAGGTAATTATGTATTTATGAAATCCGGAAAGAAGATGAAACAGGTAAAAGAGATTTTGCGGGAGACCGGAAAGCAGGTGTCCATGGTGGAAAACTGTGGAATGGAGACGGAACATGTATACCACAGTGTGGATGAAATCCCGGATGATGCCGGATACTATTCCCTGATCATTGCGAAAGAGATGGAATCCGGAAAATGATAGAACTGTCAGATCTTACGAAAAAGTTTGATACGTTTACTGCGGTGGATCATCTGAACCTGCGGATCGAAACCGGTGAATTTTTTGGCCTGTTGGGGCCAAACGGAGCCGGAAAGACTACAACGATCAGTCTGATGTCCACCCTGCTTCTGCCTACGGAGGGCGAGATCCAGGTGGACGGGGAAGTGCTTTCACGGAAAAATCCCGGACTGAAACGAAAAATCAGTGTGATTACCCAGGAGTATTCCATGCGTCAGGACATGACGATGGATGAGGTGATGGAATATCAGGGACGGCTGTACTTTATGCCCCGGAAAAAAATCCGGGAAAAGACAGAAGAACTGCTGGAATTTTGTGGTCTGATCGATTTCCGCAGAAGGACAGTACGAAAACTTTCCGGTGGTATGAAACGAAAACTGATGGTCTGCCGGGCTTTGTTGACAGAGCCGGAGATCCTGTTGCTGGATGAGCCAACCGCTGGTATGGATGCTCTTTCCAGACGGCAGATGTGGAATCTGCTGCGCCAGCTCAATGACCACAATCTTACGATCCTTCTTACGACCCATTATATGGAAGAAGCGGAGAGTCTGTGCCAGAGGGTAGCATTTATGGATCGTGGAAGACTGGAAGAAGTCAGTGAACCAAAGAAAATGGTGGAACAGCTGGGACATTTTGCAGTGGATGAGATGACATCAGATGGACTGAAAAGTCATTATTTTAAAAACAGAGAAGATGCTATTGCTCATTTGAGCAGACTGACCGGTCAGACTGCTTTGCGCAATACCACATTGGAAGATGTCTTTGTGGCACGGGCAGAGCAGAAAGAGAGGCAGCGGTAGTCAATGGGAATTATAACAGTATTATGGGAAAAATGGACGGAGTTCCGCAGAGATTTTTACAAGATCACTCTGGCGGCAATGATTGCACCGCTGATGTATCTGATCGTGTTTGGAATGGGAATCCAGATGGTGTCCCACGGAGAACCATATCTGAATTTCCTGATTCCGGGTGTGGTGTCACTGACGACGATGACGGGCAGTTTTAATGCTATTGCACAGAATCTGAATGTACAGCGTCTGTATGAGAAGGCTTTTGATCAGGTAATGATCTCACCGACACCGCTCTGGCAGTTTATTGTGGGCCAGGTGATTGCCGGAAGTCTCCGGGGACTGTATGCAGGATGTGTGATCATGCTTCTGGTCCTGCCGATTCATACCGGGGTAATATTCAACGGATTTTCTTTTCTGATCATGTTTTTGAACGGGGCAGTATTTTCAACGATTGCCGTGGTAGTTTCCTTTATTGCGAAAAATCATACGGATGTGCCGCGGTTTTCCAATTATGTCATTATGCCGATGTCTTATCTGTGTAATACATTTTTTGCTATGGATAATATGCCGGAAGGCATCCGTCAGGTCATCGGTGCATTGCCGTTGTCACAGACAAGTGCTATGATCCGGAGCATTGCAAAAGGAGAAGCCATCAATCCGATTGGAATTCTGATCCTTGCAATTTATCTGGCGGTATTTCTGACACTTTCCTTTTGGTTTATCTACAAGCGGAAGAATCTGTAAACATCGTCTTTATGGACGCAGGTCGCAAAGTAGCTGCGTTCATGAGCAAGCAGCGAAAGCGGATTGCGAATGTCTGCTTTACAACAGAAATATCGGAATAAAAATACAGGGAAAGGAAGCTGAATATGGAAAAACAGACGGGATTCAGAGGAAAAGGAAAAGAACAGAAGACGGGAGTGACCGGAATCTGGCACCGGATCCTGATGGGAGTCTGCTGCTGTCTGCTGCTTGGAATCTGCCTGTGCCGGACAGTTCAGGCGGAGCCATTGTCCGTGGACAAAGAAGATGGGGAATATGCCATTGATGTGTCCATGACCGGAGGAAGCGGAAAGGCAACGGTGGTATCGCCGACCGTTTTTCTGGTGAAAGATGGCAAAGCATATGCAAAACTGCAGTGGAGCAGCTCTAATTATGATTATATGATCGTGGATGGTGAGAAAATTTTAAATGAGAATACCAATGAGAACGGGTATTCCACCTTTACGATTCCGGTGACGGCATTTGACAGTGAGATGTCTGTCATTGCAGATACTACCGCTATGGGAACACCTCATGAGATTGCTTATGCACTGACATTTTATGCGGATTCGATTGAAAGTAAGGGAGCACTTCCACAGGAAGCGGCAAAACGTGTACTGGTGGTGGCTGCCATTATCATTGTAGGCGGTGGAATTCTGAATCATTTTGTGGCAAAACGCAGAAACCGGGATTATACCCCGCACAAAAAGACGGGAAAATAAATAACGTTATATATTGTGAATAGAAACGTCATTTTACCAAATTTGAAGTATTTAGAAAGATATGAGGAGCAGCTATGGAATTGAATGCAATGAAAGAACGGGAAGCAATCTGTGATGTCTGCCATAAAATGTGGCAGCGTGGGATCGTGGCAGCAAATGATGGAAATGTTTCCGTAAAATTAGAGGACGGTACATTCTTGTGTACTCCATCCGGTGTCAGCAAGGCAGCCATGACACCGGAGATCCTGGTGCATCTTGCTGCGGACGGAAGTGTGATCTCTGCGGCAGAAGGCTACAAACCATCTTCCGAAATGAAGATGCATTTCCGGTGTTATGCGGAACGTGAGGATGTAAAGGCAGTGGTACATGCACATCCGCCGATCGCAACAAGCTATGCGTCCATGGGGCGTGCACTGGATGGGTATCAGGTCATGGAATTTATCGTAAATCTCGGTGCAGTTCCGATCGCTCCGTATGCACAGCCATCCACAGATGAAGTGCCGGATTCCATCGCACCGTTTCTTCAGGATCATGATGCCATTTTACTGGCACATCACGGAGCACTGACGGTGGGAGACAGTCTGACCAGAGCTTACTTCAGGATGGAATCGCTGGAGATGTTTGCAAAAACTTCGCTGTATATCCATCTGCTGGGTGGTGCACCGGATATGCCGCAGGATAAGATTGATGCATTGATCGATCTGCGTAACAATGGATACAAGATTCCGGGCAGACATCCGGGATATGTCAAATATAATGAACCGGAAGGTGACAATCAGTAATGAACAGCAGACAGTTGGAATATTTTCTTGCCGTTGCCCATGAACTGAATTTTACAAAAGCAGCGGAATCCATGTATGTTTCCCAGACGGCGGTAACCCAGCAGATCAAGGCACTGGAAGAACAGCTGGGAGTCAGCCTGTTTGAGCGGACAAAGAAAAAAGTTGTTCTGACTCCGGCGGGAAAAGTATTTCTGCAGGAGGCATCTTCAATACTGAACCGAATCGATACGGCGGTGGAGCGTACCAGGGAGGCATCCAGCGGAGTGATCGGATCACTGGAGATCGGATTTTCTGTGGGCATCGGCAATACGGGACTGGCGGAAAAAATTCAGGCGTTTAATGAGAAATATCCGAATATTGCCATGAAGTTTACAAACCAGAGTCCCTCCATGCTGTTAAAAATGTTGAAAAACGGAGATCTGGATCTGGTGTTGATGCCGATGTTTGAAGAGCGGTATTATCAGAAGGTGGAAGTGCGCAGACTTAGCACGGAGCGGATGTCAGCCGTATTTCCACGGACACATGTCCTGGCACAGAAGCCGTATGTGACGAGAGCAGATCTCAAGGATGAAAACCTGATCCTCGCCTGCACACCGGAAAGTGAGATCGGTGAGGATAAGCGGATCATTGAAACATTCTGGAAACGTGGGTATCATCCGAATGTGGTGGAAAAGATCGAGGATGTGGAGACGATTCTTCTGATGCTGTCAGCAAATATGGGGGTGACGATTCTGCCATCCTATCTGTCGATTCCATTGCAGTCAAGAGGGCGGCTTGTGTCAGTGCCATTTGGCGGACCGGAGGATACCATTGATATTATTGCAGCATGGATGCCGCAGACAGAGAATCCGTCCCTGGAAAAAATCCTGCCGTTTCTGGAGGAAAATCAATAGAAGAGAAAAAGTCAAAGAGAGAGGAGCTGGGTGCGGGCAAAATGGAAACCGGATTGGAAGATTATTTTATTATCAAAGATCAGAAAAAAATGCGCTTTGGGTATACCACAGGCAGCTGTGCGGCAGCAGCGGCAAAGGCAGCGGCCAGTATGCTGTTTGAGCGGAAAGAACTTCCGGTTGTAGAACTGCTGCCACCCAAAGGAATCCGTCTCTGGCTGGAAGTGCTGGACATTAGCCGGAAAAAGGATTGTGTGTCCTGTGCGATCAAAAAGGATGGCGGCGATGATCCGGATGTGACCAGCGGATTGCTGGTATATGCAACCGTGCGGTTGTGCGGCCGGGGAGAGGCAAGGGCACTGCAGCAGGTATTTTTACATACAAAACAGATGCAGGGAGATTGCCGGCAGACAGAATTGCTGCAGCAGGAAAAACCGGAAACTGCAGTGGTGGGAATTACTGCCGGAGAAGGGGTTGGAAAAATCACACTGCCGGGTCTGGAACAGCCGGTGGGAGCCCCTGCCATTAATAAAGTGCCCCGGCGTATGATCAAGGAAGCCGTGCAGGAAATCTGTGAAAAACATGGTTATTGTGGGGGAATCGAAGTGTGTATCCGGGTACCGGAAGGGGTGCAGACAGCACAGAAAACCTTTAATCCGAGACTCGGCATACAGGGCGGTATCTCAATCCTCGGAACCAGCGGCATCGTGGAACCTATGAGTGAAAAAGCACTGATCTCCAGTATTGAAGTGGAGATGAAGCAGAAAGCTTCCGGCGGAAAACAATATCTGCTGGTGGCACCGGGCAATTACGGACTGCAGTATCTGTCCGGCCATTTTCCCTTTGCAGCTGATGAAGCGGTAAAATGTAGCAATTATGTAGGACAGACCATTGATTTTGCTGTAAATATGGGACTGAAAGGCATTTTATTTGTGGCACATATCGGAAAATTCATCAAAGTAGCCGGTGGCATCATGAACACCCATTCCAGGGATGCAGATGCAAGGATGGAGATTCTTGCAGCAAATGCCCTGCGGGCAGGAGCGGATGTCCGGACAGCGAAGCAGATACTGGATGCGGTTACAACAGATGAAGGACTTGCTGTTTTAAAACAGACCTCATACTGGGCGGATACCATGCAGCTTGTGGCACAGCAGGTGGAATATTATCTGAACCACCGGGCACAGGGGCAGCTGCTCATCGGTGCCGTGCTGTATTCCAATGCGATGGGTGAGCTTGGGCGTACAACGCAGGCAGAGCGATTATTGGAAAATCTGATAAAGGAACGACAAACGCAGCTATAATACAGAAAAGATAAGATATAAAAATCAGGAGGATTATAAAGATGGTTTATTTTGTAGGAGCAGGAAGCGGTGCACCGGATCTGATCACCGTCAGAGGAAAAAATCTGCTGGAGCAGGCAGATGTGATTATTTATGCGGGATCTTTGGTTAATCCGGAGCTGCTGTCCTATAAAAAAGAAGGATGCGAAGTGTATAACAGTGCGACGATGACACTGGAGGAAGTGTTGGAAGTGATGGAGCAGGCTCATGCAGAGCAGAAAATGATTGTTCGTCTGCATACAGGTGATCCATGTATTTATGGCGCGATCCGTGAACAGATGGATCGACTGGATGAGAAGAACATTCCATATGAGAGCTGCCCGGGTGTCAGCGCATTTTGCGGAGCTGCAGCAGCCATGAATCTGGAATATACGCTTCCGAATGTGTCACAGAGCGTGGTCATTACCCGTATGGAAGGACGGACACCGGTGCCGGAGCGGGAACGTATTGCTTCTTTTGCAGCGCATCATGCAACGATGGTTGTGTTCCTCAGTACCGGCTTACTGGAGGAACTTTCAAAGGAACTGATTGCAGGAGGGTACACAGCGGATACACCGGCAGCCATTGTATATAAGGCGACCTGGCCGGAGGAAGAAAAATATATCTGTACCGTCGGAACGCTGGCACAGACCGCAAAGGAACACAATATCACAAAGACAGCCCTGATGATCATCGGTGATGCAGTAACACATACGAATTATGACAGATCCGAGCTGTATCATCCGGAATTTACCACAGAATTCAGAAAAGCGAAACAGTGATGGACAGAGTCAGGATCGTATCCTTTACGGAAAATGGATATCAGCTTTTCTGCCGGATGCGGAAGGTGATCGGTGACCGCGCGGCAGTGACAGGATATAGTGGCAGATCGCAGGTAGCAGAGACACATCCGGATATCTATCCGGTGACAGAGGGACTGCAGGCCTGGTGTGAGACAGTATTTGAACAGTCGGAGGTGCTGATCTTTATCGGAGCATGCGGGATAGCCGTGCGAACCATAGCACCCTTTCTGGACAGCAAATATACAGATCCGGCGGTGCTTGTGGCAGATGAACAGGGCGGACATGTGATCTCACTTTTGTCGGGACATCTGGGAGGCGCGAATGCCTGGACGCAGTTTCTGGCAGAGGGATTGCAGGCAGATCCGGTGATCACCACAGCGTCTGATGTCAACGGGCGTCTTGCAGTGGATGTATGGGCTGTCAGACATGGACTTCAGATCACGGACCGGACGCTGGCAAAATATGCAGCGGCTGTGTTTGTGACCGGAGAGCCGCTTCCTTTTTATGCAGAGCCTGGATATGTGGATATTGCTGCGTTGCCGGAGGAATTTAACAGGTTTGAGGCAAAAGAAGCATTTTGGAATGCGGCAGAGCGAAGAAAACAGGAGCAGATCGCAGGTATTGTGGTGTCTGTGCACAGTGGATGGCAGACCAATGTACTCCGGCTGGTTCCGCAGCGGGTAGTTCTCGGCATCGGCTGCCGCAGGGACAAGGATCCGGAAGAACTTGCGCAGCAGGTGGACCGGGTATTGGCACAGTATCAGATTGCACCGGAGAGTATCTGCAAAATTGCATCGATTGATCTGAAGACGCATGAGAGGGCAATCTGTCAGCTGGCAGAGACATGGAAAGTTCCGTTCGTGACGTTTTCTGCGGAAACGCTTTTACAGATGCCCGGAGCGTATGCGTTGTCTGATTTTGTAAAACAGACAACCGGTGTCGGAAATGTCTGTGAACGTGCGGCAGTGGCTGCGCTGGAAGAACAGGAAAGAAAGAATCCGAAATGGATTTGCAGAAAGCAGGCAGGAAACGGTGTGACAGTTGCACTGTTGGAGACATAAGGAATACAAAAAGATATGGAGGAATACAGAACGTGAAAAAAATATATGTAGTTGGAATTGGACCGGGGGAATATGAACAGATGACGATCCGTGCGGTAAAAGCACTGGAATCCTGTGATGTCATTATCGGATATACCGTTTATGTAGATCTGGTGCGGGAGCATTTTGCAGGAAAAGAGTTCCTGACGACACCGATGAAACAGGAAGTAGAGCGTTGCCGTATGGCTTTTGAAAAGGCAGAAGAAGGAAAGACAACGGCTATGATCTGCAGCGGAGATGCCGGAGTCTATGGTATGAGCGGACTGATGCTTGAAATCGGACAGGAGTATCCGGATGTGGAAGTGGAGTGCATACCGGGAGTGACCGCAGCTATCGGCGGAGCGGCAGTTCTTGGAGCACCGCTGATCCATGATTTTGCACTGATCAGCCTGAGTGATCTGCTGACACCTTGGGAGAAAATTGAAAAACGTCTGCTGGCAGCGGCAGCAGCGGATTTTGTAATCTGCCTGTATAATCCTTCCAGTAAAAAGCGTCATGATTATCTGCAGAAAGCCTGTGATCTGATTTTACAGTACCAGCCGGAGACGCTGGTGTGCGCAACGGTCAGCCAGATTGGCAGAGACGGGGAAGAGAAGCATATTTATACTTTAAAAGAATTGCGTGATCTGCAGGTAGATATGTTTACTACAGTATTTATCGGAAATTCCCAGACCAGGGAGATCAACGGCTGTATGGTGACTCCGCGGGGATACCGGGTATGAAAAAAGCGATAAGCTATCTGGTGTTTGCCGGAACCAGTGAGGGGCGGCAGCTGGCAGAGTTTTTTCAGAAAAATCAGATTCCGGCATTGTTTTGCGTGGCGACGGCATATGGCGAAGAATTGCTGGAGCAGACAGAGGAGATCCGGGTCCATACCGGCAGGATGGATGAAATACAGATGCAGGCCTGTATCCTGGAACTGATGAAAACGGGGCTGCAGGCGGTGATCGATGCGACACATCCCCATGCAGTGGATGTGACGGAAAATCTGAAGCGGGCGTGTGAAGCAGCCGGGGCACGCTATATCCGGCTGCTGCGTAAACCGCTGGACTTGTCAGCATATGATCACATCGTAACCGTAAAATCCTGTCAGGAAGCGGCGGATTGGCTGGAGGCACAACAGGGAAATATCTTTCTGACCACAGGGTTGAAGGAACTGCCGGAGATTGCGGCACAGATCACAGATAAGAAGCGTCTGTATGCAAGAGTGCTTCCGCAGGAAGAGGCATTTGCAGTGGCAGAGGGCATCGGATTGCAGAAAAAACAGCTGATCTGCATGCAGGGACCGTTTTCGAGGGAATTGAATGCGGCGATGCTGAGGGAGACAAAAGCAGATTTTCTGGTAACAAAGGAATCCGGGGCAGCCGGCGGGTTTGCAGATAAAGTGCAGGCGGCTGGAGATGTGAAAGCCACCTGCGTGGTGATCATCCGTCCGATGCAGGAAAGCGGATATTCGCTGGAGGAAGTGGAAACTATGATTTTGCAGGAATATCACAAAAAACAGAAAGAGCATTCAGTGACCGGAACGAAGCCGGAAATCACGTTGCTTGGCATCGGAATGGGTGCACCGGAAAGTATGACACTGGAAGGATTTTGCGCCTGCCGGGACGCAGATTGTATTATTGGCGCAAAGCGTATGCTGGAAGCTGTGAAAAACAGTCTGGCGCACTGGTCTGTGTCGAGAAATTGTCCGGAACTCCAAAATGAAAATAGAACAGATATCGCCGGTATGGCAGCAAACGGCGCTTGTGATGGAAAAACGATGGTTTCCATGTATGAGAGCAAGCAGATCGCGGACTATATCAGGAACCATCCGACATACAGCCGTATTGTGATCGCACTGTCCGGAGATGTGGGATTTTACAGCGGAGCAAAGAAATTGAAGGAAGCATTGGCGGATTATCCGCTGCGCTTTATCTGCGGAATTTCCAGCGGTGTTTATTTTGCTTCAAAGCTGCAGACTTCCTGGGATGATATGCTGCTGACCAGTATGCATGGGCGCAGTCTGAATCTTTTAGATGCACTGAAGAAAAGCGGTAAGGTATTTACCCTTGCTTCAGATGCCAAGAGTATCCGGGAACTTGCAGATTTTCTGTTGGAGTATGGACGGACAGATCTTATTATGTCAGTAGGGACAAATCTGAGTTATCCGGAGGAATCCGTTACGACCGGTGTTCCGGCAGATTTTTCCGCATATTCTGTGGAGGGCGTCAGTGTGGTGCTCTTACAACAGAAAAATCACACGGAGCCGGTAGTCACTCATGGGATTCCGGATGCAGCGTTTATTCGGGCAAAAGTGCCAATGACAAAGGAGGAAGTACGCAGCATTTCTCTGTCGAAACTGCAGCTTCAGGCAGATTCTGTTGTGTATGATGTGGGAGCCGGAACCGGATCGATCTCCATCGAGGCTGCCTTCATGGCAGACCGTGGGATTGTATATGCCATCGAACAGAAGGAAGAGGCTGTGGCACTGATCCGGGAAAACAGCAGAAAGTTCGGGGTATCCAATCTGCAGGTCATTCACGGAAAAGCACCGGATGCCTTTGTGGATCTTGAGACGCCAACCCATGCATTTTTAGGCGGAACCGGTGGAAACATGCGGGAGATCATTGGCTGGCTGCGGGAACGAAATCCGCAGATCCGGATTGTGATCAACTGTATCGCACTGGAAACACTGGCGGAAATCACTGCTTTACTGCAGGAGTGGGAGATTTGTGATGTGGATATCGCTTCTGTGAATATTGGAAAGGCAAAACAATTGGGAGCTTATCATCTGATGATGGGACAGAATCCTGTATATGTGATTTCTTTTGGCGGAAAAGTGTGATCCTGATGTCAGAAAATGAGAAATAGGGGGATATGCAATATGAATGAAAAAGGGGGAGCAGGTGTAAAGATTCCGCGGTTTATGCTGGCGGCACCAAACAGTGGCAGCGGTAAGACGCTGATCACCTGTGGTCTGCTGCAGGCATTGAAAAACAGAGGTCTGCAGCCGGCTTCATTCAAGTGCGGACCGGATTACATCGATCCGTTGTTTCATACCAAAGTTCTGGGTGTGCCATCCCGGAATCTGGACACATATTTTACCGGGCGTGATCTGACCTGTGCATTGTTTGGTACGCATGCACAGAATGCAGATCTGGCAGTAATGGAAGGCGTTATGGGATTTTATGACGGGGTTGCAGGTGTGACTTGCGTGGCCTCTTCCTGGGAACTGGCAGATGTGACAGATACACCGGTGATTCTTGTGATCAATATGCGTGGGATGAGTCTGTCTGTAGCGGCTCTGATCCGGGGATTTCAGCAGATGAAGCCGGAATCTCATATCCGGGGCGTCATTCTGAATCAGACATCGGAATTTATGTGCCGGCAGCTACGCCCTGTGATTGAGGATCTTTGTCAGATTCCGGTGCTTGGATATGTGCCGAAGGTGACGGATTGCGTGATTGAGAGCCGGCATCTGGGCCTGGTGACACCGGATGAACTGACGGATCTGCAGGAGCGGATTGAGAAACTGGCAGAGATTCTGGAGCAGACACTGGATCTGGATGCCATTCTCAGGCTGGCAGAAGATGCATCGGCACTTTCCTGGGAGCCGCTGCAACAGTTTTTACCGGAGGCCTATACTACGAAGTCTACTTTAGAAAACAATGAGATACCGCAAATTCGTATCGGTGTCGCCCGGGACGAAGCTTTTTGCTTTTACTATGAGGATAATCTGGATCTGTTGCGGCAGCTGGGAGCGGAAATCCTGTATTTTTCTCCGCTGCATGACAGAAAACTTCCGGAAAAGTTACAGGGACTGTTGATCGGAGGCGGATATCCGGAACTATATGCACAGGCTCTCAGTGAGAACACCGGAATGCTGCAGGATATACGGAAGCAGATTGCCGGAGGACTGCCGTATCTGGCAGAGTGTGGCGGCTTTATGTATCTGCATGAGAGCATGGAGGATATGGAGCAAAAGCACTGGCCAATGGCAGGGATTTTGAGCGGAAAAGCTTTTTATACCGGAAAGCTGGGACGTTTTGGCTATGTGGAATTGACAGCTGAACAGGATCAGATGCTTGGCAGAGCGGGAGACTGTATCAGAGCCCATGAATTTCATTATTTTGACAGTTCGGATAATGGAAACGCATTTCATGCGGCAAAACCGATGCGCAGCCGTGGATGGGACTGTATGCAGGCAGGAAGCAGCTATGCGGCGGGATTTCCACATCTGTATTATTATTCCAACCCGGAGTTTGCACTAAATTTTGTAGATACATGCAGGAGGTATAAAGGATGACACTGGAAGAGACGATGCAAAAGATCCGTCCGGTGGATGTAGCTGCCATGGCGGCTGCAAAGCAGCACTGGGACGGACTTGGAAAACCATTAGGAAGTCTGGGGCGGCTGGAGAAAGCATTGATCCAGATTGCGGGAATCCAGCGCACCGGAGATGTGCATATTGATCGGAAAGCACTGGTCATCATGTGTGCGGATAATGGTGTGGTAGAGGAAGGCGTGACCCAGTGCGGGCAGGAAGTAACGGCGACGGTTGCGGAGAACTTCCTGGATGAAAAATCCTGCGTAGCGATCATGTGCAGACGGGCCGGAACCAAGATCTGTCCGGTGGATATCGGCATGGCAGTGGACACCCCACGGGTGGAAAAACGAAAAATCGCTTATGGAACGAAAAATATGGCGAAAGAGCCTGCCATGACAAGGGAACAGGCTGTTGCAGCCATTGAAGTTGGTATTGCAAAAGCAGAAGAACTCCATGCGCAAGGGTATGAAATGCTGGCAACCGGAGAGATGGGAATCGGCAACACTACTACCAGCAGTGCCATGACAGCAGTATATCTGGGACTGGATGTGGAGACCGTCACCGGTCGTGGTGCCGGGCTTTCCAGCCACGGATTGCAGCGGAAAATACATGCGATAAAACAGGCCATTGCAGTGAATCAGCCGGATCCGGAGGATCCACTAGATGTGTTGGCAAAAGTCGGCGGACTGGATATTGCCGGAATGTGCGGCCTGTTTCTTGGCGGTGCTGCACAGCAGATGCCGGTGATAATGGATGGATTTATTTCCCAGGTGGCGGCTCTGACAGCGATGAGACTGGTACCGGAATGTGCGGATTATATTCTGGCATCCCATGTTTCAGAGGAGCCGGGCGCAAATATTTTACTGAAGGCATTAGAGAAAGATGCATTTCTCACCTGTGGGATGAGACTCGGAGAGGGAAGCGGCGCAGTGGCACTGTTCCCGATCCTTGATTTTGCATCAGATATTTATCACAAAATGAGTACCTTTGTACAGGCGGATATTGTTGAGTATCAGCCGCTGGATTAAGAAAGCGATAAAACAGGAATGATAGTATTGGTAATAGGGGGAAGCGGCAGTGGAAAATCCGAATTTGCAGAAACGATCTGCATGGAACTGCCGGCGGAAAAAAAGTGTTACATTGCAACGATGCAGGCTTTTGACGAGGAAAGCCGGGCAAGAATTGCGAAACACCGGAAGGCTAGAAGCGGGAAAGGTTTTGAAACCATTGAACAGGGGACACATCTGGAAGCAGTTTGTCTGCCCGGGGGCTGCACGGCATTGCTGGAATGTATGTCAAATCTCGTGGCGAATGAGGTGTTTGCACCGGAGGGCAGAGGTGCAGACTGCAGCGAAGTATTAAAATGCGGGCTGCATCATCTGGCCGGGACTGCCGCACATCTGGTCATTGTCACCAACGATATTTTTTCGGATGGTGTGACGTATGATCCGGAAACAGAGCAGTATAGGAAAATCCTTGGGGAAGTGAACCGGGAAGCTGCGGCCATGGCAGATTATGTTTATGAAGTGGTGTGCGGTATTCCCATTTGTGTCAAAGGTGAGAAAAGAGACTTTACGGACAAAAATGACAAAAATAACAGATGAACAGATACATAAAGGAGTGTTGGCAGATGAAGGTTCTGGAGAGTATTGTTGTGGCATTTTCCATGTATTCGAAAATACCGATGCCACACATTGAATGGAACAAAGAAAATATGAAAAATGTGCTCTGCTTTTTTCCATGGGTCGGAGCAGTAGCAGGGGGTCTGGTCTGGTTGTGGTTCCGGGTCAGTGATCAGCTTGGATTCGGTGTGATGCTGAGGGCGTCGGTGGCAGTTCTGATCCCGGTGCTGGTGACCGGCGGCATCCACCTGGACGGATTGCTGGATACGGCAGATGCGTTAAGTTCTTGGCAGACCCGGGAGCGCAGGCTGGAGATCCTGAAGGATTCCCACGCGGGAGCATTTGCCATCATTGTGTGCTGTGGCTATTTCCTGGCGGCTTTCGGAATCTGGACGGAGGCCGGGGCGGAAGATATCGGGATCCTGGCAGTGGGATTTATCCTGAGCCGTGCCCTGAACGGATTTGGTATCTGCACGTTTCCCTGTGCAAAAAACAGCGGACTGGCGGCTACTTTTGCACAGGCAGCAGACCGGAAACGGTGTCAGATCGTATTGGTGATTGAAATTCTGCTGTGTATTGCAGGAATGCTTCTGATTGATCCGCTGCGTGGAACAACGGCCGCAGTGGCTGCGGTTGTGGTATGCCTTTGCTGCAGGAGGATGGCTATAAAAACTTTTGGTGGTATCACCGGAGATATTCAGGGATTTTTTCTGCAGATCTGTGAACTTGCCATGGCGTATGTGGTGATTTTGCAATAAAGGAGGTATGTTTGATATGATACTTGTGATCGGTGGGGCTTATCAGGGAAAAGGGAAATTTGCAGAAAGTCTTCGGGAGCAGGAAAAGAAAGCCGGAAGAGAAAGAACCATAGTTCCACAGTTTCATGAATGGGTGAAAAACTGTATGAAAGCGGAGCAAAATATAGAAGAGGAGTTGCGGGAGAAACTGGCACAGGAGCCGGATCAGATCATTGTATGTGATGAACTGGGCTGCGGAGTCGTTCCCATGGATGCATTTGAACGTGCATGGCGGGAGCGTACCGGACGGATAGGCTGTGAACTGGCAAAGCAGGCAGAGGCAGTATATCGTGTGACCTGTGGAATCGGAACCCGCATAAAATAGACAATGTATATTTATACAACGATTGCGGCCCTGGTGGCCGGTTATGTGCTGGATCTGTGCATCGGAGATCCGCATGGTATGTGGCATCCCATCTGTTTTGTTGGGAATCTGATTTCATTTTTTGAGAAAAGACTGCGCAGGGGCAGAAGTGAAAGAGCTGATCTGGCAGGCGGTGTTTTGCTGGTGATTCTGGTGACCGGGATTTCCACGGCGATCCCTTTTGGAATTCTGTTCCTTTGTTATCGTCTCTGGTTCTGGCTGGGATTCGCAGTGGAAGTGTATATGTGTTATACGGTTCTGGCGACGAAATCGCTGAAGACAGAGAGTATGAAAGTGGCGGAGGCACTGGAACAGGAAGGTCTGGAAGCCGGACGGTATGCAGTGTCCATGATCGTGGGCAGAGATACGAAAGAGCTGACGGAGACCGGTGTGGTAAAGGCTGCTGTTGAAACAGTGGCAGAGAATACATCGGATGGCATTCTGGCACCGATGTTTTATATGGTCATCGGTGGTCCGGTGCTGGGCTATTTTTATAAGGCTGTGAATACCATGGATTCTATGGTAGGATATAAAAATGACAAGTTTTTGTATTTTGGACGTGCAGCGGCAAAATTTGATGATGTGATGAATTTTCTGCCGTCCAGAATTTCAGGTATCCTGATGGTGCTGGCAGCACCGCTGGTAAAACTGGATGGAAAAAATGCCTGGAAAATTTTTAAACGTGACCGGCTGTGTCATGCCAGTCCGAATTCAGCACAGACGGAATCTGTCATGGCAGGGGCATTGCAGGTCCAGCTGGCGGGTGATGCCTGGTATTTTGGAAAAAAACATGAGAAACCAACCATCGGGGATCCGATCCGTCCGGTGGAGATTGCGGATATTGCCCGGGCAAACCGGCTGCTGTATGCGGCGAGTGCGCTTGGCATGATCGTATTCAATGGAATAAAAATAATCCTGCTGTTGTTGCTTCTGTAAAAAAGAAAAACAACACAGATGAAATAGAAAGAGGTGTGACCAATGCATAAGCATGGTGGAGATATTTACCGCAATCAGGGAGTGGTGGATTATTCTGCAAATATTAATTTCCGGGGGATGCCGGAGTCCGTCCGTCAGGCCGCAAAGGATGCTATTGATGCATCGGTCTGCTATCCGGATCCACAGTGTGAGGAACTGAAGGCGGCCATTGCAAAAAAAGAAAATGTTCCTGCAGAATGGATTTTCTGCGGAAATGGGGCAGCGGATGTGATTTTTTCTCTGATGCTGGCATTAAAGCCGCAAAAAGCACTGCTCCCGATTCCTTCTTTTTATGAGTACCGGCAGGCACTGGAGAGTGTGGGATGCCAGATAAGTGAGATCCTTTTAAAGGAAGATGAGGCATTCTGTCTTCAGAAGCGTTTTGTGAATGAAATTCCGATGGATACGGATATGGTATGCCTGTGCAATCCGAATAATCCCACCGGACAACTGATTGACCGGGAGGTACTGGAACAGGTGGCAGACTATTGTCAGAAAACAGACACCTGTCTGCTGCTGGATGAATGTTTTCATGATTTTCTGGAAGAGGGCAGTGTGCATACACTGCTGCCGCGGGTAAAAGAGAATCCGAAGCTGTTTGTGCTGCGGGCATTTACAAAAATGTATGGCATGGCCGGATTGCGGCTCGGGTATGGTATCTGCAGTGACACGGAGCTGATCCGTCGGATGGAACAGGTGACCCAGCCCTGGAATGTATCGGTTCCGGCTCAGGCTGCGGGAATCGCGGCTGCAAGAGAACAGGAATTTGTGGCGGTGAGCAGACAGATGATCACCGAACAGAAAAAACTACTGCTTGCAGGCCTGGAGGCAGCGGGGGCGAAAGTATACGGTTCGGCGGCAAACTATATTTTTTTCCGGGCAGCACCGGGATTTGATACACGGATGTATCGTGCCGGATTTATGGTACGCAACTGTGGCAATTATGATGGACTGACAGAAGGTTTTTACCGGATCGCAGTGCGGGGAGAAGCAGATAACCGGGCATTTTTGCAGGCATTGCAGGAATTGGAGCAGAGAGAGGGTTAACAGGATGGCAAAATCGATTATGGTACAGGGAACCATGTCAAATGCAGGCAAGAGCCTGCTGGCGGCAGGACTGTGCAGAATATTTAAGCAGGATGGGTATCGTGTGGCACCCTTTAAGTCACAGAATATGGCGCTGAATTCCTTTATTACCAGAGAAGGTTTGGAGATGGGACGCGCACAGGTCATGCAGGCGGAGGCGGCAGGAATCGAGCCATCCGTTCTCATGAATCCGATTTTATTAAAACCGACGAATGATACTGGTTCCCAGGTGATCGTCAATGGAGAGGTACTCTCTACCATGAGTGCACGGGACTATTTCAAATATAAAAAACAGCTGGTGCCGGATATTATGAAGGCGTATCATGCCCTGGAAGAACAGGCAGATATCATTGTGCTGGAGGGAGCTGGCTCCCCGGCGGAGATTAATCTGAAAAATGATGATATCGTCAATATGGGAATGGCAAAGATGGCGAATGCACCGGTACTTCTGGTAGGAGATATCGACCGTGGTGGTGTGTTTGCACAGCTGGCGGGCACGATGATGTTGCTGGAGGAAGAGGAAAAACGGCTGGTCAAAGGACTGGTGATCAATAAATTCCGGGGAGATAAGAGCATTCTGGATCCGGGAATCGAGATGCTGGAGCAGCTTTGCAGCAAGCCTGTGGTAGGTGTGGCACCGTACATGGACATTGATGTGGAAGATGAGGACAGCCTCAGTGAACGCATGAGTGATCATAAGGAGATTGGTCAGATTGATCTGGCAGTGATCCGGCTTCCACGGATTTCCAATTTTACGGATTTCAATATTTTTGAAAGTATTCCGGGTGTATCCGTGCGTTATATATCCCGTGCGGCACAGCTGGGCCATCCGGATCTCATTCTGATACCGGGTACCAAGAATACCATGCATGATCTGGCCTGGATGCGTCAGTCAGGTGTGGAAGCGTCTGTGCTCAAAGCACATGCTTCCGGCTGTCCGGTTTTCGGCATCTGCGGCGGTTATCAGATGCTTGGTGAATATCTGGAGGATCCGCACGGAGTGGAAGAAGGCGGCAGCATGCGTGGCATGGGACTGCTTCCGATGCGCACGGTTTTCACAGAAGAGAAAACGAGAACCCGGGTGGATGGAACTTTTAGTAGTGTGCATGGCATTTTACAGGCACTTTCCGGTGTGGCTTTTAGCGGATATGAAATTCACATGGGACAGAGTATCGGAAAAGAGGGTACAGATACATTGACGGAGATTCATGATACGAACCGGCAGCAGGGAGAACCTGCAGTTTGTGAGCGAAAATCTGAGGGTGCCATGGGAGAGAATGTCTATGGTACCTATGTCCATGGCATTTTTGATAGCATGGATGTGGTAAATGCGGTAGTGCGTGCACTGGCAGAGCGCAAGGGGATTGATCCGGAAGGACTGGCACAGATTGATTATGCGGCCTATAAGGAACAGCAATATGACAAGATGGCAGCGATCCTGCGCCAGTATCTGGATATGGAAGCAATCTACCGGATCGTGGAAGCAGGCGTATAAATCGATACAATGACAAATCGGATTGAAATAGATACAGGCAGGAGAGAAAAACATGGAGTTTGAACATGTAAAACCAATGGACATAGAGAAACGGAGTATGGAGATTATCGGACAGGAGCTGGCAGAGATGGGGATTTCCCTGCCGGCAGATAAGGCACATATTATAAAGAGAGTGATTCATACCAGTGCGGATTTCGATTATGCGCAGACACTGGCTTTTTCAGAGGATGCACTGGAGCGTGCCACAGATGCACTGAAACAGGGAGCCTCCATTATCACGGATACGAAAATGGCATGGTCCGGGATCAATAAGCGGGCGCTGGAGAATCTGGGTGGCCAGGCATATAATTTTATCTCAGATGAAGATGTGGCAGCAATCGCAAAAGAGAAAGGCTGTACGAGAGCAGCGGCAAGTATTGACAAGGCGGCAAATCTGAATGGACCGTTGATCTTCGCAGTGGGAAATGCACCGACAGCATTGATCCGGCTGCATGAACTGATCATAGAAGGAAAATTGAAACCGGCGCTGATCATCGGTGTTCCGGTAGGCTTTGTGAATGTGGTGCAGGCAAAAGAATTAATCATGGAAACGGATGTGCCTTATATCGTGGCACGGGGCCGGAAAGGCGGAAGCAATGTGGCAGCGGCCATCTGCAATGCCTTATTATATAATCTTGACAGTAGCAGAGGTGCAAAGAAACCATGAGAAAGATACAGATGATGGGAATTGATCACAGCAGGGCGACCGTTGCGGAACGTGAGCTGTTTTCACTGACAAAAGCAAAGCAGAAGGAATTGATGGAGGCAGTCATCCGGCAGCAGGGCGTGGGTGGCTGCGTGTTGCTGTCCACCTGTAACCGGACAGAGTTGTATGTATCCCTGCAAAAAGAAGAGGATATTGATCTGTACCGGATTTTCTGTCATATCCGGGAGATCCCGCAGACAGCGCAGGATGAACTGCAGCATTTGTTTTGCAGGCGGAGCGGGGAGGATGCAGTACGTCACCTCTTCTTGCTGACCGGAGGACTCAAATCCAGAATTATCGGGGAGGATCAGATTCTGACACAGGTGCGGGAAGCACTGGAATATGCAAGATTGTGTAATGTGGCAGATACCGTATTAAAGACGCTGTTTCGCATGGCAGTTACTGTTGGAAAGAAGATTAAGACCCAGGTAGCTATTCCGAGAGGGAATACATCAGCGATTGCGGCAGCTCTTGCACAGTTGGAACAGGAAGGGCATACCTTCGGGGGTACACAGTGTCTGGTGATTGGAAACGGCGAAATGGGCAGACTGACAGCCCGGGCCTTCCGGGAGCGGGGGGCTTTTGTTACGGTAACGGTGCGACAGTATCGCAGCGGCCAGGTGCAGATACCGGAAGGATGTGCACGGATCCATTACGGAGAGCGTTATGAGAAAATACCTGAGTGCCGGTATGTAGTATCAGCAACGTCCAGTCCGAATCTGACACTGGAAAAAGAAAAAATACAGGAACTGAATCTGACAGGTGCACTGACGCTGATCGATCTGGCCGTTCCTCGGGATATTGATCCGTGTATCGGAAAACTTCCGCAGACGGAAGTCTATAACATCGATGATTTTCAGACCGGAACCGGCGTATCAGAGGAGCAGAGTGCTTCGATTGAAGCAGCAAAGGAACTGGTGGAAGAGGAAGTCGCAGAATTTGTATCCTGGTATGAGTGTAAAGATATGATTCCGGAGATACGGGAACTGGGAACGATGGCGGCACAGGATGTCAGCTGGCGGATGGGAAAAACCTTTCATGAGATGCAGTTTGCACCGGAAGTCTGTCATCAGCTGGCCGATGCGGTGGAGCAGACAGCTGCAAAAGTGTTCCAGAAGATGCTGTTTGGCGTGCGGGATCATGCAGACAGCGATGTGATGCGTGAGTGTCTGGATGCACTGGGACAGGTGTGGAAAAAGGAGTGATCCGATGGAAAAGGAGCAGAGATATTTTCCATTTTTTGTAGATATTTCGGAATATCGGGTGCTGGTGGTGGGTGCAGGTATCATTGCATTGCGCAGGACGTCTGCACTGCTGCGTTTTGGAACCAGGGTTACGGTGGTGGCACCGGATATCCGTGCAGAATTTCAGGCACTGCAGGCGCAGTATGGGCAGGAGTATGTCTGCCTGCAGCAGAAAAAATTTACACCGGGTATGACAACTGGCTATGATATTGTATTGGCCGCCACGGATAGTCCTGAGACAGATCATAGCATCTGGGAGGAGTGTAAAAAGCATGGTATCCGGGTCAGTGTGGCATCCGATCAGACGTTGTGTGATTTCCGGTTTCCGGCATTGATCGAGAAAGATAATATCGTTGTGGGTGTTACATCAAATGACAGTGATCACCGGAACGTACGGGAGATCAGTGCCAGAATCAGAGAAACACTGGGGACTGAGAACCGGAATATAGACAGAGCTGAAAAGCAGGACAGCAAAGAATCTGAATATCAGAGGAAAGAGATGTCAGCAGGCAGAACTGGCAGTGAAGAAAAAAATCAGTGAAGCAGGAGTCAGGAACATGAAAAACATTCGAGTAGGAAGCAGGGAGAGCCGTCTGGCTGTGGTACAAAGCGAGATGGTGATGGATTATATAAAAGAAAACTGTCCGGAATATACACCGGAACTTGTGACAATGAAAACGACCGGAGACAGGATCCTGGATCGGAATCTGGATCAGATCGGTGGAAAAGGGTTGTTTGTAAAGGAACTGGATGCGGCTTTGATGGATGGACGCAGTGATATGTCCGTGCACAGCCTGAAAGATATGCCGGCGCAGATTCCGGAGGAACTTCCATTGATCGGTTTTTCCAAACGGGAAGATCCAAGAGATGTTCTGGTACTGCCGGAGGGAGTCGCAGAACTTGATTTTTCAAAACCGGTGGGTTGTTCCAGCCGCCGAAGAATGCTGCAGTTTCAGGCCATGTATCCAGAGGCAACCTTTGCACCGATCCGGGGAAATGTGTATACACGGCTGGCAAAAGTAGATTCCGGTGAGTATGCGGCTACGATTCTGGCAGCAGCCGGACTGAAGCGGCTGGGGTTGGAGCAACGTATCAGCCGGTATTTTTCTGTGGAGGAAATGATCCCGGCAGCCGGCCAGGGCGTACTGGCACTGCAGGGCCGGGCAGGAGAAGACTACGGTTTTCTGCGTGGCTTCTGTTCTGAGGAAAGCCATGTGACATCTGTATGTGAACGTGCCTTTATCCGGGAACTGGACGGAGGCTGTTCCTCGCCTATTGCAGCGCATGCGGTGGTGAAAGGAGATACCGTAGTATTGCGGGGACTGTATTATGAAGAGTGCAGTGGAAAAGCAGAGACTGCGGTAGAGGAAGCACCGGTTTCCGAGGCGGAACATCTCGGTATCATGCTGGCCCGCAGACTGAAAGAATTATGTCAGAAACAGGAGGAAAAATAGATGAATCAGGGGAAAGTCTGGCTGGTAGGAGCCGGCCCGTCAGATGCGGAACTGCTGACGGTAAAAGCAAAACGCGTATTGGAACAGGCAGAAGTCGTGGTGTATGACCGGTTGGTGGGTGACAGCATTTTGCTGATGATGCCGGATACAGCAGAAAAAATTGATGCGGGAAAGCGTTCCGGCAATCATACGATGCCACAGGAGGAGATGAACCGGCTGTTACTGCGTAAGGCGCAGGAAGGAAAGCGGGTCGTGCGTTTAAAAGGCGGGGATCCGTTTCTTTTTGGCAGAGGTGGGGAGGAACTGACCCTTCTGGCAGAGCATGGGATTCCATATGAGGTGGTTCCGGGTGTGACATCTGCCATTGCAGTGCCGGCATATAACGGAATTCCGATTACTCATCGGGATTTTGCTTCCAGTGTACATATTATTACAGGACATAAAAAGAAAGACGAACCGCTGGAACTGGATTTTGCCACACTGGCAAAACTGGAGGGAACACTGGTATTCTTAATGGGAGTATCTGCCCTGGGGGATATCTGTGACGGACTGATGCATGCCGGAAAAGCAAAAGATACACCGGCGGCACTGCTGAGCCGGGGAACCACGTCACGTCAGGCAAGGCTGGTGAGCACACTGGAAAAACTGCCGGAGGAACTGCATGAACATCCGCTGATGACACCGGCTATCATTGTGATCGGAGAAGTGTGCGCACTGGCGGATCAGTTTGCATGGTATGAAAAGCTGCCATTGTCTGGCAAAAAGATCATTGTGACACGTCCGAGGGAACGTCAGGAAGAAATTTCACAGCGTCTGCGCAGCCTGGGTGCGGAAGTGCTGGAACTGCCGACGATTTCCATTGCACCATATCGGGCAGAGGAACTGCCGGAGCAGGGAGCTGCCCTGGAGGAGCTGGAGAGCTATCAGTATCTCGTATTTACATCACCTTCCGGAGTAGACTGCTTTTTTGCACTGCTGCGGGAAAAAAAGATGGATATCCGCCGGTTTTGTGCCGGAAAGATTGCGGTAATCGGAGCCGGCACAGCCAGCCGTCTGCAGAACTACGGACTGATGGCAGATCTGATGCCGGAGATTTATGATGCGGTGCATCTTGGAAAGTGTGTCGGAGCGGACTGCAAAGACGGTGACCGGATCCTGATTCCACGGGCAAGACTTGGTAGTCAGGCTCTGATCGGGGAAATTACGGCACAGAAAAAAGTTACGATTGCAGATTTGCCGATTTATGATACCATAGAGAAGGAATCACCGGTGGTGGAACTGCCGGATCTGACAAAAGAAGAAGCAATGATTGTATTTACCAGTGCTTCTACGGTACGTGGTTTCAGAAAAATGATGGCAGATGCGGACATCAGCCGTCTGCAGGCTGTCTGCATTGGTGCACAGACAAAAGAAGCAGCAGAAAAGGCTGGATTTACCAATGTCTGTGTGGCAGCAGAAGCGACTGTGGATGCCATTGTTTCAGTAATAGAAGAACAGTAGGACAGGAATGACAGACAGGCGAGCATGAGGAGGAAATAAAAGTGGAAATGATCAATCGTCCCCGCAGATTGCGGACAAGTGCAAATTTAAGAAAAATGGTTCGGGAGACCAGAATGGATAAATCTTCTCTGATCTATCCGATGTTTATTGTAGAAGGAACAAATATTAAGGAAGAGATCCCATCCATGATGGGACAGTACCGTTACAGTGTGGATCGTATGGAGGAAAAACTGGAGCAGTTGAGTAAAGCAGGAATCGGCGGTGTCATGCTTTTTGGAATTCCGGATCACAAGGATGAGCTGGGAAGCGGTGCGTATGCACAGGATGGCATTGTGCAGCAGGGTTTCCGCAAAGCAAAAGAACTGTTCCCGGATCTGTATATGATCGGTGATGTGTGCATGTGCGAGTATACGTCCCATGGTCACTGCGGTGTGCTCTGCGGTCATGATGTGGACAATGATAAGACATTGGAACTGTTGCAGAAGACGGCGCTGTCTCAGGTACAGGCGGGAGCAGATATGGTGGCACCTTCCGATATGATGGACGGCAGAGTCGGTGCAATCCGTGAAATTCTGGATAAAAACGGATATATCAATACACCGATCATGGCATATTCTGCAAAATTTGCTTCTGCATTTTACGGACCGTTCCGTGATGCAGCAGAGTCCGCACCGGCATTTGGCGACCGTAAGACATATCAGATGGATTATCATAACCGCAGAGAAGCATTAAAGGAAGTGGATCAGGATGTGCTGGAGGGCGCAGATATCGTTATGGTAAAACCAGCAATGGCTTATGGTGATCTGATCCGTGAAGTAAAGGATATGACGGATATTCCGGTGGCAGCGTACAGTGTCAGCGGAGAATATTCTATGGTAAAAACGACTGCAGCAGCAGGTTTCATCGATGAAACTGCCATTATGTGTGAGATGGCAGTATCTGCATTCCGCGCAGGCACCGATATTTATATTACTTATTTTGCAGAAGAACTTGCAAAATGCATGGATGAAGGGAGAATCGGATAATGGCAATCACAAAATCAGAAGCACTTTTTAAAGAAGCCGTACAATATATTCCGGGTGGCGTTAATTCTCCGGTCCGTGCGTTCGGATCGATCGGATCCACACCACGTTTTATCAAAAAAGCAGATAAAGCGCTGATGTGGGATGAGGATGATAACGAATACATTGATTTTATCGGATCCTGGGGACCGATGATCCTGGGACATAACCATCCGCTGGTGCTGGATGCAGTGCTGGAGTATGCAAAACGCGGATTAAGCTACGGCGCAGCGACATCTATTGAAGTAGATATGGCAAAGCTGGTCTGCAGTATGGTTCCATCTATTGATATGGTGCGTATGGTAAACTCCGGTACGGAGGCTGTGATGAGTGCCGTGCGTGTGGCTCGCGGATTTACACGCAGAGACAAAATCATCAAATTTAACGGTTGTTATCATGGACATTCCGATGCGTTGCTTGTAAAAGCCGGATCCGGTGTCATGACAGCAGGTGTTCCGGATTCTCTGGGCGTTCCGGCCGGCTGCACAGCGGATACTGTAACAGCAGATTATAACTCACTGGAGAGCGTGCAGGACTGTTTTGACCGGTATGGTGAGCAGATTGCGGCGATCATTGTGGAGCCGGTGGGAGCAAATATGGGTACGGTTCCACCAAAACCAGGATTTTTACAGGGATTGCGTGATATCTGTGACAAATATGGTTCGCTGCTGATTTTTGACGAAGTAATTACAGGATTCCGTATGCAGGCAGACGGAGCACAGGGGCATTTTGGTGTGACACCGGATCTGACCACTTTTGGAAAAATCATCGGTGCAGGTATGCCGGTAGGTGCTTACGGTGGCCGCAGGGAAATTATGGAAATGGTATCTCCGGTGGGAGCTGTGTATCAGGCAGGAACATTAAGCGGCAATCCGGTGGCGATGGCAGCAGGTATTGCACAGCTGACTTATTTAAAAGAACATCCGGAAGTATATACAAAATTAAATAAAACCGCCGATTCTTTCTTTTCAGAACTGCAGAAAATCGTGGATGAGAGCGGCAGAGGATATCAGGTAAACCATATCTGTTCTCTGGGAAGTATGTTCTGTACTACACAGGAAGTATATGATTATGAGACTGCCAAGACCTCAGATACAAAGGCATATGCGGATTATTGTAATTATATGCAGAATCATGGCATTTACCTGGCTCCGGCGCAGTTTGAGGCAATGTTTATCTCTGCGGCACATACGCAGGAACAACTGGCACAGACACTGGAGACAGCACGTAATTATTTTAAAAACAACTGATAAAACGGGATATCGTTTGACATAGAGCGAAGTTTGGCAGATGAAGGAAATCAGAGACGATGGCAGTACAGAAGAAGGTACAGAAAAGCACAACTAAGAAAAAGAAACGAAAAAATAGAAAGAAGCGGTATGATCTGTCCAGGGTCTGGATGGCATTGGGAACGCTGACCGTGATTCTTCTTGTGATTTTCGGTGTGGCACAGCATCAGAAGACGCAGAATGCGGCACAGCAGATGTCAGGACTTTCTGCCATTGATGGCAGCCGGCCGGATCTGGATGTGGAACTGCTGACAGTCAATCCGTACTCACGACCGGGGACGGCTCTGACACAGGTAAACGGTATCGTGATCCATTATACAGCCAATCCGGGAGCAACAGCGATCGCAAACCGGAACTACTTTGAAAATCTGAAAGATACGCATACGACAAAAGCCAGTGCGCATTTTATCGTTGGTCTGGAAGGTGAAATCGTGCAGTGTATACCGACTGCGGAGATTGCCTATGCTTCTAATGACAGAAACAGTGATACCCTGTCCATTGAATGTTGTTACGAAAAGGATGACGGATCCTTTAACCGGGAGACTTATGAGTCCGTGATACGTCTGACAGCATGGCTGTGCAACAAATTCGGACTGACGTCAGAACAAGTGATCCGGCATTATGATGTGACCGGAAAACTCTGCCCGCTGTATTATGTGGAGCATGAGGATGCCTGGCAGCAGTTTAAGGCAGATGTGGATACAGCGATCCAGGCAGGAGAAAACAATACAGGAACACAAAACACGGGAGAAAATGGATGAGAGAACTTTATGAAAAAATAAAAAAAGGGACAGACCGCAGAGCAAGTCTGATTGCCCTGAAAAAAGAATTGAAAGATGAAGAAAAGAAAAAGGTGTTTCTCACCATGACCGGAAACCGTCTGGATGAAATTATGAAATGCCTGGTGGATGAAGACCCGAAGGTGCGGAAAAATGCGGCAGCTATTCTCGGCGAATTACATTGTCAGGATGCGTTGGATGTGCTGATGGATGCTTATGAGGAAGAGGACAAATTGTTTGTCCGGGAAGCTTATGTACAGGCACTTTCTGCGATTGACTGCAGCGAGTATCTGCCTCAGCTGGAAGAGCGGCTGCAGGAACTGGCAGAATATGATGCTCCGGAAGAGGAAAAGAAGCATACCCAGGCAGAACTGCATGCATTGCAGGAACTGATCCTTCAGAAAAAAGGCGTGAAAAAACATACGTTTAACGGATGGAATCGTTCCAGTGAAGTGTTGCTTTTAACATTGCCGGCATTTCGGGATGTGCTGGCAGAGCAAGTGACCGGAAAGAAAAAAATATTGAAATCCGGAGTCCGTACCATAGTATCTGATTTTGAAGATACGATGAAGATCCGTATGTTTCAGGAATTGCTTTTTGTCATTCATACACAGACAGAGAAACATGTCCTGTCTTCTGAACCGGAAACCCTGGCAGCGCAGCTGGCAGGTTCGGATCTGCTGCAGATCCTTGCAGAGACACATAAGGGAGAAGCACCGTTCTATTTTCGGATCGGTGTGTCCGGCGGAATGGCTCTTGAGGAGCGGAGCAGTTTTTCCAGACAGACAGCAGCAGCCATTGAGAAGGCTTTTGCACGAAAGCTGATCAATTCTACTTCCCACTATGAAGTTGAAATTCGTCTGCTGCAGAACCGTGAGGGTGGATTTGTACCGCTGCTTAAGCTGTATACTCTGCCGGATCACCGGTTTGACTACCGCAGATATTATGTGGCAGCCAGCATGAAACCAACTATGGCAGCAGGGCTGCTGGCACTGGCAAAACCGTATCTGAAGGAGCATGCACAGATTCTGGATCCGTTCTGCGGTGTAGGAACATTACTGATCGAGCGCCGGTTTCTGGTGCCGGCACGAAATGCTTATGGCATTGACAGTTTCGGGGAGGCTGTTGAAAAAGCACGGGTGAACAGCAAAATTGCAGGAATGCAGATAAATTATATCAATCGTGATTATTTTGATTTTGTGCATGACTATAAATTTGACGAGATCGTCACAGATCTTCCGGCTGGCAATCTGACAAAACCGGAACTGGATGTGTTGTACCGCAGATTTTTTGAAAAATCAGATGAGGTACTGACAGAGGATGGCCGCATGATCTTTTTCTCCAGAGAGATGAGTCTGGTGAAAAAGCAGCTGCGTCTGCATCCACAGTTCCGTCTGGTGCAAGAATTCTGCATTCAGGAGAAAAACGGAAGTTATTTATTTATTATTGAAAAACGTCAGTAAAAATGTCGGAAGTTTGATGCCCCATTTTTACAGATGGCAGCGGACACAAATCGCTATTAGTATCAGTCAGAGGGAAGAAGACAGGAGAAACGCATGCTTCAGAATTCATTTCAGGAACAGTTGGAAGATTGTCCGGTGATCGCAGCGGCAAGAGACAGGGAGGGACTGGCACGCTGCTGTCAGTCCGAGAGTGGCATCGTATTTATTTTATTCGGAGATGTCTGCACCATTTCAGAAATCGTAGATCATGTTAAATCCGCAGGGAAACTTGCATTTGTACACATGGATCTGGTGAACGGACTTTCCAGTCGTGAGATCAGTGTGGATTATATTCGAAAAGAAACAAATGCGGATGGAATCATTTCCACAAAACAGCCACAGATCCGCCGTGGAAAAGAACTTGGGCTATACACCGTGCACCGTTTTTTTGTTATTGATTCCGCAGCCTATGAGAATGTAGAAAAATGTACAAAAGCGATTCGTCCGGATTGTGTGGAACTGATGCCCGGTGTTATGCCAAAGGTTATCCGCCAGATGGCAGAAACACTGTCCGTTCCGGTGATCGCAGGCGGTCTGATTTCCGATAAAGAGGATATTATTGCTGCATTGGATGCAGGTGCGGCGTCGATTTCAACGACGAAAGAAGAACTGTGGTTTCTGTGATTTACAGAAGAAAAAAATGTGATTAAGTTGAGGAAAAAAATTACGGAGGTAGCGCAAACATGTATGATTGTATTATTATCGGAACCGGTCCGGCAGGCTTATCTGCAGCATTGAACCTGAAAACTTACAAAAAAAGTTTTGTATGGTTCGGTTCCAAAAATCTGAGTGATAAAGTGCAGAAAGCAGAAAAAATTACAAATTATCCGGGATTTCCGGAGCTGACCGGACAGGAATTGTTTTCTCATTTTACAGATCACATACAGAGCGCCGGTCTGGATATTACAGAAAAGACAGTGACAAATGTTATGTCAGTCGGAACGTATTACATGGTACTGGCAGACAATGAAGTCTACGAGGCAAAAACACTGATCCTTGCCATGGGTGTGATGACAGCAAAACTGCTGAAGGGTGAAGACGAGTTACTTGGCAGGGGTGTCAGTTATTGCGCTACCTGCGATGGTATGTTCTATAAGGATAAGGAAATCGCAGTACTGTGTAATGATCCAAAATATGAGCATGAAGTAGAATATCTGGCAGATCTGGCAGCAAAGGTAACTTATTTTCCAATGTTTTCAGACAGTCAGATAAAAAAAGAGAATGTTACGATTTCGAAAGACTTTCCGTTGGAAATAAAGGGCAGTGACCGGGTAACCGGTCTCGTGTTAAAAAGCGGAAAGGTGTTGGAGCTTGACGGCATTTTCTGTCTGCGCAATGCCATTGCGCCCTCCAAACTCGTTTCCGGATTAGAGATTGAGAATGGACATATCAAAGTGGATCGCACCCAGAAAACAAATCTGCCCGGCTGTTTTGCAGCGGGAGACTGCACCGGTCGTCCGTATCAGTATACAAAAGCAGTGGGAGAAGGAAATGTGGCAGCACATAGCTGTATCAGTTATCTCACAGAATAGCTTCTATGCAAGACAAAAGCGTCGTAGCAATACGGCGCTTTTTAGGTTATGAATGAGGTGCATTGACAGGAGATTAGATGAAAATGAATATTCACAAAGATAAAATGCTATGGTATAATACAAGGCACTGTATTGGGGCTTCTTATGAAAGAAGCTGAAATTAGGAGGAAATAGAGAAAATGAAATTAGGAATCGTGGGACTGCCAAACGTAGGAAAAAGTACCCTGTTCAATTCACTGACAAAAGCCGGTGCTGAGTCAGCGAACTATCCGTTTTGTACCATTGACCCGAATGTGGGTGTCGTAGCAGTACCGGATGAGCGCTTGAAATTACTGGGAGATATGTATCATTCCAAGAAAGTGACACCGGCTGTTATTGAGTTTGTAGATATTGCAGGCCTGGTAAAAGGAGCCAGCAAAGGTGAGGGACTCGGAAACCAGTTTCTGGCAAACATTCGTGAAGTAGATGCAATTGTACATGTGGTACGTTGCTTTGAGGATCCAAATGTTGTTCATGTAGACGGAAGTGTAGATCCGGCCCGTGATATTGAGACTATCAATCTGGAGCTGATCTTTTCTGATATCGAAATTCTGGAGCGCCGTATCGCCAAAACAAGCAAAGGTGCCAGAATGGATAAGAAACTGGCAAAAGAGATGGAATTGTTAGAGAAGATCAAAGCACATCTAGAGGACGGTCAGCTGGCAAAAACCTTTGAGGTAGGCGATGATGAAGATGATCAGGAATGGTTTGCTTCTTACAATCTGCTGACTGCAAAACCGGTGATTTATGCTGCCAACGTATCCGAGGATGATCTGGCTGATGACGGCGCAAACAATCCGCATGTGGCAAATGTACGCAAACTGGCTGCAGAGGAAGGCTCTGAAGTATTTGTTATCTGTGCACAGATTGAGCAGGAGATCGCGGAACTGGATGATGATGAGAAAGCAATGTTCCTGGAAGATCTGGGACTGAAACAGTCCGGTCTGGAAAAACTGATTAAGGCAAGTTACAGCTTACTTGGTCTGCTGAGTTATCTGACTGCAGGTGAGGATGAGACACGAGCATGGACCATCAAAAAAGGAACCAAAGCTCCGCAGGCAGCCGGAAAGATCCATACTGATTTTGAGCGCGGATTCATCCGTGCCGAGGTTGTAAACTACAAAGATCTCCTGGAGTGCGGCTCACTGGCTGCAGCCCGTGAAAAAGGTCTGGTAGGACTGGAAGGAAAAGAATATGTGGTACAGGACGGCGATGTGATCCTGTTCCGTTTCAATGTATAAAACGATTGAAGCAGGATGCCTATTGGCTTTAAACAATGGGTAGTTCACAAGAGAATAAGCGTATATAAAAAAATAATCTGATGCATCAGCAGCATAGCTTCATAAAACAGTATCATATGCACGTTCCTGGCAACTATGAATAAGATAAAAGAACAAAAAAATCCGGGAAGTGCAGGATGCGTTTATGTGAATTTTCAAAAAAAGAGGTTATCAATGTCTCTGACTGCAAATGTCTGGGATGTGTCTGTGATCTGAAATTTGATGAATGCAGTGGACAGATATGTGCGATGATCATAAAGGGACCTCCGAAGTGGTTTCATCTGGTAGGCTGTGACACGGAATATGTCATAGACTGGAAAAAAATTGTTCGGATCGGACCGGATGTAATACTGGTAGACATTTGTGCAGAAAAATGTCTGCGTAAACTTTAAGCAATTTTATAAATACGGAGGAAAAGAGCGATGAAATGCCCTTATTGCAGCAGCGATAATACAAGAGTCATTGATTCCAGACCGGCAGATGATAATTATTCCATCCGCCGGAGAAGACTTTGTGATGATTGTGCAAAGAGATTTACGACTTATGAGAAGGTGGAGACCATTCCGCTGATCATTATAAAAAAAGACAATACCAGAGAACAGTATAACCGTTCAAAAATCGAGGATGGTGTACTGCGCGCCTGCCACAAACGCCCGGTGTCCGTTAACCAGATCAATCAGCTTATTGATGAGGTGGAGACTGAAATCTTCAATATGGAAGAAAAAGAAATCCCAAGCAGTGTCATCGGGGAATTGGTGATGGATAAGCTCAAGGATCTGGAAGCAGTGGCATATGTGAGATTTGCATCGGTTTACCGGGAGTTCAAAGATGTAAATTCGTTTGTGGAAGAACTAAAAAAAGTGTTGGATAAATAAAATTTATGAGGTTAGACTTGTGGGAGTACGAAACAATTCGTATGGCATCTTTTAACCCAAACATCAATTTATGCATGTAATACGGAGGTGGTTTATGTTTCAAAAATTTTATCCGGATCTGTATGTATCCTCTACATATGAGATTGATTTTGACCGGTTGTACCGGTCCGGATACCGGGGATTGATTTTTGATATTGATAATACATTGGTAACACATGGAGCACCTGCAAATGATCAGGCGAAACAGCTTTTTGCACATCTGCATGAGATTGGATTTGCCACCTGCCTGATTTCTAATAATCAGGAGCCGCGGGTAAAACCATTTGCGGATGCTGTGCATTCTCTGTATATTTATGATGCGCATAAGCCATCAACAAAAAATTATGAGAAAGCTATGGAGCAGATGCATACGGAGAAGGGCAATACGATTTTTATCGGAGATCAGATGTTTACTGATGTGTTTGGTGCCAATCGGACAGGAATTCCATCCATAATGGTAAAGAAAATCCACTGGAAGGAAGAAATTCAGATTGTTTTAAAACGGCGGTTGGAAGCCATTGTGCTGATTGGTTACCGCAGATACAGAAAGACACATAAAAGTATATTAGAGTGAGAAATGATTGTCACGGACATAAACAGTGAATATGAAAATGATATCGGTGACAGGACTCAATCCTAGGATAAATGAAAAAACGGAGGGAAGAACAATGAAACTTGTAATTGGTAATGACCATGCAGCAGTAGAACTGAAAAATGAGATCAAGGCATATCTGGAAGAGAAAGGTCATGAGGTGATCAATATCGGTACAGATACACATGACAGCTGTAATTATCCGGAGTACGGCGAGAAAGCCGGACGTATGGTAGCAGCAGGTGAAGCGGACGGTGGTGTGCTGATCTGTGGAACCGGTGTCGGTATCTCTATCGCTGCAAACAAAGTAAAAGGGGTACGTGCGGCAGTATGTTCCGAGCCGGTAACAGCCCGTCTCGTAAAAGAACATAACAACGCAAATATTATTGCTTTCGGTGCCAGAATTGTAGGCAGTGAGACTGCAAAAGCAATTGTGGATGCATGGCTGGATGCCAAATTCCAGGGTGGCCGTCATCAGACACGTATCGATATGATCCATAAAATTGAGGAATAGTCTATAAAAAGGTTGAAAAATCACGGTTTTTCATATAGAATAGATAGAAGTAATAATTACCATATATTTGTGGTAATAGAAGAAAAGACCGAGAGTCTTAACATACAAGGAGGATTTTTGAATGGCAAACGCAGGAAAGGTAATCGGAAAAGGTGTTACAATCGAGCTGGAAGGCAATGTATACAGAGTAGATGATTTCCAGCACGTAAAACCTGGAAAAGGCGCAGCTTTTATCAGAACAAGATTAAAAAATATTAAAACCGGTGGTGTTGTAGAGAAAACATTCCGTCCGACAGAGGATGTAGAGACAGCACACGTTGACAGATCTGAGAAACAGTATCTGTACAATGACGGTGATTTATATTACTTCATGGATACAGAGACATATGATCAGATCGCTCTGAGTGCAGATGCAATCGGTGATGCTCTGAAATTCGTAAAAGAGAACGAGGCAGTTACAATGCTTGCCCACAACGGAGATATCTTCGCAGTTGAGCCGCCGATGTTCGTTGAACTTGTTATCACAGAGACAGAGCCAGGTTTCAAAGGCGATACAGCAACAGGTGCTACAAAACCGGCAACTGTTGAGACAGGTGCTACTGTGTACGTTCCGTTATTCGTAAATGAGGGAGACGTAATCAAGATTGATACAAGAACAGGCGAGTACTTATCACGAGTGTAAAAAATAGTGAGCAAAGCGAACTATTTTTTAAATGACGGAGTGGATTGTAAATATCCGCTCCGTTTTCTGTTTGACGAGGATTAAGGAGGACGTATGAAATACGATTTTGACAAAATAGTAGACCGTCATGGAACGGACTGTTATAAATGGGATATGATTGCAAAAAGAAAATTACCGGCGGATACGTTACCACTCTGGGTGGCAGATATGGATTTTGAGACGGTTCCGGAAGTGAAAGAACGGTTAAAAGAAGTGGCAGATCGTGGTATATACGGTTATTCCATGCTGGGTGACGGCTATTATCATGCATTGAAAAACTGGTTTTCTGAGCGGTTTGGATGGCAGGTGGAAAAAGACTGGGTGATCGTCACTCCGGGTGTGGTATTTGCGCTGGCAGCAGCAGTCCGTGCTTACACAAAAGAGGGGGACAGCGTTATGATCCAGCGCCCGGTTTATCATCCATTTACCAATGTGGTAAAAGAAAACGGACGAAAACTGGTGAATAATCCACTGGTTATGGAAAACGGAAAATATCACATGGATTATGAAGATATGGAGCGCAAGATCACAGAAGAACAGGTAAAACTGTTTCTGCTTTGCAGCCCGCATAACCCGGTGTCCCGTGTCTGGACAAAAGAAGAACTGTGTCAGGCTGCCGAAATCTGTAAAAAGCATGGTGTCATCATGATCGTGGATGAGATTCACTGTGATTTTGTATATGAGGGATATCATCACACCAGTTTTGGTACACTGAGTGAATATGCAGACAATGCAGTGATCTGTACGGCACCGAGTAAGACATTTAATTTGGCAGAACTGCAGCTGTCCAATATTATGATCCCGAATCCGGAACTGAGAAAGACCTTCCAGGCAGAGATGGACAAAGTATTTTACTCCGATGCAAACCTGTTCGGACAGGTATCCTGCCAGGCAGCATATGAATATGGTGCACAGTGGCTGGATGAATTACGTGTATATCTGCAGGGAAACATTACATACATTCGTGATTATCTGGCAGAGCATCTGCCCAAAGTCCATCTCATCGAGCCGGAGGGAACCTATCTGCTTTGGGCGGATTTCCGGGAATATGGACTGTCTGCGGAAGCACTGAATGCGAAGATCCTGAAAGATGCAAGAATCTGGTTTAACGAGGGCTCTATGTTCGGACCGGAGGGCGCAGGGTTTATGCGGATCAATATTGCAAGTCCCCGCAGTATGATCGTGGAAGCAATGGAGCGTCTGGGAGAAGTCTTCGGAGAATGAACGCAGAATAAGCATTCCCCCGCTTCAAGTGCGTAGAGCACTAAGCGGTGGGTAAGGGGGATGCTTATGTCAGTGGGAGTTAAAAGCTCCCACTGACAGGTCGCAAAGCGACTGCGTTCATGAGCAAGTAGCGAAAGCGGATTGCGAATGTCCGCTTTACCGAAAAATATGCGTTCAGCTTCACTTCTCAGGTACATATTCAGGTGCATGATGCAGACAGAAAAATGCGAGCGCACAGATCAGAATCTGGCTGGCCAGCATGCCCCAGAGGTAAGCACTCAGTCCAATGCGGGGGATTCCTGCGAAAACAAATATAATGCGGATGGCGGCACCAGCCAGGTTGATCAGCATGGTGAGGGTAGCCTTGCCAAGTCCGTGCAAAATGCTGCACAGTGTGCTTGCGAGGAATAAAAACGGACAAATCCAGCTCAGGGTGCGCACATAAATACCTGCCAGTGTGTTGTGAAACAGATGGATGCCGATCCAGTTTCCGCACAGCAGAAATCCGGAGGTACACACAAGACCGAGAATGACACACAGCTGTGTGGTTCTCCGGATGGCTTTTTGCACCAGGTTATACTGTTTCCGGCTATTCGCTTCTGCGATGGCCGGAAGCAGCATAACAGACAGGGAATTACTTAGCACGCACGGAAACATAATGGTGGAAAAAACCATGCCGGTCAGGATACCATAGACGCTCAGGGCATCACTGTTTGCATAACCAAAATCCCGGAGTTTGATCGGGATCAGCAGTGCTTCCGCACTCTGGCATAAACTTAACAAAATACGGCTGCAGGTGAGAGGAACTGCCATAGAGCACAGATCCTTTGCAATTTTTGTCAGCCGGATAGAAGAAGGCGGTACCGATGGATTTGGTACTGTCTTTTTATTTTCCGTGCGTTCTGAAAAAAAGCAGACCATGGTGATGGAGTAAAGAGAGGAAGCAAGTTCGCCAAACAGAATGCCCCAGACGGCAATCTGTGGTGTCACAAGCTGTCCCCGCTGCATCTGAATGTCAGCCACGAGCCAGACGCCTGCGACACGGATGACCTGTTCCAGAATCTGTGAAATGGCCGGGATGACGGCTTTTTTCCGACCATAATAGTAGCCGTTGATGCAGGCGTGGATACAGGCGAAAGGCAGGGAAAGAGTCATGATGCGGAGCAGCGGGACTGTCCGGACATCTTCCAGCAGGGAAAGCCCGATCTGCGGAGCGTAGTGCCATATGATCCAGACACAGCTGGCAGATAGCAGCAGGGAACCAGACAGTCCGACACTCAGATAAGCTCTGGCCTGGCGTTTCTGTCTGCATTGGGCACAATAACGGGAGATCGCAGTCTGGATTCCGGCAGCTGATACAGAGATGATCAGGGCAAATACCGGAAATATCAGCTGGTAAATTCCAAGTCCTTCTGCACCGATTCTGCGGGAAAGGAATATTTTATAATAAAAACCGATGATCCTGCTTAAAATTCCGGTCAGTGTCAGCAGCAGCGTACCGGATATAAAGTTCTGTTTCATGGGATTTGCATATGATTTCATTGGAAAGAAGACTCTTCTGCCTGTGGATTTTTTATAAATATATGCAGAGAAAAATCGGTCAGAACCGAAAGGAATGGTATGATTATATGAAACGGTTGATTTATTTGGATCATGCCGCCACAACGCAGCCTTTTCCGGAAGTGTTGGATGCGATGATCCCCTATTACAGCAGATATTATGGCAATCCATCATCCGGATATGAACTGGGGGAAGAAAGTAAGCGCGCCATTGAGACAGCCCGGGGACAGATTGCAGACACACTGGGAGTGGAAGATGACACCATTTATTTTACATCGGGAGGAACAGAATCCGATAACTGGGCATTGCGCTATGCCGTGCAAAATGGAAAACGAAGGAGACCACACATTGTGACATCGTCTATTGAGCACCATGCAATCTTAAACACGTGTAAAAATCTGGAAAAACAGGGAGTGCGTGTGACTTATCTTCCGGTGAATAAGGAAGGAACAGTACAGCCGGAGATGGTGGAGCGGGCGATCATATCAGATACAGTGCTGGTGTCTGTAATGTATGCAAACAATGAGATCGGAAGTATTCAACCGATACGTCAGATCGGGCAGATCACTCATCGGAAACAGGTTCTGTTCCATACGGATGCAGTGCAGGCATACGGCCAGATTCCAATTCATGTAAAAGAGGATAATATCGACCTGCTGTCTGCCAGTGGTCATAAATTTAACGGACCGAAAGGAACCGGATTTTTATATGCCCGAAAGGGACTGAAGCTTCAGCCGATGATCAATGGTGGTGGACAGGAGCGGAAGATGCGGGCCGGTACCGAAAACGTACCGGGAATTGTAGGAATCGGACGGGCGGCGGTCTGTTCCGCAGCAATTCTGGAGAAAAAGATGGCATATGAAAGCAGGCTGCGTGATTATTTTATCCGGCGGCTGCTGGAAGAAATTCCGGGAAGCAGTATCAACGGGGATCGCCGGAACCGTCTGCCAAACAATGTGAATATCAGCATTGCGGGGGTAAACGGTCCGGCGGTAGTGGCATTGCTGGATCTGGAAGGCATCTGTGTATCATCCGCTTCTGCATGTTCCACCGGGGAACAGAAGGCTTCTCATGTACAGCTTGCCATCGGAAATGACGGGCATCAGGCATATGAGGCTATCCGTTTTACCCTGGGTATCCAGAATACACCGGAAGAATTGGACGATACCGTTGAGGTGTTGAAACAATGCATAAAAAAATTGAGGGACTTTTAGAAATGATTTGGGTGTTAAAACACCCAAATCTCACGTGCGTTCGACTTGAATTTAAACCGGAAGAAATTCCGGTTTCCTTTTTGTAAAGACCGTAAAATAGTCAAAGCCGGCCGCTTTCAGCAGCTGTGGTACTTTGTCGAAATCCCAGGCAATCTGATCTGGGGCATGTCCGTCAGCACCGATGGTGATGATCTCACCTCCCAGCTCCCGATACCGGTGCAGGATTTCTTCCGTTGGGTTTGGGTGCCCGAGACCATATTTGAATCCGGCCATATTCAGCTCGATCCCCTTACCGTGAGCGATAAGCTGCCGCAGGATCTCGTCAATGACATCTTTGTATTTGTCATAACTGTAATTTTTGTTCTTTTCCGGTCCGTAACGAACCACATAGTCAATGTGGCCGTATACATCAAATTCATGAAAGGCAGCAATGTTTTCCAGAATGGATTCAAAATATTCCAGATAAGCGGCATGCTCGCTGCGTCCTTCATAATAAGCCGGATAATATGGATCGAGGCCGTGCACCACATGGGAGGATCCGATGACAAAATCAAAATCCATTTCCTGTAGTATTTCATGGTGCTTCTTTGCCAGATGCGGCTGCAATCCCAGTTCAATACCGAAGTTGATGTTCAGGGAATCAGAAAAATCAGCCTGCAGCTGACGGATTCCTTTTTCATATTGAGGAAAATCAATGGTGAATAAATCCGGTTCATCCGGGTAATCATAGTCAAGGTGATCGGTAATGCAGATCCCAGCCAGATTTTTTTCGATGGCGGAACGTGCCATAGCAGCAGGATCGGCGTTGCTGTCACCGGAAAAATGAGTGTGCATATGTGTATCCCAAAGCATGAAAATGTCTCCTTTCAAGGGTGATATAAGGCTTATATTATATATTGTGCAAAATATAAACTTTGAAAAACAGCGTGGTTATGCGGTTTCCTGAAACTATGATAAGCACAGCAGTACATTTTTGTCAATCCAATCCGTGCATTTTGAATAGGAAAAATGATCGAAATTCTAAAAAAAGGAAAAAGTTTTATGCAATTACTACAAAAACACAGAGTGAGACTTGGACTATAATATCAAAACTGGTGAAAAAACATCTGTAAAACTTGTACAAATTGCTAAAAAAAGAGAAAAAAAGAAACAAGATGGTGAAAAAATTAACAAAGTTAAAATAAGCGGTTGAAAACTATTGAAAAACTCAGTCATATTCGTTAAAATATAAGCAGATTGGATGAGACATCAATGAACAGACAACAGTTGAGACATCCAAAAATAAACCACCGGATGATCCGGATACATTTTAATTCTAGGAGGAATGAAAAAATGGCAGTAAAAGTAGCAATTAATGGATTTGGACGTATTGGACGTCTTGCTTTCAGACAGATGTTTGGTGCAGAGGGATATGAAATCGTAGCAATCAACGATCTTACAAGCCCGAAAATGCTTGCTCATTTATTAAAATATGACTCTTCTCAGGGTAAATATGCAAAAGCTGATACAGTTTCTGCTGGAGAAGATTCTATCACAGTTGATGGAAAAGAAATCAAAATCTACAAAGAGCCAGATGCAAATAATTGCCCATGGGGTGCTTTAGACGTAGACGTAGTTTTAGAGTGTTCCGGATTCTATACATCCAAAGAGAAAGCACAGGCTCATATCAATGCAGGTGCTAAGAAAGTTGTTATTTCCGCTCCGGCTGGAAACGACCTTCCTACCGTTGTTTACAATGTAAACCATGATGTATTAACAAAAGAAGATACAATTATTTCCGCAGCTTCCTGTACAACAAACTGCCTTGCTCCGATGACAAAGGCATTAAACGACCTTGTTAAGATCAAATCCGGTATCATGTGCACAATCCACGCTTATACAGGCGATCAGATGACACTTGACGGACCACAGAGAAAAGGCGATTTAAGAAGAAGCCGTGCTGCAGCAGTTAACATCGTTCCAAACAGCACAGGTGCTGCAAAAGCAATCGGTCTGGTAATCCCAGAGTTATCCGGTAAATTAATCGGAGCTGCTCAGCGTGTACCGACCCCGACAGGTTCTACAACAATCTTAAACGCAGTTGTTGAAGGCAACGTAACAGTTGATGAGATCAACGCAGCTATGAAAGCAGCTTCTAACGAGTCCTTTGGCTACAACGTAGATGAGATCGTTTCTTCCGATATCGTAGGAATGACATATGGTTCTCTCTTCGATGCAACTCAGACAATGGTTCTTCCGTTAGACAACGGAACAACTCAGGTTCAGGTTGTTTCATGGTATGATAATGAGAACAGCTATACAAGCCAGATGGTTCGTACAATCAAATACTTCGCAGAGTTAGCATAATCGACACTCTATAAAGTATAACAAAGACTCACTGCAGGGTCCGGTCTTTTGGACCGGACCCTGTTTTTTGAGTTGCGTTGCAAATTAAAAAACAGAGCCATTAGAAATGCGCACTCGCATAAGATGAAAATTGCTTCGCATATGCTCGGTGCAACAAGAAAAGTATGCATAGATCAGTTACAAACAAGGTTCGATTAGGTATGCATATTTTCTTGATCTTTATAGATTTCCTAAATTAAGTATATAAACAGGATAAGGAGACAATATCATGGGATTAAATAAAAAAACAGTAGATGATATTAACGTAAAAGGACTTAGAGTTCTTTGCAGATGCGATTTCAACGTACCGTTAAAAGATGGCAAGATCACAGACGAGAACCGTCTCGTTGCAGCTCTTCCTACCATCAAAAAACTGATTGCTGACGGAGGCAAAGTAATTCTCTGCTCTCACCTTGGCAAAGTAAAAACAGAGGAAGATAAAAAAACAAAAACGCTTGCACCGGTTGCAGTACGTTTATCCGAACTGTTAGGACAGGAAGTAAAATTTGCAGCTGATCCGGAAGTTGTAGGACCGAACGCAAAAGCAGCAGTAGAGGCTATGAAGGATGGCGATGTAATCCTTCTTGAGAATACTCGTTTCAGACCGGAAGAGACAAAAAACGGAGAAGCTTTTTCCAAAGACCTTGCTTCCATCTGTGATGTATTTGTAAATGACGCATTTGGAACCGCTCACAGAGCACACTGCTCAAACGTAGGTGTTGCAGGTCTGGTTGATACTGCTGTTGTTGGTTACTTAATGCAGAAAGAGATCGATTTCCTCGGAAACGCAGTAAATACACCGGAGAGACCGTTCGTGGCAATTCTTGGCGGTGCAAAAGTAGCAGATAAATTAAATGTAATCTCCAACCTGCTTGAAAAATGTGATACCCTGATCATCGGTGGTGGTATGGCATTTACATTCCTGAAAGCAAAAGGATATGAAGTAGGAAACTCTTTGGTAGATGATACAAAGATCGATTACTGCAAAGAGATGATGGACAAAGCTGAGAAACTTGGCAAGAAATTACTTCTCCCAATCGATACTACAATCGCAGATGGTTTCCCGAATCCGATTGATGCAGAGATCGCAGTAGAAGTTGTTGCATCTGATGCAATTCCGGCTGACAAAGAAGGTCTTGATATCGGAACAAAAACAGCTGAGTTATATGCAGATGCAGTAAAATCCGCAAAAACAGTTGTATGGAACGGACCGATGGGCGTATTCGAGAACCCAATCCTTGCAAAAGGTACCATTGCAGTTGCAAAATCTCTGGCAGAGACAGATGCTACAACAATCATCGGTGGCGGTGATTCCGCAGCTGCTGTAAACCAGCTTGGATTTGGTGACAAGATGACACATATTTCCACAGGTGGCGGAGCTTCTCTGGAATTCCTTGAAGGAAAGGAACTGCCTGGCGTAGCAGCAGCAAACGACAAGTAAATTTTCCATAAATTCAATGATTACTGCGTTAGGAAATGTTCGGCGTACTACGCTGTACGCCGAACATTCCCTGTCTTGTACTAATTGAATTTCTGAAAAAATTATATATCAATCCCATATATGAGATAATTGCTTCGTCAGATGAGACTTGACGTACCTCTATGTACGTCTGCGTCTCATCTGCCTTGCACTGATTCCATATCTGGAATTTTTGGAGATTTATGTATTGAATTGAAATGTAAGGAGAAAAGGCGAAATGGCTAGAAGAAAAATTATCGCAGGTAACTGGAAAATGAACAAAACACCGAGCGAGGCAGTTGCTCTGGTGAACGAGTTAAAACCGTTAGTAGCAAATGAGGATGTAGATGTGGTATTCTGTGTACCGGCTATCGATATCATCCCGGCTATGATTGCTGCAAAAGACAGCAACATCTGCATTGGTGCAGAGAACATGTATTTTGAGGAAAGTGGCGCTTATACAGGTGAAATTTCCCCGAATATGTTAGTTGACGCAGGTGTAAAATACGTTGTTCTTGGACATTCTGAGAGAAGAGAGTATTTTGCAGAGACAGATGAGACTGTAAACAAAAAAGTTCTGAAAGCTTTTGAGCATGGTATCACACCGATCATCTGCTGTGGTGAGACTCTGACACAGAGAAAACAGGGAATCTACCTTGACTGGATCCGTATGCAGATCAAAATCGCATTCCAGAACGTAACAGCAGATCAGGCAAAAACAGCAGTGATCGCTTACGAGCCAATCTGGGCAATCGGAACAGGTGAGACAGCTACTTCTGATCAGGCAGAGGAAGTATGCGGCGCAATCCGTGCATGCATCGCTGAAGTTTATGATGAGGCTACTGCAGAAGCAATCCGCATCCAGTACGGCGGATCTGTAAACGCAGGAAATGCAGCTGAGTTATTTGCAAAACCGGACATCGATGGTGGTCTGGTAGGCGGCGCTTCTCTGAAAGCTGACTTCGGCAAAATCGTAAACTATAATAAATAAGATAATATTAACAATGCTTTTACAATTCAGAGCCATCCGCAAGACCGTTTGGCTCTGAATTTATCTCAGTCGAGAAGACTCCCACTTCTGCAAGTGGTGAGTAATAACAAGTCTTTCTCAGTGGGAGTACAATCTCGACTGAGATAAACGCTCCGCGAGTATGTGCAGTGATTCTGAGAAGAATATGTCAGCTTTCGCTGACCAGAATCACGCACCAAGTCTCACATGCGTTCGACTTGAACTTAAACTAAATGGATGTTCCTGTCCGCATGAAGATGTTGTGAAACTAACATTTTGACAGGAGTTCAATGATACAGATTTTTTGGAGGAAAACATGAGTAAAAGACCAGTCGTATTAATGGTTTTAGATGGATATGGTTTAAATGACAATCCGGAAGGAAATGCTATCGCAATGGCTAAAACTCCGGTGATGGACAATTTGATGAAAGATTATCCGTTTGTAAAAGGTGCCGCATCCGGTCTGGCAGTTGGTTTGCCGGATGGTCAGATGGGAAACTCTGAGGTTGGACATATGAATATCGGCGCAGGCCGAATCATTTACCAGGATCTGACCAGAATCACAAAAGCAATCGAGGATGGTGATTTCTTTGAAAACAAGGGATTACTGACTGCGATTGAAAATTGCAAAAAAAACAATTCAGACCTGCATCTGTGGGGACTGTTATCTGATGGTGGTGTACACAGCCATATCACACATCTGTACGGTCTGCTTGAGATGGCAAAAAAACATGGTTTGACAAACGTATATGTACATGCATTTTTGGACGGCCGTGATACACCGCCTGCTTCCGGAAAAGATTATATTGAACAGCTGGAAGCGAAAATGCAGGAAATTGGAGTAGGTAAGATTGCATCCATTTCCGGTCGTTATTATGCAATGGATCGTGATAATAACTGGGATCGTATCCAGAAGGCATATGATTCCCTGGTATCCGGAACCGGTGTACAGGCAACGGATGCAGTGAAAGCAATGGAAACTTCTTATGCAGACGGTGTGACAGATGAGTTTGTACTTCCGACGGTTATCACGGATGAAGCTGGCAAACCGGTTTCTGTTGTAAAAGAAAATGATTCCGTTATTTTCTTTAACTTCCGTCCGGATCGTGCCCGTGAGATCACCAGAGCATTCTGTGACGATGCATTTACCGGATTTGAACGTCCGTTTATTCCGCTGACCTATGTATGCTTCAAAGATTATGATGAGACAATTCCAAACAAGATCATTGCATTTGAGAAAGAATCCATCAAAAATACCTTTGGTGAGTTCCTCGCAGCACAGGGTAAAAAACAGCTCCGTCTGGCAGAGACAGAGAAATATGCACACGTTACCTTCTTCTTTAACGGTGGTGTAGAAGAACCAAATACAGATGAGGCACGTCTGCTGGTTGCGTCTCCGAAAGATGTTGCAACTTATGATCTGAAACCGGAGATGAGTGCTCCGGAAGTAGGCATGGATCTGGTAGAGGCAATCAAATCCGACAAGTATGATGTGATCATCATTAACTTTGCGAACCCGGATATGGTAGGTCATACCGGTGTGATCCCGGCAGCTGTTGCAGCCGTAGAGCGTGTGGACAGCCTGGTAGGTGATGCTGTACAGGCAGTCAAAGATGTAGATGGAATCCTGTTTATCTGCGCTGATCATGGAAATGCAGAGCAGATGATCGACTATACAAGCGGAAATCCGCATACTGCTCATACAACAAATCCGGTACCGTTTATTCTGGTAAATGCAGATCCGGCTTACGGACTGGCAGAGGGAGGATGTCTGGCTGATATCGCTCCGACATTGATTGAACTGATGGGATTAAAACAGCCGGAGGAAATGACCGGTCACAGTTTATTGATCAAAAAATAAATACCAAAGTAATTTGTGGATTTTCCGCGAGTAAGCCCTTTCGCCACACGACAGTATTCTTGTACTGTCGTGTGGCATTTTTTATCTCAGTCCGAGTTGAGACTCCCATTTCTGCAAATGGTGAGTAATAACAAATCTTTCTCAGTGGGAGTTCAATCTCCGACTGAGATAAACGCTCCGCGAGTATGTGCAGTGATTCTGAGAAGAATATGTCAGCTTTCGCTGACCAGAATCACGCACCAGGTCTCACGTGCGTTCGACTTGAATTTCTGGTAGAAGGAGTATAAGCAATTGAACGAAACATTTATGAAAGAAAAACCGATTTTCCCGCTATTGTTGTCGATGTCCCTTCCGATGGTCATTTCTATGGCGGTAAACTCACTTTACAATATTGTAGACAGTTATTTTGTGGCAAAGATCAGTGAGGATGCCATGACGGCACTCTCTCTGGTATTTCCGATTCAGAACTTTATTAATGCAGTGGCGATTGGTTTTGGTGTAGGTATTAATGCTATGATCGCCCAGTATCTTGGCGCGGGAAGAAGAGACAAAGCAGATGAGGCACTGACACAGGGGATGGTGCTGGCAGTGATCCACGGGATTGTCATGATGATTTTATGTATCATCGGCATTCCGTATTTTTTGAGATTATTTACCACAGATGCAAATGTGATCGCATTGGGGGTACGTTATGCAACGATTGTATTTTCTTTTTCTGTTATTCTTAGTGTGAATCTGACTTTTGAAAAAATGAATCAGGCGATTGGAAATATGAAAATCACCATGATAAGCCTGCTGATCGGATGTGTCCTGAATATTATACTGGATCCGATGATTATTTTCGGCATCGGACCATTTCCGGAACTTGGAATTGCAGGAGCTGCACTGGCAACCGGATTCGGACAGTGTGTACCGATTGTGATTTATATAGCTGCATATCTGAAAAGACCAAAGCGGGTGGCCTTCCGCCGGGAATATTTGCATTTGACCAGGGAAGTGGCGAAGCGGCTCTACAGTATCGGTGTGCCGGCTATTTTGAATATGGCGTTGACCTCTGTATTGACCACAGCGCTGAATGCGATTCTGGCAGCATTTTCCCAGACATATGTATTGGTGCTTGGTATTTATTATAAACTGCAAACGTTCTTATACATGCCGGCTAACGGAATTATTCAGGGGATGCGCCCACTGATCGGCTACAACTATGGTGCAGGAGAGCATAGACGTGTGGAGCAGCTGTACCGCCTGACATTGCTCTTGAATATTTGCATTATGACAGCAGGCATGATCCTGTGCCTGACAATTCCGGGAAAACTGATGGGGGCATTTGCTGAAAATCCACAAACTATTCAGAATGGTGTGACTGCATTACATATTATCTGTTTCGGGTTCATTTTATCCGCAGTGTCTGTTACAGCCTGTGGTGCGCTCGAAGGATTAGGGAAAGGAATACCATCTTTACTTATTTCCTTATCGCGTTATGTGGTACTGATTATTCCGCTGGCATTAATTTTTAGTCGATTCTTTGGAGCTGCTGGCGTATGGCATGCTTTTTGGGTGACAGAAGCATTGAGTGCAGTATTTGCAGTGATAATCTATCGGCGTAGTGTGAAGGCAGAATCATTTATAGAAGCAGAATAGGAAATAAATATTAGAAATGCTAATAAAAGAGAAAAAATATACAAAAATACTAATAAATAAAGCGGGATTTTCTACATGCACTTTTCCATTCTGGAGCCTTTGTTGATTGACGAATGTTTTTCAAATGTATTATACTTAAATTACGTTGCAAAAGTTCTGTTTATGATAAATACAATGTATGTGGTTTGACCATGTTTTTGTAAACAGAATCGTTTGCGGAAAATACAGAGACTAAATAAGTACAATACAGAGAAAAGGGGAATCAATCGCTATGAGTATTCAGACATTCAAACCGGTGAAAGAGGGAAAAGTACGTGAGGTTTATGATATTGGTGACAGCCTGATCATTACCGCAACAGACAGAATTTCTGCTTTTGATGTAATTTTAAAAAATAAAGTAGAGAAAAAAGGTACGATTCTGACAAAAATGTCAGAGTTCTGGTTCGATTTTACAAAGGATATTTTACCGAACCATATGATTTCAACGGATGTAAAAGATATGCCGGAATTTTTCCAGAATGAGAGATTTGATGGAAACAGCATGAAATGTAAGAAACTTGAGATGCTGCCGGTAGAGTGTATTGTACGTGGCTATATTACAGGAAGCGGCTGGGCAAGCTACTGTGAGAACGGAACCGTTTGTGGCATCAAACTTCCGGAGGGATTAAAAGAATCCGAGAAACTGCCGGAGCCGATCTACACACCATCCACAAAAGCTGAGATCGGTGATCATGATGAGAATGTAAGTTTTGAGCAGACAGTGATCAATCTGGAGAAAATCTATCCGGGCAAAGGACAGGAGTATGCTGAGAAATTGCGTGATTACACCATCGCACTTTACAAAAAATGTGCAGAGTACGCATTAAGCAAAGGGATTATCATTGCAGATACAAAATTTGAGTTTGGTCTGGATGAGAACGGCAATGTCATCCTCGGTGATGAGATGCTGACACCGGACAGCTCCCGCTTCTGGCCATTAGAGGGATATGAGCCGGGTAAAGGACAGCCGTCCTATGACAAACAGTTTGTAAGAGACTGGTTAAAAGCAAATCCGGACAGCGATTACCTGCTCCCGGAAGAAGTAATTAAAAAGACAGTTGATAAATATAAGGAAGCATATGAACTGTTGACTGGAAAAGAATTCCAGGCATAAACCGCATAGTTGGAGGGAATAGATTCATGCTGGAAAACAAAATGGAACAGACCATTGCACAGGACGAATTACATGAGGAGTGCGGTGTCTTTGGTATCTATGATTTAGACGGACAAGATGTGGCATCTACCATTTATTATGGCCTGTTCGCCCTGCAGCACCGTGGACAGGAGAGCTGCGGTATCGCAGTCAGCGAGACACAGGGACCGAAAGGTAAAGTATCCAGTTTTAAGGATATGGGGCTTGTCAATGAAGTATTTGATGCAGAGAAACTGGAGCGTCTGAAAGGTGATATCGGTGTCGGTCATGTGCGTTATTCTACTGCCGGTGCATCCACCAGAGAAAATGCACAGCCGTTAGTGCTGAATTATGTGAAAGGTACACTGGCACTGGCTCACAACGGAAACCTGATCAACGCCAATGAACTGCGTCACGATCTGGAATATACAGGTGCAATTTTTCAGACAACCATTGATTCTGAAGTTATCGCATATCACATTGCAAGAGAGCGTTTGAAAGTCGGTACCGTTGAGGAAGCCGTACAGCGCGCTGCCGCAAAAATGAAAGGTGCGTATTCTATCGTTGTCATGAGTCCGAGAAAATTGATCGGTGCCCGCGATCCATATGGATTCAAGCCATTATGTATCGGCAAACGTGACAACTCTTATATTATTACATCGGAAACCTGCGCCCTGGAGACGATCGGTGCAGAGTTTGTACGTGATGTGAAACCGGGTGAGGTCGTTACCATTAACGGTGAGGGCGAGATTTCATCTGATATGACAAACGCCATTGATCCGTGCAAACAGGGAAGATGTATTTTTGAGTATATTTATTTTGCAAGAGCTGACAGTCACTTTGACGGCATCAGTGTCTATGATGCCAGAATTAAAGCCGGCAGATTCCTGGCGCAGGATTCTCCGGTGGAGGCAGATCTGGTGGTAGGTGTTCCGGAGTCCGGAAATGCGGCCGCTCTTGGCTATGCCATGGAATCCGGCATTCCATACGGTACCGCATTTGTCAAAAACAGTTATGTGGGACGTACTTTCATCAAGCCGAAACAGAGCAGCCGTGAGCAGAGTGTCCGCGTAAAATTAAATGTTGTAAAAGAAGCAGTTGCAGGAAAGCGGATCATTATGATCGACGATTCCATCGTGCGGGGAACGACATCCGGCCTGATCGTAAATATGCTGAAGGAAGCAGGCGCAAAAGAAGTGCATGTGCGTATCAGTGCACCGCCATTCTTATGGCCGTGTTACTTCGGAACAGATATCCCTGCCAGAGAGCAGCTGATTGCTTACAATCGTTCGATTGAGGATATCCGTGATCTGATCGGAGCAGATTCCCTTGGCTATCTGCGCATTGAACGTCTGAAGGAAATGGTGAGCGGTCTGCCGATCTGTGAGGGATGTTTCACAGGGACATATCCGTTAGCTCCGCCGACAGAAGACATTCGTGGCGAATACGAGCGATAAAATTTTATTGCAATGAAAATTAACAGAAATGAGGAGAACAACTATGAGTACAGATAGATATACAAGTCCGCTTTCTGAGCGTTATGCAAGCAAGGAAATGCAGTATATTTTTTCACCGGAAATGAAATTCCGTACATGGAGACGTCTCTGGATCGCACTTGCTGAGACAGAGAAGGAATTGGGCCTGGATATTACACAGGAGCAGATTGATGAGCTGAAAGCACACAAAGACGACATCAACTTCGAAGTAGCAAAAGAACGTGAAAAACTGGTGCGTCATGACGTGATGTCTCATGTTTACGCATATGGTGTACAGTGTCCGAAAGCAAAAGGCATTATTCATCTCGGTGCGACATCCTGTTACGTTGGCGACAACACAGATATTATTCTGATGTCTGAGGCTCTGAAATTAGTTCGTAAAAAACTGGTAAACGTTATCGCAGAGCTTGCAAAATTTGCTGATCGTTACAAAGAACTGCCGACGCTGGCCTTTACTCATTTTCAGCCGGCACAGCCGACTACAGTTGGAAAACGTGCCACATTGTGGACACAGGAATTTCTGATGGATCTGGAAGATCTTGATTATGTGCTTGACTCGTTGAAATTACTTGGTTCTAAAGGAACCACAGGAACACAGGCAAGTTTCCTGGAATTATTTGAAGGAGATCAGGAAACCATTGACAAGATTGACCCGATGATCGCAGCAAAGATGGGATTCAAGGACTGCTATCCGGTATCCGGACAGACTTATTCCAGAAAAGTAGATACCAGAGTATTGAATGTTGTTGCAGGAATCGCTGCAAGTGCACATAAAATGTCAAATGATATCCGTCTGCTTCAGCATCTGAAAGAAGTAGAAGAACCGTTTGAGAAAAATCAGATTGGATCTTCTGCAATGGCTTACAAGAGAAATCCGATGAGAAGTGAGCGTATTGCTTCCATTTCCAGATATGTGATGATCGATGCCTTAAATCCGGCGATCACATCCGCAACCCAGTGGTTCGAGCGTACACTGGATGATTCTGCAAACAAACGTCTCAGTGTGGCAGAAGGCTTCCTTGCTATTGACGGCGTACTTGATCTGTGCCTGAACGTCGTAGACGGACTGGTCGTGTATGATAAAGTTATTACCAAACATCTGATGAGCGAACTTCCGTTTATGGCTACAGAGAATATCATGATGGATGCTGTAAAGAACGGTGGAGATCGTCAGGAACTTCATGAAAAAATCCGTCAGCTCTCCATGGAGGCTGGTGCAAATGTAAAACAGAATGGTCTGGACAATAATCTTCTGGAACTTATCGCAGCAGATGAAAGTTTCGGCCTGACACTGGAAGATCTGCAGGCAAATATGGATCCATCCAAATATGTGGGACGTGCTCCGCTGCAGGTGGAAAACTTCCTGAAAAACCATGTAAATCCGGTTCTGGAAGCAAACAAAGAAATACTTGGAATGACAGCAGAAATCAACGTGTAAAATTCTGCTTTGTGTAAATTATTAAAGAACAAACTGAAAATAACTCCAACATGGACATGAAAAATTTTCTGTGTCCGCTGCGTCGCTTATCTCCGACCGCTCCCGCGAACTCGGCTGCAAAAACAGCAGCCTCAGACACACTCACGCGGTCGGGCCAGACGCAACAGCCACGACGAAAATTTTCCAACGATCCATTGTTTGGAGTTATTTTCAGTTTTGTTCTATTTACACTACGGCGCCATTACATGCCGCGCGTGCATATACGGGATTACTAAAATGCGCATTGTGTCGCACGCGCAAAAAACAGATGCGAGTAATGTTACATGGCGTGTTCTGCACAGAATGTTGATAACATAACATGCCGTCTGCCTGACCTTTGTAATTAGGTGAAGAATATTTTTATTGTTATTTTTCAATATGTAAATGGCGAAATCAGAGAAAATTTCCTCAACGAACGATTAAGTGAATGACCGAGTTTTACGAGGTTTTGCGCGAGTGGGAACGACCTCTTTTTCAGGCGTGGGAACGAGCGCGATGAAACCGAAGTGAAATGAGGGTAATGAACGTCTAGTGAGTGAGGAAATTTTCTCTGATTTCGCCTTAAATAAAAAACAAAAAATAAAAACAAATCTCAAGCCTCCCCGGGAACGGAAGTTTTGTGCTGCCGTGCATATTCCGTGGGAGGCATCCCCATCTGTTTATGAAATACCTTGGAAAAGTAGAGACTGTTTTCAAATCCAACGGATTCTGCAATATCGATCATAGACATTTCGTTATGCGTCAGCAGATAACATGCCTGCTTGATGCGATACTCACTCAGATATTCTTTCGGGGACTTGTTCAGTACCGCCTGAAATGCCCGGCACAGATAGCTACGGCTCAGCCCGACATATGCTGCCATGTCATTCACGGTAATGGGAGAACTGTAATTGGAAGAAATGTACTCAATGGTTTTTATGACATAACTTTCCTTACGGCTCAGTTTGTTCTTATTTTCTGCTTCCCTCATATAAATAGCAAGGAGCATGTACAGATAACCGGCCATTTCCACCGAGTTGATAAAGTCATTGCCCCGGGTATTGTAAATCTGGTTCATGCGCTGGTTGATCTCACCGCTGTGGATGTTATTGTAGGTCACCGGAAAGGATGGTGTGAACCGTGTGGCCTTCAGTATGGAAGGTGCATCGTTTCCGGTAAATCCAATCCAGGAATATTCCCATGGATTTTCCTTGTCAGCATAGTACCAGACTTCGTGATTTGGATAGATCAGAAAGGAATCCCCGGTCTTCAGTGTATAGAGTTTTCCGTTGCAGTGATAGTATCCCTTGCCGGTCACGATGTGGTGGATCAGGTAATGATCTTTCACGCCGGGTCCCCAGTGGTGGTTTGGGTCACATTTTTGATGGCCTACATTGCATACTGACAGGGAAAAAAGTTCATATTTGCGTATTTTGTAAGAATCTTTGTAAAAATCACTCATTTTTTTGCCCCCTATGATAAATCAAGATTAGCATAAAGGAAAAGAAAAAACAACATTTTTACATATTTTGCACACATTTCCATATAGGAATTTATGCAGAAAGAAAGTACAATGAACTTAATCAGAGCGGAAAAGAAAAACACTGGCTCTGGAGTGTTAAAATGTAATAAAAAGAAAAATGAAGAAGATGGAGGGGTTCGATGAAAGATCAGTTAGTAAAAGTATTTAAAGAAAAATTTGGAAGCGAAGGTGATATCCGCAGCTATTTTGCTCCGGGCAGAGTAAACCTGATCGGTGAGCATACCGATTATAATGGCGGACATGTATTTCCATGTGCACTGACCATTGGTACCTATGCGATTGTCAGAAAACGTGAAGACCGCAACTTCCGTTTTTATTCTACAAACTTTGAGAGTCTTGGTGTGATCGAGGCGAGTCTTGATAATCTGAAATATGACAAAGCACTTGACTGGACTAACTATCCACTGGGGGTTGTATGGGCATTCATTGAGAAAGGCTACCCGGTTGACTGTGGTTTTGATATGCTGTTATTCGGAAATATCCCGAATGGTTCCGGACTTTCCTCTTCTGCATCCGTAGAAGTTGTAACCGGCGTAGCACTGCGTGATCTCTTTGGATATGATGATATTTCCATGATTGACATTGCATTGTTTGGTCAGTATTCCGAGAATAACTTTAATGGTGTAAATTGTGGTATCATGGATCAGTTTGCCATCGCAATGGGCAAAAAAGATCAGGCAATCTTCCTGGATACCAGTGATCTTTCCTATACATATGCACCGATCAAACTGGCAGATGAGAAGATTGTTATCGCATGCAGCAACAAGAAGCGTGGTCTTGGGGATTCCAAATACAACGAGCGCCGCGCAGAGTGCGAGGAAGCTCTGGCAGAACTTCAGACAAAACTGGACATCAAAGCACTTGGTGAACTTTCTGAGGAAGAGTTTGAGGCAAACAAAGATCTGATCAAGAGTGAAGTACGTCAGCGTCGTGCAAAACATGCCGTTTATGAGAATCAGCGTACATTAAAAGCAGTTGATGCCCTGAAAGCCGGTAATCTGGAAGAGTTTGGAAAACTGATGAACGCATCTCATGTATCCCTCCGTGACGATTACGAAGTAACCGGCATTGAGTTGGATACATTGGTAGAGAATGCATGGGAGCAGGAAGGCGTTATCGGTTCCCGTATGACCGGAGCAGGCTTCGGTGGTTGTACCGTAAGTATTGTAAAAACAGACTGCGTAGATAAATTTATTGAAAATGTAGGAAAAGCATATCTGGAGAAAATCGGTTATGCGGCTGATTTCTATGTAGTAGAAATCGGTGACGGCGGAAGAGTATTAGCATAATGCAGGAATGCCTTCGGCATTCTTACTGCTGTGTGATAGGAGGAGGAACATACGAAATGTCTGATTTATATGTGGCAAGACTGGTACAGTACGGAATTGAGTCCGGTCTGATCCCGGAGGAGGAGCGGATTTACAGTACGAACCAGATTCTTGAAGTAATGAAAAAAGATGATTATGAGGCACCGACAGCCGAAGAAGTCGGCACAGAGATCAATCTGGCAGATACATTGGGGCATCTTCTGGATGAAGCATTGGAGAGCGGTGTACTGGAGGATGGTGGAATCGTATCCAGAGATTTGTTTGATACAAAGCTGATGAACTGTCTGACCCCGCGTCCGGCACAGGTGATCGCGAAATTCCGTGAGGACTATGCAGAAAACCCGAAGAAAGCGACCGATCATTATTATAACTTCAGTGTGGCTACCAACTATATCCGTAAGGATCGTATTGCAAAAGACCGTCGCTGGAAAGTGCCGTCAGAGTATGGCGAGATCGATATCACCATCAATCTGAGTAAACCGGAAAAAGATCCGAAAGCCATTGCGGCAGCAAAACTGGCAAAACAGTCTGCTTATCCGAAGTGTCAGCTTTGTGTGGAAAATGAAGGTTATGCAGGGCGTCTGAATCATCCGGCCCGGCAGAACCATCGTATCATTCCAATCACGATCAATGGCGGAAACTGGGGATTTCAGTATTCACCGTATGTATATTATAACGAGCACTGCATCGTATTTAACGGCGAGCATACACCGATGAAAATTGAACGTGCTACCTTCCGTAAACTGTTCGATTTTGTAAAACAGTTTCCACATTATTTCCTTGGGTCCAATGCGGATCTGCCGATTGTTGGCGGTTCTATCTTGAGCCATGATCATTTCCAGGGAGGACACTACACCTTTGCCATGGAAAAGGCAGAGTTTGAGAAGAACATTACCATTCCGGGATTTGAAGATGTGGAAGCAGGTATTGTGCACTGGCCGTTATCTGTGATCCGTATCCGCAGCAATGATGATGAAAGGCTGGTAGAACTTGCAGATCACATTCTGAAAGCATGGCGTGGTTATACCGACGAAGATGCATTTGTTTTTGCAGAGACAGATGGAGAACCGCATAATACGATCACACCGATCGCGCGTATGCGTGATGGCAAATATGAGCTGGATCTGGCATTGCGTAACAATATCACCACGGAAGAATGCCCGTTGGGTGTATATCATCCGCATGCAGAGTTGCATCACATCAAAAAAGAAAATATCGGTCTGATCGAGGTAATGGGGCTTGCGGTACTTCCGGCCCGTCTGAAGAATGAGATGGATGAGCTGGCTGCCTATATTCTGGAAGGCAAAGACATCCGTTCCAATGAGACCATTGAAAAACATGCAGACTGGGTAGAGACTTTCCGTGATCAGTATACATTTACGGAAGAAAATGTAGAAGATATTCTGCAGCAGGAAATCGGAAAAGTTTTTGTAAAGGTACTGGAAGATGCCGGTGTATATAAATGCACCGAAGAAGGCAGAAAAGCATTTGACAGATTTATTGCAAGTTTATAGAATATAACTATTCAGGGGCGCATCGTAAACGCAATTTTACGGGCTGGTTCTGAACTGTTATAAAAATGTATATATAAGGAGGAAATTAGTATGCATATTTTAGTAACCGGAGGCGCAGGCTACATCGGAAGCCATACATGTGTCGAACTGCTGAACGCAGGTTATGAAGTAACTGTCGTAGATAATCTTTACAATTCCAGCGAAAAAGCACTGGATCGTGTACAGGAGATCGCAGGAAAAGCAGTGAAATTTTACAAAGCAGATATTCAGGACAGAGATGCCATGAACAAAATTTTCGATGAAAACAAGTTCGATGCTGTTATCCATTTCGCAGGATTAAAAGCAGTTGGCGAGTCTGTCGCAAAACCAATCGAATATTATCAGAACAATATCGGCGGAACACTTGTGCTGACAGATGTTATGCGTCATCACGGATGCAAAAATATCATCTTCAGTTCTTCCGCAACAGTATATGGAGATCCGGCAATCATCCCGATCACAGAAGAGTGCCCGAAAGGAACATGCACCAATCCGTATGGCTGGAGCAAGAGTATGTTAGAGCAGATCCTGACAGATATCCATACTTCTGATCCGGAATGGAATGTAGTATTACTTCGCTACTTTAATCCGATCGGAGCACACAAGAGCGGTAAGATTGGTGAAGATCCGAAAGGTATCCCGAACAATCTGCTTCCGTATGTCGCTCAGGTTGCTATCGGAAAATTAGAATGCCTTGGTGTATTCGGAGATGACTATGATACACCGGACGGAACCGGCGTGCGCGATTATATCCATGTCGTAGATCTGGCACTCGGTCATGTAAAAGCTGTTGAGAAGCTGGCAGATAATGAGGGTGTATCCATTTACAATCTCGGTACCGGAAACGGATACAGTGTACTTCAGGTAGTTCATGCATTTGAAAAAGCATGCGGACATGCGATTAACTATGCAATTAAACCGCGTCGCCCGGGTGATATCGCTATGTGCTACTGTGATCCGGCAAAAGCAAAGAAAGAGCTTGGCTGGGAGGCTCAGTACGGTATTGAGGATATGTGTGCCGATTCCTGGAGATGGCAGAGTCAGAATCCAAACGGATATGCGGACTGAAAGGATTTTTTTGACTGAATGAATGACTATAAGATTACGCAACAGGTAAAGCGGAAATCAAAACGGTTTGCAAAACCATTGTCCATATTTATGGTTGTGATGGCTGTGGTACTGGTAATTCTTGCAATCATTTTTGATACGGGACTGATGCTTCCTGCATTTTTGTTTGCAGTGCTGTACTATATTTTTTCTATTAATACTGACCGGGAGTACGAATATTGCCTGGAAAACGGCGTGCTGACTATAGCTGTGATCCGGGGAAAGCGGCGCCGGAAAACAGCACATACGCTGATGATGCAGGATATGGAAGTGATCGCACCGAACTGGCATGAAGCCGTGGCAAAATATCGCAAGAACGGTGGTACGGAAAAACTGAAAAAGTTTGACTATACTTCTTACGATGACAATATTCCGTATTATACGATGATCGTGTATGAGAACAAAGAAAAAATCAAACTGTTACTGGATTTGAACGACAGCATGCTGGAAGCAGTCAAACGTGTTTATCCGCAGAAGGTGTATATGCGATGAAAAAAGCGAAAGGTAAAATGGAATTGCGCTATTACGATATTCCGCAAAACGAGTTCCTGATTGCCTTACAGAATCAGAACTGGCAGAATAAATACCAGACAGAGGAAGACGGGCTTCACTTTCACAATCTGTTGGAGATCGGTCTTTGCGTTCAGGGATATGGTATTATGCGCCTGGAAGAAGAAAACGTACATTTTGAAACCGGTATGCTGAGTATTATCCCCGCAAATTTCCCGCACAGCACGATGCCGCAGGCACCGGAAGGAAATACATGGGCTTACTTATTTGTAGACCCGGAGAAGATCCTGGCATCCGTTTATCCGGATGATATTTTGATGCAGCAGAAGATGTTGGAAAATATCAACCAGAGAGCATACATCGGTAAAAAGGAGACGGTTCCGAATCTGAACCGCATTGTTTCTGCTATTTTTTATGAGATGCAGCAGAAACCGGATTTTTACCGGGAGAGTGTCAGAGGCCTTTCCTTGTCTCTGATGATGATGCTCGCCCGGCTGAACAATAAGCTGGGTCCGACTACGGAAGGTGTACGCCAGAAGAACGGATTCGATCAGATTCGTCCTGCACTGGAGCACATCCGTGATAATTTTGCCAATCCGACAAAGATTGCGCAGATTGCTTCTGTGTGTCATATGAGTGAGTCTCATTTTCGCAGACTCTTTGAGGAAAATATGGGAATGACACCGGTGGATTATCTGAATCAGGTCCGGATTAAAAAAGCCTGTGATATGATTCGTAAAACGGGGTATTCCATGGAAGAAATTGCTGTGAAGGTGGGATTTTCCACGACATCTACGTTTAACCGGAATTTCAAACGAATCGTGGGTACGTCACCGTATCACTGGAAAAAGTCACCGGAGAATTTTGAAACCAGACTGGCAGATTTCAATATACTGGTGGAAAAAGGCTGGTAAATATTATGAAAAAAGAAAAAGAATCATATGTGTGGTTAGAAAACAGATAACTGCCATATGATTCTTTTTTACATTACCATACGGTAATTGGTGAAAATATTGTAGAATCCCCGTATTTTATTCGTGAAAAACACGAAAAAGTGAAAAAAATAGTCGAAAAAAAGAGAAAAATGCAAAAAAAGATAAAAAGAAGATACCATTAAAAATAAAAAATATGCAACATGACGATAAAAAGTCAAATATGCGTGTATCGTGAGAAAAAATGCAAACTATACTATATGTGTGTATAGTATAATATGTACATCTTGATGCAGGAGATAAAACAATATTTGATTAATATGAACAAATGACTTTATGCATCAGAATAATTCATGAGGAGGAGAAAACATGAAAAAGAAAGTAATTTCACTTATGCTCATTGGTGCTATGGTAGCTTCTATGGCAGCTTGTGGCAGCAATGGCGGTGACAAGGGTGGCACAAAAGACAATGACACATCCGCAGCAGCTGAGTCTGATGGCGGAGCAAGTGAGGGTGGCGACACCTTAACTGTTTGGACATGGGATCCAAAATTCAATATTCCGGCAATCAAAGAAGCTGCAAACATCTACAAAGCTGATCATCCGGATTTCAATCTCAAAGTAGTTGAGACATTATCCGATGACTGTGAGTCCAAATTAATCGCAGCAGCAGAAGGTGGAGATCTCTCCACATTACCGGATATCGTTCTGATGCAGGATAACTCTTATCAGAAATTCGTAACAGCTTATCCGGAAGCTTTTGAAGACTTAACAGATTCCGGAATTGATTTCTCTCAGTTCCCGGCTGGAAAACTTGCTTATTCAACAGTTGATGGCAAAAACTACGGTGTTCCGTTCGATAACGGTGCTGTAATCGGTGCTTACAGAACAGATATTCTTGAGCAGGCTGGTTACACAACAGCAGATCTGACAGATATTGACTGGAACAGATTTATCGAGATCGGTAAAGATGTTAAAGCTAAAACAGGTACATATATGTTATCCGGACAGGCTGATTCCCCAGATACAATTATGATGATGCTTCAGTCCGCAGGAGCTTCCCTCTTTGATGAAGATGGAAAACCGGCTATGACAGACAATGCTGCATTAAAAGAGTGTATCGATATCTACAAAACAATGGTAGATGAGGGAATTTACCTCGAAGTAAACAAATGGGATGACTATGTAACATCTATTACAAAAGGAAGTGTTGCAGGCGTTATCAATGGTAACTGGATTATCGCTACTATCCAGGGTATGGAAGATACAGCTGGCAAATGGGAAATTACAAATATGCCGAAACTGATCAAAACTCCAAACGCAACAAACTACTCTAACAACGGTGGTTCTTCCTGGTATATTACATCCAACTGCAAGAACAAAGATCTGGCAATTGACTTCTTAAAGAGCACATTTGCTGGCAGCGTAGAACTTTATGATAAGATCCTTGCGTCAACTGGTGCTATTGCTACATACCTTCCGGCAGGAGAGTCTGAGAAATATGCTGAGCCAGTGGCATACTGGAGTGATCAGCCGATCTACAAGACAATTGTAGACTACTCCAAACTGACACCTGCAAACAATACAAGCCCATACTACTATGATGGACGTAATGCAATCGGAACACAGATCCAGAACATCATGAACGGTGCTGATACTGATTCCGCAATTGCTGATGCACAGGCTGAAGTTGAATTTTCTATGCAGTAATTCATTTCTGATTTTGAGATGACAACCTATTTTTAAAAATATGCGGGGGGCTGCCTGGCAGTTCCCCGAATATTATTTGCGAAGGGGGTTTTGAGGTGGAACCTAAGAAAAAAGGCATGACCTTAGTTGCAAAGCAGAAAGCGGCAGGATGGCTATTCCTGGTGCCGGCATCTGCAATGATTGCAATTATGAGCTTTTTCCCGATGGTAAAGGCATTTATCATTTCTTTACAGACTGGTAGAGGTCTGAATATGCACTTTGCCGGATTTTCAAATTATGTACGTATGTTCCAGGATAAAGTATTTTTACGTTCCGTTGGAAATACATTCTTTTACTTGATTATTCAGGTACCAATTATGCTTGTGCTTGCAATTTTACTTGCACAGCTTTTGAACAACAAAGATCTGAAACTGAGAGGCTTCTTCCGTACATGTGTATTCCTTCCATGTGCAACATCTCTGGTATCTTATGCATTGATCTTCCGTTTCCTGTTCGCTCAGGATGGATTTATCAATAATGCTTTAATCGGACTTGGTATTCTTGATACAGGATATAATTTCCTTGGAAATGCCATGAGCGCCAAGTTTGTAATCATTATCGCGCTGGTATGGAGATGGACAGGTTACAACATGGTATTTTACCTGGCCGGCTTACAGAACATTGAGTACTCCGTATATGAGGCAGCTAAAATTGATGGTGCCAACGGATGGAAGACATTCTGGAGCATTACCGTACCATTGTTAAAACCGACAATTATCATGACGTTTATCATGTCAATTAACGGTACATTGCAGTTGTTCGATGAGTCAGTCAACCTGACAAACGGCGGACCTGCAAATGCAACCATTACAATGTCACATTATATTTACAACTCATGTTTCGTGCGTTCTCCTAACTTCGGATACGCATCCGCAATGTCATTCTTCGTATTTATCCTTGTGGCAATCCTTGCGTTTATCAATATGAAAGTAGGTGATACACGTGACTAAAAAGAAAAACAAATCAATGATTCAGCGTCGTCTGATTCCTACTTATATTTTCCTTGCAATCGTGTCTCTGGTATCGGTATTCCCGTTCTACTGGATGATCATGGCTGCTACAAATGACTATGTTGATATTTCGAGAGGTAAATTAACATTTGGTACAGCAGCACTTGAGAACTTCAGAAATCTGATCGATCAGCAGCCGCTGGCACTGGCAATGAAGAACTCTTTCGTTTATGCAATTTCAGTTACCGTAATCTGTCTGCTCATCTGTTCACTGGCAGGTTATGGATATGAGATTTATCATGACAAATGGAAAGATAAATTATTCTCAGTTATCCTTCTTGGTATGATGATTCCTCAGGTAGCAACAATCGTTCCGTTGTACCGTATGTTTACAAAGGCACACTTGATCAATACAGCTGTTGGTTTCTTCCTTCCGATGATCTCCACGCCGTTTATGATCATGATGTTCCGACAGAATTCCCGTGCATTCCCGGTAGATATCGTAGAAGCTGCACGAATTGATGGTCTGAGTGAGATCAAAATCTTTTTCCAGATGTATATGCCGGTTATGAAATCCACATATGCAGCTGCAGCAGTTATTACTTTCATGAATGCATGGAATGCATACCTGTGGCCAAAGGTAATCATGACAGATGGTGATTCTCTGAATATGGTTATGTTGATCGCAAATATGACAGGTGGTTACAAACTTGATTATGGTATGATCATGATGGGTGTATTATTCTGTTCCATCCCGACTATGGTAGTCTTCTTTGTACTCCAGAAACAGTTTGCAGAAGGTATTACAGGTGCCGTTAAATAATGACGAGATAAATAGTCATTTCAAACATAATATTGCAATTTATGCAACCCCACGGTGGTTTCGCCGTGGGGTTTTTCAAACAGAGCAAAACCGGAAGTGTTATTCGGTTTTAATAAATAAAAAGGTTCCATACGGAATCAGAACTTAATAAGTTCGGAAAGGAAATGAAAAATGGGCGTGAAATTTGATCGTTTATGTTACGGTGGAGATTATAATCCGGATCAGTGGCTGGAATATCCGGAGATTCTCGAAGAGGACATCCGTCTGATGAAGAAAGCGCATGTCAATACGGTTTCACTTGGTATTTTTGCATGGGCAAAACTGGAGCCGGAAGAAGGTGTATATGATTTTGAATGGATGGAAAAAATCATCAACCACCTGTATGAAAATGGAATTTATGTGTTTCTTGCCACTCCGTCCGGCGCGCGTCCGCACTGGCTGGCAGACCGTTATCCGGAAGTGCTGCGTGTAAATGAGATGCGTCAGAAAAATATCTTCGGACAGCGTCATAACCATTGCTACACATCTCCGATCTATCGTCAGAAAGTACGTCAGATGAATATGAAACTGGCAGAACGCTTTGGCGATCATCCGGGCGTTTTAATGTGGCATATTTCCAATGAGTATGGCGGAGAGTGCCATTGTCCATTATGTCAGAGTGCATTCCGTGGCTGGTTAAAGAAAAAATATAACAATGATATCAAGGAAGTAAACCGTAAGTGGAATACGGCTTTCTGGAGTCATGATTATCAGAATTTTGATCAGATCGAGAGTCCGACACCGCTGGGTGAGACATCCATCCACGGATTGGTTCTGGACTGGAAACGTTTCGTCAGCGATCAGACGATTGATTTCTGCAAAGCAGAGATCCAGGCATTGCGTGATGCAGGAAATCATAAACCGGTTACGACCAATCTGATGTATAATTTCTCTACAATCAATTATCATGAGATGGCGAAAGTACTGGATGTAGTATCCTGGGATAACTATCCGCAGTGGCACAAAGGACCGGAACGCCTTGTTGCTATGGATAACGGCATGCAGCATGATATTATGCGTACGTTAAAGAAAGAGCCGTTTATTCTGATGGAATCCTGCCCGGGTCCTACGAACTGGCAGTCTGTCAGCAAATTAAAACGTCCGGGAATGTTGGAGACAGCTTCTTTGCAGGCGGTAGCGCATGGTTCAGATAGCGTTATGTATTTCCAGATCAGAAAAGGTCGTGGTGGAACTGAAAAATTCCATGGTGCCCTGATCGACCATTATGGAAAAGAGGACGAGCGGACATATCAGGAGTGTAAAGAAGTTGGTGCAGACTTAGAACAGATCGATGAACTGAAACATGCAAATGTAAAAGCAGATGTGGCAGTTATTTATGACTGGGAAAATCGTTGGGCCGTAGAAGAAGCTCAGGGACCGCGTAATAAAGGCATGTTCTATAAAGAGACCGTCGAGAAGCATTATTATGCATTCCGTAAATTAGGCCTTAATGTGGATCTGCCGGATATGACGCAGGATCTGGATGGATACAAGATCGTGGTTGCACCGATGCTTTACATGTTCCGTGCCGGATTCGAGGAGAAAGTCCGTAAATTTGTGGAAAATGGCGGCACATTTATTATGACTTACTGGAGTGGTGTAGTAGATGAGAACGATCTGTGTGTACTTGGCGGAACACCGGGCGGTCTGATGGATGTCATGGGACTGCGCAGCACAGAAATTGATGCACTGTATGACGGCGAGACCAATGTAGTCAAAGCAGTTGTTGGTGATGTCTCTTATCAGTGCGAGCGTTTCTGTCAGTTGGTAGACGTAAAGACAGCAGAGCCGTTATTTGTATATGGCGAAGACTTTTATGCAGGAACACCGGCTATGACGGTCAATGAGTTTGGCAAAGGAAAAGCATATTATATCTGTGCAGATGCTGAGCAGAAATTCTTTGATAACGTGTATGAAGAAATTGTGACAAAAGCAGGGGTTGAAAGACCGCTGAAACAGCCAGTTCCGGAAGGCATCGAGGTGTGCACACGTCAGAGTAAGGATGCGGAATATGTGTTTATCCAGAACTTTAATAAAGTTTCAACTGTATTCAAACCGGAACTTGACGGGGCAGAAGTACTTTTCGGCGAAGTTACCGGGGAGATGAAACCGTTCTCAACCATTATTCTCAAACGGTAGGTTTCTGTTGGGATTCTTTGTATTAAAATGTAGAATCGGGAGAAGTCTAAGAAAATGGGAAAATTGTGTGAAAATCAGCAGGAAATTTATGCGGCCTATCGGGTTGCAAATCTGCTGGGTGTATATGAGGATTGTTCGCCGAATGGTTTTTATCAGAGATGGAAACAAAAGAATGCTTTCATGAAGGCGCAGGCGGAAGAGTTTGGAATTGGAAGTACCGATCATTTTATTGATGCCGTTGAGCGGACTGTGGATCAGCGGCGTGCAGAAACGGAATGGAAGAATGCGGATGCATGGAAAAATGGAACAGCGGCTTTTGGTGTGCGGTATCTGACTCCGGAGATGTATCTGGATTATGAACTGAAGAGTATACAGCTGGCTTTTGCGACATATAAGGGCGAACTGGTTGGAAATCATAAATGTCATGTTTATACAGAGGATGAGAAGCGGGCATTTTATGATGCAAACCAGGATCTGTTTACCAGGTATCATGGTGATCTGTTTTCGTATGAAGAAGTGGATCTGATCATTGAAAAGTGGTTAAAGGTACAGGAGTATCAAGATATCATAGAAAGTGTTGTTGCAAATATGCATTTGAATGAAACGACCGTAAACGAAATATCGGAACAGGATGTGTCAGATGAAAAGTCAGATAATGCAGTTCATTGGATAACAGAGTTTGAAAAAATCTGGAATCAGATGCAGGAGGAGCAGTGCCTGAGAGAAGATAAAAGCTGCCCGGAAGAAACTAAAAGTGAAAGCAGCATAGGGAACATCGGACGTTGTTATTATGTCAGTTCGATTCACGGCGATGATGCGAATGACGGAACAGAGGATCAGCCGTTGAAGAGTTTATATGCTGTAAATCGATTGGATTTACAGCCGGGTGATCAGGTGTTACTGGAACGCGGTTCTGTGTTTGAAAATCAGTTTTTGCATCTGAATGTACAGGGGACAAAGGAACAGCCAATTTATATTGGTGCATATGGGAACGGTGCGAAGCCTTTGATCCAGACGAATGGTCAGGGCATCTGGTATCAGGATTATGGAAATGAGCTTGATGCACCGACACATGTATACAGAGGGTATGTTTCATCTGCGGTATTGTTATATGATTGCGAGTATCTGACGGTGGAGAATCTGGAGATTAGCAATAAAGGGGGCGTATTCGGAGAGACATATTCTGCTCCACACAAGATGAACCGTACAGGTGTGGCAGGAATTGCGAAGAACCGTGGAACGTTGCATGAAATACATCTGAGTAATTTATATATTCATGATGTAGAAGGTAATGTGTATGATAAACATATGAATAATGGCGGTATTTATTTTACCTGTCTGAAGCCGGAAGCAGAAGAAAAAACCGGCGTGGCACGATATGAGAATGTCAGTGTCAGAGGATGCCATCTGAAGCGGACAAGCCGTTGGGGAATTGCTGTTGGATACAGTTATAAATGCAAAGAGTTTATGACGGCAGAATTGCCGGATGAGTTGTTTGAACGGTATGGCCATCATAACATTTATATCGCAGATAATTATGTGGAAGAAATCGGTGGTGATGGCATCACCGTGATGTATGCCATGAAACCGCTGGTGGAGTACAATTCCGGTGACAGCTGTGCGTTGGAGATGAATGATCGCTATTATACTGAATCGGAGGACCGGGCAGGAAAAGTGGCGGCGGGAATCTGGCCATGGAAGTGCAAAGATGCATTACTTACTTATAATGAAATGCGTGATATGCGGCTGAATCAGGATAGTATGGCATGGGATGCAGACTCCGGGGATGGCACATTATATCAGTATAATTACAGCCATTTAAATGAGGGAGGCTGTGTCATGTTCTGCCTGGAAGAAGCCATTCATAATGAATTCCGTTATAATGTCAGCGTGGATGATCTGGGAGGGCTGATCAGTCCGTCCGGAAATCCGGATGCGTGGATCCATCATAATGTATTTTATCACAGAGCAGAAGTGCCATTTGTACGACCACATATGGATGATGGAAAATATGTGGCGGAGGAAAATGAAATCCATCTGATTTAAGAAAAATTTGAAATAAATAGTAGAAGCAGAAAAGTGACTGGTGTGTATAAGCAATGAATGATACATGCCGGTCACTTTTTTTGGAATACTAACTTTGGTACAATTAATGCAATTCTAAACCAAAGGTATTTTGTATGTCTTTTTTGTATAGACAACTATGTATTGATGTATAAAAAAAGAAGAATAGCGGATACTTTTATTTGAACGCAGAATAAGTAAGTGGCGAAAGTGGATTGCAAATGTCCGCTTTACAAAGAATTGTCTGTTCTGGCTGAAAAAAATCAGTTGTATGAACGAAAACTATATTTTTAATGCAGAAAGGAAAAAATATGGCTGTTTATCTGGAAATTGTGGATGTGTATGCGAGAGAGATTCTGGATTCCAGAGGGAATCCGACAGTGGAAGCAGAAGTGAACGTAAAGGACGGGGAACATGTATTTACCGGGCGTGCAAGTGTACCTTCCGGAGCGAGCACCGGGGAGCATGAGGCGAAGGAACTGCGGGATACGGATTCCGGGCGGTATCACGGAAAAGGCGTGCATCAGGCAGTGGTCAATGTCAACGATCGGATCAAGGCCGTTTTGCTTGGAAAAGATGCAGCGAATCAGGTGTTGATCGATCAGATTTTAAATTGTACGGATGGTACGGAGAATAAGTGCAATCTTGGGGCAAATGCGACATTGTCTGTTTCTATGGCCTGTGCAAAGGCTTGTGCAAAGGCATTGAATCTGCCATTACACCGTTATCTGGGCGGTGTATACGGAATCCGGATGCCAATGCCGATGATGAATATTTTGAATGGGGGGCGTCATGCAGACAACACGGTGGATTTTCAGGAGTTTATGATCGTGCCGGTGGGGGCACGGGATGATGAAGGCAATTTTATTTTTCGGGAAGGACTGCGCTGGTGTGTGGAAGTGTATCATAGTTTAAAAAAAATTCTGGAAAAAGAAGGATATAGCACTGGCATAGGAGATGAGGGTGGATTTGCACCGGATCTGAAAAACGCAGAGGAAGTGTTGGATTATCTGATGCGTGCAGTGGAAGAGGCCGGATATGAACCGGGCCGGCAGATAGCATTTGCACTGGATGTGGCAGCAAGTGAATTATATAACAAGGATTCCGGGGTGTATGATTTCCCGGGAGAGACAAGGCTGAAGCTGTCAGAAGCGATTTCACTGCCGGTGCATCGGACTACCGAGGAAATGATTTCTTATTATGAAGAACTGATTTGCCGCTATCCGATTGTATCCATTGAGGACGGGCTGCAGGAGAACGACTGGGATGGATGGTGTGAGATGACGAGGCGTTTGGGAGATCAGGTGCAGCTTGTGGGAGATGATCTCTTTGTGACAAATCCGAAACGTCTGAAAGAAGGCATCCGGAGAAAAGCAGGAAATGCGATACTGGTGAAAATCAACCAGATTGGGACTCTTTCCGAAAGCTTTGAGTCAATCGTGCTGGCGAAACGAAACGGTTACCAGACGGTGGTATCTCATCGTTCCGGGGAGACAGAGGATACCATGATCGCAGATATTGCAGTGGCTTTCAATTGTGGACAGATCAAGACCGGGGCACCCTGCAGGGGGGAGCGTACGGCAAAATATAACGAATTGCTCCGGATTGAGGAAATGGTGTAACTGTGTGATAACGGAGGAACTTTTTGCAGACAAAAAGAAAAATGAGAAACAGAGAAGAGACAGGCTATACGAACAGAGAAAAAACGGGAGGTCTTGTCAGAATGAATGAAATTTGTTATGCTATCTAATTAGTATTAATATGTTCATAAAATAGATAAAAAGGTGAACGCAAAAGAGAAGCACTAGTTGTTCCTGCAGGAAAATCTGCCTGGGATAGCTGCTTCTCTACATAAAAAGGTTTCAGATACAGGTGTAATAGGAAAAGAGGATTTTAATGAAAAAAATTTTTCAAAAGAGTTTGATATGGTTTATCTGTGCGGTATTTGTTTGTCTGTCAGGTGCGCAGACAGTCCGTGCGGCAGAGATTTCAGAACAGTCTGATCTGGCACAGCAGCTGGCTTACCAGGCAGCGTTGACGATGTATTATGATGACCGGTATTCGATCCAGAACGATTATCCGGATTATGTGATTGAGCGGATCAGTGGACAGATTGTGACGTCACGTCAGGTACAGAATGGTCAGGTCAGTTATGTCAGGGACAATAATGTACTGGTAAAGACTTCGGATACAACACTGACAGCTGCCGGCACCGGTACAGCGACAGTCGTACTGAAAAAGGGCAGTGGCAGGAATGCGCAGTATAGGAATCTGCGTATTGATGTAAAACCGGCACGGCTGACGTTGATTTATCTGCTGGGTCAGAGCAATATGGAGGGCATGTGCTCCTGGAATACAGGATATGAAAACGACAAAAATATTTTAAATACGGCAGGAGCAGTGTATTCTACTTACCTGCCGACTGCTATGAATCCATCGAACTATATGACTGATATTTTCTGGTCAGAGTATGGAACGCGTTACAATGCGAATAAATTTGTACCACAGGCTCTGACAAGTACGTATTCACTGGCTGGAACTGAGCTGCAATATCCGTTAAATACACTGACGACAGAAGTGCTTCCAAATCGGGGGAAAGGTGGCATGGACAGTGCCATTGCCTATGAGTGGCGGCAGCGGACCGGAGATAAAGTGTGGATTGCCAATCTGGCATATTCCGGTTCCAGGATTTATGAGTGGGTACCGGGAAATGATGTCTATGAGCGGGCAGCAGTGACAGCGCAGCTTGTACGGCAGGTTTATGCGGCAGAGATTGCAGCAGGACATTATACCACAGGAAATCAGCTTATGTTCTGGATGCAGGGGGAGCTGGACAGTCTGATAATACAGGCAGCGGATTACCGACAGTACTTCCTGAGCATGTATCAGGGTTTTACAGCGCGTGTTCCGGTGGAAAAATGTGGGATCATTACCACAAGAACTGCAGCCGGCACACACAAATATACGGATGATCTTTATCTTACAGGCCCTCGTATTGCACAGTATGGTATGGGTGCCAGCCCGGAGCTGTCAAACATTTATGTGGTATGCAATGTGCATGAACAGTGGATTACCGATGAAGGGACGGCACAGTATTTCCGGAATCGCTATCCGTATGGCATTTTTACCTATCCGGTGCGCAATGGGGCTTATGCTATTCCGACTTGTATCAATGATGCTCATCATGATATCCATTTTTCCCAGATCGGGCATAATGAAAATGGCATTGTGGCGGCAGATAATATGTATGCAGTGGTATACGGTGCCTCTGCGGGTCAGAGAAATTTCGTCTGGAGAGATGCAGAGTATCAGGCAGTCAGTCAGGTGACGCTGCGCAAAAATAATGATATGGTGCTGGTTGGTATACTGGATCCGGTTTATCTGTCAAAACAGGTGAGTTACGTGACATCTGCCGGATTATCTTATGACTTCCGGACCGGAACACTGACGGCCGGTGCAGCAGCCGGGGATCAGTATGTGGATGCCCGGATGTCGGATGGTACATTGCTGGCGCGTCTGACGGTGCATGTGGTGGATCATTATGATTATGAGGATTCCGCCGGAAGACCATATACCGGATTGTATCAGCAGCAGGACGGACAGTGGATTTATGTAAAAAACGGATCCTGGGCATATGATTATACCGGTTTTGTCGCAAAAGATGGCGATTGGTGGTATGTGGAAAACGGCCGGATCACGTTCCATTGTAACGGGCTGGTAAGGGGGCTTGTAAATGGAAACGATACCTGGTGGTATGTCACCGGCAGCAAGGTAAACTTCTGTAATACAGTGGCCTCCAATGCCTGGGGCTGGTGGAAAATCACGAATGGACGGGTAGATTTTGATTTTTCCGGTCTGGCAGAAAACGCTTATGGCTGGTGGAAGATCACCAATGGTCAGGTGGATTTTAGCTATGTCGGCTATGAACAAAGCGGATCCAACTGGTGGTATGTATATGGAGGCCAGGTATGCTTTCAGGCAACAGATGTCCTGCCGGGAACCGTAGGTGGTCAGTATGGCTGGTGGAAAGTCTGTGAAGGAAAAGTGAATTTCGATGATGATGTCTGTGAAAATGCCTATGGCTGGTGGAAAATTACCACAGGAAAAGTAGATTTTCAGTATACGGGCCTGGCACAGAATGCCTGTGGCTGGTGGATGATCCAGAATGGACATGTTAATTTTGGAAGCAACGGTCTGGTGGACAATGGAAACGGCTGGTGGCTGGTGAGAAATGGCTGCGTGGACTTTACCTATAACGGTCTGGTGGACAACGGAAACGGCTGGTGGCTGATAAGAAATGGCTACGTGGACTTTGACTATAATGGTCTGGTGGACAACGGAAATGGCTGGTGGCTGGTGAAAAACGGATGTGTGGATTTTTCCTATCAGGGATATGTCCAGAATGAATGTGGTGTCTGGTGGGTCAGCAACGGTCAGGTACAGTTTTAACAAATATTAGAGGAGAAAAATGAATGCAGGAGACGGAACAGACACAGGAGCAGCAGGACACTGCACGGGAACTGGCGGGCAAAATCATGGTGTATGCCAGGGATGAACTGATGATATCCATGCGGTTTCTGGATCGGGCACTGTTTCGGATGCCGCTGATAGCGGCGGACAGTGTGGCGGCCTTTGGTGTGGACGGAGAGACGATGTATTACAATCCGGAGTATGTGCTGCATGCCTTTAAAAAAGAAAAAAACGCATGTACCAGGGCATTTTTACATATGATCTTTCACTGTATCTTCAGCCATCCTTTCCGGTATGAAAAACTAGATCGGGAGTGTTGGGATCTGGCAACAGATCTGGCGGTAGAACACGTGATACTTGATCTGAATCTGCAATCAGTAAAACTGGAGCGTGATGGACAGATGCAACGGATCCTGTCACGGCTGCAGAAACAGGTACCGATTCTGACGGCGGAGAAAATCTATCGCTGGCTCTGTGAGCATCCGGAGAAGGCGGCAGAGTTTTTCCGGGAGGAGCCTCTTTTTATGTGGGATGATCATCTGAAATGGATTCCGGTGAAAGAAACACAGAATCAGGACCGCAGAAATGATAGCATTACCACGGATACGCGGACGGCCATGATCGGCTGTCATGAGGCAGACACCGGAGAAGAAGGTGAGCAGGAAGAGATTGATGAAGCACTGGTGGGGCAGCGTCAGGGAGAATGGCAGGAAGTCAGCCAGCATGCCAAGACGGATCTGGAAATGTTTTCCCATGAACAGGGATTTGGGGCAGGAAGCCTGCTGCTGAATCTGAATGCGGCATTGCGGGATAAGTATGATTACGGAGAATTTTTGCGGAAGTTTGCAGTACTTGGGGAAGAAATGCATGTCAATGACGATGAATTTGACTACATTTATTATACTTATGGTTTGCAACTGTATGACAATATGCCTCTGGTGGAACCGCTGGAATACCGGGAGAACAAGCGTATCCGGGAATTTGTCATTGCAATCGATACATCGGGATCCTGTCAGGGAAAAACAGTGGAGCGGTTTCTGCGGAAAACTTATTCCATCCTGAAAAGCAGTGAGAGTTATTTTGAACGGGTAAATATCCATATCATTCAGTGTGATGAGAAAATCCAGCGGGATGTGAAAGTTACGACGGATGAAGAATTTGAACAATATATGCAGGATGTGGAGTTGTGCGGTTTTGGAGGCACCGATTTCCGTCCGGTGTTTGAATATGTGGACGGACTGATCCGCAGACATGAGTTTCAGGATCTGAAAGGACTGATTTATTTTACCGATGGACAGGGGACATTTCCGGAACGGATGCCGGATTATCAGACAGCATTTGTGTTTATCCAGGAAGGATATTCCATCCCGGAAGTGCCGGTGTGGGCAATCCGTCTGATCCTGGATGAAGAGGACGTATAGCAGGATATCGCAGGGAAAAGTACAGGAGGATAAAAGTATATGAATATACAGGAAGCAAAGGAACAGATTGAACAGGCGGTGCGTATTTATCTGATGAAAGATGAGTATGGCGATTACCGGATTCCAATCGAGCGGCAGCGGCCGGTATTTCTGCTGGGAGCACCCGGTATCGGAAAGACTGCTGTTATGGAGCAGATTGCCCAGGAGATGGATATTGCGCTCGTTTCTTATTCTATGACGCATCACACGAGACAGAGTGCACTGGGACTTCCGTTTATCAGTCACAAAAAATATCAGGGTGCAGAGTTTGATGTATCGGAATATACCATGAGTGAGATTGTTGCATCTGTATATGAGACGATGGAAGCGACCGGAAAGACCGAGGGAATCCTGTTTCTGGATGAAATCAACTGTGTATCCGAGACACTGGCTCCGTCTATGCTGCAATTTCTGCAGTATAAGACCTTTGGCAAACATCAGATCCCGCAGGGCTGGGTGGTTGCCACAGCCGGCAACCCGCCACAGTTTAACCGTTCTGTCCGAGAGTTTGATATCGTGACCATGGACCGACTGAAAGTGTTGGAAGTGGAAGCGGACTATGAGACCTGGCGTAACTATGGGGTGAACAAAGGAATACACGGTGCGATCCTGACCTATCTGGACATTAAAAAACAGGATTTCTATGTGATTGAAAATACTGTGGATGGAAAATCCTATGTCACGGCCCGTGGTTGGGAGGATCTGTCAGAGACACTTTATCTGTACGAAGAAAATAATTTTACCGTAGATGAAGTTCTGGTAGGACAGTACCTGCGCAACAAGCGTATTGCCCGGGAATTTTCTTCCTATTATGACCTGTATCAGAAATATAAAAAAGATTACCGTGTGGCACAGATCCTGGCAGGAAATGCAGATGCGGATGTGCGCAAACGTGCGAAAAATGCGGCTTTTGATGAGCGTATTTCCCTGCTGGGACTGCTGCTGGATGCCCTTCAGGAAAAAATCCGCCACAATGTCGAACTGGAAGATTCCCTGCGCCGGATACTTCCGGTCTTAAAGGAAATCAAAGCTGAGCTTGCAGCAGCGGATGACAGGGTAGATGCCGCTGCGATTATGGAACATCGTGCGGATACGCTGCAGCAGGAGATGGAGCAGGAGGACAAAGCAAATGCGTTGTCGTCTTCTGCGCGAAAAGGCTATCAGCTGATCCTTCATACACTGCGTCAGGATGCAAAAGAGCTTCGTATGAAAGATATCCGTGATGCGAATGCAGCATTTTTATATATCAAGGAAGCTTTTGATGAACAGGTGGGCAGCATGCAGGCGGAAAGCAGCCGGATCAGTCAGGAACTGGCAAATCTCTTTGCTTTTGTGGAGAAAATTTTCGGAGACGGCAACGAGATGCTGATTCTCGTAACGGATCTGACTGTCAATGCGGACAGCATGAAGTTTATCAGCAGAAATGGCAGCAAAGAATATTTCAAATACAACAAAAAATATCAGTTATATGAGAGACAGCAGGAAATCGCAGATGCTTTGGAACAATTACAGATATAGGGTTGAAGATGACAGTATCGTCATCGAAGATTACTGTGGGGAGGAACTGGATGTCAGTATCCCGGCAGAGATAGAAGGGCTTCCGGTAAAGAAGATTGCACCGGAGGCATTCAGCATCCACGGTGCAATGATTGAGCGTGTAGAAGTCCCGGGCAGTGTGACAGATATCGGAGACGGTGCCTTTAAGATGTGCATGAGTCTGGAAGAATTGGTGCTGCAGGAAGGTGTCTGCCGTATCGGAGAAAATGTCCTGCTGGTGACAGCAGTGACGCAGTTGTATCTGCCGACCACAGTGGAAAAACTGAAATGCCCATGGGAATGGGGAAAAGTAGCGATTGATGTGGCACAGGAGAATCAGCATTATTTTTCAGATGGATATGGTTTATATGAGAAACGGGAAGACGGGTATGCACTGGTGGCAGTGCGGGCAGAGGACCAGAGAGTCCGGTATACGGTAGCTTCCAACACAACGGTGATTGAACGGCATGCCTTTGAAGGACAGATGTATATTCAGGAGGTGGAACTGCCGGAAGGTGTGATCAGTATCGAGGAGGAAGCCTTTGAAAGCTGCCAGGCTCTGCGGCGGATCGTATTACCGGAGGGACTGACCAGGATCTGCGCGGATGTATTTCGGTGTTGCATCAGTCTGGAAGGACTGGAACTTCCTTCTACGCTGAAAGATCTGGGAGAACATGCGGTGACGGATACTTACGGCTGGAGTCCGAGCATGAACGGCATTATGTATATGCGTGTGCATCCGGACAATCCATATTTTTATCATGATGCCAATGCATTTTATCAGAGAAGGGAGAATGGAAGCCTTCTGATCAAATATTTTGGTAAAAATGAGGTATGGAAGATTCCGGAAGAAGTAACGGAACTTGGTGCTATGGCACTGCGCCGTTCGAACCTGCGGGAAATCATTATCCCGGAGACTGTAAAAAGCATATCGAAGGATGCTTTTGCAGAATGTGGCCGGCTGGAGTGCATGGAATTTGCGGCGGATGGCGTAAAACTGTATGTTCCGGAAAATCCGGTGTATCGGAAAGGAGAAATCAGCAGTCTGTTTTATCGGGACAATGCAGGGCAGCTGCATTATGATTATGAGACATATGATTCATTACTGGCGGACTGGTCCCAGATCCTGATCCGCTGCCGGATGGCAGCTTTCCGATTGGAATATCCGGTGCAGCTTCCGGCGGCTCGAAAGCGGGCGTATGAAGCACTGATCGCGGAGCATTTGAAAGATCTGGTGTATGATATCTGCAAAAGGGACAGTCTGATGGATCTTGCGGCACTTGGAAACGCCGGTATGATCACTGCAGAACATATTGAGGAAATGATCGACTGGACCACAGCGTGCCGCAGAGGAAAACTTACCGGATATCTGCTGGAGTATCAACAGGAACATTTTACAGAAAATACATTTGATTTTTCTTTATAAAAGAGGGGAATATGCAGCAACTGAGAAAATTACAGAAACTGATTATCGGAATGGGGGAAGCACTGCTTTGTTATGGTGCTGAGATTTCCAGGGTAGAGGAAACGATTCAGCGCGTGGCGGATCACTATCAGGTGGAAGAAGTGGAGATGTATGTCATCACCAACGGACTGTTTGTGAATTTGCATCAGCAGGAGGATTATACATACACACGGCTGAAATATGTACCATCGATATCTGTAAATTTAAAAAAATTATGTGATATTAATGAACTGTCCCGCAGAATCGAACAGGAAAACCTGTCTATTGATACTGCCTTTGAACGTTTGCAGGAGATTCAGAAAGCAAAAAATGAACCGGTATGGGAGCTGGTGTTTTCTTCCGGTGTGGGTGCAGCTGCGTTTGGTTATCTCTTTGGCGGAAGCCTCTGGGATTGCCTGGCAGCGTTTGTGTGCGGTGTGATCCTGCAGCTGTTTTTCAGTTTTCTGGATGAAAAACAAGTCAATATTTCAAAGGTGTTACTGGATATCATAGGGGGACTGCTGGTGACGGTTATCTGTGTGGTGTTGAACCGCATCGGGGTATCAGAACATCTGGATCTGGCTATTACGGGTGCGATCATACCGATGATTCCGGGTGTGGCTTTTACCAATGGAATCCGTGACATTGTGGATGGTGATTATCTGTCAGGATGTGTCCGGCTTCTGGATGCCATTCTGGTATTTTGTTCCATTGCCATTGGTGTGGGGCTTGGGCTCAAACTATAAGGAGGAGAAATCAATATGCTGATTAATGCAATCGGACAGCTGGCTGCAGCATTTCTGGCAACTATCGCATTTTCCGTACTATTCCATGTGCCGAAGAAACAGTATATCATCTGTGGACTGACAGGAACCTTGGGATGGCTAGTGTATCTGCTGGTGAAGCTTTACTTTTCCAATACACTGGCATGTTTTGCGGCAACTGTGGTAATCGTATTCTGTGCACGGTTGTTTGCTGTCTGGCGGAAAGTGCCGTCGAACGTATTTATGATATCCGGGATCTTTCCTATCGTCCCCGGTATCGGTATTTATAATACAATCTACGATATTATGATCGGAGATGCAGCGGCAGCCATGAGCAGCGGATTGGAGACTTTTAAGGCGGTGGCAGCCATTGTGCTTGGTATCGTATGTGTCTTTGTAATTCCGAATAAATGGTTTCGGAGCCTGTGGTAGTTACCGTTCTGTCTGCGAATGATGCGTGTGCTCTGAACATAGTTGAGGTTAAATGTACAGTTTTAATGGGGTAAATTGAAAAAATAATTGCTTTTTAGAGTCAGATATGCTATCATATCAGATGATTATGGGTGTCTTAGGACATTTAAGAAGTTTAACCGTGGGAGGTGGATACAGTGGAAATCGCAAGAACAATCATACAGATCGTATTTATTATATTAAGTATTATCATGACAGTTATCGTATTAATGCAGGAAGGTAAGAACAATGGACTGGGAGCATTAACCGGTTCCGCCGATACTTATTGGAGCAAGAATAAAGGACGTTCCATGGAAGGAATGCTTGTTAAGGTTACAAGAGTTCTTCTGGCACTTTTCCTTATCATTTCCGCAGTACTGACAATTGGACGTTTTCAGTAAGAATACCTAAGAGGCTGTCGTTATCGACAGCCTTTTACTTTGTTTTTGCCTTATTCAGGAAAAGATATGGAAACGTTTTTTCGGGGGATAGAAAATTATGAGAAGAGAATTATTAGAAGAGAGAAAACAGACGGTATACGGACTGATCTGTGATGAGTTTTATGTACCAATGAAGGTAAAAGAGATGGCCATCCTGATGAATGTGCCGAAAGCTCAGCGTCACGAATTGCAGGAAGTGCTGGATGCACTGGTGGCAGAGGGCAAGATCGAAGTTTCATCGAAAGGAAAATATACGAAGGGAACAAGTCCGAATCTTACCGGTGTCTTTACGGCTCATGCCCGTGGCTTTGGATTTGTCACCATCGAGGGTGAGACGGAAGATGTTTTTATTCCGGAGAGCAGCACGAATGGTGCGATCCAGGATGATGTAGTGCAGATTGCACTGGTTCCTTCCAGTGGAAAACGTCGGGAAGGAAAAGTAGTAAAAATTGTGGAACACGGACTGAAAACGGTCGTTGGAACCTTTGAAAAAAGCAAAAATTTTGGTTTTGTCCGCCCGGACAATCCACGGATCAATATGGATATCTTTGTTCCGGCTGAGCGTTCCAAGGGTGCAGTCACCGGACATAAAGTAGTAGTGGAACTGACGTCTTATGGTGGAAGTGGCAAAAAACCGGAAGGAAAAGTTATCGAAATCCTGGGGCATGAGAATGATCCGGGAACCGATATCCTTTCTCTGGTGAGAGCTTACGGATTACCGATGGAATTCCCGGAGAAAGTGCTGAATCAGGCAGAACGAGTGGCAAAGGATGTGACATCTGCGGATATGGCAGGGCGTATGGATCTGCGGAACTGGCAGACCGTTACCATCGACGGTGAGGATGCCAAAGATCTGGATGATGCGGTGACATTGACCAGAGAAGGGGATTTCTGGCAGCTTGGTGTGCATATCGCAGATGTGACGAATTATGTGCAGGAACATAGTGCGCTGGATGTGGAAGCATTAAAGCGTGGTACCAGTGTGTACCTGGTAGATCGTGTGATTCCGATGCTGCCACATACGTTGTCTAACGGAATTTGTTCGCTGAATCAGGGAGAAGACCGTCTGACATTGAGTTGTATTATGAAAATCGACGGGAAAGGAAACATTGTAGATCATCGCATCGCGGAGTCAGTCATTAATGTGGATCGGCGTATGAGTTATACAGATGTAAATAAGATCATTACGTTGAAGGATCCGGAGAAAACCGAAGAGTATAAAGAGTTTGTACAGATGTTTTTCGATATGAAGGCAGTGGCAGATCTGCTTCGTGCAAAACGCCGGAAACGTGGTTCCATTGATTTTGATTTTCCGGAGACCAAGGTGATCCTGGATACACAGGGACATCCGGTGGAAATCAAACCGTATGACCGCAATCCAGCCACGAAGATCATCGAAGATTTTATGCTGGCGGCTAATGAAACCGTGGCGCAGGATTATTTCTGGCAGGAACTGCCTTTTGTATACCGTACCCATGAAGTTCCTGATACAGAAAAAATCAAAAAACTCAGTACGTTTATCAATAATTTCGGATACAATATCCATATCGGTTCTGATGAGGTGCATCCGAAGGAACTGCAGAAACTGCTGACAAAGATTGAGGATACTCCGGTGGAGGGGTTGATCTCGCGGTTGACACTGCGTTCCATGAAGCAGGCAAAATACAGCGTGGAGTGTGTGGGGCATTTCGGACTGGCGGCCCAGTACTATTGCCATTTCACATCACCGATCCGTCGTTATCCGGATCTGCAGATCCATCGGATCATCAAGGACAACCTGCGGGGAAGAATGAATGAGAAGCGGATCGAACATTACTGGAAAATTCTTCCGGAGGTAGCACAGCAGACCAGTCAGCTGGAGCGTCGTGCGGATGAGGCAGAGCGTGAGACGATCAAGATGAAGAAAGTGGAATATATGGAGAGCCGCATCGGAAACGAGTACGAAGGTGTCATTTCCGGCATTACAAATTATGGGCTGTATGTGGAACTGCCGAATACGGTGGAGGGCATGGTGCATGTGACCACTCTGCGTGGAGACTACTACAATTATGTAGAAAGTACCTATGAGATGGTAGGTGAGAACAGCGGTAAGAGCTATAAGCTTGGACAGACTGTAAAAATCCGTGTGATCGGTACGGACAAACTGGTGCGCAGAATAGATTTTGAATTGGTGGAATCTTAAAAACTTGGCTTCCGGCTGAAGGTTTAGTAAAGGTGGAAAACTTATGGGAAAAGACAGATACAAATTAGTTGCAAATAATAAAAAGGCCTATCACGATTATTTTATTGATGAGACATACGAGGCAGGTGTAGCACTGCATGGAACCGAAGTAAAATCTGTGCGCATGGGAAAATGCAGTGTCAAGGAATCCTTCATCCGAATTGAAAACGGGGAAGTAATAGCTTATGGATTGCACATCAGTCCCTATGAGAAAGGAAATATTTTCAATCGTGATCCGTTACGTCCGAAGAAACTGCTGCTTCATAAATATGAGATTAACAAACTGGCAGGAAAAATTGCAGAAAAAGGCTACACGCTGGTACCACTGAAAGTTTATATCAAAGGTGATCTGATCAAAGTAGAAATCGGTCTTGCCCGTGGTAAAAAACTGTACGACAAACGTCAGGACATTGCAAAAAAAGATCAGCGGCGTGAAGTTGAACGGGAATTCAAAGTGAAAAATCTGTATTAATGCCGGTTTGGTAAATGTCACTTTTAAATTTTTGCTCAGAAACAGGACACAAATGAAACGTTTATTCCAGTTCAGTAAAGGTAAACTGTTGGTTTAAAGGGATGCTTTTCTCTTGACGAACCGAAAGAAATCTCATATAATAACAAAGATCAGAATGATAAAGATCTGATAACTGGCATGATCCGCCGAAGAAATTCGGGGATGTACTGGTTTCGACGGGGTTTTAAAAGCCGGAGAAGCGAGCCGTATGAAATGCGTTAAATTTCAAATCTAAATATAAACGCTGATAATAATAAATTAGCACTGGCTGCCTAAGTTGCAGCTTGTCTGACCGGGAGCACCTGCACTTTCGGATCCAGGCATCGACCATGCAGGAAACGACTTATACAAAGCTTTGCGTATAAGGGCGTAATATGAAGCTACTGAAACCGAAAACCGGTTACTGGGTGTTCGGCGGAGGGAATGTTAATACAGTGACTACGCTCGTAGAAGTACGGTGGCTGGAATTTCGGACAGGGGTTCGATTCCCCTCATCTCCATAAAATGACACCGAAAGCAATCGTGCTTTCAGGTGTCGTTTTTTGTTTGATCGAAAATCTCGGTGATTTTCTGTCAGAGAACAAGCATTTTGTGCAGGCAATGCATACTTGCACGAGAAAAAATAGTAACTGTGGTTTAACTTGTGTTTTCCATAAAATAGACACATTTATTAGATATACTTTGAATGATAAAAAGAATCGTCTGTTTTAAAAACGGAAGATCAGATGTAAATCATATGGTAGAAAACCGGAGGAAGTCGGGATGGATAGATTAAAAATTCTTGTAGTTGATGATGAGAGCAGAATGCGCAAACTGGTGCGTGATTTTCTGGTAAAGCATGATTTTGATGTTGTGGAAGCCGGAGACGGTGAGGCAGCACTGGATTTATTTTATGATGACAAAGACATTGCACTGATTATTCTGGATGTGATGATGCCGAAAATGAATGGATGGGAAGTGTGCCGTGAAATCAGGGAATCTTCCAAAGTACCGATCATTATGCTGACTGCAAAAAGTGATGAGAGTGATGAACTGATGGGATTTGAACTGGGTGTGGATGAGTATATTTCAAAACCGTTTTCACCGAAAATCCTGGTGGCCCGGGTGGAGGCTATTTTACGCCGGACCAATCAGCTGAATATGGAAGGCAGCCTGAATGTCGGCGGTATCTGCCTGGATAAAAATGCACATACCGTTACCATAGATGGAAAAAATATTGAAATGAGTTTCAAAGAGTTTGAACTGCTTACTTATTTTATGGAAAATGTCGGTATTGCTCTTTCCCGTGAAAAGATTCTGAACCATGTATGGAATTATGATTATTTTGGCGATGCAAGAACGATCGATACACATGTGAAAAAGCTGCGCAGCAAGCTGGGTGATAAAGGAGAATATATAAAGACCATATGGGGTATGGGTTATAAATTTGAAGTTTAAAAAAACAGCCCCATATGGTCCGGGACCAGATGGTCAAGCTATGCGCATGCACGCCCATATCAGACAAGCTGATATGTCATGGGGCATGGGATATAAATTTGCAGTTTAAAAAAGCATCCCCATATGGTCTGAAAAATTAAAGGATAAGAAGTAGTATGAAAAAACATTCACTGACGCGGCAAATTACATCCATTGTCAGTCTGTTGGTAGCAGGTGCAATCCTGCTTTGCTGGGTACTGAATACGACATTGCTGCCGCGTTATTACATGCACAATAAAAAAGAAGTCCTGATAGAAAACTATCAGACAATTTCCAATGCCAGTGCACAGAATGAACTGGAATCGGACGAGTTTGCCGTTACCTTTGATAATCTGTGCTCCAATGGAAATATTATGGCACTGATCCTGCAGCAGGACGGAAAGGTACTGCGTTCTTCTGTGAATGATCTGGATGCATTGCGGACGGAATTCTGGGATGTTCTTTTGCACGGGGATAAAATGGAAGTGCTGTATTCCAACAAGCAGTATCAGTTATTGAAAAAGACAGATACCCGTCTGGATTCGGAGTATCTTGTTCTGGTAGGGGTACTGGAAAACGGAGATATGGTACTGATGCGTACTGCGGTGGAAAGCATCCGGGAAAGTGCGGCAATTTCGAACAGATTTCTTCTGTTTGCAGGGGCAGCTGCCATTGTGGCAAGTATCCTGGTGGCATTTTTCACGACAAGACATATCACGAAACCATTGCAGCAGCTGACGGATATTTCCAAGCGGATGGTGGATTTGGATTTCAATGCAAAATATGAAAGTGATCAGTCCAACAGTTATGAAGTGGAGGAACTGGGAAACCACATCAACCGCCTGTCTGAGAATCTGGAACGGACGATTTCAGAACTGAAGACAGCAAATGTGGAACTGCAGGATGATATTGAGAAAAAGATACAGATTGATGAGATGCGAAAAGAATTTCTGTCTAACGTGTCCCATGAGCTGAAGACACCGCTGGCATTGATCCAGGGTTATGCGGAAGGATTGCAGGAGTGTATTAATGATGATGCAGAAAGCCGTGAATTTTATTGTGAAGTTATCATTGACGAAGCGGATAAAATGAACCGTATGGTGAAAAAACTGCTGACTTTGAATCAGCTGGAGTTTGGCAATGATCAGGTTATCATGGAGCGGTTTGATATGACAGAACTGATCCGTGGTGTGGCAAATTCCACAAGAATCCTCATGGAGCAGAAGGGTATCCGTCTGGAACTGGAAAATTCAGAGGAAGCCTGGGTGTGGGGTGACGAATTCAAAGTGGAAGAAGTGATTACGAACTATATGAGTAATGCCATCAACCATGCAGATGGAGAAAAGCTGATTCGTGTGTTCTACACACGTTCAGAAGATAAATTGCGTGTCAGTGTATTTAATACCGGACAGCCAATCCCGGAGGAAGATATTGAGAAAATCTGGGTAAAATTCTACAAAGTGGATAAGGCGAGAACCCGGGAGTACGGTGGAAGCGGTATCGGTTTGTCCATCGTAAAAGCCATTATGGATTCTTTTCACCAGCGATGTGGTGTCATCAACCATGAAGATGGCGTGGAGTTCTGGATGGAACTTGCCACAAAATAAAAGAGGAGAGTAAAAAAGATGATTGCAATTATTGACTATGACGCAGGTAACTTGAAGAGCGTGGAAAAAGCGTTGGCGCACATCGGAGAGGAAAGCGTTATTACCCGCGAGTTTCAGACAATTCTGAATGCAGATAAAGTTATTTTACCGGGCGTGGGTGCATTTGGTGATGCCATGGCGAATCTGAAGCGTCTGGAACTTGACAAAGTGATACGGGAACTGAATGAGAAGCAGACACCATTCCTTGGAATTTGTCTTGGACTGCAATTGTTGTTTGAGTGTAGTGAAGAAAGCCCGGATGTGGAAGGTCTTGGTCTGTTGAAAGGAAAAATCAGCCGGATTCCAGACAAAGAAGGACTGAAAATTCCGCATATCGGCTGGAATTCCCTGGATTTTCATAATAACGGAAGATTATTTGCAGGGCTGGAAGAACATCCATATGTATATTTTGTACATTCTTACTATCTGCATGCCGATGAGCCGGGTATTGTGACCGCAACGACGGATTACAGTACCTGCATCCATGCTTCCGTGGAAAAGGGCAACCTGTTTGCCTGCCAGTTCCATCCGGAAAAAAGCAGTACGGTAGGATTGCAGATCTTGAAAAATTTTGCCGGAGTGGAAGGAGGACGTGCGTAATGTTTACCAAACGAATTATTCCATGTCTGGATGTCAATAACGGCCGCGTGGTCAAAGGAGTCAATTTTGTAAATCTGAGAGATGCCGGTGATCCGGTGGAGATTGCGGCAGCTTATGATAAAGCCGGTGCGGATGAAGTGGTATTTCTCGATATCACTGCTTCTTCCGATGCCAGAAATACTGTGGTAGACATGGTACGGAAGGTAGCGGAAAATGTATTTATTCCGTTTACCGTGGGCGGTGGTATCCGTACCGTAGATGATTTCCGCGCATTACTGCGGGAAGGTGCAGACAAGATTTCCATCAATTCTTCCGCCATTAATACACCGCATCTGATTTCAGATGCGGCAGATAAATTCGGCAGTCAGTGTGTCGTAGTTGCCATTGATGCCCGCAGAAGAGAAGATGGCAGCGGCTGGAACATATATAAAAACGGCGGCAGAGTCGATGTGGGTATCGATGCCGTGGAATGGGCGATGAAAGTAGATAAACTGGGAGCAGGGGAAATTCTTCTGACCAGTATGGACTGTGATGGAACGAAAGCCGGATATGATCTGGAGCTGACCCGTCTGATCTCAGAAAATGTATCCATTCCGGTGATCGCATCCGGTGGGGCAGGTACAAAAGAACATTTTTATGAGGCTCTGACGGAAGGAAAAGCAGATGCGGCACTGGCAGCATCTTTATTCCATTATAAAGAACTGGAGATTATGGATCTGAAAAAATATCTGGCAGACAAAGGGGTATCTGTACGCCGTTAAACAAAGGGGGAGAAAGTACATGCCACCAATTACAAATGACTGGCAGCAGCCATTGGAAGTAGAATTTAAGAAACCATATTACAAAGATTTATATAAGAAAGTGTTGGAAGAATACCGGAGCAGACAGATTTTTCCGAATCCGGATGATATCTTTAATGCCTTTCATCTGACACCATTAAAAGATGTCAAAGTCGTGATCCTTGGACAGGATCCGTATCATAATGACGGACAGGCGCACGGACTCTGCTTTTCTGTAAAACCGGATGTGGAGGTGCCACCGTCACTGGTGAATATTTATAAGGAATTGCAGGATGATCTGGGATGCAGGATTCCGAACAACGGATATCTGGTAAAATGGGCAAAGCAGGGAGTGCTGATGTTGAATACAGTACTGACAGTGCGTGCACACCAGGCAAACTCCCATCGCGGCATCGGTTGGGAGCAGTTTACAGATGCAGTCATCCGTGCCGTGGATGCACAGGATCGTCCGATTGTATTTCTGCTCTGGGGACGTCCGGCGCAGATGAAGAAAAGTATGTTACATAATCCGAAACATTTGATTTTGGAGGCACCGCATCCGAGTCCGTTGTCTGCGTACCGTGGTTTTTTCGGCTGTAAGCATTTCAGCCAGACCAATGCATTTCTGGAGAAAAACGGACTTGCGCCGATCGACTGGCAGATTGAAGATGTGTGATCTCGCTGGAACCGGGCAGAAGCATCACTATGGGTTATGCATCTATCTGGTCAGAAACCGGATATAAGAAAAAATATTAAAAAATAAAAAGAAAAAAGGAAACAGGAAAATTACACGGAATATATAAAATAGGATATTTATGCTTTACAGGCAAAATGAACATGAAATCTTGTAACAAGATACAGGGAGTATAACCATCGTATGACAATTCGTGAACAGTTGGAATTATCAGAACGTACATATTTAAGCTCTTATGCGATGCTGAGTCAGGATTCGAGAGGGCGGGACAGAGAAGAACCGGAATGCGATATTCGTCCGGTTTTTCAGCGTGACCGGGATCGGATCCTGCACTGCAAATCTTTCAGGCGGCTGAAACACAAGACGCAGGTATTTCTGTCACCGCAGGGGGATCATTACCGGACACGGCTGACCCATGCACTGGAAGTGTCACAGAATGCGAGAACTATTGCAAAGGCACTGCGCCTGAATGAATCGCTGGTGGAAGCGATTGCATTGGGACATGATCTGGGGCACACACCTTTTGGCCATGCTGGAGAAGGAATGCTGAATGAACTGTGTAACGGCGGATTCAGACACAATGAGCAGAGTGTCAGGATCGTGGAAAAGCTGGAAAAAGAAGGGAAGGGGCTGAACCTTACCTGGGAAGTCAGGGATGGTATTTTAAATCATCAGATCAGCCTGATGCCGTCTACATTGGAAGGCAAGATTGTGCGTTTATCTGATAAAATTGCATATATTAATCATGATATTGATGATGCAATCCGGGCTCAGGTGCTGCAGGAAGAAGACATTCCGGTTAAATATCGGGAAGTACTTGGTTTTTCCACGCAGGAGCGTCTGAATACATTGATTCATGACATTATCGAACAGAGCTGGGAAAAGAATGAAATCTGTATGTCACCGGATGTGGCGCAGGCTATGCAGGGGCTGCGTCAGTTTATGTTTCAGAATGTCTATACGAACCCGGTGGCAAAGGGTGAGGAGACGAAAGCAAAGGAACTTCTGGAACGTTTGTTTGTGTATTATCTGAAGCATATTGACCTGCTGCCTGGATATTATCTGCAGATGCTGGAGGACGGCGAAGAAAATGACCGGGTGGTCTGTGATTATATCGCAGGAATGACGGATCAATATGCACTGGCCAAATACAGTGAGTATTTTATGCCGAAATCCTGGCAGGTTTACTGATCTGTCCGGATGGCAATGACAGGTATAAAGATTGAAGTAAAAAGGAAGGTATTATGACTTACTATTCCGATGAACTGATTGAAGAAGTGCGATCCAGAAATGATGTGGTAGACGTCATTTCCGGTTATGTGCGCCTTCAGAAACGGGGAAGCACGTATTTTGGGCTCTGTCCTTTCCACAATGAAAAGACACCGTCCTTTTCTGTCTCACCGGGCAAACAGATGTATTACTGTTTTGGCTGCGGTGCAGGCGGGAACGTATTCACCTTTATGATGCAATATGAAAATTTTACATTTCAGGAGGCAATGCAGAGTCTGGCGGACCGGGCAGGCATTGAACTTCCGAAGCAGGAGATGTCTGCCGCCCAGCGGGAAGCCGCAGATTGGCGGAGCAGGCTCCTGGAAATAAATAAAGTAGCGGCAAAATATTTCTATATGCTGCTGCGCAGTCCACAGGGAGTTCATGCGTTACAGTATTTTGAAGAGCGTAAACTCAGCAAAGAAACCATGCAGCATTTCGGACTGGGCTATTCCAATAAATACAGCGATGATCTGTATCAATATCTGAAGAAGCAGGGCTACGAAGATGAACTGCTTAAGGACAGTGGTCTGGTTACCATTGATGAACGCCGGGGTGGTCATGACAAATTCTGGAACCGAGCGATGTTTCCGATCATGGATGCAAATAACCGGGTCATCGGATTCGGGGGGCGTGTCATGGGCGAGGGAGAACCGAAATATCTGAATTCGCCGGAGACCATGATTTTTGACAAGAGCCGGAATCTGTACGGATTGAATTTTGCCCGGTCATCCCGGAGACCGCATATTTTATTGTGTGAGGGATACATGGATGTGATTGCCCTGCATCAGGCTGGATTTGACAATGCAGTGGCATCTCTTGGAACGTCCTTTACATCTGGTCATGCCAATCTGCTGAAGCGTTATACAAAGGAAGTATACCTGACCTTTGACAGTGATGGTGCCGGAGTAAAAGCTGCCCTGCGGGCCATTCCGATTCTGAAAGAAGCCGGATTGACGGCGAAGGTCATTAATATGCGGCCTTATAAGGATCCGGATGAATTTATCAAAGCACTTGGGGCAGAAGAATATCAGAAGCGGATCGATGAAGCGGAAAACAGTTTTATGTTTGAAGTGCGGATGCTGGAGCGGGATTATGATCTGGCTGATCCGGAAAGCAAGACAAAGTTTTTTTATGCCGTTGCCCGGAAAATCCTGAATTTCGAGGAAGAACTGGAACGGGAAAATTATATTGAGGCTGTGGCAGCAAAATACCAGATCGGTTTTGAGCAGCTGCGGTCGGTGGTCCGTTCCGAGGGAACCCGTGGAGGGCTGACCAGAGAGCGGGAGCGTGCTCCGTTAAAGAGCGGAGTGAATGACAGAAAGAAGAAAGAAGATGGCATGAAGCAGTCCCAGCGGCTGTTTCTGACCTGGCTGATCGAGGATGAGCGTCTGTTTGATCTGACGGAGGGCTATATCAGTCCCGATGATTTTACAGAGGAGATTTTCCGTGATGTGGCAAAAGTACTGTACGAGCAGCATGCCGCAGGGGAGATCAATCCGGCACAGATCATCAGCCGCTTTACGGACGAGGAACAGCAACGGGAGGCAGCGGCGTTGTTTCACGCACGCCTGCATCCGGTGGAAACCCGTCAGGAGAAAGAGAAAGCTTTAAAAGAAACGATCCTCAGGATTAAGAAAAACAGTATGGATGTACGCTCCGGAAAATTGGAGCCGACAGACCTGGCAGGCCTGCAGCGGCTGATCGAAGATAAAAAGCAGCTGGCGCAGCTACAGAAAATGCATATTTCATTAGATTGAGGACAAACTATATAGACTAAAAACATGGAAGGATGAACAAGATGGCAGAGAAAAACGATCAGAAAATGAGAGAAAGAGCAGAGCGGGCAGAAAAATTCCAGGCAAAACTTCAGGAACTGCTTGCACTGGCAAAAAAGAAAAAAAATATGCTCGAGTATCAGGAAATCAATGACCATTTCAAGGATTTTGCCCTGAGTCCGGAGCAGATTGATAAAATTCTGGATTTCCTGGAGGCAAATCATGTCGATGTCCTTCGTATTACAGACGATGATGACGATATCCTGATTGATGATGAAGATAATGATGTAGAAGTAGAGAAAATCGATCTGTCTGTACCGGATGGTGTCAGCATTGAGGATCCGGTGCGTATGTATTTAAAAGAGATCGGAAAAGTTCCGCTGCTGACTGCGGAGGAAGAGATCGAACTTGCAAAACGTATGGAACTTGGTGATCAGGAGGCGAAAAAACGTCTGGCAGAGGCAAACCTCCGTCTGGTTGTAAGTATTGCAAAACGTTATGTGGGAAGAGGTATGCTGTTTTTGGATCTGATTCAGGAAGGTAACCTGGGTCTGATCAAAGCCGTTGAGAAATTCGATTACAGAAAAGGATATAAATTCAGTACCTATGCGACCTGGTGGATCCGTCAGGCGATTACCCGTGCTATTGCCGATCAGGCACGTACCATCCGTATCCCGGTGCATATGGTTGAGACGATCAATAAACTGATCCGGGTGTCCAGACAGTTATTGCAGGAACTTGGACGTGAACCCACTCCGGAAGAAATTGCAGAGGAAATGAATATGCCGGTAGACCGTGTGCGTGAGATCTTAAAAATCTCCCAGGAGCCGGTTTCTTTAGAAACTCCGATCGGTGAAGAGGAAGACAGTCACCTGGGTGATTTCATTCAGGATGACAATGTGCCGGTTCCGGCAGATGCAGCAGCATTCACACTGTTAAAAGAGCAGCTGGTGGAAGTTTTAAGCACACTGACAGACCGTGAGCAGAAAGTGCTTCGTCTGCGTTTTGGTCTGGATGACGGCCGTGCGCGTACATTGGAAGAAGTTGGAAAAGAGTTCAATGTTACCCGTGAACGTATCCGTCAGATCGAGGCAAAAGCACTGCGGAAATTACGCCATCCGAGCCGCAGCAGAAAGCTGAAGGATTATCTGGATTAAGATGGCGATTCGTTTATCAAACCGGTTATCTGCATTGGCCAGTCTGGTATCGAAGGGGCATCGTCTGGCTGATATCGGAACGGATCATGGATACATACCGATTTATCTGTGTCAGACGGGGATCATTCCTTCTGCCATAGCTATGGATATCGGAAAAGGTCCGCTGCAGCAGGCAACAGCCCATATCAAACAACAGGGACTCTCAAGCCGGATCAGGACGCGTCTGTCGGATGGACTGACTGCGCTGCAGCCGGGAGAGGCAGATACGATACTGATCGCCGGTATGGGTGGTGGTCTGGTGATGAAGATATTATCCCAGGGCACACATGCACTGACCGGCAGTGAAGAACTGATCCTGCAGCCACAGTCAGAAATTGCGCAGGTAAGAGCCTATCTGCGCACACATGGATTCCGGATTTTGGAAGAAGAGATGATCCTGGAGGATGGAAAGTATTATCCGATGATGAAGGTGGTGCAGGAGACAGCATCTGATCAAAGAGAAGAGACAGTTCAGGTGCAGGTGGAAGATGCCTTTGGCCCTGTATTATTACAGAAAAAACATCCGGTGCTGAAAGAATGGCTGCAGCGGGAATTGAAGACCGTGGATACGGTCTGTCGTCAGCTTGCAGCGCAGCCGGAGAATGAGCGGATTACGATCCGTATGGCGCAGGTACAGGAAAAAAGACAATTGATTCTGGAGGCGTTGAAAAGATATGAAACAGCAGATGTGTAAGATTACGATACAGGGAACAGAGCGGGAATATCCGCGGGAGACAACCTTTCAGCAGATTGCAGATGAATATCAGTCACAGATGGAAAATGATATTGTGCTGGTGAAATTCCAGCAGGATCTGCGGGAGTTACATCAGTCAGTACTCCGGGACGGAGAACTGGAATTTATCACCACTGCCGAAAAACCGGGCAGAGATACTTACCGGAGAAGTGTAACGCTTCTGATGGAGGCAGCGGCATGGAAGCTGTATCCGAACCTGGAGCTTCTTGTCCAGCATTCCATTGGTCAGGGCTACTACTGTGAATTCCGCCATGAGGATGCCATCTGTGTCCCGGATCAGAAGATGTTGCAGGCTCTGAAAGAGAAGATGCAGGCATTTGTGGAAGCAGATCTTCCTATCATTAAATATAATATGAGCACGCAGGATGCATCTGCACGGTTTCGTCAGATGGGAAGAATGGATAAAGTTCGTCTGATGCGCTATCGCCGCAGTTCCAGAGTGAATGTATATGAATTGCAGGAATTCCCGGATTACTATTATGGCTATATGGTGCCTGGCACCGGTTATCTGAAATATTTTGATCTGATTCCGTACCAGAATGGATTTATGCTGATGTTTCCGGGAAAAGAAACACGGAAAGTGGCGGACTTTGAAGTAACCGATAAATTGTTCAACACATTAAATGACTCTGCCCAGTGGGGAATTGATATGGGAATCCGTACAGTGGGGGAACTCAATGATGTGATCGCAGCCGGCCGGATCCAGGATATGATCCTGGTGCAGGAATCCTACATGGAGCAAAAAATCGGTGATATCGCTGAGACGATTGCGGCAGACCGCAGGAAAAAGTTTGTGTTGATCGCAGGACCTTCTTCTTCCGGAAAAACAACATTTTCCCATCGTTTATCCATTCAGATGACGGCACATGGTCTGAAACCGCATCCAATTTCTCTGGATGATTTCTATTGCAACAGAGAAGAGACACCGCTGGATGAAAATGGTGAGTATGATTTTGAATGTCTGGAAGCGTTGGACATTCCTCTGTTTAATCAGTGTATGACAGATCTGCTGGCGGGAAAAGAAGTGATACTTCCGGTGTTTAATTTCAAAACCGGTCACCGGGAATACCGTCAAAAACCGCTGAAACTCGGGGCGGAGGATGTTCTGGTGATTGAGGGCATTCACGGATTGAATGAAAAACTTTCCTATGAACTGCCAAAAGAAAACAAGTACAAGATATATATCAGTGCATTGACACAGCTAAACATTGATGATCACAATAATCTGTCCACTGCGGACGGACGGCTGATCCGTCGTATGGTACGGGATGCCCGCACCAGAAACACTTCTGCCAGGGAAACACTGGCGCGTTGGAACTCGGTACGGCGTGGAGAAGAGAAAAATATCTTTCCATATCAGGAAGAAGCGGACGTAATGTTCAATTCGGCCTTGATTTATGAATTATCTGTGTTAAAATTATATGCGGAGCCTTTGCTCTTTTCCATCGATGCAGACTGCCCGGAATATCCGGAAGCAAAACGTCTGCTGAAGTTCCTGGATTATTTTCTTCCGGTACCGGGAGAGAATATCGGGCACAATTCGATTCTGAGGGAATTTATCGGTGGAAGCTGTTTTCATGTGTAGTAACGTCATACAAAGGTAACAGCATAATTTAAGTGAAAAGAATACAATTCAAGTAAGACAAATGATCGCGGCTGCAAGTGTCGAAAGACCGCAGGTGAGGAAAGTCCGGGCTTCATAGGGCAGGATGCCGGATAACATCCGGTGGAGGTGACTCCAAGGACAGTGCAACAGAAAGATACCGCGTTAGCAATGAGCCATGCGCAGACACGGATTCAGCAGATTTTCGAGTAAGCTTGCTTACAGAGAAAACAGGATTCTGTGTATTGCTCATTGTTAACGTAAGGGTGGAATGGCAGTGTAAGAGACTACCGCCCGGCTGGTAACAGTCGGGGCACATGTAAACCCCATCCGAAGCAAGACCGAAACAAAGCGTTGACGTGGCCCGCCAGCTTTAGGTAGGTCGCTTGAGGTAACTGGCAACAGTTATCCTGGATAGATGATCATTCACGACATAACCCGGCTTATCGTTTTGCTTGAATTGTATTTTTTGTTCTATTAACTTTTTCTAAAATGTTTGTGAAAAGACAATAGGTTTGTTGACATCAATTTGCACAAACTGTAACATAAGGTTATCGGTTCTGAAACAGGGACTTTATTAAATAAAAAGACTGAGGTGTTACAGGTGAGAAATCGTTTTCAACAATTTATGTATGGACGTTATGGTATGGATCAGCTCAATCGTTTTTTATCAACGGTTGCATTGATCATTCTGGTAGTTTCTATGTTTATCCGCAGACCAATCGTCGAGATTGTCGCATTGGCACTGCTGTTCTGGTGCTATTATCGTATGTTTTCCAAAAATATTTCAAAACGTGCAGCTGAAAATCAGAAATATATGAATTTCAGATATCGTGCCGTATGTTTCTTTAAAAAGGGAAGAACCGGTGGTTCTGCAAGTTTTGCACAGAAGCAGGCGCAGCGGAAAGCACATCATGAGCAGAAAAAGATTTATCGTTTTTTTGCATGTCCGAACTGTGTGCAGAAGGTGCGTGTGCCGAAAGGAAAAGGAAAAATCTGTATTACCTGTCCGAAATGCCATACAGAGTTTGTAAAGAGAAGTTAGAGAAATCGCTTAAATCGTTAAGGAAAGAATCGAAGGTGGTGCAAACGAAAAAGCAGTATGGAGACTTTTCATTAACTGCCCTTTCGTTTGCATCAATTTCGATTTTTTCTGGTTGAACAAAGCGCGTCAACTCTATATGGACTTTTAATTATGACACTCTATTTATCATAGGATAGCGTGTACACATAGAAACACATAGAATTTATAATTCAGTCCTGTATTATGACACCGGAAATAAGCCTCCCTAAGGAAGCTAAAAAAATATACAGTTATGATACGTTAACAGAGCATATGTGGTTTTGGTTTTATAAAATGTTGTTCTGTAGGCAGAGGAATAATCTTACCACCACAGGAAGAACACTTGCATATATCTTTATTATAAAGAAGACGGATAATGGCAGGTGCATCCATATCTTTCAGCTTGGAAATATATTTTTTGCAACCAAGGATGTTTCTGCATAGGGTAATCTTTTTCTTCTTATTTCTGGATGAAAGAAGACCATAGTGCCTGATACGTACAAAACGTTTTGGAGGAACATGCATTAAAAATCGACGGATAAATTCCTCGCCGGATATGGTGATCTCTTTCCAAAGCCCTTGGTTTTTGTAATCTTTAGCGGAAAAAGTAACTGTAGATTCTGTCATGTCTTTGATACGGTAGTTGCTGATAGCAATCCGGTGGGTGTATTTTCCAAGGTATCTGATGACAGATTCGGCACCGTCAAATGGTTTCTTGCAATAAGGAATCCATTCCTTTGTATAGCAGGTATTTAACAATTCCTTGAAAGTATAGTAGTTTTTGTAAGGTGCAGCCGATCCATGAAATTCAAGCCTGTCATTTTCCCAGAGCTGCTTAAGTTCAGCCATATATTTTCCACGAAATATTTTGGAGATCACCTTAATCGGAAGAAAAAACTCTTTTCCGTTGTCTTTCCAATGATTTTTCACATCCAGCCCTCCACCAAGAACAATCGCATGGATATGAGGATGAAAATTCATGGTGCTTCCCCATGTATGGAGGATACAAATATAGCCGATATGAGTCCCAAGATATTTACTATCAGCAGCAAGTTCACTGAGAGTATCTGAAGCCGCATGATAAAGAGCAGTGTATAAGAATTTCTGGTTGCTGTAGATAATGGGATTAAGTTCTTCTGGAACTGTAAAAACTACATGGAAATAAGGAGCATCTAAGATATCCTCACGCCGTGCATCTACCCATTTTTCTTTTGGAAACTCCTGACACATAGGACAGCATCTGTCACGGCAGGAGTTATAGTGGACTGACATGCAGCCGCAGTCCTCGCATACGCTTACATTCACACCAAAGGCACCGGTTTTGCAATTCATGATGTGATAAGCGGCCTTTCGCTGAGCGGGAGAAATACTATGTGTGGATTCAAAAGATGGATAGAAACGATGAAAAATATCCTGAATCGTACAATCCTTACTCATGATTCACCACCTTCCGGGTTGTCGAACGGGCTGCGGATTCCAAGAAGTGTCTTGTTGCTCACATGAAGGTAAACATCTGTAGAGCGAGGATCAACATGTCCTAGAAGTGACTGGATATATTTTATATCTGTGCCACTTTCGAATAGGTGGCTGGCAAAACTATGACGGCACGCATGAGAGGAAACATGACGGTTAATGCCGGCGAGTTTAGCACTTTTCTTAAAGAACTGGTTAACACTGGCTATATCAAGATATCCACCGGACCAGGAACTTGGGAAAAGGATATCTTTAGGGCGACCACATTTGTACCAATACTCTGTGAGAAGGTCTAAATTTTTTTGAGACAGAATTGTATACCTGTCAATTCTGCCTTTGGTTTCACGAACATGAATTGTCATGTTGGTACGTGAAATGTCATCATAATGAAGATGAACAACCTCTGATACACGTAATCCGGAAGAATACATAGTTGCAATAATCGCTTTATGCTTCAGATTCGGAGTGGCGTCAATGATTGCATTTATTTCATCGCGGGATAGAACAGCAGGAAGATTTCGCTCTCTTTTCATAGCCGGAACAGTGTCATCATCCCAGAGGATCTTCAGCACCTTTTTATATAAGAACTTGATTGCAGACCGATAGTGATTGTGAGTTTCAGGAGACCTTCCTTCCAGACGTTTGGCAGTAAGAAAACTTTCCGCATCTTCAAGTGTAAGATCAGAAACATTTTTTCCAATCCAACGAAGGAAGTAACTGACATCAGAGCAATACAGTTGAATAGTTCTTTCACGCAGGTTACGTTTTTCCGCTTCATTGCGGATGGATTCAAAAATATCTTTATACATAATAAAACCTCCAGAATAAGTAGTGTTAATAATTACATCTACCTATTCGGAGGTGCGTTAGCGTCATAATTCCGATTGCGGAAGAGACTGGAAAATGTTATTCTTATCATAGGCAGTGGAGCTTTCTTAGTTCAGTTGTTTCGTGTGGTAACTTAACAATAACGGATTATGGAAAGTAATTCCACTGCTTTTTTAATAAAAATAAAACTGCGCCACAGCCTTGGCAGGCCATCGCGCAGCGATTTTGTTCAATCGAATGTTGGGATACAAATGGCAAAATGCTTGAAGAAAAAGCCGGATAAAATGCGAAAAGAAAAATGAGAATACAAGGAGTATGATCATGTTTGGATATATTTATGTGAATCGAAAAGAACTTTCGGAGGAAGACAGAAAAGATTATCAGTCTTACTACTGTGGATTGTGTCAGGCATTGCGTAAGAGCAGTGGGGTCAAAGGGCAGGTGCTGCTGAATTATGACATGACGTTCCTGATTATTCTGCTGTCCGGTCTGTATGAACTGGAGAATAAGGAAGAAGAATTTTTCTGTCCGTTGCATCCTGGGAAAAAGAAAATCGCATATATCAATGAGGTGACACAGTATGCCTCTGACATGAACGTGCTGCTGTCTTACCACAATCTGCTGGATGACTGGCAGGACGAGAAAAATTATCCGAAGCATGTGATGTCCATGATGCTGAAAAAGGATTATGCACGGATATCGCGCAAATATCCGCGACAGGCAGAGGCAGTGGAAGCTTACATGAGAAAACTGAATATGCTGGAGCATAAGCGGGAAACGAATCTGGATGCGATCGCAGGTCTCACCGGTGAAATGCTGGGTGAAATTTTTGCGTGGAAGGATGATATCTGGTCCGAAGAATTACATTGCCTGGGATTTTACATGGGCAAGTTCATCTATCTGATGGATGCCTACGAGGATTTGGAAAAAGATCTGCGGAAAAGAGAGTATAATCCTTTTGAGTCCATGGTAAAAAACAGTCCGCAGGATTTTGAGACATTGAGCAAACTGATCCTGACCAGTATGATGTCAGAGTGTTCCAAATCCTTTGAGCGGCTTCCGATTCTTCAGCATGCATCGATTATCCGGAATATTCTGTACTCCGGCGTATGGTCAAAATACGAGTATGTACAGGCAAAGAAGAAAAAGAGGAGGAAATCTCAGTGAGAAATCCTTATGAAGTACTGGGAGTATCTCCCGGTGCTACTGATGAAGAGATAAAAAAGGCATATAGAAAACTAAGCAGACAGTATCATCCGGATGCAAATGTCAACAGTCCGCACCCGGAGATCGCAGAAGAAAAATTTAAAGAAGTGCAGCAGGCATACACGCAGATCATGAAAGAAAAACAGCAGGGATATGCAGGAGGCTACCAGAATAGCAGTGCGCAGTCGGGGCCGTATGGTGCATACGGCGGATATGGCAGCTATGGCGGCTTTGGTGGATTTGATTTTAACGGTCAGAGCGAGCAGCGTTCCCAGCAGAATGATTCTGTGAATATGCAGGCAGCTTTGAACTATATCCGAAACGGATATTATAAAGAAGCACTGCATGCGTTGAATGATATTCCGGCTGGACAGCGCAGTGCGAGATGGTATTTCTTTTCTGCAGTGGCAAATCAGGGAGCCGGTAATAATGTGGCTGCACAGGAGCATGCACAGCAGGCGGTGTCTATGGAACCGAGCAATATGGAATATCGGCAGTTTTTGCAGAATCTTCAGTTCGGCGGTACCTGGTATCAGAACATGGGATCAGCTTATCAGAGACCGGTATCCGGACTGTCACGGATGTGTGCCATCTGGTGTGGATTTATGATGTTTTTGAATTGTTGTTGTTTTCGGCCATTTTAAGACTGTGGCTGTGGAACAGTGATCAGTGGCGGAACGTTAATTTTTATAAAAGAAATCGGGATATCTTGTCTCCTCAGCTAGCAATCGCTTTCGGAGAAAAGATATCCCGATTTCTGTCTACACAGAGAGTAAAGCGGACATTCGCAATCCGCTTTCACTGACCAGAATCACGCACCAAGTCTCACGTGCGTTCGACTTGAATGCAGGATAGTGCAAAAAAAGACCTGCTGGAAATTCCAACAGGTCTTCAGAAGTAGCGAGAGGGGGATTCGAACCCTCGACACTGCGGGTATGAACCGCATGCTCTAGCCAACTGAGCTATCTCGCCACACGAACTTCTTTACTATACATGAAGTGGTGGGATTTGTCAACAGTTTTTTGCATTTTTTTCTCATATACGTAAATTTGATTTCTCTGGAAGGATTGGAAAACTCGATGATCACAAATCTCACTTTTATGCTTATATCGGGGCGTGCCTCAAGGTCATTTATCCACCCTTGTGCAAGCACAGGTGGACTCAGACCTTTTGACACTGTAATTAAATCAGCTATTTTTATTTTCAGATTTTTATAAATGCCGGAAATGACTTCCTGATGAAATGGAATGATCATTGGTGCAGCATCCTGTTCGTAATAGTAGATCGTAGTTCTTTCTTTGGCAGGATCAACAATCCGATATTCACGAACACCGACAGAAGCGTAGAGGGCATTCTTTATATTGTAATCCATGCGTCGGCTGCTGGGAGATACCACTTCAATAACCAGATCAGGAGCACCTTCACAGCCACGATCAGAGATTTTCCATGGACAGCCTTGTGCAGAATGCGCGGTAAACCTGTTTAAAAAAGTGAAAGATTATGAAAAATGTTTTTGCATTCAAAATTTTTTGTATTGAATTACATAAAATTCAGAGCAAACTGACGGGAAAGGAAAGCCTGCAGCAGAGTAATATTGACAGATTCCACGAAATGTAAAGGAAATCTTACAATTGGAACTACCATTTTGGAGAAGAAATGTGAAATATCCTGATTTGACAAAAAATCAATATAATGCAATAATGCATCCGATGTGGAGAAACTGCATAGAGTGTAATGATGAAATAAAAAATGAAATCGTTACCAATTTTCCATTTTGTATAGGGGTGAGCTCATTATAGAAAGGGTGAATCAATCATGACAGAAAAGAAAATCAAATTAAATGCAACCAATGAAGTACAGGAATTTGTCAATGCAGCATCCGAATGTAATTTTGATATTAACCTGCACTATCAGCGTGCCATCGTAGATGCGAAATCATTTCTTGGCGTTTTAAGTCTTGGACTTTCGAAAATTTTTACGGTATCTTATGGCGGAAACGATGGTAATTTCGAACAGATTCTGAGCAAGTATGCTGCTGCATAGTCAGAATCCACAAATCACTGAAAAAAACAGAGATATATACAGGGTCGTACGATAATCGTACGGCCTTTTTTCTGTTTGCAGTGAAAAAAAACATAAGATGTGTTACACTGATAACAGTTTGCTGAATCGATGATACATAGAAGATTCAGTATAAAGTGTTGAAAAGGCGGATAGCAGTCATTTATGGAGCAGATAGAAACGATTGGAGCGACAGAGCAGCGGGAGCTGACGAGAATACGGATTTCCGTGCGAAATCTGGTGGAATTTATTTTTCGTTCCGGAGATATTGACAATCGTATTGGAAAAGGTGCACAGAAAGAGGCTATGCAGGAAGGCAGCCGGATGCACCGTAAAATCCAGGGACGGATGGGAATGGAATATCGAGCAGAGGTTCCTCTGAAACTGGAAGTGCCGCAGGAGCAGTATGTGCTGGCATTGGAAGGCCGGGCTGATGGTATTATTACAAATGCAGATGGTGTGACCGTTGATGAAATCAAATGCATGTATACCGATGTGACACGTTTTGAGGAACCGATTTTTGTGCACAAGGCACAGGCGATGTGTTATGCGTATATTTATGCATTGCAGAACGGATTGGATCAGATTTCCGTGCAGCTGACCTATTGTGATCTGGATACAGAAGAAATCTGCCGGTTTGAGGAAGCATTTTCTTTTTTCTGGCTGGAGCGATGGTTTCAGGATATGATGGAAGCCTATCGGAAATGGACAGATTTTCAGTTTGCATGGAGAAAGATCCGTCAGACATCCATACAGACACTGGAGTTTCCGTTTCCTTACCGTGAGGGACAGTACAAACTGGTGGGAGATGTATATAGAACCATCCACCGGAAAAAAATATTGTTTATCCAGGCACCTACCGGAACCGGAAAGACGATTTCTACGCTGTTTCCGGCAATCCGTGCTGTTGGGGAAAATCTGGGAGACAAAATATTTTATCTCACGGCAAAGACGATCACACGAACGGTGGCAAAGGATACATGTGACCTTCTGAAAGCAAAGGGTTACCGCGGAAAGGTCATTGTACTGACGGCCAAAGAGAAAATGTGTCCCTGTGAGGAAATGGATTGTAATCCATCCAACTGTCTGCGGGCGAAAGGGCATTATGACAGGGTAAACGATGCAGTGTATGATCTGATCACCACAGAGGAGGATTTTACCCGGGAGCGGATGCTGGCGCAGGCGGAAAAATATCAGGTGTGCCCTTTTGAAATGTCACTCGATGCGTCACTATATGCAGATATCATTATCTGTGATTATAATTATGTGTTTGACCCGAATGTGTATCTGAAGAGGTTCTTTTCCGAGGAAGAAAAAGGTGACTATATTTTTCTGGTGGATGAGGCGCACAATCTGGTGGAGCGCGGCCGGGAGATGTACAGTGCCGTTTTGGTAAAAGAAGAGATTTTGACGGTGAAAAAGCTGGTGCGTGGTAAGGACCGGAAACTGGAAGCGGCTTTGGAAAAATGTAACCGCCAGATGTTGGAATGGAAGCGGGAATGTGAAACATATACGATATATGAGAGCATCGGAGCCTTTGCATTTTCCCTGATGCGTCTGATGTCTCTGCTGGATATTTTTCTGCAGTCGAGAGGGGAGATGCCGGAGCGAAAAGAAGTCACGGAGTTTTATCTGAATTTGCGGCATTTTATGAATATGTTTGAGCGGGTGGATGAAAATTATGTACTGTATTCTGATTTTGATGAAACAGACCGGTTTTGTCTGCACTTGTATTGTGTGAATCCATCCGTAAACCTGCAGGAGTGTCTGGAGCGGGGGAAAAGTACGATCTTTTTCTCTGCGACATTGCTTCCTGTGAACTATTATAAAAATCTGTTAAGTTCGAAAAAAGATAATTATGCGGTATACGCGGATTCAGCGTTTCGCGAGGAGCAGCGTCTGCTGTTTATCGGCCGGGATGTCAGCAGCTTGTATACACGACGGACCCTTGGAGAGTTTCATCGCATTGCTTTGTATATCCAACAGGTGTTGCGGGCAAAAAAGGGAAACTATCTGATATTTTTTCCATCTTATCGTTTTATGGAGGATGTGTATGAACAGTTTCTGACGGTCAATGAGCAGGAAGCAGACTGTATGATGCAAAGCGGAAATATGAATGAGGCAGACCGGGAAGAATTCATACAGGAGTTTTCCAATCCAAGAGGAAAATCCCTGGCGGCATTCTGTGTGCTTGGCGGTATTTTTTCGGAGGGGATTGATCTGAAGGAAGATCTTCTGATCGGTGTTCTGATTGTCGGAACGGGATTGCCACAAATCTGTAACCAGCGCGAAATTCTGAAAGAATACTATCAGGAAGAGAATGGACAGGGATTTGATTATGCCTATCAATATCCGGGGATGAATAAGGTGTTGCAGGCGGCAGGACGTGTGATCCGGACAGCGTCTGACCGAGGGATCATCGGTCTGCTGGATGAACGTTTTCTGCGAAGTGATTACAGGCAGCTTTTCCCAAGGGAGTGGAGTCAGTATGAGGTGCATACGTTGGATAGTCTGCCTGGGGCATTGGAAGCTTTTTGGAAAAAATAACTTCTTGTTTGTCTTGTTGTTGGCTGAAATTTAATTTTTAATACGAAAACGAAGCATCCTGTCAGGACGCTAGACGCTCACTACCCTCGTTTCACGTCGTTTTCATCGCGCTCGTTCCCACGCCTGAAAAAGAGGTCGTTCCCACTCGCGCAAAAACTCGTGAAACTCGGTCGTTTGCTTAATCGCTTTCCCTGACAGGATGCTTCGTTTTCTATATTTACACAGTGAAATAATCAGCCATTCACATGACGCACTGCGTGCCACTCATGCATATAAGCCGATAGCATAGTCTCTGTTGTGTTGCATGAGCAGAACTACAATTTGGTATGTTATAAAGTACAACAGTGTAGCAGTTCTTTTTTAGAGTATGCCGCTTCGCGCTCGACAAGATTTTTTACTCTGACTCAGAATCTAAAATAGTTAATAGATGACTTTAGCTTCCGTGTCATTCTTTGCTCTATATAAATTTGCGCATGCGACATAACGAATATTATGTCATCAGCTTGTGTGCATGCGTGGCATACGGTGCCGTCAAGTAAATGGGGCAAATCCGGAAGCAAAATCCAAGACAAGACGGTAGGTTGATTTTCGTTACCGCAGCGAGCATAGCCCGCCTCCGTGAGTGTGTCTGAGCACGCTGTATTTGCGTGCGAGTTCGCGGGAGGAGGCGGAGATAAGCGGCGCAGCGGAGGTAGAAAATCATCCGTGTCTGTCTGGATTTCTGCTTACGAATTTGCCCTTTACAGAGATGGTAACAAGTCCAGAAATGCCTCTGTTGGTGCATTGATCGGAAGTGTCGGATTCACGGAAGCCACGATCTGTCGTGCAGGCATGGTTTCTTTTGTTTCAATGATATCCAGATCCTCATTGCCTTCCCGGACGCAGTAGTCCGGTACGCAGGCAATGCCAAGACCGATTCTTGCAAAATCAATCAGCAGATCGTTACTGGAAAGTTCAATCTCCGGCACCAGCTCCAGCTGATGCTGCAGAAACAGATTGTGCAGAAATTCGCAGGTGGTGCAGTGACGTTCCAGGGTGATCAGTGGGTAGCCGGAAAGCTCCGCCAGGCGCAGTACCCGGGATTTTAATGGATAATAAGCTGGATTTGCCACGAATACATCATGGAATTCACAGACAGTTTTCCGGATGTAAGACTGGTTTAGCCGGGTATTCGGTGCATTGGTGATGATCAGATCCACCTTTCCCTGTTCCAGCAGATCCACGCAGTTCAAAGAGGTTGCGTTCGTGACCTTGATCGGCACATTTGGATACTGCTGATGAAATTTCCGGAAATACGGAACGAGAAAATAACGGCAGATGGTGTCGCTGGCGCCGATGTGCAGCTGACCAAGTCCGAGCCCCTGACTGTCAAAGAGCTGGTTTTCACCGCGGCGGATGAGGTTCATCGCCGGTTCCACATGTTTTAACAGCAGCTGCCCGGCCGGGGTGAGCTGCACTTTTTTTGTACTGCGGATAAAAAGCGGCTGTCCGAGTTTGCGTTCCAGTGTCTTGATGGACTGGCTGACCGCAGACTGGGAAATGTAGAGATGTTTGCTGGCTTCCGAAAAGCTTAACGACTGTGCCACATAAAAAAATACTTTGTAAAGTTCATAATTGATATCCATAGAAGTATCCCCTTTGTATGTTTTGATTTACAGAAATCTCTTTTTATATTAGTATATAAAGTGTGAGAGCGTATGTCAATTATAAATTAGTGAAACTTATATATAGAATTAAATATATTAATTTTTCTAATTTAAATGTCTACGGTATACTAAAGGTACCATGATAGCACGGAACAGGTCTGTGCCATGTAATATTGCAGAGATGGACTGGAGAGAATGTCCGCTTTACCTAATTTTAAAATGGAGGATCCGATATGAGTAATGTACGCAGAGTTTATGTAGAGAAAAAAGAAGCGTATGCAGTAAAAGCAAAAGAACTGCAGGAAGAAATCAAGAGCTATCTTGGAATTACTTCCGTCACAGGAGTACGTGTTCTGATCCGTTATGATGTGGAAAACATTTCTGAGGCTACTTATCAGAGAGCACTGGTCAGTGTTTTCTCCGAGCCGCCTGTTGATGATATTTATGAAGAAACTTTTGATCTGAAAGGCGCAAAAGCATTCAGTGTGGAGTTCCTGCCGGGCCAGTTTGACCAGAGAGCAGATTCCGCTGTTCAGTGTGTAAAACTTCTGAACGAGAATGAGGAGCCGGTCATCCGTACCGCAACAACTTATGTGATCGAGGGTGATGTGACTGAGGAGCAGTTAGATGCCATCAAACATCATTGTATCAACCCGGTAGATTCCAGAGAGACCGGTTTTGAAAAACCGGAGACACTGGTTCAGAACTTTGACGAGCCGGCAGATGTTATCGTATTTGATGGTTTCTGCGAGATGCCGGAAACAGAACTGAAAGCATTATATGAATCCTTAAATCTGGCTATGACATTTAAGGATTTCCAGCACATTCAGAATTATTTTGTGAAAGATGAGCACCGTGACCCGACAATGACAGAGATCCGTGTACTTGATACATACTGGTCTGATCACTGCCGTCATACTACTTTCTCCACAGAGTTAAAGGATGTTGTATTTGAAGATGGTGATTATCTGGAGCCGATCAAAGCTTCCTATGATAATTATAAGGAGACTTACGCAGAACTTTATAAAGATCGTGACGATAAATTTGTATGCCTGATGGATCTTGCACTGATGGCTATGAAGAAACTGAAAAAAGAAGGAAAACTGGCAGATCAGGAAGAATCTGATGAGATTAATGCCTGCAGTATTGTTGTTCCGCTGGAGGTGGATGGCAAGACGGAAGAGTGGCTGGTAAACTTCAAAAATGAGACACACAACCATCCGACTGAAATCGAGCCGTTTGGTGGTGCCGCAACCTGTCTGGGTGGAGCCATCCGTGATCCGTTATCCGGACGTACTTATGTTTACCAGGCAATGCGTATCACAGGTGCGGCTGATCCGACCGTTTCCGTAAAAGACACTCTGGAAGGAAAACTTCCGCAGAAGAAGATTGTCCGTTCCGCAGCAGCGGGTTACAGTTCCTACGGTAACCAGATTGGTCTGGCAACCGGTTTTGTCAAGGAAGTATATCATCCGAACTATGTGGCAAAACGTATGGAGATTGGTGCGGTTCTGGGTGCAGCTCCGAGACGTGCCGTACAGCGTCTGACTTCTGATCCGGGTGATATTATCATCCTGCTTGGTGGTCGTACCGGCCGTGACGGCTGTGGTGGAGCAACCGGTTCTTCCAAAGCACATAACACATCTTCCATCGATACCTGTGGTGCTGAGGTTCAGAAAGGTAACCCGCCGACAGAGCGTAAAGTACAGAGATTGTTCCGCAGAGAGGAAGTCAGTCATATTATTAAAAAATGTAACGATTTTGGTGCCGGCGGTGTATCCGTTGCCATTGGTGAACTGGCAGATGGCCTGCGTGTGGAGTTAGATAAAGTTCCGAAAAAATATGCCGGTCTGGATGGTACGGAAATTTCTATTTCTGAGTCACAGGAGCGTATGGCCGTTGTCATCGCACCGGAAAATGTGGATCAGTTCCTTGCTTATGCAGCAGAGGAAAACTTAGAAGCAGTTCCGGTAGCAGTTGTTACGGAAGATCCGCGTCTGGTTCTGATCTGGAGAGGTAAAGAAATCGTAAATATCTCCCGTGCATTCCTGAACACAAACGGTGCACACCAGGAGACAGGTGTTCAGGTGGAAATTCCGAGCAGAGAGGATAATTATCTGCATAAAATCGCGCTTGACAGCGTTGCAAAAGATCTGGAACATAACGATGTAAAGGCTGCATGGGTAGATACATTAAAAGACTTAAACGTATGCTCCCAGAAAGGTCTGGTGGAAATGTTTGACGGTTCCATCGGTGCCGGAAGTGTATATATGCCATATGGTGGAAAATATCAGTTGACCGAAACACAGAGTATGGTTGCAAAAATTCCGGTTATGACTGGAAAATGCGATGCCGTTACGATGATGAGTTATGGATTTGATCCGTATCTGTCCAGCTGGAGTCCATACCACGGTTCTGTTTATGCGGTTCTGGAGTCTATTTCCAAGATCGTGGCAGCCGGAGGTGATTACAAGAAGATCCGCTTCACATTCCAGGAGTACTTCCGCAGAATGAACGAGGATCCGAAACGCTGGAGTCAGCCGTTTGCAGCATTACTTGGCGCATATCAGGCACAGATGAGCTTTGGTCTGCCGTCCATCGGCGGAAAAGATTCCATGTCCGGAACTTTCAATGAGATTGATGTACCGCCGACACTGGTTTCCTTTGCTGTAGACGTTGCAAAAGAACAGGATATTGTGACTCCGGAGTTAAAGACAGCAGGCGATAAACTGATGTATTTTACCATTGATCATGATGCTTATGATCTGCCGGATTATGCTCAGGTCATGAAACTGTATGATGCAGTATACAGCCTGATCCAGGATCAGAAACTGAAAGCGGTATATGCACTGGATGCAAAAGGTCTGGTAGCTGCAGTCAGCAAGATGGCATTTGGTAACAAACTGGGCGCATCCATCCGTGGCTGCCTGAAGCCGGAAGAAGCATTTGCACCGGGATTTGGTAATCTGGTAGCAGAGGTTGCACCGGAAGATGCGGATGCTGTAAAAGCAGCATTAGAGGCTGTAGGACTTCGTGCAAACGTGTCCATCGTTGGTTCTGTTTTAGAAGAGCCGGTATTCCGTTATGGTGATGTGGAGATTGCAATGGATGACGCATTATCCGCATGGACAAACACATTGGAAAAAGTATATCCGACCAGAGCAACCACAGATAAAAAAGAGCTGGATGCAAAACTTTATACTACCAAAGAAATCTATGTATGCAAAAATAAAATTGCAAAACCGACGGTATTTATTCCGGTATTCCCGGGTACAAACTGTGAGTATGATTCTGCAAAAGCATTTGAGCGTGCAGGCGCAAATGTTGTGACGAAAGTATTTAAAAACCTGAATGCACAGGATATCCGTGATTCTGTCGATGTATTTGCAAAAGCAATCGACCAGGCACAGATCATTATGTTCCCGGGTGGATTCTCTGCCGGTGATGAGCCGGAGGGAAGTGCAAAATTCTTTGCAACTGCATTCCGTAATGCAAAAATCAAAGAATCTGTTGAAAAACTCTTAAATGAGCGTGACGGACTCTGTCTCGGTATCTGTAACGGTTTCCAGGCACTGATCAAACTTGGTCTGGTTCCTTACGGTGAAATCTGTGAGCAGAAAGCAGATTCTCCGACATTGACATATAACACCATCGGACGTCATATTTCCAAGATGGTTTATACCAAAGTGATGTCCAATAAATCGCCATGGCTGGCACAGGCAGAGGTGGGCAAGATTTACACGAACCCGGCGTCTCATGGTGAAGGTCGTTTTGTAGCAAACGAGGAGTGGCTGCAGAAACTCTTTGCAAACGGTCAGGTGGCAACCTGCTACGTCAACGAGGCAGGAAATCCGACGATGGATGAAGAGTGGAATGTCAATGGTTCTTACATGGCTATCGAGGGTATTACAAGTCCGGATGGAAGGGTTCTCGGTAAGATGGCTCATTCTGAACGTCGTGGTGATGGCGTGGCTATCAACATTTACGGCGAGCAGGATCTGAAGATTTTCGAGTCCGGTGTAGCATTCTTCCGCGACTAAAGTTTGCTTATTTTTCTGAAAAATTGATATGACTGAGAAGGGAAATCATTATTTTGTTTCCGCGGCTTACAATCGGCCGTTGAGAAAAATAATTGATTTCCCTTTTTTATGGCCTGAAGATTTTATCCATGCATAAAACCATTACAGATAGAAACAATCGCAGAGCATTGTAATAAAAATGAATGAGATTGAACGGATTTACACTATTTGATCTTCTTTTGCAAAAAAAGTGAATGAAAGTGAATGAAAGTGAATGATTGTGAATATTGCATAAAAATAAAAAGTTTTTTTGTGAATTAAAATGATTGATTATGACTGAATGTGACGGTATAATACAGGCATAAAAGACATGGAGGTGCAAGATGGTTTACACAGTAACTTTTAATCCGTCACTGGATTATATCGTATCAGTAAATGATTTTCAGATGGGTATGACAAACCGGACATGTGCAGAGCAGATGCTCCCGGGCGGCAAGGGAATCAACGTGTCTACCGTACTTTATAATCTGGGAATTGAAACAAAAGCACTTGGTTTTTCAGCAGGTTTTACAGGTAAGGAGATTGAGCGCAGAATGGCAGAGATCGGCTTTACACATGATTTTATATCTTTACCGGAGGGGTGCTCAAGGATCAATGTCAAATTGAAGGATTTTGACGGAACAGAGATCAATGGTATGGGACCGGATATCAGTCCGGAGAATGTAGAATCTCTGATGCAGAAACTGGATACACTGACGTCAGAGGATTATCTGGTACTGGCAGGAAGCATTCCGGGAAGTATGCCGAAGATGATCTATCGTGACATTATGGCGCGTCTGGCATCCAAAGGTGTACAGTTCGTGGTTGATGCTACCGGAGAACTTCTGATGAATGTACTGGAGTATCATCCGTTTTTGATCAAGCCGAATAATCATGAGCTTGGCGAGATTTTTGGTGTAGAGTTAAAGACAAGAGATGAGGTTCAGCCATACGCAAAGAAACTGCAGGAGATGGGAGCCAGAAATGTACTTGTATCTATGGCAGGACAGGGCGCAGTTCTTCTGGATGAAAACGGCGGATTCCATCAGCTTCCGGCACCGAAGGGAACATTGGTGAATGCAGTCGGCGCAGGTGATTCCATGGTGGCAGGATTTGTAGCCGGATGGATTGAAAAACAGGATTATGAACATGCCTTCCGCATGGGAATTTCCGCAGGAAGTGCAAGTGCATTTTCAGAACTACTTGCGACAGAAGCAGAAATCAGACAGGTTTATGCATCCATCGAGGCATAAGAAACAGTTGATAAGAAGATAAAACAAAACGGACAAAGGAAAGAGGAGGTAATGAGAGTATGAGAATTACAGACTTACTGGACAAAAGAAGTATTTCGCTGGATGCCGTTTGTGCATCAAAATCTGATGCGCTCGACCAGGCGGTTGCCCTGATGGTAAAAAGCGGCAAGATCAATGACGAGGAAGCGTATCGCAAACAGGTTTATCTGAGAGAGGAAGAGAGTACCACTGGTATTGGAGAGGGAATTGCAATTCCACATGGAAAATGTGATGCAGTTACAAAACCGGGACTTGCAGCTATGGTCATCAAAGATGGTGTTGATTTTGATTCTCTGGATGATGAGCCGGTCAATCTGCTGTTTCTGATCGCAGCACCAAATACCGAGGACAACATTCATCTGGATGTGCTCAGTAAACTTTCCATGTTATTAATGGATGAGAACTTTGTGGAGAAGCTGAAAAACGCATCTTCCGTAGATGAATTTTTAGAGATTGTAGATGCGGCAGATGAGGAAAAACCGGATCTGAACGATCAGCTGGCAGCTCAGACGGAGACAGAAGGTTCTGTGTGCAGAATTATTGCAGTTACTTCCTGTCCGACCGGTATTGCACATACTTATATGGCAGCGGAAGGTCTGGAAAAAGCAGCAAAATCTCATAATTGTTCTATTAAAGTAGAAACAAGAGGATCCGGAGGTGCAAAAAATGTGCTGACAGATGAGGAGATTGCAAATGCAGATTGCGTTATCGTAGCAGCAGATGCAAAGGTTCCGATGGATCGTTTTGATGGAAAGAAACTGATCGAGGTTCCGGTTTCTGACGGAATCAGTAAAGCAGATCAGCTGGTAGAACGTGCGATCAATGGAGATGCACCAATCTATCACAGCAGTAATGCAGGCAGCCAGAGCACTGCTTCCAAGAAAGCTTCCGGCGGAATTGGTCACAGATTATATGTACATCTGATGAACGGTGTATCCCATATGCTTCCGTTTGTTGTCGGCGGTGGCATTCTGATTGCGATTGCATTCCTGATCGATGGAATGAACGTAGATATCAATTCACTGTCCGCAGATATGAGAGCAAACTTTGGTACGATCACACCAGTAGCAGCAGCGTTCAAACAGATTGGTGGAATTGCGTTTGGACTGATGCTTCCGGTACTGGCCGGATTTATCGCTATGAGTATCGGTGACAGACCAGCACTTGCAGTTGGTTTTGTCGGTGGTATGATTGCAGCAAACGGAAAATCCGGTTTCCTTGGTGCGCTGGCAGCCGGTTTCCTGGCAGGACTGATCATTTTATTACTGAAAAAAGTATTTTCCAGATTGCCGGATGCGTTGGAAAAGATCACACCGGTATTGTTATACCCCGTATGTGGTATCCTGCTGATGGGACTGATCATGATGTTTGTCATCGAACCTCCGGTAGGAGCTTTGAATACAGCTTTAAATACAGCCTTGACCAATATGGGGGCTTCTAGTAAAATATTACTGGGAATCATATGTGCCGGAATGATGGCAATCGATATGGGTGGCCCATTCAATAAGGCAGCATATGTATTTGGTACCGCAGCAATCGTTGCCGGAAACTATGATATTATGGCAGCAGTTATGATCGGTGGTATGGTACCACCGTGTGCGATCGCTCTTGCTACTTTGCTCTTTAAGAACAAATTTACAAAAGAGGAACGCAAATCCGGACCGGTCAACTTTATTATGGGACTTGCATTTATCACAGAAGGTGCAATTCCATATGCAGCAGCAGACCCGATCCGCGTCCTGCCATCCTGTGTGGTTGGTTCAGCGGTAGCAGGTGCGTTATCTATGGCATTCGGATGTACACTGATGGCACCGCATGGTGGAATCTTTGTTGTACCGGTTATGGGCAATGCAGGTATGTATCTGGTGGCACTTGCAGTCGGAACCGTTATTTCCGCCGTTTTACTCGGTCTCTTGAAGAAAAAAGTAAATGAATAATTGATTGAAAAGGAGAACTTGAACATGAAAGAATTTAAGTACGTAATCACAGATGCACAGGGAATCCATGCTCGTCCGGCTTCTGAACTGGTAAAAGAGCTTAAAGGAGTTACTTCCGTTGTCAAACTTACAAAAGAAGGTAAAACGGTTGAGGCGAAGAAATTAATGGCTGTTATGAGCCTTGGTATTAAATGTGGACAGGAAGTTACTGTAACAGTAGAAGGCGAAGACGAAGACGCAGTAGCTGAGAAACTGGAAAATTTCTTCAAAACAAATCTGTAAGATAACAACTGAAAAAAGGTTTTGGAAAAGAATGCTCTGAATAAGTTATGATCATTTATAAAATGGTTGGTATTTTGAGCCAGAGAGGCTGTGTACGGTGGAAAACATCTGGCGTACACAGCTTTTTGTTTGATAGAAAATTACGGTGAATGATATAAATAAGGAAAGGAACAATGTGGTATGAACGTATATCAGGGAAAAAGTGTGTTTGGCGGTATTGCAATCGGACATTTATGTGTATACCAAAAAGGAGAGCAGCAGGTTACACGTCAGAAGATTGAGGACGTGGAAGCAGAAGTAAAACGGTTTCAGGTTGCCAGAGAAGCGGCTCAGGCACAACTTGGGGAGTTATACGACAAAGCTGTAAAAGAAGTAGGTGAAGCAAATGCCGCTATTTTTGAAATGCATCAGATGCTTTTGGAGGATGAGGATTATCAGGATTCGGTAGAAAATATCATCCGTACGCAGCAGGTGAATGCAGAGTATGCGACAGCTGTGACAAGCGATCATTTTTCTTCTATGTTTGCCGAGATGGATGATGATTATATGAAGGAGCGTGCGGCAGATATCCGTGATATCTCTGAACGTGTTATTGCAAACTTAAATGGTGAGAACAAAAGTAAAGTTGTGACAGATGAGCCGGTGATCATTCTGGCGGATGATCTGGCTCCGAGTGAGACAGTTCAGCTGGAGAAGGACAAAGTACTTTCTTTCGTAACTGTACATGGTTCTGTCAACTCCCATACAGCAATTCTTGCCCGCACCATGGGAATTCCGGCCCTGGTAAGTACAGAGATGGAACTTACACAGGATCTGGATGGGAAACTGGCTGTTGTAGACGGCAACCATGGAACCATCTATGTGGATCCGGATGCTGAGACCATGGAAAAAATGAAAACTCTGAAAAAAGAGGAGGAGGAGAAGAAAGAGCTTCTTCAGACTTTTAAAAATAAAGAGAGTATTACACTGGACGGCAAAAGAGTACTGACTTATGCAAATATCGGCAATGTCAAAGATCTGGCGTTGGTTCTTCAGAATGGTGCTGAGGGTATCGGACTGTTCCGCAGCGAGTTCTTATATCTGGAGTCCGAGACATATCCGACGGAAGAAGAACAGTTTGAAGTATACAAAAAAGTTGCTGAGACTATGGCAGGCAAACGTGTCATCATCCGTACCCTGGATATCGGTGCGGACAAACAGGCAGATTATTTTGAACTGGCAAAAGAAGAGAATCCGGCGATGGGTGTCCGTGCCATCCGCATCTGTCTGACCAGACCGGAAATCTTCAAAACACAGCTGCGTGCACTGTTCCGTGCAAGCGCTTATGGAAACATTGCAATTATGTATCCGATGATCACTTCTTTATCTGAAATTGCACAGATCAAAGAGATTGTGGAAGAGGTAAAAGCAGAACTGGATGCAGACGGCGTTCCGTATGGTACACCGGAGCAGGGTATTATGATCGAGACACCGGCAGCAGCAACTATCAGTGATCTGCTGGCAAAGGAAGTAGATTTCTTCAGTATCGGAACCAATGATCTGACGCAGTATACATTGGCGATTGACCGTCAGAACCAGTCTCTGGATGCATTTTTCGATGCACATCATATCGCAGTACTCCGAATGATCTATCAGACCGTACAGAATGCACATAAAGCAGGAATCTGGTGTGGTATCTGCGGAGAACTTGGTGCAGACAGCGATCTGACAGAGTTATTCCTGGCAATGGGTATTGATGAATTGTCAGTATCTCCGGGTCGTCTGCTGACGATCCGTCGTCTGATCTGCGAAACTGACAGCAGTGCAAATAAGGAAGAAATTCTGAAAAAATGGCTGTAGGGTAGCTACGGAGGTCCTGAAAGGACGTTTTGCGAATGGCACGCGTGAACAGAGCATGTATCTCGCAGCAAGAATTCCGAGGGCGTTCTTGCATTAGAAAAGTAACAGAAAAGAGGAATGATACTAGATGTTGACAGAAAAGAGGCAGGAGGAAATTCTGCGCCTGCTTACTTTGAAAGGCAGCGTGACTGTTCAGGAGCTGAAAGAATACTTCGATGCTTCGGAATCTACGATCCGGCGTGATTTGAACACACTGGATGAAAAAGGTGCGCTGGTGAAAGTATTTGGCGGAGCCATGCTGACAGAATCAAATCTTGCGACCAAAGATGAGCAGGTTTCTCAGCGTAAGGGAATGTATCAGGAAGAGAAGCAGAAGATTGGCAGATATGCTGCTTCCCTGATCGAACCCCATGATTTTGTATATGTGGATGCCGGAACGACGACTGCCTGCATGATACCATATATTACAGAAAAAACGGCAACTTTTGTAACAAATGCGGTTTCACACGCGCTGGAGCTTGCAGAAAGGGGATTCCATGTCATTATCCTTGGTGGTGAACTGAAGGCGGCAACGGAAGCGATTGTTGGAAATGAAGCCTGTTTAAGCCTTCAGAAGTTTAATTTTACAAAAAGTTTTATGGGAACCAACGGTGCATCTCCGGCGCTTGGTTTTACCACACCGGAGATCAATGAAGCCAAAATCAAGGAATGTGCCATGGTGCACAGTCTGAAATCTTATGTGTTGTGTGACAGCACGAAGTTTCATCAGGTCAATCCGGTCCGGTTCGCAACATTTGAGTCTGCCCAGATTCTGACAGAACAAATCCCGGATGCAGTATTAAAAGGACATAACAATATCATTGTGGTGCCGTAACAGGAGAATGCAGGAACTAAAAATAGAAAGAAGCAGCAGACCATTTTTTTAGATGGCCTGTTGCTTCTTTTTGCTTAGGTGGAATGTATGCAACACTTACTCATACATAGCATTCAGAACCATTGGTTTAACAAGAGCTAGCAAGAATGCCTTGAGCAGCGATTACTTTCTGGTGTTGCAGGCAGGAAGCCTTATTGCCGGTTTCCATATGATATCTGCTTGGAAAAATAAATTTGAAACACCTTAATTCCTATTGACATTAGGGGAATACTATGATAAGATATCCGCGAATTGAGAAAACAATAGTTGAGATACAAATACTAAACTAGAAAGTGTGAGGGACTATGAACGTATATTTTGATAATGCGGCAACAACAAAAATGAGCCAGGTTGCATTGGACGCTATGATTCCATGCCTGGAAACTGTATATGCAAACGCATCAAGTCTTCATACTCCGGGTCAGAAATCCAAGGAGGTACTGGAGAAAGCAAGAGAGGAGATCGCAGCCTGTATCGGGGCACAGCCGAATGAAATATATTTTACTTCCGGCGGAAGTGAGGCAGACAATCAGGCTATCGTATCTGCAGCAAAATGGGGTGCACGCAGAAATAAAAAACATATTATTTCCACAACGTTTGAGCATCATGCCGTACTTCATACATTGCAGAAACTGGAAAAAGAAGGTTACGAAGTAACATATCTGGATGTCCATGAAAATGGTATCGTTCAGCCGGAAGAAGTTGCGGCAGCCATTCGCCCGGATACCTGTCTTGTAACAATCATGTATGCAAATAATGAGATTGGAAGCATCCAGCCAATTGCTGAAATCGGTGCAGTCTGTAAAGAAAAAGGGGTCTATTTCCACACAGATGCTGTACAGGCAGTTGGACATCTTTCAATTAATGTGAAAGAGCAGAATATCGATATGATGTCTGCATCCGCACATAAATTCCATGGACCAAAAGGCGTGGGCTTCCTGTATGCAAGAAAAGGGATCCTGCTTTCCAACATCATTGAGGGTGGTGCACAGGAGCGTGGCAAACGTGCCGGTACAGAAAATATTCCTGCAATTGTAGGTATGGCTGCAGCATTGAAAAATGTTCTGGCTCATCAGGAAGAGAACGCAGCAAAAATGACAGCTTTACGTGACCGTCTGATCGATGGATTGCTGACGATTCCGCACTCCAAATTAAACGGAGACCGTACAAAACGTCTCCCGGGTAACGTAAACTTCTGTTTCGAAGGCATTGAGGGCGAATCCCTGTTACTGATGCTTGATATGAAAGGTATCGCAGCATCTTCCGGTTCTGCATGTACATCCGGTTCCTTAGATCCGTCTCATGTACTTCTTGCAATCGGACTGCCGCACGAAGTAGCACACGGTTCCCTTCGTTTATCCCTGTCTGAGTATAATACACAGGAAGAAGTGGATTATGTATTAGAAGAATTACCAAAGATCGTAACTTATTTAAGAAATATGTCACCGGTTTGGGATGAATTGGAAAAAGGAGAGAAAAAACATGTTATATAGTGAAAAAGTAATGGATCATTTTCAGAATCCGAGAAACGTAGGTAAAATGGAAGATGCTGACGGAGTCGGCGAAGTAGGAAATGCAAAATGTGGTGATATCATGAGAATGTATATCAAAGTCAATCCGGAAGATCAGACAATTTCAGATGTAAAATTCAATACATTTGGATGTGGCTCTGCCATTGCAACAAGTTCTATGGCTACTGAGATGATCAAAGGTAAAAAAATCGACGAGGCGCTGGAACTGTCCAACCGTGCAGTAGTAGAAGCACTTGACGGACTTCCGCCGGCAAAAATCCACTGTTCCGTACTTGCTGAGGAAGCAGTAAAAGCAGCAGTAAAAGATTACTATGATAAAAACGGCATTGCATACGATCATGAAAAATTCCAGTCTGTAGACTGTGCACACTGCCACGAATAAAGCACCATTCTTTAAATGAATAAATACTTGTGAGCGAAAGAAAAGCGTCCTTTGTAGGGCGCTTTTCTTTATGGTATATTATCTATAATTATTGAAAAATGTAAATTGGCATAAAAACGAAATAAAAGTTTTACTTATAATTTACGGTAATATGCTTTGTTTTTTACGATGACATGCTAGGATTTCAATATCAAAAGAAAAGAGTTTTTGATGTTAAGAAAGAGGGCATGACATAATGGAAAAGATTTATGCATATTCAAATAAAGCAGGAAGACATACAGTAAATTCGGGTAAATATTTATATCTGTTTTTGCGTACGGTAGTTGTAGCGGCAATTTCACTGGCAGCAGTGATAATCTTGAATCTGTTTGTTACGATTCCGGGAATGACGCATCTGGCATTTTTAATGCTGGTTTGTGGCTGGATTACACTTGTATATGGATTTTTCGGTGGCATCTTAACATTGATGCGCCGATAAAGAATACAGTGGGTACCAAGATGATTTGGGCTATTACGGGTATAGGATCATTGAAATCTGTTGAAAATCTGATATAAAATCAGTATCATCAAAAAGATAAAAATGGCATATCCAAGCAAATAGCCGGGATTTCCAATTTGATCGGCAAGAACTTTCAGTGGCGTATTGGCTGGTGGATAGTTGATAAACATGTAGTTACTGTCAAATTTTTTATTAAAGAGATAAACGGGTGGCACAATGCAACAAAGCAATAGTATCGGCTGCCAGATGTGTTTGGTTCTGGGACGAACGTTTCCGTTGACAAAAAGCAGCCATGGATAAAGGATGATCAGAGCGTGATATATAAAACCGTGGATTGTCATATAATGAAAAGCCGGATATACATTCCACACCGGAAATAAAATTCCTAGAACGGCGCCAGGCATAAAAAGGCACAGTGCAATTTCTGCCAGTGAGTCACAGTGACCGGTGCGCAGAATGCGCATTTGCAAAAACAGGTAAAAAAATGTGGCCAGATCACAGAGATGGAACGGGAGCATTCTTGCATTCATATGTCCGGTGACAGTCAAAATAGCATCTTGCGTAAATGTGCAGCACAAGGCCAGAAGCACAAAAGCGTTTAGCATTTGCAGACGTTTGTTTTTGGCAAGACGCAGGTATACTTTGCACAGGAGGAAAATACTCATGGCAATGCCTGCAATCCATATAAAATGAACACCGCCAAAAAGTGGAAAACCGGAATTTTCAGGCAGAGCGTCCTGATAAGTGAAAAAATAAGCATACATAAAAAGAACCTTCATTCATACAATTGGTAAAAGGAAAAACCGTGGAAACGATGTTAATGTACAATCTTTGGTTTTTCCTTATGTATGAAACGAGGTTCTTTTTTTGTAAATTATAAGTCATTGTGAGTGGTCTGATAAGTTTTTAACCGTTCTAACATGGTTCTTAACACATCTTCCGATGCTGCAAAGGAGAAGCGGATGCAGACACAGTCTTCTTCTCCGTAGGCAATTCCCGGAACACCGGCAATTTTTGCTTTATCAAGGAGATCATTGCAGAGTGTTTCACTGTCCATATCGGTATCAAATTTTACCCAGGCATAAAAAGCTCCGGCAGGAGTCAGAAGTTCCACTCCTGGAATCTCGTGGATTCCTTTGACCAGGAGATTCTTGCGCTTTTCGTATGCCTGACGCATCTGTTCTGTTTCTTCCACACAGTTCATGGCAGTCAGTGCACCTCTCTGCAAAAAGCCGCTGGTGCAGCTGATGGAATGCTGGAACAGCTTCAGGACAACCTGATACATCGCAGTATTGCAGGCAAGATAGCCCAGACGCCATCCGGTCATGGCACTGCATTTGGAAAAACCATTGACGATGATAACCCGATCGAAAAATTCCGGAATAGAAGCAAGGCTGATAATCTGCTTCTGATCATATACGATTTTCTCATAAATTTCATCGGATAAAACATAAATGTCCGGATGCTTGCGCAAAAAGACGGTCAATGCCTGAATATCTGCTTCTGTCAGAATCTGTCCGGTGGGGTTGTTCGGATAATTGATGATCAGAAGCTTGGTTTTATCCGATACGGCAGCCTCCAGCGCTTCTGCTGTAATGCGGTAGTTTTCTTCATATTTTAAATGGACCGCCACAGGAATACCACCACTGGCTTCTACGATGGACGGGTAAGAAACCCAGCCGGGTGTGAGCCAGATAGCTTCATCTCCGGGATTGATCAGTGCACGGATGGTCAGGTACACAGCATATTTTGCCCCCGGTGTAATCAAAATATTCTCCGGCTGAAAAGGAGCATGATTTTCCTCCTGTAATTTACGGGCAATGCGGGCACGCAGCTGTGCATCTCCGCGACTGTCGGAGTAGTGTGTATGTCCGGCAGCAAGTTCCGCCACAACAGTATCACAGATGGCTTTCGGTGTTGGAAAATCCGGTTCACCGCCGGTCAGATTTAATATTTCAGGATCAATTTTCTGTAATTCTTTTGTCTTTGTCAGCAAAGTAACGGATTTTGATGGTTCAACGTTGCTGATCTGTCTGTTAAATTCCATAATTCATTCCTCCAAAATGCGGGAAAATTTGCCAGTTTAGCTTTTTAATGTGTAAAAGTACACTTTTCTGTATTTTACCTCAATTCCGGGTTAATAACAATCGGAAAGATGAGAATTATCTGGATTTTTTTACAGAAAACGCTATAATAAATACATATGGGCTTATAAAAGTGTAGTTTATCTCAGTCGAGAAGACTCCCACTTCTGCAAGTGGTGAGTAATAATAAGTCTTTCTCAGTGGGAGTACAATCTCCGACTGAGATAAACGCTCCGCGAGGATGTGCAGTGATTCTGAGAAGAATATGTCAGCTTTTGCTGACCAGAATCACGCACCAAGTCTCACGTGCGTTCGACTTGAAGTGATAATGAAATAGTGGAGAATGTTCTGCAAAACAGAAACTTTTATAAGTTATGAGAGAAAATGGAAATGAGGATTGTAAAAATGGATAAGATTGGTTATATGGGAATTCCGGGAAGCTTTTCAGAAGTAGCAGCAAATGAACTGTTGGCACAGGCAGGCATGGCAGAGACAGAACTTGTGCCTCTGGTATGTGCAAAAAATATTCTGGAAGCAATGCAGAAGGGTGAGGTTCAATATGGTGTACTGGGTGTGGAGAATTCTACAGCCGGTCCGGTGGGAGAGTTTGTACATACTTTTGAAAATATTTCTTATGAAAAACTTGCTGTGTATGTGCTGCCGATCCATCATTGTCTGTTTAAAAAGCCGGGAGTGGATGCGGCAGCTTTGCAGGAAGTGGCTTCTCATCCGCAGGCTCTGCGTCAGACGATCAATACCCGTAAGGAAAAGTTTCCTGATTTGAAAGAACTCGAGATTGAAGATACTGCTATTGGAGCAGAGTGGCTGGCAAAAGGAATATTGCCGGAAACAACGGCTGCCATTTGCAGCGCACGTGCAGGGAAACTGTGGGATCTGGAGATGATTGCAGAAAATATCGAGGACAGTTCCGAGAACCGCACGACTTTTTGGCTGCTGAAACTTGCGTAGCAGATCATCAGGATGAAATGTGTAAATTGCGTGAAAAAAACATAAATTACAAATAAAATGTCTAACTTTGAAAAAAGTAAAAAAACTTGTTGACTTTCGGCTTGTTATGGGTGTATACTAACGAAGTCGACAGGGCGAACAGATAAAGGTTCACCGGTCAACAAAATGGGATCTTAGCTCAGCTGGGAGAGCATCTGCCTTACAAGCAGAGGGTCACAGGTTCGAGCCCTGTAGGTCCCATTTAATATGGCGAGATAGCTCAGTTGGCTAGAGCATGCGGTTCATACCCGCAGTGTCGAGGGTTCGAATCCCCCTCTCGCTATTAGAAGCCTGTAAGAGTTTTCTTGCAGGCTTTTTGTTTAAAGCAGACGAGGTATAATTATGGATCGTTATTTGGAAAACATAGAACATAAAGCGGCAGTACTTTGTGATGCACTGCCGTATATCAGAGATTTTGTAAACAAGATCATTGTCGTAGAATATGATTGCGGAGAGTGGCTTTCCGGTGTGGAAGAAAAGAAACTGATGAAGGACATTGTTCTGCTGAAGAGTATTGGTGTCATTCCGATTGTGGTACACCGGACGCCGATGGGCGTGGATAAATTTCGTGAGAACAAGCGGATTGCAAAGATGCTGGAACTTTGTGGTACCAAGGCATTGGGAATCTGCGGTGTAGATGTGGAGACACTTCATATGACCATTTCAAATGATTATATACCGGTCATCGTGCCGAATGATATCGACAATGAGATGGAATACATTGATCCAAAAGATACGGCATTGGAAATTGCGGTAAAGATGCAGGCAGACAAGCTGATCTATCTGTCCCGTTATCCGGGGATTTATACAGATGAGACTCGTAGTGATGTATATCCGCGCATTACATCTGAGGAAGTGGAAGAATTGAAGAAAACACGTCATTTTCCAGAAGATTTCATGGATTATCTGAATCATTGCATGGATGCGGTACATCAGGGAGTAAACAGAGCACATATCCTGGATGGAAGGATTGAACATGTACTTCCGATCGAGTTCTTTAGTATTGACGGTGCAGGAACAGTCGTCATCCGGGATGAGCGGACCTTATACCAGCACGAATTATAAAACCTGAGGGGATCTGGAGAATTTTCAGGCAGGTATCATAAAAACCGGAGTATTTTTTTCAATCAGCGATTGCTGGCTGAGAAAAATACTCCGGTTTTCTCTTTTTGAACGCAGAATAAGCAAGTAGCGAAAGCGGATTGCGAATGTCCGCTTTGCTCGGATTTATCAGAAACTATGTCATATATTGTGCCAGATAGGAAGCCAGAAATTCCATATGCTGTTTCCTTGCATCCTCAAAGTCGGAATATTTCTGCATTTCCGGCAGAGACTCCTGCAAATCTTCCGCGCGTGTAGAGAGCAAATAGGATTTTATGATCAGCTGATCGATCTGGTGACGTCTGGAATCATCCCCGGGTGTAGTGTGGATCCCGATTTCTGCCAGTTGTTCCCGCAGAGTGCGGAGCAGTTCAAAGAGATATTGCATCTGTTTCTGGAGCCGGACCGGGAAAATATACCGGTTGGAGAGCAGAGCAATCCCGCCGCCAAGTAATGTGTAGATCAGCCGTTGTGTCAATACGACAGGTATATTGCTGTCGATGGACTGCAGTGCGAGGGCAGAACATGTAATGAAAGCAACTGTGGGACCATATCCGTCCGCCGCATAGATTAAAAAGTTCGCTGCTGTCATAATTACAACTCTGGAAGTGAAATCCGGGAAGATTGTAAAAAGGATGAAGCTAAGGACAATGCCTGCCATCGTTCCAAATACTCGTTGTCGTACCCGTTGCATGGTATATTCCGTAAATGGTATCATCATAAAAAATACGGAGATGACCAGCCAGTAGATATTGTTTGTCTGCCACAGGTAGGCAAGTACCAGACAGGGAGTCAGCACAATGACCTGACGCAGTGCAAATCGAAACCGCAGATTACGGATATCAGGTTTGCGGATGCGGAAATTCAGCCGCCGGTAATCGGTGGCAGGTTCAATTTCCTGGAACTGCGCATAAAATTTTTCATAAATACCCCGTGCCGTCTGTTGGTTGTTATCCTCCTGTGCGTGATCCGTCAGATAGTTTATAATCTGGAATACAAGGACAAAGCGGCAGTACCAGTTGGTTTTCCCTTTTAAACGCAGGGTAGCACGGTTGGCAGAATAAATTTCGCGGCTGATGTGCTGATTGATCGTGCAGAGCTTTTTGTGAAGTTCCGGAACCTGTTCGGATGTTTCGTTTTGAGCAGAATGGGAATCTGCAGTTATGCATCCGGTCTGTGTCAGGAGTTCCTTACATACATCAAATCCATCAGAAATCAGTGCCTTTAACCGGTTTTGTACGGTTGTATTCAAAGAAAGAAACCAGGCGAATAAAAATACGATGCCAAAACTTGCCAGAAGAGCCAACAGACGGTTTCCAAGGTCAGATACTGTATGCACCGGTGCAATCTGGAAAAAAATCAGTGCCATTCCTGCCGGAAAATAATTGTTTGGATTGTATTCATCAATGAGCAGACAGGCAATCCAGAACAGTGCAATGGCATTGACAATGATGCACAGTGGCAGATTCAGTACAGCCAGAAAGGAAAGTACAGCCATGATCATATACACGGAAAAATTCCGGATCAGACATTCGTAGTGGTTGCACATATTCCTGCAGCGCAGGAAAGACAGCGTGGCAAATGGTCCGATCATGGTGTTTTCCATGCCGAAAAAGAAATATGTAATAAAAAATATCAGGGTGGCAACAATGGTCGGAGCGACAGCACCCTGCAGCATTTTTTTCTGTTTATCTGATAATTTCAAAAAATCACCTCTGAATATACGATTATTATGGTTCACGCGCATCATTCCTCATTATGCAGGCATGCTTGAATGTACATGAGGAATGAACTGTAACCTTGAAATTTATATTAACAAAGAAAAAAACGGGAAGTCAATGGAAATTTTTCGGGAAGTGTGATAAACTAAATACCAAATAGGCTCTTGGGGCAAATAGAAGAGAAAAGAGGTGCAGATACAGTTATGAGAATCGGAATGGGTTATGATGTGCATAAACTGACGGAAGACCGCAAGCTGATCCTTGGAGGTGTGGAGATACCACATACGTTGGGACTTCTTGGACACTCAGATGCGGATGTGCTTCTGCATGCAGTCATGGATGCGCTGCTGGGCGCAGCGGCTTTGGGAGATATTGGCAAGCATTTTCCGGATACGGATGAAAAATATCGTGGCATTTCCAGTCTGAAGCTGCTCGAGCATGTGGGAAATCTGTTGGAGCAGGAGCATTATATTATCGAAAATATCGATGCAACGGTAATCGCTCAGAAACCGAAACTTCGTCCTTATATTGAAGAGATGGAGCAGAATATTGCGGATACCCTTCATCTTGCAAAAAATCAGGTGAATGTTAAGGCTACCACGGAAGAGCATCTTGGATTTACCGGACGGGAAGAAGGTATTTCCGCAAATGCAGTCTGCATGTTGTCAACAATTTATGAAAACAGTGTGGCTGTGGGTGACAGTGAAGGTGGATGCCCGGGCTGTGCGGGATGTCATTGAGGATGATAAATCTGACCTTTACATTGTATGAACGCAGAATAAGCATTCCCCCGCTTCAAGTGCGTAGAGCACTAAGCGGTGGGTAAGGGGGATGCTTATGTCAGTGGGAGTTAAAAGCTCCCACTGACAGGTCGCAAAGCGACTGCGTTCATGAGCAAGTAGCGAAAGCGGATTGCGAATGTCCGCTTTACATGTCTGGCAGAAGAAGCACTTTGTTAAGAAATTGGTCTGACCATGGAGGTAGAAAGATGTTAAAGTTTGAAGAAATTATCAGTAAATTTCAGATTGAAGGAGAGATCACGGATGTGAAACCTCTGGGTCATGGAACCGTGAACCACACATATGAGATTGTCTGCGGCGGAGAGCATTATGTCCTTCAGGAGATGAACCATATCGTGTTCAAATATCCTACAGAGGTGATGAATAATCTGTTCCTTGTCACAGAATACCTGCATGAGGTAATCGAGCAGGAAGGACGGGATCCGCAGCTGGAAGGATTGACATTTATCCGGACGAAGGCAGGCAATCAGCTTCTGCAGACGGAAAACGGCAGTTATTTCCGTTTGTACCGGATGATCTGCTGTGGTGAGGAAATGGAAAAACCGACGACACCGGAGCAGGCATATGAGGCTGCCAATGCGGTCGGCGTGTTTCATCGGAGACTGCGTGATTTTGACAGCAGTCAGCTCGGAGTTACGGTGCCGAAGCTGCATGATATGAAGAATGCGATGCGTCAGCTGCTGGATGCAGTCCGTGCGGATATTTGCTTTCGTACTTCAGACTGTCAGGAGCAGATTCAGTTTGTGCTGGATCGTTCCAAAAAGCTGAATGAGATTCAGGAAGCTATTGAGTCAAAGCAGATTCCAAAACGTGTCACACACAATGATACACGATACAGTAATGTGCTGATCGACAGTGACAGTAAGAAAGCCATTTGCCTGATCGATCTGGATACTGTGATGCCGGGAGCATCCATACTGGATTTCGGAGATGCGGTGCGCGCCGGTGCAGCGACATTTACGGAAGATGAAAAATTTGGCAATATCGAGCTTGATATGGATCTTTTCCGGGGCTATGTGCAGGGCTACTGCCATGAGATGGGACGGATCCTGACAGCAAAAGAAAAAGAATTGATGGTGTATGCGGTATGGCTGATGACTATGGAAAGTGGTATTCATTTTCTGACGGATTATCTCAGCGGTGACCGGAATATGACCAATTTTTCCGATGAACGCCAGAACCTGTACCGTGCCGTGAATCAGTTTTTTCTGGTGCTGGATATTGAAGAAAAGAAAGAGCAGATGGATGAAATCGTGGCAGCTGTTCTGATGAAAAAATAATGAGATGGTCTGTGGGTTACAGGCGATTGAAAATAATTTTTAAATAAGTGCACGGGAGGTGCGCATATTTAAGAAACAGAATTGAGAAAGGAGAGCGGGGTGACCTGCTTAAATGGAATGAAACTTTACAATACACTGACAAAACAGAAAGAAGAATTTGTACCTTTACATGAAGGAAAAGTAAGTATGTATGTATGCGGACCTACCGTATATAACTTTATCCATATTGGAAATGCCCGTCCGATGATTGTATTTGACACTGTGCGCAGATATATGGAATACAAAGGATACGAAGTAAATTATGTGTCTAACTTTACGGATGTGGATGACAAGATCATCAAAAAAGCCATGGAAGAGGGCCGTACAGCCGAGGAGGTGTCTCAACAGTACATCGAAGAGTGCAAAAAAGATATGCACGATATGAATGTAAAACCGGCAACCACACATCCGTTGGCTACGCAGGAAATCCAGGGTATGCTGGATATGATCAGTACATTGATCGAGAAAGGATATGCATATGCGGCAGCGGATGGAACCGTATATTACCGTACCAGAAAGTTCAAAGATTACGGAAAACTTTCCCATAAGAACATAGATGATCTGGAAGCAGGACACAGAAGTATCAAAGTGACCGGTGATCTGAAAGAAGATCCGCTGGATTTTGTGCTCTGGAAACCGAAAAAAGACGGTGAACCGTACTGGGAGTCTCCGTGGTGCCAGGGTCGTCCGGGCTGGCATATTGAGTGTTCTGTCATGTCAAAAAAATATCTTGGTGATGAGATTGACATTCATGCAGGCGGCGAGGATCTGATTTTCCCGCATCATGAAAACGAGATCGCACAGAGTGAGGCAGCCAACGGTGTACCGTTTGCGAAATACTGGCTGCACAATGCATTTTTGAATATTGATAACAAGAAAATGTCCAAATCTCTCGGCAACTTCTTTACGGTAAGAGAAATCGGTGAGAAATATGACCTTCAGGTATTGCGTTTCTTTATGCTTTCCGCTCATTACAGAAGTCCGTTAAATTTCAGCGCAGATCTGATGGAAGCAGCAAAGAGCGGCCTGGAGCGCATTGTGACAGCGGCAGAGAATCTACAGAGATTGTCCGGAAGCACAGCCGGTGAACTGTCAGAAGCAGAGAAAGATCTGCTGAATCAGTCTCATGCTTATCAGGAAAAATTTGAGGCTGCCATGGATGACGATTTCAACACAGCGGATGCAGTATCTGCAGTATTTGAGTATGTTAAATTCTGCAATACCAATGTTTCCGGCGAGAACAGCAAGGCATACATTGATGCATTATATGCCAAATTAAAAGAACTGTGCGATGTGCTGGGAATCATTGTGGAGAAAGAAGCAGAGATTCTGGACGCAGATATTGAGAAACTTATTAAAGAACGTCAGGATGCAAGAAAAGAGAAAAACTTTGCCCGTGCGGACGAAATCCGTGATGAACTGGCTGCAATGGGAATTATTCTGAAGGATACAAGAGAAGGAGTTACATGGAAAAGAGCGTAGATACTGCAGCATTGCCAATTTTCAGTGCAATCCGTGAAACATTTGATATTCGAAAAGGAGATATCCGGACATACTCGCCGCTGACACTGGCTTATATCGGAGACGGTATTTATGATCTGGTCATTCGTTCCATGATTGTTGCACAGGGTAATACGAAAGCCAGCCAGCTTCACAATCATACAAGCCATCTGGTGAAGGCACATTCCCAGTCCGCCATGATGGAATATCTGCTTCCGGTGCTGTCCGAAGAGGAAGAAGCGGTGTACAAGCGTGGCCGGAATGCGAAATCTCCGACTATGGCGAAAAATGCAAGTATGAGTGATTACCGACGGGCTACAGGATTTGAGGCTCTGATGGGATATCTGTATCTGGCGGATCGGTTTGACCGGATTCTGGAACTGACCGTTCTGGGACTGGACGGTTTGGGTAAAGAAGAAAAAACACACCGTTCATGATCTGTACAGGTCAAAAGAAGCGTCTGAGTGCTTAAATAAAAAATAAGAAATAACCAGGAGAACATACATGAGATATGAAGAATTAACCATCGAGGGCAGAAATGCGGTTCTGGAAGCATTTCGTTCCGGCAAGACGATTGACAAGGTATTTGTGCTGGAGGGCTGTCAGGATGGTCCGATCAAAACAATTTTGCGAGAGGCAAAGAAACATGGTACCATGGTAAAATTTGTTTCCAAAGACCGTCTTGATAATATGTCTGAAACAAAGAAACATCAGGGGGTTATCGCTTATGCGGCAGCATACAATTATGCAACTGTGGAGGATATTCTGGCAAAAGCTGAGGAAAACGGAGAGCCGCCATTTATCTTTCTGTTAGATGGAATTGAAGATCCGCATAATCTGGGAGCTATCATCCGTACTGCTAACCTGGCGGGGGCACACGGTGTCATCATTCCGAAAAACCGTGCCGTTGGTTTGACTGCTACGGTGGCAAAGACTTCCGCGGGAGCCTTAAACTATACACCGGTGGCGAAAGTGACAAATCTGAGTGCCACCATGAAGGAATTGAAAAAACAGGGGCTGTGGTTTGTATGTGCAGATATGGACGGTGAAGTGATGTACCGTCAGAATCTAACCGGACCGATCGGTCTGGTCATCGGAAACGAAGGTGATGGTGTCAGTAAGTTAGTAAGAGAAAACTGTGATTTTACGGCATCCATTCCGATGAAAGGGGATATTGATTCCCTGAACGCTTCTGTGGCAGCAGGAGTTCTGGCTTATGAGATCGTGCGCCAGCGCCTGCAGAAAAAATAACAAGAACGGAATCATAAGATATGAAAAGACAGTATGATGCCTTTACGGACGAAGAACTGATTGAACAACTGCGGGACGGAGATTCCGCTGTGATGGATTTTCTGATGGAAAAATATAAATACCTCGTCCGTAAAAAGGCAAATGCTGTCTTTTTACTTGGCGGGGATACTGATGATCTGGTGCAGGAAGGAATGATCGGCCTGTTTAAAGCAGTGCGGGATTTTGACAGCAAAAAAAGCAGTTTTTTTCATTTTGCAGAACTGTGCATCAGCAGGCAGATTTATCATGCAATTGAAGCTGCAGGACGAAAGAAGCATGTTCCTCTGAATGCATATGTATCGCTGTCCGGGTCCGATATGGATTCGGAAACAGTACCTCTGGAGGACAGTCTGAATAGTCCTCAGGATAATCCGGAACAGATGCTCATTGATCAGGAAACGGTGGCTGCATTTCTTCAGGACATTCATGAAACATTGAGCCCTATGGAAAATAAGGTACTGGATGCATATCTGGATGGATGGAATTACCGACAGATTGCCCGGAAGATGGGAAAGACGGAGAAATCCATTGATAATGCACTGCAACGGATCAAGACGAAAATCCTGAAGCTCAGATGCCATAAGTAAAAGTGAACGGATCCCGGTTCCTTTTAACGCAGAATAAGCATTCCCCCGCGTCAAGTGCGTAGAGAACGAAATGGTGGGAGGATGCTTATTCTGACCAGAATCACGCACCAGGTCTTAGGTGCGTTTGACTTGAATTTATAGCAGTTCACGGTAGACACGTAAGGTGTTTTTATAACAGATTTTTTCGATCTGAGTCGGCGTCAGGCCGGCTTTTTTCATTGTGTGGACCAGTTTTGGCATAACACTGCAGTCGGACAGATCGTGATAGCGTGTAATGCCATCAAAGTCAGAACCAAGCGCAACAAAATCTTCTCCGCCAAGATTCATCAGATATTTCATATGTACCACAGCCTGATCCAGATAGTTCTGGGAGACATCCGGTTTTCCGAGAAATTCTTTGCAGAAATTAATACCGGTGATTCCGCCGCGTTCTGCCAGCCGGCGAACCATGTCATCTGTAAGATTTCTTACTGCAGGGCAGACACTGCGGGCATTGGAATGGCTTGCCACGAAAGGTTTTGTGGTGTGCTCCAGTACATCATAAAAACCGGCATCAGAAAGGTGAGAGACATCAATGATCATGCCAAGGCGTTCCATTTCTTCCAGAAAGACAATCCCCTGTTCTTTCAGACCTTTGTTCTGGCTCAGGCAGTATCTGTCGGAAGAAGCAGACGCTTTCTTATCCAGTCTGACATTTGGAAAACCGAGAGAGTTTTCATAGTTCCAGGTGAGTGTCATCATACGCATGCCGAGTTTGTATAAGAAATAAAGAAAATCCGGATTCCCCATTGTAATTTCGCCTTCTTCGCCGGTGAGTAGAGCAGACATGACACCATCTGCCTGGTTTTGCTCGATGTCAGCGTAAGAACGGACCGGACGGATCAGATCAGCATGTTTTTCCATTTCAGATTCAAAAAGCAGAATCATTTCCAGCGCTTCCGGTAGCGGTGAGTCGGTTTCACCGAGATTTACAAAGATGGCGAAGTTCTGGAGCAGATAGTCCCCCGCCTGCATTTTAGACAATGAAATCTGAGTATCAGAGTTCTCAAAATCAAAGTTTTTGCCCTGACGTTTTGCAGAAAGCAGGGCAGACAACGTATCACAGTGCATATCAACAATTTTCATAGTAAATGTCCCCTTTTTTGTTTGTGTATCCTTATAATTCTTTGATGAAAGAGTTTGTGGATATATTATTTTTGAAATGACTATATATATTATACCTCAAATGGTGTAAAATGGAACACAGGATGAAGAAATGGAGAAGATAAAATTATGGATGACAAAAGATTTTTTTCAAGGGTAGGGTTCAGCTATTTTATGATGGTAGTTCTGACGGTTGCTGTTCAGTTTCTGTTGTCGCTGCTGTTGTCTCTGATTGCGCCGCAGGCAGCCGGTCTTCCGGTTACAAGCTGGCTGCTGGCTATGGTACCGCTGTATCTGGTGGCAATCCCGGTATGTGCAAAGATGATGCAGGCGCTGCCGAACATGCAGCTTTACCGGAATGAGATGCGGCCGGGACAGTGGATCCGGACATTGTGTATCTGTATTTTTGTGATGTATGTGGGAAATATCATTGGAAATGCAGTGAGTGCACTTATTGCGCAGGGGACCGGACTGGATCTGTCCTTTGAACTGGAAGAACTGCTGTCTCAGGGAAGCCCGTGGTTTACCTTACTTTTTTCTGTTGTTCTGGCACCGGTGATGGAAGAACTGATTTTTCGTAAGGTACTGATAGACCGTACCATTGTATATGGAGATAAAGCAGCAGTTGTGTTATCCGGTCTGCTTTTTGGTGTGTTTCACGGGAATTTTCATCAGTTTTTCTATGCTTTCGGACTGGGATGCATATTTGCTTATGTATATATCCGCACCGGAAAGCTGAAATATACGATTTCGTTGCATATGGCAGTGAATATGCTGGGTGGTTTTCTGTCTTCCTTGTTGTTGCAACAGCTGAATTACAGTGCCTGGGATACTTCAGATCCGTATGCTTATATCGATATGATGTTCAATCATGCGGGGGCTGTTCTGGGACTGGTTATACTGGAAATCAGTATGATCATCATGGGCATTGCCGGATTGATTTTCTTTGCCGTATCTGTGAAAAAACTGGAATGGCGTTCCGGTGAGTACGAAAGGCCATTCCATGAGATGGCGGGAGCCATGTTTGGCAATCCGGGCATGATTTTGTTTCTTCTGTCCGGCGTGTGCCTGTTTGTGCTGGATATGCTGTAAAGCAGACGATGATTCAAGTCGAATGGTCTGATTACAGCTCCATCATGCCGGACATGATGCAACCGCCGGTGGCACCTGCCGATTGCAGTTCCTGCCATTGAACCGGATCAAATTTAATACCACCGATGCCGTAGACCGGCACGGATACAGACTTGCACACTTCCTGCAGAAAATGCAGACCACGGGGTGCAAGTCCTTTTTTACAGTCTGTCACATAAATGTGTCCTGCAGTGAGATAAGTAACACCCAAATGTTCTGCTTCCCGGGCTTCTGCCACGGAATGGACGGAAGTACCAAGAACCGTGAAGGAAGTAAACTCCGGAGAAGACAAAATCCCTTTTTCAGAGAGCCTCCGCAGCAGAGGAAGGGGCAGATGGATGGATGTGCAGCCAAGTGCAATCGCTTCCTTCCAGAACGTATGGAGAATACAAGGAACATCATATTTGTGACAGATGTCCAACACCTGTGCAGCAAGTGCCAGATAACTCTCTGCCTCCAGATCTTTTTCCCGCAGAATCAGACCTTTTGGATGAGTCTGGCAGATGCGGGCAATCTGTTCCGGATACGGATGTACGGACAGATGCCGGTTTGTCACAGCCAGAAGAGATACTGTATTACACATAGATATAGTCACTCATAACCGGCTGCAGATGATGTTCAAGTAAAGCCTGGTAGATTTCATCCACAGAGCGGCCATCTGCAATTTCAAACTGATCGTCGCCCTTATCCTCGATATCTTCCACATGGCTGCCGATACCGGTGCTGACACCGGCTGAAATCTTGGTGGCTGCGATATCTACTAGGTGATCCCGGACACGCTCGCACTCCCGGGTGGAGACGGTAATGCTGGCATAAGGCATGAACAGCCGGTAAGCACAGACGACCTGCAATAACTGCCGTTCATGGACATCCATAGGATTGATGCGGTCATTGTTGATGATCGGACGCAACCGTGGACAGGAAAAAGCAATCTCAGCATGCGGATATTTCCGCTGCAGCAGATAAGCATGGTAACCGGTGGCAAATGCGTCTTTGCGAAAATCGTCCAGCCCAAGCAGTGCGGCAAATCCGACTCCGCGCATGCCGCCCATCAGAGCGCGCTCCAGGGCATTGATACGATATGGGAAAATACGTTTATGACCGGCCAGATGCAGCGTTTCGTATTTGTCAGAATTATAAGTTTCCTGAAAAACGGTTACATAATCTGCGCCGCAGGCATGCAGATAGGCATACTGATCAGAATTTACCGGATAGATTTCGAGACCGATGACACGGAAATATTTTTTTGCGATCTTGCATGCTTCACCTATATATTCCACGGTGGACATGGTCGGACTTTCTCCGGTAAGAATCAGAATTTCCTGCAGACCGGTGGCGGCGATGGCGGCCATTTCTTTGTCGATCTCTTCCGGTGTCAGGCGGGCACGGTGGATCTTATTGTGACAGTTGAAACCGCAGTAAATGCAGTAATTTTCACAGTAGTTGGCAATATAGATCGGTGTGAACATATAGACACTGTTGCCAAAATGTGCCTTTGTCTCCTTTCGGGCAGCCTGGGCGATTTCTTCCAGAAACGGCAGTGCAGCAGGAGAGAGCAGTGCCTGAAAATCCTGCGGTGTGCGCTCTGTATGCGCCAGAGCACGTTTTACATCCGCTGCAGTAAACTGCTGATAGTCGTAGCTGTTCATGGCATCGATCACCTGATCCATGATATCGGAGCCGATGTTCTGCATATCTGGCAGATAAGTCATATGATCAATACGGTTTTTCTTCTGATCTTCTAAAATCTCTTCACTTAAAATGCTTTCATTGATATGTTTATTTTCCATAGGTTGCGCCTCCTAGTCCTGTAAAAATCCGGTCAGTGGGGAAGAAGCACTGGCACCGTATTCAATGGTGCGTCCAAGTCCGGACAGATATGCACTTCGTCCTGCTTCAATGGCTTTTTTGAAAGCTTCGGCCATCAGCGGCACATTGCCGGCAGTGGCCACAGCAGTATTTGCCATAACGGCGGCAGCACCCATTTCCATGGCATCACAGGCCTGAGACGGGCGTCCGATGCCGGCATCTACAATGATTGGAAGATCAATTTCGTCAATGAGTATCTGAATAAAGTCACGGGTGCTAAGACCTTTGTTGGAACCGATCGGGGAGCCGAGGGGCATGATGCATGCTGCTCCGGCATCTGCCAGTGCACGGGCAGCATTCAGGTCCGGGTACATGTATGGCATGACAACAAAGCCTTCTTTTGCAAGGATTTCTGTAGCTTTGATGGTTTCATAATTATCCGGCAGCAGGTATTTGGAGTCGTGAACAACTTCGATCTTTACAAAATCACCACAGCCGAGTTCCCGGGAGAGACGGGCAATACGCACAGCTTCTTCGGCGTTTCTGGCACCGGAAGTATTTGGCAGCAGTGTGACATTGTCCGGAATATAATCCAGAATATTTGCAAGTCCGCCTTCATTGGCCCGGCGCAGAGCCAGAGTGATGATCTGTGCCCCTGCTTTTTCTACACAGGCTTTTACCAGCTCCAGAGAAAATTTTCCGGAACCGAGAATAAAGCGAGAGGTGAATTCATGTCCTCCAAGTATAAATTTATCTTCGATTGTATTTGTATTCATGATTACGATACCTTTCTTTTTACTAAATGTTTGCGTTATTATCACGGTGACAAATTGTTATGGTCTTAGAAGCAGTTTTGGCACGAGGTGGCTATACATCTTCTTTTCCCAGAAGTAACCGGGTGATCATATTTGCCTCATGGGCCGCACAGATGGCCACTCGTGGTGCCATCAACCCATTGCCATAGGATGGCTCAGATACAGCGTCGCCACACAGGTAAAAATTTTTCATCACCCGACGTGTGGTAATGGTGTTACTGCTGTCAGCACCTGTCATTCCAGTGGCGGACACCAGCTTTTTTTCCGGAAAATATTCCAGAATACCGTTGACAAGCATAGCTTTTGCTACGGGATCGTCAAAGGCTTCACAGACGATGGGGGCATCGGCAAAAAGTTCCCGGAGATTTTCTCTGGTTACCCGGATGCAGTCTGTGCGGATATCCAGATATGGATTGATCTGTTCCAGCAATGATTTCAGAGCATCTGTTTTATACATACCGAGTTGTCCGATGAAATATTGCTGGCGATTCAGATTCGTAATGTCCACCACATCAAAATCAATGAGATGAAGATGTCCGACACCGATGCGGGCCAGTGCACAGGCAACATTGGAACCAAGTCCCCCAAGCCCTGCAATGGCTACATGTCCCTCGGATAGCAGGCGCTGTTTTTCAGGGGAATGGCGTCTGTTCAGTGCATCCATGATCTGCGTTTGTGTCAGCATATTGGTTGGATTCTTATTCATAAATATCAGCCTCCTCCTACAAATGTGACGATTTCCATGCAGTCGCCATCTTTCAGTATGGTTTCAGCATAGCGGTCTTTTGGCAGAATCTCTTCATTTAGTTCCACAACGATGCGGTCTGTCTTGTAGCTGCAGGCTTCCAGATAGGCAGAAACACTGGTGTTGTCTGCAAGAACGACCTCTTTTCCGTTGATTGTGACCATCGTATAAATCCTCCTTCCCAGATGAAAAAAGAGTTCACGAAAGTAATACACCCGTGGTGGTGCACCCCTTCATGAACTCTTTGTTCACTCTCAATTATAACATTATTTTATTATGTTCCTGATTAGATGATGTTAGATAATGGAATTTTAATCATACCATGGAAGAATATGTAGTGATACATACCTTACAGGTAAGAATGTGTGCATCATATACTACGTATTTGGAGTTCCTGCGTGATTTTCCATTAAAAAAAGAGATACGCGGTAATGTATCTCTCAGTCCATTCGTTCCTTATACATCCCTACGTTGGCATTATCCAAATCAGGTTTGTGGGTCGAAGTTCTCAACTTCCTCTCAGCCTAGTACATAAGCTCCCCATATGTGATTACAAGGCAGAGTATAAAAACAATCATTGGAAATGTCAAGTGTTTTTTGCGAAATTCTTTTAGTAGAGGTCGAAAAGGTGCAAAAAAGGATAATTGTTTCAAAAGTCTGACAATTTACGATTATTTAGAAAAAAGACACATGGAAAAGGTGTTGACAGAAGAGGGAAAATATTGTATATTTATCAAGTCGGTAATCACTGAGATTACGGAGCAGGCTGCCGTGGCACAGTAGGTAGCGCACCTCATTGGTAGTGAGGAGGTCACGGGTTCGATTCCCGTCGGTAGCTTTTGAACCGGAAACTGTAGAATGCAGTTTCCGGTTTTTTGTTTGATCGGAAATTCCGATGAAATTCCGATCTCTTTATTAGTTAATGCAGGATGACAGGAGAAAAAGAATGGCAGTAGATATTGATAAAATGACAAATGTACTGGTAGTTTATAATACAGAAGACGCAGAGGAAGTGGAAGTGCGTCTTCGTATGGAAAAAATTGTCTGCGCACGAAAGAAGATCGGATCCGGAAAACATGGAAATTTTCTGCTGGCGATGAATAATTTCGGCGAGGAAATCTATGTCAATCCGGAAGAAGAGACAGCGGCACGTGCTGTGATTGAGGACTGGCGCAGAGAAAAAAAAGAGGAGCGGGAAAAGGCAGCCACAGTGCCGCAGTCAGAAGCAGCAGAAAAAGGGAATAAAATGCTGTTGCCGCGCGTGATTGCAGGAATTGCACTTGTGATCATCGTTGCCTTATATATTTCCCATTTGAGATAAGACAATGAATGATCTGCAGATAGAATATTTTCTGGCAGCAGCGAGAAATATGAGTTTTTCCAGAGCGGCACAGGAATTGTTTGTATCACAGCCTGCCATCAGCCGGCAGATCCTGGCACTGGAACAAGAACTGGGCTGCCCGCTTTTTGAGCGGCTGAACCGCGGAATCATGCTGACAGCAAACGGTGAGATGTTCTACGATTTTTTTGAACGGTATCGTGTGGAACTGTTTGATCTGAAACTCCGGGCAAAGCTGTCGCTGGAAAACAAAAAACAGGTGTTACATCTTGGTGTGTTGAATAACTGGAATATCTCTGAAATTTTGCTTCCTGTGCTGAAAGAGTTTTCGCAGGAATTTCCAAATGTCAAGGTAGAAGTTAATAGTTATGAGCCTCGTAGTTCCCAGGAGGCTTTGCAGAGTGGCAAAGAAGATGTCATTGTCACCATAGAACCGAAAATCTTAAATATCCAGGGAATTTTACACGCCAAAGTTGCTGATCTTCCCCGGGTACTGCTCTACAATACGGCCAATGCACCACACCAGGGCGAACTGACTCCCTATGATTTCAGGGGGGAAGAGTTTTTAACGGTGGCGGGAGAGGATAACGATTATGTGACAGATCTGATTCGGAGTGTGTGCAAACCTTATGGATTCACACCGAAGATCCAACCGGTACACAGTACAGATGCAATGATCATGGGGGTACAGTGTGGCCTCGGGGTAGCGGTGACGGATAGCTGGAGCCGGGCACTGGATACCCCCGGATTCGCGTATCTGCCACTGGAATCCACGCATCCGCTGAGTCTGGTATGGCGGAATGAGCACAGGGATCCTGCCATCCGCAGATTTGTGACAATATTGAAAAAAACGATTCACAATGCATAACAAAATGGTTATAACAAACGGCTCATTTTTTTATTTGACGTATGAAAAAGATTAGATTAGAATAAAATCATCAAGAAAAAAGGAGGCGTAATTATGGCAGACAAATTTTATGCCAAGGGACCGGGAAATAACGGATATATCAAAAACCTGGAAGTTCTCGATTTCAACCCTTGGAATGGTAAAAGCGGTGTTTTCCAGATGCAGGTATACAAGACTGCAGAAGGAAAATATTATCTGTATGGTTCCTGCTTTGGCGGCAGCCAGAATGGTGTTCTGATCGCAGACATTACAGATCCGGAACATACAAGATTTGTAAAACATCTGCAGCTGTTAGATCCGGAAGAATATCCGACTACCTCTACCCCTAAGGTCCAGGTAGCTGATGATCTTCTGATCTGTGCAATGACAGCCGGTTCAGGTCCGGGTGCCTTAGTTGAGCAGAGCGAGCTTATGAACATGAAATGTCAGGCCGGTATCCAGATCTGGAGCCTGAAAGAAGATCCGGAGAATCCGAAATATCTGGGTTACTGGGATTGTGGGGTACCACATTCCATCGGTGTTCATCGTTTCATGTATAACGGAGGTCCTTATGTATATCTTTCCTGCGAATCCGAGCGTTTTGAAGGAATGATCATGCGTATTGTAGATATTTCTGATCCGACCAATCCACATGAAGTTGGTAACTGGTGGGCACCTCATCAGTTCGTAGACGGATATCCTTGCAGAACAGTAGATCATCATGCAGGACATGTTCCGTCCTTCATGGATAAAGGATGGATGCATGGACCGCCATTCAGACGTGATGACGGAATTATGTTCTGTGGTTACGGCGGAGATGGTCTGTATGTTCTGGATGCAACAGACGTTACCCGTCCACATCTGTTAGGACAGTTAAAATTTATGCCGGCATTCTCAAGCCATCTGGCAGGAGCACGTACTCATACAGCATTACCGCTGCCGGGTCGTGATCTCTGTGTTGTTACAAACGAGGGCGAGAGATTCCAGTTCTTCCCGGAAGGATCCATCAAAGAAGCACAGGCTATGAATAACCTTCATATGGTTGATGTCAGTGATCCGACACATCCGACTCTGATCGCAGAGTTCCCGTATCCGGAAGTACCGGAAGATTTCCCGTATCCGAACTTCAATGTAATGAACCTTGGATGCCAGGGACCGTTCGGACCGCATAATCTGCATGAGCCGATGAGCAACAAGCCATGGCTGGAGCAGAGAGGCGACAGAGTATACTGCTGTTACTTTGCTGCAGGATTGCGTATCTATGATGTATCCGATCCTTATTACATCAAAGAACTTGCATACTTTATTCCGCCAAATCCGAATAAAAAACCGGAAGACTCCTTCTTCCCGGGATTACCGGGTCCGCGTAATGCAATGACAGAAGATTGCTGCGTAGATGACAGAGGATATATCTATGTAACCTGCTTTGATGATGGTTTCTATGTATTAAAGAGAACCGGAGCAGCAGACAATTAAGAAATGCTGAAAGCTAGACGTTAAGACAAAAAAGCAGCCCATTGTCAGGAGAAAATCCTGACGACGGGTTGTTTTTTTTTGTTCTTTTGTGTATGATGTAGAACGAGAGAAAAAAGTGATACGACAAGGAGAAATTAAAATGAAAAAAGAACCATTTGTTACCAAAGAGCAGATCGAAGAGATTGTAAAATCTTATCCGACTCCTTTCCATTTATATGATGAAAAAGGAATCCGTGAAAATGCAAAGGCTGTGAAAGAGGCATTTGCATGGAATCCGGGGTTTCGTGAGTATTTTGCTGTAAAAGCTACACCGAACCCATTTCTGTTAAATATTTTAAGAGAGTACGGATGTGGTGCGGACTGTTCTTCGATGACAGAGCTGATGCTTGCCCATGAACTTGGCATGTCCGGTGAGGAGATCATGTTTTCCTCCAATGATACACCGGCAGAAGAGTTTGTATATGCAAATGAGATTGGTGCGACGATCAATCTGGATGATTTTACCCATATTGATTTTCTGGAGAAAACGATCGGTGCGTTTCCAAAGACCATGAGTCTGCGTTATAATCCGGGCGGAGTGTATACATTGAGCAATGGTATCATGGATAACCCTGGTGATGCAAAATACGGATTTACAAAAGAGCAGCTTTTTGAGGGATATAAACTTTTGAAAGAAAAAGGAGTGGAGCGTTTCGGTATCCATGCATTCCTCGTAAGTAATACGGTTACCAATGATTATTATCCAACACTTGCACGTACATTATTTGAACTGTGTGTTGAAATCAAAGAGAAACTGGGTATCAAGATCAGTTTTATCAATCTGTCCGGTGGTGTAGGAATCGCATATAAACCGGATCAGGTTCCGAATGATATCCGTGTGATCGGTGCAGGGGTACAGAAGGTATACGAAGAAGTGCTCGTTCCGGCTGATATGGGTGATGTAGCAATCTATACAGAGATGGGAAGATTTATGATGGGACCATATGGCTGCCTCGTGACAAAAGCAATCCATGAGAAACACACATACAAAGAGTATATCGGTGTGGATGCTTGCGCTGCAAACCTGATGCGTCCGGCAATCTATGGAGCATATCATCACATTACCGTGGCAGGTAAAGAAGATGCACCTTGCAACCACAAGTATGATGTGGTAGGTTCTCTTTGCGAGAACTGTGATAAATTCGCAGTAGACCGTATGCTTCCGAAGATTGACATGGGTGATTATCTGGTGATCCATGATACAGGAGCACATGGTTATTCTATGGGATATAATTACAACGGACGCCTCCGCTCGGCAGAAATACTGTTGAAAGAAGATGGCGGCGCGCAGCTGATTCGTCGCGCTGAGACACCGAAGGACTATTTTGCAACTTTTGACTGTTTTGACATTATCAAAGGACTGGTATAAAAAAGTAACAAAGAAAAGATAAATTTTTCTTGCAATTTGCATATCTGTATGATATGATTAATGTGTTCGGTAAAAACCGAACACCATGCCGCTGTGGCGGAATTGGCAGACGCACTTGACTCAAAATCAAGCGGGTAACTCCGTGCCGGTTCGAGTCCGGCCAGCGGCATTTGAGAAGCAGGAAAGTGTATCGCTTTCCTGTTTTTTGTAATAAAGAAAAATTTACTTAATGCAAAGAGCATAAAACGCAAGGGGGCGACAGCAATGATTGATAGAACAAACAGATATTATTTGACAACAGCGGAAATGCTTGTGATGCGTGCTATCTGGCTCGCAGATCATGATATGGTTTTAAGTGAAGTAGTAAAAGCCTGCAATGCAGTGTATGAAAAGAACTGGAAACCTCAGACGGTAAGTACTTACCTGAGTCATCTGGTTCAGAAAGAGTTCTTACGAATGGATCGTAATGGTAAGATTTACAGTTATCATCCGATTGTAAAGGCGCAGGAATATATGAAATATGATGTACAGAACTTTGTAGAGTTCTGGGGGCTGACACCGGCGGAGATGATGAAGAATTATCTTGCAATCCGTGGATCATCCAAGGAAGAGCGTGATGAACTTCGTGCCAGCATTGCGAAAATGGAAGAAGAACAGTCAAAATAAATATCGTATAAATGGAGATAAAAGTCAGGAAATGGAGCATTTCTTGACTTTTTCTATCTATACAAGTAAAATATAATGGAGATTTTGACCAAAATATTACTTTGAAAGAAAGGCAGACTAAAAAGAATGAAAAAATTGATCGTGGGGTTATTAATGACAGCGATGATCTGTTCTCTGGCGGCCTGTGGTGGAAAGAATCAGAGCAGTGCAGGAACGGATACATCTGCAGTAGGAGAAACAGCAGAGAATGCAGACAGCAGTGCATCGTCGGAGGATGTTGTTGCTTATCAGGCAGGAACCTGGGATGGTGTTACTTATACAAATACAAGTCTTGGTATGTGCCTGACACTTCCGGATGGCTGGCAGATTGGTACACAGGAGCAGATTGATGCTGTGGAAAGTGCCGGACAGCAGGTGACAGGCAATACAGATAATATGGGTGATACCAGCAGTTATGAATTCTATATTTATAATCCAAATACCGGATCTACGATTGCAATGATGACAGAGGATCTGACGATGTTTGGTGAAGTGACAGCTCAGGAGTACGCAAATACACTTGCCGGGCAACTGATGAGTTATTCCGATCAGGGTATTACTTACAATTTTAATGGTATTACAGACAGTGTCATTGGTACGAGCCCGTTTGTATCTTTCGCCGGTATGGCGGAATATCAGGGCAGCTATATTTACCAGTATTATGCAGTGACGGAAAATGGTGGACGGATGATTACAATCATTGCCACAGGACCGGCAGAAGCAGGGCAGGCAGAATGTGAAGCTGTTCTGTCATCTATCCAGCCGCTTCCACAAAATTAAAAAGGACACAGGTATTGGAGAAAGTAAAGCAGACATTCGCAATCCGCAAACAGACCAGTTTCAGAAGAACGATCCATAGGGGTGGGTATCGTTCTTCCTGAAACTGGTCTGTTTTTTGAAAAAAGAAAAATTATTTCTCATACACGGTGTAGTGATATTTGCGTAACAGTTCTACTGCGTGATCATAAGCATCACTATCGTAAAATTCCACCTGAAGAACACCCTGTTGGAACTCGCGGTTATGGATGATGCCGATGTTCTTGATACTGATGTTGTTGGAAGCCAGGATCGTAGCAATGGTGGCGATTCCGCCTGCTTCATCAATCAGATCACAGAACAGCTGGTAAACCGGGCGGATCGGACCACGATGCGAGATGTTGAAAGAATCACGGTATTCCTTGGCAGAACTGAAAAATTCTTTGATCTCTTCCGGGTGACTTTCTGCTATGGTGTTTCTGGTTTCCTTCAGTGCATTGACATAGGTATCGATTAGTTCCAGAATCTGATTGCGGTTTGCCAGACAGATGTTTTCCCACATGGTAGGATCGGAAGATGCCACGCGGGTGATATCTTTGAATCCACCGGCTGCAATCGTACGCAGTGTCTCATCAGAGTCATCCAGATTTTTTACCAGATTGACCAGTGTAGAGGCTATGACCGTAGGAAGATGGCTGATGGAACCGACAGAAAAATCATGTTTTTTATAATCCAGAATCAATGGAACCGCACCGATCGATGTCACAAAATGCTCGAATTCATCAACTTTCTGGGGAGAAACAGTGTGTGTCGGGGTCAGAATATAATATGCATTTTCCAGCATATATGCAGTGGAATACTCATAGCCTACATGCTCCGTTCCGCACATAGGATGACCGCCGATAAAATGTCGTTCCAGATCCGGAAATTTCTGAATCTGTTCGTGGATGCCGGTCTTGACACTGCCGACATCAGTTAAAAGCATATCATCATGCAGAATGCCGGATAATTCCCGGACATAGTCTGCATTGTCGAGAACCGGGGCACACAGATAGATATAATTACAATCGGAAAATCCTTTGCCAACCTGATCCAGTGCTTCACTGATCACACCTTCCTGTAATGCGGTGTCCAGAGTGGCACGGCAGGTGTCATAGGCGACGATCTGAATATCCGGATAGATGCGATGCACCGTCTTTGCAACAGAACCGCCGATATGCCCCAAGCCGATAAAGCCGATTTTTTCTGGAATCATAATGTACCCTCCCTTATCATTTCATATACGCTCGGAATCTTTCGAAAACGAGCCCTTTATTTAAAAACTATGATCCATATCGTTCGCTCAGCGAACTCTTTTGCCATGATAACGCATTTATATAAAAAAGTCAACACTTTAAAGCGTAAAAGTAAATAAGAAAAAAAAACAGAAGACGAGTAAGGTGATGTTGAAAAAGTCTGATAGAGGATATCGCTCTGAAAGCAGATCTTGTTCAGAGAATTTCCGGAAAGCGAAGCAATTGCAAGATAATATGGATGAAACTTGTGCATTTTTTATAAAAAGGTTGCAAAAACAAGAAAAGTTTAGTAAAATATAACCATACTTTTTTATGTATTGGAGGAAATGACATGAATGTTTATACTACTGACAAGATCCGCAACGTAGTTTTACTGGGACATGGGGGTTCCGGAAAGACAACAATAGTTGAAGCTATGGCTTACCTTTCCGGAATTACCAATCGTATGGGAACAGTCACAGATGGCAATACCATCAGTGATTATGATAAAGAAGAGATAAAACGTGGTTTTTCCATCAGCACATCTGTGGTTCCGATCGAGTGGAGAGAAACCAAGATCAATCTGCTGGATACACCGGGTTTTTTCGATTTTGTCGGTGAAGTAGAAGAGGCAGCAGCTGCAGCCGATGCGGCGATTATTGTGGTAAATGGCAAAGCCGGCGTGGAAGTTGGTACACAGAAAGCATGGGATATCTGTGAGAAGTATAACCTTCCGCGTATGATCTGGGTTACGAATATGGATGATGACAACGCAAGCTTCCGTCAGGTAGTCGTAGATCTGCAGGAATTATATGGAAAGAAGATAGCACCGCTGCATTTACCAATTCGTGAGAACGGACAGTTTGTTGGCTACGTCAATGTCATTCAGATGAAAGCAAAACGCTGGAAAGAAGACGGAACCGTAGACAAGACGGATGTGCCGGATTACTCTTTTGAAAATCTGGAAATCTGTCGTGAGGCACTGTTGGAGTCTGTGGCAGAAACAAGTGAAGAATATATGGACCGTTATTTTTCCGGTGATACGTTCTCTGAGAACGAGATCCGTCAGGTTTTACATACCAATGTATGTGACGGCAGTATGGTTCCGATTTCCATGGCTTCCGGTACAATGGCAAAAGGTATCTACACCTTGTTGGATGATATTGTAAAATATCTTCCAAGCCCGGAGAAAAAACAGTGCAAAGCTATCAATATCAAGACAAATGAAGTATATGATGCAGACTTTAATTTTGCAAAAGCAAAGAGTGCGTATGTTTTCAAGACCATTGTGGATCCGTTTATCGGAAAATATTCTCTGGTCAAGGTGACATCCGGTGTAATCAAGACAGATGATGTGATGTACAATGAAGAACATGGCATGGACGACAAAATCGGTAAACTGTATGTACTGCGCGGGAACAAACCGGAAGAAGTACCGGAGCTGCACGCCGGTGATATCGGAGCACTTGCAAAATTAAATAAGGTAGCGACAACCGATACACTGTCCACAAAGGCAACACCATTGACCTTTATCAAGACAGCGGTATCCAAACCATATACATACATGAGCTACAAACCGGTAAACAAAGCTGATGTAGATAAAGTATCCCAGGCATTGCAGAAGATGATGCAGGAAGATCTGACACTGAAAGCAGTCAACGACAGTGAGAATCATCAGTCTCTGTTGTATGCGATCGGAGATCAGCAGCTGGATGTGGTCGTAAGCAAATTAAAAGAAAAATACAAAGTAGAGATTACGTTAGAACAGCCAAAAGTTGCTTTCCGTGAAACTATCCGCAAGAAAGCTGATGTAGAGTATAAATATAAAAAACAGTCCGGTGGACACGGACAGTATGGCCATGTTAAGATGACATTTGAGCCATCCGGTAATCTGGAAGAACCATATGAATTTGATCAGATTGTAGTAGGAGGTGCTGTTCCGAAAAACTACTTCCCGGCAGTAGAAAAAGGTATTCAGGAATCCGTAGAGCGCGGACCGCTGGCAGGCTATCCGGTTGTAGGTGTAAAGGCTGTATTATACGATGGATCTTATCATCCGGTAGATTCCTCTGAGATGGCATTCAAGACAGCTGCAATTCAGGCTTTCAAGAAAGGATTTATGGATGCTTCCCCAATTTTATTAGAGCCGATCGCTTCAGTAAAAGTGTTAGTACCGGACAAATACACCGGTGATATTATGGGAGATTTAAATAAACGCCGTGGTCGTGTACTTGGAATGAATCCGGTAGAGGGCGGCAAGCAGGAAATTGTTGCAGATGTACCAATGTCTTCATTATTTGGCTACAATACAGATCTTCGTTCCATAACCGGCGGCAGCGGAACTTATGAGTATGAGTTCTCACGCTATGAGCAGGCTCCGTCTGATGTACAGGAGAAAGAAGTGGCTGCAAGAGCAGAATAAAATTTAACCGAATAAGCAAGTCCCCTGCTTCAATTGCACAAAGCAATAAGCAGGGGACTTGCTTGTATCAGGAGTGGTGCAAGCCACTCCTGATAAGCTGTAATGCAGCATTCGGTTATGAGCAAGTAGCGAAGCGGATTGCGAATATCCGTTTTTTCGCTTTAGCAATGTAAATTTTCCTATGCCAACCTTGACAAATGCAGTGGTTGTGTTAAAATTTCTACAGACTATGTCCACGCAAGAGAAAGAAGGACAATCTGTTAGGAGGAATGAAAATGGCTGTACCGTACAATCACAGAGAGATTGAACAGAAATGGCGCAAAATCTGGGAAGAACACCCGGTTAATGTAAATGATGGTAAGAAACCGAAATACTACTGTCTGGACATGTTTCCGTATCCGTCAGGAAATGGTCTGCATGTCGGACACTGGAGAGGATACGTTATCTCCGATGTCTGGAGCAGATACAAAATGCTCAATGGATATTATCTGATTCATCCGATGGGATGGGATGCATTCGGACTTCCGGCTGAGAACTACGCAATCAAGATGGGCGTACATCCGGAGAAATCCACAGCAGAGAATATTGCAAATATCAAACGTCAGATCAAAGAAATCGCTGCTGTTTATGACTGGGATATGGAAGTAAACACAACCGATCCGAATTTTTATAAATGGACACAGTGGATTTTTGTGAAAATGTTCAAAGCAGGTCTTGCTTATCAGAAAGAGATGCCGATCAACTGGTGTCCGTCCTGTAAGACAGGTCTTGCAAATGAGGAAGTTGTAAATGGTAAATGTGAGCGTTGCGGCGCTGATGTTACGAAGAAAAACCTGAACCAGTGGATGTTAAAAATCACAGCATATGCTGACCGTCTGTTGGATGACCTTGACAAGCTTGACTGGCCGGAAAAAGTGAAAAAGATGCAGACTGACTGGATCGGTAAGAGCTACGGTGCTGAAGTTAACTTCAAGGTTGAGAATACAGATAAAGAAATCACCGTATATACGACAAGGCCGGATACTTTGCACGGTGCTACATTTATGGTCCTGGCTCCGGAGCATGCAATGGCAAAAGAGCTTGCAAACGATGAGACAAGAACAGCAGTAGAAGATTATATTTATCAGTCTTCTCTGAAATCTTCCGTAGACCGTCTGCAGGACAAAGAGAAAACAGGTGTATTTACCGGAAGCTATGCTATCAACCCGATCAATGGTGCAAAAGTACCGATCTGGCTGTCTGATTATGTATTAGCTGATTATGGTACCGGTGCGATCATGTGTGTTCCGGCGCATGATGATCGTGACTTCGAATTTGCAACCAAATTCAATATCCCGATTATTCAGGTTATCGCAAAAGATGGCAAAGAAATTGAAAATATGACAGAAGCTTACACAGATGCCAAAGGTACCATGATCAATTCCGGTGAGTGGAATGGTATGGAATCTTCCGTGCTGAAGAAAGAAGCTCCGCATATTATCGAGGAGATGGGTATTGGAAAAGCTACCACAAACTACAAACTGAGAGACTGGGTATTTTCCCGTCAGCGTTATTGGGGTGAGCCGATTCCGATTATTCATTGTCCGGATTGTGGACCTGTTCCGGTTCCGGAAGAAGAACTTCCGCTGTTATTACCGGAGGTTGAGTCCTATCAGCCGACAGGTACCGGTGAGTCTCCGTTGGCAGACATTACGGATTGGGTAAATACAACCTGCCCATGCTGTGGAAAACCTGCAAAACGTGAGACAAATACCATGCCGCAGTGGGCAGGATCTTCCTGGTATTTCCTTCGTTATGTAGATAACAAAAATGAGAAGGAGCTGGTTTCCAGAGAAAAAGCAGACAAATATCTGCCGGTTGATATGTATATCGGTGGTGTTGAACATGCGGTACTGCATCTGCTTTACTCCAGATTCTATACAAAATTCCTGTGTGACATCGGTGTGATCGACTTTGACGAGCCGTTCCATAAACTGTTCAACCAGGGTATGATCACAGGTAAAAACGGTATCAAGATGAGCAAATCGAAAGGAAACGTAATCTCACCGGATGATCTGGTACGGGATTACGGCTGTGATTCACTGAGACTTTACGAACTGTTTGTAGGACCGCCAGAACTGGATTCTGAGTGGGATGACAGAGGAATCGATGGTGTATATCGTTTCATCACACGTTTCTGGAAATTGATCCTGGATAACAAGGATGCTGATGTGAAAGAGACAAAAGAACTGGTAAAAGTTCGTAACAAACTGATTTACGACATTACCACCCGTCTGGAGAGCTTCAGCCTGAATACAGTTATCTCCGGATTCATGGAGTATAATAACAAGCTTATCGACATGGCGAAAAAAGGCGGTGTAGACAAAAAGACATTAGAGACATTTGTTATTCTGATGGCACCATTTGCTCCACATATCAGTGAGGAACTGTGGAGTCAGCTTGGACATGAAGATTCTGTGTTCCATGAGACATGGCCAACTTATGATGAGAATGCCATGAAAGATGATGAGAAAGAACTTGCCGTTCAGATCAATGGAAAAACAAAATGCGTGGTTACGCTTCCGGCTGATGTCAGCAAAGAAGATGCTATCGCAGCAGGTAAGGCAGCACTTGGCGATAAATTGACAGGAAATGTAATCAAAGAGATTTATGTTCCGGGCAGAATTATCAATATTGTAGCCAAATAATGAAATTAGGAAAAGGCATCCGTTTTATGGATGCCTTTTTGTGAATAATGATTCAAGTAAAAAATGTTGGGACGGAGCAGAAACATTATGAAGGGGAAAATAATATTAAAGAAAGTTGGAATTGTAATACTGTGCATCGTATTGCTTGTAGCGGCAGTGCTTATTTTTTATACGGTGCGAGAATATCGTCCGAAATCCATTGAGTTTCTTAATACGGGAAATGGAACAAAGACATTGTCTGAAGGAGACAGTTTTTCTGTGTTGACTTACAACACAGGTTATGGTGCACTAAGCAAAGATGAGGATTTTTTTATGGACGGTGGAAGGAAGGTACAGCCGGATCGTAAAGAAGTTGTAGAGACAAATCTTGCGGGTATTTCTGATATTTTAAAAAATCAGGCTGCTGACTTCTATTTCCTTCAGGAAGTAGATATTGATGCAAAGCGTTCGTTTCATATCAATGAACGTGCGTATTATGAGAAGGCACTGGATATGAGCAGCATTTATGCCTGTAATTTCAAGTGTGATTTTGTGCCTTATCCGCTTCCACCGATCGGAAAAGTCGAAGCAGGTCTGGTTACGATGACAGATTATCAGGTGGAGAGTGCAAAGCGTATTAAACTGGCAGAATCTTTTTCCTGGCCGATCAAAACCTGTAATTTGAAACGCTGCATGCTGGAGACAAGGATTCCGATTGAGGGAACAGACAAAGAACTGGTGCTGATCAATTTTCATCTGGAAGCGTATGACAGTGGAGAAGGAAAGATAATTCAGAGCCGGATGCTGGCAGATAAGTTGCAGGAAGAATACAAAGCCGGCAATTATGTGATTGCCGGTGGTGATTTCAATCAACAATTTGAAGGTGTGGATACCTATGAAATCCATGATACAGACAGTTGGGTACCGGGAACTGTATATAAAAAAGATTTGCCGGAAGGATTTGATTTTGCCGTGGCAGATAATGCACCAACCTGCCGTCTATTGAACGGACCATACAGTGGAAATTATGAGGATTCTCAGGTGTATGTCATTGATGGATATATCGTGTCTGATAATCTGCAGGTGGAGCAGGTAAACGTAGTTGATACTGATTTTGAATATACGGATCATCAGCCGGTATCCTTGCGGGTGACGTTGCAGCGCACGTAGTGTGGCACAAAGTGCAGGGTGGCGTAAAAATGAACAACTCCAGCAATTTTCCCTTGGGGAGCGATTGTTAGCGACCGAGGCAAAATTGCTGGAGTTTCTATTAGGATCGAGATAGTAAATTTTAAGTGACCCGAAACAAGAAATTATGCGTAATGGTATACATGCCGTTTTCGTACAAAGAAGGAAATCGTTACGCAGATCGCCAGTGATTCAGCGACTACGATGGAACACCATACACCATTGATGCCGAACAGATATGGTAGTACAAGCACGGCAACAATCTGAAAGGCAAAGGTCCGTAAAAATGCGATACAGGCAGAAATCAGTCCATTGTTTAAGGCGGTGAAAAATGCAGAACCGAAGATGGAAAATCCGTTCAGCAGAAAGGCCAGTGAATAAATGCGGAATCCATGTACCGTGAGTGCAAATAAGGCATCATCATATCCGACAAAAAGGGAGGCCAGCGGTGCAGACAGAAGGTTTGCCAGGATAGCCAGGCAAACACCGGCGCAGCCTACCAGTTTCAGACTTTTGTGAAACAGATTTTTCAGTTCCGGATAATTTTCAGCACCGTAATTGTATCCTATCAGTGGTGCACATCCTACGGAGTAACCAATGAACATTGCACAGAAGATAAAACTTACATACATAATGACGCCGTAAGCGGCAATTCCGTTTTCACCGGCGATACGCATCAGCTGAAAATTGTAAAGCATGTTTACCAGTGACATGGAAATGTTTGTCATGAATTCAGAAGAACCATTCGTACAGGTTTTGATCATAATTCCTGGCTGAATCCGTGTCCTGCAAAGTTGCAGTGAACTGTTGTTTTTGTGTAAAAAATAGAGTAGTGGGGTCAGACCGCCAATAAATTCGGAAGCGACGGTGGCAAGTGCGGCACCTGCGATACCAAGTTTTAATCCATAGACAAATACGGCATCCAGGGTCATGTTGGTCAGACCGGCACTAACGGTAATCAGCAGCCCAAGTTTGGGTTTGCCGGCAGTGACTAGCAGACTCTGGAAAACATTTTGCAGCATGAAACAGGTCAGTGAAATCATGGAGATACGTCCGTAGAGAATACTTCCTACCAGCATTTCACCGCGGGCCCCCAGTGATTTTGCAATTGTCGGCATAAAAATGAAACCAAGGATAGAAACGATGATGCCGCCAATCATGGTACAGTATATGATCATGGAGAAATATTTCTGTGCCAGCTTAGGTTCACCTTCTCCCAGTGTTTTTGATACGATTGCATTTCCTCCGGTTCCAAGCATAAATCCGATCGCACCGAGGATCATAATGAATGGCATGATCAGATTGACGGATGCAAAAGCGGTTTTTCCGACAAAATTGGATACAAACAGTCCGTCTACGACACTGTAAATGGAAGTAAAAATCATCATGATGATAGATGGAAATACAAAGCGCAGTAGTTTTGATAATGTAAAATGATCAGAAAGCTGAATTTTCATAAAAAAGAGATCCTTTCCTATATACTTACATACATGAACAAGCAGCGAGAATGCAGAGGGCATTCTTGGACTTATATCTGAACTTCAAGTCGAACATACGTGAGACTTGGTGCGTGAATCTGGTCAGCACAAGCCATAGTAACCAAAATGTTATCACAGGGAAAATGAGTTGTCAATGTAAAAAACGATACAATGTATTTTCTATTTATTGGAGCGTTAAACCGAAAAGAGTGTGAGAAAAGTGTGCTTCCAATCAGAAAAGTGTAAGAAGAAAGAGTTGGAAAACAGAAGAAAATGGTGTAGAATAGAAAACAAATTTGAAAAAAGAGGAGCGTTTAAAGATGAAAGTAGATTTATTTTCTATTGGCAGATTCACCGTTCATACCTATGGCGTGATGATTGCCATAGGAGTCATTTTGTGTGTTCTGATGGGATATTATAGAGCAAAACGTTACGAGATGAAGGCAGAGTCCGTGCTGGATCTGGCAATTCTCTGTGTGGTGATGGGATTTCTGGGAGCAAAAGTATTTTTTGTGATATTGAGCTGGAAACAATTTCTTGCGGATCCGCTGAGTGTTTTGGGGTCTTCCGGATTTGTGGTGTATGGCGGAATTATTTTTGGTGTGGTATCGGCATTGATTTACTGTAAAATTAAGGATATCCGCTTTTTCACATATTTTGATCTGCTGGCACCATCCGTAGCATTGGCACAGGCCTTTGGCCGGCTGGGCTGCTTTTTCGCAGGCTGCTGTTATGGTAAGGAGACGAGTTTGCCAATCGGAATTGTATTTCCGGAAAACAGTTTTGCACCGGCAGGGGTACCGTTACTGCCGACGCAGCTTTTTTCTTCCGCAGGTGATTTCCTCATTGCGTTTGTGCTGATCCGGATGACAGGAAAGATGCGTTATCAAGGCGATGTGGGAGCGTTGTACCTGATGCTTTATGGAATCGGAAGATTCTGTGTGGAATTTTTGCGTACCAATGAACAGGTGGGACTGTTCGGGCTGACAACGGCACAGTTGATATCCATTGTATTTATGATTGTCTCCATCCTATTATTTGCCCGGAATAAAAGAGCGGCAGACAAAGAGGATTTAATGTATATTTAGCAGGATCATTCCGTGTAAATGATGCGTATTCGTGCGAGAAGAAATTATAATAGATTCATTGCTTCGGAAGAAATCTGACTGATAATATCAACCACTGTGGCATCTCCGTACTGCCGATTTTCAAAAAATGCATAATAACCGCCATAGACCGTGTAAGACAGCACGACATTGACGGAAGGATCCTGTTTGTACTCCGGGTGAGCATCAAACAGGATTTTTTTTAGTTGATATTCGACTTTGCGTACCAGTTCTCCTGCTCTGGTTCCGGAAAACAGGATCCGGATGATGGTATCCCTGGAGAGATAGCCGAGAAACATATTTTTAGCCAGAACGGCGGGATCTTCCAGACAGTTTTGCGGATTTGGTATGGCTTCAATGACGGAGGCAACGACATCGGTTTCTAATTGATCGCTCAGATCATAAATATCTTTATAATGAGAGTAAAAAGTTGATTTATTGATCTGTGCCTTTTCGCATAATTCTTTGATGGTTATTTTTTCCAATGGTTTTTTGGAGCGAAGTTCTAAAAATGTATTGTGAATTGCAGTTTTTGTTTTTTCTATTCTGATATCCATGATCATACCTCATTTAATTGTAGCATTGTTTTTCAACAATTCTCGAAAAGCGTTGGTTTTCCAACGGATTGAAAAAGCTGTTTCTGTTCAAATGTGTTTTCCTTATTTATAATTATAATAGAATTGAGATGGAAAAACAACCACAGTTGATAAATGGAACTTTTGCCAAAAAAAATTGTCATGATTTAAGAGGGAGAGAGCATATGGATTTTTATGGATTTTATACGGGAAAAGAATTTGAAGCATATTGTTTTCTGGGGGCACATGTCTGTGAGAAAGGAACGGTTTTCCGGACATTTGCACCGAATGCACAGCGTATATCACTGATCGGTGAGTTCAATGGCTGGCAGGAGACGCCGATGCAGAAAGTACATGATGGTAACTTCTGGGAATGTTATGCGGAAAATGCACAAAAAGGAATGATGTATAAATATAAGATCTACGGAGCGGACGGAAGCTGCATCGATCACTGTGATCCATATGGATTTTATGCGGAGTTACGTCCGAACAGTGCATCCATTATCTATGATACAACGAATTATCATTTTACAGATGGTGAATGGATGAAAAAACGTTCCATTCATCGGGAAGCACCTTTGAATATTTATGAGGTACATTTCGGTTCCTGGAGAAAAAAAGTGAATGATGATCCGGAAGGATGGTATACTTATCGGGAGATGGCAGATCTGCTGATTCCGTATCTGAATGAAAACGGATACAATTATGTAGAACTGATGCCATTGAGTGAGCATCCCTGCGATGAATCCTGGGGGTATCAGAATACCGGCTTTTTTGCACCGACATCCCGCTACGGAACACCGGATGACCTGAGGTATTTTGTCAATGCCTGCCACAAACACAAAATCGGTGTGCTCATGGATTTTGTACCGGTGCATTTTGCAGTGGATGCTTATGCATTGTGGAATTACGATGGTTCTGCATTATACGAATATCCGAATCAGGATGTCGGTTACAGCGAGTGGGGAAGCTGTAATTTCATGCATTCAAGAGGAGAAGTGCGAAGCTTCTTGCAGTCTGCCGCAGCATACTGGCTGGCAGAATATCATTTTGACGGTCTGCGGATGGATGCGGTGAGCAATCTGATTTACTGGCAGGGAAATGAAGCGAGAGGTGTGAATAATCTGGCTGTTTCTTTTATCCAGAATATGAATCAGGGGCTGAAAGACCGTTTTCCGACAGCGATGCTGGTGGCAGAGGATTCTTCTTCTTATCCGGGAGTGACAAAAACGGTGTGTGACGGCGGACTCGGATTTGACTATAAGTGGGATATGGGATGGATGAATGATACACTGAATTATTTCCGGACAGCACCGGAGTATCGTTCCGCAAACTATCATAAACTTACGTTTTCCATGATGTACTATTATAATGAAGCGTATATATTGCCGCTGTCTCATGATGAAGTGGTACATGGCAAGGCGACCATTATTCAGAAAATGAGTGGTGACTATGAAGAAAAATTTCCACAGGCCCGGGCAATGTACATGTATATGTATGCACATCCTGGCAAAAAGCTGAATTTTATGGGAAATGAAATTGCACAGTTCCGTGAATGGGATGAAAAACGCCAGCAGGACTGGGAGATTCTTAAATTTCCGAAGCACAGAGAATTTCATCATTTTATGATGGAACTGAATAACGTGTATGAAGCACATCCGGCGTTGTGGGAAGCTGATTATGCACAGGATGGGTTCCGATGGATCGACTGCCATCAGGAAGAAAAATGCATCTATGCCTTTGAACGGAAGAGCAAAAAGGAACGGATTGTTGCAGTGTTCCATTTTGGAAATACCGGGGAGCAGGAATATACTATGAAGATTTCCGATGCAAAAAAACTAAAACTGATTTATAGCAGTGATGATACAGAAATGAAAAAGGGACACCCGGAGTATCAGGAAGATCTGACAGTGAAAAAGGGACAGATTTCGATGTTGTTACCGGCATACAGTGCACGTTTTTATCAGGTGGAAAAATAAATAACGGAAAGTAACAGGTGGTTAATGATAAGAAATATCAATAAGGTGAAAAAAATTGAAATATCCAATTGCGATGCTATAATAGAGGATAAACATTAAAACACGCAAATGGAGGAAAAATATTATGTTCAAAAAATTTAATGCAGGAAAAGTTGGTCTTTTTGTAGCAGGTCTTGCTTTTGGAACAGCAGGTATCAAAATCCTTACAAGCAAAGATGCTAAGAAAGTTTATACAGGTTGCACTGCTGCTGTATTGCGTGCCAAAGATACCGTAGTAAAAACAGCAACAACTGTTCAGGAAAATGCAGGAGATATTCTTGCTGAGGCAAAACAGATCAATGCTGACCGTGCCGCTGCGGAAGCATATGTAGAGGATGAAGAAGTAGCTGAGGCAGAAGAAACTCAGACTGAGGAAGCACAGGCAGAATAATAATGAAATTTGTGATCAAGCATGAGATAAAAGGACGTCTTCGGGTTCATATGGCGCAGCAGCGCATGACATATGAGCAGGCTGACGTCCTGCAGTATTATCTGCAGCAGTCTGATCTTGTAGTAGACGCAAAAGTATACGAACAGACAGCGGACGTTGTGATCAGTTATAACGGAGACCGGGCTGCGATGATTCATTTATTGTGTACCTTCAAATATCAGATGGTGGAAGTGCCGGAAGGTTATCTGGAGAGCACGGGACGTGAGTTAAACTCAGAATATAAAGAAAAATTAATTTGTAAGGTTGTATGGCATTATGGGAAAAAGCTGATCCTGCCGGCACCGATTCGAAATGTGATCACCATTGTGAATGGCATCCGTTATATATGGAAGGGCCTGCAGAGTCTGCGTCACCGTCGACTGGATGTGGCGGTTCTGGATGCAACGGGGATTGCGGTATCATTGCTTCGCCAGGATATGGGAACGGCAGGTTCTGTCATGTTCCTGCTTGGCATCGGCGAGCTGCTCGAGGAGTGGACGCATAAAAAATCCGTCGGCGATCTGGCACGCAGCATGTCTCTGAACGTAGAAAAAGTATGGCAGAAAGTTGGAGATCAGGAAATTCTGGTATCTGCGTCAACCATTGAAAAAGACGATGAGATCATTGTTCATGCCGGAAACATTATTCCTTTTGATGGTGTGGTAACGACGGGCGATGCTACCGTAAATCAGGCTTCTCTGACCGGAGAATCTGTACCGGTTGCAAAAAACATAGATTCTTATGTTTATGCAGGTACTGTATTGGAAGAGGGCGAGCTTACCATCTGTGTAAAAGCAACCGGAAGTGCTACAAAATATGAGAAGATCGTTACCATGATTGAGGATTCCGAAAAACTGAAATCGAATCTGGAAGGAAAAGCAGAGCATCTGGCAGACAAGCTGGTTCCGTATACCCTGGGTGGTACCTTGTTGACCTGGCTGCTTACCAGAAATGTCACAAAAGCACTGTCTATCCTGATGGTAGATTTCTCCTGTGCACTGAAGCTGGCAATGCCGATTTCTGTGCTTTCCGCAATCCGCGAAGCACAGCAGTGTGACATTACCGTCAAAGGTGGAAAATATCTGGAAGCAGTTTCAGAAGCAACCACCATTGTATTTGATAAGACCGGTACACTGACAAAAGCAAAACCGACAGTGATTGATGTTATTCCATTCAACGATTCCGAGCCGGAAGAGCTGCTTCGTATCGCAGCCTGCCTGGAAGAACATTTTCCACATTCCATGGCAAAAGCTGTTGTGACAGCAGCAAAACAGAAAAAGCTGGAGCATGAGGAAATGCATTCCAAGGTGGAATATATCGTAGCACATGGTATTTCTTCTTTTATGGAAGAAAAACGTGTGGTGATCGGAAGTTATCATTTTGTATTTGAAGATGAGCAATGTGTGATTCCGGAAGGCAAAGAAGTAATATTTAACAACCTGCCGGAGGAGTGCTCCTGTCTGTACATGGCTATTGATCAGCAGCTAGCAGCTGTTATCTGTATTGAGGATCCGGTACGTGAGGAAGCAGCGGATGTAATCCGGGATCTGCGTGATAATGGTATCCAAAAAATTGTCATGATGACGGGAGACAGTGAACGTACGGCTGCAGCAATCGCACATAAAGTCGGCGTGGATGAGTATTATTCTGAAGTTCTGCCGGAAGATAAGGCAAATTTTGTAGAGCAGGAGAAAGCACTTGGTCATAAAGTTATTATGATCGGTGACGGAATCAACGATTCACCGGCTCTGTCTGCCGCAGATGCAGGTGTGGCCATCAGTGATGGTGCAGCCATTGCCCGTGAGATTGCAGACATTACCATCGCAGCGGATAATCTGCATGAGATTGTGACGTTGAAGAAAATCAGCAACAGGCTGATGCAGCGTATTCATCGTAATTATCGTTTTATTGTGGGATTTAATGCAGGACTGATCGCACTTGGCGTTGGCGGAATCATTCAGCCAACCACATCTTCTTTGCTACATAATACGTCTACTTTGTATATTGGATTGAAGAGCATGGAAAATCTGTTGGATGAGCAGGAAAAAATAAATAAATAAAAGCATGTCGTGTTGAACAAGCGATTGTGTTTAAGTAAGTATAAGAAGTCCGTGGAATTTTGAAAAAAGATTCTACGGACTTCTCTTTTGTATATGTTGGTTTCTCACTGGAAAACTATTTATCTCAGTCGAGAAGACTCCCACTTCTGCAAGTGGTGAGTAATAACAAGTCTTTCTCAGTGGGAGTACAATCTCCGACTGAGATAAACGCTCCGCGAGGATGTGCAGTGATTCAGAGAAGAATATGTCAGCTTACGCTGACCAGAATCACGCACCAAGTCTCACGTGCGTTCGACTTGAATTTTGCAAACATAATTCGCATTTTTCTGGAAAACTGCCTAGCTCTGAATCATTACGAAAATTGTTTATTTTCCGAGAAGTAATTGTTTTTTTTGTGAAAATCCGCTATACTATCACAGGCAATTAATTCATAGTAAAATAGTAAACAATAAAGAATCTTACAAAAATGTATGGGTTCTGAAATGTTCGAATAATATCAAAAGTACGATGGAGGATAAATATTTATGGAAGAAAATACTTCTTTACATACAGAATGTGCGCATAAGCCGCGCCCGGCTGTGTTGAACCAGTTTTCCAGAACGGAACTGCTTCTGGGAGAAGACAACATGCAGCGCCTGTTCAACGCCAGAGTGGCCGTATTCGGTATCGGCGGCGTCGGCGGATACACTGTGGAAGCACTGGCTCGCGTGGGCGTTGGAACACTGGATCTGATCGATGATGACCGGATCTGTATGACAAACTTAAATCGTCAGATTTTTGCAACAAGAAAAACAATTGGAAAATATAAAGTAGATGTAGCAAAAGAGCGTATTCTGGAGATTAACCCGAAGGCGGTTGTCAACACGTATAAGACATTTTATATGCCGGATACTGCAGATCAGTTTGATTTTTCCCAGTATGATTACGTGGTAGATGCAATCGATACCGTAACCGGAAAACTGATGCTTGTGGAACAGGCAAAAGCTGCAGGTGTGCCGATCATCAGTTCCATGGGAGCAGGAAACAAGATGGATGCCTCTGCTTTTGAAGTGGCAGATATTTATGAAACTTCGGTCTGCCCATTAGCAAAAGTGATGCGTCGTGAGTTGAAAAAACGCGGAATTGATCACTTGAAGGTTGTTTATTCTAAAGAAAAACCAATGACTCCGATCGAAGACTCTGAAAACAGCTGTAAAAATAATTGTGTCTGCCCACCGGGAACAGAAAGAAAATGTACCGTGCGACGTCAGATTCCGGGAAGTCTTGCATTTGTGCCGTCAGTAGTCGGACTCATCATTGCAGGTGAGATCACAAAAGATCTGACAGAATTACCGCAGTAGAAAGGAGATCATATGGGAGAAATACAGTTATCTGTACAGGAACTGTTTGCGATGCCGGAAAACAGCTATCAGTTAGTTGATATCCGGGATGAGCGTGCACGTTCTTATGGTGTGATCCCGGGCAGTGTGGCTCTGAGTGCAGAGGAACTGCCGGAATCACAGGAAATTGATAAAAATAAGACAGTTGTTATTTATTGCCAGAAAGGTGAGATGAGTGTTCCGGCAGCGGAAGCACTGCAGGAAGCCGGCGTGGATGCAAAAAGTCTGAATGGTGGATACTTAGCCTGGTTGATGGAAGCCATGAAACAGAAAGAAGAAGCCAAAAAGGAAGAAGAGACTCCGGAGTATGTGGAAATTGAGCAGAGTATCCGCAAAAAGTTCCGGAAAACCATCTGGTGTCGTTTTACCCGTGCAGTACGTGAGTACGAGCTGGTAAAAGAGGGCGACAAGATTGCAGTCTGTATCTCCGGGGGAAAAGATTCCATGCTGATGGCAAAACTTTTCCAGGAGTTGAAACGCCATAACAAGTTTAACTTTGAAGTGGTATTTCTGGTAATGGATCCGGGATACAGCCCGGCAAACAGACAGATCATTGAGGCCAACGCAAAGAGAATGAATATTCCGATCACTATTTTCGAGTCGGATATTTTTGATGCGGTATTTAATATAGAAAAATCACCGTGCTATCTGTGTGCGAGAATGCGCCGCGGACATCTATACAGCAAAGCAAAAGAGCTTGGCTGCAACAAGATTGCTCTGGGCCATCATTATGATGATGTCATTGAGACCATTCTGATGGGTATGCTCTACGGAGCTCAGATGCAGACCATGATGCCAAAGCTACACAGTACAAACTTTGAAGGCATGGAGCTGATCCGTCCGCTGTATCTGATTCGTGAGGATGATATCAAAAAATGGCGTGACAGCAATGACCTGCACTTTATTCAGTGTGCATGTAAGTTTACTGATACCTGCAGCACCTGTGGCAGTGAGAACACATCAAAGCGTGTGGAAGTGAAAAATCTGATCCGTCAGTTGAAAGAGACAAATCCGTTCGTGGAATCCAATATTTTCAAAAGCGTGGAAAATGTGAACTTAAGCACCGTCATTGCATACAAGAAAGATGGTGTGAAACATCACTTCCTGGATGATTACGATAGAATAGAGAAAAAAGAGGAAAACTAAAAAAACTGGAAGATGCAACTGCCAGTTGACGGATTTTCAAGGGTAATTGGTGGTTGTCAATCGGGATTTTTCGTATAATGAACGCAGGTTGCAAGATGACTGCGTTCATGAGCAAATAGCGAAAGCAAATTGCGAATGTCCGCTTTACTCCATCAGGAGAAGTTTTGCTGAGGACGTCAAAGGCAGAACGGCTGCTGATGGATTTTTGTTTGATAGGAAATGAGTTTTTCCTATCAAACAAAAGCACTTCATGCAAACGATGCACACTCGCACGAAAAGAAATTACCCTTCTTGAACACAGTTCAAGAAGTAGCCCTCGCTTAGAAAGCTCGGTTAAACGTGCTCGGCGCGAATAAGAAAGATGTGTTATTGATAATTACAAGCACGCAAATGTGTGATAGCACACTTTCTTATATTTATTACTAGGAAAGGTATCAAGGGTTATGAAACTTGCAGAAAAAATTATGACATTGAGAAAGCAACGCGGCTGGTCGCAGGAAGAACTGGCGCAGCAGCTTTCTGTATCACGACAGTCTGTATCGAAATGGGAGAGCGGAGCGTCCGTGCCAGATCTGGATAAAATCTTAAAGATGAGTGAGATTTTTGGTGTATCCACAGACACTCTTTTAAAAGAAGAAATGGAGTTGAACGAGAGAAAAACAACATTTGAAGATTTACAGAATGAACAGATGAAAACGGATACGTCGGGTATGACAAATTTTTGTAGTAATCAAAATAGCACGCAGCAGCAATTTGGAGAAGATACACGAAGTGAAGAAATTCCAACGCATCATGTTTCTATGCAGGAGGCAAGGGATTATCTTGAATGGGCAAAACACAAAGCCCCGTGGATCGCATTAGGAACGTTTCTGTGTATATTATCTCCGGTATGGCTGTTATTGCTTGGCGGAATGGCAGAATATAAGGTTCTTCCGATCACGGAGGATATGGCAGGTGGAATGGGCGTTGCGATCCTTCTGGGCATAGTGGCTGTGGCAGTCGCAATTTTTATCATTAAGGGTGCGCATCAGGAACGCTTTTGTTCTTTTGAAACACAGCATATCGTAGCGGAAGAGGAAGTTCGAAAGATGGTTTTGGAAGAAAAACAGGAATTTGCCCCGCTGAGTCGTAAATGCACGGTGACCGGTGTGATTCTTTCCATTGTCAGTGTGGTGCCGATGATGCTGATGGCAGCATTTTCCATGCCGGATATTTATTATATCTACAGTCTTGCCGTTCTGCTGATATTTGTGGCAATTGCAACTTTTTTCTTTGTGTGGTCAGGAACAATCACAGGAAGTTACCAGATTTTGTTGGAGGAAGAGGACTACAGCGTGAAAAATAAGCAGAGCAGTGGCAGAAGAAAACAGGTTTCCAAAATTTACTGGCGTTCTGTAACCGCAATCTATCTGGCAGTCAGCTTTTTGACAAATCGATGGGATGTGACCTGGATCATCTGGGTCTGCGCAGGGGTGCTATGTGGCGCGGTTTCTGCTATAATGTCTTTATCGAGAAGATAAGTTCTGCAGAGCCCAAAGTGGAGAAAGTCAGCAGATGACTGCGCTGTAGCAGCTATCCGGGTTAAAAAATAAGATAAAATATAAAACATACCTGATAAGTTGGTGAAACAAAAAAGACCTTCTTTGGACAGAAAAACGTCTGAAGAAGGTCCTTTTTTGCCATTTTTGAAAAATAGAAACAGCCATATACCCAGCATTTACGCGGTTTTACGGTATTCTTTGTGAAAAAATATAAAAAACTTTCAAAACCTAGTTGACAAATAGGAATAACGGGAATATAATACATTCAACAAATAAAACATAGAAAACAGATATGATTTATAGGAGGACGAAACAATGGCTAACATTTATAAAGGAACACTTGGTTTAATCGGTAACACACCACTGGTTGAAGTTACAAATGTAGAGAAAGATCAGGATCTCAACGCTAAAATCCTTGTAAAATTAGAATACTTCAATCCGGCAGGAAGTGTCAAGGACAGAATTGCAAAAGCAATGATCGAGGACGCTGAAGAAAAAGGATTATTAAAAGAAGGTTCTGTTATCATTGAGCCGACTTCAGGAAATACCGGTATCGGTCTTGCATCCATCGCAGCAGCAAAAGGATACAGAATTATCCTTACCATGCCGGAGACCATGAGTGTTGAGAGAAGAAACATCTTAAAAGCTTATGGCGCAGAGATTGTTTTAACAGAAGGTTCCAAAGGAATGAAAGGAGCCATTGCAAAAGCAGATGAACTCGCAAAAGAGATTCCAAACAGCTACATCCCGGGACAGTTTGTAAATCCGGCAAACCCGGCAGCACACAAAGCAACCACAGGTCCGGAGATCTGGAACGATACAGACGGAAATGTAGATGTATTTATCGCAGGTGTAGGTACAGGCGGAACATTAACAGGTACAGGCGAATATCTGAAATCCAAAAATCCGGATGTCAAGATTATCGCAGTAGAGCCTGCAACATCTCCGGTACTTTCCGAAGGTAAGAGCGGAGCTCACAAAATTCAGGGTATTGGCGCTGGTTTTGTACCGGACGTATTAAATACACAGGTATATGATGAGATTATTACAATTGAAAATGATGATGCATTTGAAAAAGCAAAACTTCTGGCAAAGAAAGAAGGCGTTTTAGTCGGAATTTCTTCCGGAGCAGCATTATCCGCAGCAATTCAGGTGGCAAAACGTCCGGAATTTGCAGGAAAAACAATTGTAGCATTATTACCGGATACAGGTGACAGATATTATTCAACACCATTATTCACAGAGGAATAGAAAAAACTGTGAGAGCAAGAATGTTTTAGAGTGATTTGATACGTTCAAGTGAATTTGAACTGTTATCAGAATCTGTGAAACAAAGACAACAGCAGGATGGCAGACAGCAGATCCTGAACAGGACAGATTATGAAAGGCAAAGGTTGAGAGAAATGGCAGAGAAAATCGCAAGAAAAGACAGAAATTTTAAATTTGAGACATTACAGTTACACGTAGGACAGGAGAATCCGGATCCGGTTACAGATGCAAGAGCAGTACCGATTTATCAGACATCTTCCTATGTATTCCGCAACTGCGATCATGCAGCGGCACGTTTCGGACTTGCAGATGCAGGTAACATTTACGGACGTCTGACAAACCCGACAGAGGACGTATTTGAGCAGAGAATGGCAGCACTGGAAGGCGGCGTTGCAGCATTAGCAGTAGCTTCCGGAGCGGCAGCGATTACTTATACCATTGAAAATCTTGCTCAGTCCGGAGATCATATCGTAGCTGCAAAAAATATTTATGGTGGTTCCTTCAACTTGCTGGAGCATACACTTCCGCAGTACGGCATTGAGACTACATTTGTAGATCCGTTTAATATTGACGAAGTAAAAGCAGCAATCAAGGACAATACAAAAGCACTTTACATTGAGACACTTGGTAACCCGAACTCTGATGTAGTGGATATCGAGACACTGGCAAATATCGCTCATGAGCATAAGATTCCGCTGGTAATCGACAATACATTTGCAACCCCATATTTGGTTCGCCCAATTGAGTACGGCGCAGATATCGTTGTTCATTCCGCAACAAAATTCATCGGCGGACATGGAACAAGTATTGGTGGTGTGATCGTAGACAGTGGTAAATTCGACTGGGAAGCATCCGGAAAATTTGCTTCTTTAGTAGATCCGAACCCAAGTTATCACGGTATCAGCTTCACAAAAGCTGTTGGATCGGCAGCTTTCGTTACAAAAATCAGAGCAATCTTACTGCGTGATACCGGAGCAACCATTTCTCCGTTCAATTCTTTCCTGTTCTTACAGGGACTTGAGACACTGTCCTTACGTGTAGAGCGTCACGTAGAGAACGCACTGAAAGTAGTTCAGTACTTAAACAACCATCCACAGGTAGAGCGTGTACATCATCCGTCTGTATCTGAGGATCCGAGCCAGCAGGCATTATACAAAAAATATTTCCCGAATGGCGGTGGTTCTATCTTCACATTTGAAATCAAAGGTGACGAGCAGAAAGCAAAAGACTTCATCGACAATCTGGAGTTGTTCTCCCTGCTTGCAAATGTTGCAGATGTAAAATCTCTGGTGATCCATCCGGCAACAACTACACACAGCCAGTGCACACCGGAAGAACTTGCTGATCAGGGAATCAAACCAAACACAATTCGTCTTTCTATCGGTACAGAGAATATTGACGATATCATTCAGGATCTGGATGAAGCTTTCAAAGCAATTCAGTAAAAAATGAAAAAAATATAGAAATTCAGGCGGGTTGTATTACTGCAATCCGCCTGTTAAATTAAATGATGTAGAATTAAATTGGAGTATGGGAGGTATTATAAAAATGAAGTTTTCGAAAAAAAGCAGATATGGACTAACCTCTCTGATCGATTTATCCGTACATTCCAAAAATGGACATGTGGCATTAAACAGCATCGCGGAACGAAATGATATTTCTCCGCAGTATCTGGAACAGGTATTTGCTGCACTGCGTCGGGCAGGTATTGTCAAAAGTATCAAAGGCCCGCAGGGGGGCTATCTGCTGAATCATCCGGCAGAGAAAATTACTGTGGCTGAGATTCTGGAAGCCCTGGATGGAACTTATCACATTGCAGATGAAGATACGGCAGAAGAAAGTGACTGTAAAGGAATTGCAGCGGCCATTCAGACACGGGTAATTGATGAGGTGAACCGTCAGCTGGATCAGATTCTGATGAATCTGACACTGGCAGATCTGGTGAAAGAATATCAGGAATTTGAAAAGTACGACGAAAGTATGTACTATATCTAAAGAAATATATGCTACTACTTGATTTTTATCAGTAAAAAATACTATAATACTAGGATAACATGGGGTTATATCATGACTGGAAGGTACAGGCGATATAATCCGTAGATTCTTGAATAGTATGATAAAAAGGAGACGTAGCCTTTGAATAAAAAAGCAATAATCGCAATGAGCGGCGGCGTTGATTCCAGCGTAGCCGCTTTTTTAATGAAAGAAAAAGGATATGAGTGTATCGGCGCTACTATGAAGCTGTTTCAGAATGAGGATGTGGTTGTATGCAGAGAGCATACCTGCTGTTCTTTAGATGATGTAGAAGATGCCAGAAGTGTGGCCCGGGCACTGGAAATGCCTTATTATGTATTTAATTTTTCAGATCGCTTCAAAGAAGAAGTGATGGAGAAATTTGTATGTTCTTACGAGAATGCATGTACACCGAATCCATGCATTGACTGCAACCGTTATCTGAAATTTGAAAAACTGTTTCAGCGTGCAAAAGAACTATCTTATGATTATGTGGTCACCGGACATTATGCACAGATTGAATATAATGAGGAAACCGGACGTTACTTATTAAAAAAATCCGTAGATCTGAGCAAAGATCAGAGTTATGTGTTATATTCTCTGACCCAGGATCAGCTGGCGCATGTGCAGTTCCCGTTGGGCGGCATGCATAAGACTGAGGCCAGAGAAATTGCGGAAACACAGGGTTTTATCAATGCAAGAAAACATGACAGCCAGGATATCTGTTTTGTCGTAAACGGAAAATATTCGGATTTCATTGAACAGTATCGTGGAAAGACCTATCCGGAAGGAGATTTTGTAGATCTGGAGGGGAATGTGCTGGGACGTCACAAAGGAATCATCCGTTATACGATCGGGCAGAGAAAAGGACTCGGTCTTGCATTAAAAGAGTCTATGTATGTGGTAGCTGTGGATCCGGTGAAAAATCAGGTTATTTTGGGAAGAAACGAAGATCTGTTTTCCAGAGAACTGATCGCAAATGATGTGAATCTTATTTCCGTGGATCATATTGAAGGGGAAATGCGCGTGAAAGCCAAGGTGCGCTACCGCCATGAAGAACAGTGGGCAACTGTGACACAGCCGGAGCCGGACAAGATCCGTGTGGTATTTGATGAGCCGCAACGTGCCATTACCTGTGGCCAGGCGGTGGTTCTGTATGAGGGCGATGTGGTTGTCGGCGGAGCGACGATCATTGAGACAGAAATCGCAAAAAGATACAGTTAAAAACGGAACATTTTTAACGCAGCGTCCGGATGAAAAATATAGTATTGTTTCAGCAATTATAAATGAGAGTAACCTGTGAAAAAGGGATATAAAAGGGGAAGTAAGAAATGAATGCAGCACAGAAATTAATCAGGGAACATAATTTAACCTGGGAAGAGTTTGCGGAACTGATCAAAATGGCGGATGATCCACAGGTAGATGCGCTGCTGGCAGAAGAAGCTGTCCGCATCCGAAAAGAGGTTTATGGTACTGATGTGTATACAAGAGGGCTGATCGAGTTTACCAATTATTGTAAAAACGACTGTTATTACTGCGGAATACGCAGAAGCAATCCGAATGCAAAACGTTACCGGCTGACAGAGGAGGAAATTTTAGCCTGTTGTGAGAATGGCTACGACTTAGGATTTCGTACTTTTGTCCTGCAGGGAGGCGAGGATCCGTATTTCAACGATGATCGTATGGTAGATATTGTACGGAAGATTCGAGCAGGTTATCCGGATTGTGCCATTACGTTGTCAATTGGTGAAAAATCTTATGAGAGTTATAAACGTTTCCGGGAAGCGGGTGCAGATCGTTATCTGCTTCGTCATGAGACTGCCAATGATGTACATTACCGGAAACTGCATCCGGAAGAGATGCGTCTGGAGGCACGTAAGCAGTGTTTATACGATTTAAAGACACTTGGTTATCAGGTAGGAGCAGGATTTATGGTAGGTTCTCCGGAGCAGACCGCAGAGACGCTGGCGGATGATCTGGTATTTTTAAAAGAACTGGATCCCCAGATGGTCGGTATCGGTCCGTTTATTCCACATCATGATACCATGTTTGCCAAGGAGCCGTCCGGAAGTGTTCCATTGACGTTGTTTTTACTGTCCGTAATCCGCATTATGCTGCCGCATGTATTGCTTCCGGCGACAACGGCACTTGGAACGGCAGATCCGCTTGGAAGAGAAAAAGGATTGCAGCATGGAGCGAATGTTGTAATGCCAAACCTCTCACCGGTGAAAAATCGGAAACAGTATGATCTGTATGATAACAAGATCTGCACCGGAGAGGAAGCAGCGGAATGCCGCGGATGCCTGGGACGCAGAGTGGAGAGTGTCGGATTTACTCTGGTCAGTGACCGTGGAGATTTCCGGTCATAGGATGTTCAGGGGTGCATTAAAAAATAAAATAAGAATATGTCAAAAGCGGAAAGAGATTAGCAATTCCAGTGTAATATAATGAATTGATTGAGAAAGAAAAAGGTGAATAGTATGTCAGATATGAGCAGAAATATAGAGGGAAAAGAAGCAGAAGAAATTCTGGATTCCATCCTTGCTGATTATGAACTGGATCGCACCATTGACAAGATGGAAGATTTTTATGATCAGCCAAATAAAGAAGTTATTATTGATATTATTGAAAAATTACTGAAGATTATTTATCCGGGTTATTACAGAGATCGTGCATACAAAAGCTATCATGCAAACCATCATTTATCAACTTTGATCGAGGATGTATTGTATCGTCTCAGCAGACAGATTGCAAAAGTTTCAAAATTCTGTCCGAAGTTGGATGGAAAATGCCGGGAACAGATTGAAAAAGAAAGCTACGAGATCACAGTAGATTTCCTGCGTCAGATTCCGAAGATCCGTGAATATCTGGAGGGAGATCTGCAGGCAGCATTAGAAGGAGATCCGGCAGCAAACAGCTATGGCGAGATCATTCTGGCTTATCCGGGATTGCTTGCCATCACGATCAACCGTCTGGCACATGAACTGTTTATCCGTTCCGTACCGCTGATTCCGCGTATTATGACGGAGTATGCGCACAGTGTGACAGGAATTGATATTCATCCGGGGGCAACCATTGGAAAACATTTCTTTATCGACCATGGTACCGGTATCGTAGTCGGTGAGACAACGATCATCGGAGATAATGTCAAAATATATCAGGGTGTTACCTTAGGTGCATTGTCTACCAGAGGCGGACAGAAACTGAAAAATGCAAAGCGTCATCCTACCATTGAGGATAATGTGACGATTTATTCCGGTGCTTCCATCCTTGGCGGAGAGACTGTCATTGGCAAAGATTCTGTCATCGGCGGTAATGCGTTTATTACGAAATCCATTCCGGCGGGAACGACGGTCAGCATCAAAGGGCAGGAACTGCAGTTTAAGCAAGGTGGAAAAACAACCATGGAGATCAGTAATTTAGAACAGGATGAGAACTGGTTTTATATTATATAGTTTTCGGGTAATTGTGTGGTTTTTGTTAGGTTATGAAAAAGGACTCTGCGATTTTGTCTCGCCCGCTAGCAATCGCTGGTCGAGAAAAAATAGCCAGAGTCCATTTTTCCCAGACTGTGTGAAAACCACACTGCTTACCCTTACGTTGTGACACAAATAAAAATATCAGGAGGAGCCAATTAATGAGTTTAATTGATACGAGATTTCAAGTAGACGAGAGTAAATGTGTGGGCTGCGGTTTATGCCAGCTTGCCTGTCCGTCTATGCTGATTGAGATGAATGAACATAAAAAGCCGAGTCTAAAACCGGTAAAAAGTATGGACTGGTATGGCTGTTGGGGCTGTCAGCATTGCCTGACTGTCTGTCCGAACGGGGCCATCAGTGTGCTTGGTAAAAAGCCGGAAAACAGTCTTCCGTTACCAAGTGATGCAATTTCTACAGATCTGGAACGTCTGGTCTGCAGCCGTCGTTCCTGCCGTCACTACAAAGACGAAAATGTGGATCCGGAACTTTTAAATGAACTGCTTGCGGTACTGGAGGCAACACCGACTGGCGGAAATAAGCAGAAAATGGAATTCACGGTCATTGATGATCGTGCAGAACTGGACAAACTGCGTAAGATGATCTGTGAAGGTGTCAAAGACCTGAAAAAACAGGGAATCTATCCGTATTCCTGGGATGAGGAATCCTACGGAATTATGGAAGCCCGCGGTCCACAGGCCATGAACGGAGACATTTATTTCTGCTCTGCACCGCATATTATTATTCCGCATATGCCGAAAAAATTTGGTTCTGCGGCAGTGGAGGTAGGAATTACATTAGCTTATTTTGAATTGTTATGCGAGTCAAAAGGACTTGGCTGCGTGTATCTTGGGTTCCCGATGAACGTTATGAAATTAATGCCGGATGTATGGGCAAAACTTGGCATTCCAGAAGATCATTTCGTGGCAACAGCCATGGGATTCGGCTATCCGAAGTTTGAATATGCACGCGGTGCGCAGAAGAGTGGAAAACAGGCAATTCATCGGTTAAGATTCTAAAGTAAAATTAATAAGAGGAGTACCGATATCATTTGCTTGTGATATTGTTTCTCCTCTTATTTTTCAGGTACGACCCAAATGATAGGATAACAGGATATATTGCCGTTCATTCGGATCGTCATAGTTGATATGTACGATATCATCAATTTTTCGTATACGATAAGTAATCGTATTTCTGTGCAGACCCATACATTCAGCAGTCAGGTTTGGGTTCCTTTCGTGTAAAAGATACTGGTACAGAGTATCTGTCAGATTTGTATGATGTCCCTGATCATAAGCTTCCAGTACCTGTACCTTAGGATGACAGAAGACCTCGGCAGATTCTTTCTGGAGAAACAGATGCTCTATGTGTTCCAGATAAAAATCAGAGTAGCGAAACAAATCAGCAGATTTCTGGTGAGAAATACCGAGTTCGATCGCACGTAAGGCTTGTTTATAGTAGTCAGGCAGCAGTGTGATTTTGTCAAAGCTATTACTTAACCCTGCATACAAGTCATAGTTTGTGCATATTTCCTGAAACTTTTTGCTGATTGCAACAGGAAGAACTTCATATGGCTGTGCGTAAGGGATAAATACAATTTCTCCGTCATAAATAATAGAGGTACTGTCTGGAAGAATTGTTTCAAACAGATTTCGAATATGTGAAATATTGACAGCAGAAGAACTTCGTGCTGTTTCAATTACAATACAGTAGAGACGGGAAGTAAAATAGTGCTCGATATATTGAAATTGTTTGTTCTTATCAGATAAGACAGCTAATTTCCCATCGAGTAAATCTTTTAAAAAGTATTCATATTGAAATCCACGATTATTTCGAATAAAGGTGTCATTCTTTAATTTCTGATCGATTCCATGTGCCAATAAAACCAACATTCTTTTATCATTTTCTGTAATCGGGCGATTGAGTGCCGTAATGACAATATGTCCAATATTTTTCCCCGGATTGATGGAAAATATCAATTGATCGTATCCGATTTCCGGGTGATGTACCATGACCGGAACCGGACTTTTTTGAACTTTCTGATGAATGTGATTCAAATGGTTCAAAAGATTAATTTCGTCATCCTGTAATCCTTTCTGATTAAAAATCTTTTTGCCGATATCGACTTTTACGATTTCATCATTGGATGCACCAAGCAGATCATAGTTTGCATCAAAAACTGCAATCGGGTTTTGAAAGGCAGGATAAATCTGGTCAATGATTTTTTGGATATTGTAATCAAAAAATAATCCCTCTAATAGTGTTTCAGCAAACAGACCGGCGCCAAAGTGTGTTTCCAGATACTGATAAATTTTCTGACTTACAAAATGAAAATTGTTATGCTGGATAAATATAATAGGATAGATACTTTTTTCTAACTGCTTTTGTTCTGTAACTGTCAGCATTTCTTTTTTTACGAGAATCAGATTTGCAGGAACATTGGATTGTAAATTTAGGATGTTTTTTAAAGAATTTGTCAGATATACACAATGCTCTGAAAACTCTTTTTGTTCGGGGGTGAGAAGCTGAAAGCCCGAAATACAGGGAATATCTTTTGTATGGAAGGTCAAAACAGACTCTTTTTTGAATAAATGAGCGAGTTGAATCAGTGAAATAAACATGTTATTCATCCCCTTTCGCTGGTAAATATTATTCATTATAACGTATTCGCAAGTATTTTTGTAAAAAAATAACAAAAGTTATGGCAAAATTGTAAAAAAGGAATAAGAAAAGGTAAATTCTGTACTGCTAAAATGGATTTATGGAAATGAAAACAAGTAAGTTTGGCAGGAGGAGAAGCGAATGATAGTAGAAAATCATGGACAGCAGCAAAGCATGAAATTTATTGTTGATACGGAAAAATGCTGTGGATGTAAGCGGTGCATCCGTCGCTGCATGGAAAATGTATGGCAGTGGGACAAAGAAAACGGATATGCATATCCGAAGTATCCGGATGAATGTGTACTGTGTCTGCAATGTGAAATGGATTGTCTGAATGGTGCAATCGATATTTATCCAATTGCTACATTGCAGGTAGATCCTTTGGAATACAGTGCGAAAAAAGCAAAAGAATGCAATAGGAAAGGGGATAAATACGATGTCTGATGTGCGGGAATATGGAGAAGTATATACTTCTGACATTTTAATTGTGGGTGGTGGCGTTGCCGGACTTACGGCAGCCATTCAAATCAAAGAAAAAGATCCTAGATTGAATGTATTGGTGATTGATAAGGGAACCATCGGATGGAGTGGTCAGGGTACAAAAGCAGGAAATGGTATCCGTGCCCTGAGAAAAGAGCCGGATGCGCTGATCAAAGCGATGATGTATCAGGTACATGCACATACAGAATATCTGAATGATCAGGAGTTCCTGATGAAATATTTGAAGGTACAGAGAGATAATGTGGAAATCATTCAGAAATATGGCGTGAAAACATCGGTAGATGCAGATGGAAATGTTACTTATTTTGATATGGTTCCAGGTATGGATTGTGCAGGAATTGAAATTAATATTAACGCTTCGTTGCGTAAATATGCATTAAAAGTTGGGGTTCGGTTGCTATCCCGTGTCAATGTATTTGAATTACTGACCAGTGCATCCGGACGGGTAATTGGTGCCATTGGTTTTGATATGGACGAAGGAAAATGCAAAATTTTCCAGGCAAAGGAAGTAGGGCTGGCAACACAGGGATGTCATTTTAAAAAGATCGGTTTGGAGTTTATGGGTTATGGAACCGGTGTCGGTGCGGCATATCGTGTTGGTGCTGTGATGGCAAACACAGAGTTTTCCACACAGACGGATGTTGTATTTAAGAAAACAAATACACCAATCTATGGCGGATTTAATCTGGTTTACAATCAGAAAGGAGAAAACGTCACAAGAAAATACTGTGGTCCAAACCCAATTTATGAAGTGTCTACCGAACTGGTTATGGGAATGCAGAAAGAAATTGAACTTGGAAATGGTCCGCTCTGGTGTGATCTGGAACATCCGGACGAGATCCGTGCAATTTTTGGTGGTCAGGGACATAAGCTGATTATGCGAATGTTGGATGATAAGATGAAATGGGAGGAGCATGTATTTAAGAAAACCATACGTTCTTTTGGTGATGTAGGAATGACTCCGGAGATGACCATTAAAATGGTGCTTCAGGTAGAGCCAATCAAAGTAGATACTGATTATAAGACAAATGTGGAAGGCTTATGGGCAATCGGAAAGATTACCGGTCAGGGATGTGGCTATTTTGGATGGACCAGAGGAGATGGCCTTGGAAATGCTACCACATCCGCAATCATGGCGGCACCGAGTATGGTCACCTATGCACAGACACATGAGATGGAAGAACTTGATCCGGTTCAGGTTGCGGCATTAAAGGAAAAAATTTATGCTCCGTTACATAGAAACAGTGATCATAAACCGAAAGAGATTTTTGACCGCATTGAGCGCTATATTTTCCAGACGGACAAAATGATCATCAAGACGGACGAGAGTATTCAGAGTTGTCTGGATGAGGTAGAGGAAATGAAAAAACTGATTCCACAGCTGACGGCAAATGATCCGCATACACTGGCAAAATGTCTGGAAGCAGCAGATACGGTACTTTGTCTGGAAATGGTATTCCGTGCTGCAAGAGAAAGAAAAGAGTCCAGAGGTCAGATGTATCCGCATTATCGTGTGGAATACCCGAATATGGATAATGAGCACGGTTTATACTGGCTGAATCTCAGACAGGGAAAAGATGGGGAAATGGAAGTTTTCAAAGAAGAGATTCCATTGTGGAGATATCCGATCCGTCCACAGGGATATCAGATTCCGGAAGGACATAAAGAAGAGTTTTATGTGGAGGGAAATCCACTGGCGGAGCCATTTATAGAGGCACAGAAGGCAATGGCGGCAGCTATGCAGCAGAAGTAGAGGGGGATGAGAAGGATGATTTCAATAACAATTGATGGAACTGAATATAAAGTGAAGAAAGGCATTACCATTCTGGCGGCTTCCTTTGAAACCCAGAAGCTGGCGCAGGAACCGTTTCAGGTGAAGATTCCAACATTATATTATCTGAAAAATGTTATGGATATTGATGAAAGTGGTGTCTGTGTGGTGGAAGTTGATGGCAAACTGGTAAATGCATCTACTACAAGGGTGCGGGAAGGAATGGCAATCAGCACAAAAACAGAACAGGTAATGAATGCACGTAAAGAGGCATTGAAAAAGATTCTGGCACAGCATCACAAAGACTGTATTCACTGTCTGAGAAATACAAGCTGTGAACTGCAGAATCTGTTACATGAGTATGAACTGACAGATGAACCATCCCTAAAAGGAACAGATTTACAGGAAATTGATGAGACATCGGTAGTATTGGTTCGGGATAACAATAAGTGTATCAAATGCAAACGATGCATCAATGTATGTGCAAAGATGCAGGCAGTATCTGCGATTGTATGTACAGGAAACGGCCTGGATGCTGAGATTCAGCCGGCATCTTCAAAAAGGCTTGCAGCAGCCAGCTGTGTAAACTGTGGTCAGTGTGTGGCCGTTTGTCCGGTGGGAGCTCTGACTGAAAAAAATCAGATTGCGGAAGTGAAACGTGCGTTGGAGGATCCTGAAAAGTACGTGATCTTTCAGGTTGCTCCGGCCGTACGGGCAGCACTTGGAGAGGGATATGAATTCCCAATTGGCGTGGATGTAGAGGGAAGAATTGCAGAAGCACTGAGACGTCTGGGAGCAGATAAAGTGTTTGATACAAAATTTGGTGCGGATCTCACAATTATGGAAGAATCTCACGAACTGATGGAGCGTATGTCCGGGGATGGCGTTCTTCCGATGATCACGTCCTGCTGCCCGGGGTGGATCAAATATGCGGAACATTTTTACCCGGACATGCTGGAAAATATTTCATCCTGCAAATCTCCGCATCAGATGCAGGGCGCGATCGTGAAGAGTTATTTTGCCGAAAAACAGCATATTGCGAAAGAAAATATTGTTATGGTAAGTGTTATGCCTTGCGTTGGTAAGAAATTTGAGATAACCAGAGCGTTTGAAAGTGGAGCAGGTGTTCCGGATGTGGATATTTCTATTACAACAAATGAACTGGTAAAACTTTTGAAAGATGCAGACATTCAGCTTGAAGCTATGGATCCGGATACAGAATATGATAATCCTCTTGGAATGGGAAGTGGCGCTGGTGTTATTTTCGGTGCTTCTGGTGGGGTGATGGAAGCAGCACTGCGTACAGCGGCAGAAAAAATGACAGGAACAGCACTGGAGTCTATTGATTTTACAGAGGTTCGTGGCATGCATGGAGTAAAGGATGCTACGGTGAAGATTGGAGAAAAAGAGCTGCATGTAGCTGTTGTATCCGGTTTGGCAAATGCAAATATGCTTTTAAACCGGATCAAATCAGAAGAAGCGGATTATCAGTTTGTCGAAGTTATGGCCTGCCCTGGCGGATGTGTAAATGGCGGTGGTCAGCCGCATCAGGACGGATTTACCTATGCAATGCAAAATGTTCCGGCAGAGAGAGCAGCGGCATTATATGAAAATGATAAACATGCGGTAGTTCGAAAATCACATGAAAATCCGTATATTAAAGTTTTGTATCAGGAGTACTTAGAAGAGCCGGGCAGTGAGCGTGCACATGAGTTACTTCATACAAAATATGTCGTTCGCTAGAAAAAAAGAAAGGAAGTTTCATCAGATATGAAAAAACAGTACAAAGAATTTAAAGAGTATGATCCACCAGTATTATATCATGGCATGAAACGCATGAAAGATGTTTATGTGGAAATGCGGGATGGGGTGAAAATCTGTATAGACATTAATTTGCCAGATGAGGAAGGCTCATTCCCGGCGTTACTGTCTATGGGACAGCATAACAAAGATCTGATGGATGCAGAATATACAGCATCTATGCCGCCTCAGCCAAGCTGGTCACATTTTTGGTTTGGAAATATAGAATGCGGTGATACAAAATATCTGACATCACGTGGATATGCGCATGTAATTGCACAGGCACGCGGAACCGGTAAATCCGGAGAGGGCATGGCAATGGCACCAAATGTGTTTGACCACTATGATCTGATTGAATGGATGGCTGCACAGGACTGGTGTGACGGAAACATTGGCATGACAGGTTTATCAAATTATGGTGCACATCAGCTTATTGCTGCTTCACAGCAACCACCGCATCTGAAAGCAATTTTTCCACAGGATCCGGGGTGGTGTTATGGATTTTTCCGTGAGATGAATCTGGGTGGTGTGATGAATTCACTGTTTTATCATTTGGATCCGATGGGATGTGATCATATGTCTGTCGGTGCACCGGAACCGCTTCCAGAAGAACATGAAGAATTATATCGGAAAGCAATGGAAAATCCGGATTATCGGATGTATAAGAATTTTTATAACTGGCTGACTTTAAAAGGTCAGAAAAATCCATTTGGTCTGACAATGCCATTTTTACTTCATCCGTATGATACACCGGAAATGTTTGAAGAAATGTCCAAAAAGAAAATTGACAGTATTAAGATTCCGGTATATACGGGATCAGGACAGTATGCGATTGATTATCATTTTCATTGGCAGGGAGCGCAGCATTGGTGGAAAGAATTACATGATGTACCGAAAAAGTTGATGTTGACAGGTCCGGCGCATCAGGAGCGCCCATATCATATTAAATATATGCACAGTGAGATGCTTAAATGGTATGATTATTGGCTAAAAGGAATTGATACAGGTATCATGGATGAACCACCGGTTCGCTACTGGGTAACAGGAGAGAATAAATGGCGTTATGCAGATAACTGGCCGATTCCGGAGACACAGTACACACCATTTTATTTTGACAGCTGGGAACGTCTGCGCCAGGAACCGATTGATCCGGATGCGTTTGATGGAGCTGATATTCCGGATGCGTTTGTTCAGGTTCCACCAACGATTACCAATAAAATAGAAAAGGTTCGCTATATGACGGATCCGCTTCCGGAAGATGTTACGATTGCAGGGCCTATTTCGGCAACATTCTGGGCTTCACTGGACAGTGATGATACAAACTGGTTTGTTACTTTAAAAGATCTGGGTCCGGATTACTCTGACAGAACCGGTCGTCCGGGAGAGGGAGAAATCAAGGAACTTCCGGAAAAATATCTTACCAAAGGAATGTTACGTGCATCTTTAAGAGAACTAGATCCGGAGAAATCGACATCGGCTGTTCCATGGCATAAATTGACAAAGGAATCCGAGAAAAAAGTTGTGCCAGGAGAGATTAATGAGTACAATGTCGAGGTAATGTCTGTCTGTCATACATTTAAAGCACATCACAGAATCTGTGTGGAAATATCCTGTCTGGATTTACCGTCAGGAGCTAACTGTGTGGCAGATACAGAGTATATCCCATATCATATTTGCAGAAATGCGACAGTATTGCATAAAATTTACAGAGATGGAGAGCATCCATCACATATTTTACTGCCAGTTATTCCAAATAAATAAGAATAGTGGCTTAAAATTAATGCTTATCCGAACATCCAAATAATACACAAAACCAAAGAGAGGAACAATATCAAAAAGTAAATGATATTGTTCCTGTTTTTGCTGACATTATTCCTGAAAATAAGCATACTATAAATATATAAGCAGGAAAATAAATGATCGAATTGAAGGTATTTGATTTTAGTCAGTACAAATTAAAGAAATAATCCTGGAGGTGACAGACTATGTCAGAAATGATTTCTATAAAAGAGGCAGCAGAGCGTTGGAAGCTGACTGTGCGAAGAGTATCTACACTTTGTAAAGAGGGAAAAGTAGAAGGAGCCATAAAACAGAAAAATCGTTGGATGATGCAAAAAAACCTGTAGACGGTCGAATAAAAACAGGTATTTATTGTAAGACAACCTATCTGGCACAAGAACAGCAGCTACCATTGCCAATTGGTGTATCAGATTACCGTCTGGCCTCCACGGAATATTATTATATTGATAAAACCATGATGATCAAAGAGTTTATCGATGAACGTCCACTGGTTACGCTATTTACGCGTCCCCGCCGTTTTGGAAAAACGTTGAACATGGATATGCTCCGTACCTTTTTTGAAAAGACCGATGAGGATACATCCATTTATTTTGAAAATAAAAAAATCTGGTCATGCGGACAGAAATACCGGGATTATCAGGGCAAATATCCAGTAATTTTTCTGACATTCAAGGATGTGAAATTTGATACCTGGGAGGAAACGTTTGAGTCCGTACGGGATATTCTTGCAAAAGAGACACAGTGTCATGAAGAACTTCTTACCAGTGAAAAATGTGATAAATATGATAGGCAGAAATATGAAGATCTTGCATCTGGAAATGTAAATGAAGTGCGTCTTTCGGCAGCGTTGCAGGATCTTTCGGATATGCTGCATCGTCATTATGGAGTTGCGCCGATCATTATTATTGATGAGTATGATACACCGATTCAGCAGGGGTATATGAAAGGGTATTACGAGCATATTATCCGTTTTATGAGAAACCTGTTTTCCGGTGGATTTAAAGACAACAAGCATCTTTCCTTTGGTTTCCTGACAGGTATGTGCGTGGAGAAAGAATGTATTTATGATGGAATGAATAACGCATATATTAATTTTGTTTTAGATAGCAAATATAGTACCTATTTTGGATTTTCATCGGATGAAGTAAAAGAAATGGAAATTTATTACGGGATGACAGATAAATATGAAGAAATTTGTCGATGGTATGGTGGTTATCGTTTTGGAAAATCGGAGATTTTTAATCCCTGGTCAGTAATAAATTATTTTAGTAATGGTTGTGAATCGAGGGTATTTTGTGAATCTTTGGGAAGTAGTAATGTGATTAGGAAAGTGGTTGGGGAAGCGGATAAGGAAATTTATGAGAGTCTGATTTCTCTGGTGAAGGGGGAATCTCTTGTAACGTATATTGATATAGGGGTAATTTATTCACATATAAAAAATGATGTTTCTACGATTCATGGCTTTTTGTTAGCGGCAGGATACTTGAAGGTATTGAAAACAATGGTGGGAGGTAATGGAAATTTACTATGCGAGATGGATTTACCTAATCGAGAAATATCAATAGTATATCAGAAAGAAATAATTATTGAAGAAACAGATGAGATTGTTGAAAGGGATGGGATATAGAAGTGCATTTTTATATAACAGGAGATACACATAAAAAGTTCGACCGGGTGGAAACTTTCTGTCTGGAGCATCATACCACGACAGAAGATATCATGATCATTCTGGGCGATTCCGGTATCAATTACTGGCTGAGTCCGAAAGATGAAAAACTAAAAGAACGCGTGGCCAGAATCCCGGTTTCATGTTTCTGTATTCATGGTAATCATGAAGGTCGCCCGTGGGAATCTCCGGCAGATTACAAACTGGTGCCATGGCATGGCGGACTTGTATACAGAGAGGAAAAGTATCCGAATATTTTGTTCGCAAAGGACGGAGAAATCTATGATTTTAACGGAAAATCTGTGATGCCGATTGGTGGTGCTGGTACGGTAAACAAGGAGTACCGTATCCGTCATGGTCTCCAGTGGTTTGCATCGGAGCAGCCGGATGACACGATTAAGCAGTTTGTGGAGCAACAGCTGGAAAAGGCTGGTTGGAAGATTGATATTATTTTTTCACATACTGTTCCAATCAAAGCGGAGCCAACCTGGGCTTTCAAGCCTCGAAAGGAACCGATTACCGTGGATAAAGGGACGGAAGAGTGGCTGCAGACGATTTATGAGCGTCTCGATTTTTCGGAATGGTTTGCCGGACACTATCACGTAGAAACAGAATCCATGGGGATTCGGATTATGTTTGAAAATTTTGATGAAATATGTATAAAGACAGATATTAATTGAATAAAAAAGAGCAGCACTGAATACGCATGTAAGATGTGAATCATTTCCGTGCTGTTTTTGCATATTTATAAGTTTCTGCATATTTGAAAAGATAAAATCACACGGAAAATCGTTTTACCAGTGTCGTGGAAATCTCGATTTTTACCGTATGCGGCAGCGGTGTTTCAATCTCCTGGATCAGCTGCCGGGCGGCGGTCTGTCCCATAAAATGTCGCGGAATCTCAATGGTTGTCAGGGCGGGATCGATGACTTTTCCTTCTGTAATATTGTCAAATCCGATGATGGCAATGTCTTCTGGGATGCTGTATCCCCGCAGTTTCAGTGCTTTGATGGCACCAATGGCAATGAGATCATTGTCTGCAAAATAGCACTCGGCCAGATGGTCTCCACGGTCAATGATCTCCAACATATCGGAAAGAGCTCCTTCAATGGAAGGAGACAATTCATGGGAGATGGATTTACCGACAGACATACCGTGTTCCCGAACGGCCCGCTGGAAGCCGTTTTTGCGTTCTGTAAAATTTTCTATCTTATAAGAGGAGCAGAGATGTCCCGGCTGTTTCCCAAGTCGGTCAATGAGATAGTTGGTCGCCAGGTATGCTCCCTGGGAATTATTGATGATGACGCTGCTGCAGCTTACTGAGTCAAAATAAGAGTCCAGCAGGATCATTGGTATATTCAGGGCAAGAAAGTCATTGCATATGGAAGCGGTGATCTCGGTTCCAAGCAAAATGATTCCAACACATCCGTTGACACGCAAATCTTCGAGGTACCGTTTGACATCGTCTGTTTTTTCGTAAATCTGAAGTGTTTTTAAGCGATATCCCTTTGCGCGGCATTCCTGTTCCATGCCATCGATCAGTTCTGAAAAAATCGGCGTATAATTTAATATCGCATTATGTGCCCGGTAAATGACGCAGTAGATATCGCCGGTTTTATTGTTTTTTAAAGCGAGTCTGGAGAAATCGTAACCGGCTTTTTCCGCTTCTTTTATGATCCGTGCGCGCGTCTGGGTGCTTACGCCGGGTTTATCATTTAATGCCATAGACACTGCAGTAGCAGACAAATTCAATTTTTTTGCAAGTTCTTTTGCTGTAATTCCCATAAAAAATCCTCCAATTCATCGCAGTCTGAGTTAAGACTTCCATTTTTGCATGTAAAGGGTAAGTATAACAAATCTATATCGGTTCTATTATTATTTCAAAATGCAATTCTTGAAAAATAAAATCCGTATAAGTTCATTGATCCTACCAGCTATTTTACTATATCATTCCCAAAAAGAAAATGGGATAAAGCAAAAATAAAGTAAATATTACTTTATTATTTATGGAAATTAAGTGCTCCGGAAGCTATATTGGTGCTAACAAAAAACAAAGAGCATAAAAAATATCAGGAGGAACAGTACGTGGATAAAATAAAGCTTGGTTATGCACCAACCAGAAGAAGCATTTTCAGTGCGCCGGATGCAAGAAAATACAGAGGTCTGATCGCAGACCGCCTGCAGGAACTTGGAATTGATTTTGTGGATATCACAGACATCAATGAGGAAGGGCTTTTGTATAACGATGAGGATATGTATAAAATTGCGGATAAATTTAAACGGGAGAAAATTGATGGCCTGTTTTTGCCACACTGCAATTTTGGAACGGAATATGAGTGCGCAAGGCTTGCGAAAGAGTTAAACGTGCCGGTATTGCTTTGGGGACCATTGGATGAGCGGCCGGAGCCGGATGGAACCAGACTGCGTGATACTCAGTGTGGGTTGTTTGCCACCGGAAAAGTGTTGAGAAGATTCGGCATCAAGTTTACCTATCTGACCAACTGCCGATTAAGTGATCCGGTATTTGAACGGGGACTTCGGGATTTTATGGCAGTCTGTAATGTGGTAAAGACTTTCCACAATATCCGTATTTTGCAGATTTCAACGAGACCCTTTGATTTCTGGACAACGATGTGCAATGAGGGTGAACTGCTGGAGAAATTTAATATACAGATTTCTCCGATCCCGATGCCGGAGCTGACGGATGAAGTGAAGGCTGCAAAAGAGGAAAAGACGGAAGTGGAAACGGTGATGCAGTACTGCCGGGAACACATGGAAATCTTTATCAAAGAAAAGGAACTGGAGAATGTAGCAGCCTTAAAAGTAGCCATGAAACGGCTGGCAAAAAAGTATGGATGCGGAGCAATCGCTATTCAGTGCTGGAATCAGCTGCAGAAAGAACTGGGGGTAATGCCATGTGCGGCCAATGCACTTTTAAATGATGAGGGAATTCCGGTTGTCTGTGAGACAGATATTCACGGTGCAATCACCGCCCTTATGGTGGAAGCAGCAGGAATGGGTGAAACAAGAAGCTTTTTTGCAGACTGGACGATCCGTCATCCGGATGTGGAAAATGGAGAACTTTTACAGCATTGCGGTCCGTGGCCAATCTCCATTGCAAAAGAGAAAGCAAAACTGACCTACCCACTGGCCTTCGATTATCCGGGCAGTATCACGGCGGAGGCAAAGCACGGGGAGGTATCGCTGGTCCGTTTTGACGGGGACAACGGAGAATATTCCCTGCTGCTTGGAAATGCGAAAGGAATTGACGGACCGAAGGGAATGGGTACCTATCTCTGGGTAGAAGTTCAGAATATCAAACGTCTGGAGGCAAAAATTGTGGAAGGCCCATATATTCACCACTGTGTCGGCATTCACAAAAATGTTGTTCCGGTGCTGTATGAGGCATGCAAGTACATCGGAATCACACCGGATTTCTATGATCCGATCGAAGAGGATGTCAAAGCATATTTGAGAGGCGAGAATTAGCAGAGAAAGGAGTTTCTTATGAAAGTGAAAGAACATGAATTGAGCAGATTGGCATACGATCTCAGAAAAGATGTGGTAAATATGATCATGGCCGGAAATGGCGGACATATCGGCGGGGATATGAGTGTGATGGAGACGCTGGTCACCCTGTATTTTGACCAGATGCATATTTCTGCGGAAAATATGACAGATCCGAATCGTGATTATTTTGTCCTGAGCAAAGGCCATGCGGTGGAAGCTTATTATGCAGTACTGGCCAAAAAAGGATTTCTGGATATTAATGAAGTAATCCAGCAATTCAGCCAGTTTGGTTCTGCATATATCGGACATCCGAACAATCAACTGCCGGGGATTGAGATGAATTCCGGTTCTCTCGGACATGGACTTCCTGTCTGTGTGGGAATGGCACTTGCTGCAAAAATGGATGACAGGGCAAGCCGGGTATATACCGTGATGGGAGACGGTGAGCTGGCGGAAGGATCGATATGGGAAGCTGCCATGGCGTCGCATCAGTATAAGTTGGATAATCTCTGTGCGGTGGTGGACAGAAACCATCTGCAGATTTCAGGAAATACGGAAGATGTGATGGGACATGAGGATCTTCATGAACGGTTTCGCAGCTTTGGCTGGCATGTGATCGATGTGGTGAATGGAAATAGTGTCAGTGAATTACATGTTGCATTTGAGGAGGCAAAAAGTACAAAAGGACAGCCCACTGTTCTGATCGCAAATACCGTAAAAGGAAAAGGTTCCTCTGTGATGGAAGACAAAGTTTCCTGGCATCATCATGTGCCTTCCAAAGAAGAATATGAACAGATCATGAAGGATTTTGAGGAACGAAAGGAGATGCTGTAACATGAATAAGATACCAAACCGAAAAGCAATCTGTGATGTATTGATGAAAGAAGCAGAGAAAGACAGAAATATCGTGGTACTCTGCAGTGACTCGAGAGGATCGGCATCTCTGGCTCCTTTTGCGGCTGCGTTTCCGGAGCAGTTTGTGGAAATGGGAATCGCAGAGCAGGATCTGGTCAGTGTGGCAGCAGGACTTGCACACTGTGGAAAAAAGGCTTTTGCGGCATCTCCAGCCTGCTTTTTATCTACGAGAAGTTATGAGCAGTGTAAGATCGATGTGGCATATTCCAACACGAATGTAAAACTGATCGGTATCAGTGGAGGTATCAGTTACGGAGCATTGGGAATGAGCCATCACTCCGCACAGGACATTGCGGCATTATCTGCCATTCCAAACATGCGGGTGTATCTGCCAAGTGACCGTTTTCAGACGGCAAAATTGATAGAGGCATTGCTGCAGGATGAACTTCCGGCATATATTCGTGTGGGAAGAAATCCGGTGGAAGATATTTACAGTGAAAAAGACTGTCCGTTTGAAATGAACCGGGCCACTAGGATCGGAGCGGGCAAAGACGTGCTGATCGTGGCCTGTGGGGAGATGGTTCGCCCGTCCATAGAAGCTGCGAAACTTTTGGAAAACGAGGGAATTCATGCAACGGTACTGGATATGTACTGCGTGAAACCATTGGATGAGGCAGCCGTGATCGAGGCGGCAAAGGAAGCAAAACTGGTAGTGACCGTGGAGGAACATGCGCCTTACGGCGGCCTAGGTTCCATGGTGAGTCAGGTAGTGGGAAGAGAATGCCCACGTAAAGTAGTATCGATTTCACTTCCGGATGCGCCGGTGATCACGGGAACTTCCAGTCAGGTATTTGATTATTACGGAATGAACGCAGAAGGCATTGCTGACACTGTGAAACGGAATCTGTAGGGAGCGCTGCATATGGAGAAAAAGTATGTACTTGCCATCGATCAGAGTACCCAGGGAACGAAAGCGATTCTTTTTGATACGAAAGGTCATCTTGTGTGCAGACAGGATCTGCCACACACACAGTGGATCAATGAAAAAGGCTGGGTATCCCATGATCTGACAGAAATTTATCAGAATACGATCCAGGCAGTAAAAAATGTGGTAGAAGCATCTAGTATTTCAAAAGAAGAAATCGCCTGCATTGGTATCAGTAATCAGCGGGAAACCTCTGCGGCATGGAAGAAAGAGACCGGGGAACCACTTGCTGATGCCATTGTGTGGCAATGCGCCCGGGCAGAAGAAATCTGCGCTCAGATCAGAGCACAGGGGGTGGCGGAGCAGATCAGGGAAAAAACAGGCCTGAACCTGTCTCCCTATTTCCCGGCATCCAAATATGCCTGGCTTCAGGAACAGGTGGAGGCAGTAAAAAAGGCGAAAGAGGCAGGAAATCTATGTCTTGGAACCATTGATACCTGGCTGCTTTACAAACTGACAAAGGGTGCCGTGTACGCGACGGATTATTCCAATGCATCGAGAACCCAGTTGTTTAATATTCATACGCTGGAATGGGACAGAGAAATCTGTGGCTGGTTTGACATTGATACAGAGAATCTGCCGAAGGTCTGTGATTCCAGTTTTTCTTACGGATATACGGATTTTGAAGGGTATCTGGAACAGCCGATACCGATCACCGGAGTGATCGGTGATTCCCAGAGGGCTTTGTTTGGTCAGGGATGTGTGGAAAAAGGCATGGTGAAGGCAACTTATGGCACAGGTTCTTCTGTCATGATGAACATCGGAAAAAAAGCAGTTTTATCAGAATCCGGGCTTGTTACGTCACTGGCCTGGGGACTGCATGGTAAAGTATCCTATGTGCTGGAAGGAAATATTAACTATACCGGAGCAGTCATTACCTGGTTGAAGGAAGAAATCGGTCTGATTACTTCGCCGGGAGAGACACAGGAGCTGGCCGAAGCGGCAAATCCCAAGGATCAGACGTATCTGGTTCCAGCGTTTTCGGGCCTTGGTGCACCTTATTGGAAACCGGAGGCAAAAGCAATCCTTTTTGGTATGAGCCGTACCACAGGAAAACGGGAAATCGTAAAGGCGGCACTGGAATCCATCGCATACCAGATCACAGATGTGGTGGAAATGATGAAAGCAGAAGATGGAGTGACGGTAAGAGGACTGTGTGTGGATGGCGGACCGACGAAAAATGAGTATCTGATGAGATTTCAGAGCAGTATGTTGCAGACACCTGTGTGTCTGCCAGACTGTGAGGAATCTTCCGCCCTTGGTGCAGCTCTTATGGCGGGAATCACGTATGGATTGTATACCATGGAGCTGCTGACGCATCACTCTGCCAGACAGCAGTTTCAGCCGGCTATGATGGAAGATGAAAGAAATGAGAAGTATGCCGGCTGGAAAGCTGCGGTAGAAAAAGTATTGTAATAACAGGTGAAAACTAAGACACAAGTTTTACCTCAAATAACGTAATTCCATGAGCGGAAATTGTGGCATCCAAAGTCAACAGAGAGGTGTCATGTTTCCGCTCATAGTGCATAAATGGATGGGAATTCCGTTTCAGCATGTCGACCATTTCCTGTGACAGTTGCTGCGGTTTTCCCATCAGAAGCCAGATATCATAAAAAGTACCGTGCTTTCGGTCAAAGGTGTAGGTTTTTATCGTGTAGGAGCCCTGCTTTACATGAAAAACACCATGAAAGTGGATCGGTACCGTGTTCCGAAATATCTGATAACGGCGGTCCGGGGTGATGTAACTCAAAATCTGATCCTTCGGTAACTTGTCATATTCTGCCATGTTGTAGACCAGCACATGAAAGCCGCGGGAGGAGCGGGTGACAATATAGGAGTTTGCATCGCAGTCCACCACCTGCGCATCCAGTTTATGCAGCAGCGAAAAGGCGTGATAAGCCGGTTTTGGGATGCCCTGATACGTAAAAAGTCCTTCATCTCCATTAAATAAAAGGGAAGATGGACGGAACTGATCGTTGATATCTGACAGACAGGAAAAACTGAGCCCGTCGATGGTGGATATCGTCTGGATATAAGTATGCGCAATATAAGTAGCCATAAATGCAGTATCACGGATCAGATCGGAAAGATAGTACGTGATGTTCCATTCAGAGGCAATGATTGGCAAATTCTCAAATCCATGTTTTTTTGATACACGTCCCAGAAAGTAAATCAAATTGTTGATAAACTCTCGCGTGGTCAGAGACAGGTAGTTATAGGAGGTCTCCGGGTACGGGAAAATGCCATGAAAGTCATTCAGGTTATCCATGCAGGAATAGATATGGATGGCCAGATGGCTTGGCATAATGCTTTCTTTTTTGCAGAAATCCAGAAAGTCTTCATACCAGTCAATACCGTCAGGCAGGGAAAAGTTAGGTGTCCCGATGGTTAACCTGGAATCTACTTCCTGAAAAACATCCCATGTTTCTTTATACAGTTCAAAAAATTCTTCTTTGGTACCGCCCCAGTAACCATTCTTCATATTCAGGTTGGCGGTATTCCAGAAATCAAACTTCCACTGATAGATTGCCTCTCCATAAGTAGCTTTGCAGTGCAGAAGGAAGGCGCGGACCAGATCTTTCCATTTTTTCATATCTTTTGGCGGACTCACCTGCGGATGGGAACTGTAGTACAGATGGCTGTCAAAAGAGGACAGATCCGAAGGCATATATCCGATTTCCAAAAATGGGATTAGTCCCAGGGACAAAATACGATCCAGTGCACGGGACAGATCTCCGAAAAAGTACATGACAGAATCCGGAAATGGTTCGGTATACACCTGAAAATAATCACTGAAAATATCCCGGCAGTGAACGTAGGTAAAACCGGTGGTATTTTTCAGAAGTTCCAGCTGATGGTAGACGTCATCCTGCAAAATAAAGGAGAGGGAACTTATGCAGATGGAACGGATGCGACGGTCTGTGGCAATGATTTCCGGGTGTTTCATGGAAAGTTCAAGGGACAGCGGTACCGGTGTTTCTTCTTTGTATTCCGGCTGATAAATGGACTCATCTGTCCGGTTTTTCAGTTTTACATAATAGCTGTATAAAAAGCCGGCCTGCTGGATCAGGGAATCCTTTGCAGATTCAGAATCGAAATCAGCTGCACGCCGGTGTGTCTGGCGGTAGGCACTCGGAAGCTCCCCGTAATATTTTTTAAAAGAATTACAGTAGGATTTGCTGCTCTGGAAACCGTGATCCAGTGCAATGTCCAGCAGAGTCTTCTGAGAATAGATCAGATCCTGGAGCGATTGGTTGACACGGTAGCGGTTGATATAGTCCGTATATTTTTCATGAAAAACGGAAGTGAAGTAGCTGCTGAAGTACTGTGGGTGAAAGCCCAGCATGGCGCTGATGTCTTCCAGACGGAGTTTTTCCCGGTAATGTTCTTTTACGATGGTAAGAATCTGGTTGATCCGGGTGATCTCCGTGTTTGAGCGGCTATTTTGGGAAGAAGATTCTTTTTCATATTCTTTGTCGATGGACAGCAGCATGTGATTTAAGTCTGTCAGCTGTTCCAGACTGCGGTTCGGATGGTCTGACAGGGAGAGAAACAGGACGGAAGCCATGCGGTTGCAAAGCTTATCATAAAGTGTTTTGTTTTCACTGCGGGTAAGGCTGTAAGTCTCATAATGAATGCCGGATGGTTCCGGATAAAATAATTCCAGATAGCGGTCAAAAATGCGGATCTGGTAATAGGTGATGCTGTTTCCATGACATTCGATGGAGTAGGGCACCTGGGAGGGAAAGAAAAAGATATCATTTTCCTTTATTAAAATATCCTTTTCGTAAGAGCGCACATGGCATTCCCCCTGTAGCAGAATGCAGAGCTCAAAAGCATCGTTCATACGAAGCTCATTTTCTGCGGTTGTTATGATGGCGTGCTCAAAATAATTGGAATCAGAAGTAAGTAATTGGCGTTCCATACAAAAAAATCTCCTTAAATTAACGATAATTCACAAAAAACGAAAAAACAATATATTTTATGCAAATATTATAGAAAAAAACATAGAAAATGGCAACTGTAAAAAATGAGTAAACAGGAAGAAACGTAAATAAAACAAAAAAATAAGGGAGGGATAGAAAAAAGCCCTACTGTTAAAATAAACTCATCAAACAAATCGAGGAGGAAAAATTTATGAAAAGGAAATTAGTATCACTGTTTATGGTTGGAGCAATGGCAGCAGGTTTACTTGCAGGCTGTGGTTCTGCATCAGACAACAATGGGGCAGCAAATTCAGCTGCAAATGAAGCAACCGATGCGAAGGCAGATGCTTCTGATACAAAACTGGATGGCTCCTGGCCGGCAGAGACAGTAAAGATTGGTGTAGAGGTATATGACACAACCGATACAACTGTTATCGCTTACATGGATTACTTCAAGGATCTGGAAGACTACTACAATGTAGAGTTCATGTTCTCAGAGAGTATCTCAAACGCTGAGGACGAGCTTGCATTTGCAGAGTCCTGCGCATCTGCAGGCTGTGTTGGTTACATTGGCGGATATAACTGTTCCGGAGAGACAATCGTAGATAAAGTTACAGAGAACAAGATGTACTATTGGGGCTGCGAGCGTGGTCTGGATGAAAAATATGCCGATAACGAATATTACCTTGGCGGATTCCAGCCGGTTGGAAGTGATGAGAATGTAGATGCCACCAAAGGCGGCGATTACTTACTTGGCTATTCTATGGCTGAGAATCTGGCAGATCAGGGTGCAAAACACGTTGTATACTGCTCCGGTGGAGACCAGATGGGTATCCAGATGTTCATCGATCGTTTAGAAGGATTTAAAGATGGTATCGCAGCAGCACAGGCAAACGGAAGTGATATTCAGTGGGATGAAAAACAGGATTCCATCGCAGGATGGCCGGGAACTGATGATTTCGCAGCTGCTCAGTCCAATGCAATTTCAAAAGATTACGATGCAGTTGCATGCTCCTTCTCCGGGTTCGAAGTATGGGCTCAGCCACTTTCTGATGCAGGAAAAGACGATGTAAAGATTGCCGGTGTCGGTGGTGTGGACGGTTCCTTATCTGATCTGTTCGCAGACGGCGTGATCTCCATGGAGTTATATGAGTGCCCTGAGATCGTTACAGGACAGGCCTTCCCAATGATCATGAATGCAGTAACAGGACATGCGGATGTGGTAAAAGGAGACAAAGGATATCTTGCATGCGAGATTCAGAGATGGGTGATCCAGGATGCTGATACATACAATGCAATCTATGATTTCCATGATGAAGGAAATTACTATGTAACAGCGGATGACATGACAGAGATTCTCTGTGACTTCACAGACGGTGTGACACAGGATGATATCAACAACTTCTATCTGGAAAAAACATTAGAGAACTGCATGAAATAAGAGTGCTGCAAAAAGTAAATTAGATTAGTAATGTTGAGACATTCCCGGAATATCCACCGCCTCCGGTGCCTTATTCCGGGAACTTTTTCGAACATAGTCAGGAGATTTGTATGGAAAGGGAATTGCTGTTTGAAGCAAAGAAATTAACAAAACATTTTGGCCCTACGGTGGCATTGGATAACGTTGATTTTAAAGTTTACCGCGGCGAGATCACCGGTCTGATCGGTGAAAACGGTTCCGGTAAATCCACCATCACATCCATTGCAGCAGGCATGCAGCCTGCAACCAGCGGAGAAATGTTTTTTAAAGGCCAGCCGCACAAACCGTCGACCATGATTGAGGGTGCGGCCTGTGGAATTGGAATGATCGTGCAGGAGCAGGGAACCGTTTCCGGTATTTCTGTTGCGCAAAACATTTTTCTTGGAAATGAAAAGAAATTCACGAGATTCGGAATTGTAAATAAAAAAGCGATGAATGCAGAAGCAAAAAAAGCACTGGACGCCATTGGATTTGAGGGTGTGGATCCGAGTACACCGATTGATTCCCTGAATATGCAGGATCGTAAATTGGTTGAGATCGCGAAAACGGTTTATCAGCAGCCGGAAATGCTGGTAGTAGATGAGACAACCACGGCACTGTCCCAGAAAGGACGTGACATCATCTACGGCATTATGAAAAAAATGAAAGAAGAAAATAAAGCCGTTGTCTTTATTTCCCATGACCTGGAAGAACTGATGGTGACCTGCGATACCTTAACGGTACTGCGTGATGGAGAGCTCATCACCACACTTTCCAAGAAAGAGATGAATGAGGATGACATCAAGAAATATATGGTTGGCCGTGAGATGCAGGGAGATTATTATCGAAGCGATTACGGTACGCCGGTCAGTGATGAAGTGGTACTGAAGATGGAAGATGTCACTACAGGTACCGGAATGCTGATGAATTTCTCCATGGAGTTACATAAGGGTGAGATTCTTGGCATCGGCGGATTGTCTCACTGTGGTATGCATGAATTAGGCCGTGCGCTGTTCGGTGAGGAGAAAATCTTAGAAGGTAAAGTTACCGATATGAAAACCGGCGATGAGATCACTTCTCCAAGATGTGCATTGTTACACGGCTATGGATACGTATCAAAAAACCGTGATCAGGAGGCATTGGTTCTGGCGGAAAGCATCAAAGATAATATTCTGGCAGCCGGTTATGACAAACTGGAAAAAGGCATTTACCTAAGTCCGAAGGATTGCACGGATTATGTCAATAAACAGAAAGAAGCGCTTTCTATCAAATGTTATTCTATCACCCAGGACGTACAGTATCTGTCCGGTGGTAACAAGCAGAAAGTCGTATTTGGTAAATGGGTGGGTCGTGACTGTGACATCCTGATTTTGGACTGTCCGACCCGAGGCGTTGATATCGGTGTAAAAGCAGCCATGTATCAGCTGATTTACCAGATGAAGAAACAGGGAAAATCCATTGTGATTATTTCGGAGGAATTACAGGAACTGATCGGTATGAGCGACAGACTTCTGATCCTGAAAAACGGTAATCAGTCCGGCGAGTTTTTCCGAAGTGAAGATCTCAGTGAAAATGAGATCATCAATGTCATGATATAAGGAGAGGGCTATGAATCAGAAAGAAAATAAAAAAGATTATGCGAAAATTATTGGCAACCTTGCTCCATATATTGGCCTCGTTGCAGTTATCATTTTGTTCGAAGCACTAACAGGCGGAGCATTGCTTTCTTCCGGAAATGTCCAGGCACTGATCAATTCCGTCATTGTAACGGCTCTGGCAGCGCTGGGTGCAGTATTTGTATTCGGAAGCGGTTATTTTGATATGTCCCTGGGCGGATGTATCTGTTTTTCCGCGGCAGTTGGTGCCCTGGTTTGTGTCAAAACCGGAAGCCTTGTACTTGGTACCATTGCAATTGTGGCAGTGGCTATCGCTTTCGGCCTGGTAAAAGGTATTTTTGCAGCAACCGTAAACGTTCCGTTTTTCATTTTTACCATTGTACTTGGTTCGGTACTGTCTTCCGTAGTATTAGTTATCATTGGAAACAAATCCAGTATCAAACTTGTAGATGCCGGCAAAGAAATATTTAATCCGACGACTACACAGATGACCATTATTAATGTAATCTGTATTGTTGCATTCCTGATTGCCTGCATTTTTATCTTTAATTTCACCTCCATGGGTATCCGCGTGAAAAACCTTGGTGGAAATAAGATTTCAGCCAGACAGTCCGGTATTGATATCAGAAAAACAACCATTGCAAGTTTCCTGATCTCAGCTGTAGGTGTTGCCATTGCAGCTTTCCTGCTTGTACTGCGTACCCGTTCCATCAGCGGAACCACTGCAGGTTCCGTTGGTAATGATGTCATGATCGCTCTGGTACTTGGCGGTATGCCGCTTTCCGGTGGACCGAGAAGTAAAGTAAGCGCTGGTATCCTCGGTGCAGCTACCATCACTGTATTAAACAGTGGTCTGACGATCATGGGACTGTCCACCGGACAGGTTCAGATCTGCCGTGGTATCGTGTTTATCGTTGTTGTATTTATCTCCAGCTTTAGTTACCGAACAAAGCTGCTGCCACGATAGGAGGGGATGAAAATGGCAAAAAAAATAGGAAAAAATATTATCATGACTATCATGATACCAGTGATCATGTTCGTGTTCTTCTATGCGTTATGTGCAGTGACCGGAAAAGGACCGTTTGGTACCGCAGCTGATTTTCAGTACATCCTTTATACTTCCGTATATTCCGGATTATTTGCGTTAGCACTGGGAATCAACATTACAAGCGGACGTTTTGATTTCGCCCTTGGTGCAACTATGATCCTGGCCATCATCATTGGTGGAAATTTTGCAAAAAATCATCACATGGGAGCAGCAGGACTGCTGATCGTCACCGTACTTGTCGGTATGATCATCGGACTGGCTTCCGGTATCATTTATGTGTCACTGAAACTGCCGCCAATGGTATCTTCCCTTGGTCTGGCGATTGTATACGAAGCCATTGCATTTATGCTGAATCGTGCAAAAGGTATCAAATTAGTTGGAAAATCTCACATGCTGGTATTTGCAAAAATGCCGGGTGCGCTGATCCTGATCATTGTGGTACTGGCGGTGCTGGTCATTTTGTGGGATCATTCCAAGTTCGGATATAACCGTGCGGCTCTTGCTTCCGGTCAGAAGATTGCAACGGATGTAGGTATCAATGAGAAAAAGAATGCACTGATCTGTTATATTATCGCAGGCGCGTTGCTGGGACTTGCAGGTGTTGTCTATATCAGTAAATTTGGCTCCGTTTCCCAGGAGACAGGACTGGGAAGTTCTACATACTTTATGACAGCATTCCTTCCGTTCTTCATCGGTGGAGCCATTGCAAAATACAGTTCTCATCCAATCGGTATTTATATGGGAGCTATTTCACAGGCAATCCTTGTATCCGGTCTGGCAAAACTGGGTGCATCTTCTTCGGTACAGACCGTGATCAACGGTATCGTTGTTATGGCATTCCTGATCTACACCGCAAACAGTTACAAATTTGTGGAAGTGAAGATGTTTAAGGAAAAATTAGAGCAGGCGAAACAGACCAGACAGCAGACCGCAAAATAAATAATCAGATGTGAGTAATAAAATCAACAGGTAGAGTAAAGGACAGATACATGAAATTAAATGACATTAATATAAGAGATCCTTACATTATAAAAGCAGAAGGAAAATACTATATGTATGGCACAAGAAGTGCCACAACCTGGAGTTACGGGGATGGATTCGACTGCTATATCAGTGAGGATCTGGAAAACTGGGAAGGTCCGAAGGAAATATTTCACCGGCCGGAAGGATTCTTCGCAGACAAGCAGTACTGGGCACCGGAATGTGTGGAAAAAGACGGATATTACTATCTGGTAGCGACACTTGGTTCTGACAAAGACCCTATTGGATGCTATGCACTGCGCAGCACAAAGCCGGACGGACCATTTGAACCGTACAGCAAACGGCTGACACCAGAAGGAGTGAAATGTCTGGATGGAACTGTATATACAGATCCGGAAGGAACATCGTGGCTGGTATATTCCCGTTCTTTTGAAAATGGATGCCGTGGATACATGGACTGCATTCAGCTGGCTTCTGATCTCAGCCACAGCATCGGAGAAGCATTTACGTTATTTGATGCGGCAGAAGCAAAATGGGTCGTTCCGTTTCCTTATGCCAAAGAAGAATTTGGAGTAGATGGAGATGTTTATTTCACGGATGGACCGTGCCTGCAGATCATGGAAGATAGCAAACTGTATATGACATGGTCAAGCTGGGGTACGCAGAATGAGTACGCGGTAGGTGTGGCCGTATCTGACAACGGTTCTCTGAAAGGTCCATGGAGACAGGTTGACGAAGCCATGTTCCCGGTGGATGGCGGACACGGCATGTTTTTCACAGATTATGACGGAAAAATGTATTTTACTCTGCATTATCCAAATGAGAAACTTCATGAACACCCGGTATTTTATCCGGTAACCGTAAAGGACGGAAACCTGGTTTTGGTTAAATAATCGTTAATAAGGAAAAAACCGTTCTGACTTCTCCAAATGAAATCAGAGCGGATTTATAAAAAGAAAGCTGCAATAAGCCAACATTTTTTCATGACGTTTTGTGCCTTGAGCAGCGCGAAAGGAATGGATATAAGTGAGAAAAAGTATTTATCTGGTTCCGCCTGAGAAGCGAGTACGCCTGTTTATCGACACGGATGCAAACTGTGAGGCTGATGACCAGTATGCGATTCTGCATGCATTGATGACGCAAAAAGCAGTGGTAAAAGGAGTGATCGCGGAACATTATGGAGCCAAGATGCCGGAGGAAATGAAAAAGAGCTATCAGGAGATTATGAAGATTTTTATGATGGGCGGCTTTGATCCGGGGGTTGTGTACAAGGGGGCGGAAGCACCTTTGCAGAATGAAGAGACAGCAGGTGAGGGAGCGGGTATTTCAGCCCTGATCGAGGAAGCAATGAAAGAGGAGAAACGTCCATTGTTTGTCATCTGTCAGGGAGCACTGACCAATATCGCATCCGCCATCCTGAAACAGCCGGAAATCTGTGAACGGATGCTACTTGTAATCATTGGAGGGACCAACTATCCGGTGGGCGGATATGAGTTTAATACCATGAATGATCCGGCAGCTTTTAACGTTGTGATGAAAAGTAAGGTTCCCTGCTGGATAATTCCGGAGGAAGTATACAGTACGATGCAGGTCGGTATGGCAGAACTGGTGGAAAAAGTGATGGACCGGGATCAGATCGGACGGTATCTGGTACAGAGAACCATGGAGATGGCTTCTGTCATGTGCAAAGTTGTGCCGGATTATTCTGCTCAGGCGCCATTCGAATATGCCCTGGGATTTCCGAACGGAGAGAGCTGGTGCCTGGGAGATTCCTGCGGAATCGGTGTGCTGATCAGCCACAATTCCGGGCAGTACAAAGAGGTAAAGGCTCCTTATGTAAAAGAAGATGGAACCTATGAAATAAAGGAACAGGTAAAGACTGTTCGCTGGTATCAGAGCATAAACAGTCGCTTTATTTTGGAAGACTTTTTTGCAAAGATTGAATATTACTTTGGGTAAAGAAGGGGCATAGTATGCAGAGAGAAAATTGGAACAGAGACTGGTATTTCTGGAAAGTAAATGATTCCTTTGCCATCGGAAACGGCATACCGGAATCGGCATGTATGGTGAATGTGCCACATGATGCAATGATCGGAGAAAAACCGTTTGCGGAGAGCCAAAATGTGAATAATACCGGCTTTCGTGACAGCAGTGTTTATAAATATGCAAAAAAATTAATGGTGCCTTCAGAAGAAAAAGACAAATTGATTTTCCTGAAATTTGAGGGTGTATATATGGGAGCAACCGTTTATGTAAACGGTCAGGCTGCTGGCAGAAATATGTTTGGATACAGCACCTTTTATGTGGATCTTACGCCGCTTTTAAAATATAATGCGGAAAATCTGATTATGGTATCTGTCCGCGGAGCCATGAAAAACAGCCGCTGGTATTCCGGCGCCGGTATTTACCGGGATGTGACTTTACTGAAATCAGACAGATGCCGCATCAAAGAGGACAGTGTGCAGCTGACGACACTGGAAGCGGATCAGGAGATGGCCGTTTTGATGTTACGTGGCCAGATTACAAATCAGCATGCACAGAATATGAATATACGCGTTTCCTATGAAATCACGGATAAGGAAGGAAACTGTGTGGCAAAGGCTTCGTTCCGGCAGTTTGTGAAAGAACAGTCTGATGTTTCTTTCCAGAGAAGGGCAGCGGTGGAGCTTCCATATCTGTGGAGCAGTGAGACACCGGATCTGTATCAGTGCAGCGTTTCCCTATATGAAATGCTGCCGGAGGGAGAAGTGCTGCTAGATACGCAGGAGACAGCGTTTGGTATTCGCACGATCGTGGCAGATACAAAGCGTGGATTCCGTGTCAATGGAAAAACAGTAAAACTGCGTGGCGCCTGCATCCATCACGACAGCGGACTGCTTGGCAGTGCCACTTATGAGACGGCGCAGTACCGACAGATTGCGAAATTGAAACAGGCAGGATTCAATGCCATCCGCATGGCACATCATCCAATCGGTGAGGCGTTATTAAGAGCCTGTGATCATCTGGGAATGTATGTGATGGAAGAAACCTTTGATATGTGGCAGTCCTGCAAGTCAGATTTTGACTATGGTATGTTTTTTGAAGATCAGTGGCGCAATGATGTGGCGCTGATGGTTCAGAAAGATTATAATCATCCGTCCGTTGTGATGTATTCCGTTGGTAATGAAATTCCGGAATTTGGCACAGATGCAGGTGCTGGATTCTGTGCGGAAATCAGTGATTATATCCGTTCCATGGACGATACGAGACTGCTGACCTGCGGCATTAACGGTATTTTTATAACTGGAGATCATTTGGATGAGATTGTGACTGAGATATTAAAAGACTCTGATATCAAACCTTCCGGAACGGTTAACGACTATTTGACGGTTATGGACAACTATATGCCGGAACTGGTGGCACATCCTGTGGTAGATGAAAATATTGATAAAATCTGTGCGCTGTTGGATGTGGCAGGCTACAACTATATGACTTCTAGATACGAAGCAGATGCTGTAAACTATCCGGATCGTGTCATGGTGGGAAGTGAGACTTATCCGCCACAGATTGCGAAAAACTGGGAAATCATCAAGCGGACAGACAGCGTGATTGGTGATTTCACCTGGACCGGCTGGGATTATATGGGAGAATCCGGAATCGGTTTGCCGGCATATCACTTTGGAGAAGGTGGTTTTTCGGCACAGTTCCCGGCAACGCTGGCCTATGTCGGTGATATTGACATTACCGGTTTTCGAAGACCGATGTCTTACTATAGGGAGCTTGTTTTTGAACAGACAAAGACACCGTATATTGCCGTTCAGAATCCGCAGCATTACGGGGAAAAACCAATGCTGACCCCATGGATCCTCGGGGATCTGACTGCATCCTGGACCTGGCCGGAATGCGAGGACAAACCAGTGATCGTGGAAGTGTACAGCGCAGGAGATGAGGTAGAACTGATCTGCAATGGTGTGTTACTGGGACGTCAGCCGGCTGGAGAAGCAAATCAATATCGTGCATATTTTGAGACAACATATCAGCCGGGCACACTGCTTGCAGTATCTTATGAAAAGGGTGCGGAGATCGGTCGTCGTGAATTAAAGACAGTGACAGGTGATACAGTTTTACAGGTCTGCGTGGAAGATATGAAGGATTATGTTCCGGAGCAGACAACAGAAAAAGGAATTTTACAATATATTTTTCTTTCAATCGTAGATACAGAAGGCACTTTGGATTATAATAAACGTGAAAAGCTTAAAGCGGAGATTTCCGGTGTGGCAGAGTGGATGGTTTGCGGAAATGCAGATCCGAGATCTCTGCAGGTGCCGCCTGAACCGGAGTTTGAAACTTTTGAGGGAAAAGCTCAGATCATTGTACGCAAAAAGAATGCCAGAGAGCCGGTAACATTAACCATATATCGGTTGAGCAATGACTCAGTCCAAACGGTGACATTTTAAGTGAATGAGAGAGGTCCTGCTGCTTTTATTGTATGGAATGATAAGCGGTGGGACAGCTCTGTTTTCGGAAGGAGAAAAACAATGCAGAATATTCCAAATGTAAAAATCGGAGTGGTAACAGTATCTCGTAACTGCTTCCCGGAAAGTTTATCTGTAAATCGCAGAAAAGCGTTGATGGAAGCATATACAAAAAAATATGGTACGGAACATATTTATGAATGTCCGGTCTGTATCGTAGAAAGTGAGATTCATATGGTGCAGGCCTTAGAGGACATCAAAAAAGTAGGCTGTAATGCGTTGTGCGTATATCTTGGAAACTTCGGACCGGAAATTTCAGAGACCTTGCTGGCAAAGCATTTTGACGGACCGAAAATGTTTATTGCGGCGGCAGAAGAGTCCGGGGATTCCCTGCTGGATGGAAGAGGCGACGCTTATTGTGGAATGCTCAACGCTTCTTACAACCTGCAGCTTCGTAATATCAAAGCATACATTCCGGAATATCCGGTGGGAGATGCAGAGGACTGCGCAGAAATGATCCATGAATTTGAACCAATCGCTCGTGCGGTGATTGCGCTCTCTGATTTGAAGATTATTTCCTTTGGACCGAGACCGATGAACTTCCTGGCATGTAATGCGCCGATCAAACAGCTTTATAATCTAGGTGTTGAGGTTGAAGAAAATTCAGAGCTGGATTTGTTTGAAGCCTTTAATCAGCATGCAGGAGATGCGCGGATTCCGGCAGTTGTTGCTGAGATGGAAGCAGAACTGGGTGCAGGAAATAAAAAACCGGAGATCCTTGAAAAACTGGCACAGTATGAACTGACTTTAAAAGACTGGGTGCGTGACCACAAAGGATACAGTAAATATGTGGCCATTGCAGGAAAATGCTGGCCTGCTTTCCAGACACAGTTTGGATTTGTGCCATGTTATGTAAATTCCAGATTGACCGGAGAGGGCATTCCTGTTTCCTGTGAAGTTGATATTTACGGATGTCTGTCCGAGTTTATCGGAACGGTGGTGTCAGAGGATGTGGTGACCCTTCTTGATATTAACAACTCTGTTCCAAAAGATATGTACAATAAGGAAATCAAAGACAAGACAGATTATATGCTGCAGGATACATTTATGGGATTCCATTGTGGAAATACAAGTTCCAAAAAGTTGGCATTCTGTGAGATGAAATATCAGAAGATCATGGCAAGAGCACTTCCAATCGAGGTGACAAACGGAACCCTTGAGGGAGACATTGCGCCGGGTGATATCACATTCTATAGACTGCAGTCCACAGCTGACAATAAGCTTCGGGCATATATCGCACAGGGCGAAGTATTGGATGTACGCACAAAATCCTTCGGTGCCATCGGTGTATTTGCAATTCCGGAAATGGGACGTTTCTATCGTCACTGGCTGATTGAAAAAGGATTTCCGCATCATGGAGCGGTTGCCTTTGGTCATTATGGAAAAGCATTATTCGAAGTGTTCAAATATATCGGTGTGGATGTAAATGAGATTGGCTATAATCAACCGGCGGGCGTCAGATATCCTACAGAAAATCCATTCAGATAGAGAGGCTTTGTATGTATTATATTGGAATTGACCTTGGAACGTCAGCAGTAAAGCTGCTGCTTATGGACAGCAACGGAGAAATAAAAAATATTGTATCAAAGGAATATCCGCTGTATTTCCCGCATCCGGGCTGGTCAGAACAGAATCCGGTAGACTGGTGGAAGCAGGCAATGGCCGGATTAAAGGAGCTCCTTGCGGAGTTTGACAAGACAAAGGTGGCAGGGATTAGCTTCGGTGGACAAATGCACGGATTGGTCACACTGGATGAAAATGACCATGTGATTCGGCCGGGGATTCTCTGGAATGACGGCCGCACAGGCGCAGAGACGGAGTATCTGAATATAGTGATTGGAAAAGAGAAACTTTCGGAGTATACGGCAAATATCGCATTTGCGGGTTTCACTGCACCGAAAATTCTCTGGATGCAGAAACAGGAACCGGAGCTTTGGAAGAAAACAGCGAAGATTATGCTTCCGAAGGATTATCTGGCTTATCAGTTTTCCGGAAGTTTCTGCACCGATTATTCGGATGCATCAGGAATGCTGCTTTTGGATGTGAAAAACAAATGCTGGTCTGAACAAATGCTGGAGATTTGTGGCGTAAAGGAATTCCAGCTTCCGAAGCTTTATGAGAGTTATGAAGTTGTGGGAACCATAAAACCAGAGCTTGCAAAAGAACTTGGCGTATCAGAAAATGTGAAAATTGTTGCCGGTGCAGGGGACAATGCAGCGGCAGCTGTTGGAACCGGAACGGTGGGAGCAGGAAAATGCAATATTTCCCTTGGCACATCAGGAACGATTTTTATTTCCAGTGATCATTTTACCGTTGATCCGGTGAATGCATTGCATTCTTTTGATCATGCAGATGGCGGATATCATTTGATGGGCTGTATGTTATCCGCCGCAAGCTGCAACAAATGGTGGATGGATGAAATTTTACAGACAAAAGATTACGCCGGGGAACAGACTGGTATTTCAAAACTTGGTGAAAATCAGGTGTTTTATCTGCCTTATCTGATGGGAGAGCGTTCTCCACATAACGATCCGGATGCAAGGGCAATGTTTCTCGGAATGTCCATGAATACGATGCGTCAGGATATGACTCAGGCTGTGTTAGAAGGCGTTGCTTTTGGACTGCGTGATTCACTGGAAGTGGCAAGAAGCCAGGGCATTGAGGTGCAATGTTCAAAAATCTGCGGTGGTGGAGCCAAGAGTCCATTATGGCAAAAAATCATTGCTAATGTGATGAATCTAACACTTGAGATTCCGAAAAATGAAGAAGAGCCGGGACTTGGAGCCGCAATGCTTGCTGCGGTAGGCTGCGGGGAGTATGCGTCTGCGGCAGAGGCCTGCGAGAAGCTGGTGAAGACGAAGGCAGTCATTGCGCCAGATCCGGTGCTTGTGGAAAAATACGAAGAACGTTATCAGAAATTTAAGAAACTTTATCCGGCGGTGAAGGGAGTACTTGGAGAAAGTTAATCAATTTAGAATAACAAAAGAGAGCATTAAGATTGGAGAAAGTAGTGCAAGCAGATTGCAACTATTGATCTGACGATTAAAGTGACTTGTAAAAAATGGTATTTCATGCATTTGTGTTGAAATGCCATTTTTTTTGTGTAGAAATGTTAAAGTTTAGTTGGTTTGGAGAGAATGTAAGGAAAAAAATAATGTATGAGGCACAAGTATACTATAATACACATACAGTAAAAAAATGGTATTTTAAGTATATATTTTTGAGAATGTAAATAACAGGGGACTGAGCAGAATAATAGAAGTTCTGCTCAGTCTTTTTGCATATAAGAAGAAATAATAAGCAAGATGGCGCAGAGGATAGTGTGCAGGATAACAGGGGGTTAATTTTTCCTCCGCAGCATTTGCAACACTCGATCGATTCTTTGCTGTTCCGCAGGATTTAATCCCTGTCGCAGATGCTGGATGATAAAATCTGTTTCGTCTGTGGTAAACGAGAGATTCTGATTTTTGGCTTTTGCGACAAAATTCATAAGAAAAGCCATCATATCTCTGGAAGAATTTGGCTTTTCCTGATTCATGAAATTCATGAGGAAGGCTAGTTTTTCCGGGGATATGTTCTGAAAAGCCGGATTTTGTGAAAAAAAGTTCTGATCCATAAATAAGTCCTCCTGATAGTATTATTTTCAAATTGAAATAGACTACATATGCGAGATATGTATGAGCGTGATGGCAATAAAAAGAATCATTTTTACATATTCAGAATGCCTGTCACAGAGGTAATGTCGAGAAGATTTAAAATCATATCAATCTGGTCTCTTTCCTGTGGTGTACAGTATTCCCGCAGTACATTTAAAATCTGATGGGTACGTTCTGTAGGAGATTCATTGGAACAGATCCGCAACTCCTGAGCCTGCATTTCCGGAGCGGCATCAAATAACTGCATAGTGCGCTGCAGTTCGATCATTCGGACCATCATGGAGACAAATCGCTGCTGTGGCTCATAGAGGTAGGGCACAATTGCCTTTAGCATCTGAATCGGTCTGTTTTGAATCAATGTATCCAGTACAGGTGGCGTATGCTCGTTTTCATGTTCATTCATAGGAGGTATCACGTCCATATCTGATGTTTTCTATAATGTATGAAAAAAGTATGCGATTATGAGTAGAAAATTACAATCCATGAAAGGAAAGCAATAAAAGAGAAGAGTATAAATAAAACAGGCGAAAATAAGTTTATTTCATATAATAATAGAGAATTCATTGCCTGATTATGGAGGATATCGCATATGGGAAAATTAGTTTATGATGGTAAAAGTGTATATGAGATAGATGAAGACTGCCTGCGGAAAAAGGAAGAACGGGAACGGCAGAAGGAGATGGAGTGGCAGAGAAAAGAATCTGAGAAGAATAAGAACCGGAGGCGTTGACGCCTCCGGTTCTTGAGGTTTAGAAGCAGCCACAGCCGTTTCCATTGTTGTTTCCACCGTATCCGCCACAGCAGCACAGAAGCAGGATGATCCAGATTGCTTCACTGCAGCCATTTCCACCCAGGAAAGAGCCGTTGCCATTTCCACATCCGCCGCCGCAGCAGCACAAAAGTAAGATAATCCAGATAATGTTATTGCATCCGCATCCGTTGTCGTTAGAGCATCCACAGTTTGTAGCAGCTAAATCACTCATGTTGATAGCCTCCAGATTTTTATTTACAATTCATAGTATGTATGTGGCTTGTCAGTGTTTCCTGAAAAAAATGCGTATTTTTTATCATTGATTGTATTTTCTGTTTATTCGTTCTGATTTTTGTTTGTTTTTCTGTTTTTTTATAAAAAATTTTTTGCTTTAACTTGACAAAGTGAAAAAGAGAATGTATGATTGTATGCAATGAGTTTAATTGCATACAATACACATGATTGTATACAAGTATATAAGGTGAGGAGCGAATAACATGCGTAAAGTAGTAATGAATAAGCATAATAATCTGTTGCAGTTGGAAGAGCATTTTTATCAGCTGGTAGATGTAGATGAACCAAATACATTTAGAAATCTGTTCCCATATGAAGAGATTCCGAAAATTGCGTTCAATGACCGAATTGTACCGCATAATATGCCGGACGATATCTGGATCACAGATACGACATTCCGTGACGGACAGCAGTCAAGAGCTCCGTACACTACCGATCAGATTGTAACGATTTACGATTATTTGCATAAACTTGGCGGTCCAAAGGGAATTGTCCGCCAGAGTGAGTTTTTCCTGTACAGCAAAAAAGACCGTGATGCAGTTTACAAATGTATGGAACGCGGATATAAGTTTCCGGAAGTTACAAGCTGGATCAGAGCAAGCAAACAGGATTTTGAATTAGTAAAAGATATCGGACTGCGTGAGACAGGTATCCTGGTCAGCTGTTCCGATTACCATATTTTCTATAAAATGAAAATGACCAGACGTGAGGCCATGAATCATTATTTGAGTGTCATCCGTGAATGTCTGGAGACAGGTATCAGCCCACGTTGTCATTTGGAAGATATCACAAGATCTGATATTTACGGATTTGTGATTCCGTTTTGTGTGGAACTGATGAAACTGATGGATGAATACAAGATTCCGATCAAAGTGCGTGCCTGCGATACGATGGGATATGGCGTTAACTTCCCGGGTGCTGTTATTCCGCGAAGCGTACCGGGTATCATTTACGGTCTGACCACACATGCCGGTGTACCGTCTGAACTGATCGAGTGGCATGGACACAATGATTTTTATAAAGCGGTTACCAATTCTACCACAGCATGGCTGTATGGCGCCTGTGGTGTCAACTGTTCTCTGTTTGGTATCGGTGAACGTACCGGTAACACACCACTGGAGGCAATGGTATTTGAGTATGCACAGCTGAAAGGAACACTGGATGGCATGGATACTACCGTGATCACAGACCTGGTTGATTATTTTGAAAAGGATCTGGATTACACACTTCCGAGCAGAACACCGTTTGCCGGCAAGAACTTCAATGTAACAAGAGCCGGAATCCATGCAGACGGATTGCTGAAAAACGAAGAAATCTACAATATTTTTGATACAGAAAAATTCTTAAAGAGACCGGCACTGGTATCTATTTCCAATACTTCCGGTCTGGCTGGAATCGCACACTGGATCAACAGCTATTACAGACTGCCGCAGGAGCGTCATCTGGACAAAAACTCAGAATTGGTGCATAAACTGAAAGACTGGGTAGATGAGCAGTATGATGAAGGCCGTGTAACTGTTCTGACAGATAACGAGCTGGTTGTTAAAATTACAGAGTGTTGCCAGGAACTGGGTATTATTTTATAATAAGGGGGCAAAACAGGATGGGAGATAACCATTCGCTTAGTGAAAAAGTATTTCATAAACTGCAGGAAGACATTTTGTCCGGCAAATATGCAGTGGATGAGGAATTGAAGGAAAAAACGATAGGCGATGAGTTGGGGGTCAGCCGGACTCCGGTACGTGAGGCATTGCGTCAGCTGGAACTTCAGGGGCTGGTGACTATCACACCGAACAAAGGCGCACATGTGACCGGATTTTCCAAGGAAGATCTGAATGATATTTATGAGATACGATCTGTGATGGAAGGTTTGTGTGCCAAGTGGGCAGCGAAAAAAGCCACTCCGGAGCAGATTGAGGAACTGGAAGAAATTGTATACCTGACAGAGTTTCATGTGTCGAAGGGACATAGCAGTCAGGTATTTGAATTGGATAATAAGTTTCATGAGACATTATATCAGGCATCCGGAAGCAAAGTGCTGGCCGGGGTACTGACAGATTTTCATAATTATGTGCAGCGGGTACGCAAGATGACATTAAAGTCAAAGGAGCGTTCGGAAAAATCAAATGATGAGCACCGGATGATCGCACAGGCCATTCATGATCATGATCCGGAGAAAGCACAAATGCTGGCAAATCAACATATCATGAGAACCATTGAAAATATCGATCACTGTGGCTGGGATAATCTGCTGCAGGAATCAAGTGTAGAGAATCAGAAAAACGGGAAATAAGGATCGGAGGATAATTACCATGGAAAAAATTAAAATGACCACACCGTTAGTTGAAATGGATGGAGACGAAATGACCAGAATTCTCTGGCAATATATCAAAGACGAGTTATTACTTCCATTTGTAGATCTGAAGACAGAGTATTACGATCTAGGACTGGAGTACAGAAATGAAACAGACGACAAGGTAACTTTCGATTCTGCTTATGCCACACAGAAATACGGTGTAGCTGTAAAATGTGCAACTATCACACCAAATGCAGCCCGCGTAAAAGAGTATAATTTAAAAGAAATGTGGAAGAGCCCGAACGGAACCATTCGTGCGATCCTTGATGGAACAGTTTTTCGTACACCAATCAAGGTAAAAGGCATTGAGCCATGCGTAAAGAACTGGAAAAAACCGATTACCATTGCCCGTCACGCTTACGGTGATGTATACAAAGCTTCTGAGATGAAGATCCCGGGACCGGGAAAAGTTGAACTGGTTTATACTGCTGAGGACGGAACAGAGGTAAGAGAACTTGTACACAACTTTACAGGTGCAGGTGTCGTTCAGGGACAGCATAATATTTGCAAATCCATCGAGAGTTTTGCAAGAAGCTGCTTCAACTACGCACTGGATTTGAAGCAGGATCTCTGGTTTGCAACAAAAGATACGATTTCCAAAAAATACGATCATACATTCAAAGATATTTTCCAGGATATCTATGATGCAGAGTACAAAGAAAAATTTGAGGCTGCAGGCATCGAGTATTTCTACACACTGATCGATGATGCGGTTGCCCGTGTCATGAAAGCGGAAGGCGGATTTATCTGGGCCTGCAAAAACTATGACGGTGATGTTATGAGTGATATGATCTCCTCTGCATGCGGATCTCTGGCTATGATGACTTCTGTACTGGTTTCCCCAAGTGGCGTATACGAGTATGAAGCTGCACACGGAACCGTTATGAGACATTATTACAAACATCTGGCTGGCGAGGAGACATCTACCAACTCTGTAGCAACGATTTTTGCATGGACCGGTGCATTGCGCAAACGTGGAGAACTGGATCGTCTGCCGGAATTAGTAAAATTTGCAGATAATCTGGAAAAAGCTTGTATTGATACAATAGAATCTGGTAAAATGACAAAAGATTTGGCATTGATTACAGAATTAGAAAACCCGGTTGTATTGAACAGCCTTGATTTTATCAAAGCAATCCGTGAGACACTGGAGAAACTGTACGCATAAGAAGTACACAAAAAGCAGTGCTGCTTTAATCGCTGATTCTGCAAGCTGCCAAATACGAAGCATGGTTCAGAGTCAGATAGAACAGAAAGACTCAGATCTATCCGGCATAAATGGACACTGATTCGATAAAGAAAAATGAAAAACAGGAATCCTGCGGACTGCAGGATTCCATTTTTAAGGTGAGGAAGAAAATATATGATTTTAGCATGTCAAAATATCAGCAAATCATTTGGTGTGGAACCGGTGATCCGAAATGTGAGTTTTCATGTGGAAGATCAGGAAAAAGTGGCGATTGTAGGAATCAACGGTGCCGGAAAATCCACGCTGTTGAAAATTATTGTTGGGGAACTGCCGGCGGATGAAGGTACGGTGACCCTGGCAAAAGGAAAGACACTGGGGTATCTGGCACAGCATCAGGATATGGACGATGCACGGACAATCTATGAGACAGTACTGGAAGGAAAACGCCAGCTCATTGATATGGAGCAGAAAATCCGTGAACTGGAAGAAGGAATGCAGTCTGTATCAAAAGAAGAGATGGAATCTTATATGGAGAGCTACCATAAGCTGCTGCATGAGTTTGAAGCCATGGATGGTTATTCATACCGCAGTGAGGTTTCCGGTGTGTTAAAAGGTCTTGGATTTTCCGAGAATGATTTTGAGAAACATTGCAACGAACTGTCCGGTGGACAGAAGACACGTGTGTCTCTGGCGCGTCTGCTGGTGACTCATCCGGATATCATCCTGTTGGATGAGCCGACGAACCACCTGGATATCGAATCTATTCAGTGGCTGGAGACATTTCTGATGAATTACAAAGGTGCTGTTGTGATTGTTGCCCATGACCGGTATTTTCTGGATCGGATTGTCACAAAAGTAGTGGAGATCAGTATGCATAAATCTACGGTTTTTGACGGCAATTATACGGAGTATGCGAAGAAAGCAGCATTTGCCCGGGAGGAAGCACTGCGTGCCTATTACAATCAGCAGCGGGAAATCAAACATCAGGAAGCAGTTATCGAAAAATTGAAATCCTTCAATCGTGAAAAATCGATAAAGCGTGCGGAGAGTCGTGAAAAACAGCTGGCAAAAATAGATGTACTGGAAAAACCGCAGGAAGAAAAATCTGAGATGCATATGACACTGACGCCTTCTGTTATTAGCGGAAACGATGTACTGCGGGTGGAAGGTCTGTCCAAAGCTTATGATCAAAAGAAACTGTTTCAGGACATTTCTTTTGAAATCAAGCGTGGCGAACGGGTGGCTCTCATCGGTCAGAACGGAACCGGAAAAACAACGATTTTAAAAATATTAAATGAAAAAGTGGATGCAGATGCAGGTTCATTCACACTGGGAACGAATGTGAAAATCGGATATTACGACCAGGAGCAGCAGGTTCTTCATATGGAGAAGACATTGATGGAGGAGATTGCGGACGATTATCCAAAACTGACCCAGACCAGGATTCGAAATATTCTTGCTGCATTTTTATTTACCGAGGACGATGTGTTTAAAAGGGTCAGTGATTTAAGTGGTGGTGAGCGCGGTCGTCTGTCACTGGCAAAACTGATGCTCTCTGAGGCAAACTTCCTGATTTTGGATGAGCCTACGAATCATCTGGATATCGCTTCCAAAGAGATTCTGGAATCGGCTCTGAACCGTTATGAAGGAACGGTGTTGTTTGTATCTCATGACCGTTATTTTATTAACCGGACAGCGACCCGGATTCTGAATCTGACCGAGCAGAAGATTGTCAATTACATTGGCAATTATGATTATTATCTGGAGAAAAAAGAAACAAATGAACGGGCCTATCTGAATACCGGTGAGACGGTGGAAGTTGTGAAAGAAGATGTTTCTGAGGGGAAAACAGACTGGCAGTCTCAGAAAGAAGAGCAGGCCAAAAAGCGCAAAATCCAGAACCGTGTGAAAAAGATTGAGGAAGAAATTGAATCTCTGGAGGAAAAACTGTCGGAGCTGGAGGAACAGTTCCAGGATCCGGCGGTGGCTACTAATTCAGCCAGACTAGGAAAACTGCACAGTGAGCAGGTGGAAGTCCAGGAAAAACTGGATGGTCTGTATGAAGAGTGGGAAGCGCTTGCATCAGATTGATAAAAAATTGACAAAAAGAAATGAAGTGTATATAATAACCATAGATAACTGCAGAACGTTGCAGATGGTTGAAGGAGTATAGAAACAATGCAGAAGGAAATTTCACAGGCTGTCATACGGCGCATGCCTCGATATTATCGATATCTGGGAGAATTATTGGATGATGGAGTCGAACGGATTTCATCCAATGAACTCAGTGTCCGCATGAAAGTTACAGCATCACAGATTCGGCAGGATCTGAATAATTTTGGCGGATTTGGTCAGCAGGGATATGGTTATAATGTACAGTATCTGTATGAGGAAATCGGTAAAATTCTTGGTCTTGACAGACAACATAATATTATTGTTGTCGGAGCCGGTAATATGGGACAGGCACTGGCAAATTATGTAAAATTTGAAAAACGTGGATTTGTGATCACAGGATTATTTGATGTAAATCCGGCATTGGCTGGATTGTCAGTACGTGGAATTGAGATACATATGATGGATGAACTTCCGGAGTTTTTAAAGACACAGCGTGTGGATATTGCAGTTCTGACACTTCCGAAGGAAAAAGCAGAACAGGCAGCGGAAAAGCTGGTAGAACTTGGCATCCATGCGATCTGGAATTTTGCACATCTGGATTTGGAACTTCCGGATGATGTCGTTGTAGAAAATGTTCATTTATCGGACAGTTTAATGCAGCTGTCTTATAACATTGTTCGCAGACAGGATGATAAATAGGTAGGGAATAAAAAGCGCTTTGTTGTAAGGACAGGGCGCTTTTAGCATATGATGATAGGAAATTGCGTTTTGTTATAGAAGGGAAGGAACTGTCATGAAATATATTTTGAACAGTCGTGAAATGAAGCAGTGTGATGAAAATACGATGCGGCGACGGGGAATGCTCTCAGCAGTTCTGATGGAGCGGGCTGCCCTGGCAACGATGCAGGAGATTGTAAAGCGTTATCCAGATCCGGCGACAAAAGTGCTGGTAGTATGCGGGTCCGGGAACAACGGAGGAGATGGCGTGGCGGTTGCACGGCTGCTTTATCTGAAGGGATACAATGTGACAATTTATTTTGCCGGAAACCGGGAAAAAGCGACGGAGGAAACAAAACGGCAGATGTTTATTGCAGAACAGTATGGAGTGGAAATTTCTGATGAGTATCCAAAAGACATCGTGAACGTGATCGTAGATGCTTTGTTTGGCATCGGGCTCAGCCGTGAGGTAACGGGAAAATATGCGGAAATTGTTCGAAAAATGACGGAACAGGATGGATATAAAGTGGCAGTGGATATCGCATCCGGCATTTCTGCTGATACCGGTGCTGTTATGGGAATGGCGTTTGCAGCAGATCTGACGGTGACCTTTGGATTTATTAAAGCCGGTCAGCTGTTGTATCCGGGAGCAGAATATACCGGTGAGCTGAAAGTTGCTGATATTGGCATTGATGAGCAGAGTTTGTATGAGATCAAACCGGAACTGAAGGTGCTGGAGACATCGGATCTGAACCGATTGCCGCGGCGTGTGAACCGTTCGAATAAGGGAAGCTACGGAAAACTATTGATTTTGGCGGGATCGAAGCAGATGGCAGGAGCAGCTGTTTTTGCGGCAAAAGCAGCTTATCGCATGGGCTGTGGTCTGGTAAGGGTGGCAACGGTGGAAGAAAACCGGATAATTTTGCAGGAACAGGTGCCGGAGGCAGTTCTGGCAGTTTACAATAACGGGACAGATGTGGTAGAATTTGTAGAAACACAATTGCACTGGGCAGATGCTGTAGTGGCAGGTCCCGGAATCAGTCAGTCGGATTTGTCGGAACGTATGTTGTATGAACTGTTAAAACGGATACAGGTTCCGTGCCTGTGTGATGCGGATGCCCTGAATCTTCTCTCAAAGCATCCGGACTGGTGGAAACTGGTACAGTCTCCTCTGGTGATCACACCGCATCTGGGCGAGATGGCGAGACTGACCGGCCGGCCAATCACTGAAATCAGGGACCGGCTGGTACAGACAGCACAGGAGTTTGCAATGGAGCATCAGATTACTGTAGTTTTAAAAGATGCAAGAACGATCACAGCACAGCCGGATGGACAAAGTTATATTAATGTCAGTGGCAATCACGGTATGGCAACAGCAGGAGCCGGAGATGTGCTCAGCGGTGTGGTCGGAGCGCTGCTGGCGCAGAAACTGGATATGCATCTGGCGGCAGCCCTTGGTGTCTTTATCCATGGACTGGCAGGAGATGCAGCGGCAGAACGTGTGGGACATTGTGCTATGATGGCCAGTGATATTGTGGATGGACTTATGGATGTGTTGCGGAAACAGGAGGACACAAAAAGACAATGAAAGAATATCGGAGAATATGTGCAGACATTGATCTGGATGCATTAACACATAATTTGGATGAAATACATCGCTGTATCAGAAAGGAAACGAAGATTATTGCCGTGGTGAAGGCAGATGGTTACGGACACGGTGCCGTTCCACTTGCAGAAGTCATGGAAAAACGGGAGGATGTCTGGGGTTACGCAGTCGCAACGCCGGAAGAAGCGGAGGAATTGTATACGAACGGAATCAAAAAACCGATTCTGATCCTGGGCTATACGTTTCCGGAATACGATGCACAGATCGTACAGGAAAATCTGCGTCCGGCAGTTTTTTCTCTGATACGTGCAAAACAGCTGTCTGAGGAAGCAATGAGACAGGATAAGATCTGTAAGATCCATATCAAACTGGATACCGGCATGAGCCGTATCGGTTTTCAGGTGACGGAGCAGTCTGCAGATGAGATCGCACAGATTGCAAAGCTGCCGCATATTATGATAGAAGGAATCTTTACTCATTTTTCCAAGGCAGATGAAACAGATAAAGCATTTACAAAGAAACAGGAGGCTGCTTATGAGCAGATGATCACCTGGCTGAAGGAACGTCAGGTGTCTATTCCGGTCCACCATGTATCAAATAGTGCAGGTATTGTGGATCTGCCGGAATATAACAAAGATATTGTCCGGGCGGGCATTATTTTATATGGTCTGTGGCCGTCGGATGAAGTGAATAAAGAAAATATTGATCTGCAGCCATTGCTTTCCCTGAAAAGTCATGTGGTGCATGTCAAAGAACTGGAACCGGGACGAATCATCAGTTATGGTGGAACATTTGAGGTGGAGCATCCGATGCGGATCGCAACGGTGCCGGTAGGATATGCGGACGGTTATCCGCGCAGCCTGTCCAATCAGGGTTATGTGCTGATCCACGGCAAACGTGCAGCAATTTGTGGAAGAGTCTGCATGGACCAGATGATGGTGGATGTGACAGATATTGCAGATGTATGTCCGGGAGATGAAGTAACTCTCATTGGAAGAGATGGCGCAGAGTGTATCACGCTAGAGGAACTTGGAGATCTGTCCGGCCGGTTTAATTATGAATTTGTCTGCGATCTCAACAAGAGAATCCCACGGGTTTATGTAAAACAGAAATAGCCCGGGCAGATGCTGAAAAAATTTCGATGAAAACAGAATACGCACGCTGAAAATGGGAAGAATGAAAACAACCTGAACAGATGGAGTGTGTGACATGTTGATTCGAAGAGGAGATATTTATTATGCAGATCTGCGACCGGTGGTTGGATCGGAGCAGGGGGGTGTGCGACCGGTGCTGATCATTCAGAATGATATCGGCAACCGGCACAGCCCTACCGTGATTTGTGCGGCAATCACATCACGGATGAATAAAGCAAAATTACCGACCCATATCGATCTGAATGCAGTCCGCTATCATATGGTGAAAGATTCTGTGATTCTGCTGGAGCAGCTGCGAACCATAGATAAAGTGCGCCTGAAAGATAAAATCTGTCATCTGGACAGTGAAATTATGGAAAAAGTAGGAAAGGCGCTGCGAATCAGTCTGGAATTGTAAATTACATAGGAGGAGTATGAGACAATGGAGGATGACAGTAGTCCGTTTAATACATTCGGAAAAGGTTTTAAGCGAATATTTGGAAAGGGACGGTGGACGGCCGGAGAAGATCTGACAGAGCAGGAAATTATGTCCATGGTAAATGAAGGGCATGAGAATGGTGTGCTGCAGGAAAGTGAAGCGGAGATGATCAATAATATTTTTACCCTGGATCAGAAAGAGGCGAAGGATATTATGACTCATCGCAAGCAGATCATGGCACTGGACGGCACCTGCTCTCTGCAGGAAGTGCTGGCAGAGATCCGGGATATGGGATATTCCCGTTATCCGGTATATCTGGATGATGTTGATAATATTATCGGTATCATACATATTAAGGATATTTTGAACCAGATGCTGGATCAGACGAATATGGAGCAGCAACTGACGAAGATCAATGATCTGATCCGCCCGGCATCTTTTATTCCGGAGACACGAAATATTGATGTGTTGTTTAAGAACATGCAGTCCCAGAAAATCCATATGGTGATCGTGGTGGACGAATACGGTCAAACTTCCGGTCTTGTGACGATGGAAGATATTCTGGAGGAGATCGTCGGAAATATTTTTGATGAACATGATGCGGAAGAAGAGCAGATTGTGGAGGAAGCAGACGGCAGTTATGTCATTGATGGAATGACGGATTTTGATGATGTGTGCGAACTTCTGGAAATCCAGGGGGAAGAACTGGAGGATTTTGATACACTGAGTGGATTTCTGATCTCTCGGATCAACAAGATCCCGGTGAACGGGGAACACTATCAGGTCTCTGCGTACGGTTACCGGTTTGATGTGCTGCTGGTGGAACATAGGGTAATAAGGACTGTTCGTGTAACAAAAGAACCGCTGAAGGAAGAGAAACAAATCTTGTCAGAATAGAGATAGTGTGCTATAATAGCGGATAGTTTCGAAAAAAGATAGGGAGAGATAAAAATGTCAGGACATTCAAAGTTTGCAAATATTAAACATAAAAAAGAAAAAAATGATGCTGCAAAAGGAAAAATTTTTACCATTATCGGACGTGAGATTGCAGTTGCAGTAAAAGAGGGTGGACCGGATCCTGCAAATAATAGCAGACTCCGTGATGTTATCGCAAAAGCAAAAGCAAATAATATGCCGAATGATACGATTGACCGTGGTATCAAAAAGGCTGCCGGAGATGCAAATTCCGTAAATTATGAGTATGTTTCTTATGAAGGGTATGGTCCGAGCGGTACAGCGATCATTGTTGACGCACTGACAGATAACAAGAACCGTACAGCAGCAAATGTAAGAAATGCTTTTACAAAAGGAAAAGGAAATGTAGGAACACCGGGCTGTGTATCTTATATGTTTGATAAAAAAGGTCAGATCATCATTGATAAAGAGAACTGTGATATGGATGCAGATGATCTGATGATGGCAGCACTGGATGCAGGTGCAGAGGATTTCAGTGAGGAAGAGGATAGTTTTGAAATCATCACTGATCCGGATTCTTTCAGTGAAGTAAGACAGGCATTAGAGGATGCGGGAATTGAAATGGCAAGTGCTGAAGTTACTATGATTCCGCAGACTTATGTAGAACTGACAGATGAGCAGGATTTATATTGCATTAACAAGATTCTGGATCTGCTGGATGCAGATGATGATGTACAGCAGGTATATCATAACTGGGACGAGTAATCGCTTCCCATTACAATGAAATCATAGGAAAATAAAAATGACCGGTGTTACAAAGCGAAGACACCGGTCATTTTTTGTTGGGATTTGATAAGTGACCTTTTACATTGCACCGTTCCTATGGTATAATGAAATCAATAAATTTGAATGCAATCCGGATCTGCATCCGGGAATGAAAGTCAGGGGGTTCAAAATGAAAAAGGTTTTATTTGCTGCTTCAGAGTGTGTACCGTTTATCAAAACCGGAGGACTTGCCGACGTGTGCGGCGCACTTCCAAAACAGTTTGATAAAGAAGAATGGGACGTTCGGGTTGTGATTCCGAATTATTCCTGCATTCCGGAAAAATATCGGAATCAGTTTGAATATGTCACACATTTTTATATGGGAACCGGTCCGTACGTGCCGAGTAAATATGTAGGTGTTCTGAAATATGAGCTGGATGGGATTACTTATTATTTCATTGACAACCAGGAATATTTCGACTGTTTTCTTCCATATGGAGATATCCGTTATGATATTGAGAAATTTACATTTTTTGATAAAGCGGTATTATCTATGCTGCCGCAGATTGGTTTTCAGCCGGATCTGATTCACTGTCATGACTGGCAGGCAGGTTTGATCCCGGTATTTTTGAAAACAGAGTTCCAGGGCGATATGTTCTTTTGGGGCATGAAAACAATCATGACGATCCACAACCTGAAATTTCAAGGTATCTGGGATGTGAAGACTATGATGGGACTCACCGGATTCCCGAAGGAATTGTTTACACCGGATAAGCTGGAGTTCCAGAAAGATGCGAATATGCTCAAAGGCGGACTTGTTTACGCTGATTACATCACGACAGTCAGCGATACTTATGCGCAGGAGATTCAGACACCGTATTATGGGGAAGGACTGGATGGTCTGCTCTCTGCACGGCATTTTGATATGCAGGGTATTGTGAATGGAATTGATTATGATATTTATAATCCGGAGACGGATCCGAAGCTGTTTGTAAATTATAACCGTGATAATTTCCGCAAGAAGAAATCTGAGAATAAAGTGAAATTGCAGGAGATGCTGGGATTGACTGTAGATAAGAAGAAATACATGATCGGCCTGATCTCCCGTCTGACAGATCAGAAGGGGCTGGATTTGATAGATTATGTTTTTGAACGTATCCTGGATGATAATACACAGTTTGTTGTGATTGGAACAGGTGAAGAGCGTTATGAAAATATGTTCCGGCACTTTGCATGGAAATATGGAGACCGGGTATCGGCCAATATCTGTTATGATTCTGATCTGGCTCAGAAATTGTATGCATCTGCCGATGCGTTTCTGATGCCGTCCCGGTTTGAACCATGTGGTCTGACACAGCTGATGGCATTTCGTTACGGAACTGTGCCGATTGTACGTGAGACAGGTGGATTGAAAGATACGGTGGAGCCATACAATGAGTATGAGAATACCGGAACAGGATTTTCTTTTACCAATTATAATGGTGAGGATATGTTGAATGTGATCAACTATTCCAAGACCGTATTTTTTGAACGGAAACGTCAGTGGAATCAGATCGTAGACCGCGGTATGGCAAAGGATTTCTCATGGAAAGTTTCTGCCGGACGTTATGCAGGCTTATACAGTTATCTGATTGGATAAAAGATGCAATATGCCCGTACAGTTTTTATGAACTGTACGGGCATATTTTTTTTTAATCTGCACATACTTTTGAAAAACATGGAGGAATGGTGTAATGTCAGAACAAAAAGAAGTAAAAAATCAGGAAATAAAAGAGTATGGACAGATGGAACTGGCAGACAACCGGCAGCAGCATAAACTGCATCTGTTATCCATTATTGGTGAAGTGGAGGGACATGAAGGCCTGTCAGCAAATACAAAGACAACAAAATATGAGCATGTGCTGCCCAAACTGGCTCAGGTGGAGGATGACCGGGAGATTGACGGATTGTTGGTGCTTCTGAATACGGTTGGTGGAGATGTGGAATCCGGTCTGGCCATTGCGGAGATGATTGCTTCTTTAAGTAAGCCGGTGGTATCGTTGGTATTGGGCGGAAGCCATTCTATAGGTGTGCCGCTGGCAGTTGCTGCGGACTACTCTTTTATCGTTCCTACAGGAACCATGGTAATCCATCCTGTGCGTATGAGCGGTACCGTGATCGGAGCACCACAGACATATGATTATTTTCAGCAGATGCAGGATCGGATTACCGGATTTATTGCATCCCACAGTCAGACGAACCGGGAACGTATGGAAGAACTGATGCTGAATACGGGGATGCTGACAAAAGATCTTGGAACCATCCTGGTGGGGCATCAGGCGGTGGAGGAAGGTATCATCAATGAAGTTGGGGGTATCAGCGATGCGGTACAGCGTCTGCATTTTATGATCAATGAAAGCAGCATCTGAAAAAAAGAGCAGCGGAAAATCACAGATGACATCCGTGAAAAAATGTGGTATGCTAACAATAATCATGTACGAAAGAAGAGGGATAATCGGATGTCAATGGTACAATCTGTGATCATGGGACTGATTCAGGGACTGACGGAATTTCTGCCGGTAAGCAGCTCTGGTCATCTGGCACTTTTTAAAATATTATTTAATGTAAATACAGACACGGGACTTTTGTTCGATATCATGCTTCATGTGGGAACATTGTTGGCGGTCTGTATTGTGTATTACAAAGATATCTTTCATCTGGTGAAAGAATTCATCGGCATAGTCATTGATTGTATCTACAATCTGACGGTCCTGATCGGGAAGAACGGAGATGGTGTCTACCGGCATGTGGTTTACAATGGATATCGGAAATTTGTCATGCTTGTGATCGTATCGACAATTCCAACGGGAATCCTTGGGTTTGTCGCTTCCGACCTTGTGACAGCCGCCTCCGAGATTCTGTTCGTTCCGGGTATCTGCCTGATCATTACAGCAGGATTGCTCTTTATCTGTGACCGGGTGCCGGAAGGACACAAGAGACCGAAACAGGTAGGGTATGCAAATGCGTTTATCATCGGTATCTGTCAGGGTATCGCGACGTTGCCTGGTATTTCCCGTTCAGGAACGACGATCACCGCGTGTGCACTCAGCGGATTTGACCGGAAGTTTGCTGTAAAGTATTCCTTTATTATGTCTATTCCGGCAATTCTCGGAGCTATGGTGCTTCAATTGAAAGATATTGGAAGTGCGGCCATTGGCAGCTCCCAGCTTGGTATTTATGCAGTCGGTATGCTGGTGGCAGCAGTGGTGGGATATATCTGTATCAAGACGATGCTTGTAATCGTGAAAAAAAGAAAATTTACATATTTTTCCATATACTGTCTGGTAGTCGGTATTCTTTCTATTATCGGATATTTTGTGACAGCGTAGAATACAGATTGTGGGAAAGTGTGGCGTTAAGTTAGAAAGGTTTTATATGGCAACAAAGAAAAAAACTTCATCTGCCCGGAAGAAAAATTCCGGTAAAAAAACGACAACAGGAAGAAAAAAGCAGAACAGTTCTGTGCAGACATTTACCTGGCGCACAGAATTGTTGCTTTTTGCGTGTCTGGCAGCTGCAATTCTGCTTTTTATCGGAAATATCGGAAAAGGTGGGATTGTAGGCAATGCATTGAGTAACGGCGCCTTTGGATTGTTTGGTATGCTGGCGTACGTGTTTCCGGTACCGGTGTTCCTGGTACCGGCATTCCTGATCTCAAACAGACAGGATTCCAGGCAGGGATCTGCATATTCCGGACGTGTGATCATGAAAGTGACAGCCGGAATTTTGCTGTTCCTTTTTTTATGTGTATTTGCGCATATCGTATGTTTCTGGGATCAGACACCGGGAAAAGTAACGGATCTGTATGTGCAGTGTGCGGCAAAGCACAGCGGTGGTGGTTTGATTGGCGGTTTGCTTGGGATTTTGTTTTCCAAAAGCTTTGGAATGATGGGAGCAATTCTGCTGGATCTTCTGATCCTGATTGTCTGTGTGGTATTGCTCACGGAGCAATCCTTTTTCAAAGGGGTATCCAGAGGCGGACACAAAGTATATGAATCTGCCCGGGCAGATGCGGTACGCAGAAAGACCAGAGCACAGGAACGCAGCCGGACCAGAGGGGAACTGAGAAATGCCCAGAGAGAACGCAAGGCGGCAGAACGGGAGAATCGCCGTATGAACCGGAAGGTGACAGGGGTATCTCTGGATACAAAGATTCAGCCGGAGTCAGCCGTGGGGGAAAACGCGGAGTTAAGAGAACTTGCGCTGGATGCTGGACAGCAGCCAGTGAAAAAAAATATAAAGCGCGCAAAAGCACAAGCTCCGGTAATTCAGGATATACCGTTGCAGGAGTCATCAGATATTACGCAGACGCAGTCTGATGATTTCTGGGCACGGCATCCGCAGCCGGAGATACATATGTCCGGAGAGGGAGCATCTTATCAGGCGGAAACGTTGATGCAGCCTGTGCCGTCTGAGACAGGAACAAAAGAAAACCGAAATACCGGATCAGCTGTTATGACAATGGAACCGGAGCGTGGTGCGAAAGATCAGACGGAAGGTGAAGCAAAAAAGAAAGCTCATCGCACCGGTCAGCCGAAGCAGTCAGTTGAGCAGGTAGAACAGGAAATTGCAGATGTCCGGGAGGAGATTGCAGAGCATGCAGATGCGGCGGCGAGAAAATATGTCTTTCCGGAGATACGGCTGCTGCAAAAAGGGGATCCGAACATGACCGGTGATTCCAGACAGCATTTGCAGGAGATGTCAGCAAAATTACAGATGACGTTGACAAATTTCGGTGTCAATGCCAGAGTGACCAATGTCATCTGTGGACCGACGGTCACCCAGTATGAGATTCAGCCGGAGATGGGGGTAAAAGTAAGTAAGATTCTCAGTTTGGCCGATGATATCAAACTAAATCTGGCTGTTCCGGACATTCGTTTTGAAGCGCCGATTCCGGGAAAATCTGCCATAGGTATAGAAGTACCGAACAAAGAGAATGTCACCATAGCATTCCGGGATCTGGTTGAATCCAGAGAATTTCAGGATCACGCATCAAAAATTTCCTTCTGTACCGGCAAGGATATTGCCGGTCATGTGATCGTAGCAGATATTGCCAAGATGCCGCATCTGCTGATTGCCGGCGCGACCGGATCCGGTAAGTCCGTGTGTATCAATACGATTATCATGAGTATCCTGTACAAGGCAAAACCGGATGAAGTCAAGCTGATTATGATCGATCCGAAAGTAGTGGAATTAAGTGTGTACAACGGGATTCCACATCTTTTGATTCCGGTTGTAACGGATCCTAAAAAGGCTGCCGGTGCATTGCACTGGGCGGTTTCAGAGATGATGGAGCGCTATCAGACCTTCCAGAAATACGGTGTCCGTGACATGAAAGGCTATAATAAGAAAGTAGAATCCATCCAGGAGATTCCGGGAGAAGACAAACCGAAAAAGATGCCGCAGATCGTTATTATCGTAGATGAGCTGGCAGATCTGATGATGGTGGCTTCCAATGATGTAGAGGATGCTATCTGCCGTCTGGCACAGCTGGCGCGTGCAGCCGGTATGCATCTGGTCATTGCTACACAGCGCCCTTCCGTGAATGTTATTACCGGTCTGATCAAAGCAAACATGCCGTCCCGCATTGCATTTGCCGTTACTTCCGGTGTGGATTCCAGGACAATTCTTGATATGAACGGAGCAGAAAAATTGCTTGGAAAAGGAGATATGTTGTTCTATCCGCAGAATTATCAGAAACCGCTTCGTGTGCAGGGTGCTTTTGTGACTGACAAAGAGGTATCTGATGTGGTAGAATATATTATTGAAAAAAATGGTCAGGTAGCTTATAATGCAGAGGTTGAAGAGAAAGTCAATACCTCGGAAAACAGTATTGGAAACGGCAGCGGATTTACCAATTCTGCCGATGACAGGGATGCATATTTTGCCGATGCCGGAAAGTTTATCATAGAAAAAGAAAAAGGCTCCATCGGTATGCTGCAGCGGATGTTTAAAATCGGATTTAACCGTGCGGCACGGATTATGGATCAGTTGGAGGAAGCCGGGGTAGTCGGTCCGGAGGAAGGTACAAAGCCACGGCGTGTACTGATGAATCTGGAAGAATTTCAGCAGGTGCTGAACGGAAATGAGGCATAGAACCATGATATATCGCTGAGAGATGGAATAAGCGGTGAATCATCATCACAAGAATGCCGAGCGTATTCTTGAATATTTGAGCATCATAGTTGTTTGAAACTTTTTTGAGTTCAATAATACAATAATAGGAGGGTATACCAATGAAAACAGACATTGAAATCGCACAGGAAGCTGTAATGGAACCAATTGGGAAGGTGGCTGAGAAGATCGGAATCGGAGAGGACGATCTGGAACTGTACGGAAAGTACAAAGCAAAATTAAGTAATGAGCTTATCAAAAGAGTAGAGGAGCGTCCGGACGGCAAACTTGTACTGATGACAGCAATCAATCCGACACCGGCAGGAGAGGGTAAGACTACTACAAGTATCGGACTGGCACAGGCATTCTGCAAGATGGGAAAGAAAGCTATTCTTGCACTGCGTGAGCCATCACTCGGACCGTGCTTTGGTATCAAAGGTGGTGCGGCTGGCGGCGGATATTCCCAGGTGGTACCGATGGAAGATCTGAACCTGCATTTCACCGGAGATTTTCATGCCATCACATCTGCTAACAATCTGCTGGCAGCAATGCTGGACAATCATATTCAGCAGGGAAATGAGCTTGGTATCGATCCTCGTCAGGTGGTATGGAAACGTTGTCTGGATATGAATGACCGTGTGCTTCGTAATATCGTAGTTGGTCTTGGAAGCAAAATGGACGGAATGGTAAGGGAAGATCATTTCGTGATCACCGTAGCATCTGAGATCATGGCAGTTTTATGTCTGGCGGATGATATGGAGGATCTGAAACGCAGACTGGGCCGCATGATCGTGGCATATTCTTTTGAAGGAAAACCGGTAACTGCAGATGATCTGCATGCAACAGGTGCCATGGCAGCCCTGCTGAAAGATGCTCTGAAACCGAATCTGGTTCAGACACTGGAACATACACCGGCTATCGTACATGGTGGACCGTTTGCAAATATTGCGCATGGATGTAACAGTGTACGTGCTACAAAGACAGCAATGAAACTGGCAGATATCACTATTACAGAAGCGGGATTTGGTGCAGATCTGGGTGCTGAGAAGTTCTTTGATATTAAATGCCGTATGGCTGGTCTCAAACCGGATGCTGTTGTTTTGGTGGCAACTGTCCGTGCATTAAAGTACAACGGTGGTGTGGCAAAAGCAGATCTTGCACAGGAAAATCTGGATGCAGTCAAAGCTGGTATTGTAAATCTGGAAAAACATATTGAGAATCTCCAGAAGTTTGGTGTGCCGGTAGTGGTAACTTTAAATGCATTTGCTACGGATACACAGGCAGAGCTTGACTATGTCGAGCAGTTCTGTAAAGAACGCGGATGTGAGTTTGCAATCTCTGAAGTCTGGGAGAAAGGCGGTGAGGGAGGAATCGCTCTGGCAGAAAAAGTACTGAATGCTTTGGAAAACAGAGAAAGCAATTTCAAAGTATTGTACGATGACGAGTTATCTCTGAAAGAGAAGATTGAAACCATCGCAAAAGAAATTTACGGTGCAGACGGAGTGACTTACTCTAATGCAGCGAATAAAGAATTAAAACGTATCGAAGATCTGGGCATGGGAGATTTCCCGGTATGTATGGCAAAGACACAGTATTCTCTGTCTGATGATCAGCATAAGCTGGGACGTCCGAGCGGATTTAGCATTAATGTGCGTGAAGTATATGTAAACGCAGGTGCGGGATTCGTAGTCGTAGTTACCGGTGCAATTATGACCATGCCGGGACTGCCAAAACAGCCAGCAGCAAACAATATTGATGTGAATGAAGAAGGTGCCATCACAGGATTATTCTAAAAAGGGCATAATTAACAAAGCAGATGTAATAAAAGTGATTTGGAGGTAACAAAAAGGAATGGCAAATTTGATCGATGGAAAGAAGATTTCCCAGGAAATAAAGGATGAGTTGAAGGCAGAGGTGGCAGAACTTACACGACAGGGAAAAACAGCTTCTCTGGCAGTAATCCAGGTTGGGGCAGATCCTGCATCCAGCGTATATGTGAGAAATAAGAAAAATGCATGTGCGTATATCGGAATTGGTTCTGAGTCCTATGAATTACCGGAAGAAACGTCAGAAGAAGAACTGCTGGCACTGATCGCAGAGCTGAATCACAAAGAGGAAGTACGTGGAATTCTCGTGCAGCTTCCACTGCCGGCACATATCAATGAGGAGAAAGTAATTCTGGCTATTGATCCGGCCAAAGATGTCGATGGTTTTCATCCGCAGAGTGCAGGGGCACTGATGATCGGAAGCAAAGGATTTTTGCCGTGTACACCGGCAGGCGTGATTCAGCTGTTGAAAAGATCCGATATTGAGATAGAAGGAAAAAACTGCGTGGTTCTCGGAAGAAGCAATATCGTGGGAAAACCGATGGCTATGCTGATGCTGCGGGAAAATGCAACGGTGACAGTGGCTCATTCCAGAACAAAAGATCTGAAGGAATTGTGCAGACAGGCAGATATCCTGATTGTTGCGATTGGAAAACCAAAATTTATTACAGAAGAGTATATCAAAGAAGGTGCGGCAGTCATTGATGTGGGCATTCATCGTCTGGAAGGGAAGAAGCTTTGTGGCGATGTGGATTTTGAGGCTGTTGAGCCTCATGTCAGCGCAATCACTCCGGTACCTGGTGGTGTAGGACCAATGACCATTGCAATGCTGATGAATAACTGTGTGGAGACAATGCGTTAAGAGGATAAACTATGAAATGTGCAAAGTGTGGTGCTGAGATTCGTCCAGGCTGTGTATACTGTTCCAATTGCGGGCAGGAGGCACAGATCGTGACCGAAATCAATATTTTGGAAGATGATCTGCTTCGTTCCATGCTGGATGAAGAAAGTGAGAAAACAAAAGAAACGGTTTCAGCAGAAGACAAATGCAGAAAATCTTCGGAATCATCGGATACAAAACAGGCGGAGCGCGGGCGGAAGCAGAAAAAAAGCAGACAGCAGAAGAAAAAGCAGCTGCGTATGCTGATCATTCTGTTGATAGTGCTTGCAGCTGCCTGTCTGACAGCGGGCGGGATACTGCGGTATCAGCGGGCAAATTCTGCTGCGTATCAGTTGAAACGCGCGCAGGAAGCTTTTGATCAAAAAAATTATACCAGTGCGCTCGATTATGTAAATCGTGCATTGCAGCTGGAGGACGGCAGTGAAGATGCATTACTTCTGCAGGGGCAGATTTATCAGATGATGAAGGAAGATGATCAGGCGGAGACAATATTGCTGAAAGTGATCGATCAGAATCCGGACTGCACAGAGGCATATGAGAGTCTGTTGGAATTATATGATGAAAATGGCTCTTATGAACAGATCCTTGCACTGAAGGAAAAGACGACAAATCCAGATATTTTGTCTCTGTTTGACACTTATCTGGTAGAGACACCGGTTATTGATGTAAAGAGCGGAACGTATAAAGAATTTCAGGAAGTAAAGCTGTCGGTGAAAGGAAAAAGTCTGGAAATCTATTATACATTGGACGGTTCGATTCCGACGAAGAAGGATACACTGTACGAAGATGTGGTGTCCATTGAAAAACAGGGAAAGACAACGCTGACAGCCGTTGCAATGGACAAAAACGGACGTTACAGTGAACCGGTTTCCGCACAGTATGATATTGAACTGGACGCTCCGGATGTCCCTGTGGTGTCACCGGATGGAGGAAGGTTCACAGAAGCATCCAGTGTAACTGTGACTGTACCGAAGGGAGTTACTGTATATTATACTTGGAATGATACAGCACCAAGTAAAAAATCCAGTAAATATACAGGTCCGATTGAAATTCCGGAGGGAAATAATATTTTGTCACTGATTGCAGTGGATGAGAATGGTCTGTCCAGTGAAGTGTTAAAATGCAATTATATTTATTATCCATCGAATGGAATCTGATTGCCACAATGAAATAAAAATAACTGTATGAACGCAGAATAAGCAAAGCGATTGCGTTCATGAGCAAGTAGCGAAAGCGGATTGCGAATGTCCGCTTTACAAATAAAAAAGCAACTGACAAATCAAAAGAGTGTCAGTTGCTTTTTTTCAGTAACTTATTCAGAAATGCAGATATCTGTTATGAGAAGCGAACAGATTCTGTTATGCCTGGTGTGAAGCGTCGTATTCTGCCAGGTATTTTTTTGTATATTCCACATCAGAAGGGCAGTCAAGATATTCACTTCCGTATTTTTGCCGGGTCTCATTGCCTTTTCCGGTGATCAGAAGGATGGATTTTCCTTCGGAAGTCATAATGGCTTTGTGGATAGCTTCTCCACGATCTTCGATCATTTCATACGGACAATGCTGAGCTTCCACATATTGTGCGATATCTTTTGAAATCTGTTCCACAGGTTCTGCACCTGGATCTTCTGCAACAATGTATACTTTTTTAGAATACATACCGGCAATAGTTCCGAGATCATGGCGGCGGATTACTGCTTTTTTGCCCGGACATCCAAAGATGGAGATGATGTCATAATCCGGATACTCTTTGCGGGTGGAAGAGAAGAGTTTGTCAAAACTCAGCTTATTGTGGGCGTAGTCTACTACGGCAATAACATTTTTATCTGCGGACATATAGGTTTCCATTCTTCCTGAAGAACGGGCACGGTACAGACCGGATTTCATAAATTTCACCGGGATGTTGAATACATATGCGGCTGCAATCGCTGCCAGTGCATTTTCCACATTGAACAGACCCGGCATGGTCAGTGCAAAATCTTCATCAAAGCGGTCACATGATACACGGAAATGAATCTCGTGATCAATTTTTTTGATATCGTAACCTAAGATATCGCTGCCCGGCTTTGTGCCGAAAGTGATAACATTTTCTGCATCTTTGGCAGATTCGGCAACACGCTCAAAATAATCGGAGTTTGTGTTGATCAGTGCATGTTTCGTTTGTGCGAACATTTTTAATTTGGAAGAAAAGTAATCTTCAAAATCCGGGTGTTCAATTGGGCTGATGTGATCTTCGGAGATGTTCAGGAAGATTGCTGCATCAAATGTAATCTGATCCACACGGTTGTACTTTAATGCCTGGCTGGATACTTCCATTTCCAGAAAATCAATATCAGAATCTACCGCATTGCGGAAATGCTGCAGCAGTTCAATGTTCTCCGGTGTGGTGATATGTGATTCCACTTTGGTTACGCCATCATATACATCGATGGAAGAGATAACGGCACTTTCTTTTTTTCCGATACTTGCCAGATAATCATCCACAATCGCTTTTACATAGTAAGCAGTCGTGGATTTTCCTTTTGTTCCGCCAACACCGATGAGATTCAGCTCTTTAGATGGATCGTTAAAAAAGAGTTTTCCCAGGTATGGCATTGCTTTTCTGATATCAGAGACAAGGATGTAAGGAACTTTTGTATCCAGTTCATATTTCTGCTCACTGACATACAGTGTAGCACCGGAAAAAACTGCATCTGCCAGATACTGTGGGTGGAAAGCAGCTCCTTTACAGACAAATAATGTGCCTGCTGTAGCTTCTTTGGAATTGTAAGTCAGTCCCTGAATGGCATCAGAGTCATGTCCGTACAGATTGCTGTCGATGACAAGACCTGCCTTAGTCAGTGTGTTGAGATAATCCTGCTGTGTATAAGTAATCATAAGTATTCCTCTCTATTTTTAATGGTAGTATGTTTTAAATTTGCGGAAGTGGCTGAAATGGTTCTTTACCATACGCAGCCAACGGTTGAAGTTGAAATCGCCTTTCATGAATACTGGATTTACAACCTTACCTTCCCGGATCAGACGGTTTAATTTCTCTTTGTTTTCTGGCTGGTGTACATATTTGCGGGCAACGGCTTTTGGTACAACCATCCAGAGATGCTCTTCTTTTGCAATCTCGAAAGGAATTTCTTTATTATATACAAATTCTTCTACGAAGTAACGGGCTACGTTGAAACCGGAACCGGTTACATAGTAGTTGGAACGTCCCTGTCGTGTGTTGATCTCAAAGAATTTGTAACGGTTGTCGCGGACATCATATTTGATATCAAAGTTGGAAAATCCTACATAACCGATGGTTTCCAGCAGATTCTTGACTTTTGTCATCAGCTCTTCCTGAGGTTCTGTGATGATGACTGCATGGTTGCCGGATCCGTGTGGAGTGTGTTCCTCTAACAGAACGTGTCCGAGGCACATCATTTTTACTTTTTTGTCCTTGCCGGAGAAACAGGTCAGTACACGCATGAATTCATCATTTCCAGGTATTGTGTCCTGAATGATCAGGGAGTCGGTGTATCCTGCATCGTAAATCTGACGAATGGTATCTTTTAATTTTTGGTCGTTGTCAATCTTATATACTTTTTCCTGGGTCGGGAATTCATGCTCCCAGTACATTACAGAGTTGGATGGTTTTAAAATAACCGGGAAAGAAAACGGCAGTTCAAAATCCAAATCCATTCCATAGCGGAATACAAGAGTATCCGGAAAATCGATATCGTGTTCCCGGCAGAGACGGTAGAACAATTCTTTTTGTTGCAGTCTGTCCATGAGTTCAAAATCAATATATGGGGCAACGACATTTTCCGGCATTTCGTCTTTGTGGCGGCTGCACAGCGCTACATAGGAATCGCCGCATCCGATGGTCAAAACCGTTTTGTCTGCATGTGCGGCAGCAAAATCGCGGACGGTTTTCATAAATACATCATCCGTATCAATTTTTAAATCTGCATGGTACTCAATAATATTGCTGTTATAACTCGGACCGCTTGGAAACTTTCCGAATACATAAGTTTTTACCTGATATTCTTCATAAAATGCACGGGCAACACTGTAGGTATTGATGTCACCGCCAAAGAGCATTGGTATGAATGGCTGATCTTTAAAGTCCATATTTATAATCCTCCAGTTTAATATGATCACTGCTAGTTTGTTTGGAACAGGAAGCAATATGCGCCCATATTCCTGCATTATTTTATACCAGATATATCATTTATACAAGTTTAATTCGCTGAAAAATTGTAAAACGGGGCGGACAGTAGAATCCTGGGCGATTCGCAGAATAAATCGCAGAATAAAACAGATATGCTGAAACAAGACGCGGTTGACACTGTGAAACAGATTTGATATATTCGAAAGGAATAAAGTGCAAAGGTATGCCCTTTATAGGAAAGGAAACCATAAAAATATGGAGAAAAAAAAGTTAGGAATATTAGGAGGAATGGGTTCCGAAGCAACGGTTCTTTTTTATAAAAAAATCATTGACAATACATCTGTCAACAATGACCGGGAACATTTGGATATCCTCATTTACAACCATGCGTCGATCCCGGACCGAACCGAATGTATTTTGTGCGGCAAGCAGGACTATCTCTGGGATATCATTGCAAATGATATCCGTGGAATGGAGCAGCTGGGTTGTGAATATTTTGCCATTCCGTGCAATACCTGCCATTATTTTGCAGATCGGCTGCAGGAACTGACGAATGGAAAGTTCATCAACATGATTGAGGAAACTGCCCGTTATGCAGCGGAGCGCGGGCGTAAGAAAGTCGGTGTTATGGCGACAGATGGTACTGTGCAAGGTGGTATGTACAAGAAGGCCATGGAGGCGCAGGGAATTGAAGTTGTTTATCCCTCCAAGGAACGGCAGGAAGATGTTATGTCCCTGATCTATGAGCAGATCAAGCGTGGAGAAAAAGGGGACAGGCATCAGTTTATGAACGTGGTACATGAACTGCGGGCGCAGGGCTGTGATGCGGTGATCCTTGCATGTACAGAATTGTCGGTATTGAATGTGAATTACAGTCTGAATCCGGATTTCTATATTGATGCCATGAATGTGGTGGCAAAGGCATGCATTGAAAAATGCGGTGGTGTATACTGCGAGTAAATTTCGCTACCACAAACTAAAAAGGTATGATATAATGAGCGAAAGAGAGCCATAGGGAGCTTGCTCACTATTGGCGAACGGCGAAATTATTGAGTGATGAAATCACGATATAATGAACGCAAACGAGTCAACATACTTGTATGATTGACGAGTGGTGAATGCCAATCATGAACTGTTTTTGTTCATGATATAATGAACGCACGAGAGTCAATGTGCCTGTATCATTGATGAAATAATGATCAGTATGAATAATTAATAAAGAAGAAAGGACAGAATTCTTATGAAAAGAGTTTTACTGAAACTGAGCGGAGAAGCTCTGGCAGGAGATAAAAAATTTGGATTTGATGAGGCAACGGTTACCGTTGTCGCAAATCAGGTAAAACAGTTAGTGGATCAGGGAATCGAAGTAGGTATTGTGATCGGTGGAGGAAACTTCTGGAGAGGACGTACCAGCGAGACGATTGATCGTACAAAAGCAGATCAGATCGGTATGCTTGCAACGGTTATGAATTGTATTTATGTATCCGAGATTTTCCGTTCCGTAGGAATGAAGACAAATGTGTTGACACCATTTGAGTGCGGCTCTTTTACAAAATTATTTTCCAAAGACCGTGCCAACAAATATTTTGAAAAAGGAATGGTTGTATTTTTTGCAGGAGGAACCGGTCATCCGTACTTCTCTACAGATACAGCAACCGTTTTGCGGGCTATTGAAATCGAGGCAGATGTAATTCTGCTGGCAAAAGCCATTGACGGGGTATACGATAGTGATCCGAAGACAAATCCGGATGCAAAACGTTACGATGAAGTAAGCATTCAGGAAGTCATTGACAAACAGCTGGCGGTTGTGGATCTGACAGCATCCATCTTGAGCATGGAGAACAAAATGCCGATGTATGTGTTTGGATTAAACGAAGAAAACAGCATTGTAAAAGCAATCAGCGGTGACTTTAACGGAACAAAAGTAACCGTATAAGTATTAGAAGAATAGAGCAGTATTCCGGGAAATATAATACAGAAAATATAACAGAAGGTAAAAAAGAATATATCTGGAGGATTAAAATATGGCAAACGAGACAATCAAACCTTATGAGACAAAGATGAAGAAATCTTACAACAATTTACTGGATGAGTACACTTCTATTCGTGCAGGCCGTGCAAACCCGCATGTTCTGGATCAGCTTCGTGTAGATTATTACGGTGCACCGACAGCTATCCAGCAGGTTGCAAACGTATCTGTACCGGAAGCACGCATGATCATGATCCAGCCATGGGAAGCATCTATGGTGAAAGCAATCGAGAAAGCAATTATGACATCCGACATTGGCATCAACCCGACTAACGATGGCAAATGCATCCGTCTGGTATTTCCGGAACTGACAGAGGAGAGACGTAAAGACCTTGCGAAAGATGTCAAGAAAAAAGGCGAGGCTGCCAAAGTTGCTGTTCGGAACATTCGTCGTGATGCAAATGATGCATTAAAGAAAATGGGTAAAGGCGGCGATATTTCTGAGGATGAGATTAAAGATTTGGAAGATCAGGTTCAGAAACTGACAGATAAATTTATCGCTGAGATTGATGGTGCAATCGCTGAGAAAACAAAAGAAATCATGACTGTATAAGCAGAATATAACAGACTGAGATGAGAGGATGGGGACATGGCGCAGGCTATGTCCTTTTCTGAGAAAGGGGAAAAAATGGAACTTTCACAGTTAAAGATACCAACACATGTTTCAATCATTATGGATGGAAATGGACGCTGGGCGAAATCCAAGGGTATGCCCCGGACTTATGGACATTCCAAAGGAGCAGATGTACTTATGGATATCTGTGAGGATGCGGATGCACTTGGAATTAAATATCTGACCGTGTATGCATTTTCCACGGAGAACTGGAGCCGTCCGGAAACAGAAGTAAAAACGCTGATGTTTTTGTTTCGCAAATATATCAAAATCTGCTATGGGAAGGCAATGAAAAACAATACCCGTGTGCGTGTCATCGGAGATAAGACCGGACTGGCAGAGGATCTCCGGGAGAGCATCCGTGTATTGGAGGAAGATACTGCGAAAAATACCGGTCTGCAGTTCCAAATCGCCATTAACTATGGCAGCAGGGATGAGATGCTGCGCGGTATGCGTCGGATGATGCAGGACTATAAAGAAGGAAAATTTGCACTGGAGGATGTGGATGAAGCACACTTTTCCAGCTATCTGGATACTGACGGAATTCCTGATCCGGATCTGATGATCCGTACCAGCGGAGAACAGAGATTGTCTAATTATCTGATGTGGCAGCATGCGTACAGTGAATTTTACTTTACGGATGTGCCGTGGCCGAAGTTTGATAAAGCAGAATTGGTGAAGGCACTGGAGGCTTATACCAGCCGTGACCGCCGTTATGGAAAAGTAAAAGCATAAAAGGGATTTCTGAGAAAATACCTGAACATAAGAGAGGAAAAAAATATGTTTAAGACAAGACTGTTGAGTGGTATCGTGCTGGTACTGCTGGCGTTGTTATTTATTATTCACGGCGGCTATCTGCTGCTGACAGTACTGGGCATAATCTCACTGATCGGACTGTTTGAACTGTACCGTGTATTCGGTATTGAGAAAAGTGCACCGGGTATCGTCGGATATGTGGCTGCCATTGTATATTATCTGAATCTGGTATTTGATTTTGTACCGGATAGTATGATGTTTGTGATGGCACTGCTGATCGTGTGCATGTGTGTATTTGTATTTGGCTATCCGAAGTTTCATGCAAACCAGATCATTGCAGCTTTTTTCGGAGTATTCTATGTGGCAGTAATGCTGTCCTGCATTTATGAGACACGCTCTCTGGAAGGCGGAAAGTACCTCGTATGGTTGATTTTCCTTTGCTCCTGGGGCTGCGATACCTGTGCATACTGCGTGGGTATGTTGTTCGGAAAACATAAGATGGCACCTGTGTTAAGTCCTAAAAAATCAGTGGAAGGTGCTGTAGGTGGTGTGATAGGAGCTGCACTGCTGACGATTATTTACGGATTTCTTTTCCGAGGTTCTATGGATGTGGATGTGCCATATATTTTTATGATGGCGGGTATCTGTGCGGCAGGCGCGCTGATCTCAATGGTTGGCGATCTGGCAGCATCTGCTATCAAACGTAATTTTGAAATCAAAGATTACGGAAAGCTGATTCCGGGTCATGGAGGTATCCTGGACCGTTTTGACAGTGTGATCTTTACCGCACCGATTATTTTTTATCTGACCGGTAATCTGTTACAGCTTGCCATTTAACTACTAACTTTCATGGAAGGAAATATAAATATGAAATATATAGCGATTCTGGGTTCTACCGGTTCAATCGGTACTCAGACACTGGAGGTTGTGCGTGCACAGCAGGATATCAAAGTAACTGCTTTATCAGCCGGTGATAATATCGATCTGCTGGAGCAGCAGATTCGTGAATTCAGGCCGGCTCTCGCAGCGGTAAAGACAGAAGAAAAAGCGAAGGAGCTGGCATTACGGATCAGTGATCTGAATATCCCTGTTCTGTCCGGTATGGACGGACTGATGGCAGTAGCCTGTGAAAAAAAAGCAGAAGTGCTTGTGACAGCCATTGTTGGCATGCTTGGGATCCGTCCGACCATTGCCGCAATTGAAGCCGGCAAGGATATTGCTTTGGCAAATAAAGAGACGCTTGTGACAGCCGGACATATCATTATGCCATTGGCAAAAAAATGTGGTGTCCGTATTCTTCCGGTGGACAGTGAACATAGTGCAATTTTCCAATCTTTGAATGGAGAGAAAGAACATGGAAATAAGATTGATAAGATTCTGCTGACTGCATCCGGTGGACCGTTTCGCGGAATGAGCAGAGAAGAGCTTTCACAGGTGCGTCTGGAAGACGCCCTGAAGCATCCGAACTGGGTGATGGGAAGAAAGATTACGATTGATTCCGCTACTTTGGTAAACAAAGGTCTGGAAGTTATGGAGGCAAAGTGGCTGTTTGACGTGGAACTTGACCAGATTCAGGTAGTCGTGCATCCGCAGAGCGTGATCCATTCCATGGTGCAGTATGAAGATGGTGCCATCATTGCACAGCTTGGCACACCGGATATGAAGCTTCCGATCCAGTATGCACTGTATTATCCGGAACGACGGTTCCTGCGGGGGATGCGTCTTGATTTTTACAAACTGGGGCAGATGACATTTGAAGCACCGGATATGGAGACCTTCGAAGGACTGAAATTCGCTTTGGAGGCAATGCGGCGCGGTGGCAATATCCCGACGGTATTTAATGCAGCCAACGAGAAAGCAGTGGCAATGTTTTTGGAACGCAGAATCGCATTTTTGGATATTCCGGATATTATCGCATCTGCAATGGAGGAAATTACATATATCAAACATCCGTCGGTAGACGAGATTCTGGCAACGGAGGCAGCGGTATATGAATGGATAGAAAGCAGGTGGTAGGGTGATCATAAAATATATCATAGCGATCTTGCTGTTCAGTGCAATTATTCTGTTCCATGAGCTGGGACATTTTCTTCTGGCAAAAGCCAACGGTATCCGGGTGAATGAGTTTTCACTGGGACTTGGTCCGACCATTGTCGGTTTCACAAAGGGAGAGACAAAATATTCCATTAAGCTGTTGCCCTTTGGCGGCGCCTGTATGATGGAGGGGGAGGACAGTCAGAGTAATGATGACCGTTCTTTTCAGAAAAAATCGGTCTGGGCGCGCATCAGCGTGGTTGCTGCCGGACCGGTGTTTAATTTTATCATGGCATTTGTACTGGCAGTGATCATTCTCGGAAATATCGGAATTTCCGCACCGATAGTGGCACAGGTGGAAGACGGATACGGTGCACAGGCAGCAGGACTGCAGGCCGGTGATGAGATTATAAAAATGAATCATAAGCACATTCATTTTTTTAAGGAAATCAGCATGTATACCCTGTTTCACGCCGGGGAGACTGTGGAAGTGACTTATGAGAGAAACGGGGAGCGCAATACCGTGGAAGTTCAGCCGACCTACGATGAAGAACAGGGTCGTTACCGTTACGGCATCTATGGCTCCGGAGAGTATACCAAAATCGGTCCGTTAAAGACGCTGCAATACAGTGTGTATGAAGTAAAATACTGGATTCAGTATACGGTGGGAAGTCTGAAAATGCTTCTGACTCATCAGGTCAGCGTTAATGATCTGTCCGGTCCGGTGGGAATTGTAAAAACCATCGGGGATACTTATGACATGAGTAAATCAGACGGTGTTTTTTACGTCTGGATGAACTTATTGAATCTGGCACTGTTGCTGTCAGCAAACCTTGGGGTTATGAACCTTCTTCCGATTCCGGCGCTGGATGGCGGCCGTCTGGTATTTCTGGTGATCGAGGCAATCCGAGGAAAGAGGGTCAGCGAGGACAAAGAAGGCATGGTACATTTTATTGGCTTGTTGTGTCTGTTTGGTCTGATGATCCTGATTATGTTTAATGATATTCGAAAACTGATACCATGATAGTGGATAGGAATGTTCTGTTGATCTGTTTTGAAAAACAGGTACAGCAGGGCTTTCTTATCATTTAAGAGGAGAAAAAAATGGCAGAGAGAAAATCTACAAGAGAAGTACGAATTGGTGATGTGGTCATTGGAGGCAATCATCCTATTGCGATTCAATCCATGACAAATACGAAGACACAGGACGTGGAAGCGACTGTGGCACAGATTCTGCAGTTGGAGCGTGCAGGATGTCAGATCATTCGCAGTACCGTTCCTGACATGGAAGCTGCAAAAGCACTTCAGGAGATCAAAAAACAGATTCATATTCCACTTGTTGCGGACATACATTTTGATTACAGACTTGCCATTGCAGCCATGGAAAACGGTGCGGACAAGATTCGTATCAATCCGGGCAACATTGGTTCTGCTGAGCGTGTCAAAGCAGTGGTAGATTGTGCCAGAGAGCGTAATATCCCAATCCGTGTCGGTGTAAACAGTGGTTCACTGGAAAAAGAACTGGTAGAGAAATATCATGGTGTGACAGCAGAAGGAATCGTAGAGAGTGCACTGGATAAAGTGAAAATGATTGAGGATTTTGGCTATGATAATCTGGTTATCAGCATCAAATCCTCAGATGTTATGATGTGTGTGAAAGCACATGAACTGATTTCAAAACAGACGGATTATCCGCTGCATGTGGGAATCACGGAGTCTGGAACAATCATCAGCGGAAATATCAAATCCTCCATCGGTCTGGCACTGATCCTAAATCAGGGGATTGGCGATACAATCCGTGTATCTCTGACCGGAGATCCGGTGGAAGAAATCAAATCAGCCAAGCTGATTCTGAAAACACTGGGGCTGAGAAACGGTGGTATAGAGATTGTTTCTTGTCCGACCTGTGGACGTACCAGTCTGGATCTGATCAGTCTGGCAAATAAAGTAGAAACCATGGTGGCAGAATTTCCACTGAATATAAAAGTGGCTGTAATGGGCTGCGTGGTAAACGGACCCGGGGAAGCGAAAGAAGCGGATCTTGGTATCTGCGGTGGAAAACAGGAAGGTCTGATCATCCGTCGCGGAGAAGTGATAAAAAAAGTACCGGAAGCAGAGTTGCTGGAGGCACTGCGACAGGAACTGATCAATTGGAGTGAATAGATAAATGGCAAAAAGCTTTTTTGAAGTATTTCCACAGTTAAAACTGGATACGGATCTGCATGGCATGCTGGATGATGCCACAGTTTCAAAAGTTTCCACAACGAGACAGAGAAACTCTTTGCGTATCTACCTTGGATGCGGCAGACTTTTGCCAAAAGAAAAAATATATTTTCTGGAAAGTGAACTGAAACGACAGCTGTTTCCACATCATACGATGAATATCAAGATCATTGAACATTTTCAGCTGTCTGAACAGTATACACTGAAAAATCTGCTGGATGTGTACTGGAGCAGTATTCTGACAGAATTTCATCGATACAGTCTGCTGGAGTATAACCTGCTGCGTCAAGCAAAAGTAGATGTGGTGGAGGAAAACACATTGCGTATCAGTCTGGAAGATTCTGTACTGGCGCATCAGAAAGAAGAAGAAATCTATCACATTCTGGAAAAAATATTCAATGAACGATGTAATCTGTCCGTGCAGATTCAGATGGAGTTTCATGAAAAAAAAGAATCCAAATACCGGAAAAATGCAGATCTCAAGATGCAGAATGAAGTGGAAAATGTCATTCGTCTGTCCAGTTTTGGTGCAAAACGTCATTCTGAAGGAGAATATCTGGAGAGTGAGGAAGCAGGTGCATCGGAAGTACCATGGGAGACCGGGGAGACTGCTGCAAAGCCTGCGAAGAAAGCAGCTCCGGCAAAGAAGACGGAAGCTCCGGCGGCCAAAAAGGAAGCCGTGCCAGCAGGAAAGAAGTCTGCAAAACAGGAAGAACACGGTGGTTTCCGAAAGAATTTTGGCGGCAGCCGGGATTTCCGGGAGCGGGGTTCTTTTAAACGTTCTGACAATCCGGATGTGATATTTGGCCGTGATTTCGAAGAAGAGACGATTCGCATTGAACAGATTATGGGCGAGATGGGAGAAGTTGTCATCCGTGGACAGATTCTGTCTATGGACGAGCGTCCGATCCGTGGAGAGAAAACTATTTTAATGTTTTCTATTACAGATTTTACCGACACGATCATGGTAAAAATGTTCTGCAAGGATGAATATCTCAAGGAAATCAAAGACGGAGGGATTGCGAAAGGTGCATTTCTGAAAATCAAAGGTGTGACAACAATTGACCGGTTTGACAGCGAACTGACCATCGGTTCTGTCATCGGTATCAAGAAGATTCCGTCCTTTGTGTCTACCCGTATGGATACCAGTCCGGTGAAACGTGTGGAACTGCATTGCCATACGAAGATGAGCGATATGGATGGTGTATCTGATGTCAAAGATATCATCAAACGTGCCATGAAATGGGGACACAAAGCACTTGCTATCACCGATCACGGAGATGTACAGGCTTTTCCGGATGCAAACCACGCAATTGGAAAGGATGATGATTTTAAAATCATTTATGGTATGGAGGCCTATCTGGTGGACGATCTGAAAGGGCTGGTAGAAAACCCGATGGGGCAGACCTTTGCAGATAGTTTTGTTGTATTTGATCTGGAAACAACAGGATTCAGTGCAGCCAAAAATAAAATTATTGAGATTGGTGCTGTAAAAGTGGTAAATGGTTCCATTACAGAACGTTTTTCTACTTTTGTCAATCCAAAAGTACCAATTCCATATGAGATTGAGCAGCTGACTCATATCACGGACGATATGGTACTGGATGCGCCGATGATTCATGAGATTTTGCCGCAATTTATGGAATTCTGCCAGAATGCTGTTATGGTGGCACATAATGCTGATTTTGATATGAGTTTTATCAGGCATAACTGTGATCTGTTAGGTCTGGAATGTGAAAAAACTGTACTGGATACGGTAGCTTTAGCCCGTGTTCTGCTGCCTTCGCTGAATCGATTTAAGTTAAATACAATCGCAAAAGCACTGAACATTTCTCTGGAAAATCATCATCGTGCGGTAGATGATGCTGCCTGTACAGCAGAGATATTTACAAAATTTGTGGAAATGCTGCGGGAACGAGGCATAGAAACTATGGAAAATCTGGAACAGATGGAAAGCTATACGGAGGAGAGTATCCGAAAGCTGCCAAGTTACCATGCCATTATGCTGGCGCAGAACGATATTGGTCGAGTAAATCTGTATCGTCTGGTATCGGATTCCCATATCAAATATTATAACCGCCGGCCGAAAATTCCAAAAAGCGAATTTATGAAATATCGGGAAGGAATTCTGCTTGGTTCTGCCTGTGAGGCGGGAGAGTTGTATCGTACGTTGTTGCGTGGAAGTACGCAGGAAGAAGTGGCACGAATCGTACAGTTCTATGATTATCTGGAAATTCAGCCACTGGGAAACAATGCGTTTATGCTGCGCAGTGATAAGGAACCGATAGAATCGGAAGAAGATCTGAAGGATATAAACCGGCAGATTGTAGAACTGGGGGAGCAGTTTAATAAACTTGTGGTAGCAACCTGTGACGTACACTTTCTGGATCCGGAAGATTCCATATATCGCAGTATCATTATGGCAGGCAAGGGCTTTGATGATGCAGATCAGCAGGCACCGCTTTTTCTTCGCACAACAGAGGAAATGTTGAAAGAATTTGAATATCTGGGCAGTGAAAAAGCGGAAGAAGTAGTCATTGAAAATACAAATAAGATTGCAAATATGTGTGAGAAAATCTCACCGGTCAGACCGGATAAGTGTCCGCCCGTTATTGAAAATTCGGATGGCATGCTGCGTGAAATCTGTTATACAAGAGCTCATGAGATTTATGGCGAAGAACTTCCGCCGGTGGTAGTTGAACGGTTGGAACGTGAATTGAATTCCATTATATCCAATGGATTTGCCGTTATGTACATCATTGCACAGAAACTGGTGTGGAAATCAAATGAGGATGGGTATCTGGTAGGTTCACGAGGATCCGTAGGATCGTCCTTTGTAGCAACCATGGCAGGAATCACGGAAGTAAATCCGCTGAGCCCGCATTATATCTGCAGCAACTGTCATTATGTGGATTTTGATTCAGAGCTTGTAAAAGGCTATGCCGGAAAAGCCGGATGTGATATGCCGGACCGTAACTGTCCGCACTGTGGTCAGAAGCTGATGAAGGAAGGCTTTGATATTCCCTTCGAGACTTTCCTTGGATTCAAGGGAAACAAAGAGCCGGATATCGACCTGAATTTCTCGGGCGATTATCAGAGTAAAGCACACAAGTATACAGAGGTTATTTTCGGTGACGGTCAGACATTTCGTGCAGGAACGATTGGAACGCTTGCGGATAAAACGGCATTCGGATATGTGAAGCATTATTATGAGGAACGTGGTGTTCCCAAACGGAATTGTGAGATCGACCGGATCGTGCAGGGCTGTGTCGGTGTGCGTCGTACTACCGGTCAGCATCCGGGTGGAATCATTGTGCTTCCGCTAGGGGAAAATATTTATTCCTTTACACCGGTGCAGCATCCGGCCAACGATATGACGACAGATATTATCACGACGCATTTTGATTACCATTCCATTGACCACAACTTGTTGAAACTTGATATTCTCGGACACGATGATCCGACCATGATCCGTATGCTTCAGGATTTGACTGGTGTGGATCCGCAGACGATCCCGCTGGACAGCCCGGAAGTCATGTCTTTATTCCAGAATACTTCAGCCCTTGGCATTGAGCCGGAAGATATTGGTGGCTGTAAGCTTGGAGCTCTTGGAATCCCGGAGTTTGGTACTGATTTCGCGATGCAGATGCTGATCGATACCAAACCGCAGGCATTTTCGGATCTGGTCCGAATCGCAGGACTGTCGCATGGAACAGACGTATGGCTTGGAAATGCCCAGACGCTGATTCAGGAAGGAAAAGCAACCATTTCTACGGCAATCTGTACGAGAGATGATATTATGACGTATTTGATCGGTAAAGGGCTGGACAGTGAAGAAGCGTTTACGATTATGGAGCGTGTACGAAAAGGTGCCGTTGCCAATGGAAAATGTAAAGAATGGCCGGAATATAAACAGGATATGCTGGATCACGGTGTGCCGGACTGGTATGTGTGGTCCTGTGAAAAAATCAAATATATGTTCCCGAAAGCCCATGCGGCGGCTTATGTTATGATGGCGTGGCGTATTGCCTGGTGCAAGGTGTTTTATCCACTTGCTTATTATGCGGCATTTTTCAGTATTCGTGCCACATCTTTTAACTATGAACTGATGTGTCAGGGGAAAGAACGTTTGGAACATCATATGCATGAATATGAACGGCGGAAGGATGAACTGTCCAAAAAGGAACAGGATACTTACAAAGACATGCGTATCGTACAGGAAATGTACGCCCGTGGATTTGAATTTTTACCAATTGACCTGTATCGGGCAAAAGCACATCATTTTCAGATCATTGATGATAAACTGATGCCATCGATCAGTACCATTGACGGTCTGGGAGATAAGGCAGCCGACGCAGTGGTGGAAGCGGCAAAGGATGGAAAATTCCTTTCAAGAGATGATTTTCGTCAACGTACAAAAGTAAGTAAGACAGTTATTGATAAGATGGTAGAGCTGGGAATCCTGTCAGATCTTCCGGAATCCAATCAGCTGTCGCTATTTGACCTGTAAGAATGCCGAGGGCATTCTTGAATTTAGTGAAAATACGGATGAACGTAAGGAGTAAGACAGATGAAAGATTTACTGGATATTCGAAATAAGATTGATGGCATTGATCGTCAGATTGTAGAATTGTTTGAAAATCGTATGATACTGACGACTCAGGTGGCGGAATACAAGATTTCCACCGGGAAAGCAGTGTTTGATAAGGAACGCGAGGTATCAAAACTGGATTCTGTGGCAGAACTGGCACATTCTGAGTTTAACAGTCATGGCGTCAGAGAGTTGTTCGAGCATATCATGTCTGTCAGCAGAAAACGACAGTATCAGCTTCTGACAGAGCATGGAAAATTTGCGTCAACTGGTTTTGTAGAGGTGAAGGAACTTGACTTCACCCATGCGGCAGCAGCATTTATTCCGGCTTCCGAAGACGCGGCAAAAAGTTATTTTCCGGAAGAATGTGGTCTGCAGAAATGCACGGACTGGCGGGAAGCCTGTGATGTATTACAGCGGGAAGAAGTTAATTTTGCGTTTCTTCCAATGCAGGATCCGGCCTCAGGCTATGTGTCTGCCAATTACAATCTGGTAGCAGAGTATGGGTTTTACATTCTGGAAGAATACGAGACAAGCCCGCAGCCAAAAGACCGCTATCTGCTGATTTCCAAAGACCGTGTTACTTTGAGTGGTGCGGATAAGATCAGCATCTGTTTTGAGGCACCGGATGCCTGCGGTTCCCTGTATCATCTGATGTCTCATTTGACTTACAACAATCTGAATATGAACCGGATTGAGTCCATTGTTATTTCCAGAGATCCGTTGGATTATCGTTTCTTTATGGATCTCAGTGGTAATCTGAATGACAGTGCCATCAAAAATGCAGTGCTTGGTCTGCGGGATGAAGCCCGGAATTTTAAAATTTTGGGAAATTACAGATAGTAACAAAACGGAAACTATGATACAATTATGTTAATAAAGGGGAAATGGTCTGAAAATTACTTATGAAGAAACACCTTTTGGGAAACGGAATATGGATCATAGGAGGCAGTCGTATGGAAAAAAAGATATTCTTTATTGATTTTGACGGAACTTTAATGAGGGATGATAAAACGATTTCAGATAAAAATCGGGAAGCACTGCGGAATGCAGTGGATCAGGGACATTATATCGCCCTTGCGACCGGCCGGGCTGTCAGCAGCGGACGGAGAATTGCAAAAGAACTTGGATTAACACGACCGGGCTGCTACCTGGTAGCATACAATGGCGGAACCATTTACGATTTTTCTGCAGATTGTATCCTGAGCAACAAGCGTCTGCCGATCGAGTATGCTGAGTATCTGTTGCGGGAAGCGACAGAAGCCGGTATACATATTCAGACCTATTCCGATACACAGGTGCTTGCGGCAGAACGAAGTAAAGAACTTGATTTCTATACGAAAAAGACCGGAATGCCATGCAGGATTACCAGAAATCTGAACAGTATGCTGTATGAGGAACCGCCCAAAATGCTTCTGATCGATCTGGAGCATAAAGAACGGCTGGAAGCATTTCAGCAGGCACATGCAGAGTGGGAGAAAGGAAAGTGCAGCAGCTTTTTCTCCTGCAAAGAATATCTGGAGTATTGTCCGCTTGGAGCGAATAAAGGATACGGTGTAGCGTTTCTGTGTGATTTCCTTGGAGTGCCGATAGAACATGCGGTGGCCATCGGGGATGAGGAGAATGATATCAGTATGATCCGAAATGCCGGTGTGGGAGTGGCTATGAAAAATGCGGTGCAGAGCGTGAAAGATGCTGCAGATTATGTCACAGAGCACGATAATAACGAAGACGGCGTGGCAGAGGTGATTGAAAAGTTTTCCCCTGATATTCAAGTCGAACGCACGTGAGACTTGGTGCGTGATTCTGGTCAGCGTAAGCTGGCAAATTCTTCTCAGAATCACTGCACGCTACACTTCGCATGTCACTTTGTAAAAGAAGTTCTCATAGCTTCCAGAAATTCATGCGGCACGGACATCGTTCCCTTTCCGGTGCCAAGATGAATATATGGCTTATTTGCACCATGGAAATCAGAACCGCCGGAGAGCAGCAGATGATATTTTTCTGCCATTGCCCGGAAATCTTTTTCATCGGAACCCTGGTTGCAGGAATATACTGCCTCAATGCCGTTCAGACCTGCAGCCACAAGTTCTTCGATCATGGCGGTCAGCTCTGCACGCTTCATGTTATAAAGGCATGGATGTGCGAGAATTGCCAGTCCGCCGGCCTGATGGATCAGAGCCACTGCCTGCATCGGTGTGATTTTATAGCGGTCCACATAGCATTTGCAACCGTCGCCGATGTATTTGTCAAACACGGTTTTCAGATCTTTTACCTGTCCGGAATCCACCAGATATCTTGCAATGTGTGGACGTGCCACCACGGTATCCGGATTCAGACGATACAGATCTTCTGCGGTGATCCGGAATCCCTCTTCCTGAAGTTTTTCTATCATTTTCAGATTGCGGTTGTTCCGGTTATCACGGAATTTTGCAAGTTCTGCCTGAAGTTCGGTATTGGCAGGATCGATAAAGAGTCCGACGACATGGATTTCCGTTTCGTTGTATTCTGTGGAAAGTTCCACACCCGGGATAACTTCGAGCCCGGAGGCTTCGCCGGCAGCTAGTGCTTCGGAAATACCGTCAACGGTATCATGGTCGGTTAACGCAAAAGCGGAGAGACCGCATCGTTTTGCTTCTGCAACGAGTTCTGTCGGGGTGAAAGTACCGTCAGAAGCAGTGGAGTGTACATGTAAATCAATGGTTTTATTCATAGGAAACATGTCCTTTCTTTATAGGATTAAGGTGTCAAAACACCTAAATGTTGATAAATGATTTTTTCGAAATATCCAAAGATATATGTGGAAAATTATTTCAAAAGTAGTATAATAAAAAAGTAAAATCTATGCAAGAAGGAATATGGGAACCGGATTTGTACTATATTTTACTTTATGGAATGGCGTGTGTGGACTGTAACATTTATTTGTAAAAACAGATAAAAAATATTGCAAAAACCGGTTGACGCTGAAAAAAAAGTATGGTATAGTATCAGAGTTGTTGAAGACAAAGTAGAGTATCCACTCTCACCTCGGCGCAAGTGGGCGACCGGCGGTTATGATTCAAATACATTTGATTTGATTGTGGATAGTCTGCCTATCCACTTTTTTTATGGAGGTGCAAAACCATTAGCGATTTAATGATTAATGAACAGATCAGAGACAGAGAAGTTCGTGTAATTGGTGCAGATGGTACTCAGCTTGGTATCATGTCTGCAAGAGAAGCGTTCAAACTGGCGCAGGAAGCAGAGCTTGATTTAGTGAAAATCGCTCCGACAGCGAAACCGCCTGTTTGCAAGATTATTGATTACGGAAAGTACCGTTATGAAATGGCGCGCAAAGAGAAGGAAGCTCGTAAAAAGCAGAAAACTGTGGAGATCAAGGAAGTGCGTTTGTCACCGAATATTGAATCCAATGATTTAAACACCAAAATAAACGCAGCCAGAAAGTTTATCACAAAAGGTGATAAGGTGAAAGTATCCCTGCGTTTCCGGGGACGTGAGATGGCTCATGTCCAGAACAGCAAACACATCTTGGATGATTTTGCTGAGGCGCTTTCTGAAATAGCGACAGTGGAGAAGGCACCGAAGATGGAAGGCCGCAGCATGACAATGGTGCTGGCCGAAAAACGCTAATTAGACTATTTATCAAGGAGGAATTTCATTATGCCAAAAATGAAAACCAGCAGAGCAGCAGCAAAACGTTTCAAAAAAACAGGAACAGGACAGTTAAAAAGAAATAAAGCTTATAAGAGTCACATCTTAACAAAGAAAAGCGCTAAGAGAAAAAGAAATCTTAGAAAAGCAACTATCACAGATGCTACTAATGTTAAGAACATGAAAAAAATCTTACCGTATCTGTAAGATAGAAGATTAGGAGGATGACGTAAATGGCAAGAGTAAAAGGCGGATTAAACGCAAAAAAAAGACATAATAGAACATTAAAACTGGCTAAAGGTTACAGAGGAGCAAGATCCAAACAGTACAGAATCGCAAAACAGTCTGTAATGCGTGCTCTTACAAGTGCTTATGCAGGAAGAAAACAGAAAAAGAGACAGTTCAGACAGCTCTGGATCGCTCGTATCAATGCTGCAGCCAGACTGAACGGTTTATCTTACAGCAAATTCATGTACGGCTTAAAACTGGCTGATATCGAGATCAACAGAAAAATGCTGGCTGAGATGGCTGTAAACGATGCAGAAGGATTTGCTGCATTAGTAGAAGCTGCAAAAGCTAAATTAGCTTAATTTTTATTCAGAAATTAATTGTCTGATAAAAAATATCATTTGCTTTCTGGTTGTGGAATCATGTTGCATGATTTTACAGCCGGAAATAGAATGAATTGATATGTATTTGTATAATTGTATATATTTGATGGAATTATATAAAAAAACGAGAAAATTGCAAAAAAAGTGTTGACAGCAAACGCTAGTTTCTGTATAATACCGATTGTTGTGGTTCGTTGGTCAAGCGGTTAAGACGTCGCCCTCTCACGGCGAAAACAGGGGTTCGATTCCCCTACGAACTGTTTAATGTTTTCCAAAAAAGTAAATAAGATGTGGTTCGTTGGTCAAGCGGTTAAGACGTCGCCCTCTCACGGCGAAAACAGGGGTTCGATTCCCCTACGAACTGCTCTGTTTTTTATAAAAACAGCCCAACCCGAAAAATACTGCAGGTAACAAATGTTGCTTGCAGTATTTTTTTTGCTACGTAATAAAGATTACCTGCGCCTTGAAAAATAACAGGCGCAGGTGATTTAGAAAAGAATCTGTCAGCTTATGGTTCGCAGAATCATGCGCCAGGTCTCATGTGCAAGTAGCAAAAACAGATTGCAAATGTCTGTTTTGCTGTATTGTTTTAACAGGATGATTTTGCATCAAAAGCCGGATTGAACGCATAGAAGTTTTTGGAATTTAACCGGTCTGTCACAAGGCGGAGACCTTCGCCAAAACGCTGGAAGTGTACGACTTCACGTTCCCGCAGAAAGCGGATTGGGTCACACACCTCCGGATCTTTGACCAGACGAAGAATATTGTCGTAAGTTGTCCGTGCTTTCTGTTCAGCAGCCATATTTTCGAAAAGATCTGTAATCGGATCGCCTTTTGACTGGTATTCACAGGCATTATGTGGAATGCCGCTGGCAGCTGTCGGCCAAAGACCGAGCGTGTGATCTATATAGTAGGTATCAAACCCACTTTTCTGAATTTCTTCCGGTGTCAGATCCTGTGTCAGCTGTCGCACCATAGCGCAGATCATTTCCATATGAGCCAGTTCATTCGCTCATACATGATGGAAGTGATTATTTTTGCGTGAAAACAGGAGATTACTGGCAGAAAAAGCCTTGATACAGTAAAATAATGCCTGCGCCCAAAGATCACAGGCGCAGGTAGATATCCAGTTCAAAGGGATTGGCAACGAATCGTCCGATACCAGGCTTGGATTCACTGGAATTGTGATATATGATTTTTTCAATGCAGGATTTGAGGAGTAAGTTCATTTCCGATGCTGAAATATCCGTATCTTCAAATTTAGACAGGCAGTCAGAAAATCGGGAAACCCGTTCCTGGTAATCAACTTCCGGTGGCATGGTATCTTTTGCCCGCTGGATGGAAAGCTGCACTTCGCAGATCTGTTCCTGCAGCTTGGCATTTCTGGAAGCATATTCTTCTTTGGTATAAATCCCATCTTCGTAAGCATCTTTCTGACGCAGATCCTTATCCTTTAATTTCACCAGATCCTGTTCCAGATTCCGGATGATATTCTCATGGATCCGGACAATATTTCCATCATCATTCTGTAATTTAATTTCAAAATCATCCACCGTCTTTGATAATATTTCTTTTACACGTTCCACAAAAGCACTATATTGTACCGATTTGGTATGGCAGATACGTTGATTTGGACAGATCATGCTTTCTGACCGGCGGGGAACTTTGCTCCGGTAGTTTGTAAACTGTTTGAATGTCATGGAGCGCCCGCATCCGGCAGTTCCACAAAAGACCAGCCCGGCGAACGGGTTTCGCAGTTCATGACCACGTTTTATCTTTGGAGATTTTCCACGGCGCTGTGCAATAGCGTCAAAGGTTCCCTGATCGAGAATGGCAGGATGTTTGCCTGGCACAAGGATGTAATCTGTTCCGCGGTTGGTAGGACGGGATTTTACAATCTGGCCATTTTGCATTGTTTTGATTGTTTTAAAATGATTCCAGCGTATCATCCCAATATAAACCGGATTGGATAAAATATCACTGATGGCAGCAGGAGACCAGTGATCAGATTTTAATGGCTTGATTCCAAGAGAATCCAGATGCACAGCTATCCGTGTGAATCCATTTCCTGCAAGGTAGAGTTGCGCCATCATTCTGACAGCGTCAGCCTGCTCAGGAACGATTTCAAGCGTGTGTGCGGTATCTTTTCCACTGCCGGTTTTAATCTTGCGATATCCGTAAGGAGCGATGCTCCCGATGTAGTTTCCCTGCTTGACGGATGCCAGCCGCCCGCGGTTCAGAATCTTCTTGGTATATTCCAGATAATCATTTCCCCTGGTCAGTTCCATTTCAAAAAACTTTCGGTCGTACTCGTCAGAGAGGTCATAAGTTTTCGGTGGAGTAAGGACCAGAGTATTTGTGTACCGAAATGCATTGATAATGCGTCCGCAGTCCTCCAGATCACCACGGGAGAGACGTTGTGGTTCAATGACCAGTACACCTTTGATCTGACCACTCTCAAGGTATTTCATGACGCTTTGCATAACCGGACGATCTGCAATGGTTTCTCCGGAAACGACTTCCCGAAAAATCCGTTCTTCCGGAATGATGGATCCGAAAGAGGAGAGAGCATATTCCTGGAGCTGCCGCTCATGCCGAGCCAGGACTTCTTCCACAGTCATATACGGATCATCTGATCGGGATTTGCGCAGATACATGATAATTTCATTGATAGAGATGTTTGTTTCCTGCATGTCATCATCCTCCTAAGTAAAAATATGTAAAAATGGGTATAAAAATAACAGCCAGCGGGGGAACGGGTGTTCCGCTTGCGAAGCTGTTCCGAAGATGATACAATATTTTTGCAGCTAGTTGTACATCTTCAGATGTATGATATTATCGTATAGTAGGCTATCGCAATATAGCGAAAATCCGAGTTACGATGCCGTCCCTGTTCCAGCAGGGGCGGTTTTTTTTATATTTGTATAGTAAAAGACACCCATACAATATACTTGCATGAGTGCCTTTCAACCGTAATCAATACGGTTCTCTCCGTACAAGTATACTACTACAACACGTAAAATATTACAACAATTAGAACATATTTTTTTCACCATTTTGACTAATAATTAGCACATTATTTTGTATTAAAAAGTTAAAAATGAGTGCAAATAGATACGTATAAATATAAATACGTATAACAGGGCAACTATTTATCAAACTTATTGTACTCAATATCATCCTTTGGAAGGTTGATAAGTGTATCCAAATCTGTAAGGTTACGAATTCCCATCTGAGCATGGACATATTCAAATGCATGAGGGTGAATCTTTGACTGAAGACTATCTAACATACTTTTTAATTCTGACATAAATTGTTTATATTCATTTTTAGGCAGATAGTATTTGAAATAAACTATTAAATCAAACAATCTTTGATCCAGATTCCTTGAATATCCAGGACTCAACTGAGTGTAGTATTTTTCTAAGATTCTTCCGGATTTTTTCCTGTTTTCTGTTTTTCTGGTTAAACAATATACACGTTCATTATGAGCACAGGCATTTCGTATCTTTCTCATCCAATGTAAACTGCCAATGAGAAGTTTTACATTTGCTCGTCCTTGCTCATCTTCTAGTCCGTAAAGCTGACAGAGAGAATGTGAAATGTCAATTTTACTACAATGTATAATATCTATGAATGTTGAAAAATTTACAACTTTGATCATGATCCATGTAGGAATTTGTTTATGGTTATCCATGTAAAACTTAACATAATCAAGTTGACTTCGGCTAAGTTCATTGTACGCTTTGGATATAACTGACATTTTATCTTGTAAAGACTTGTTTGGTGAATATGCGTTGGTGTCATACCAAGGAATTTTTCCATTATCATTACATTCATCAAATTTATATCCAGCTAATGTACGAGTTTCTTCTTCAACCTGTGTAATATATTTCAGTAAAAAAGATCTTAGTTGATCATCGAATTGTTTTACTGCTTGAAGTTGGCTAATTGTTGTTCCAGATATATAAATATGATTGCCAGAAGCATCTTGACCACTAACAAAAGGAGTTTTATAGCCATTTACAATATTAAAATATCCGGCACGCACCAAAATCTTTTTGTGTATGGAACCGTTACATTCGATGTGTTTGTCGTTTCTTAACTTTTTCATTTGCTGGTTGTAAGTCAAGAATAGTTTGTCTTCATTCATTGTACATCCTTTCTGTGCTAAATATTTTATCGAATTTGTAGGTGTTTCTTATATAGTGTCAAATAAACCATTCCGGTGCATTCACCGAGATGGTCAAAACAAAAAATTGACATTCAAAATGTATTTGCTATAATATACTTAACAGGAAAGCCGGGAGATAGATGAAGCCTATCCGCTCCGGTGCAAAGTTAATAGTTACTATTCAAGCAAGCTACCTACTCCGGCCAAGAGACAAGGTAGCTTGCTTATTTCTTATAATTCAGAATTGCCACAATGAGCATGGCCACGGTTAAAATCACCATGAATTCTTCATATGTAGACATAAGCGTCACCCTCTCTAACAGGATTAGAACGGATGACTGCATACCTTCCCAGCTCCCCTGGTAAATATATTTATTATTCAGTTTTCAATCCCGCTGCCCGCATGGAGCAGGGGAGTGTAGTTAAAAATTATTTCTTTTCAATCAGTAATGCTTCCGCTTCTTTCGACGGTGTAATTCCGGATTTTTTGACAAGTCGTGCTAAGCGACCATACATCGTTCCTTTATTACCATCATGCGTAGCGCCACATTTAATAGCAGTAACACAAATATTAATGGCTTCCTCATATCGTTGCTGTTTCTCGTAAAGCATTGCCAATCGAACAAAAGCTGGGATTTGGGGTGGGATGTCGATTGGAAAGTTAGCGGCTTTTTTGGCAGCAATCATTGTTTTTAAATCTTCAATATTTTCATAACAGGCATTTTCAAATTGCTCAGCTTTTTCGCCAGTTGTTATCTTTAAGTTGTACATGACGGACCACATAGCCTGGATATTTTCCATTCCAGTATAGTATTTATCTACAGCAGAACGTAGAGAATCATTATATTGCATATATGGAATATGTTCATCATAGTTTACGTGATCTACATGAGGAACATCTTGTGCATATTGCCGCGCATCGTGATCACGGTGAGAGAGAAAATCTCTGTATAGAGATCCGTACTTGCGCCCAAGCCATATACAAAATAGGGCAATTATAACAAATATAAATCCACCAGCGATAAATGTTGGAATACCAATAATAAGAGCAATAATGGCAAGAATATATAAAAGCGTGGAACATGTTTTATATGTTTTTGAACTATGTTTCTTTCCGTTTATGTAAATGTTGTTTGTGTCAAAAGTAATTTCTTGTTTAGCCATGTGTTTTCTCCTTATAAATTACCATAAATTGTCATTAGTAGTATTTAAAACATAAAAAATTTTACGGTTTCTTAAATTTCATTATTGCTGCGTTATATCCTGCAAGCCGTGCCACCTGATCGGCAGTCAGTTCCGGATTGTCTGAAATCAATTCATCCGGAATAAGAAGCTCTGCTGCGAAAGTGTTGGCTTCAATCTCAAACTTTGATGTGAGTAAAAGAGTTTGATTCCGGATAAAATAGCAGTTCTGTTTTCGATGCAATATCGAATGAGCCAATTCGTGAGCCATTACCAGAGTGCGTTCATGATCTTCCAGATCTTCATTTAAAAAGATGCATTTATGATTCTTCAAGAACATGTAACATCCGGCACGACCTCCAAGCGGTCCAGTCATTACTTCTACATTCAAATATTCTGCTAATTCAAATGGATTTCGAGTATCAAATTTATTTATGTAATATTGAACCAATTTTTTGATATCTTTTCTCAATCCTACCACCTACTTCTTATTTTTATTCGGATTGTATTTTTCTTTGTTGATTGGTTTCAAGCGGCGCATCATGAGTTCTATTTGTCCCAAAAGTAATTCAGCATCTTCTTCTGGAATTGGTTCACCATCATAAGATAGAGGACCATCAGCACCGTTTAATAATTTTGCACGAATAGATTCCATGTCTTTGGCAATATCGCGATTATCTTTTTCTGTTAAGCCATCTTCATCAGTTCCAGTCATAAGAAAATCAGCAGATACTTGTAAATATTCAGCTATCAATACAAGCCTGTCCGTTGGAAATACACCTTTTCGGAGTTGACTGATATAACCATTTGAGAATCCAAGATCACGTTCAAGACGGGAAATGGGAATTTTCCTATCTTTACATATTTTTTTCACCCTATCAACACTATTCATAGAGTACCTCCTATAATTTAGAGAAAAATCTAAAATTGTTATTGACAAATTAGAGAATACCCTATATAATCTAAGCATGATTTAGAGAAAAGCCTAAATAGTTAAAGAATAATTCTCTTATGTTTCTGACAATTCATATTTTAGATTATTCTCTAATGTTTGTCAATGTTTTTCTCTAAATCTATAAGAAAGGATGGTGAGATTTTGCTTTACGAAAAAGTAGCTACACTTTGTCAGAATAATAATTTAACAATTGCAAAGTTGGAGCGTGAATGTGAGATGGGAAATGGAACGGTTCGTGGTTGGAAAAATTCCAGTCCCTCAATCGAAAATCTTAAAAAAGTAGCCGACTACTTCAATATTACAGTAGATGAACTGATCAGTGATCCAGCAGAGAAGAACATGGTGTAGAAGGGAGGGGAGAACGATGTTTGAGGTAATAAATTCTCTTCGTGAAGAAATGGAGAAAGTACCCGTTCGTGTATCGCAAAAGTGTATTGATAATGCTGCTAATTCGGGATTAGAAACAGTTTTGTCCGAACTTCCAGAAGAAGCCCGGACAGTGGAGATTGTTGAACATGTATTACATGAAATGTTGGATAGTTTGAATCAGAGGAAAATTACTTTATAAAAATTCAAGAGGTGAAAATGATGGTATGGATACATATTCTGGGAATAGCAGCAATTGCCGTTTCTGGTGTTACATGTCTGAACAATTGGTTGACCAAGTACGCACTGATAGTATGGATTCTCAAAAATACAAACACCCAACCATCTAAAGAAGAGATGATTGAGTGCAAGAAATTTGTAATCCAGCATGTACTGGAAGATTTACGCAAGACCAAAATGTGATTTTATGATTGACGAGATGATTTGTGTAGAGATTTGTGTCATCGCAGATAACGAATTTACACCAATTTCACTAGCAACTTTTTTGGTCTTATTCCAGATTTTATCAGAGCGAATATTGGCTAAATATTGATGCCCGGATGGTGATAAGTCGCCGATATCAAAGCTGTCACCGCCATCATAGAAATGCACATCAATAATTAAGTTAGCCATTCTGCACTGATTTACATGGTAAAGAATTTCATCGTGTGTATATGGAGTAAGTAAATGTGGCTTGTCGTTATCCATATCATAGGAAAAAGAAGAATCATATGTACATATTTCTTCCAAGGTTAAAAGGATATCGCGAACACAATCGTTGTTTAGTTTCAAATTATTGTCTCCTTTCATTCGTACTCAGCTCTGGCGGGAGCCTGTGTATCGATTATAGGAGATGGAAACGAAAAAAGCAAATGCAAAGCGTAACCAGACAACCTACAAACACATATCTTCTAAGAGAGGAAGGTGAGAGCATGACATATTCCAAGGTAGAGACATTTAACATTGATGGATGCAAAGTCAGAGTGCATTTCCCAGATCTTCCAGAAGAGGAGAGAGCGAAGCGCAAGAATGCACTAATGAAGGCGGCGGAACGCTTTCTGAAACATGAAGAGCGTGTGAAGAAAGAGAAAGCTGAGCAGGAGAATATACCAGAAGCAAAGGAAGGATAAAACCATGAACAAGATGAAAATTGCCGGAATCATCATATCGATAGTGGCAGCAGCCGTGTTTGTATTTCTGTATTTTGGCAGACCACACACGGTAATAAATGCAATCCTGGTGATGTTAGCCGGAGGCGTTGCGGTGCTTGGATTAATGATGATTTCGGTAGTAGAAGAAATTAATCTGGAGGATACAGAAGATGAAAAATAAGATTGCATTCGGACTGTGTGCCACAGGATTTGGAATAGCCTCCATCGGAACGATGGGGCTGTCTAGTGAGGGACAAGCCGGATTCGTTCTGGCGGTGAAGATCACAGTTATTGGGCTGGCGATTGCCAGTGCAGGAATTATTCTGAACAAATTAAAAGAGCGTGGAACCTTCGACAATCACACGCTCTGACTAATGGCATAGGTATAAAACCTATGTCTGGAGTATAGCAGACAGGAGATGAAAAAGCAAATGGAAAAAGAAGAATTGAAGAATCTTAAGGATTGGTGTATTGGGATGGAAACATTGATCAATCTGATTTCCACACATAAAAAGAGAGTACCGGAGAGCGTGGAACTTATCACTGAACAACCGGCAGATAAAGCAGTTCACGTTTATTCGGGAATAGAGAAGATTGCAGCAGCGTTAAAAGAGCCGATGCATTTTAATTTTAATCCAACTTTTTATGAAAAGACGATCTCATACAACGGAGTTACTTTTTTTCAAATTGGATTTTATGTGAGTAAATAACTAAATATATTCCACCGTCCTGCAGTCGGACGTTTAAAAATATTGGAACCTCTCAAATGATTTTTGATAAGTTAGCTGCAGTACATACTTTTTAAATTTGATTATAAATACACACAAACGTCCGACTGCAGGGCGGTGGAAGTGGAAGCAGATATGGATACAGCAATGGATTTATACGGCAGAGACTATGCAGCGCATCACACGCAGCATGTAACACAGCAGAGCAGACAGGCGGAAGCCTATAGAACAATAGAAAGTGAGAAAAAGGACTATGAATATTTTTGGAATCACAGGTCAGTATCTGGAGCTTCTCCAGATGGCAGAAGATGAATCGCTGGATCAGGACATGATCAATGATACATTGGAGGGTGTTGATTGGGAATTCGAGGAGAAAGCCGATGCCTATGCAAAGGTAATGAACTCACTGGATGGAACAGTGGCAGCCATCGATAAAGAGATTGAACGACTGTCACAGCACAAAAAGAGAATTTCCAACAACATCAAAGGCATCAAATACAATCTGGAACGCGCAATGCAGCTTACCGGAAAAACAAAATTCAAGACGGAGCTGTTTGGCTTTAGCATCCAGAAGAATCCTCCGGCGGTTGTGATCGACAATGAGGAGGATATTCCAAAAGAATATTACATTCCGCAGGATCCGAAGCTGGATAAGACAGCAATTAAGAAATTCCTGAAAGACAATGAAGTATCTTGGGCGCACCTGCAGCAGGGCGAGTCGCTGCGGATCAGATAGGAGGATGTTATGGCAATTCCAGTATTAATCATTGGCAGATCCGGAACAGGCAAAAGTACAAGCCTACGGAACTGCGTAGATAACCCTGATTGGAATCTGATCAGGGTATTAAATAAGCCACTTCCATTCAAGGGAAAAATCAATGGATGGAACACAGATAATTATCAGCAGGTCATGAAGTGCCTGATCGCATCAAAGGCAAATAACATTGTCATAGATGATGCCGGGTATCTGATCACAAATATGTTTATGAATGGACACAGTTCAGCCGGTGGCGGAAATGGAGTGTTTACCTTGTACAATCAGATTGGGGATCATTTCTGGAATCTGATTCAGTTTATTTCTGAGAAAGTTCCAGAAAACAAAATCGTGTATGTGATGATGCATGAGGAATCCAATGATCTGGGAGAAATCAAACCGAAGACTATCGGCAAGTTGCTGGATGAAAAGGTTTGCATTGAAGGGATGTTCACTGTGGTTCTCCGCTGCATTGCAGAGGGTAACAATCATCTTTTTGTAACACAGGCGGCAGACGGAGCGGTAAGCAAGTCCCCGATTGGCATGTTTGATGATCTGACGATTGATAATGACATTTTACTGGTTGAAAAGGCAATCAGAGAATATTACGAACTTGGAGGTAAGAAAGAAGATGCAGAAACCAAATGATTACGATAACACACAGCCCCAGGGCGAATATATTCCGGTGGAGTTGGGCGGACATAAATTGGTCATCAAGCAGGTGACCGAGACAACTTCCAAAACAGGAAAGCCGATGATCGTTGTTTGCTTTGATTTTGCACCGGATGATGTGCAGCCGGGATATTTTATGGAGCAGTTCAAAAGTGATATCCGACCAGATAAGAAATGGCCGAATCAGGCAACACAGTACATTTTAACGGAAGATGCCGATGGTAACTGCAGCCGTTCATTCAAAACATTTACAACCTGCGTTGAGCATTCCAATACAGGATTTGCCACAAAATGGGGTGATAACTTCGGTGCGCAGTTCAAAGGTAAAAAAATCGGCGGTGTGTTCGGTGAGCAGATGGATTACTACAATGGCAGGGAAATGACAAAACGTGTGATGCGCTGGTTTGTTTCATTGGATAAGGTGGCAACTGCAGTTATTCCGGAAAAGAATGAAACACAGGCATACAAAAACCACATGAGCGGATATGCTGCAGGAGCAACACCGGCAGGTGACGGTTTTATGAACATTCCGGCAGGAATTGATGAAGAACTGCCATTCAATTAAGGCGGTGATCTGGCTTGCAGATTCAGGTAGATACCCGGGAACATAAAAAAGAGTGGGAACGGGTTCAGAAGCAATTTGACAAAATAGAAAACATACAGTATTTCCGGTCAAAGCTGTATGTTGGTGACTACCAGTCTTTGGATAATCCGAGACTGGTGATTGACCGGAAGAAAGATTTGCAGGAGTTGTGTGGTAACGTCACGCAGCAGCATGAAAGATTCAAGGCGGAGCTGATCCGGGCGATGCAGGCAGGAATACAGGTGGTTATATTGGTGGAACATGGCACTGATATCAATTGTTTGGAAGATGTCTATTTCTGGGAAAACCCAAGAAAGCACAGGATTATTTGGCGGACTATTAACGGCCAGAAGGTTAAGACGGTAATCTCAGAGCGTGCCGTTGATGGGAAGCAGCTCTACAAGAGTCTTTGCACCATTCGGGACAGATACAATGTCCGGTTTGAATTTTGTAGCAAGAAAGAAACAGGAAAAGAGATTATCAGAATCCTAGGAGAGGACGAAAATGCCAAGACCTTATAAAAAGGGACTGGATTACTTCGAACTTGATTGCTACTTGGATGACAAATTTGGAATGATAGAAGCTGAATTTGGAGATAAAGGGTTTGCAATAGCCGTTAAGCTTTACCAGCTTATTTACAGGGAGCTTGGTTACTATTGCGAATGGTCAGATGAACTGATCCCTCTGCACAAGTCTAAAATGGGTTTGAGCAGCGGGATCGGGACAATAAAGGAAGTTGTACAGGCTTGTATCAGAGTAGGTATTTTTTCACAGGAACTTTTCGATAAATATCACATCCTCACATCCAGAGGAATACAGGAAAGATATTTAAGAGCAGTGGCAAAACGAAAAGGAATTGAAGTGAAAAAAGAGTACTCTCTAGTTAAAGTCACCCAAAACGTAGTTAATGACGGAAGAAACCCAGTAAATGACGTCAACAACCCAGTTAATGACGCTAAGAAAAGAAAAGAGAAGAAAAGAATAAATAGTGCTCCCGCACCTGCTCCGCCTGATCCTCCGGAAGACGATGATGAGTGGGAAGATCCGGAAGAATCGCTTCGCAAATGGGAGGCGTGGAAAGCCCAACGGGAGAAGAACGATGAATCATGAGCAGGAGATTGTTGGAATTAAAGCACAGATTGCCATACTGGAAGAATTGCAGGCTGATTGTATGGATGGAAAGCTCTGGCATATCTACATGCGGATGATTGATGATCTGAATCAGAAACTAGATGAACTGACAAGAGGTATTGGAAATGGGAATGTATGAATTTAATCCAGGCGATGCGATGAGATTTGCGCGCTGGTATGGAGCAAGGACAAGACAGATAGGTGATGAACTTCGTTTTGCGGAGTGCCCGTACTGTAAAGGCAGAGGGCATGATAAAGATACATTCTCTATCAATCTCAATACCGGGCAGTTTAAATGTCTGAGAGCCGGATGTGGAGTAACCGGTAATATGCTGACATTATCAAGAGATTTTGATTTCAGTCTTGGAAATGAAGTGGATGAATACTATCGGCCAAAGAGACAGTACCGGAGTTTTAAGACACCGGCAGAACCAATCAAACCGAAAGAGCCGGCAGTTGTTTATTTGGAATCACGTGGTATTAGTGCAGCTGTTGCGGAGCAGTATGAGATCACAACCTTAGAGAAGCAGCAGAATATCCTGGTTTTCCCATTTTACGATGAAACAGGGAAACTGAGATTTATCAAGTACCGGAAAACCGATTTTGACAAGACCAAAGACAAAAATAAAGAGTGGTGCGAAAAGGACTGCCGCCCAATCCTGTTTGGAATGAAGCAGTGCAATGACAAGTTCGATCGGCTGATCATAACAGAGGGTCAGCTTGACAGTTTAAGTGTGGTAACAGCAGGAATGGAGAATGCGGTATCTGTCCCAACCGGGGCAAAAGGGTTTACCTGGGTGCCGTATTGTTACAACTGGGTGAGTAAGTTTGAAGAAATCATAGTTTTTGGAGATTTTGAAAAGAATCATATCACACTGCTGGAAGAGGTCGCCAGACGTTTTCCCTGTCGCATAAAGCACGTTAGGGAAGCTGATTACAGGAATTGTAAAGATGCAAATGAAATGCTCCAGAAATACGGTACAGAATGTATCAGACATGCTGTGGAAAATGCCGTGTATCTTCCGGTGAATCATGTGGTGCCATTATCAGAAGTAGAAAATGTGAATATTTATGAACTGGAAAAGGTAAAGAGCGGCATCAGCGAATTGGATAAAATGCTCTATGGCGGTCTGCCGTTTGGAATGGTCTGCGTCATAGCCGGTAAGCGCGGTGATGGTAAGTCAACACTGGCCAGCCAGATTGTTGCTCGTGTCATAGATCAGGGATATGCAGCGTTTACATATTCCGGGGAGCTGCCGAATTACCTGTATAAAAGCTGGTTTGACTTCCAGGTGGCCGGCAGGCACCACATCGCAGAGAATCAGACAGACTATGGAACAGTGAACCGTTTTATTACAAATGCCAATCAGGAGCTGATCAATTCATGGTATCAGGAAAAGGCATTCATTTATGATAACCGGATCGTTGAAAATGATGAAAAGGAAGATCTGCTCAAAAGTATTGAGCGTTCCATCCAGCAGTATGGTGTCCGGGTGATCCTGATCGATAACCTTATGACAGCAATGTATATCGATGAACAGCGTGGCAGTGACCGATATGAGCAGCAGGGACAATTTGTCCGGAATCTGACGAAACTGGCAATCAAATACAACTGCTTGATTCTTCTGGTAGCACATCAGAGGAAGAATGGTTATTCCACGGATATCAACGATGAGGTAAGCGGTTCCGGCGATATTACAAACCTTGCAGGTCTGACAATTGGATATAACCGCGGGAACAGCGATGAGATTGGAAAGAGCATGAGTGCTGAACAGCGCAAGTTGATCGTGGCAAAGAACCGGTTGTTTGGAAAAATCAATCTGGATGGAATCATTCTGGATTATGATGAGCGGTCAAAAAGAATATATGGAGATGGTGATGATCTGGATTATCAGTATGGTTGGGATAAATCAGATGGATTTTACAGTGCTGATATTGATGAGTCAGACGAGTGCCCGTTTAAGTAGGAGTAATATTATGCATGAGAAAATACAGGATGTCATGAATACGGCATGGAAGAATTATAAAGATTACCGGCGGTCCGGGGATATGCGGCAGTACACCAAGCAGATGAGTGCATTGGTGGAAAAGTACAAAGACAATCCGCTGCTGCTGCAATTTGCTGAGAACATGGCAATCACTTATGCGCCGGTAATTAATGCAATGGCAGAGGAGAAGAAAAATGAGTAACAAATTGGTCAGAAAGAAAAAAAATAAACCAAAGTACGGTTGGATGCAAGATGAGATTGACGCATTAGCCAGAAAAGATGCAAGGGATCGTCAGCTTGCTGGATATGGAGTCACAATGGCAAATCATGCATTGGAAATCGGCTTCTGGGTTTTACATGATAAGTTTGGATTTGGTAAGAAGCGCCTCAATCGGTTAATGGACTGTATCAACGCTTATTTGGTAGCGGAATATAACCAAGAGCTAAACATCAGACAATTACCGCTTGCTCTGCAGAAAATGAAAGTACAGGTTGATGTGTGTGCGGAAGCCAAGAAAGTTCCGCAACGGTGCCGGCTTAAAATGGCAGAGATGGATCGCATGAATAATCCAAATGAGTTCAAGACCAGAATGTATGTCATTACAGAAGCACTTTCGGTTACTTACGCAATGATCTGCACGGAACTGGTTACCAGAGAGAAAATAAGTGGAGCGAAGATCTGTGAGTTCATGAATGAATGCACAGCTTTTATCAATGATTATTTGGATGGTGGCTGGGTATGCCAGGAAGATATCAGATATCAGCTAGAGAAGGAAACTGGGGTAAAGGTTGTACTGAAGTAGGAGAGAAAAGCAATGTTTAAAGTTGGAGAAAAATATAAAATTTATAAAAACATAACAGCGGAATTAAAGGAGAAGAAATGGGTAACGGCTGTTGTGGAACATATCCCGGAGCATGAACGGTTCGTCAGATTCCGGCTGCATTTCACAAACATGTATGGAGAGAATAGCAGCTACGTGGAATCGTACACGATGAGTGAACTGACAGAGATGATGAAAAGCGGGGAACTTGTGAGAGCGTAGATCTTGGATAAATCTTGGATAACCTTGGATGAATTAAGACAAGGTGGAAAGTGAGAAATAAATGAATGACGAAATATTATTAGTGCAGAATGAAAGCGGAAAATTTGAAAAATATGAACCTTACGCAGAAATCGTATGCAATACGGAAGCAGAATTCGAAAAGATAAATGAAGCAATGCGACAGTATCAAGGGTGGATAGATATCAATGATAGACTTCCAGATCCGGAAGAATACGTGCTGGTGTCGTTTGAAAACTTCACACTTCCGGATATCGGAAGATATGAAGCAGAGAGTGATGGATCCGGAGCATTTTATCCGGGAGATGAAGATGCAAGCTATGTATCATTTGGAGTATTTGTTAATGCATGGATGCCATTGCCGAAAGTATACAGGAGAGAGGAGACAGAATCATGATTATCAAATCTGTAAAATTAGAGAACTGGGCAAAGAGCCAGAAGAGAGTAACTATTGGAAGAATCAGAAAAGAGTTCGGTGTGGATGAGGAGATGGCACAGAATTATTATGATTACCTGAAAAGTGCTGGGATAGTTGGAAGAATGGGGTATGTGAAATATGCCGAGTAAAAAAGTGACGTATAAATGTAACGTTTGTGGAGTCGAATATAGAGATTTTGATACAGCAGAAAAATGTGAAAAAACACACAAAATTCCGATTAAGGTCGATAAAGCAAAATACGAAAAAGACGACACAAAGAAAGAATATCCGGAATCTGTACTTATCCATTTCACAGATGATACGAGTGCACGATATTACAGAAAGGGATGGTAAATCATGAAAAAGACTGATGAGCAGCTGCAACAGGAAGTGACAGAAATCAGACGGTTTATAGATGGAGATTCCAAGCAGACAGCAAAGAAAGTGATTCCTATTGCATATAATGTGGCAATTGGAACAGCAGTGGGAGAATGTCCGGAATGCAGAACATTGCCATTAAGAGAATGCGATTGCGCATATTGCCCGAACTGCGGGCAGAAATTAGATTGGAGTGACGCAAAGTGAGATTGATCGATGCGGACAAATTACTAGTTTATCTGAATGACTACGCACTGTCAGCATCACCAGGTAGTGGAAGTCTTAAAGGCCAGATGATTGCAAGGGTAGAATATGACACTATCCAGAACTGCATGAAAGCAGTAGAGAGTCAGCCAACAGCTTACGATGTGGATGCGGTTATAGAACGATTGAAAGGTAGACGAGAAGCTGCCTTTCATGCAGGAAATAAAATAACGCTGGGGGATGTGTATGGGCTGGATGAGGCAATTGAGATAGTAAAGGCAGGTGGAAGTTATGACAAATAGAGAAAGATTTTTGACGAAAGCAAAACATATTAAAACTGATGAATGGGTAGAGGGATATTATTGCAGAATCTCTGAGACAACATATTGCACGATTGGAGATGTACCACCAGTTCCAGTACATCACTACATCCTGCACGAAACAATGACAGATTGGGGACTACCAAACAGATTTTTACAATATGAGGTTAATCCAACTACTATTTGCCAGTGCACAGGGCTTAAGGATAAGAATGGAAAGCTGATTTTTGAGGGTGACATTGTGGAAGGACACATTGATGAGGAATTTCCAGAAGATGTTTCGCAATTTAAGGTAGAGTGGAGCGGAAACGGTTGGGTAATGGCTCAGCGGGGATGCATTGACAAGGAATATATCAGCGAATTTGAAACAGAGAATTATGAAGTAGTTGGAAATATTTTTGACAATTCTCCTGATAGATCAACTAATACACCAACTAAACAGTTGCACAAAGAGTTGAACAATGGAGATATTACTTGATTACCTTGCAGCAGTCGGTGGTAATCCGGAATGAATCCTGTCATATCTGATATGGCAGCAGATACAGCAAGGTGGCAGCAGGGCAACGCTGCAGGAGAGGAATAAGGGAGGCGATGCCGTTGGAGAAGATGACAAAGGAAAGATTGAAAGCATACCGGAGCAATAAAGCTGAGATACTGGAACTGGATTATGCTCTGCAGAACCGCTGGAAGTCAGATACTATGATCGGGAATGATGTAATATTTGATTACAGCAAAGGTTATCCGATGCCACAATGTGTGGTTGGGTTTGACCAGGAAAAATACGAACGATTGCAGGACCGTGATCTTAAGCGGAAGAAAGCTCTGGAGCAGGAGTGTAAAGAGGTGGAGCAATTCGTAGATGCGATACCGGACAGTCTGGCACACCGCATCTTCCGGAAGCTGTTCATTGATGGCAGGAAGCCGGTGACACAGGAGCAGGTTGGCAAGAGCGTTCATCTGGATCGTAGCAGGATTAGTAGAAAAATTGATGATATTCTGAAAAACGCACAAAAAGCACAAAATGCACAGTTATAATAATACTTGAGCCAAAGGCGGAAACCGGCGGCTCGATTTCTCCCCTATGAGAATAAACCTACTTAAAAGGCATTCGGAAACGGATGTCTTTTTCGTTTGCATATTAGTTCGGAATGGAATATTATAAAAGTAGGTTTATTTTGATATGACAGGGAGATACATAAGATGATAGAGAACAAGAATTTATTATTGTATAGTGCAGAAAAGTCTGTGAATGCTATATTTAAAGCAGGGGCAGAAAATGCAGATACAGAAGATGTTTATTTCGTTGTTGGAACAGCAATACATTGGATGTCAGATTGCATTGATCGTATTCCAATTGCCCAAATAAAAGAGGAGCATAAACAATTATTTTCAGCATTGCGGTTTGCAAATAATTGTTTAAAGCATAATATAACATTTGAAAATGCACATAAAGTGAAAAGGTTTGGTTATCCTTATGATTATGCATATGATTATGGAACACATTATAACTGGATATCATTAGATCAAGTGAAAATAAGTGAAAAAAGTGAAAACCAACGGAAAAATTATAAAAGTGAATTGGAAGGAAAAAATATTGCAATTACATTGTTGGAAATACTAAATATTGTAAAAGAATATTATGATATGGTTTAGGGAGTTTTTATGGTAAAAAAAGTATCTGATTATCCCGAATTTGAAAAATATAAAAATTTACTTGAGAAAATAAATAGTGAAAGAGTTTTTTCAATACAGAATAAAAACGATGAATTTTGGCTAGTGGAAGAATGTGATGAATATTTTTTTCATGAACTTACAAAACAAGATTGTTTAGAATTATCAGAGTTATTTGCTGAAATTGCAAAACTCATAAAAGAATAAGTAGCAAACATTGACTAGGGCAGCAGGATTTACCTGCTGTCTTTTTATTATACAAAAAAATAACCGGAGGAGAGGACTATGGCAGAAAGCAGGCTGATCACAATTTCAAAAGCAGAACTAGATCCGAACCCGGTCCAGACAGGAAAAAGTTATATAGTCCGCGTTACGCTGGAAAAGAAAGCGTATCGGCTGGATTATCCATATGATTATGCACACGATTATGCGAAAGGAGACGAAAGTATGAGTGTAAAAACAGTACAGGCGGTCATTAATGGCCAGACTTATACACTTACAAAAAACACCAGCACAGGCAAGTACGAAGCAACCATTACAGCTCCGTCAAAATCCAGTTATACATTATCCGGACATTATTATCCGGTAACGGTAAAAGCAACCGATGATGCTGGAAACGTAACCACAAAAGATGCAACAGACAGCACATTGGGTGCAAGCCTGAGATTGCAGGTAAAAGAGAAAGTTGTTCCTGTGATCACAATCACCGCACCGACTGCAAGCCAGTATCTTGCAAACAGCACACCTGCCATTGCATGGAAGATCACAGATGATGATTCCGGAGTTAATCCGTCCACAATCGCTCTGAAGGTTGACGGTACTGCGGTAGATACATCCAAGATCACAAAGACTGCAGTGACAGGCGGCTACACTTGCAGCTACACACCAGCATCAGCTTTGTCAGATGGAGCACATACCGTTGTGGCAACTGCGAGTGACTACGATGGAAATGCAGCTGCACAGAAATCCGTAACATTTACTGTTGATACGATTCCTCCGACATTGTCTATCTCTGCACCGGCCGAAGGATTTATTACAAATAAATCTACCGTAACGGTTAAAGGTATCACAGACGATGCAACCAGCAAGCCGGTTACAGTTACTGTAAATGGAGCCCCCATACCCGTTACTCCTAGTGGAACCTTCAGCAACGATGTAACGCTGAAAGAGGGCAGCAATACCATCACCATTGTCGCAAAAGACAAAGCAGGAAAGACAACAACTGTAACCAGAACAGTGAAACTGGATACTGCACCTCCGGTTATCAAATCTGCAACTATCACACCGAACCCGGTTGATTGTGGTAAGACATTCGTTATTTCTGTAGAGGTAACAGACTAATGACCACGCAGGTATGGGGCTTGCTTGGCAGCAGTAAGATCATCTTCGACCGAACAGATGGAAATATCTGGAAGGTGACAGTCCCATTTTTAGAGAGCGGCGAGTATATCGTCGCTCTTTATGCGTTGGATGATGCAGGAAATCAGGCTTATGTGGCAACGATCCTGTACGTGGTTGATTTAGAAAATCTCCGGTATGAGATCAAAATGCTGGATTATGCAAGTAAAGTGCATAGAAAAGAATATTGCGTTGTTGCTGGCATACAGGATAACAGATATTCTATCCATGCGCAGATGCAGGATTATTTGATTAAACAGGAATGGTTGGACTATTCTGTGGAGCAGGAGAGACTGGAAGGGAGAGTGGCTTATTTTGCAGAAGACGCTGCGAATGTATAAAGGTGAAAAACGAAAATTGTATGTGACAGTGACTTCATGTGATGAGTTACCCTTTCAGATTACAGATGCGCAGTATGAATTCTGGAATTGCGATATGGATATGCGGGAGGCGGAAGGTCGGTGTGAAGTGGATAATCATACACTTGGAATTACGATATGCCCGGCGCATACTGGAATGTATAAGGTGGTATATTTTTTAAAAATTGCTGATGAAACAGTAATTCAGAAAATATTAATCAGAGTAAGTGAAACATAGATAGAGATGGGAAGGTGAGGTGATGGCAAACAGTAGTAATCTGATGCCGATTGAACTGTTGAACGCGAGACGAACACGAGAAGAACGCAGTGAAAATGCAAAAAAAGCAGGAAAAGCATCTGGAGAAGCAAGAAACCAGAAGGCAAACTTTAAAAAGGCATTGAATCTGCTTCTGACAGCACAAGTTGAAACGGAATGGACGGAACAATTACAGGCGTTAGGTTTGGACAGCACCTATGAATCCGTAATAAATGCATCTATGATTTTACAAGCTGCGCAGGGAAATGTAAAAGCTTATGAAGCGATTGCAAAATATGCAGGTCAGTTAAATCCGGAAGAAAAACAGGAAGATAATCAATCTCCGTGGAATATACCAATTACTGATATAACATCTGATTTTGTAGAACCATATCGTGCTGTACATGCTGCATTTTCTGGAGAAGAGAATATACGCGAGATCGTGAGCAAGGGCGGCCGTGGTTCAATTAAATCAAATTTCTGGGCAGCGGTTGCAGAAGAAACAATATACCAGGATCCGGAAGCACATGTGGTTTATACCAGACGTTACAAAGTCGATCTTCGTGGTTCCGTATATAATCAGTTTATGAAAACGGTAATCCGGCATGGTCATCTGGAAGACTGGGAATTTACAACCAGTCCGATGGTGGCAAAATATAAGAAAACCGGTCAGTGCGTGATATTTGTTGGAGCTGACAAACCCATCAGTTTGAAATCATATAATTTGTCATTTGGTTATGTAAAACTACTGATCCATGAAGAATGTGATGAGATGGCAGGAATCGAGCAAATGGATAACATTGAAGATACTTTCCTGCGATCAGATACACCGGCGCTAGATGTAAAAGTTTTCAACCCGCCCAAAAGTAAGAATAACTTTATGAACCAGTATGTGGAGGAATGTCGGAAGAAAGCGGAAACCAGGGTGTTTCATAGCTATTATTTTAATGTGCCGGTGAAATGGCTTGGAAAACGGTTCTTTGAACGTGCGGAATGGTTCAAAATCCATAAACCAAGGTATTATGCGAACAACTACATGGGGGAAGTCACCGGAACAGGCGGGGGAATCTTTGAAAACGTGGAAGAACGTGTGATTTCTGATGAAGAGATCAGTAACATGCCGTATTTTGACTATGGTCTGGATTTTGGTTTTGAACATCCGCAGGTATTTATCAAATCCTATTATGATCAGGATGAAGATATTCTGTACTGTGTGGATGAAGTGTATTCCAAACGCTGCAAAAATTCGACCTTTGCACGAAAGATTAAAAAATATATGGATGTGGAGATCATCTGTGATTCTGCCCGCCCGGATTCGATTGCGGAGATGCAGGACTGGGGATTCAATGCGACCGGAGCCGTGAAACGATGGGGAAGTGGACATGGCAGGGATTACTGCTGGGAATGGTTGCAGATGGCAAAGAAGATCGTGGTAGATTCGGACAGATGCCCACATCTGGCACATGAGTTGACAACATTGGAGCACGAGCAATTAAAAGACGGCAGTTTCTCCAGCGAGTACCCGAAACTGGGTGAGGATTGCGTGATGGCACTGATCTATGGAAATAACCGAAATATTATGGAATCTCGAAGAAACAATGGCTTGTATGATGATAACGAAGAGATGGAGGACGATGACGAATAATGGAATCAATGGAATCCTGTGTAAAGACAAAATTAGAGCGGCTTGGATATCAGGTACATACTAAGCCATATGAATATATAGAAGAAGCCAATCGCTGGTATCGGAATGAATTGATTGATAATTTCCATAAGAGGACATCTGTTACAGGTGGACTTTATGAAATTGACCGTATGAACTTTGCAAAGCGTGGCTGTGCGGATGATGCAAACCTTTGCGAGATTATTGATATCAATGTCGGTGAGGATGCGCAGAATGAATTTGTACATGCTGTATTGGAAAATAACCGGTTCGATACAATGTACCGCAGGCAGTTGGAACGGATGTCGGCAGCAGGCACGGTTGCCGCTTATGTGCGCTTGGATAATGCGACTTATCTGACCAATGGAAAAGCAATCAATGGCGAAATAAAGCTGACATATTGCTACGCAGAAGATTATATCCCGCTGCGGATTGTGAATGATGAAGTGGTGGAAGTAGCGTTTTCTTCTACGAAGTTGGGAAAAGACGGGAAACAGACCACGCTGGTTATGTTTACGCAGCAGGGAGAAAACTACCGGGCAGATACCTTTGTATTTGACAGATCTGGAAAAGAGATTGAAGCATACTGGATCATTCTTGGCGATGTGAAGCCGTTTGCGGTAATGCAGGTAGCAGAAGTGAATAATATCCGGTATATGGATGGTTTTGGTTATCCGAAAGTATACGGCGCTATCCCAACGCTGAAACAGATTGACCTGTGCCACATGATCTTGAATGGCGATCTGGAAAAAGGTGAAAAGTTCGTACTCACAAATGAAGCCATTGTTGAAATTGATAAAAAGACTGGTAAGCCAAAGCCGCGCTCAAAGGAATGGAAACGGTTGTTTGTATTGCTTGGCAGAAAACCAATAGATGGAAATGGATATATTCAGGAGTACAATCCGAAAATCAGGGTGGATGAAATTCAAAAAGCATTTGAATTATGTTTGTCTTTATTTTCAATGACATTTGGCTTCGGAAGTAAAAAATATATCTTTGAACAGAATCAGATTCAGACAGCAACCCAGTATATTGGTGAACGTCAGGATTGCATGCAGGAACTAAATAAACAGAGAGAAGAAGCACGGCAGTACATTAAAGGTATTGTACGTGCTATTTTGTGGTTTTCCAATACCTTTCAGAATACGTCATTTGACCTGACAGCAGATATCTGCATTGATTTCGATGATTCATATATCGAAGATAAAAATACGCGCATGGAAAACATGAGAGCTGACGCACAGGCATTTTCGGATATTCCGGAATTTACAATCCGTTATATTGAGGAGCGTTTGAACATCAGCCGCGAAGAAGCAATGAAGATTTATGATGGTCAGATTGACGAAAATGAGCCGGAGGTTGAAGACTGATGCTCACAGAAAACCAGCTTGAAATGCTTGGAAATCAGATCGCAGCATTATATCAGGCATTAGAGCAGGATGTGATTGCTGATATTGCCAGACGCGTGAAGAAAACGAAGCGTTTTACAGAAACAGCAGAATTGATGGCTCAGGCAATGAAGGAGACGGGTATGGTTCCGGATCGTATCAGAGCGGAGGTTATGAAGCTTCTACGGGCAGATAAAGCATTCCAGGATGAAATAGCAAAGAATACAAAAGAATGGAAGGAATTTGTCCGAGAAGAGATCAAAGCCACAGAAGCGGCTGCAAAGGAAGCAGGGAATGATATCATAGCCAATGCCGGTGATATGTCTTTTAATTATAACATGGAAGCGTGGCAGCAGGCGGGTATGGAACTGACAAAAGACAGTGCTTTTACCAGAATGGTTGAGGAAATGAGCAAAGCAACTGCCGGAACATTGAAGAATCTGACCAGATCAACCGGATTTAAAGGTGTACATGGCACTACCGCTTTAAAAAATGCATACAGGCAGTATCTGGATAAGGCATTGATAAAAATGGCTACCGGAACCTTTTCTTATGATCAGTGTGTGAATGATTGTGTGAAAGAACTGGCACAGAGTGGACTTCGCAGTATTGATTATACTTCTGGGAGAACGTACCAGCTAGATACGGCTGCACGAATGGCGATACGGACCGCAAACAGTCAGCTTGCCGGTCAGATCTCCATGCACTACATTGAAGAGACGGATACTGATCTGGTGGAAGTCAGTGCGCACTGGGGTGCACGCCCGGAACATGCTGTATGGCAGGGAAAGATTTACAGTCGCAGCGGAAAAAATAAAAAATATCCAAATTTTTCTGTTTGCCATTATGGAGACATCGATGGATTAAAGGGAATCAACTGCAGGCATGACTTTTATCCATTTTTTGAAGGAATCAGTGAACCAACGACATGGCCGGATGAACCGAAACCGAAAGAATATCGTGGAAAGACGTATGATTACTATCATGCAACACAGAAGCAGCGGAAGATGGAGCGTGATATTCGTGCAACCAAGCGTGAAATTGAAGCGCAGAAGGCAATTGGTGGAGATACATCACTTTTGGAAGCACAGAAGCGTAAGCAGATTAAGGAATACCACAATTTCAGCAATGCGATGGGAATTCGGGCAAAGGATAACCGGTTGCGGGTGATTGCAGGGACATCGGAACTGAACGCGGAAAAGAAAACAAAGAAGAACCCGGTTCGGAAAGAACGTAGCTTGCAAGAATTAGAAAAAATGGAGAGAGATAGTCGTGAATATAAAGAACTTTCTCTTGATGAATTTCAAAAAATGCATCATACTGTAACTAAGGAAGAACGAAAAATTTTGTATGGGAAAACGCATTTTTCAGGTTATATTAATTCAAGCAATGCAAGGTTAATGAATGAGGCATTGCGAACAGGAAAAATGTTAAATAAAGAGTATCAGAAAATTGCAGATACATTATCAGATGTAATACATAAAAATACGATATCAAAAGATATTGTGGTTACTAGATTTGTGTCAGCAGATGCCTTGGAACCAATAACAGGATGTAAATATCCAAAAACATTGGGGCTATTGGCAAGCAAAGACGATATTGAAGCTTATTGGCAAGAAATAGAGAAACTACCTTCAAGAATTGTAAAAAAACATCTATATGAGGAAAAAGGCTTTTTAAGTACTAGTGGTGTCGTGGATAAAAATGTAATGCAGGAAAAATCAGTCCGTTTAAATATAAAAGTTCCAAAAGAAACAAATGGATACATAACGACAAATTACAAAGAATCAGAGATTATTTTTGACCGTGGTACAAAGCTGGAAATTTTAAATGCTCATGTTGAAAATAACCGAACAAGTAAGGTCAAAATTGTTTTAGATTGCATAATGAGGTGAATGTATGACAAAAAAACGAAAACAGTTCTTGGATGATTTATGGATGAACAGCGAAGTAGGGCGTTGGGCTACTGCAAAAGCTTATGAAAACAAAGAAGAATCAGATAAAATCTTGAACGAAGTTTTTGAAAAAGGATATTTAGCTCCTCTGGAATATTTAATGCAACAGGAGAAAATGCTTTCTGATAAAGTAAAAAATGAATTGAAAAATGATGATGAGGCAAAAGCCTACTGTTTAGCATTAGAAGAAGAAAATTATGATTTGGTTGGTGTTATGATTGCATATGAATTTTCAATGTTAGATTTGCTTTATACTGCAGATCGACAACAATAAAAATGCCATATGCGAATACCATGTAGGGACATTTTTGAAATAAGGCTACCGCAATCCCACTGGCTTTAGATGGTGGGTAGTTCACGTTTAAAAAGGAAAATAATTTGTAGAATGGAAGTGAAGATATGCTGAGACTTGAATTGGTTGAAATTACAGACGCAATTGTAAAATATAAATATTATCCGGAAAATTCGAAAGAATATGGGACGGTTATTTTCAGAAGAACATCAAGGGAGCGTGATATAGAAAATATGGCTGCTGGATATGGTTCAAGTTATGCGGCACATGCTTTGAAAAGAATTGAAGAATATTGTCAAAAGAATTATTTCCCTGAAAAAGATATCGTTGTTTGGTGTTAATGCCAACGGATAAAGCGTAAAGGAGACATATATGGATAATTTCAAAGCAGTATACAAAATCCTAAAAGCACTTGAAGCGTCTATGGATCTTGAAGCGGCAAATGTAGATATGTTTAATGCAGAGAAGCTTGGTGTCTCTCAGAATCGTTGGAATAGATACATAGAAATGATGTATGATGTTGGATATATCAAAGGAATCCAGATTACAAAATATGTAGATGGAACTACTATGGTGGATTGTGATGATATCGAGATTACTCTTAAGGGTTTGGAGTATCTTCAAGAAAATTCTATCATGCAAAAGATTTACAAAGCAGCAAAAGGTGTGAAAGACATCACTCCTGGCATGTAGAATTGCCGTCACTATGGTGGCGGTATTTTTATACCCATTTTTAAAAAAGGAAGAGGTAAAAGAACATGAAAAAATTATTTATCAGCCAGCCGATGCGCGGCAAGACAGACGAGGAAATCAAGAAAGAACGCGCCAAAGCAATTGAAAAGGCATCTGAACTGGTGGGAGAACCGGTGGAAGTGATTGGTTCTTTCTTTGAAAAAGCACCGGCAGGTGCAAAACCATTGTGGTTCTTGGGAAAATCTTTGGAACTTCTGGCAGATGCAGACGTGGCTTATTTTGCACCCGGCTGGAAAGATGCCCGTGGCTGTATTATTGAGCATGACTGTGCGATTTCGTATGGAATCAAAAGTATTATCGCATAGAAAGGCGGTGGTCCAATATCTCCCACTGGGGCGCGGGGTGAAGCGTTCTATGTAATATAAAAAGTTGGAAAGGAAAGGTTGCCTGACGCAGACAACTGGGTTATAATAATCATGTTAGAAAAATACTGGTATAGTTGCCCGGTATGTGGCAACCCAAAAATGATTCTTTTGCGGGAAGATACCGAACTGGTAAATTACCCGGCATACTGCAAACGCTGTAGGAATGAATCAGTCATAACAATAGAGCCGAAGCGCCGAATAGTTGAATCTGAAAAGGTTTGATTATCCGGTGCTTTTTTATATCCTGATCGCAGAAAATGCGATTCATAAATCATTTTAGGAGGCAGAAACCATGAAAAATATTTTTGACATTATGAAAGAGTTCGGAATCGAAGTGCCGGAGGATCATAAAAAAGACTTCGAGAAAGCTGTTCTGGAGAATTATAAGACCATGGCAGATTATGATAAACAGACAGAGAAGCTGAACAAGGCAAATGATACGATCAAAGCGAGTGATACTGCAATGAAAGATTTGCAGACAAAACTGGATGAGTATAAAGATGTGGATGTATCCGCACTGAATCAGAGAATTACTGATCTGGAGACAGAAAAAGGCAATATTGAATCTGATTATCAGAAAAAGCTGGCAGAGCGTGATTTTAACGATCTGATCAAAGAGGGGATTGCAGCGGCACATGGCAAGAATGTGAAAGCAATCACTGCTTTACTGGATACAGAAACACTGATGCAGTCCAAAAACCAGAAAGAGGACATTGCAGCGGCAATCAAAACTTTGACCGAAGCCGAGGACAGCAAGATGCTTTTTGGAGATGCAATTGAAATTGCCGGAAAAGGAAACCCGATTGGAGATATCGGTGGCGGCAAGCTGACACCGGAAGAAAAAGAAGAAGCAGACTGCAGAGCTGCTATGGGACTTCCGCCGGTAGGAGAAGGAGGAAAATAAGTAAATGCCAAACACATTAGTATTACCAAAAAATTATGTAGCCAACTTAGATGAAGTATACAAATTAGCTTCTGTTACTTCTGATCTGACCTGTGATGCAACCATGGTGAGAGCCGGTGCAAATGTGGAAGAGGTAATTTATCCGCAGATCGATGTAACCGGTCTGGGAGATTATGACCGCAATACCGGATATACCACTGGTGCGGTTGATTTGAAGTGGAAAACTTCCAAATGCAATTATGACCGTGGAACAAAGATCTCTGTTGATGTAATGGACGATCAGGAGTCCGAAAAACTTGCCTTTGCACGCGGTGGCGCGGAGCTGATGCGAACAAAAGTTGCACCGGAATCAGATGCTTTTACTTTTGCAACCATTGCTGCAACGGAAGGAATTTCCAAACTGGAAGGTCAGGATTTTACGGATGCAGTACAGTTCCTGGAAGTACTGATTGATGCAAAAAATAAGATGGATGAGGATGAAGTTCCGGAAGAAGGAAGAATCCTGTATGCAACACCGACGCTGATGAACGGTGTTATGGCGCTGGATACTACAAAATCCAGAGAGATTTTAAATTGCTTTGCAATCAAGAGAAAGGTACCGCAGAGCCGCTTCTACACAGCTATTGATCTGTTAAGTGGTAAAACAGGTGAGGAAGCAGGCCACTATAAGAAAAATGCGTCTGCAAAGGATATTAATTTTATGATTATTCATAAACCGGCAATCATGAAATATGGTAAACATATTGCGCAGGATATTATTCCGGCCTCCATGAATCCAGATGCCGATGCAGATATACTGAAATATCGTAAATATGGTCTGGTAGACGTTTATAACAATAAACGTGCCGGTATTTTCATGTGCACAAAGTAGGAGGCAGGTATGAAAACAGTAGGTGTAGGTGCTGTGAAACCGGAATCGGATAACGCAGACGAACTGAAAAAAGAAATCAAAGGTTTGAAGTCTTCCAATACGAAATTAAAAAACAAAATTGAGGAATTGGAAGAGAAAAATGAAGCACTGCATGAAGAAAACGAATCTCTTCGTGCAGAAAATGCAACATTGAAAGAAAATGCCTAGAAAGAAGGGAAATATAAATGCCACAAATCATTGACTGGGAGTATTATATCTCCCATTTTCCTAACATCGTTCCAGAATCAAAATTTGATGCGGTAGAACAACAGGCAGAAATAGAGTATCGCAAAGTAGTTGGAGAATACATGGATGTTGATCCGGTAGATGAGAAAAATGCAATATTCCAGATCTGCAATTTCCTCTACACAAATCAGGCAGGTTTATCAGGCAAAGCCGTTTCATCCGTAAACAATAATGGGTATTCCGAAAGCTACGCTTTACAGAATAAGGAACAACTCATGGATTCTATGAGGGAAATGATTTATGACTGCATCGGGACAAGATTGGCAGGTGTATTTTAATGAATGACCAGACTATTACGCTATATAACTATCATGCTGTATCAAAAACATGGCATCGAACGGTTATTCATGGTGTTTCTTACCGATATGGTTCAGAACGAACGGTATCGTCTTCCGGAGCAATCGTATACACACAGCTCTTGACTGTGATTATACCGGCGGAAGCAGATACGGAAGGAAAAGACTATATTGATGCCGGTGCATATTCCGGACTGCGTCAAAGTGCAGCGGATGATTTCTGGACGATCAATCCAATGAAAAACCATGATGTAATTGTATGTGGAGAGGTGAATAAAAAAATCAGTGATTCATATACGATAACAGACCTGCAAAGAGATTACCAGAAATCCGGAACGGTATGCAGTATGTCAGATAATACAGATGTTCCGATGCTGAAACACTACAAGGTAGTGTGCAAGTAATGGGAAGTCCATTTAACGTACATTGCCCCAGAGACTTTGTCTTAAAAATGACCGCCGATGGCACAGTTTCCAATGTAAAAGTATCTTTTAATCCCGGAACACAGGAGAAAATTAACAAAAAGCTGTATGAAGTCCAGCAGATGATTGACAGTGAAGTGCTGCGGAGATGTGATCCATTGGTACCGTTTGATACTGGGACCTTAAAACAAAGTGGAATTGAGCACACAGAGCTTGGTAGTGGAAATGTAATCTACCGAACGGTGTACGCGAGAAAACAGTATTATATTCCGATGCAGCATAAGAACAATCGTACCGAATATTGGTTTGAACACATGAAGAATAATGGTGGTAAGGCAGCAATCTTAAAGGCAGCGCAGGAGGCATTAAACAAGTGACAATATCAGAATGTATCATCGAATGGCTTGGCGAGTATCAGAAAATGGAGTTTGCCGAGTGTGCGGTTGACCAGATCGAAGCGGAGGATGGCACTTATGCCATTTTCAAAACTCCGAATAAGAATGTTACGGAATATATGGACGGCAGTCAGCTGGTCACAGAATATTTCCAACTGGTAGCACGGAAGTCAACACAGTTAAACCCAGAGCGTGTCAATAATCAGCAGATGCTGGCTAATCTGGAAAACTGGGTAGAAGAAAGGAACATGGAGGAAGATTATCCGGATCTGTCAAAGGCAGGAAAGCTAATCTGTATGGATATCGACGTATCTGATTCCAATTCCATTGTTTCACAGGAAGATGCGAGTGCAATTTACCAGTTATCGATTGCCATCCAGTATTTGAAAGAAAGAGGAGGATGTGAAGCGAATGAGTGAAGCAGTAAAACAGCTTGTAAAAAAGCATAAGATTGGATTGTTTCTGGATCCGGGAACCGGATATAAGCGGATTAAAAAGTCAGAAACACTGACCATTTCCATGAATCCGGAAGAAAATGAGTATGATTATATTGCAGATGAGAATCCGACCACAGAGGTAGACCGGTACAAGCCATCGATTGACCAGGATCTGACTATGTACAAAGGGGAAGATGATTATGAGATGGTATGGCCGTATTTTTATGAACGAAAGACAGGGCAGGAAGCACATATCAAATGCATGATTGTGTTTATGCATGAACCGGCAAGTGGCGGTGGATATCTTGCCTGGGAGACGGATTCTGTATTATCCGTACAGGATCTTGCAGCAGTGGATAAGAAATTGAATTTTAAAGTAATCTTTGCCGGAGATATCACAAATGGTGTGGCAACCATGAGTGCCGGTGCACCGGCTTTTAAAGCAAGTACAGAGGAGGTAGCAAGCAATGCAGTATGAACTGATGTACAACAATCTGGGGTATCCGTTGCCAAAGTACACAGCGAAGATGAGCAAGGAAATGGAAGAGATTGACAAGCAGAATGCATCCATGTCAGTATCACAGGATCGAAAGTATAAGACCATGTATGATTTTGTCCGAAAAACAGTAGGATCGGAAGCAGCCATGGAGATTTTTGAGACAGATAACTTTGAGGAAGTTGATCTGAATGTGATTACTATTTCTTATCTTGGAATCCGTACAGGATATGACAGACCGTTACTGCAGGCGAAACGTGCAGCAAACAGTATTGCAATCGATGAGAATGACAAAACAGTTCAGACGATCATGAAAATTCTTGAAAAACCGGAAGAACTTAACAAATTGATCCAGACCGTTGATAAGATGCCGAAGAACAGTCAGTCCATGATGGGACGTTTCGGGGCATGATCAATCTGACAGAGAAATCTCTGCCGAATACCATTCAGGTACATGGCAGGGATTTTTCTATACACACAGACTTTCGGATATGGATGCGTTTCAGCATCGAGTTTCAACGGTGGAAAAATGCCGGGTGTGGGGGAGTATTAGATATATCTTACCTGTTCACCGATGAGCTACCGGCTTTTTACGACATAGAAGATTATGCTGGAATATTTGATTTTGCTTTTCCTGCATGCAAGGTCCCTAATGGATCCGGTGACGGTGACCAGACGCTTTATTATGAATACGATGGTGATTACATCTATGCAGCGTTTATGCAAAATTACAAGATTGATCTGATGGAAACCGGATTGCACTGGCATAAGTTTTTGGCATTGCTGAAAGGGCTTTCCGGAACAATGCTCAATGAGATTATGGGATATCGTGCTTATGCCAGTTCAAAACAGGAGAAGCCGGAACAGCAGTACCGGAAATTGAAGTATGCATGGACTCCGCTTCCGGAAGAAACGGAGGAAGAAAAAGAAGCAGAGGAAGAATTTAATCAGTATTTTGGAAGTTAAAGAGCCTGAGCCATAGCGCCTGCGCCATAGATGAAAGAGGTGCAGGACATGGCAGATGGAAGTTTGCTTTTTGATACAAAATTAGATGAGACCGGTATAGAGTCTGGATTGTCATCGTTAAAAAAGACGATTGCTGCGCTTGGCATCGGGAAAGTGATGAAAGATGTTGCAGACCAAGTGTGGAATGTGGGAAGCTGTTTTGAAACATCATTTTCCAAGGCAAGTACGCTGTTTGGGGATGTCAGTGTTGATACAGTAAACTTGAAAAATAAAATCGCGGAGATGTCCAAACAGACAGGAATTTCTGCGGAAGAGCTGAATGAGACACTCTACCAGGCAATGTCTGCTGGTATTCCCGTAACAGAAGATATGGCGACGGCATTATCAGCTGTGCAAACAGCTGCAAAATTGTCAGTCGGTGGTTTTACATCATCTTCCACGGCCATGAGTGGTCTGACAACAGCAATCAATGCCTATGGCTTGAGTGCGGACGATGCCAGCAGGATTGCAGATGAATTCATTATGGTTCAGAACAAAGGTGTAACAACGGTTGACGAACTGGCTTCCAATATGGGACGTGCGATATCTACCGGATCTGCATTTGGAGTTAATCTGGAAAACCTGAATGCCTCCTATATCTCTCTGACAAAAGGCGGTATCAGTACAGCAGAAGCGACCACATATTTATCTTCCATGATGAATGAACTGGGCGACAGTGGTTCTAATGTTGGTGCAGTTTTACAGGAAAAAACAGGAATGTCATTTTCTCAACTTATGGAAAATGGTTATAGTCTGGCAGATGTACTGGATATCCTGATGGATTCTGTCAATGGTGATTCGTCAGCATTAATGAATCTGTGGGGAAGTGCAGAAGCTGGAAAAGCGGCCAATGCTATTTTGACACAGGGAACCGATAATTTTAGACAAAGCCTGGATGAACTTGGCAATAGTTCCGGAACAACGGAAGATGCTTACAGCACCATGATGGATACTGCGGACGCAAAAACGAAGCAGGTAAAACAGACAGCAAATGATCTGTTTATTAAAATTTTCGAAGCGGCTGAGCCGGTGATTATGGCCGTTTTGAATGGTTTTCAGTGGCTAATCGAAAATGCACAGATATTAGAGCCTTTTTTAGTTGCATTGGGTATTGCATTGGCAGTTTTCCAGGTTCAGGCAGTCATGGCAGCAGCAGCGGAACAAGGGTTGACAGTTGCACAGTATCTTTTAAATGGTTCTTTTTTAGCCTGCCCTTTTACATGGATTATTCTGGGAATTGCGGCACTGGTGGCAGCGTTTATATATTTGTGGAACAACTGTGATGGCTTTCGTGAATTTTGGATAGATTTATGGAACAACATCAAAGAAATCTTTTTTTCGGTATGGGATACAATCAAGTCTTTTTTTACCGAAAAAATACCAGAAATGTTCAATAATCTTATGCAGTGGTTCAAGGAGCTCCCGGATAATATTGCATACTGGTTGGGGTTTGCACTTGGCTATATTATTGCATGGTGTATTACCTTGCCGGAAAAAGCGCAGGAAGCAGGAAAGGCTTTTCTGGAAAATGTGATCTGCTTTTTTAAAAATTTACCTTCCAATATTGAAACCTGGTTGTTGAACGCGGTGACGAAAGTCAGCGAATGGAACTCAAAGCTGCGTGAAAAAGGTGCGGAAGCTGCCAAAGGTCTTCTGAGTGCTGTTGTAGACGGTTTAAAAAACCTGCCTAGCAAGATGCTTGAAATAGGCGGCAATATCGTAAAAGGCTTATGGCAGGGTATTCAGAATATGATCGGATGGTTCAAAGATAAGATTCACAATTTCTTTTCTGGGATTGTTGATGGTGTAAAAGATACTCTTGATATCCATTCTCCGTCAAAGAAATTTGCCTGGATTGGAAAGATGTGTATAGAGGGATTCGAGGATCCATTTGATGATTATGATCCGTATACACCGTTTAACGATGCAGTCAATGCGAATATCGGAACAATGCAGGCCAATATGACAGGCAACAGTGGAGGATTTGATTATGGTTGTTTTGCAGATGCGACAGTAGATGCATTTGAACGTGCTGGATTTACTTTCAGAGCCAATAATCGGGAACTTGGAAGATTTGTGAGAGGGGTGAACATGGCATAATGGAAATTTATTATCAGAACAGTGCAGGTAAGCGGCTGTATCTGGATCGTGGAGCATATAAGATGCTCGCAAAATCCTCTTTATGGGATTACGAGTGGAATTATTCCACAAATAATTATAATGGTCGCCCACAGATGAGTATCAGGCGAAAGTCTACAAAAAGAAACATTAGCGTTGTGGTATCTGCAGGTACTGTAACAGAATGTATGCAGAAGCTCAGTGAGTTATCAGATTTTTTCGATATAGATGTTGTTACAAGAACGGCGGGAAGAATTTATGTTGGATCAGGATATTTGAAGTGTTATGTAATCAAAAGTACAAAATCTGGAAAATACGTTCAAACCAGAAAAACAACGGTCACATTTGATGTGCTACCGGATGGCGAAGACTGGATCTACGAATCAAAGTACACTTTCCATCCACAGGAAGCATCTGGCAGTGGAAATAACATGGACTATCCACACGATTATCCGTTTGATTATTACAACGGGATGACCAGCCGGATCCTGTTGAACGAAGCTATCTCGGATGCAGATTTTGAAATGGTAGTTTATGGTCCATGTGAAAATCCGGAGATTCTGATCGGCAGCCACAAGTACCATGTGAACTGCCAGCTGGAGACAGGGGAATATCTTGTCATTAATTCGCTGACAAAGAAGATTTATAAAGTCAAAAACGACGGCGAACAGGTCAATCAGTACAACCTGCAGGACAGGGACTGGTATGTGTTTCAAAAGATTGCTTCCGGAAGTCATTCCGTGTTCTGGAGCGGACTGTTCGGGTTTGACATCACCCTGTATGAGAGGAGGTCTGAGCCAAAATGGAGTTAATACATGCAGATGCTAATCATGTGATGCTTGGAACACTTGAAAGATACGAACTGGATCTGGCTTTCGGATCAGATGAAAACGATTTTGAGTGCACCATGGTAATTTCAGATCATTGTTGTAGAACCGGCGAGTACCTGGCAATGCAGGATGTGGTGGCCGGCCATGTGAAATATACGGAGTACGGTGGCCGGATCGATGGTGTTTGCGTGGATACTGGAAAAGAGACGGTTACCTATTCCGGAAGGACCTGGCAGGGGATACTGTCCAAGAAGATAGTGTGTCCGGATGACGGGCAGGATTATCTGGTGTTATCCGGAGACGCCAATGAGGTGTTGGGATTTCTGATACAGCGCATTGGAGTTGGAGATCTGTTTGAGACACCCAGCGAGAAAGCAGGCATCACAATCACTTCATATCAGATGGATCGTTATATTGATGCATACACAGGCATGCGGAAGATGTTAAAATGCGCCGGCGCAAAACTGGTCATGTATTATCGTGAAGGAAAGGTGCATTTGTCTGCGGTACCTTTGGTGGATTATAGCCAGGATGAAGAGTGGGATTCTGACCAGATGAATTTTCAGATCAGCAGCAATGAACGGCCGGTAAATCATCTGATCTGCCTGGGAAAAGGAGACCTCAGTGAGCGGATGGTCCGGCATTTGTACATGGATGTGCGGGGAAATATATCAGAAACACAGACGTTTTTCGGCGTGGATGAAGTGACAGAGACTTACGACTATTCCAACGTGGAATCAGAGGAAGAGTTGATTACCGGCGGTACACAGCGACTGCAGGAAACTTGGGCGGCAGCAAATACGTTGGAAACAGATTTTGAAAATAATACAGAGTATGATGTCGGTGATATCGTGGGAGCACGGGAGACAATTACTGGAGTTACGATAAAACGAGACATCGTGAAAAAGATACTGAAAGTCAACAGCAGTGGCATCAATGTAGAATGTCAAATTGGAGAATAGGAGCGTGATGAAATGGCAGTGGAAATTATTACAGGGCACACCGGAAAAGAACATGTGACAGCGGAAGCAGCCGGAGCATTACATGCCGGAGTGATCGGAACAGGGAAATACGTCTTGACCGGCGGCAATCAGTTTGCGGCTGAGATTGTGTCCAACAACTTAATTAAGATTAAATCCGGTGAGCTGGTCAACCAGGGACGGCACATGCGTATCCCGGTGAACAGTTATGAGGAAGTGACAATTCAGAATGGGGCACAGGGAATGCACCGGAGCGATTTGATCGTGATGCGTTATAAAAAAGATACCAGTGCACAGGTGGAATCAGCGGAACTTGTGGTGATCAAAGGGAAAGCCAGTTCATCCATTCAGACGAGTGTTCCGAGTTATGTCAATGGAAACATTCTGTCCGGAGCAACGCAGGATGATTTCCCGTTGTACCGGGTATCACTGAGTGGTCTGACGATTACAAGCGTGACGAAGCTGTTTTCTGTGTCGCCGACAATCGAGATGTTGTCGAAACGGATGGACGATATCGGAAAGGTCAGTACGGCAAAGTTATTAACAGAATTTCAATGTGAAACCAACATGATCACTAAAACGGCGGATGGGATGGTTTCACTGTCTGTGTATATGCATACGGGTGCTATCGGAGGCAATGCAGGAACGTGGTGGACTGCCGGCACGATTCCGGAAGGGTACAGGCCGAACAGCATTGTATATGGGACAGGCATGGTATGCGGAGATGGTTGGCTGAATGCGGTACCTACAGCTTTCATGATTTCTAATGGATTGCTGTATTTGTATGGACAGAATTCAGCAGCAACCATGCTGGTGATCAACATGACGTATGTCGCAATGGGAAGTGTGGTAGCATGAGAATAAAGGCGCTGATCCGATGATTGCGATTGATGAGCCGATAGCGTAGGCAGAGGGGAGTGATGAAAAAAAGTGAATGATTTACTACTGCAATCATACTATGTAGCCCTCCCAATCATACTAACGGCATTGATGGGTTACATAGTATGGTTGCTGAAAAAGCAGAAAAGGGACAGGGATGCAAACAGCAAGGGAACCATGCTGCTTCTGCGTGTACAGCTGATTGAATATCATGATAAATATATGAGGCTTGGAGAAATCCCATCTTATGCTTACGAGAATTTCAATGAGATGTATGATGCATATCATAAATTAGGTGGAAATGGAATGGTGACAAAAATGAAACAGGAAATTGAAGAATTGCATTTTAAAAAGAAAGGACAGTAAAATGACAGATTTAGGATTTTTAGCAGATTTCATGATTCCGGTAATCGTAGGGATTTGCCTGTGTGTTGGCTATGTGATCAAAAAATGGGTAAAAGACGTGGATAACAAATACATTCCGACAGTGTGTGCACTGTTGGGAGTGCTATTGGCCATCTGGATCAACGGGTGGATCATTTCGTCATCCGTTATTTTAAGTGGATTATTCAGTGGTCTGGCATCCACCGGATTGCATCAGCTGTTCAAACAGTATATCGAAAAGAAAGAAGGTAATGAGTAATGACAGCAATTAGTGTACATGCCGGACACAACCCGGCAGGAAAGACCGCCTGCGGAGCAGTAGGCTTACTGGATGAGTCAAAAGAGAACCGTCTTATCGTGGAAGAAGTGATCAACATCATGCGCAGCTATGGCTGGACCGTCTACAATGATACTGTAGACAACGGAAGCAGCCAGAACGATGTCTTAAATAAGATCGTGGCAAAGACCAACGCGCACAGCGTAGGTTTTTCCATTTCTTTCCACTTAAACTCCGGACGGAACGACTATCCGGGAGACGGTCGCATCGGCGGCTTTGAAGTGTGGGTAAATGCCATGAATAAGGGTAAACCGGAGCTGGCAGAGCGGATCCGTACTAACATGCGAGACTTGGGCTTTACAGACCGTGGCACAAAGATCAGTAAAAAACTCAAAGTGCTGAATAAAACCAATGCACCGGCTCTTTTGCTGGAGATCTGCTTTGTGGATGACCGGGATGACCACAACTTATATCAGAGCGTAGGCTATAAGACTATCGCCAAAGCCATCGCTTATGCGATCATGAACAAACCGATGCAGGAGGTAGGGATGAACAAGGTGATCGGAAGAGTTGCAGATCAGGCTGCAGCTGACGGTAACTGGTATTATTATGAGAATGGTCAGATCGTAAACAAGACTACCGTGGCACCAAATGAAAACGGCTGGTGGTTTGTCCGGGATGGAAAGGTGGACTTTACCTACACCGGAATCGCCCAGAATGAAAACGGTTGGTGGCGTATCGTAAACGGAAAAGTAGATTTCAACTGCAACAGCGTGGAATCCAATGAGTACGGCTGGTGGAAATTATCCGGCGGCAAGGTAGACTTTGGTTTTACAGGTATTGCTGGAAACCAGTATGGTGCATGGTTTGTCCGCAATGGAAAAGTCGACTTTGATTATTCTGGAAACATTACTGCCAGAGTTGAAAAAGGGCGGGTAATCGTGTAATATAATCATATAAAAGTTTCCAAAACCTTCTTATTATATGTAATAATCACTTCTATCTTCTTTGAGCAAATTCTTCTGTTCCAATATCAGTTAACAATCCTGCAACTTCCCGGTAAGGCATTGCATATCGTTGAGACAGATATCGCATAGAAGCGGAGAGCTCTCCGTCCGGACCTCCAAACTGAGAGATGATCACTTTTGCAATCGCCGGATTAGATTTTGTGATACAAACCGGATACTGTAATCTTTTTTCATAGTTCCACATAAATTAGTAGTACCCCCTTTCCCATGGCCATGGTGATACGGTCCACTGCCAATAATTCTGCCTCTGTTCTCCGGTCTGGGTAAGGGGACCAAATTTTGTTTCATATTCAGCTACAAAATGATTGTATTTGTGTTTCATATGCTGAAAATAATCCAGTGCATCCGGATCCTTTGGATGAGTATCCAAAAAGAGGGTAATATCACTGATGGCGAAGCCACACTGATAGATGGCATTCATCAGACGTTGTTTTTCTACATTACATGCAGTTTTCACGATACATGCCTCCTCTCCCGGTAAACGGTTTATCTAATTCGGCAAAAATGGTACCGACCTGAAGCGCCTGCTCCAGATCATACAGATTTCGGAACTGCTGCCAGGGGACGTAAGCCATGGCGATGGTTCGGTTTTCGTCGTTGGGATGTTTAAAATCTGTCATATACTGACGTTCTGTGTTCATAGAAGTACAATTACAGTTCAATAGATGAAACCCTTTCCTGATTTTTATTTATTTTATCATATGAAAAATAGTGGATAGTGTGCAAATGGTAACTGATTGTTTTTTGTTAAGTACCCCGAGTGTTTTCTATTGACCATGGAGGGGGTTAGGCTTTAAACTAATGACAGGGATAGGAGAGACCATAGGAAAGGGTGATTAGTTTATGAGAGGATTACACACACAGGTTTCAGATTTGAGAAAGGATGTTTTTGTTGAGGTTGCGCGTATTGCGTATGAATCTGATAACATAAACGATGACTTGGAGGCAATTCCATATAAGTTATCTCCGGATGAGAATCCACGTTTCAGAGATAGTGTTTACAGAGAGCGTGCAGTAAGTTCCGAACGTACCAGACTGGCACTGGGATTATCTCTTCGACCACAGAATAAACCGGTTCATATTACCAGCGGCCTGGATGAAGCTACTGTGGATGAGATGTATTATGAACCACCTTTGATGCAGGTGATTCCGTCTGCATGTAACGCATGTGAGGATAATGTATATGAAGTAAGTAACCTTTGTCGTGGATGTCTGGCACATTCCTGCATGGAGGTCTGTCCGCGGGATGCGATCACACATGTGGATGGGCAGGCACATATTGACGAGTCAAAATGTATCAAATGTGGAAAATGTAAAAGTGCTTGTCCGTATGATGCGATCGGTAAAAAGGTACGTCCTTGTTCCGTTGCCTGCGGTGTCAAAGCAATTGAATCGGATGAATATGGCAGAGCTGTCATTAATCAGGACAAATGCCTGTCCTGCGGTATGTGTATGGTAAGCTGTCCGTTTGGTGCTATCGCAGATAAGTCCCAGATTTTCCAACTGATCCGTTGCATGAAAAATGGCGACAAAGTCGTTGCAGAAATCGCACCGGCTTATGCAGGACAGTTTGGCAAAGAAGCGACACCGGATAAGATATATGCGGCATTACTGAAATTAGGATTTTCACAGGTATATGAGGTAGCACTTGGTGCGGATATCGGAGCAGTGACTGAGGCACATGATTATGTGTACCATGTAAAAACAGGAGAAAAACCGTTCCTGCTTACATCTTGTTGTCCTGCATGGTCCATGTTGGCAAAGAAACAGTTTCCGGAGATTATTGACAGTGTATCCAAGGAGTTGACTCCGATGGTTGCAACTGCACGAAGCATTAAGAAAGAACATCCGAATGCAAAAGTTGTGTTTATCGGACCGTGTGCAGCAAAAAAACTGGAAGCAATGAGAAAAACAGTCCGTAGTGACGTGGATTTTGTTATTACATTTGAGGAACTGGATGCCATGTTTGAGGCACGTGGCATTGATCCGAAGACAATTGAGAGTCAGGGACATCTGCATGATGCAACAGCAGCCGGTCGTGGCTATGCGGTAGCCGGTGGTGTATCTAAGGCTATTGAAAACTGCATCCATGAATACTATCCGGATGTGGAGGTACAGATTGAGCATGTAGAAGGTCTGGATGAGTGTAAAAAAGTTCTGATGCTTGCAAAAGCCGGACGAAAGAACGGATACCTGATTGAAGGTATGGGTTGTCCGGGCGGATGTGTAGCCGGAGCAGGTACATTGATCCCGGTACCGGAGGCAAAGAAGGATGTACAGCAGATTGTTAAGGATTCTACGAAAAAACTGCCTCCAAAACAATTACGGGAGATAGAATTAAAATAATTTATGAAGATTGATACAAGTCAGATCAATGCGATCAGGCATAAAGACGGACCTGAACTTGTACTGGCGGGACCGGGGTCGGGAAAGACCCTGGTCATCACCCGCCGTGTGCAGCATCTGATCGACCAATACCATGTACCGCCATCTGCCATTTTGGTGATCACGTTTACAAAAGCGGCAGCTACAGAGATGAGACAGCGGTTTGAAAAATTGATGGGCGGCAGGAGAGTACCGGTTTCTTTTGGTACGTTTCATGCGGTCTATTTTATGATTTTAAAACATGCTTATGGTTATACTGCGGATAATATTGTAAAAGAAGAGCAGCGTCTGCAGTTTATGAAAGAATACATTCGTCGTCTGCGCCTGGAGTATGATGACGAAAATGAATTTATTTCCAGTCTATTCTCAGAAATCAGTCTGATAAAAAACACTTCGGTAAATCTGGCACATTACTATTCTTCCTGCTGTGGGCAGGATGTCTTTCGAAATATATTTGAAGCTTATGAAAATTTCCTGCATCAGAACCGTTTCATAGATTTTGATGACATGCTGGTGTATTGTAAAGAACTGTTGGTACAGCGCCCGGATATTCTGGCGGCGTGGCAGCGGAAATATCAGTATATTCTGATCGATGAGTTTCAGGATATTAATCAGATCCAGTATGATATTATTCGTATGTTGGCAGCACCTCAGGACAATCTGTTTATTGTCGGGGACGATGATCAGTCTATTTACCGATTTCGTGGTGCCAGACCGGAGATTATGCTGAATTTCACAAAAGACTATCCGGATGCAGGGAAAGTAATTCTGGATACGAATTATCGTTCCGGGGCAGAAATTGTCCGTCATGCAGGAAATCTGATCTCTTTTAATCAAAAAAGATTTGAAAAGAAAATTGCACCGGCTGCCAAAACAGGTATCCCGGTTGTAAAACAGGAATTTCAGACGCAGCGGGAGCAGAATCTGTATGTGATACAGGAAATATTGCGTCTGCACCGGGAAGGTATGGAATATAAAGATATGGCAGTGTTGTTTCGAACAAATATGCAACCGCGATTTTTAATGGAGATGATGCTGGATTACAGTATTTCATTTACAGCAAAAGACCGGATTCCGAATATTTATGACCACTGGATTACACGAGATCTCTTTGCATATATAGATATTGCCAGAGGAGACCGCAGACGCAGCACATTTCTGAAAATCATGAACCGTCCGAAACGATATCTTTCCAGGGAAAGTCTGCCCTATGAGGAAGTGGCTTTTGATGTATGGGAAGAGTATTATGAGGAACAGGGCTGGATGGTACAGCGTTTGGAAAAGCTGCAGATGGATCTGAAGGTGATCGCTGGAATGCGGCCATATTCTGCCATCAATTACATTCGAAAAGGCGTAGCATATGAGGATTATCTGCGAGAGTACGCAGAGGTACGTCGGATTCCGTTCGAGGATTTGGCAGATGTACTGGATGAATTACAGGAAAATGCCAGAGGATTTGAAACCTTTGACAGCTGGTTTGAACATATCAAGCAGCTGCGGGAAGAACTGGAGGAACAGGCAAAAAGCTATAAAGTGGCAGAGGGTGTCAACTTGAGTACACTGCATTCATCGAAAGGATTGGAATATGATACCGTATTTCTGGTGGATGTGAATGAAAATGTCATGCCAAACAAGAAAGCAGTGTTGGATGCAGATCTGGAAGAAGAACGCCGGATGTTTTATGTCGGAATGACACGGGCGAAGAACCGATTATATCTGCTCTGGTCCCATCAGATCCGAAACAAAGATATGGATCCGTCACGCTTCCTGATTGAGTGTGAGTCTGCTCAGACAAAACGGTAGAAGTAAGAGATCGTAAAAGAAGGTAGAGTCAGATTTATCTCAGTGAATGAGACAAATCTGACCCTACCTTTTCATAACTTAAAAATTAATCACAGCTTACATCTGATCAAATTCTTCTTCGTCCAGTAACTCATCGAAGCGGTCGCTGACTGCATCGAATTCATCATCATGATCAATGTTTTCGAGAGATGGATTGCCTTCTTCGTCTTCAAAGTAGCGGTAGAAGATGACTTCATCATCATTATCAACCGGAACCAGTGCGATGTAATTCTGATTATCCACATCAAAGATGGTCAGAATCTGACATTCCAGCTGGGAACCATCATCAAGATCCAGCGTAACAAACATTTCCTGTGGATCGAAGATTTCATCTTCATTGTTTACGTTATTCGGATTACTCATTTTAATTGTCCTCTTTTTTTCTATATATTCTTATATAGGACTTTACCCCATAGAATACTACAAGTATAAAAATTTGCAGTACAAAAGTCAATTCTTTTTCCCATTTTTTTGTTGACAAAAGAAAAGAAATCGCATATACTTTGAATATCAAACTATTTGAAGCAAAAACAATTTGAAAGGAAGAATAAAACTATGTTAGAGAAAATGAAAGAAATGATCGCAGATCAGTTATCAGTAGATGAGGATAAAATCACACTGGAGTCCAACTTTAAAGACGATCTGGATGCAGATTCTTTAGATTTATTTGAACTGGTTATGGCTCTGGAAGAGGAGTATGGTATCGAAATTCCATCTGAGGAACTTGAGAGCCTTACAACAGTTGGCGCAATTATCGATTACCTGAAAGCACATGGTGTAGAGGAATAGATTTAAATGAAAACAAGAATTACAGAACTTTTTGGAATTGAATATCCGATCATTCAGGGCGGTATGGCCTGGGTAGCAGATTATCATCTGGCGGCAGCAGTTTCCAATGCGGGTGGTCTTGGATTGATCGGTGCGGCAAGTGCGCCGGGCGATGTGGTTCGGACACAGATTCGCGAAGCAAAGAAACTGACAGATAAGCCGTTTGGTGTAAATATTATGCTGCTTAGCCCGTATGCGGAAGAGGTAGCACATATTGTTGTGGAGGAAGGTGTCAAGGTTGTTACAACCGGTGCCGGTAATCCGGGTAAATACATGGAAATGTGGAAAGCTGCCGGAATCAAAGTTGTTCCGGTTGTTGCAAGTGTGGCTCTTGCAAAAATGATGGAGAAAGCCGGTGCGGATGCGGTTGTTGCTGAGGGAACAGAGTCCGGTGGTCATATCGGATCCGCGACAACCATGACACTGGTTCCGCAGGTCGTTGATGCAGTGGAGATTCCGGTAATCGCAGCTGGTGGTATTGCAGACGGAAGAGGATTTGCAGCAGCGATGATGCTTGGTGCAGAAGCCGTACAGATCGGTACCAGATTCTGTGTGGCTGCCGAGTGCATCTGTCATGAGAATTACAAACAGAAGATCATCAAAGCGAAAGACATTGATTCTGAAGTAACTGGCCGCAGCAACGGACATCCAATCCGTTGTTTGAGAAATCAGATGTCCAGAGAGTATCTGCGTCTGGAAAAAGAAGGGGCTGGATTTGAAGAGCTGGAGCGTTTAACGGTCGGATCTCTTCGAAATGCAGTTATCGACGGTGATGTTAAGAATGGAACTGTTATGGCTGGCCAGATTGCAGGCCTGATCAAGAAAGAGCAGAGCTGTAAGGAAATTGTGGAAGAAATTATGGAGCAGGCAGAGAAATTAATGCACTGCTAACAAAAAAGACAATTAGATTCAGGGAAAAACATAAGGATAACAGAAGTTTACCTGAAAAGAGTTGCAATGATAAGCGAAAAGGAGCAAATAAAATGAAAAAAATAGCGTTTATTTTTCCCGGTCAGGGGTCACAGTACGTTGGCATGGGAAAAGATTTTTATGAGACTTTCCCATGTGCAAAAGAAATGATCGATCTGGCAGAAAAAGTAAGCGGTATCCCTATGAAGGAGCTTCTTTTCGAAGAAAATGAAAATATTAATATCACAAAATACACCCAGATTGCAATGCTTGCAGATGAGCTTGCAATCTGGAGTGTGCTGCGTGAAAAAGGAGTAGAATCTGCAGTAAATGCAGGCTTGAGCCTTGGTGAGTATGCAGCATTGGTTGCATCCGGAGTAATGACACCGGAAGATGCATTCCGTGTGGTGACAAAACGTGGAGAATTTATGCAGGAAGCGGTTCCGACAGGCGGAGCCATGACTGCAGTGCTTGGGGCAGACACGGCAGTTATTGAAAATATCTGTGAAGAGACGGAAGGAATTGTATCCATTGCAAATTATAACTGTCCGGGACAGATTGTAATCACCGGTGAGCAGAAAGCCGTGGACACGGCAGCGGCAGCCTTGAAAGAAGCAGGTGCAAAACGGTGTACACCGCTGAATGTCAGCGGTCCGTTCCACTCAGCGATGTTGTTGCCGGCGGGAGAAAAACTTGCGGCAGAATTAGAGCAGGTAGAAATTCATAAAATTGCAGTTCCTTATATTACAAATGTAACTGCTGATTATGTGACAGATTCGTCACAGGTAAAAGAATTACTGAAAAAACAGATTTCCTCATCCGTCCGCTGGCAGCAGAGCGTAGAACGCATGATCGCAGACGGTGTAGAGGCATTTATTGAAATTGGACCAAAAAAATCCCTTTGTGGATTTATGAAACGTATAGATAAAACCGTTCCAGCTTATCATGTTGATAAGGTGACGGATCTGGAGTCCGTATTAGAAGTGATATGAACTTTGGTAAGGAGTGTAAAGATACATATAGGAATCTCTCATGAGTAATAAGAGGTGTATCTTGCAGTAAGAATGCGGTGACATTCTTGAATGAAACAGATTTTGCAGGGCTGGAATGCAGGAGGCAGTATGGAGAAATTATTAACAGATAAAGTAGCCATAGTTACCGGTGCAAGTCGAGGAATCGGCAGACAGATTGCCATGACGCTGGCACAGGAAGGGGCTTATGTTATTGTAAATTATAACGGATCAAAGGAAGCGGCAGAGGCAGTGGTTGAGACTATCACGGCAGCCGGTGGTCAGGCAGAAATCTGGCAGTGCAGTGTGGCAGATTTTGTGGCAGTAGAAGAGATGATCAAATCTATTTACAAAAAATTTGGTCACATTGATGTTCTGGTAAACAATGCCGGAATTACAAAAGACAATCTTCTGATGAAAATGAAAGAAGAAGAATTCGATGCAGTTATTGATACGAATCTGAAGGGAAGTTTCAATACGATGCGTCATATTGCAAGATATATGTTGAAACAGAAAAGCGGAAGCATTGTTAATATTTCTTCTGTATCCGGAATTCTTGGTAATCCGGGACAGATGAACTATTGCGCTTCCAAAGCAGGCGTCATTGGCATGACAAAATCTATGGCAAGAGAGCTTGCAAGTCGTGGCATCCGTGTGAATGCAGTAGCACCTGGATTTATTGAGACAGAAATGCTCGATCAGATGACAGATGCGGCAAAAGAAGCCGGAAAGGCACAGATCCCATTCGGACGTTATGGAAAAACAGAAGAGATTGCAAATACAGTTGCATTTCTGGCATCCGAAAAAGCGTCCTATATCACCGGTCAGGTAATTTGTGTGGACGGTGGCATGGCAATGTAAACATGCAGTGGCATAATCCTTTCAAATATTATTGAGAGTGCAGGCGTTGTGTACAACAGTACACGTTACATGTTTATCAAAGTGTATAGAAAATGTAAAAAAGGAGACACATAGATGAGACGAGTAGTAGTGACAGGAATGGGAACCGTCAATCCCATCGGTTTAAATGTAGATGAATACTGGGAAGGACTGAAAGCCGGAAAAACAGGTTTCGGCGAGATTACTTATTTTGATACCACAGATTTCAAGGTAAAAGTCGCAGCAGAAGTAAAAGGTTTTGTGGCAGCAGACCGTATGGATAAAAAGGCAGCAAGAAGAATGGAGCCGTTTGCACAGTATGCAGTGGCAGCAGCAAAAGAAGCATTTGAGGATGCCGGTTTGGATATGGAAAAAGAAGATCCGTATCGTGTTGGCTGCGCCATTGGTTCCGGTGTCGGAAGTTTACAGTCTATCGAGCGTGAGCATAAGAAACTTCTGGAGAAAGGACCGTCCAGAATTAATCCGTTACTTGTTCCACTGATGATCACAAATATGGCAACCGGAAACGTAACCATTCAGCTTGGCATAAAAGGAAAAAGTATCAATGTGGTAACAGCCTGCGCAACAGGTACTCATTCCATCGGTGAAGCATTCCGCTCCATTCAATACGGAGAAGCAGACGTGATGCTGGCAGGTGGTACGGAAAATGCGATCACTCCGATCGGTGTCGGCGGATTTACAGCGTTGACTGCACTTTCCACATCCAACAATCCGGAGCGTTGTTCGATTCCGTTTGACAAAGACCGTGATGGATTTGTCATCGGTGACGGTGCGGGAGTTGTTGTGCTGGAAGAGTTAGAGCATGCAAAAGCAAGAGGTGCAAAAATCCTTGCAGAGGTTGTTGGTTATGGCGCAACCAGTGATGCATATCATATTACATCACCGGCAGAGGATGGAGAAGGAGCAAAAAATGCTATGTTATTTGCTCTGAAAGATGCAAATGTAGCTCCGGAAGAAATTACCTACATCAATGCACACGGAACAAGTACACATCATAATGATTTGTTTGAGACAAGAGCCATTAAGGCAGCCTTCGGTGAGCATGCATATGATATCAAAGTAAACTCTACAAAATCCATGATCGGCCATCTGTTAGGAGCGGCCGGTGCAGTTGAGTTTATTGCCTGTGTGCTTCAGATGAATCATGGTTATGTACATCAGACTGTAGGTTTGGAGCAGCCGGATGAAGAGCTGGATCTGGATTATGTACAGGGACACGGCGTCGATATGGATTTTGAATACGCGCTGACAAACTCTCTGGCATTTGGTGGACATAATGCAAGTTTACTGATTAAAAAGTATACAGAGTAAGAAGTAATTGTCCGGTAGCATGATTTGGTAAAAAGTCATACCTTATATCTGCTGGAAAAAAGAAAGGAAAAAAGATGGAAGTTAGCCAGTTAATCGAATTAATGAACGCTGTTTCCGAAGCAGGTCTGACAGATTTCTGTTATGAAGAAAATGGCGTTTCCGTAAAAATAAAAAAACATCCTGAGAAGAAAATCGTGGCTTCGGCGCCGGTCGAGATGATTGCTCCGGCAGCTGTTGCAGCACCGTTACAGGTATGCGCAGATACTTCTGTATCAGCGGATACTGATGTATCAGAGGAGGTTACAGGAAATATTGTAAAAAGTCCATTAGTCGGAACCTTTTATTCTGCAAGTTCTCCGGATGCTGCACCATATGTACAAGTGGGCGATATGGTAAAAAAAGGTCAGGTACTTGGCATCGTGGAAGCAATGAAACTGATGAATGAGATCGAGTCCGAGTTTGATGGAACCGTAAAAGCAATTCTCGTAAAAAATGGTGATCTGGTAGAATTTGATCAGCCAATGTTTGTGATTGAGTAGGAGGTCTGAAATGTCAGTTTTAACAACAAAAGAAATCATGGAGATCATTCCGCATCGGCAGCCATTTCTGCTGATTGATACAATTGAGGAATTAGAACCGGGGAAACGTGCGGTAGGAAAAAAATGTGTCAGCTATAATGAGCCGTATTTTGCAGGACATTTTCCGGCAGAACCGGTGATGCCGGGTGTACTGATCGTAGAAGCACTTGCACAGGTTGGTGCAGTAGCGATTCTTGGTTGTGATGAATTTAGAGGGAAAACCGCTTACTTTGGAGCTATCAATTCCGCAAAGTTCAAACGCAAAGTTGTACCCGGAGATGTTCTGATGTTGGAAACAACCATGATTAAGCAGAAAGGTCCTGTCGGTGTGGCTTCTGCAAAAGCAACCGTAAACGGGAAAGTAGCTGTTATTGCAGAGCTGACATTCGCCATCGGTTAGGAGAGAGAACATGTTTCAGAAAATATTAATTGCAAACAGAGGTGAAATTGCGGTGCGTATCATCCGTGCCTGCAGAGAACTCGGAATCACTTCTGTGGCAGTCTATTCGACAGCAGATAAAGATGCGTTGCATACACAGCTGGCAGATGAAGCCATTTGTATCGGAAAAGCAGCACCGGCAGATAGTTATCTGAATATGGAACGGATTTTGAGCGCAGCAATTGCTTCTAAGGCAGAAGCAATTCATCCGGGCTTTGGTTTTTTGTCAGAAAATGCAAAATTCGCGCAGATGTGTGAACAATGCCACATTGCTTTCATCGGACCATCCGCAGAAGTCATCCGTCGGATGGGAAACAAACAGGAAGCAAGAAATACCATGATCAATGCAAAAGTTCCGGTTGTTCCTGGTACAAAAGAAGCTGTTTATACAGCTGATTATGGACTGAAACTGGCAGAGCAGATTGGTTTTCCGGTTATGATCAAGGCAGCCAGCGGCGGCGGTGGAAAAGGAATGCGTATTTCTCACAGCCGTGAAGATTTTACGGAAAATTTTGAGGTGGCACAGACAGAGTCCGTAAATGGTTTTGCAGATGATACCATGTATATTGAAAAATATATCGAGGATCCACGTCATATTGAGTTCCAGATTCTGGCAGACAAATACGGAAATGTCATTTCACTTGGCGAGCGTGACTGTTCCATTCAGCGTCGTCACCAGAAGATGGTAGAAGAGTCACCATCCGCAGCACTGGACGATAAACTCCGTGCCCAGATGGGGGAAGTGGCAGTCCGCGCAGCAAAAGCAGCAAATTATGAGAGCGCCGGAACCATTGAATTTTTATTAGATAAAAACAAAAAGTTCTATTTCATGGAAATGAATACACGAATCCAGGTAGAGCATCCGGTAACAGAGATGGTAACAGGTCTGGATCTGATCAAAGAGCAGATTTTTATTGCAGCTGGCGAAAAGCTTCAGTGGAAGCAGAAAGATATTCATATCACCGGTCATGCCATTGAATGTCGTCTGAATGCAGAAAATCCGGCAAAGAATTTTATGCCTTGTCCGGGCAAAATCGATTATTTGCATTTACCGGGAGGGAATGGTGTCCGCATTGATTCTGCGATTTATACCGGTTATACGATTCCACCGAATTATGATTCTATGATTGCAAAGATCATTGTTCACGGAAAAGACAGACAGACAGCCATCGATAAAATGCGCAGTGCACTGGGTGAAGTCAATATTGACGGAATTACCACAAACCTGGATTACCAGTACGATATCATTACACATCCGGTATTTCAGTCCGGAAACATTACAACTAGTTTTATCGAGAACTATTTTGAATAATTGACGCAGAAGATAGTGTATAGAATTGTATGAAAATATCGTCAATTATTCAAAATGCTCCGCGAGGATTGCAGAGATGGACAGAGGAATATATCAGCTTTGCTGATGCCCATCTCGCAGCAAGATTCGCGAGCGAATCTTGAATTAGGAAAGGTGAAGCATAGTGTTAAAGTTTAAGAAAACAAACTATATTACAGTTCCGCGAAAAGAGCAGGATATCCCGGAGGGCATGTGGATCAAATGCGATGCATGCGGGGAATTACTTTACAAAGAAGATGTGGTACACAATCACTATTCCTGCTATAAATGCGGCAAATATTTCCGTCTTTCCACAAAGCGCAGATTGCGCATGGTTGCAGACAAGCAGTCTTTTGAAGAGTGGGATACCGGTCTTGAGACAGCAAATCCACTGGATTATCCGGGGTATCCGGAAAAATTAGACGGATTAAAGGAAAAACTTCATATTGATGAAGCTGTGACAACCGGTGTATGTACCATCAAAGGAGAGAAAACGGTCATTGCAGTATGTGATGCACGCTTTCTTATGGGAAGTATGGGATATGTGGTGGGCGAAAAAATCACCCGTGCCGTGGAAAAAGCAACAGAAATGAAACTCCCGGTTATTATTTTCTGTTGTTCCGGTGGTGCCCGTATGCAGGAAGGAATGGTTTCCCTGATGCAGATGGCAAAAACGTCTGCAGCATTGAAAAAACATTCCGATGCAGGACTGTTATATATTTCTGTGCTTACTGATCCGACTACCGGTGGAGTGACGGCAAGTTTCGCCATGCTGGGCGATATTATCCTGGCAGAGCCGGGGGCACTGGTAGGCTTTGCCGGTCCCCGCGTCATTGAGCAGACGATTGGACAGAAGCTGCCAGAAGGTTTTCAGCGGGCAGAGTTCCTGGTGGAACACGGTCTCATTGATGGGATTATCTGCCGTGAGGATATGAAAGATACCTTGGCGCGTCTGTTGCATATGCATACACAGAAAGCTTCCGCGGATACTATTGCGACAGCAGATGTGTCTGATATCATGCATGGACAGAAAAAGAAAAAAGGAAAAATGACTGCCTGGGATCGTGTTATGGCAGCAAGAGCTTCCGAGCGACTTACGGCATTGGATTACATTCATGAAATCTTCAGTGATTTTGAAGAATTTCACGGAGACCGTCATGTAGATGATGATGGAGCAACGGTAGGTGGAATCGCATATCTGGATGAATGTCCGATTACGGTGATTGGACAGCAGAAAGGACGGACCACAAAAGAAAATATTACGAGAAACTTTGGTATGCCGTCTCCGGAAGGATATCGCAAAGCATTGCGTCTGATGAAACAGGCGGAGAAATTTCATCGTCCGATCATCAACTTTATCGACACACCGGGAGCATTTCCGGGACTGGAAGCCGAGGAACACGGCCAGGGGGAGGCGATTGCCAGAAACCTGTATGAAATGGCAGCTTTGAAAGTACCGGTATTGAGTATTGTTATTGGCGAAGGCGGCAGTGGTGGTGCGTTGGCACTGGCTGTCGGTAACAAAGTCTGGATGATGGAAAATGCGACTTATACCATTCTTTCCCCGGAAGGATTTGCATCGATCCTTTGGAAAGATGGCAAACGTGCACCTGAGGCAGCAGCATTGATGAAAGTAACTGCAAAAGATCTGCTGGAGATGGGAATCGTGGATGATGTCATTGAGGAGCCGATGCCGGCGAGTGAAGCCAATTTGGTGGAACTCAGTAACGATATGAAGAACCGAATCCGTGGTTTTCTCGCGGAAAATCTTGAAAAAGAACCGGAAGTGCTGGCCGAAGAACGATATGCCCGGTTCCGTCAATTTTAAAATCTTGTTTATCTGTGTAAAGAGACAAACTGAAACGAACTCCAACAAGGACATGAAAAATTTTCTGTGTCCGTTGCATCGCTTATCTCCGACCGCTTCCGCGAACTCGGCTGCAAAAACAGCAGCCTCAGACACACTCACGCGGTCGGGCTAAATGCAACAGCCACGACGAAAATTTTACAACGATCCTTTTGTTGGAGTTCGTTTCAGTTTTGTCTCATTTACGTGATGGCACCTCATGCCACGCATGCACACAAGCTGATGACATAATATTCGTTATGTCGCATGCGCAAATTTATATAGAGCAAAGAATGACACGGAAGCTAAAGTCATCTATTAACTATTTTAGATTCTGAGTCAGAGTAAAAAATCTTGTCGAGCGCGAAGCGGCATACTCTAAAAAAGAACTGCTACACTGTTGTACTTTATAACATACCTAATTGTAGATCTGCACATGCAACACAACAAAGACTATGCTATCAGCTTATATGCATGTGTGGCACGCAGTGCGTCGTGTGAATGGCTGATTATTTCACTGTGTAAATACAGAAAACGAAGCATCCTGTCAGGGAAAGCGATTAAGCAAACGACCGAGTTTCACGAGTTTTTGCGCGAGTGGGAACGACCTCTTTTTCAGGCGTGGGAACGAGCGCGATGAAAACGACGTGAAACGAGGGTAGTGAGCGTCTAGCGTCCTGACAGGATGCTTCGTTTTCGTATTAAAAATTAAATTTCAGCCAACAACAAGACAAATAAGAATTTATATGCGGCGAATCAGTTCCCACCAGCCCATAGCAACTACCGGCGGCATGATTTTACAGAACAGTCGATGTACAAAACAGACCGGTCCCGGAGTGGATACCCATAGCCCGAGTTTGTTATCAAGCAAGGCAAGACGTACCACAGATTTTGTTTTGGAAGCCAGTGGAAAGTGATGTACCGCGTGAGCCGCTTTCGGATTGTCAGTATGTTTTGCAACACTGATAAATTCGGTATCTTTGATCCAGTAGGGGCAGACTGCTGTCACATAAATTTGTTTTCCAATCAGTTCCCAGCGAAGCGCCTGGCTGTACCGCAGCAGAAAAGCTTTGGATGCGGCATATACATTAAGTCCCTGCATCGGCTGAAAGCCTGCAGTAGAACAGATTTGTAAAATGCGGGAGCCTTTGGTAAAGTGCGGCATACAAATTGCAGTCATATGCACGGCTGCTTTACAGTTCAGATCGATCATATGGGTTAATTCTTCCGGCTGCAATGTGAATGGTCCGCCAATTTTGGCAAGTCCGGCAGCGTTGATCAGATATTTGACGGTTGGCACCTCAATCTCCAGTTTATCCTGAAAATCTTTCATTTGTTCCTTATCTGTAATGTCCATTGGCATGGCAGCACCAACGCAGATTCCAGTGGCAGATATTTCCTGTGCCAGAGTAAGCAATGGTTCTTTTCGTCTTGCGAGCAGCCAGATTTCATCAATTTCAGCAGCATAGTTGTGACAGAGCTGTAAAGCAAATTCACGTCCGAGACCACTGGAAGCACCAGTGATAATTGCAATGTTCATATATATTAAATCCTCCGGATTATTTCCAAAATGTGTTTTTTTACTATCAAAAAAGGTAAACTGCCCATTGTCTAAAGCCAGTGGAATTGCGGTAGCCTTATTTTAAGATAGAAATTCTGATAAAACTTCTTTTATATTATAACAAATGTGGATACGGTGCAAGTTATTGCAGTATAAACATGAGAGAAGATACCATGAAAAATCAGGGTTACATACAGATCAAACTATGATAAGATGATGGGGTGAGAATTACAGAAAGTGAAGAGGACGTATTTATGAATAAAAAATATAAATGCATCAACAGTTTTATACTGAAGATGATTGCCATTATAACAATGGTCATTGATCATGTGGGTGCAGTGCTGTTTCCAATGAATATGATGTTCCGTTATATTGGAAGAATATCATTTCCATTGTTTGTCTTTTTGCTTGTGGAAGGAAGTATTCATACCAGAAAAATTCGAAAATACGAATTGAGGATGTTTTTATTTGCTCTCATTTCAGAAATTCCGTTTGATCTGGCTTTTTCGAACGAAATCGTCAATATTCATTCACAGAATGTATTCTGGACACTGGGTATTGGACTGGTGATGCTGGATCTGATTCAGAATGGGGCATTTTATATAAAACAGCATAGAAGTGATCTGATACAGGAAGCCTGGATAGAAGGTCAGCCAATTCCGATAATCTGGCAGTTCATTGTAGTAGCTGTTTGTAGTTGCGTGGCACAGGTATTGCAGACAGATTACGGTGCTGGTGGTATTCTGCTGATTTATCTTGTCTGGATGACACATGAAAATGTACCTGCACAGGCGGTTTCATTTGCTGTTATCGCCATACTGTTTTTTGGTGTGGTCGAGCTTCCGGGTGTGATTGCCTTTTTGCCGATTCTTTTGTATAATGGGAAGAAAGGACCGTCTGCAAAATATATATTTTATGCATTTTATCCGGTGCATCTGTTTCTTTTGCATCTGATACAGGCGAGTACATTTTTTATAGTGAGATAACTACGGGAGGCATGTTTTTGAAATTCTGGAAACATTTAAAGACAATCAATCATCATAAAATGCTGGTCATGAAAGGCTGCTTTCGGGTAGGTCTGTATAAACAGGGGTTGCTGCATGATCTGTCAAAATATATGCCGTCGGAGTTCCTGGTTGGCTGCAAATATTATCAGGGAGATGTCAGTCCAAACAATGCAGAAAGAGAGGACAGGGGCTATTCTTCCGCATGGCTTCATCATAAAGGACGCAACAAACATCATATGGAATACTGGATTGATTATGGAATGCCATCGGAACCGGCGATGGTAGGAATGCGTATGCCGGATAACTATGTGGTAGAAATGTTTATTGATCGTATGTCTGCTTCAAAAAATTATCAGAAGGAAAAATATACGGACCGGAGTGCGCTGGAATACTATCTGCGGGGGAAAAATCGGCATATCATGCATCCGGAAGTACGGGAACTGTTGGAAAAACTGTTGTATATGCTGGCGGATGAGGGGGAGGATGCTACCTTTGATTATATTCGCAGAGAAGTATTGCATAATAAGAAGTAAAAAAGACAAATAATGAGTGACGAATGTTGATCATGAACAAGTAGCGAAAGCGGATTGCGAATGTCCATTTTACCACGATATTATATAAGCAAAATGCTGGAAGGTATGTGTAAGTTTTATCTCAGCCGAAGTTTTTACGACTGAGACAGAAGCTGTTGCATATCTTCCGGCAGTTTTGCGTTTATGGTTAATGTTTCTCCAGTGATCGGATGCGTAAAAGTCAGGGATGCGCAGTGCAGTGCCTGACGGCTTATGGAGTGATCTTCCGGATGATACAGAAAATCACCGAGAAGCGGATGCCCGATATGTTTCATATGCACACGGATCTGATGAGTGCGTCCGGTTTCCGGTCTGACTCGAACCAGAGAAATCTGTCCGTTGGTCCACTCTCGGGTAAAATGTGTCACGGCAGAGTCGCCTTTTTCGAAATCCACGCATCGTTCAATGACAGAGTCTGCGGCACGACAGATTGGCGCATTAATCGTGCCGTGTTCTGGAGTAACACCGTCACAAAGTGCCAGATATTCCTTCTGAATCAGTTTTTGCTGCATTGCTTTGGACAGGACAGAAGCGGAAAGCATGTGTTTTGCCAGAAGTGTGACACCGGTGGTATCCCGGTCCAGCCGTGTGATACAGCGGAAGGTATAGGGAATCCGCTGCGTGGCATAATACCACAGCACGCCATTTGCCAGCGTCTGTTCATAATGATTCATAGAAGGATGAATTGGCATATTTGCCGGTTTGTCAATGACCAGAATGTCCTCATCCTCATATAAAATGGAGAGCGGAATTTCATTTGGCACAATATTGCCGGAGCCTTCGTTTTCTTCTATGCGGATGTGAAGCAGATCTCCGGCGTGGAGCGGTTCATTCACATAACTCCAGATACCGTTTTTTAAAATACTTTCCGGTGTTTTTTTCAAATGTACGATTAAGTTGGAAGAGTAGCCATGCTCTTTTAAAAATGAAAGGATACTGTCAGCTTCCTGGGTGATTTTATAATCTAAATTTCGAATCATAATACACTACAACACATAATAAGACCGTCCTCTACAACCTGGTTCCATACTTCGGCTGCCTGTGCAGCATCCTGTGTCTGATAAGGTATGATCTGTATATTCATAAAAAGTTCCTCCTGATTCAATTTCGTAGGTTTTGAGTGTATATATTGTAAAAATGATATCAATAATAATCGGAATAAGACATCAGATATGATTATATATTGTTATCGGTAACTTGACAATTTTTTTATGAAATAAAATAATTATGTATCGTATATATTCAGATGAAAAATAATGGTACAATGACATAAGAATAGGTGAGCACGTGAATGGAAATAATACTATATTTTAGCAAGCATAGAACGGAGAATAAGAATGTATTTTAAATATGGGGAAACAGAACTGAAGTATTTGAAACAAAAGGATAAGAAACTGGCGGAAGTGATGGAAGCGATTGGGATGATTGAACGACAGGTCGATACGGATCTTTTTTCTTCCGTGGTACATCACATTATCGGACAGCAGATTTCTACGAAAGCGCAGGAGACGATATGGCGGCGAATGAAGGATGATCTTGGTGTTATTGACGCGGAGACGATTCTGGAAGCAGGGATTCCGAAACTTCAGGCGTATGGAATGACGTTTCGGAAGGCGGAATATCTGACTGATTTCGCAGAAAAAATAAGAAGTGGGGCATTTGATCTGGATGCTGTGTGGCAGATGTCAGACCAGGAGGCAATTGAAGCATTATCGTCATTGAATGGAATCGGTGTGTGGACAGCGGAAATGATTTTACTGTTCTGTATGCAGCGGCCGGATGTGTTTAGTTACGGTGATCTGGCGATTTTGCGGGGACTTCGCATGGTGTATCATCACAGAAAAATTGATAAAAAGCTGTTTGAGAAGTATCGCAGGCGATTTTCACCATATTGCAGTGTAGCGAGTCTGTATCTGTGGGCTGTGTCAGGAGGTGCTATTCCGGGTATGAAGGATTATGCACCAAAAACAATAAAGAGTAAGACGGCAGAGAAGAAGAAAGTGAAATAAAAATGCCATTCGGAATTATATTAAAGTAAAAAAGAATAACTGTATTGTAAGAGAAAGATGGAAAAGGGTACGAGGTAGAAACATGGAATACATACATCACTATCATTCACCATTGGGTGGCATCACTATGGCAAGTGACGGCGAAGTATTGACAGGTTTGTGGTTTGACGGACAGAAATATTTTGCTGTGACTTTGGCAAAGGAGCATGAAGAAAAAATGCTGCCGGTATTTGAAGAGACAGACCGTTGGCTGGACATTTATTTTCAGGGAAAAGAGCCGGATTTTCTTCCACCGGTGTCTTTTGCTAGTGGCTCTGAATTCCGGCAGGAAGTGTGGAAAATTCTTCTGTCGATTCCCTATGGAAAAACCATGACTTACGGAGAAATTGCGGCATGTATCGCAAAACAGCGGGGACTTACCCAGATGTCAGCACAGGCAGTGGGCGGCGCGGTTGGTCATAATCCAATATCTATTATCGTGCCATGTCACAGAGTGGTGGGAACGGATGGAAGTTTGACCGGTTATGCAGGTGGTATTGATAAAAAAATAAAATTATTAGAATATGAACATATGGATGTGGAGCAGTTTTATGTGCCGAAAAAGGGAACGGCATTATAAAAGCGGATTCCGTATCAGGTGGAAAATTGAAGTATGACAGACAAGCAAGGTCAATGTGTATTATTTTGCCAAAATGATTGAACTGGTGTATAATAAAAAAATAATTCATAGGTAATTGCGAAATACGCTTGACTCGTTCGTAATCTTGAATCCAAACATGGTCATTTCCGCTTTTGCAGAGTCGATCGCCTGGCGGATAGGCTCGGTAACATCAACAAGGTTATCAAATACAAGCTGTAAGGCAACAAAAAATGCCGTATTTATGCGGCTTGTGGCGTTTCGCAAACGCCTAAAGATAATTTAAAGAAGGGGGTTACCAGAGATGAAGTTTTTTATCGACACTGCAAATGTAGAAGATATCAGAAAAGCAAACGACATGGGGGTAATCTGTGGTGTTACAACAAATCCGTCACTAATTGCGAAGGAAGGCCGTGATTTTAATGAGGTGATCAAAGAAATCACATCCATCGTGGATGGACCGATTTCCGGAGAGGTAAAAGCTACAACTGTGGATGCAGAAGGAATGATCAGGGAAGGGCGCGAGATTGCAGCAATCCATCCGAATATGGTCGTAAAAATCCCGATGACCGTCGAAGGTCTGAAAGCCGTCAAACTACTTTCATCAGAAGGAATCAAGACGAATGTAACACTGATTTTTACCGCAAACCAGGCACTTTTGGCAGCAGAGGCAGGTGCGACCTATGTATCTCCGTTCCTTGGCAGACTGGATGACATCAATCAACCAGGCATCGAATTGGTACGTACGATCGCAGAGATTTTTGCTGTCTATGGTTATGAGACAGAAATTATTGCGGCATCTGTAAGAAATCCGATCCATGTAACTGACTGTGCACTGGCAGGTGCTGATATAGCGACAGTACCGTACAAGGTCATTGAGCAGATGACAAAACATCCACTGACAGATCAGGGAATCGAAAAGTTCCAGGCAGATTATAAAGCAGTATTTGGGGAATGATTTGGAGAAGAAAAGGAAGTGTCAAAGTTCTGACCATTCAGAAATTAATATCCAGATAAAAAGCGGGAATCAGAAAACGGGACGTTTCTGGTTCCTGTTTTTTTGGGAGAAATATGCCAAGACTTTCCTGAATGTTGTAAGTGACGAAAAATCACACAGATTTTCAGACACGGGAAGAGCCTGACGGACATAGAATAATAGAAAGGCCGCACACGGAGGTGCCGATTTGAAATCATTTCAATCGCCGCTGAGTACGTTGGAAGAAAAGCAGTATCTGGAGCAGCTGAAAAACGGAAGCGAGCAGGCAAAATCGGTATTGATCGAGCGGAATTTGCGGCTTGTGGCACACATTGCGCGGAAATATCAGGGCACGCAGGAGGACATGGAGGATCTGATCTCCATCGGAACTGTCGGACTGATCAAGGCAGTTTCTACTTATAATTTGGAAAAAGGCAGCCGTCTTGGAACCTATGCTGCCCGTTGTATCGAAAATGAACTGCTGATGTATTTTCGCAGCAAAAAGAAGACTGCCAGGGATGTGTCGCTCTATGAGCCGATCGGAACAGATAAGGAGGGCAACCAGATCAAATTACTGGATATCGTGGAGAGCGGTGAACCGGAACTGTGGGAACGTGTGGTGGAAAAGAAAAACATTCTGCGATTATATGAATTGGTATCGAAGGTGCTGGATGAGCGGGAAAATTGGATCATCCGGCGGCGATACGGTCTATATAATACAAAGCCTGTAACGCAGCGGGAAATAGCCAACAGTCTTGGTATTTCTCGCTCCTATGTCAGCCGGATTGAGAAGAAAGCGTTGGAAAAACTGCGGCAGGCGTTTTTATCATAGACAGATTCCTGTGGATATGTTAGAGTAAACTTGTCTTTTAATCTTACTTTTTACTTTTTTTCGGCAGTCGCCGGATTTTTTCCGTATACGAAAAGAGGAAAAATGAATATATGTATAGTGTAATTAAAACAGCAGTAGTCTGTGGCTTTGAATCACTTTCGGTTCAGGTAGAAACGGATGTCAGTGACGGTATGCCTTCTTTTGATATGGTGGGATTTCTGACATCCGAGGTAAAAGAAGCCAGAGAGCGGGTGCGCACGGCACTGAAAAATGCAGGATTTCGTTTGCCGGCAAAAAAGATTACCATCAATCTGACACCGGCAGATGTGAGAAAATCCGGCACGGGATGTGATCTGCCGATGGCAGCATCTGTTCTGGCAGCATTCGGGTTTCTGGATGAGCACATTTTAAGTAGTTATCTGCTGCTTGGAGAAGTTGGACTAAACGGTAGTATTCTACCGACGAAAGGGGTGCTGTCAGCGGCAGTGCTGGCACAGAAAGAAGGCATGCAAGGCATTGTGGTGCCATGGGAGAATGCCAGGGAAGCAGCAATCCTGGATACTGTAAAAGTGATTCCGGTGAAAAATTTAAAAGAGTTTGTGCAGATTTGTCAGCAGGAATTGCCGGAAACCTGCTTTTACCGGGAACAGCAGGATTTCTGGAAGACAGAATATGATGTGGATTTTGCAGAATTGCGAGGACAGCCGATGCTGCGTCGTGCCTGTGAAATTGCTGTGGGCGGGATGCATAATTTGTTGATGATGGGACCACCGGGTTCCGGTAAGACCATGGCAGCAAAGAGGATTCCTACGATTCTTCCGGAACTGAGCCGGGAAGAAAAGCTGGAATTATCTCAGATTTATTCTCTTTGCGGGCTGTTGGATCAGGAACGCATCATCCAAAATGAACGTCCCTTTCGCAGTCCACATCATACGGTGACGGCACAGGCACTGGTGGGCGGTGGAAAGCAGCCCCATCCCGGAGAAATCAGTCTGGCGCATCATGGTATTTTGTTTCTTGATGAACTGGCAGAGTTTAAGCCGGGAATTCTGGATGTATTGAGGGAACCGCTGGAGGAGAAGAAAGTACATATTTCCCGGGTGGGAGGCAGTTTTGTGTATCCGGCAGATTTTATGCTTGTGGCATCGACGAATCCGTGTCCCTGTGGATTTTATCCCAATTTAAATCGTTGCAACTGCAGACCGCAGGCAATCAAAAATTATATTGGGCGTATTTCGCAGGCATTTTTAAACCGTATGGATCTGTGTGTGGAAACGGAAGAAGTCCGGTATACCACGATGAAGGATATGCGGGAGGAGGAAAGCAGTGCAGTGATCCGTGCCCGGGTGAAGCGGGTACATGAAATTCAACGAGAACGATTCCGGGGAAGACGCTATCGGTTTAACAGCCAGATGAATATGGAAGATCTGGAAAAATATTGTGTACTGGATGCAGAATCTGCGGAGCGGATGCAGGAGAAGTATGAGGAATACCATTTAAGTGCCCGTACCTATGGAAAAATTCTGAAAACCGCCCGTACCATTGCGGATCTGGCAGGAGCTGAGCATATTCAGTGGGGACATCTGGAAGAGGCTTTTGTATTCCGGAATCCAGACAAGAATTACTGGAGGAGGGACTGAAAATGCATGAATTAATGAATACGACAAAGGAAGTTTTCGGAAAAATAGAAAAGAATGGAGAACAGGGACAGGCAGCAAAGAATCAGGCGCAAGAGAACTTGAAATATGATTTCTGGCTGGCGTCTTTGCTGTATATCGACAGCAGGAAACGTATCCGGGTCAGGGAAATGTGTGGCAGTGCACAGGCCGTCTATGAATTAAAAGAAGAGACTTTGAAAAATATGTACCTTTTTACTGATACAGAGCTTCAATATCTGCTGGAAAGCCGGAAGAAGGATTTGAATCGTATCTGGGAGTGCTTCCTGGCAAAAAATATGCAGCTGATTCCCTATAGCAGCAGGGCGTATCCGGACAAGCTGACACACATCGCACAGCCACCATACGCGATCTTCTGCAAAGGTGCTATGCCGGATGCCCGGAAGAGTGTGGGGATTGTGGGCGCACGTATGTGCTCAGAGTACGGAAGGAGCATTGCAACGAAGCTGGGAAAACTGCTGGCAGATAAAGATGTGCAGGTCATCAGTGGCATGGCACTTGGCATTGACAGTGCTTCCCACGCGGGGGCATTGCAGGGAAAGGGCAGTACCTTTGCGGTGCTTGGGTGTGGTTGTGACGTGTGTTATCCGAAAAATGCCCGGAATTTGTATGAAAATATTCAGAGTTCCGGCGGAGGAATCCTGTCAGAATATCCGCCGGGGACGGAACCGATGCCTTACCGGTTTCCGGAGCGAAACCGGATCATCAGTGCCCTGTCAGACTGTCTGGTAGTCGTGGAGGCGAAGAAAAAGAGCGGTTCCCTGATCACCGCAGATGCAGCATTGGAGCAGGGCAAGGATGTCTATGCGGTGCCGGGGCGGTTCGGAGATGCCCTGAGTGAAGGTTGTAACGCATTGATCGGGCAGGGGGCAGGAATCATTTATGATTTGGACATTTTTCTTGAAAATTTGGGATATTTGCCTGAAAAAGAAGCAGAAACGACAAAAATAAAAAATATTTCTCTTGCGAAAACGGAACAGTTGGTGTATTGTTGTCTTGATTTACATCCAAAACATATCAACTATATTATAGAAGAAACAGGTTTGGACCTGCTTACTGTGCTGCGTGATCTTGGTAACTTGAAGCGGTACAGGTTGGTGCAGGAGACCTTTCAAAACTATTTTAGTAAAAGTATATAATTATTAAGAACATAGAGGTTAAAGAGGGATAAATATGGCGAAGTATTTAGTAATCGTGGAGTCTCCGGCAAAGGTTAAGACAATCAAGAAATTTCTTGGAAAAAATTATGAGGTGGCAGCATCCAACGGACATGTGCGGGATCTGCCGAAAAGTCAGCTTGGATTTGATGTGGAAAATGACTTTGAACCGAAATATATTACCATCCGTGGAAAAGGAGATATTCTGGCAAATCTGCGAAAAGAAGTGAAAAAAGCAGAAAAAGTGTATCTCGCAACTGACCCGGACCGTGAGGGTGAGGCAATTTCCTGGCATCTGGCAAGCGCATTGAAATTGGGGGACAAAGATGCGAAACGTATTACATTTAATGAGATTACAAAGAATGCGGTAAAAGCTTCCCTGAAGAATCCCCGCGAGATCGATATGAATCTGGTGGATGCACAGCAGGCGCGTCGTGTACTGGATCGTATGGTTGGTTACAAGATCAGTCCAGTACTTTGGGCAAAGGTAAAACGAGGCTTAAGCGCGGGACGTGTACAGTCTGTAGCATTGCGTATCATCTGTGACCGTGAAGAAGAGATTAATGCGTTTATTCCGGAAGAATACTGGACGATTGATGCGACATTAAATGTAAAAGGTGAGAAAAAACCGCTGGTTGCAAAATTCTATGGTGATGAAAACGGAAAAATCCAGATTCACAATCAGTCGGAGCTGGATGCAATTTTAAAAGAGATTGAGTCTTGTGAGTACAAAGTGCTGGAAGTGAAAAAAGGTGAACGCACCAAAAAGCCGCCGCTTCCGTTCCGGACAAGTACTTTGCAGCAGGAAGCGAGTAAGCATCTGAATTTTTCTACTCAGAAAACGATGCGTCTGGCGCAGCAATTATACGAGGGGGTGGATATCAAAGGCAGCGGAACTGTGGGACTCATTACTTATCTGCGTACCGATTCCACTCGTGTATCTGAGGAGGCTGAGGCAGCAGCGTCTGAGTACATTAGTGCAAATTATGGTGCCGATTATGTGGGTGGCAGCGTAGATACAAAGAAAAACACTGCAAAAATCCAGGATGCCCATGAAGCAATCCGTCCAACGGATCTGAACCGTTCTCCGGCCATAGTCAAGGATTCTTTGAGCAGAGATCTGTTCCGGCTGTATCAGCTGATCTGGAACCGTTTTGCGGCAAGTTGTATGACACCGGCAGTATATGAGACGACATCAGTTACCATCGGTGCTGGAAAATACCGGTTTCATGTGTCCGCGTCCAAAGTAAAATTTGATGGTTTTATGTCTGTGTATAGTCTGGATGAAGAAAAATCCGACCGCGTATTTTTATCCAAATCACTGGATGAGACCTCAGAGCTGACCGAAGAAGAAATTGAGCCGAAGCAGCATTTTACGCAGCCACCGGCACATTTCACGGAAGCATCTCTTGTAAAGACGCTGGAGGAACTTGGTATCGGCCGTCCGAGTACCTATGCACCGACGATCACGACCATCCTTGGCAGAAGATATATCGTAAAAGAAAATAAGAACCTCTATGTATCTGAACTTGGAGAAGTTGTCAATAATATCATGAAGGAGGCTTTCCCGGAAATTGTGGATGAGCGCTTTACAGCAAATATGGAGTCCCTGCTGGATAAAGTAGAGGAGGGAACCGTAGACTGGAAAATGATCATCCGGAATTTCTACCCGGATCTGGATGCGGCAGTCAAGGCAGCAGAGGCAGAACTGGAGAAAGTTAAAATCGAGGATGAGGTGACAGATGTGGTCTGCGAACAGTGTGGACGTCACATGGTCATTAAATACGGACCACATGGCAGATTCCTTGCCTGCCCGGGCTTCCCGGAGTGTCGTAATACAAAACCATATTTTGAGAAGATAGGTGTAGCCTGCCCGAAATGTGGAAAAGATATTGTTCTGAAAAAGACGAAAAAAGGCAGAAAATATTACGGATGCGAGAACAATCCGGATTGCGATTTCATGTCCTGGCAGAAACCGTCCAAAGTTCCATGTCCGCAGTGTGGTGGTTACATGGTAGAAAAGGGAAACAAGCTGGTGTGCGCAGATGAGCAATGTGGTTATGTTATGGAAAAACCAGAGACTTCTGAGGAATAGAACGAGGTATAGATGTGCAGTGATGCTGAGAAGAGTATGCCAGCTTACGCTGACCAGAATCACGCACCAAGTCTCACGTGCGTTCGACTTGAAGCTGGTCAAAATCACATGCCTGATTTCACGTCCATTCGACTGAAAGAAAAATAAATGTATAAAGTGCATGAAAAAATTGCTTTTTTTAAAATTTCTTGTATAATTTGAAAAAATCTGACAGATTTAAATAAAATTTGTTGAATTTACAGAAAAATAGTGCTAAGATATGGCTGTTAATTATCTTAGTACTATTTTTTGCTGTAAAATCGGCATAACTGATAAAGAATATATGGAGGAAGCTATGAGCAGCGTACAGTTATTAGACAAAACAAGAAAAATCGGAAAACTGCTTCATAATAACAATTCGTCTAAGGTTGTTTTTAATGACATTTGTGATGTTATGACAGATATCCTTGCATCCAACGTACTGGTAATCAGTAAAAAAGGAAAAGTTCTGGGAACAGGTCTTCGTCCGGAAGTAGTAGAGATTACAGAACTTCTGGCAGATCAGGTGGGAAATTATATCGATGCATCTTTAAATGAACGGTTACTTGGTATCCTTTCTACAAAAGAAAATGTAAATCTGGAGACACTTGGATTTACGATGGATAGTGGAAACGGCTATGCGGCAACTATAGCACCGATTGATATTGCAGGAGAGCGTCTCGGTACATTATTTGTATATCGTCAGAATGCACAGTTTGACATTGATGATATTATCCTGTGCGAATATGGCACCACAGTCGTAGGTTTGGAGATGATGCGTTCCGTAAATGAAGAGAATGAGGAAGAGACCAGAAAAAAACAGATTGTAAAATCTGCACTGAGCACACTTTCTTACTCAGAACTGGATGCCATTGAGCATATTTTTGATGAACTGGAAGGTCGTGAGGGTATCCTGGTAGCCAGCAAGATCGCTGACCGTGTAGGTATCACACGTTCCGTTATTGTCAATGCACTGCGGAAGTTTGAAAGTGCCGGTGTTATTGAATCACGTTCTTCCGGAATGAAAGGAACCTACATTAAAGTATTAAATGATGCGGTGTTTGAAGAATTAGACAATCTCAAGACAAAAAATGATTAAAAATATCTTGAAGCGTATCTATAAGTATGTTATACTGAATCGGTCTGAAAAAAGCCACAGGATTTTTTGCGTGCTTTTTTGAGATAAATACTATATTAATCACATATGCGGACTAACCGGGATGGTGCCCACAGGGTGAACCGGCGGGTGAGATGCATATGGAAGAAACAAAACCATGGAGGTAAAAAAATGAGCGTTATTTCAATGAAACAGTTACTGGAAGCAGGTGTACATTTCGGACACCAGACAAGAAGATGGAACCCTAAAATGGCTCCGTACATCTACACAGAGAGAAATGGTATCTACATCATCGACTTACAGAAATCCGTAGGTAAAGTTGACGAAGCTTACAATGCAGTAGCAGATATTGTTGCAGAAGGTGGTACAATCCTTTTTGTTGGTACAAAGAAACAGGCACAGGATGCTATCCAGGCAGAAGCTGAGCGTTGTGGAATGTACTATGTAAACGAGAGATGGTTAGGTGGTATGCTCACAAACTTCAAAACAATCCAGAGCCGTATCGCAAGACTGAAAGCAATCGAGAAAATGTCTGAGGATGGAACATTTGATGTTCTGCCGAAAAAAGAAGTTATCAACCTCAAAAAAGAGTGGGATAAACTTGAGAAAAACCTTGGCGGTATCAAAGAGATGGACAGAATCCCGGATGCTATCTTCGTTGTAGATCCGAAAAAAGAGAGAATCTGTGTTCAGGAAGCTCATACACTGGGAATTCCGCTGATCGGTATCGCAGATACAAACTGTGATCCGGAAGAGTTAGATTATGTAATCCCGGGTAACGATGATGCTATCAGAGCCGTAAAACTGATCGTTTCTAAAATGGCAGATGCTGTTATCGAAGCAAAACAGGGTACAGTAGAAACTGATGAGGAAGTTTTCGAAGAGGCTGAAGGAACAGAGGAGTAATCTGTAGATTTGCGGGAAACCGCATCACTATGAATGAAATCGGAGGAATAAAACCATGGCAATTACAGCATCAATGGTAAAAGAATTAAGAGAGATGACCGGTGCAGGTATGATGGACTGCAAGAAGGCTCTTACAGAGACAAATGGTGATATGGATGCAGCTGTTGAGTTCTTAAGAAAGAACGGACAGGCAAAAGCTGAGAAAAAAGCTGGACGTATCGCAGCAGAAGGTCTTGTACGTGTCGCTATGGATGGTGACAACACAGCAGCAATCGTAGAGGTTAACTCTGAGACAGATTTCGTTGCTAAAAATGATACATTCCAGGAGTATGTAGAAGCTGTTGCAGCTCAGGCTGTTGCATCTGATGCAGCTGATATGGATGCATTTATGGCAGAGGCATGGAATGCAGATTCTTCCAAAACTGTAAAAGATGCTCTTGTAGAGAAAATTGCAGTTATCGGTGAGAACCTGAACATTCGTAGATTCCAGAAAGAGACACAGGAGAACGGATGCATCGTTTCTTATATTCACGGTGGCGGACGTATCGGTGTTCTTGTAAAAGCTGAGACAGCAGTTGTAAACGACGCTGTAAAAGAAGCTCTTACAAACGTAGCAATGCAGGTTGCAGCTCTTGCTCCGAAATATGTTTCTTCTGAGGATGTAAGTGAAGAGTACAAAGAGCATGAGAAAGCTATCCTTCTTGCTCAGGCTAAAAACGAGAACCCGGACAAACCGGAAAATATCATTGAGAAAATGATCATCGGACGTCTGAACAAAGAGCTGAAAGAAGTTTGCTTAATGGAGCAGGCTTACGTTAAAGCAGAGGATGGAAAACAGACTGTTGCTAAATACTTACAGCAGGTTTCCAAAGAAGTTGGAGCTGATATCAAAATCACAGGTTTTGTACGTTTCGAGACAGGTGAAGGTCTTGAGAAGAAAAGCGAAGACTTTGCAGCTGAAGTGGCAGCACAGATGAACGCATAATCTTACAGTTCGCATAAGAATTTGAACCGTATTATTATCATGTAAATCAACGAAAAACCTTGAATTTCCTATGAAAATGGGATGATTCAAGGTTTTTTTGCGTGTTGGGGAATAAATTTTGACTTATCGTAAATTATCGCTATTTATGCATGGAATTGGGTAAAAGTTGGGGAGTGAGTTGGGGAATTTCAATTCCCCAACTGGCGTGTGAAACTTCGCCTCATTCTTCTGAAATAAGTAGGCGGAGATTGCCTGTTTTATTTTGTTGGGGAGTAGTGTAATTACCCAATATTTACCCAACTTTTGATGTATGATAGCGTAAGATTCCCCAACTTTTCATAAGCTATCGTGGAAAATAATAAATTGAAATATTAAAAAAGAGAGATTATAATGAGGACACAGATTTTCGATTATTTGCATAAAGAACCATTTAGTAGTAAAAAGGGGAATAGAATTGATTTTATATCATGTAACATTATTTAATAAGCCAACACAGGAAATACTGATTCCACGAATACCAGAAGATACTTCTATAGGGGAAGAAGTTAAAACAAATAGAATATGTTTGGCACCAAGTATTATTCAATGTTTGCGTGCATTGGAGATATATAAGTATTTTCAAGAAGATACGCTAGATGTTAAAGTTTATAAGATAGTCGTTGATGAAAATGATGAACAGTTAACTTCATGGGAACAGTTATAGTTAAATGGTTTGGTTGATGATGCTGCACTTACACATGAATATTGGTATAAAAGTAAGCTTATTCCAGTAGAATATAATGAATATAGAATTAGTGAATGTATAAAAAAGAGGTATATTATTATTCCCTCAAAAGAGAAAATGCGGATAAAAGAAATCATAGAAACAATGGGAGTATGTTTTGATAGACTGGAGAAATATAATGCATTTCAAATTATGAATGAATGGCTTCCACGACAATCAGAAACATTTCAAGAGCAAGTAAAAAAGAAATTAACACATAAAGTTGAAGAATATACAGAAGGGTCTGCTGAAATTTATAAGAAAATATTTGGAAATATTCCGGAACGTTTTCGTGAAGAAAAAGATTTTCGAGAAATTGAATATCTTGAAAAATGTAAAATAGAATATATTACATAGCCGATTGATTCAAATTGAAAGTCAGTCGGCCTTTTTTTATGCTCATTTTTATACATAGCCAGTCTCGTAAAAAGGATTGGCTATTAAATTTTTCGAGGAAGGAGGAAGCCATATGACTAAGTGTAAAGTAAGCCATTCCATTTACAACCAGATTAAACGTGGAGATCTGGAAGGCGTAAAGATTGGAGCAGGTACACATAAGAGACTTGCAAATGTTCCTTTTAAGATTACCAGTAAAACAACCGGAGAGAGCCATATCGTAGTGACAGATAAAAATGGTCAGTTTTCAACCGCTTCCGATTGGGCGTCTCATAAGAAAAATACAAATGCCGGAACATCCAGTGAGGACGGTATCTGGTTCGGAATTTCTGAGCCGGACGATAGCAAAGGTGCATTACTTTATGACACTTATGAGATTGAGGAGTTAGCTTGTGAATCCAACAAAGGTATGAAGCTGATTTCGGCATTTGAAGTTGTTGTCAGCAGAGATAAAGTAACTATCGACCTTGGAACACTGACTGATGAGTATGAAAAAGAGATTACCATTTATACAACTGCAACAGACAAGAAAACAGGAGAAAAAGTAATTGTTGCAGGAAAGAAAGTAACGATTGTGGATACAGTTACTCTGGACGGTCTGGAAGAAGGCAGAAAGTATCAGTTAAAAGGCTGGCAGATGTTGAAAGAGGAAAATGCAGAACTGCTCATTGATGGAAAGCGTGTGGAGAGTGATTACACTTTTGTTGCTGACAGCGAGAAAATGAAAGTAGAAGTTTCTTATACGTTTGATGCATCAGAACTTGGCGGACAGAATCTGGTTACATTTGAAGAATTATATGACTTGAAGAATCCGGAAGAACCTAAAAAAGTTGCAGAGCATAGATTAAAGTTAAAATATTATTTTGATGTATCTGATACCAGAGAAGGGAAATACAAACGTCTGGTGCGTCCAGTTTCTTTGTGGAGTGTGTCAGAAGAACAACAGGAATCTGTAAAAGAAGCCTTGGTAAATGCATTTGGTGTGGCAGATGGAGACAGAAAAGAGTTTGCGATGGTGATTCTGGAAGCATCTCTGAACATTGCAGAAGATAATATTGGAGATTATCTTCAGGATATCCTGCTTGCGACAAAGGACAGTCCGCTGGAAGAAATGGATGAGTTCAATATCCGGTTAAAAATGAAACAACTGCTTGCAAACAGTATTTCCTATATGCTTCTTTTGCGTTGTGGAATTAAACCAGAAATCTATTTGGAGACAAGGGATTTTCAGAATATCCGGGAGTTTCATACCAAAGAGCTGGTCAATCTCTTTGGCGTGGCAGCAAGTGATATGTCAGAAATGGCATTAGGTGAAGTTGCGGACACCATACGAAAATTGCAGATACAGGAACGGAAGCAACGCACATTTGTTGAACGGAAAACAGCAGATTATAATGTGGATAACAAACAGGAAACCACAACAGAAAGGAGACAGGACAATGGCAGCAATCACATACAGCAGACAGGGAGATTATCTCCTGCCGAATCTTATAATTCCAGAGGAAGAGGAAGTTCACCTTGGGAAGTACGCATATCTCCGAAATCAATATCTGATGAAGAATCGGTACGGAATGTATCTGAACCTTCTGACAGCAGGAACCTTGAATCAGCATCTGCTTCAGACAGAGGAAGAAGCACAGATGAGAATGGAAACAGAATGGAAACACTTATCCAGCAGATGGCAGAGAAAGAGGGAGTGACGGAGGAATTGAAAGCCAGAGATCAGATGGAGTGGATCGGGCAAATGAACAATATCCGGCAGAGAGCACAGGAAATCGTGAGGAACGAAATTCTGGAGAATTAAAATGGCATGACAGGAGCAGTGAAGATCATGAAATCGCATTTTTATCAAATGACGAAATCATCAAATCACTGCTCCTTTTTGCACCACACTTAAAAGCAAGAACGTCTGTATCATTATCTGTATGGACATATCCATTGCTATGAATATATGAAAAAGATTGGAGTGATAAAACATGAAAATCAGTGATTTTGATATTTATCACTTACCGCCTTTAATGGGAATGTTCGTAGATTATATTGAAAATGAATGTGAAAGATTGCTGCAGGAATCGCCGCAATTTACTGAGCTACAGAGAGAAGACCATGAGTTACTGGACGAATACCCATTCTTAAATATGATTACCGACAGTAATGGGGTCACGAAAGCGTTGGATTTGAATTATGCAGAGACAGAAGCCTTAGCGAGATTTTGTTTAGTGGAAGACGATATAAACTGTTGGAAACGATTGCAGATGTATTTATTAGGAATAGCATATGCGATGGAGATTATCGAGTTATTGAAGTTAGATTATCAAAAACATGGAGCTTGTATAGGAGAAGAAACTATGTTAATCTGTTATAAACAAACGGAAGAAAAGGAAGATACGGAAAAAGAAAGAGGCGATATTATGGCAGAGAACAATACAAAAGAATTAGATTTTGACCGGAAGCATGAAGAAGATTTACAGCGTCTCCGTGGACTGAGATTGCTGGATGATGATTTCATGCAAAAAGTATTTGAAGATAAAGCGTGTACGGAATTTTTGCTTCAGATTATTTTAAACCGTACAGATTTGAAAGTATTGCGAGTGAACGGACAGCAGGATATTAAGAATCTTCAGGGACGTTCAGTAAGACTGGATATACTGGCGGTTGATGCAGAAAACAGAGTGTATAATATCGAAATACAGAGAAGTGATAAGGGTGCCGGAGTGAAAAGAGCAAGATACAACAGCAGCCTTATCGATGCAAATGTGACAGAGCCGGGTGAAAAATATGAAAATTTGTGTGAATCCTATGTTATTTTTATTACAGAAAATGATATAATGAAAGTGGGATTACCAATCTATCATATTGACAGAACGGTAAAAGAAACAGGCGAATTGTTTGGTGATGAATCGCATATTATATATGTGAACTCACAAATTAAAGACGAATCTGCATTAGGAAAGCTGATGCATGATTTTTCCTGTACCGATGCCAAGGATATGAAATATAAAATTCTGGCAGATCGAGTTCGATATTTTAAAGAAGATGAGAAAGGAGTTGCGACTATGTGTAGAGCGATGGAAGAAATGAGAAATGAAACTGCACGTGAAACAGAACATGCAAAAGCAATTAAAGTTGCAAAAGGTATGCTTCCAGTGGAAAAACATCTGCTGTTACCAAAAGAAAATCGGTATCACACAAATGTGTTCAGTTATCTTACCGGACGGGGAATTGACAATGATATTGTTCGATTCTGTATAGAAACTGGAAGAATTTATGAGAGTGCGTATCATCATAATGCAGTTTTTGTTGGTATGGATCAACAGGGAAAACCACAATATGCAGCACTTCGTGGAATCAATACAGATTTTATCGGAGAAGCAAATGGAAGTAATAAGAATTATTCTTTTTTAATTCTGGCAGAGAAAATGAGTGATAAAGTGCATGTGTTTGAATCGGCTATTGACCTGTTATCTTAAGGTGGCAAGACGAAGTTACAGTATCGGAAGTAGTAATATTTATGGATATGGTGTTCCGGCATATTAGAGAAAATGTTGTTTAGGATGATTGAGGAGATACTTATAAAAATAAGTATTAAAAAAAAGAACCGGTGAGAGAAGGCTAAACTTTACTCATTGGTTCAATTCATTTCGAATTTTTTGGATAACTCTGTCAGTTCTTTCGCCGTTTCCTGGGTGTGATGCAGCAGGGTATCGCGCATTTCTGGCGGACAGCTGGAATAAAGCATTTTCATCTGATTGACACCCTCATCCTCCAGAGAAACATCTGGATTTATAAGTGTATCTAAAGAGATATGCAGGACCTTGGCCAATGCTCTCAAAATCAAATAAGAAGGATTCATTTTCCCCTTTTCGATATTGGCGATTTGCTTTACAGAAACATGGCTCAGATCAGAAAGCTCCTGCTGCGTCAGATCTTTATTCTTTCGGGCTTCCCGCATTTTCTGCCCTAAAGCAGTTAAATCATCAATCGGCATAATCATTCACCTCAAGAATATTGTATCGTTCCGGTTTATATGATGGAATGACCTTATTATGCCTGACAAGCTGTACGATTATGCCGATTATATAAAGCTGCGATTGGTGATAAACTTGTATTGTTCGAGACAAAGAACTATAATGTACTCTGTGGAGGTGCAGAATGGATTATATGACACTAAAAGAGGCCGCCGAAAAATGGGGCGTGACACCTCGTAGAGTAAATTACTATTGCGCTGCTGGGCGCATATCTGGAGCTGTAAAGATGGCAACTATCTGGCTAATTCCAAAGGATGCGGAAAAGCCGATTGATGGCCGAACAAAACAAGGAAAGGCAGAAAAGCATGAGTAATATATTACTTCTTGAAGATGATCTAAGCCTGATTAACGGGCTTTCTTTTGCTTTCAAAAAGCAGGGATTTGAATTAAATATCGCCAGAACGCTCAAAGAAGCGGAGGAATTGTGGACAGACGGAAAATATGATTTGTTGGTGTTGGACGTATCTCTGCCAGATGGGTCTGGCTTTGAATTTTGCAAAAGAGTTCGACTTACATCAAAAGTGCCAATTATTTTTCTGACGGCTTCGGATGAGGAAACAAGTATTATTATGGGGCTGGATATTGGAGGTGATGACTATATCACAAAACCGTTCAAACTGGGGGTTCTCGTTTCAAGGATTAACGCCTTACTTCGACGTGCAAATTCTTTTCAAGCAGCAGACACAGAATTGCAGTCGAATGGCATCAAGGTTCTTTTGCTGCAAGGACAGGTTTTCAAAAAGGGGGAGCTGTTGGATTTGACTGCCGCGGAATACAAGCTACTGTGCTTGTTTATGAGAAACCCAAGCATGGTGCTGACAAAGGGACAAATTTTAGATAAGCTATGGGATTGCGACGGGAATTATATCGACAGTAGTACCCTTACGGTCTATATGCGTCGGCTTCGTATGAAGATTGAGGATAATCCAAGCGAACCACAAATGCTCCTGACTGTTCGAGGTATGGGATATAAATGGAATATTATCGGGTGAGGTGCAGAATGAAGATATTGGCAAATAAAGAAATCAAAAATCTATTTCTTTCGCTTTCACTGGTTTTGGTGGGTACAGTTCTCTTAGCCGAGGTTTTTCTATGGCTGTCATATCGTCGGCTTTCTCTGTTATTGCTAATCCTTTTTCTATTGGCTGGCGGTGCTGTATGGGCAGTCTGCTTTGTATATTTTAATCGGCAAAATCAGATCATGGAGCAGGCGATATTACAAATCAATGCGTATCTTGATGGTGATCGCAATGCCCGTATTGAATGTGACAATGAGGGCGAATTGTACCGACTGTTTCATTCCATCAATTCTTTAGCGGCAGTGTTAAATGCCCATGCAGATAACGAGTTGCGAGAGAAGGAGTTTTTGAAAAATACAATCTCCGACATTTCACACCAACTGAAAACACCACTGGCGGCTCTGAACATTTATAACGGACTGCTTCAGGACGAGGATATAGAAGTGTCATCTGTGAAAGAATTTGCTAATCTGTCCGAGCAGGAGTTGGACCGTATTGAAGTGCTGGTGCAAAACCTTCTCAAAATCACAAAGTTGGACGCTGGTTCTATTGCATTTGAAAAGGAAATAGAAAATGTAGCGGATATGATGCAGGATTTGGAGCTACACTTTGCATATCGTGCCAAGCAGGAACAGAAAGAGATCGTATTATCTGGTGCAGATGATATTTCTCTTTTCTGTGACCGTGATTGGTTGGGCGAAGCGATTGGCAATATTGTAAAAAATGCACTTGACCATACAGGAAAGGGCGATACCATTTACATCAAATGGACGGCACTACCCTCCGCTGTTCAAATCACAATAAAGGATAACGGGTGCGGAATTCATCCAGAAGATTTACACCATATCTTCAAAAGGTTTTATCGCAGCCGTTTTTCAAAGGATACACAGGGGATCGGGCTTGGCCTGCCGTTGGCAAAAGCGATTATCGAAGCTCATGGGGGCCTAATAGAAGTGGAAAGTGAATTAGGAATTGGAACGAGTTTTATAATGAACTTTCCAATTCCTACAAAATTGTAGGCTGGTTGTAGGGCTACAGTAATATTAGGGTGCTATTCTTTCCATCGTAGACAGGAACGAAAGTTTACCCGTTTACGACAGCAAAATCATTGAGAAAGAGGTGTTTGCACGATGAACTTATTAGAAGTCAAAAATATTTGTAAAACCTATGGCAGCGGAGAAACCACAGTCAAGGCTTTGAAAGATGTTAGTTTTTCTGTTCCCAAAGGAGAATATGTGGCAATCGTTGGAGAATCCGGTTCTGGTAAAAGTACGTTGCTGAATATGATCGGCGCATTGGACACGCCTACGTCGGGTAAGGTATTGATTGACAGAAAGGATATTTTTTCCATGAATGACAGAAAACTGACGGTATTTCGACGCAGGAATATCGGCTTTATCTTTCAGGCGTTTAACCTTATCCCAGAGTTGACGGTGGAACAAAATATTATTTTCCCACTGTTGTTGGATTATCAAAAGCCGGATAAGAGATATTTGGAGGAACTGCTGACGGTTTTGAATTTGAAAGATCGTCGTAATCATTTACCCAGTCAGCTTTCCGGCGGTCAGCAGCAGAGAGTGGCGATTGGTCGCGCATTGATTACCCGTCCTTCTCTGATTCTGGCAGACGAGCCAACAGGAAATTTGGATTCACAAAACAGCAGTGAGGTCATAGCATTGCTCAAAGAAACATCGAAAAAATACGAGCAGACCATCATTATGATTACCCACAACCGCAGTATTGCGCAAACGGCAGACCGGGTATTACAGGTATCGGATGGCACTTTGACTGATTTTGGGAGGTGCCGTGAATGAAAAGCTATCTTAGTCTTATTCCCATCTCCGCTAAAGTTCACCGCCGGCAAAATCGTATGACGCTGCTTTGCATTGTATTTGCTGTGTTTCTGGTAACAGCAGTATTCAGTATGGCAGAAATGGGTTTTCGGATGGAACAGGCTCGATTGGTTGGTAAGCATGGAGGTTTCTCTATTGGAGACTTGCTCGGCAGTTCAATGGGACAAACCCTTCTTTCTGTCGCGGTTGTTCTGTTCCTGTTGATTTTGGTTGCAGGCGTTTTGATGATTTCCAGCAGTATGAACAGTAGCGTTGCCCAGAGAACTAAATTTTTTGGAATGATGCGTTGCATTGGTATGAGTAAGCAGCAGATTATTCGGTTTGTTCGTCTGGAGACATTGAACTGGTGCAAAACGGCTGTACCCATCGGTCTTATTTTAGGGGTTGTTACAACATGGGGGATATGTGCGGTACTAAGATTTGTAGTCAGAGAAGAATTTTCTGATATTCCCCTCTTTGGTATCAGTATTTTTGGCATTGCCTGCGGTATCTTTGTTGGACTGATTACTGTACTGATCGCCGCAAATGCTCCGGCGAAACATGCCGCGAAGGTATCTCCTATCACAGCGGTGTTTGGAAATGCAGACCACGGAAAAACAATGCATCATTGCCAGTATACAGGATTCGGAAAGATTGAAGCGCTTCTCGGTATCGACCATGCGGTCTCTGGGAAGAAAAAGTTATTCCTGATGACAGGTTCTTTTGCACTTAGTATCATCTTATTTTTGAGTTTTTCCGTTATGATCGATTTTGTGGATTATTTGATACCTCAGTCAGCTGCCACATCAGATATTGATATTGCAAGTGATGACGGTAATGCGATTCCACGGGAATTGCTTACATCCATCCGTGCAATGGATGGAGTGAGAGAGGTTTACGGGCGGCGTAGTGCGTTTGGTGTTCCTGCCAGATTAAATAGCGATACCGGATTTTCCGGTACAACCGACATGATTTCTTATGATGATTTTGATTTACAATGTCTGAAAAAAGACAGTGCTTTGAAAAGGGGGAGTGATCTGTCCAAAGTTTTTGGGGACAGCAATTTTGTTTTGGCAACATCCGATCAGGACAACACATGGAAAATCGGTGACACTGTTCAGATTGGGGATGAAACCCTTACCATAGCCGGACTGTTAAAAAACGACCCATTTAGTGAGAATGGATTGACAAATGGAAAACTCACATTGATTACCTCTGATGAAACATTTGTCCGTTTGACAGGAGAGGAAGGTTATTCTCTTGTGCTGATACAAACAACGGGAGATGTTACGGACGAAAATGTTCAGGCAATCCAGAATTCCGTAGATCAAACATATAGCTTTCGAGACAAACGCGACGAGCGCACTACGGGAACTTATATGGCTTTTGTTTTCTGTGTTTATGCGTTTTTGGCAATTATTGCACTGGTAACGGTAATGAACATTGTCAATAGCATTTCTATGAGTGTGTCTGCCAGAATGAAGCAATATGGAGCTATGCGGGCAGTAGGAATGGATGAACGGCAAATGACGAAAATGATTGCTTGTGAAGCATTCACCTATGCTGTTTTGGGGTGCGTTGTTGGTTGTTCTATTGGCTTGCCGCTTAGCAAATCGCTGTATGATTTCCTTATTGCAGGGCATTTTCCATCTGCAGTGTGGCAGTTTCCAATTATCTCTTTGGGCGTTATTCTTCTGTTTGTCTCGATTGCGGCAATCGCAGCTGTATATGCTCCGGCAAAACGAATTCGCAATATGTCGATTACTGCAACCATCAATGAATTATAGTTTCATATGTTAATCTGCCGCGCGACGGCAAAAGAAAAAAAGCCGTCGCAGAGCAGACACATTTTGACGCGCCTATGAAACGGCGGCTTTGATTTTCAGAGCCGCCGTTTCTTTGCGTTTACACAAAACTATGACGACTTGCAGGGACACGGTAGCCGATTGGAGGTTATTTTGCCGTGTCTCGTTTGCTTTTTCAAAGCTCACATGATCTACATCAGTTAAAAAAAGCCTTGCCCCTCCTCCGGGCAAGTATAACATTGCATCGGCATTATCGTTCCATGTAATTCAGTATAATAGTGGCAGCTCTTGGTGCGTCAGTTTCCCATTGCGGAAATCTGGCGTTTTTTGTTTCCAATTTTTAGAAAATACTTGGACAATATGTCGATGTCGTGCCCCGCCTACTGATCTGAATTCAAAAAAATTCAGATCGGAGGAAAGGACATGGAAGGCAGACAGCCAAAAAGAAGAAAAGATAAATACAACCCATATGTTTGATTGTAGAAGTACCATGAACATTTAAACAATCAAAAGAAGAAATTGCATTAACCCAGGAAGAACAGGACAATTTCCTGAGTGAGATGGAGGATAGCTGGTATAAAGAAATGTTCTAGTTCATGTGTCTGACAGGTGTCCGAGTTGGAGAACTTGGTGGAATGAAATGGAGCGATATAGATTTTAAAAAGAAAGTAGTTCACGTCAGACGTTCCTTGAGTTGTAGTTATTATAATGGAGAAAAGAGAATGATGCTTGGTAACTCCTAAAACGGTAAATTCAATCAGAGAGATTCCGTTTTTAGGAGAAATGGAAGAAATATTAAAATCTCAGAAGAAAAAACAGAATAAGCTAAAAGAGGAACTGGGCAGTCGCTGGAGAAGTACGGATGATTTAAAAGATTTGGTTTTTACAACAGGTATGGGAAGTCCTTGTGTCAGATATGTTGTAGAAAAAGAAATTAAAAAGGCTTTAAAGAGAATGAGCGAAAAAGAAGGAGTTCTGGCAGTACAGGAAAATAGAGAACCCAGAGAAATCAGGGACTTCCACCCACATAGTTTACGGCATACGTTTGCTACAAGATGCTTTGAAAAGAAAATGGAACCGAAGGTTGTCCAGAGATTGATGGGACATTCGAGTATCAGCATCACATTAAACATTTATACACATGTCTTGGATAATATAATGGAAGAAGAAATTAAGAAATTTGGAGTGGCGAAGACACAGACATCGGAAGAATATTATAATGAAGAAATTTGAAGAGCTAGAATTTCGGCTATGAGCCACTGTTGATTATAAAATTATAAATATGTATAGTTTACTAGAAATAGAAAGAAAATATGGTTATAATAAGAGAAAAAATATATTGGAGAAAAGAGGGCGTTATTTGAAAAAGAAAGAATGTGCCTACTGCAAAAAAGAATTTGATTCAAATCGAAAAAGATCAGCAGAACATATTTTCCCACAGGTTTTGTTAGAGCTTTTTCCAGAACAGGATGTTTCGTTTACCCCGGAGAGAACATTTAAAGATAATTTTGGCTTAACAATTGCAGATGTATGTAGTGAATGTAATAATGGCATTTTGTCTGGGTTAGATCAATATGGTGGAAAATTGATAAAAGAACAATTTTTAGAAGAAATAGATTATAATTTGAAAGACTCAGAGATAGAAAAAGAAATAGATTATAGTATTTTTGTCAAGTGGATAATAAAAATTACATATAACTATATGAGAAGTTGAAAAATGGATTGTTCTTTTATAACGAAATATATTGAATGCATATTGGAAGATAAAGAAATGCCTGATGCTTTTAATGTTTTTATGGGTGTACATGTCAATACAACACCATTACCAGAACGATGTTATGAATATAAACCCTTAGAAATAGTTGAGGAGCCTAGACTTATTGGAACAGCATTAGGCTTGTCTATGATGCATGATTTGCCGTTAGATTATAATAGAGTCATAATTTCTGGTTCCGAGGCTACATTGTGTCTAAGATTTGGAAATGCTATTATATATATAGTATTTTGGAAAAATAGTAGTATAAAGGAAATGAGAACAAAGTACGTTGACTTGTTACAAAAGGAATTTAATTTTAAAATGCTTAAGCCTGGGAAAAATAAATATAAATTAAAAAGAGTAACAGCTTCAAGTAATATATCAATGGGATATTGGCATTTATTATCTAGAAGTGCTTTACGACAGGACGATATGTTGGTTGACAGTCTTATACATGGTAGAGATGTTAAAGCAGTTAGAAAAAGTTTTGAATCTATGAGAAGTGAAGAAGATTGGAGAGCGTCACAGTTATTGGTGGAAAGAGATATGTTTCCTGAAAATAGAAGGGTAAAAAAGGAATATGAGGATTTCTTTAGAAATAGAGATTGAAAAATGATGCTATGAATTGAAGTTGGGGAACGAAAATATTCCCCAACTTTATAAAAAGGATTCCCCAAATGATAAAAAATGAAATTGAAATCAAGCAACAAATGCTCAAAATTATTCCCCAACTTAAAAATTTGGGGAACACCGGAAATCGTCAATAAGCTAGAAAGAGAAATTCCTTGAAAGTGGTGATAAATACATAGCTGTATTATATATAGGTAGCAATACAGGCAGGAGTGTAATTACAAAGTTCGCAAATCAGGCTGGAATGTAATCCAAAAGTCGCAAATCAGATGAACGCATAATCAAAGATTGTGTTAAATTTCTGAAATGATAATAACCCTTACGAATGGTGGTGACACTGTTTGTAAGGGTTATTTTTATAGAAACTTAAGGAAAAATGACTGGTGGAGATATTAAGCAGAAAGGAAAACAAATGAGAAAAGCAATTGTATATGTATCTGTACATCATGGAAATACAGAAAAATTAGTAAAGGGCATAGCAGAAGAGTGCCAGGTCGATTTGATAGATGCTGTAAACCAGCCAGATGCAGATCTGAGCAGTTATGATATGATCGGGTTTGCATCAGGAATCTATTTTTCAAAATTTCATCAGTTGATATTGGAGTTTGCAGAGAAAAATCTACCGGATGACAAAAAGATATTTCTGCTCTGTACGTATGGTGGAAGTGCGAATTATAAATCCATAGAGCAGATTTTGGACAAGAAGCGTTCTAAAGTGATAGGAAAATTCGGATGCAAGGGTTATGACACATTTGGTCCATTTAAACTGGTGGGTGGAATTGCAAAAGGGCATCCAGATGAAGATGATATAAAAAATGCAGTTGAGTTTGTAACAAGATTATAAATGGTTACACAAAGAGGAATAGGGTATGAAAAAAAACAGCATTTAATGGAAAAAGAAATTATAAAATATGCGAAGGATTTTTTTGCATAAAATGAGAAAGAATATGTATATAAAAATGCAATTTTTATCTGTTCTTTTTGGAAGTTTTGTATTATAATTGTACGGATAAAAGGCGGGGTTGAGTATGAAGCGAAACTATACGACAAGTATAATACAAAGAGGAATTTGTCTTTTTCTGCTTGTACCACTGATCCTTGGAATTTCAATTAGTGAGATGCGTGCATCCACACAGGCATTGTACCGTGCATGGGATCTGAATGTATACAGTATGGAGAACATGGCATGGGAATATGAAGTGCTGGAGAATAAGGAAGAACGGGAAGAAAAAGATAAATTAGAATATTATGTGAGTGAAGTGCAGAGCTTGAATCATACCTATGGATTTGAAGGAAGTGATGATTTTGTACTTCTGCCACAGAGAGAGAAAAGTATCGAACGTGTGCATATGCTTTGCCAAATGAAGAAAGATCTTGCGTTGCTTGGAATGCCGGAAACGGAACTGAACCATGTGATTTGTCTGGATGATGAGAGTATGGATATATCTCTGCCACGGGCAGATGAATATCAGGTATGGTATGCGGAAGCAGATATCGGGCAGACAGAAGTAGTTCCGATTTCAGATACGGAAAATGCCACAATGCTGCACACAGGATATATTATAAATAAAAATATGAAAAAAGGTTATCCACTGAGGGAGAATCTGGAATCTTCCGGCGATCATATAAGCATTAACAATGGGAACATCTATCTGATGTAAGGGAATTGATTGCGAATGAACGCTTTGCGCTGAGCAGTACAAAAAGCTACTGAACTGAAATCAGATAGGATGGGATTGGCTAAACAAATTGTGATTGATTAGATTTTAAGTATAGGACTGGAGGTATCATCAATGGATTTGGGCAATTCAATTTCATTGTTATTTTGCATTCCATTTTTAGGAATGCTGCTTAGTATCGCGGTTTTTCCACTGGTAAAACCAGCCTGGTGGGAAAGAAATCAGAAATATGCAGTTATAGCTTGGTCACTGTTGTTTTTGATTCCGTTTGCTATTCGCTATGGCTTTGGCGTAATGAGTGAGCAATTGCTGGAAGTAATTGTAGGTGACTATTTTACATTTATTGTGTTGTTGTTTGGATTATTTTGTGTATCCGGCAATATTACTATTGAAGGAGAACTGCGTGGATCACCGAAGGTAAACGTGATCTTGCTTCTGATCGGTACACTGTTATCCAGCTGGATTGGTACGACGGGTGCCAGCATGGTTATGATTCGTCCGCTGATCCGTGCAAATAAATGGCGTTCCAGAAAGACGCAGGTCGTTGTGTTCTTTATTTTCCTGGTATCCAATATCGGAGGATGTCTGACACCGGTAGGAGATCCGCCATTGCTGATGGGATTTATGCGTAATGTTCCATTCTTCTGGAGCCTGCGTCTGATTCCAATTATGGTTTTAAATGTTGTGATCCTGCTTGTAATCTTCTATATTCTGGATTCCAGGGCTTACCGTAAGGATCTGGCGGAAGGTATTGTACCGGAAGTAGCAAAAGGTGAGAAAGAGGCAATCCGTGTCGTAGGTGCACATAATATTATTTTCCTGGCAGCAATTGTAGTAGCTGTTATTTTAAGTGGTATACTTCCATCTACAAAAGTATTTGGAGGAGGAATCCACATATTCGGAGAAGTAAAACTTACCTATGCGGCTATCATAGAGGTTGTGATTATTCTGGCAGCAGCCTTTCTTTCTTTCAAGACAACAAATAAAAGTGTAAGAGAGGACAACCATTTTTCCTGGGGTGCTATTCAGGAAGTGGCAGTGCTGTTTATTGGTATTTTTATTACGATGATCCCGGCACTTCTGATTTTGAAAGCAAAAGGTGCAGAGCTTGGTCTGACCGAACCGTGGCAGATGTTCTGGGTAACCGGTGCCATGTCCAGTTTTCTGGATAATACACCGACATATCTGGTATTTCTTACCACTGCAGGAACGCTGGGTGCAACTGCAGGTCTGCAGACGAGTGTTGGTATCGTACCGCAGATTATGCTGGAGGCAATCTCCTGTGGAGCGGTATTTATGGGAGCCAATACATATATCGGTAACGCGCCGAATTTCATGGTAAAATCTATTGCGGAGGAAAACGGTATCCGCATGCCGTCCTTTTTTGGATATATGACCTGGTCGCTGCGGTTCCTGATACCAGTATTTATTATTGATATGTTAATATTTTTCTTGTAAGGATAAATGCCTTGCATATCACAGATTCTGATGAAATTTGTAAAAGGAATCTGTGATATGCAGGGCATATTTATTTACAGAGTAAAAAAGTAGGAATTGATTTTGAAAAAAATATTGACATCAGCGTGGTAATGTGCTACCATGTCAAAAAACAAATGACAGAGATTCAAGTCGAACGCACGTGAGACTTGGTGCGTGATTCTGGTCAGCGTAAGCTGACATATTCTTCTCAGAATCACTGCACATCCTCGCGGAGCGTTTATCTCAGTCGGAGATTGTACTCCCACTGAGAAAGACTTGTTATTACTCACCACTTGCAGAAGTGGGAGTCTTCTCGACTGAGATAAAATCAAAGAACAAAAGGAGTACCTTTATGGCACTGCTTTACAGAGAGTCGGTGATGGTGAGATTCCGGCAGGTAAGTATAAAGGGAATGGATTTGTGAGATGCAAAGCGAACACAGGTGGCTGTAAGTAGCGGATGCCGTGTCCTCACGTTACAGGGGAAAGATATCGAAGAGATTCCGTATCGGATTGAGGTTGTGCAGAGCACAATGAATAAAGGGTGGCACCACGAAACGTATATTCGTCCCTGGCTGTGAGAATTCACGGCCAGGGTTTTTTTGATTTAAAATCAGAAAAGAGAAAAGGTTCGTAATCATTCCTTTGGATATCCACGGAAAGTGTTACCGGATAGAAAGGACTGGAAAAAATGAAGCGTACATTGAGAGTTTACAAAAAAACCGTCAGTATTGTAAATGAAACTGCAATTGGCATGTATCAGAATCTTGTGGGAAATAAAGTTGGATTCCTGTTGGAAAGCTATGATAAAAATTATGACCGTTATACGTTTATGGGAGCGGAACCGGAGGAACTGATTTCTTCCGAGGGACAGTCCCTGGTGATTACCAGAGCGGATGGCAGCAGAGAAGTTCGGAAAGGAAATCCGCTGAATCAGCTGAAAGCATATTACAGTGAATTTGAGATAAAAAATGATCATGCGGAGCTAAATTTCTCCGGTGGACTGGTGGGACAGCTTGGTTATGATTTTATCCGATATACAGAAGTCCTTCCGGACGATAATCCGGATGAAATCGGCATTGAGACCATTCAGATGATGCTGATGACAAAGTTCCTGATGATCGATCATGTGGCAGAGACTATGACAGCCGTGGTGCTGAGATCCGATGATGAAGATGGAAAACGGCAAGCGCTGGAAGAGGCAGAAAACATGATCCGGGAAGCCAGAAAAAACAGAGGGCAGGCCAGTGCATTTCGGTTTCAGCGGGACGGCAGGATCATACGCCAGTCAGATACGCTGGAAGAATACAGTGCAAAAGTTGAAAAAATCAAACACTATATCCGGGAAGGGCACATTTTTCAGACAGTATTATCCCAGAGATGGACACTGGAGACAAAGCAGAGCGGATTTGATCTGTACCGGGAACTGCGGGAACTGAATCCATCTCCGTATCTGTACTACTTTAATTTCGGATCCTTTGAAGTCATCGGAAGTTCTCCGGAAATGATCGTGAAGCAGCAGGGAAAACGGGTATATACCTGCCCGATTGCCGGAACAAGACCGAGAGGAAAAACAAAAGATGAAGACAAACGTCTGACGGATGAACTGTTAGCAGATGAAAAAGAAAAAGCGGAACATGTCATGTTGGTGGATCTGGCAAGAAATGATATGGGACGGATCAGCGAGTTTGGAAGCGTCAAAGTGACAGATTTTATGAAAATTCAGTATTACTCTCATGTGATGCACATTGTATCTTTGGTGGAGGGGCGAAAAAAAGGAACGTATCATCCATTTGATCTGGTGGCATCCTTTCTTCCGGCAGGAACATTAAGCGGAGCCCCGAAGATTCGTGCCATGGAGATCATTGATGAACTGGAGACAGTACGCAGAGGCCTGTACGGCGGAGCCACCGGATATGTGGACTTCTCCGGGGACATGGATTTCTGTATCACGATCCGGACAATGATTAAAAAAGGAGAAAACGTATATCTTCAGGCCGGCGCCGGGATTGTTGCAGATTCCGTTCCGGAAAAGGAATATCAGGAGTGTTGTAACAAAGCCATGGCATTGGCAAAAACACTGGTAGCGGAGGAAATATTATGATTTTACTGATCGATAATTACGATTCATTTACATACAACTTATATCAATATATGGGAATCTTTCGGGAGGATATTGAGGTGGTTCGAAACGATAAGATCACCATTGAGGAAATCTGCAAGATGACACCGGAGAAGATTGTACTTTCACCGGGACCGAAAAGCCCGAAGGAAGCCGGTATCTGCCTGGATGTGGTGAAGGAGTTTTATGACAAGATTCCAATCCTTGGCATCTGTCTCGGACACCAGACCATCGGTGAGGCACTGGGGGGAACCGTTACTTATGCAAAACAGCTGTATCATGGAAAGCAGTCTCTGATCCATCACACCGGAACCGGAATTTTTGACGGAATCGAGTCTCCGATCCGGGTAGCCAGATATCATTCTCTGGCGGTGTCCGCAGACAATCTTCCGGATTGCCTGGAAGTGCTGGCCACCACAGAGGACGGAGAAATAATGGCCATGCAGCATAAAAAATATCCGGTGATCGGATTACAATTTCATCCGGAATCCGTGTATACCGAACATGGAAAACGCATGATGGAAAACTTTTTGTCACAGTTTACCTCAGTCGAGAAGAATGAGAAATGAGCTGATCGCATAGTGACAAATGATGCGAGTGAGTTGTGAAGGAGTGTAGAGGAGTAAAAAAGATGATATTAGATAAAATTGTGGAAGATAAAAAAGTACGGTTGGTGGAACATAAATCCCGCATTTCAATGGCGGAGATGCGCAAGATGGCGGAAAAGTGTGAGGCACATCCGGCAAGTTTTTATGAGGGTCTTGCAAAACCGGGAATCTCCATTATCGGAGAATTCAAAAAGGCTTCACCAAGTCTCGGGAATATCAACAGTCAGATTGATCTGACAAAACGGATCGACGAATATAATGCATCTGTAGACTGTATATCTTGTCTGACAGAAGAGGACCACTTTCTTGGAACTGTGCATTATCTGAAAGAAATCCGGGAAATTTCACCACTTCCGATATTACGGAAGGATTTTATGATCGATGAATATCAGTTTTATGAGGCAAAAGTGATCGGTGCCAATGCAATTCTTCTGATTACCGGAATTTTGGATGATGTGCAGATGAAAGATTTTTATCAGCTGACCACGGAACTGGGACTTGATGCCCTGTTTGAAGCCCATACGGAAGAACAAATGGATAGGGCATTAAATTGCGGAGCGAAGATTGTCGGTGTCAACAACCGGGATCTCAGAGATTTCACAATTAAACTTGATACTACAAAGCGTCTGAGCAAGATGGTTCCGGATGACCGCATTCTTGTAGCAGAGAGCGGTATCGTATCAGATGAGGATGTGAAATATCTGAAAGAATGCCGTGTGGATGCATTTTTGATCGGACGTGCATTTATGGAAGCCGCTAATCCACAGGAACTGGCAAAACACTGGAAAGCACTGTAATAGAGTGAAAAAGCGACTGCATTCATGAGCAAGAAGCGAAAGCGGATTGTGAATGTCAGCTTTACAACAGATTGTAAATCAAAAGTTACAGAAAGTGTGAAGAGATGACGAAAGTAAAGATATGCGGTCTGAGCAGACCGGAGGACATCGAAGCAGTCAATGCATACGGTGCTGATTATGCGGGATTTGTTTTTTTTGAAAAAAGCAAACGAAATGTCAGCTATGAAAAAGCAGAGATGCTAATAAAAGAATTGAAGAAAAATCCGAAGATCCAGTCAGTTGCGGTGTGCGTCAGCCCATCCCAAGACGAAGTAGGAAGATTCAATGATATGGGATTTGATTTGATCCAGATTCACGGGACCATCCCGGTGGATTGTCAGTCGGACGGAGGTCTGGCATTGTGGCAGGCAGTGAATATCGCAGGAAGTACAGAGGAAAATGCAGATGAGCTGTTTGTACAGTCATCCAATATCCGGGGGTATGTGGTAGACGGAGCAGAATCCGGATCCGGCAAAACTTTCGGATGGGAAGCAGAAGAACAGACATTTGTATTTTCTGAAAAACTGAAAATACAAAACCGTCAGTTTATTCTGGCAGGCGGTCTGAATATAGAAAATGTACAAAACGGAATCCGGATATTGCACCCGGATGTGGTGGATGTCAGCAGTGGCGTGGAACGAAACGGAGTTAAAGATGCAGATTTGATCCGCAAATTTATTTCCGCTGTGAAGCATTGTTGAGACATTGCTTTAATAAGATTTGGAGAGCAGGTAGTGAAAGCGGATTGCGAATGTCCGCTTTACCAGAAAAATGCAACGTAACATTTGAGAAAGACAGAAAGGTTAAAACTATGAACAAGAAAAATACATATTACGGAGAATTTGGAGGACAGTATGTGTCTGAGTCATTAATGAATACTTTAGAGGAACTGGATGAGGCATTTGAGGCAGCCATCAGAGATCCGGAGTTTATCAAGCAGTACAATTATTACCTGAAACAGTATGTAGGGCGTGAGACACCGCTGTATTATGCAGAGCGTCTCAGCAAAAAATACGGCACCAAAATATATTTGAAACGGGAAGACTTAAATCATACCGGTGCGCACAAGATCAACAACGTGATCGGTCAGATTCTGCTGGCAAAACGTATGGGTAAGAAAAAAGTCATTGCAGAGACCGGAGCAGGTCAGCATGGTGTGGCAACCGCAACCGGCGCAGCACTGTTTGACATGGAATGCACCGTTTACATGGGAAAAGAAGATATTGAGCGTCAGGCATTAAATGTTATGCGTATGGAGATGCTTGGGGCAAAAGTAGTCAGCGTAGAGTCAGGAAGCAACACTTTAAAAGATGCCACAAACGAGGCAATCCGCACCTGGGCAAAAACAGCAGAGGATACGTTCTATGTTATTGGTTCTGCCGTAGGTCCGTATCCGTATCCGAAGATGGTTAAAGAGTTCCAGCGTGTCATTAGTAAAGAAGCAAAAGCGCAGCATTACGAGGCTGAAGGAAAACTTCCGGATGTGGTTATGGCCTGCGTAGGTGGCGGTTCTAATTCCATCGGTATGTTTGCAGAATTTATCGAGGAAAAAGAGGTACAGCTGATCGGTGTGGAAGCAGCAGGACTTGGTGTAGAGACAGGAAAACATGCGGCAGCTATGGCTCTTGGAGAGCCGGGAACCTTGCATGGCATGCGTTCCTATCTGCTGCAGGATGAAGATGGAAACATTCAGCTGGCACATTCCATTTCGGCAGGACTGGATTATCCGGGTGTGGGACCGGAACATGCATATCTGCGTGACAGTGGCAGAGCACAGTATGTATCGATCACGGATAAAGAGGCAATGGACGCACTGATGGAATTATGCGAACTGGAAGGAATCATTCCGGCCATCGAAAGTGCACATGCCATGGCATATGCCTTTAAAAAGGCAAAAGAAATGAGACCGGAGCAGTCCATGATCGTGTGTCTGTCCGGACGCGGCGACAAAGATGTCAATACGATTGCGAACTATCTGGCAGGGAAAGGTTATCTGAACTAAGGATAAAACACATGCTATTTGTTATTACACTGAAATCAGAAGTGAAAGAATTAAGGAAAATAAATTGGAGTAGAAGATCATGAACCGTATAGAGAAAAAATTACAGACATTACAGGAAAAAAAGGAAAAAGCATTTATTACATATATTACTGCAGGACTTCCGGATATGGAGCATTGCGCAAAGCTGATCCGTGCACAGGAGGAAGCAGGTCTGGATATTCTGGAACTTGGTATTCCGTTTTCTGATCCGGCAGCAGACGGACCGGTCATTCAGGATGCGTCCTATCGTTCTATTTTAAAGGGAACCAACTTAAGGAAATGTTTTGAACTGGTGGATGGAGTCCGAAAAGATGGATGTGAACTGCCAATCGTATTTATGATGTATTACAATACCGTGCTTCATTATGGATTAGAAGCGTTTGCGGAGAAATGTGCTAAGGTCGGTGTGGATGGACTGATCATTCCGGATCTTCCATTGGAAGAACAGCAGCCGTTAAAAGATGCACTGGCAAAACAGAATGCAACAATCCTGATTCAGCTGGTAGCACCGGTATCCGGTAAACGTATTCCGGAAATTCTGAAAGATGCAAAAGGATTTGTGTACTGCGTATCATCCATGGGTGTCACCGGTCAGGGTGCAAGCTTCCACAAAGAAGTTATTTCTTATCTGAAATCAGTAAAAGAGCAGGCTCAGATTCCGATCATGATGGGATTTGGTATTCGTACTGCAGCAGATGTAGCACCAATGAAGGATATTATTGATGGTGCCATCGTTGGTTCTCATTTTATTAACTTGATGGAAGAAAATCAGTATGATCTGGATGTGGCAAAAGCATATATTCAGACTTTTAAAGCGGAGTTGAAATAAAAATGTTTGATATTTATAAGATTTGAGTGTGAAATTCGAGTGAATCTTATGAACAGTTGGTTGTGAAAAAAGGAGTAATTAGTATTATGGATATGAAACAGGCAATTCAGAGAGTAGCAGACAGACAGGATCTGACCGGGGAAGAAGCAGGAGAAGTCATGGAACTTCTTCTGACCGGTGCAGCTACACAGGCTCAGATCGGAGCTTTTCTGACCGGATTGCGGATGAAAGGAGAGACGATTGATGAAATTGCTGGTCTGGCTTCTGTGCTGGCAGATAAAGCAGAGCATATTCATCCGCATTCCGATCATTATATTGATCTGGTTGGAACCGGAGGGGATTGCACGTATTCTTTCAATATTTCTACGACATCTGCCATCGTGACGGCAGCAGCCGGTGTTTCTGTGGCAAAACATGGCAATCGTTCCATTTCCAGCAAGAGCGGTGCCGGTGATGTATTGGAGCAGCTTGGTGTAAATATCATGATGGAACCGGAAAAAGTAGAAGCATGCGTGGATGAAGTCGGCATTGGATTTATGTTTGCACAGACCTTTAACAAATCCATGCGGTTTGTGGGACAGGCGCGAAGCGAGATGGGAATCCGTACCGTATTCAATATCCTTGGTCCTCTGGCAAACCCATCCGGAGCAAAGGGTATGGTAGTCGGTGTCTATGATCCGGCACTGACAGAAATCATTGCATCTGTTATGGGGCAGCTTGGTGTCAAACGTGCTCTGGTAGTCAGTGGCAGAGATCATATGGATGAGATTACATTGAGTACAAAGACTGTTGTATCAGAACTAAAAGATGGAACAGTAGAAACCTATGAGATTGCACCGGAAGACTTTGGATTCAAGACCGTAGATCTGGCAGAACTGCAGGGCGGAACGGCCGCAGAAAATGCAGAGATTACCCGTGCGATCCTCTCCGGGGAAGAGCGGGGAGCAAAACGTGAGATCGTACTGCTGAACGCAGGTGCGGCACTTTATATCGGCGGAAAGGCTGAGAGTATTGCAGATGGAATCATTCTTGCAAAAGAAGCGATTGATTCAGGAAAAGCGGCAGAAGTGCTGGAAAATCTGGCCAATTATACGAAATGATATATAATAAAGAATTGCAAAAAAAGAACAATTGGTATGACGGCACCAATTGTTCTTTATTAATTCGTATTTATTCGCACTTGTTACGCAATGCTGTTCACTAATTTTGCTAAACGAGCAATTTTTCTGGAAGCATTGTTTTTGTGATAAACACCTTTAGATTCAGCTTTGCTGATAACGGAAGTAGCGGATACTAATGCTGCAGAAGCTGCTTCTTTATCATTTGCTGCAACAGCTGCCTCTACTTTTTTAATAGCTGTTTTCACTGAAGAACGGATAGATTTATTTCTTTCTGTCTTTGTCTGCGCAACTAAGATTCTTTTCTTTGCTGATTTAATGTTAGCCAATCTGTACACCTCCCATGCTGAGAATTCTTAAATGATTGTTACATTAAAGCCGGACACGGACGAACTAATGTAAACATACTCATGTATTATAGGGTCAGAAATTGGAATTGTCAAGGGAAAAACCGAAAAAAATGAAAAAATTGGTATAATTGTTTGTACTTTTTACAATACTATGAAAACTTAGAAGAAATCGGGGTGTTTTTATATGTTTGAAGTCAGAACAGACCTTGCAGTAGAGGAAAATGAACGGATTACCAAAGCACAGGAAGAGACGAAAGGAATTTCAGTCACGGAAGAAGATTATGGGGAAGAACAGATCCACATTACGACGGTGCGGATCACTACAGAGAATGGTGCAAAACAGATGGGAAAACCGAAAGGAACTTATATTACACTGGAAGCAGCTGAGATGATCGAAGATGATGAGGATTATCACCGGGAGATATCAAAGCGTCTGGCAGAGATTCTGAAAGAACTGATCCCGGTTTGTGATAAGCAAAAGAATTATAAAGAAAGTACTGAAAATCAGAAAAAAGTAAGCAGAAAAGGATTCGCACAAGCGAAGCATGAGCTGGAGGGTACGTCTATCCTGGTAGCCGGCCTTGGCAATCGTCTTGTGACACCGGATGCGTTGGGACCGCAGGTGGCAGATAATCTGTATATCACACGGCATATTATAAAAGAATTTGGCAGACGGGCCTATGAAAATGAGCAGGTGCAGCCCGTCAGTGCCATTGTGCCCGGCGTTATGGCCCAGACAGGCATGGAAAGCCAGGAGATTATTACAGGAATTATCCGCGAAGTAAAACCGGATTATCTGATCGTGGTAGATGCGCTGGCTGCCCGCAGTGTCCGCCGTCTGGGCCGGACGATCCAGATTACAGATACAGGGATTTATCCGGGTTCCGGTGTGGGAAATCACCGTTACAGTATTACAAAAGAAACCACAGGGATTCCGGTCATCGCTATCGGTATTCCGACCGTAGTAGAAGCGGCGACGATCGTCTATGATTCTATGTCTGCCCTGATTGATGAACTGGCGCATGCGGAAAGCCTGCAGCCGTTGAAGACTTCGTGGAACAGACTGACAGAGGCGGAACACCGGAATCTGGTCCGGGAACTGCTGTCTCCGCAGTTGAACCATATGTTTGTAACACCAAAGGATATTGATGCGGAGATCAAGCGGATGAGCTATACGATATCCGAAGCCATTAATCTGGCATTTTGCGGGTAATCGGTTATGTTTGAAATATTACACTGTAAAATGGCAGAAGCGGAAGAAATAAAGAACCATAAAATGTAAGCATAATTCAGACACAATTTCATATATAGTATATATGGGAAAAATGTTAAAAGTTACAAGGAAAAGAAAGCGAAAAGAGAGAGGCGTACGTTGGATAGTGCGGGGAACCGGTTTCCTCGTACTGTTTTTCACTGCGCTTATAGCGGTATTTGCGATCCATAACACCAATCTGTGGAATCGGCTGCAATATCAGATCTGTTATCAGATGCTGAAACAGTATGCACCGCTGCTGGCTTCCGGCAGCGCGGTACAGTCGTTATATATAGAAGAAGACGATACAACCATGTATGATATGCAGTCAGAGAGTCAGTTGTCTTATGAGCAGATTCTGGCCAAGAAAGATCCGCAGGAGACACAGGCGGCGGATGCTTCAGAGGAAAATAAAGACATTTCTGTGGACCAGACAGGTGAAAATGGTAATCCGTCAGTTGAGGCGGCATCAGCATCAGCATCGGCTGGGGAAAATCTCGTATCGCTGGAAAAATTGAATGATTTTGATTATCTGATCCAGCATTATTATACAGTGGACAAATCCACTACCATCAACAGTTCACAGCTGGTGGTGCAAAATCTGCTGAATAAGAATTGCACGATCCAGAAAACTACGGAAGATGTACCACAGATTCTGATCTATCATACCCATGGCTCCGAAGGCTATGCGGATTCTGTGGAGGGAGATCCAAACACATCCGTGATCGCGGTCGGAAACCGTCTGACACAGATTTTACAGGATACATACGGTTATCATGTATTACATGATACGGGAATCTATGATACAGACCGGGATCATGCGTATAATGTAGCAGCTCCGGCTATTCAGAAAATATTGCAGGATCATCCTTCGATAGAAGTGGTGATCGATCTGCATCGTGATGGTGTGGCGGATACGACGCGGCTGGCAACAAACATCAATGGTGTGGATATGGCGCAGGTGATGTTTTTCAATGGGCTGAGCAAGACAACGGCTACCGGAGATATTGATTATCTACGCAATCCTTATATTGAAGACAATCTGGCGATGTCTCTGAAAATGCAGCTGGCGGCGACGGAACTGTATCCGGGATTTACACGCAAAATTTATCTGAAAAGTTATCGGTACAACATGCATCTTTGCCCGAAATCGCTGCTGATCGAGGTCGGGGCACAGACCAATACACTGCAGGAGGCAGTGAATGCCATGGATCCGCTGGCACAGGTGTTGGATAAGGTGTTGAGCGGAAAGTAGAACAGTAACGATTTGTAAGATTTAATCCATCAGTTTTTGTATGGAAAACTTGCTATTTTCCGGCTTCAATGTTAATATTGTCAATATATTGGGCTTTTATGCACTTTTGAGAAAAGAGAGACAATGTACTAGGAGGAATTTTAGTGATAGATCAGAGTAAAATCAGAAATTTTTGTATTATTGCACATATTGATCATGGAAAATCAACCCTGGCAGACCGTATTATCGAAATGACAGGTTTGCTGACCAGCCGTGAAATGCAGTCTCAGGTATTAGATAATATGGATCTGGAGCGGGAGCGTGGTATTACCATCAAAGCGCAGACGGTTCGTATTATTTACAAGGCAAAAGATGGAGAGGAGTATATCTTCAATCTCATCGACACACCGGGGCATGTGGATTTTAACTATGAGGTTTCCCGAAGCCTGGCTGCCTGTGATGGTGCAATCCTTGTCGTAGATGCGGCACAGGGCATTGAGGCGCAGACACTGGCCAATGTATATCTGGCACTGGATCATGATCTGGATGTTATGCCGGTGATCAACAAAATCGATCTGCCGAGTGCGGATCCGGAGCGTGTCATTGAAGAAATCGAGGATGTCATCGGACTGGAAGCGCATGATGCACCACAGATTTCCGCAAAAACAGGTCTGAATGTCGATCAGGTACTGGAGCAGATTGTGGAGAAAATCCCGGCTCCGACGGGAGATCCGAAGGCTCCCCTGCAGGCGTTGATTTTCGACTCTCTGTACGATGCGTACAAAGGAGTTATTGTTTTCTGTCGTATCAAAGAAGGTACGGTTCGTGTCGGTACGCCAATCAAAATGATGGCGACAGGTGCCACAGCAGATGTTGTGGAGGTCGGATATTTTGGCGCAGGTCAGTTTATCCCTTGCGAAGAATTATCTGCCGGCATGGTAGGTTATATCACAGCTAGTATCAAAAATGTACAGGATACCCGTGTGGGTGATACGATCACCAACCGTTCCAATCCGTGTGCAGAACCGTTGCCGGGTTATAAGAAAGTAAATCCAATGGTTTACTGTGGTCTGTATCCGTCTGATGGTGCAAAATATCCGGATCTGCGTGATGCACTGGAAAAACTGCAGTTAAACGATGCAGCACTTCAGTTTGAACCGGAGACATCTGCGGCACTCGGCTTTGGTTTCCGCTGTGGATTTTTAGGTTTGCTGCATCTGGAAATTATTCAGGAACGTCTGGAGCGCGAATATAATCTGGATCTGGTAACGACAGCCCCTGGCGTTATTTATAAAGTTCACAAAACGGATGGAACCGTGATGGATCTGACAAATCCGTCCAATATGCCGGATCCGTCTGAGATTGATTATATGGAAGAACCGATGGTAAGTGCGGAGATCATGGTAACCAGTGAGTACATTGGTGCGATCATGGATTTGTGTCAGGAGCGTCGAGGCATTTATATCAGTATGGAATATATGGAGGAGACACGTGCGCTGATCAAATATGATCTTCCGTTAAATGAAATCATTTATGATTTCTTTGACGCATTGAAATCCCGTTCCAGGGGATATGCGTCCTTCGATTATGAAATGAAGGGATACACCCGTTCTGATCTGGTAAAACTGGACATCCTTATTAATAAAGAAGAAGTGGATGCACTTTCCTTTATCGTATTCTCAGGCAGTGCATATGAGCGTGGCCGTAAGATGTGTGAGAAGTTAAAAGAAGAGATTCCGCGTCATCTGTTTGAGGTTCCGATTCAGGCGGCAGTCGGTGGAAAAGTCATTGCACGTGAGACTGTTCGTGCGATGCGCAAAGACGTACTGGCAAAATGTTACGGTGGCGATATTTCCCGAAAGAGAAAACTTCTGGAGAAACAGAAAGAAGGTAAAAAACGTATGCGTCAGGTCGGAAATGTAGAGATCCCGCAGAAAGCGTTTATGAGTGTTCTGAAACTGGATGATAAATAGAAAACGGGTTATGTTGCTAACATACGCATTGGTATATAAAAGCGAAAACAATGCAAAGCAGCGTGATTAACAGGGGAAATATATGAAAGAATTAGAATTATATCTTCATATTCCTTTTTGTGAACGAAAATGTGCATATTGTGATTTCTTATCTGCACCGGCTGATCTGCCGGTGCGGATTTCTTATATAAAGAAGTTACAGGAAGAGATTGCATATTACGGGGCACAATATGGGGAATATCAGGTGAGCAGTATCTTTTTTGGCGGCGGAACACCGACAATCCTGGAAGGATACCAACTCGCAGCTATACTGGAAACGGTAAAAGAGCATTTTAATATAACAACAGATGCAGAAATTACAGTGGAGTGCAATCCAGGCACATTGACAGCAGGGAAAGCGGAAAAACTGGTGCAGGCGGGATTTAACCGGCTCAGTATGGGATTGCAGTCTGCGGATGACAGAGAATTGCATCTTCTGGGACGAATCCACAATTTTGCACAGTTCCTGGAAAGTTATGATCTGGCGAGAAAAGCCGGTTTTCAGAATATCAATGTAGATCTGATGTCAGCATTGCCGGGACAAACGCTGAAAAGCTGGCAGGATACATTGCAGAAAGTGACAGCACTGCGCCCGGAGCATATTTCTGCGTACAGCCTGATCATCGAGGAAGGTACACCATTTTACGAGCGTTTTGCGGAAGATGAACGGATTCGGGAGGAAGGTGGTCATCCGAGACTGCTTCCGGAGGAAGACGTAGAACGGCAGATGTATGAACTGACGGAAACTTTTTTACATACAAAAGGGTATGAGCGGTATGAGATATCCAATTATGCAAAGCCGGGATACGAATGCCGGCATAACTGCGGCTACTGGACCAGGAAAGATTATCTGGGTCTGGGACTGGGAGCGTCTTCTCTGGTGGAACATCAGAGGTTTCAGAATACATCGGATCTGAAGACGTATCTTGAGCAGGAGTATTTACCACAATGTGAAGGTCAGCATGAACGTATAGCAGAAACAATCCAGTTACAGGAAGAAACTGGATTAACCCAGACAGGGCATCATATTCACATAGAAACTTTAGACAAAAAATCTGAGATGGAAGAATTTATGTTTCTGGGCCTTCGTCTGATGGCAGGAATTTCCCGACAGCAGTTTGAAAAAAAATTTCAGGTCACACTGAACAGTGTCTATGGCGAGGGACTTCGAAAATTAAAGGGAGAACAGCTAATCGAAGAGGTAGCAGGTTATGTGCGCCTGACGGAGCATGGTATAGATGTCAGCAATTATGTGCTGGCGGAGTTTTTACTGTAATTTTTTATGATCATCAGCAGAATCGTATCGAATAGAAAAAATAAAAAGTAAGATAGAATGTGCACCCGGGGGCTTTCTAAGTGAGTTGTTCTGCTTATAAAACGTAGAAAAAATAAAAATATGAAAAAAATAAAAATAGATGTTGACAAAGAAAAACGATAGTGCTACATTAGGTAATGAAGATATTAGCACTCCAAACAGTCGAGTGCTAACAAAGAAAAAGCATCAATTACAGGAGCATGAAATACATGAGCGAAGGATTGGACGAAAGAAAAACGAAAATTTTACATGCAATCATTCAGACTTATCTGGAAACGGGTGAGCCGGTTGGCTCCAGAACGATCGCAAAAGCGTCTGATCTGAACCTCAGTTCCGCAACGATCCGTAATGAGATGTCAGATCTGGAGGAACTTGGATACATCGTTCAGCCGCATACTTCGGCAGGACGTATTCCATCGGATAAGGGATACCGCTTCTATGTGGATCATCTGATGGAGGAGAAAGACCATGAGATTTCCGACATGAAGGAATTTGTGATTGAGAAGACAGAACGCATGGAATTTGTTTTAAAACAGATCGCAAAGATGCTGGCAGTAAATACCAATTATGCAACTGTCGTATCCGCACCTCAGACTCACCACGGAAAAGTCAAATTTATTCAGCTTTCCGCGGTAGATGATTCCCAGGTTCTGGCAACAATCATGTTGGATGGCAACATCGTAAAGAACAAGATCATTCATACAAGTGAGACACCGAATCAGGAGACAATGTTGAAGTTAAACATTTTGCTGAACGGAAGTTTAAATGGTCTTGCCCTTGAGGAGATCAACCTTGGAACCATCTCCAGATTGAAGGAGCAGGCAGGTATTCACAGTGCCATGGTAAGCGATGTGCTGGATGCAGTTGCTCAGGCCATTCAGGAAGATGAAGACCTTGAGATTTACACCAGCGGAGCAACAAATATCTTCAAATATCCGGAATTGAGTGATTCGGAACGGGCAAGCGAACTGATCAGTGCTTTTGAAGAAAAGCAGGAATTCAAGGATCTGTTCACTGCTGACAAAGAAAACGGAAATCCGGGAACCGGCATTCAGGTATACATCGGAAATGAAAGCCCGATGCAGGGAATGAAAGACTGCAGTGTGGTGACAGCCACCTACGATCTTGGAAAAGGAATCCGGGGAACCGTCGGAATCGTCGGACCGAAACGTATGGATTACGAAAAAGTAGTTGACAACCTGCGAACCTTAAAGGTTCAGCTGGATGATATATTTAAAAAGACAGATGAGTAGTCATTAAAAATGATGAAAGCGGAAAGGTGGAATTTCGATGGCAGAGAATAAAAACATCAGTCCGGAAGAGATGGAAGAAGAAATCTTAGAAAATGAAGAAATAAATGATACAGCAGAGGAAGAAACCGTAGAAGAAGCCGAAGAGGCTGTAGCAGAAGAACCGGAAACTGAGAAAGAAAAAGGGTCTTTTTTCAAAAAGAAAGAGAAGAAAGACAAAAAAGATGAGAAAATCGAAGAACTTACAGACAGAGTCAGAAGACAGATGGCTGAGTTTGATAACTTCCGGAAACGGACAGAAAAAGAGAAGACACAGATGTTTGAGACCGGTGCAAAAAGTATCGTAGAAAAAATACTTCCGGTTGTTGATAATTTCGAACGTGGTCTTGCAGCTGTCACAGAGGAAGAAAAAGGAACTCCTTTCGTGGAAGGTATGGAAAAAATCTACAAGCAGATGATGACTGTGCTGGAGGAAGCAGGAGTAAAACCGATTGAGGCAGTTGGACAGGAATTTGATCCGAATCTGCACAATGCAGTTATGCATGTCGAGGATGAGGAATTCGGTGAGAACATTATCGCAGAAGAATTCCAGAAAGGCTACACATACCGTGATTCCGTGGTTCGCCACAGCATGGTAAAAGTGGCTAATTGACATTGCCATTAACGATTATTCGTTAAATATAAAAACAAGCTAATTCAGGAAACAATATATAGGAGGACACGATTATGAGCAAGATTATTGGTATTGACTTAGGAACAACAAACAGCTGCGTAGCAGTTATGGAAGGTGGTAAACCGGTAGTTGTAGCAAATACAGAAGGAGCAAGAACAACACCGTCAGTGGTAGCTTTTACAAAAACAGGTGAGAGACTGGTAGGTGAGCCGGCAAAACGTCAGGCTGTTACAAACGCAGAGAAAACAATCTCTTCTATCAAGAGAGAGATGGGTACAGATTACAAGAAAGAGATCGACGGAAAGAAATATTCTCCGCAGGAGATTTCCGCAATGATCCTTCAGAAATTAAAAGCAGATGCTGAGAACTACTTAGGCGAGAAAGTATCTGAAGCTGTTATCACAGTTCCGGCATATTTCAACGATGCTCAGCGTCAGGCAACAAAAGATGCTGGTAAGATTGCAGGACTTGATGTAAAACGTATTATCAATGAGCCGACAGCAGCAGCTTTAGCATATGGTCTGGACAATGAAAAAGAGCAGAAAATCATGGTTTATGACCTTGGTGGTGGTACATTCGATGTATCTATCATTGAGATCGGTGATGGTGTCATTGAAGTATTATCTACATCAGGTGATAACAGACTTGGTGGTGATGACTTCGACCAGAAAATCACAGATTATATGATCGCAGAGTTCAAAAAACAGGAAGGTGTAGATCTTTCTACAGATAAAATGGCTCTTCAGAGATTAAAAGAAGCCGCTGAGAAAGCGAAAAAAGAGCTTTCTTCTGCAACAACAACAAACATCAACCTTCCGTTCATCACAGCTACTGCTGAGGGACCGAAACATTTCGATATGAACCTTACCAGAGCAAAATTTGATGAGTTAACACGTGACCTGGTTGACAGAACAGCAGTTCCAGTACAGAACGCGTTAAAAGATGCAGGTATCACAGCTTCTGAACTTGGTCAGGTACTGTTAGTAGGTGGTTCTACACGTATCCCGGCTGTACAGGATAAAGTAAAACAGCTGACTGGCAAAGAGCCAAGTAAATCACTGAACCCGGATGAGTGCGTAGCAATCGGTGCTTCTATCCAGGGTGGTAAACTTGCAGGCGATGCTGGTGCCGGTGAAGTATTACTGCTTGATGTAACTCCACTTTCCTTATCCATCGAGACAATGGGTGGTGTAGCTACAAGACTGATTGAGAGAAATACAACAATCCCGACAAGAAAGAGCCAGATTTTCTCCACAGCAGCAGATAACCAGACAGCTGTAGATATCAATGTAGTACAGGGTGAGCGTCAGTTCGCTAGAGATAATAAATCTCTTGGACAGTTCCGTCTGGATGGAATCCCGCCAGCACGTCGTGGTGTTCCGCAGATTGAGGTTACATTCGATATCGATGCAAACGGTATTGTAAATGTATCTGCAAAAGACCTTGGAACAGGCAAAGAGCAGCATATCACAATCACAGCAGGATCCAATATGTCTGATGATGAGATCGATAAAGCTGTAAAAGAAGCTGCAGAGTTTGAGGCTCAGGATAAGAAGAGAAAAGACGCGATCGATACAAGAAACGATGCTGATTCCTTCGTATTCCAGACAGAGAAAGCACTTGAGGAAGTTGGTGCAGGTGTATCTGATGCTGAGAAAGCTCCGGTACAGGCAGATCTGGATGCATTAAAAGCACTCCTTGAGGCTCATCCGGAAGCTGACAAGATGACAGACGCAGAGTTAGATGAGATGAAAGCTGCAAAAGAGAAACTGATGGCAAGTGCACAGCAGGTATTTGCAAAAATGTATGAGCAGGCACAGGCCGCACAGGGTGCAGCAGGTGCAGGTCCGGACATGAACGCAGGTGCTGGTCAGCAGACAGCAGGCGGTGCGGATGATGATGTGGTAGATGCTGATTATAAAGAAGTTTAATCAGGACTGAAATATACAGATCATCGCAGCAAATGTTATTACTCACCTTGCAGAAGTGGGAGTCTTCTCGACTGAGATAAATAACGCACCAGAGGGCAGAATGCCTTCTGGTGCATTATTGGATTAATCTCAGCCGGTGTTTGACTGTGGATTGAGACAAAAAGATACGAAAAATTAACATAAGGGATGGAGTTCAGATATGGCAGAACAGAAAAGGGATTATTACGAGGTGCTCGGCGTAGATCGCAGCGCGGACGATGCCACAATTAAAAAGGCATATCGTCAGCTGGCCAAAAAATATCATCCGGATGCAAACCCGGGAGACAAAGAGGCAGAGGCAAAATTCAAAGAGGCTTCGGAGGCATATGCAGTACTGAGTGACTCAGAAAAAAGACGACAGTATGATCAGTTTGGTCATGCTGCATTTGATGGTGGAGCCGGCGGTGCAGGTGCAGGCGGATTCGATTTTTCCGGCATGGATTTTGGCGATATGTTTGGTGATATTTTTGGTGACTTCTTCGGCGGCGGTTCCAGAAGAGGTGCGTCTAACGGTCCAATGAAAGGTGCCAACTTAAGAACCAGTGTCCGTATTACTTTTGAGGAAGCAGTGTTTGGCTGTGAAAAAGAAATTGATATGGTGCTGAAGGATGAATGTACTACCTGTGGCGGAACCGGAGCAAAACCTGGAACTTCTCCGGAGACCTGTACAAAATGCGGTGGAAAAGGTAAAGTTGTATTTTCCCAGCAATCTCTGTTCGGCATGGTTCAGAATGTTCAGACCTGTCCGGAATGTAACGGATCCGGTAAAATTATCAAAGATAGATGTACTTCATGCCGCGGAACCGGTTATACTTCCAGCAGAAAGAAGATCAAAGTGTCTATTCCTGCCGGAATCGATAACGGACAGAGTGTCCGCATCTGTGAAAAAGGTGAGCCGGGTGTCAATGGCGGACCGCGTGGAGATCTGCTGGTAGAGGTTATTGTATCTTCACATCCGATCTTCCAGCGTCAGGATATGAATATCTTTTCTACTGCACCGATTTCTTTTGCTCAGGCAGTGTTAGGAGGAGAAACAAGAATCAGCACCGTAGATGGTGATGTGATTTATGAAGTGAAACCAGGTACTCAGACAGATACAAGAATCCGTCTGAAAGGCAAAGGTGTTCCGTCTCTGCGCAACAAAAATATTCGTGGCGATCAGTATGTTACTCTGGTGGTACAGGTTCCGACATCGTTGAGTGCAGAGGCGAAAGAAGCATTGCGTGCATTTGATGCAGTATCCGGTGATTCTCTGCATACAGGTGCGGGAGAAGGCATAAAACAGGAGAAACATCACAAAAAGAGAGGCTTCTTCAAAAAAGAAGATTAATATAGTATAGGATTACGGATGTATAATAAAATAGATTTAAAAAATAAATTAGAATCGATTCATCGAAAAAGTTATCCGGCATATAAGTCACTGAGGGGAAGTTATACCTTCGGTGACTTTGTGCTGTCTATTGACCATGTGCAGGGAGATCCTTTTGCGGCACCATCTTCGCTGCATGTAGAACTTCCATTGAAAAAAGCAGGATTTCCGGAAAAATACCTGGAAAAAAGACATACAAAAACAGCACTGGAAGATTTGATTTTACGTAGTTTTTCGAAAGCACTGGATCAGTACAGTTTTAAGGCAAAAGGATCCGGAAAAAGTGGTTTGATCTCCACGAGCAGACCGGGACCGGAGGTTATGCGCCGAACAGCAGTGGAATTTAACAATATAGCATTGCTTGTACGATTTGAAGTCGGGTTTCCGGCAAACGGACGTACTATTAACGCACAGGAACTGGAGAAGATTTTGCTGGAATTTCTGCCGCAGATTGTGAAAACATGTCTGTTTTACCAGTCCTGGGAAAAAGCAAAAATTCAGGCTTGCTATGAACTGGCAGAAAATCAGCAGAGGATCCGTGAAGTATTAGAAGAACGAAAACTGGTGGCTTTCTGCGCAAACGGAAGTATATTGCCGAGAAAGAGCGGTGTGTCAAGCCAACCGCTGAAAGATGCCATAGAATTTCAGTCTCCGGAAAGCATGGAGATTTCGATTGATCTACCCTTTGGCAACAGTATCCGCGGCATGGGAATACCGGAAGGCGTGACCTTGATCATCGGTGGTGGTTATCATGGCAAATCCACATTGCTGCAGGCATTGGAACAGGGGGTATATAACCATGTAAAGGGCGATGGAAGAGAATATGTGATTACCAGAGCAGATGCATTGAAGTTGCGGGCAGAAGACGGTCGTGCAGTGTCACATCTGGATTTGTCCCTGTTTATCCATGATCTTCCGAATGGAAAAGACACGCATTGTTTTTCTACTGAGGATGCCAGTGGAAGTACCTCTCAGGCCGCTGGTGTCCTGGAAGGAATTGAAGCTGAAACAAGCTGCTTCCTGATCGATGAGGATACCTCTGCAACAAATTTTCTTGTGCGGGATGCCTTTATGCAGCGCGTAGTCAGCGGAGACCAGGAGCCGATCACACCGTTTATTGCCAGAGTACGTGATCTGTATGAAAAAGTAGGAATTTCTACAATCCTGGTGGCAGGCAGCAGCGGAGCTTTTTTTCATGTGGCTGATACAATTATTCAGATGGATGCCTATCGGCCGAAGGATGTAAAAATGAGCGTAGAGGCATTATTGCCGGAATACCCACCGGCAGATTTATGCAGCAATGCAGAGCCTTTTACTCTTCCAACTGAAAAACGTATGTTTGTGATGGAACGGAAGATAAAGCGGCATGGTCGTGGAGAACGGGAGGAACGTATCAAGACAAAAGTGATGGGAACGGACGGTTTCTCCATTGAACATAATATAGTGGATCTGCGCTGTGTGGAGCAGTTGATTGATACGGAACAGACAGCAGCTTTGGCCGCAATTTTAAAACATATCGTAAAAAAAGGCAGTATTTGCATGGAAATGCAGGAGCTGGTTGCTGAAATCAGCACGTTGCTTAAAAAGAAGGGGATGGCAGCTTTCGTGGAAGGAGCCCTTTCCTGTGGTTATGCCTATCCGAGAAAAGAAGAAATCTATCTGATGCTGAATCGTTTTCGCAGAGGATAAACAAAAAAACTCTTGTCGAATGATAGACTTATAGGTTACAATAAAAATATGTATGCATTGATGAGTCCTGTTGCCATGAGATTTTAAATGAGAATTCCTGGATTTCAGGATTAATCGGCATGTTCGGAACTATTGACAAATTGTATGGAGGAATATGTACGATGAAATGGGATAAATATACAATTGAAACTACCACAGAAGCGGAAGATTATATCAGCTGTACGCTGGCAGATCTTGGCATTGAAGGCATCGAGATCGAGGATAATGTACCGTTATCTGAATCCGATACTTCAAAGATGTTTATTGATATTTTACCGGAGCTTCCGCCGGATCAGGGCATTGGTTATGTCAGCTTTTATCTGGAAGCCGGTGAGGATCACAGCGAAAAATTAAAAGAAGTGGCAGAAGCGCTGGAAGAAATGCGCAGCTATGTAAATATCGGAAGCGGTAAGATCACAAGCAGTGAGACAGAGGATATCGACTGGATGAACAACTGGAAAGAATTTTTTCATTCCTTTACGATTGACGATATTCTGATCAAACCGACATGGGAAGAACTGGATCAGGCAGATCAGGACAAAATTTTGATTGAGATTGATCCTGGTATCTCCTTTGGAACCGGAAAGCATGAGACGACACAGCTTTGCATCCATCAGCTTCGTAAATATATGAAAGATGGCGATGAAGTACTGGATGTCGGATGTGGAAGCGGTATTCTTTCTATCGTGAGCCTGAAGCTTGGTGCAGGTCATCTGACCGGTACGGATATTGACGAGGATTGTATTACTTCTACTTATGAAAATTTTGAGGTAAATCATCTGAGCAGAGAACAGGGTGACTTTTATGTGGGAAACCTGATTGACGATACCGGACTTCAGGAAAAAGTCGGTACAGAGAAATATGATGTGGTTGTTGCTAATATTCTGGCAGATGTTATCATTCCGATGGCACCGGTGATTCCGGCACGACTGAAAAAAGACGGTGTATTCATTACTTCCGGAATCATTGATTTTAAAGAGAATGAAGTAAGAGAAGCGATTGAAAAAGCCGGCATGACAGTTCTGGAAGTGACACATCAGGGTGAATGGGTCAGCATCACGGCGAGGAAATAAACATGTATCAGTTTTTTGTGGATGATTGCCAGATTGGCAAAGAATATGTGACTATCACCGGAAGTGATGTCAATCATATCAAAAATGTGTTGCGGATGCGTCCGGGCGAAAAAATCCGGGTCAGCAGCAGTTCCAGAGACATGTTCTGTGAGATTGTGGAATTGACAGATGATTTTGTGCAGGCAGATATTCTGGATGAGGAAGCACCGGATACGGAGCTTCCGTCACGGATCTATCTGTTTCAGGGGCTGCCTAAAGGTGACCGTATGGAGTATATCATTCAAAAATCAGTGGAACTTGGCGTGTATGAGATCATTCCAGTGGCGATGAAATACTGTGTGGTTAAACTGGATGCAAAAAAAGCCAGCAATAAGGTGAAACGCTGGCAGGCGATCAGCGAAAGTGCGGCTAAACAGTCCAAGCGCAGCAGAATTCCGGAAGTGCATGCGGTAATGAACTTCAAAGATGCAGTGGAGTATGCAAAACTGCAGGATATGATCCTGGTGCCCTATGAGAATGAGCGTGGTATGGAAGCAACCAGGGAAGCACTGAAAAAAGTAAAACCGGGACAGTCCATCAGCGTGTTTATCGGGCCGGAAGGCGGATTTTCTGAAGAAGAGATTGATGCGTTACGGCAGGATGCAGAGGTACTTTCCCTTGGAAAAAGAATTCTGCGTACAGATACGGCGGCAATCTGTGCCATGTCCATGCTGATGTTGGAACTGGAAGAAAAAACGGAGGGAGAATGCTGACAATGGAAGCATATCTGGATAATTCAGCCACCACAAGGTGTTCGGAGGCTGCAAAAAATAAAATGGTGGAAGCGTTGACGGTGGATTTTGGAAATCCGTCTTCTATGCATATGAAAGGTGTGGAAGCGGAAAAATATGTCAAAGAAGCAGCCACTGCCATCGCAAAGACACTGCGTTGCCAGGAAAAGGAAATTGTGTTTACTTCCGGAGGTACAGAGTCAAATAATCTGGCTATCATCGGAACGGCACTGGCAAACCAGCGTGCAGGCAGACATATTATTACTACCAGTGTAGAACATGCGTCCGTCAAAAACACGATGCGTTTTCTGGAGGAAGAGGGGTTTGAAATCACCTATCTTCCGGTGGATGCAAACGGTGAAATCTCTCTGGAAGATTTAAAACGGGAGCTGCGGGAAGATACAATTCTTGTTTCCATGATGATGGTAAACAATGAGATTGGTGCTTTAGAACCGATAGAGAACGCGGGGGAAATCATTAAAAATCATAATCCTGCCACAGTATTTCATGTGGATGCGATCCAAGCATACGGAAAGTTCCAGATCATTCCGAAACGGATGCATATCGATCTGCTTTCTGTCAGCGGACACAAGATTCATGGACCGAAAGGCATTGGATTTTTATACATGAAAGAAAAAACAAAAATTCGTCCGATTTCTTTTGGTGGCGATCAGCAGAGAGGTATGCGTTCCGGAACGATTAATGTACCGGGAATAGCAGGACTTGGCGTGGCTGCCGCAGAGGCTTATGCGCATTTGGCAGATAATGCAGAGCATATGTATGAACTGAAATCATATTTTGCAGATAAACTGCAGCAGATTGGCGATGTGACCATTAATGGGAAAGTAGGGCATGACAGTGCCCCGCAGATTATCAGTGCAAGTTTCTTAGGCGTTCGTTCGGAAGTATTGCTGCATTCCCTTGAAGACCGCTGCATTTATGTGTCAGCGGGAAGTGCATGCTCTTCCAATCATCCATCACAGTCCGGCACATTGCTGAATATTGGACTGGATCATGCGCATCAGGAATCTACGCTGCGTTTCAGCTTCTGCCCGGAAACTACCAGAGAAGAGCTGGATTATACTTACGGCGTGCTGGAAGAGTTACTTCCGATGCTGCGTCGTTATACAAGACATTAAAATAATCTGCTGAAAATTATGATGTTTCAGCAGAGAAGCAAAAGAACAGACTTATAGAATCAAAATAGTTTAGAACAAATGAGAGAGGAGAAACAAATTATATGTTGTTTCAGTCATTTTTGATCAAATACGGCGAGATCGGTATCAAAGGAAAGAACCGTTATGTATTTGAAGAAGCATTAATGAAACAGATCGGTCATGCTCTGCAGCCAGTGGAGGGCAGTTTTTCCGTATCCAGAGAGCAGGGAAGAATTTATGTAGATGCTGACGGTGATTACGATTATGATGAGGCTGTGCTTGCCCTGACAAGAGTATTTGGTATCGTAGGCATCTGTCCGTTAGTCAGAGTGGAGGAAAACGGTTTTGATCAGCTGGCAAAAGACGTATTAAAATATCTGGATGATGTATATCCGGATAAAAACAAAACATTTAAAGTGGTTTCCAGAAGAGCCAGAAAAAACTTTCCAAAAAATTCCCAGGAGATCAATGCAGATCTTGGTGAGATTATTCTGGATACCTATCCGGAGATGAAAGTAGATGTACATCACCCGGATATCATGCTGAATGTAGAAATTCGTTCCCAGGTAAATATTTATTCCATGATTATTCCGGGACCGGGTGGTATGCCGGTTGGAACAGCAGGAAAGGCAATGTTGCTTTTGTCCGGTGGTATCGACAGCCCGGTGGCAGGCTATATGATCGCGAAACGTGGTGTTACCATTGAAGCAACTTATTTCCATGCACCGCCTTATACCAGTGAGCGTGCAAAACAGAAAGTAATTGATCTGGCAAGAATCGTGTCCCGTTACAGCGGCCCGATCAAATTAAATATTGTAAATTTTACGGATATTCAGCTTTATATTTATGATAAATGCCCGCATGATCAGCTGACCATTATTATGCGTCGTTATATGATGAAGATCGCTGAGCACTTCGCAAATGAGTCCGGCTGTCTCGGTCTGATCACCGGTGAGAGTATCGGTCAGGTGGCAAGCCAGACAATGCAGTCACTGGCAGCAACCAATGCGGTATGCAATATGCCGGTATATCGTCCACTGATCGGTTTTGATAAGAATGATATCATTGCAATTTCAGAAAAAATTGATACATACGAGACATCTATTCAGCCATTTGAGGACTGCTGCACGATTTTTGTTGCAAAACATCCGGTGACAAAACCAAATCTGAAAATTATCGAGCGCTCAGAACAGCATCTGAATGAGAAAATTGATGAACTGATGCAGACAGCCATCGAGACAACGGAGACGATCACTGTTTGTGAAGAGTAAAAAAGACCCGGGAAAAATCACAGGATTTTTCCCGGTATCTGGTTTTGAAAATAAGTATGTTTCATTTATTTGTATGAGATTATACAAGATAAGGTTTTAATGCTTCCATGATCTCGCTCATATCTGTGTCACCTGCATGGATTGCAAGATCAATCGGTTTAGAGAGATCAAGACTGAAGATACCCATGATTGATTTTGCATCAATGACATATCTTCCGGAGATCAGATCAAAGTCAAAATTGAACTGTGTGATCGCATTGACAAAGCTTTTTACCTTATCGATGGAATTTAAAGAAATCTGTACTGTTTTCATTTACCAGCCCTCCTGAAATAATATAGTTTATTCTATTCAATAGTAACTTTAAATAATAAAAAAGTCAATACAGTATAGGAGTTGAAACAATGAAAAAAGCAGCATTACACAGCCTTGGATGCAAAGTAAATTCATACGAGACAGAGGCAATGCAGCAGATGCTGGAACAGGCAGGATATGAAATTGTACCGTTCCATGACAGGGCGGATGTGTATATTATCAATACCTGTTCTGTGACGAATATCGCGGATCGCAAATCCCGACAGATGATCCATAAGGCGAAAAAAATGAATCCGGGTGCGATCGTGGTGGCAGCAGGCTGTTATGTCCAGACATCTACGGAGCAGGCAAAAGCGGATGCAGCCATTGATATTATTATCGGAAATAATAAAAAGCAGGATCTTCTTAATATGCTGGCGGCTTATGAAGCTGACCATGGCGCAGAACAGGAAGGTGTGCTGGATATTAATCATACAAAGCAGGAATATGAAGAATTGACGGTCATCCATCCGTCCGAGCATACCCGTGCATTTCTGAAAGTACAGGACGGATGCAACCAGTTCTGTAGTTATTGCATTATTCCATATGCCAGAGGCCGGGTGAGAAGCCGTAAATTGGAAGATGTAGAGCGGGAAGCCTGCAGATTGGCAGAAAATGGTTTTCAGGAACTGGTGCTGACCGGTATCCATTTGAGTTCTTATGGCATTGACTGTAACAGCAGCCTGTTGGAACTGATCCGGACACTGCATGGAATTGACGGTATCGAACGGATTCGTCTGGGTTCCCTGGAGCCGGGAATAATTACGGAAAGCTTTGTACAGGCTCTGGTAAAACTCCCAAAGGTATGTCCGCATTTTCATTTGTCATTGCAGAGCGGAAGTGCTACTGTATTAAGACGGATGAACCGTCGGTATACACCGGAAGAATATCTGGAAAAATGCGAATTGCTGCGTCAGTATTATGAGCATCCGGCTATTACCACGGATGTCATCGTAGGATTCCCCGGAGAGACATCGGAAGAGTTTGCAGAGACCTGTGCATTTGTGAAAAAAGTGGATTTTTATGAAGTACATGTGTTTAAGTATTCCAAACGAAACGGAACCGTGGCAGCCTCCATGCCGGATCAGATTCCGGAATCCCTGAAGGCTGAGCGCAGCAGTATTCTGATGGAACTTGCAGAAAGACAGAAACGGGAATTCATTCAGTATTATGAAGGAAAAGAAGTATCTGTATTGTTTGAAGAACCGGTGGAAGTAGACGGTGTGCGCTATTTTGAGGGTCTGACACCGGAATATGTCAAAGTATGGGTACCAACAGAGGAAAACCTGACGAACCGGATAATGAAGGTTGAATTTTTTCCTTATTTATATTAGAATGAAAGACGAGAGATTTTAACGACAGAGGTACAGTTATGCAGGATTTAAGCAGTACACAATATTTTAAAGTAGAAAAAGCACCGGAATTAAAAATTGGTGATGTTCTGGAAATCGTATACAAAGCGATGGCAGAGAAAGGATACAATCCGATCAATCAGATCGTGGGATACATTATGTCCGGGGATCCGACATATATTACAAGTTATATGAATGCCCGCAGTCTGATCATGAAAGTGGAACGTGATGAACTTGTGGAAGAAGTTATGAAAGATTACGTTTCCAAACATGGATGGGATTAGGAAAAACATATGAGAATCATGGGACTTGATTTTGGTTCAAAAACGGTTGGGGTGGCAATCAGTGACCCCTTGTTTTTGACTGCCCAGGGAATCGAAATCGTGCGGCGTAAGTCACAGGGGAAACTGCGTCAGACGCTGGCACGGATTGAGGAACTGAAAGAGGAATATGAAGTAGGAAAGATCGTGCTCGGATTTCCAAAAAATATGAACAATACAGAGGGAGAACGATGTGAAAAGACACTGGAGTTCAAGGAAATGCTGGAAAAGCGGACCGGACTCGAGGTAGTGCTCTGGGATGAACGACTGACCACCGTGGAAGCAGACCGTACTATGATGCAGGTCGGAATCCGCAGAGAAAACAGAAAAGAGTATGTGGATGAACTGGCTGCCATTTTTATCTTACAGGGGTATCTGGATTATCAGGGCAGACAGCACACGGAAGGGTAGAAGTGCGATGGAGAAAATTATTTTTACAGATCCGGAAAATCAGGAAGATCTTGAATTGTACCTTTTAGAACAGACATGTATCAATGGAACGACTTATCTGCTTGCGGCTGAGGAAGAAGAGGAGGATTCTGTTGCATATATTTTGAAGGAAGTACAGACGGAAAACGAAGATGTCATCTATGCAATGGTGGAGGACGATGTGGAATTAAATGCCATCTCTAAAGTTTTTGCAGAGATTCTGGACGATGTAGATATTGAAATGTAAAAAGAACGGAAATAAAACAGGAGGTGCGATTTTTGGCAAATACAAAAAAATCAAAATTAAAGATCATTCCCCTTGGCGGTCTGGAGGCCATCGGAATGAACATTACTGCCTTTGAATACGAAGACAGTATTATTGTGGTGGATTGCGGTCTGGCATTCCCGGAAGACGATATGTATGGTATTGATCTGTGCATACCGGATATTACTTATTTAAAAGACAATATTGATCGTGTAAAAGGATTTTTTATCACACACGGTCATGAGGATCATATCGGAGCACTTCCTTATGTGTTGCGTGAAATCAATGTGCCGATTTATGCGACAAAGCTGACCATTGGCATCATTGATCACAAACTTGGCGAGCATAATATGCTAAATAAAGTAAAGCGCAAAGTAGTTAAATACGGACAGCATATCAATCTTGGATGCTTCCGTGTGGAATTTATCAAGACAAATCACAGTATTCAGGACGCTGCTGCACTGGCAATTTACTCTCCGGCAGGAACCGTTGTGCATACCGGTGATTTTAAAGTGGATTATACACCGGTTTACGGAGATGCCATTGATCTGCAGCGTTTTGGTGAGATTGGTAAAAAAGGAGTTCTGGCACTGATGTGCGACAGTACCAATGCGGAACGTCCTGGCTTTACTATGACAGAGCGGAAAGTTGGCAAGACATTTGAGAGTATTTTCAGCGATCATACACATCAGCGAATTATTGTGGCAACCTTTGCTTCCAATGTAGACCGTGTACAGCAGATTATCAATACAGCCTATAAATTTGGCCGTAAAGTAGTGGTAGAAGGCCGCAGCATGGTCAATATTATTTCCATTGCATCGGAACTTGGTTATCTGAATATCCCGGATAATACACTGATTGAAGTGGATCAGTTGAAAAACTATCCGGATGAAAAGACAGTCCTGATCACTACCGGAAGTCAGGGAGAACCACTGGCTGCATTGTCCCGTATGGCAAATGGCATTCATCGCAAAGTAAAAATCCAGCCAAACGATCTGATTGTATTCAGCTCCAATCCAATTCCGGGAAATGAGAAAGCAGTTTCCAAGATTATCAATGATCTGTATCGTCAGAGCGCAGATGTTATTTTCCAGGATACTCATGTATCCGGACATGCATGTCAGGAAGAAATCAAGCTGATCTACTCTCTGTTGCATCCAAAATATGCAATCCCGGTACATGGAGAGTTTAAACATCGGAAAGCGCAGGCAGGCGTTGCAGCAGAACTTGGTATGGATAAAGAGCATATTCTGATGATTTCCTCCGGCGATGTTCTGGAAATTGATGAGAACGGTGCAGAAGTTGTTGGAAAGGTACCGGCTGGTTCTGTATTTGTCGACGGTCTTGGTGTTGGTGATGTCGGAAATATTGTTATGCGTGATCGTCAGCATCTGGCTGAGGATGGTATCATTATCGTGGTACTGACATTGCAGGCAGGTTCCGGACAGCTTCTGGCAGGACCGGATATTGTATCCCGGGGATTTGTTTATGTGCGCGGATCAGAAAGTTTGATGGATGAAGCACAGAAGCTGCTCAACGAGCATGTGACAGGTCTGACAGACCGTGGCATTACAGATTGGGGCAAGATCAAGACAGAAATCAAAGATTCGCTGGGCGAGTTTGTGTGGAAAAAGACAAAGCGCCGCCCGATGATCATTCCGATTATTATGGAAGTGTAAGAGAATGGAACTAAAGACAAGTATTGAGGAACTGAAGCAATCTTTGCTGGAGAGTGAAGCATTTGTGCGGTATCAGAAGGTTCGTGCGGAAGTACACAATTATCCGGAAAAAGAGTACAGACTTCATGAGTTCAGAAGAAAAAATTATTTTCTGCAGAACAGCAGAGAGCAGCTTGATCTGTTTACAGAGGAAGACCGGCTGGAACAGGAGTATGCGGATGTTTACAAGGATCCACTTCTGGGAGAGTATCTGGCAGCGGAAGTGGCAGTCTGCCGCATTATCCAGCAAGTGAATAAGGAATTGATCGGTTGTTTGGATTTTGAAGCAATTCTGTATGAAGAATAGAAACAGATGGTACAGGATGAATTATGATTGTTGATGAAAGATTTGTGACGTATATCAACTCACTGGATACGGAAAATACATCGTTTCTGGAAGAGTTGGAGAAAACAGCAAAAGAAGCTTATGTACCGATTATCCGAAGGGAAATGCAGAGCCTGCTGAAATTACTGCTGGCAATGAAACGTCCGATCCGGATACTGGAGGTGGGCACGGCCGTTGGTTTTTCTGCCCTTTTGATGGCGGAGTATAATCCGGTGGCCTGTGAGATCACCACGATAGAAAATTATGAGAAGCGTATTCCCATTGCGAAAGAGAATTTTGCAAAAGCAGGTCGGGATCAGATGATCACACTGCTGGAGGGGGATGCCGCAGAAGTATTAAAGACACTGCAGGAACCGTATGATTTTATTTTTATGGATGCAGCGAAAGGGCAGTACATTCATTTCTTTGATGATGTCTTGCGTTTACTGGCAGAGGGTGGTATCCTTGTGTCAGATAATGTATTGCAGGATGGTGACATTATAGAGTCCCATTATGCAGTAACCAGAAGAAACCGTACGATTCACAAACGAATGCGGGAGTATCTTTATGAACTGACCCATAATGAGCAGCTGACCACAGCAGTATTGCCAGTGGGAGATGGTGTGACGGTCAGCGTAAAGAAAGAACAATTAGAAAAAGAATAAGGAGCGTTTGATGAAACATCCAGAATTACTGATTCCGGCCAGCAGCCTGGAAGTATTAAAGACAGCGGTTATGTTTGGTGCAGATGCTGTATACATTGGTGGTGAGGCTTTTGGCCTCAGAGCCAAAGCAAAGAATTTTTCCATGGAGGAAATCAGGGAAGGAATCGCATTTGCACATACTCATGATGTAAAAGTATATATTACAGCAAATATTCTTGCTCACAATGGTGATCTGAGCGGGGTAAGAGCTTATTTTGAAGAATTGAAAGAAATCAGACCGGATGCGCTTATTATTTCGGATCCGGGTGTATTTATGATCGCCAGAGAAGTTTGTCCGGAGATTGATATTCACATCAGTACCCAGGCAAATAATACAAATTACGGAACTTATCAGTTCTGGCATCAGCTTGGCGCACGTCGTGTGGTAACTGCCAGAGAACTGTCTATGGCAGAGCTAAAGGAAATCAGGGAGAAAGCACCGGCAGATCTGGAGATGGAGACTTTTATCCATGGCGCAATGTGTATTTCCTATTCCGGCCGTTGCCTGTTATCCAATTATTTCACTGGCCGTGATGCCAATCGTGGGGCATGTACCCATCCATGCAGATGGAAATATGCGATCGTGGAAGAGACCCGTCCGGGTGAATATATGCCGGTTTATGAAAATGAGCGTGGTACTTATATTTTTAACTCCAAGGATCTGTGTATGATCGAGCATATTCCTGAGCTCATTGACAGCGGAATTGACAGTTTCAAGATTGAAGGTCGTATGAAGACTGCTTTATATGTGGCTACCGTAGCCCGTACTTATCGGAAAGCAATTGATGATTATCTGGAGTCTCCGGAACTTTACCGGGAAAATATGGACTGGTATCTGGATCAGATTTCTAATTGCACATACCGTCAGTTTACAACCGGATTTTTCTTCGGAAAACCGGATGAAAGTGCTCAGATTTATGATAATAACACATATGTGAAAGAATACACATATCTGGGCATTATAGGGGAATGCACTGCAGACGGATTATACCGTATCGAACAGCGCAATAAATTTTCTGTAGGGGAACAGATTGAAATCATGAAGCCGGATGGCAGAAACATTCCGGTAGTCGTTCGCAGGATCGTGGACGAAGAAGGGCAGGAGATGCAATCTGCGCCGCATCCGAAGCAGGTTTTATATATTGAACTTGCCGCGGCAGAAAATGGTGCTCTTTCAGGGGCAGATGTTTCGGAGCAGGACAACCATGCAGCAGAACTTTATGACATATTGCGTAGGAAAGAGGAGGAATAGTCATGGCAAAAGATCGTTATGTGGCATATGTCGGTACTTACACACATGGAAGCAGTGTGGGAATTCATATTTTTGATGTGGATGCCGAAAAAGGAAAAATGATAGAACGTAAGGTGGTTCCAATCAACAATCCATCGGATGTGATCGTATCTACCAGCGGAAAATTTCTTTATTCTATTGCAGATGAAGGTGTACAGTCCTTCCGTATTTTACCGGACGGAGATCTGGAACCGATCAATTCTGTGTGGACAGGCGGCATGCGAGGATGTTACCTGGAAGTAGATGAACAGGATCGTTACCTGTTTGTAGCAGGCTATCATGACGGACGAATCACCATGATGAACTTAAATGAAGATGGTTCCATCGGCGAAATTGCAGATGGCATCTTCCATAAAGGGATCGGTGTGAATATTACGGATCGCAGTTCCATGCCACATGTAACCTGCGTGAAGGTGACACCGGATCAGCAGAGTGTCTGCGCCGTAGACAGTGGATTGGATCAGGTAAAAATTTATCGGATTGACAGAGAACGCAATAAAATGGAACTGGAAGATATTCTGCGTTGTGAACTGGACAGCGGACCTAAGATGCTTCGTTTCGACCGCCAGCACAAATTTGCGTATGTGTTGTGCGAGATGGATAATGTTATTGAAGTATATGAAGTTGGTGCACGGAATGATGATGTTGATCCTTTTAAAATGATTCAGCGTATCAGTACAATTGAACCAGATGAAAAACAGCGTGCGGCTGCTTCCGGTATTGAGTTTTCACCGGATGGTAATCATCTGTTTGTGACGAATGCCGGTATTAATACCGTTATCATCTATGATGTAGATAAAGAAAACGGAGTGCTTACGCCATTATTCCATTGTAAGACCAGCGGAGATTATCCGAAGGCTGTGGCAGTTATGCCGGATAATAAGCACTTTATTGTACTTAGTCATGAGACGGATGAGATTTTTATTTACAATATGAACTATGAGGATTGTTACTTCCTGCAGGACAGCAGACCGATTAAGATCGAACAGCCGAACTGTATTTTTATCCATAAACTGTAATTAATCAGAGTCAGGGAAAATCTGAACACAGAGATAATAATTACAGAAATACTGAATGAATATAAAAAGAACAGAAGAATAAAAATGACTGTCAATGGAACCTGGAACGGGTTTCATTTGACAGCCATTTTTTTATTCATAGATTTTCTTTAAATGATCGAGTTTTGCTGTAGTATTGCGGAGCATCAGGTCAAGAAGGGTGATAGCTGCCATAGCTTCTACCACAACGACTGCTCTTGGTACAACGACCGGATCGTGGCGCCCACGGATGTTAATGTCTACGGCTTCGCCATCAGCATTTACGGTATGTTGTAACTGCGCAATGGATGGAGTAGGTTTAACAGCGGCACGGAAAACAATAGGGGATCCATCACTGATGCCGCCTAAGATACCGCCGGCATGATTCGTCGCTTTCGTCAGCGGAGCGTTTTCCTGAGGAACAAAGGAATCATTATTTTCAGATCCACGTGCAGTGGCAGCGGCAAATCCATCTCCGATTTCAAAGCCTTTGACAGCACCGATGGAAAAGATTGCTTTCGCCAGACTGGCATCCAGTTTGTCAAAAACCGGATCACCGATGCCGGCAGGAACCCCTGTGATCACACATTCAATAATACCACCGGAGGAATCTTGTTGTGCAATGCAGCAATCCAGAAAAGTCTGAGCCTCTTTTGCAGCATGAGCATCTGGCATAGCAACCGGATTCTGACTGATCTGTGCGGCATCAAAATGGCAGGGATCAATGGTTACCGGTCCGATAGATTTGGTATAAGTAAGGATAGAAATACCCATTTCCTTTAAAAGTTTTGCTGCGATGGCACCTGCAGCGACACGACCAATGGTTTCACGGGCAGAGGAACGTCCACCGCCGCGGTAATCCCGGAAGCCGTATTTGGCATCAAAACAGTAATCTGCATGTCCCGGACGGTAACAGCGGGCAATATCACTGTAGTCTTTGGAATGTTGATTTTCATTTCGTACGATCATGGAAATCGGTGTTCCTGTGGTATGTCCTTCAAAGACACCAGAAAGAATTTCAACCCGGTCTGCTTCGGTCCGTGGGGTTGTATATTTGGACTGCCCTGGTTTTCTGCGGTTTAAGTAAATCTGGATATCCTCTTCGGACAGTGGGAGACCACTGGGGCAGCCGTCCACAACGACACCGACGCCTTTGCCATGGGATTCTCCCCAGGTTGTGATCTGAAAAATAGTTCCTGTATTTGAACCAGCCATAATGTTTCCTCCCTCGATAACTCTATGTAGTACGGTTGCCCGTTTGATAACCGGGCAGACGTTATGCGTGAACTGTAAAAGTGCTTTTGACACTTATCTTATTATATGATAAAGTTATAAACAGTGCAATGAAAAAGGAAAGGAACATTTTATGTATAAATTATTGAAAAAAGATGGACGCGCGAAGCGTGCCGAAGTGACAACGGTGCATGGAACCATCCAGACACCGGTATTTATGAATGTCGGAACCGCAGCAGCAATCAAAGGTGCGGTATCCACAGATGATCTGCAGCAGATCAAGACACAGGTAGAGTTATCCAATACATACCATCTGCATGTACGTCCGGGTGACAAATTGATCAAAGAACTGGGTGGTTTGCATAAGTTTATGGTATGGGACAAGCCGATCCTGACAGATTCCGGTGGTTTCCAGGTTTTTTCTCTGGCAGGATTACGGAAAATCAAAGAAGAGGGTGTGCAGTTTCATTCTCATGTAGACGGACGTAAAATCTTTATGGGACCGGAAGAAAGTATGCAGATTCAGTCCAATCTCGGTTCTACTATTGCTATGGCATTTGATGAATGTCCGCCTGCCCTGGCTGATAGAAATTATGTGCAGCCATCCGTAGATCGTACGACACGCTGGTTGGAACGCTGCAAGAAAGAAATGCAGCGGTTGAACAGTCTGGAGGATACGATCAATAAGAATCAGATGCTCTTTGGTATTAATCAAGGTGCGATTTTCGATGATATCCGTATCGACCATGCAAAACGTATCAGCGAGATGGATCTGGACGGTTATGCTGTGGGCGGTCTGGCTGTTGGTGAAAGTCATGAGGAAATGTATCACATTCTGGATGTGACCGTTCCACATCTTCCGGAGGACAAACCAACCTATCTGATGGGAGTAGGAACACCGGCGAATATTCTGGAAGCGGTAGACCGGGGTGTGGATTTCTTCGATTGCGTTTATCCAAGCCGGAATGGTCGTCATGGACATGTTTATACCAATTTTGGCAAATTGAATCTGTTCAACCAGAAGTTTGAACGGGATATGCGTCCGATTGAAGTGGGATGTCAGTGTCCGGCCTGCCGTACGTACAGTAGAGCTTACATCCGTCATCTGTTGAAGGCAAAAGAAATGCTCGGTATGCGTCTGTGCGTACTGCACAATCTGTATTTCTATAATACGATGATGGAAGAAATCCGTGATGCCATCGATATGGGCAATTATCAGAATTATAAGGCTGAGAAACTGTATCGCATGGAGCATGGAGAGTAAACAAGTTTCCTCATGCGAGCATGATCATTAACTGAATCTATGTGATGAGTGAACTGAAAAAATAAAAAATATGCAAAATGGCTTGAACAAAAGTTGTATTTTGTGTAAAATACTAAATAGTATCGAAAAATAGGAGGAATTCACATGAACGTATTATCATCCGGAGCAGGAATGGGTATGATGGGAACAATTATCTGGATTGCAGTTTTGCTTGTATTCATATTTATTTTTATGCTGAGACCACAGAAAAAGGAACAGGCAAGAAGAAATGAAATGATGGCTAAAATGGCAGTTGGCGATACTGTTCTTACCAGCAGCGGTTTCTATGGTACACTGATCGATATCACTGACGATACTGTTATCGTAGAGTTCGGCAACAATAAAAACTGCCGTATTCCAATGCAGCGCGCTGCAATCGCACAGATTGAAAAAGCTGATGACGCAGTAGAAGAGTAAACTGAAAAGAGTAAAGATCAGACAAAGGAGGGCGGGGCATGGATATCAATTGATATCACTGCCCTTCTTTTGTATATTGTTTGTGAGAGGAGAAAGAAAATGAAATACCAGGTTGGAGTTATTGCCGGAGACGGTATTGGACCTGAGGTTGTAGCCGAGGCACAGAAAGTATTAAACTGTGTGGCTGACAAATTCGGACATGAATTTGAGTATGAGGACATTTTAATGGGAGGATGTTCCATTGACGCGACCGGTGAGCCGCTGACTGACCATGCCATTGAGCAGGCATTGCATTCTGATGCGGTTTTAATGGGCTCTATTGGTGGAAACACAAGCACTTCCCCATGGTACAAACTTCCGCCGGAGAAACGTCCGGAAGCAGGCTTACTGAAATTACGTAAGTCATTGAATTTATTTGCAAACTTAAGACCGGCATATCTTTATGAAGAATTAAAAGAGGCATGTCCGTTGCGCGATGATATCATCGGCACAGGTTTTGATATGATGATCATGCGTGAGCTGACCGGAGGACTCTATTTCGGAGCCCGCAAGACCAGTGAGGTAGATGGTGTAGTGACAGCGGTAGATACCCTTACATATACTGAGAATGAGATTCGCAGAATCGCCATCAAAGGTTTTGATATTGCCATGAAACGCCGTAAAAAAGTAACAAGTGTTGACAAGGCAAATGTACTGGATTCTTCCAGACTTTGGAGAAAAATCGTAGAAGAAGTAGCGAAGGATTATCCGGAAGTTACTTATGAACATATGTTAGTAGACAACTGTGCAATGCAGCTGGTAAAAGATCCGAAACAGTTTGATGTTATTCTGACAGAGAACATGTTCGGGGACATCCTTTCCGACGAGGCAAGTATGGTAACCGGTTCTATCGGTATGCTTTCCAGCGCAAGCCTGAATGATACAAAATTCGGTCTGTATGAGCCGAGCGGCGGATCCGCCCCGGATATCGCAGGACAGGGCATTGCAAATCCGATTGCGACTATTTTATCCGCAGCAATGATGCTTCGTTATTCTTTTGATCTGGATAAAGAAGCAGATGCAGTGGAAAATGCGGTAAAACAGGTATTAAAAGACGGATATCGTACGATTGATATCATGCCGCAGGAAGAGGATAAGAAATCTGCCGTAGAACAGGTTGGTACAAGTCAGATGGGCGACTTGATCTGCGAGAGAATATAAAAAGGAGTATGTAAAAAAATGAGAAGTGACAATGTTACAAAAGGGATGCAGCAGGCACCTCACAGATCTTTATTCAATGCACTTGGTTATACCAAGGAAGAGTTAGACAGACCATTAGTAGGTATTGTAAGCTCCTACAATGAGATTGTACCAGGTCATATGAATCTGGATAAAATCGTAGAAGCTGTAAAAATGGGTGTCGCAATGGCGGGTGGTACACCGATTGTCTTCCCGGCTATTGCAGTATGTGATGGTATTGCCATGGGCCATACAGGAATGAAATACTCTCTGGTAACCCGTGATCTGATCGCAGATTCCACAGAGTGTATGGCAATGGCACATCAGTTTGATGCACTGGTTATGGTTCCGAACTGCGATAAAAACGTGCCGGGACTTCTGATGGCAGCAGCCAGACTGAATATCCCAACCGTATTCGTAAGTGGCGGTCCGATGCTGGCCGGTCATATTCATGGTAAAAAAAGAAGTCTTTCTTCCATGTTTGAGGCAGTCGGTTCTTACGCAGCAGGTACTATGACAGAAGACGAAGTAAGAGAGTATGAAGAAAAAGTATGCCCGACCTGTGGTTCTTGTTCCGGTATGTACACAGCAAACTCTATGAACTGCCTTACCGAAGCAATCGGTATGGGACTTCCGGGAAACGGAACTATCCCGGCAGTATATTCTGAGAGAATTAAACTTGCAAAACATGCAGGTATGGCAGTTATGGAACTGTTAAAGAGAGATATCCGTCCGCGTGATATTATGACAAAAGCAGCATTTATGAATGCATTAACTATGGATATGGCACTTGGATGTTCCACGAACTCCATGCTTCATCTCCCGGCAATTGCACATGAGGCCGGTGTAGATATTGATCTTGATATTGCAAACGCACTGAGTGAGAAGACACCAAATCTCTGTCACCTTGCACCGGCAGGTCCAACTTACATGGAGGACTTAAACGAGGCAGGCGGTGTGTCCGCAGTTATGTCTGAGTTAAACAAAATCGGTCTGCTGGATACAAGCTGTATGACAGTCACAGGAAAGACAATCGCTGAAAATATTCAGGGTGTTGTAAATAAGAATCCGGAAGTTATCCGTCCGGTTGAAAATCCGTACAGTAAGACAGGCGGAATTGCAGTACTGAAAGGTAACCTTGCACCGGATTCCGCAGTTGTAAAACGTTCCGCAGTTGTACCGGAAATGATGGTACATGAAGGACCGGCACGCGTATTTGATTGTGAGGAAGATGCAATTGCAGCAATCAAAGGCGGAAAGATCGTGGAAGGCGACGTAGTTGTTATCCGTTATGAGGGACCGAAAGGTGGTCCGGGTATGCGTGAGATGCTGAATCCGACATCTGCGATCGCAGGTATGGGTCTTGGTTCTTCCGTAGCTCTGATCACAGACGGACGTTTCTCCGGAGCATCCAGAGGAGCTTCTATCGGACATGTATCACCGGAAGCAGCAGTTGGCGGTCCGATTGCGTTCGTAGAGGAAGGCGATATTATCAAGATCAACATTCCAGAGAATACGTTGAATGTAGATATTACTGACGAAGAAATGGAAGCAAGAAAAGCAAAATGGCAGCCGCGTGAGCCAAAGATCACAACAGGATATCTGGCACGTTACGCTTCCATGGTTACATCTGGAAATACAGGTGCTATTCTGAAGACAAATAAATAAGATCAGAAGTTAAGATTAGATAGAAAAGAGGAACAAAAGCATATGCAGTTGACAGGATCACAGGTTGTTATCGAATGCTTAAAAGAGCAGGGCGTGGATACCGTGTTCGGTTATCCGGGCGGAGCAATTTTAAACGTTTACGATGAACTATACAAACATAGCGATGAAATTCACCATGTGCTTACGTCCCATGAACAGGGAGCTTCCCATGCTGCGGATGGATATGCGCGTTCCACCGGCAAAGTCGGTGTGTGTCTGGCTACTTCCGGACCGGGTGCAACAAATCTGGTAACCGGTATCGCAACCGCATACATGGATTCTGTTCCAATGGTGGCTATTACCTGTAATGTAGGTGTGCCATTGCTTGGAAAGGACAGTTTTCAGGAGATTGATATCGCAGGTATCACGACACCGATCACAAAGCATAATTTTATTGTAAAAGATATTAACAAACTTGCTGATGTGATCCGCCGTGCATTTCGGATTGCCCAGACCGGGCGTCCGGGACCTGTGCTGGTAGATATTCCTAAGGATGTTACTGCAGCCACAACGGAATTTGAATTTCAGCAGATTCCACCGGTTGCACGCAAGATTGATAAAATGACTGAAGCTGATCTGGAGCGGGCAGCAGCCATGATCCGTGATGCGAAAAAACCGTATATCTTTGTAGGAGGCGGTACAGTTATTTCCGGAGCAAGTGAAGAACTTGCAAAATTTGCAGAGAGAGTGGATGCACCGGTATGTGATTCCCTGATGGGAAAAGGGGCATTTGACGGAACCAATGACCGATACAGCGGAATGCTCGGAATGCATGGTACAAAAGCTTCCAACTATGGTGTAAGCGAATGCGATCTGTTGATCGCCGTTGGTGTCCGTTTCAGTGACCGTGTCATTGGTGATGCAAAACGATTTGCGAGCAATGCGAAGATTCTGCAGTTTGATGTGGATCCGGCGGAGATCAACAAAAATATCCAGACGGATGCCAGTGTGATCGGAGATATCAAGGAAATCCTGAAACGTGTGAACCATCTGTTAGAACAGCAGGAGCACACAGAATGGATGCAGCAGATTAGTGAATTTAAGGAAAAATATCCGTTAACCTACAAAAAAGAAGGATTATCCGGACCGTTTGTTATGGAGGAAATTTATCGCCAGACAAAGGGTGATGCTATCATTGTTACAGAAGTGGGACAGCACCAGATGTGGGCGGCGCAGTATTATAAGTATTCAAAACCGCGTACATTACTGACCTCCGGCGGCCTTGGTACCATGGGATATGGTCTTGGTGCAGCAATCGGCGCACAGGTTGCAAATCCGGAAAAGCAGGTCATCAATATTGCCGGAGACGGATGTTTTCGTATGAATATGAATGAGATTGCGACAGCAGTCCGTCAGCAGCTGCCACTGATCCAGATCGTGATCAATAATCAGGTGCTTGGCATGGTGCATCAGTGGCAGGGATTATTTTATGAGAAACGTTATTCCAATACGATCTTAAATGATGGTGTGGATTTCGTAAAACTTGCTGAGGCTATGGGAGCCACAGGCATGCGTGCAACGTCACAGGAAGCGTTTGCTGAAGAACTGGCAAAAGCGCTGGAAATGAAGACACCGGTACTTATCGATTGTATCATTGACAGTGACGATAATGTCTGGCCAATGGTAGCACCCGGTGCACCGATCAGCGAAGCATTTGATGAGTCTGATCTGAGGAACAGATAATCATCTCAGTCTGAGTTGAGACTCCCACTTCTGCAAGTGGTGAGTAATAACAAATCTTTCTCAGTGGGAGTTCAATCTCCGACTGAGATAAACGCTCCGCGAGGATGTGCAGTGATTCTGAGAAGAATATGTCAGCTTTCGCTGACCAGAATCACGCACCAAGTCTCACGTGCGTTCGACTTGAACTGGTTTAACAGTTCAGAATCATTGTGCGTTATAAAAAGTGCATTTGTCTCAGCCGGAGATGTGTAATTTTCTCTGACTGAGATGAAAAGACGCATCCGGGTGGCACTGTACAGGGAGAGTAATCTCTTTGCCACCTGGTATGTGTATAAAAAATCCTGCTGAGGCAGGAAAAATCCAGGAGGTTTTAAAATGAGCAGAGTTTACAATTTCTCAGCTGGACCGGCAGTATTACCGGTAGAAGTGCTGAAAGAGGCACAGGAGGAGATGCTTGATTACCGTGGATGCGGTATGTCTGTTATGGAAATGAGTCATCGTTCCTCCATGTTTCAGGAAATCATTGATGAGGCTGAAGCAGATTTAAGGGATTTATTACATATCCCGGATAACTACAAAGTATTATTTTTGCAGGGTGGTGGCGCATTACAGTTTTCCGCAGTTCCGATGAACCTGATGAAAAACGGTGTAGCTGATTATATCGTGACAGGTCAGTGGGCAAAGAAAGCGTATGAAGAAGGAAAGAAATACGGAAAAGCGGTAAAGATTGCTTCTTCCGAAGATGAGACATTTACTTATATTCCGGATTGCTCTGATCTTCCGATTGATGATGATGCAGATTATGTATACATTTGCCAGAATAATACGATTTATGGAACAGTATATCATGAATTGCCAAATACCAAAGGAAAAATCCTGGTGGCAGATGTATCTTCCTGCTTCCTGTCTGAGCCAATGGACGTAGAAAAATATGGTGTGATCTGGGGTGGCGTACAGAAAAATATCGGACCTGCCGGTGTACAGATCGTTATCATCCGCGAAGATCTGATCCGCGATGATCTGCCGGAGTATGTCCCGACTCTGATGAAATACAAAACACAGGCTGACAAGGGTTCCATGTACAATACACCGCCATGCTATGGCATCTACATCTGTGGTAAAGTATTCAAATGGATCAAAAATCTTGGTGGTCTGGAAGCAATGAAGAAACGCAACGAGGAGAAAGCAGCAATTTTGTATGATTTCCTTGATAACAGTAAACTGTTCAAAGGTACCGTTCGTAAAGAAGATCGTTCTCTGATGAATGTTCCGTTTGTAACAGGTGACAAAGAACTGGATGCAAAATTTGTTGCAGAAGCAAAAGCGGCAGGCCTGGAGAATTTAAAAGGACACAGAACGGTTGGTGGTATGCGTGCTTCCATCTACAATGCTATGCCAAAAGAGGGCGTTATTGCATTGGTTGAGTTTATGAAGAAATTCGAAGCTGAGAACACAAAGTAAAAAAAGTGTGTAGCCGAAAGGCAATAGCTGACTGGGAAGGCGAGATGTCTCAGTCAAAAAAATGAGTTGAAAAAGTTGAAGAAAAGAGGAAACAAAAATGGTTCAGTTTCATTGTTTAAATCCGATCGCAGCCTGCGGTCTGGAATTATTCCCGGATACTTATGAGAAAACAGATGATTTCAATGCGGCAGAAGTTGCATTGGTGCGCAGTGCAGCTATGCATGATATGGAACTTCCCAAACCACTGCTGGCCGTAGCCCGTGCAGGTGCAGGTGTCAACAATATCCCGCTGGATAAATGCGCAGAACAGGGAATTGTCGTATTCAATACACCAGGTGCAAACGCAAACGGTGTAAAAGAGCTGGTGATTGCCGGTATGCTTCTTGCAAGCCGTGATATCACAGGCGGTATCGACTGGGTAAAAGAGAACAAAGAAGATGCAGGAATTGCAAAAGCTGCCGAGAAAGCAAAAAAAGCATTTGCAGGAACTGAAATCAAAGGGAAAAAACTTGGTGTCATCGGACTTGGAGCCATCGGTGTGCAGATTGCCAATGCGGCGGTAGCACTGGGCATGGATGTGCTTGGTTATGATCCGTATCTGTCTGTCAATGCAGCATGGAATGTTTCTACAAAAGTAAAACATGTGCTGGCAGTAGAAGATATTTATAAAGAGTGTGATTTCATCACGATTCATGTACCACTTCTGGATTCTACAAAAGGAATGATCAGTAAAGAAGCAATCGCAATGATGAAAGCGAATGTAATCGTTCTAAATTTCGCGCGTGATACGTTAGTAGATGAAGCTGCTATGGTGGAGGCTTTAAAAGCCGGAAAAGTACGTAAATATGTCGTAGATTTCCCGAATCCGACTACAGCAGGCGTGGAGAATTGCATTGTAATCCCACATCTTGGCGCATCTACTGCAGAATCTGAGGACAACTGTGCAGTAATGGCTGTACAGGAAGTGATTGATTATATTGAGAATGGAAATATTACACATTCTGTAAATTATCCGGATTGTAACATGGGTGTATGCACAGGTGCTGCGAGAATAGCAATTCTGCATAAAAACATCAAGAACATGATTGGTCAGTATTCATCTGTATTAGGTGAAGCAGGTGTCAATATTGCTGACATGACAAACAAGAGCCGCAATGACTATGCTTATTCACTTCTGGATCTGGATGCTCCGGCAACTGCAGATGTTGTTGAAAAACTGGCTGCAATTGACGGTGTATTAAAAGTAAGAGTGATCAAATAAAAGGATCATTGAGTCAGCGTGGGAACAGGGAGTACAGCTCTGTTTCCACGCTATTGTTATTTCAAAGGAGACATTAAAAATGGCAGAGATCAGACCATTTGCATGTGTGCGCCCATGCAGAGAGAAAGCAGCAAAAATTGCAGCGTTACCATATGATGTATATAATCGCAAAGAAGCAAAAGAGGAAGTATTGCGTGAGCCGGAATCTTTTCTGAAAATCGACCGTGCTGAGACACAGTTTGATGATTCTGTGGATATTTATGCACCGGAGGTCTATCAGAAAGCACACGATATGTTATGGGATATGATAGCAAAGGGGGATTTTATCAGAGATAAAAAATCTTGTTACTATATCTATGAGCTGACCATGAACGGGCGGACTCAGACTGGTATTACCGCATGCGCATCCATTGATGATTATGAGAATAATGTAATCAAAAAGCATGAGAATACCCGTGCAGAGAAGGAACTGGATCGTATTCGTCACGTGGATATCTGTGATGCACAGACCGGCCCTATCTTTCTTGCATACCGTGATAATGCAGCAATCACAGCCATTGTAAATAAAATAAAAACACAGGATGTGGAATATGATTTTACTTCTCCGGATGGCATTCGTCACAGAGTATGGGTAATCGGGGAAGCAGGGGATATTGCGGCAATCCGAAAGGCATTTGCGGATATTGACCAGCTTTATATCGCAGATGGTCATCATCGGGCTGCTTCTGCCGTAAAAGTAGGAGAAAAAAGAAGAAATGAGCATCCGGGGTATACCGGGGAAGAAGAATTCAATTTCTTCCTGTCTGTATTATTCCCGGAGAGTGAATTAAAGATCCTTGATTACAATCGTGTAGTGAAAGACTTAAACGGCATGACAGAGGACGCATTTTTACAGAAAATAAAGGAGATTTTTGAAGTTTCCGAGTTGATTGCAAAAGACAAGCATCCACAAGAGAAAGGAACATTTTCCATGTATTTGAAGGAGCGGTGGTATACCTGTAAAGTCCGCCCGGAAGATCAGAGTGAAGATCCGGTGAAAGGGCTGGACGTTTCTTTATTACAGAATCTGATGTTGACACCGGTACTTGGTATTACAGATCCTAAGACAGATCCGCGGATTGATTTTGTCGGTGGTATCCGTGGAACAAAAGAGCTGGAAAAACGCTGCCATGAAGATGCAAAAGCAGCATTTGCCATGTATCCGACCTCCATTGGGGAACTGTTTGCAGTGGCAGATGCAGGACTTTTGATGCCGCCAAAATCAACCTGGTTTGAACCAAAATTAAGAAGCGGATTATTTATCCATCTTCTGAATGAGTAAAATATAGAAAGAACTGGAGCAAATGTATGCTTAGATTTATATTAGCACAGAATCTGACGGATGAAGTAACGGATGTGGTAACGGACAATGTGACCTTCTGGTCCTGGGACACGATTGTGAAGTACTTTGAGGATTCCTTTCCGACAGTGCTGGACTTTCTGGTGAAACTGGTCATCGCGATTATCGTTCTGTTAGTGGGACGAAAAGTAATTAAACTGGTACGGAAATTTATCCGCAAATTTTTAAATAAAACCAACTGGGATGAAGGGGTCAAACAGTTTCTGGATAATATGTGTAATGTGGGATTGCATTTTGTACTGATCATGCTGGTACTTGGTAAATTCGGTATAACTGCAAGTTCAGTGATCGCAGTCATTGGTTCTGTCGGATTGTCTGTCGGCCTGGCGTTGCAGGGAACTCTTTCCAATTTTGCCGGTGGTGTTCTGATCCTGATTTTAAAACCATTTAAAGTGGGGGATTATATCTGTGAGGATACTCACGGAAACGAAGGAACTGTTTCGGAAATTCAGCTATGTTATACAAAGCTGCTTACGGTTGATAACAAGACGGTTGTCCTGCCAAATGGCAGTCTATCCAATTCCAGTCTGACAAACCTGACACAGCAGAATAAACGACGTATCGATATTACCGTCGGCATTTCTTACGATGCGGATATCCGACTTGCAAAACAAGTGATTTCGGATGTGTTGGAGCAGGAAAAAAACTGTATGACAAACGAAGAACCATATTATGTTTTTGTAGACAGTCTCGGTGACAGCGCTGTTGTTATCGGGATCCGCGTCTGGGTAAAGACCGAGGATTACTGGGAAACCAGATGGCGTATCACAGAAAACGTAAAATATGCCCTGGATGAACATCAGATTGAAATTCCATTTCCGCAGGTTTCGGTTTCTGTAAAATCATAAAAGAAGCGGTTATTTCAATATAAAATGAATAAACTTCAAGATAAAATGGAAGAAAATTGTTGTGGAAAATGTGGTTGAAATATGGTATTGTTAATGACAATGTGTTTATCAATGACATAATAAAAACTTTCGTTATTGGTAAGTGGAGATATCTTTTGACAAAGTAAAATTGTATAGAGGATATTTCAAAAAATACGTATCTGAAAGGGAAAGTGGGAGATGAATAAACAAAAGAAAAAACTGCCATTGGCAATGCAGATTTTTATTGCATTGATCCTGGCAATCGTTGTAGGTTTGCTAATGCAAAGTCAGGCAGCCTTTACGGAAAATTATATCAAACCATTTGGTACGATTTTCCTGAATTTATTGAAATTTATTGTAGTTCCGATTGTATTATTTTCTATTATGTGTGGAATCATATCTATGAAGGATATTAAAAAAGTAGGTACGATTGGATTAAAAACAGTGCTCTACTACATGTGCACCACAGCATTTGCAATTACGATCGGTTTGATTGGTGGAAATATTTTTCAGCGTTTCTTTCCGGTGATCGCAACCACAGATCTGGCTTATGAGATGCCGGAAAAAACATCTGTCATGGATACGATTGTAAATATTTTTCCATCTAACTTTATCAGTCCGATGGTGGAATCTAATATGCTGCAGGTTATTGTCATTGCCCTGTTGCTTGGATTTTCCATTATTAAACTTGGTGAGAAAAATATTGGGATTGTTAAAGCATGCAATAACATCAATGAAATTTTCATGAAATGTATGGAGATGATTCTGAAATTGTCTCCAATCGGTGTATTCTGTCTGCTTTGTCCGGTAGTTGCAAGTAATGGTGCAGCAATCATTGGTTCTTTGGCTATGGTATTGCTTGCAGCGTACATTTGTTATATCTTACATGCAGTTGTAGTATACTCTGTTGCAGTGAAAACTATGGGAGGCATAAGTCCGGCAAAATTCTTCAAAGAAATGCTTCCGGCGATCATGTTCGCTTTTTCTAGTGCATCTTCGGTAGGAACACTCCCAATCAACATGGAGTGTGTGGAGAAACTTGGTGCAAAAAAAGAAGTATCTTCCTTTGTACTTCCATTGGGAGCTACCATCAATATGGATGGAACTGCAATCTATCAGGGCGTATGTGCAATTTTCATTGCATCCTGTTACGGTATTCATCTGACATTACCGCAGATGATGACCATTATTCTGACGGCAACATTGGCATCCATTGGTACCGCAGGCGTTCCGGGTTCCGGGATGGTCATGTTGGCAATGGTGCTGACTTCCGTAGGACTTCCGGTAGACGGCATTGCACTGGTAGCTGGTGTGGATCGTATTTTTGATATGGGGCGTACTACTGTCAATATTACCGGAGATGCAAGCTGCTGCATTATTGTTTCCAATCAGGAATCTAAGAAAGAACAGCGCAGAGCAAAAAAAGTACAGCCATAAGTTCAAGTCGAACGTACGTGAGACTTGGTGCGTGATTCTGGTCAGCGAAAGCTGACATATTCTTTTCAGAATCACTGCACATCCACGCGGAGCGTTTATCTCAGTCGGAGATTGTACTCCCACTGAGAAAGACTTGTTTTTACTCACCACTTGCAGAAGTGAGAGTCTTCTCGACTGAGATAAAACCGAAGAAAACAGGGTTATTTTGCAGAAATTTAGAAAGAAATATTCAACATTACAGAAAAAGAACATATGATTCGTTTATTGTGAATAAATAACAGATTTTTCGTATTTTCTTGACAAAAATATTGAAGTGTGATACGTTTAAGTTATCAATTTTGCACAGATTGTGCGCATGTTTTAGGAGGAAGTATTTTATGCAACAGGGAACTGTAAAATGGTTTAATGCAAAAAAGGGTTATGGATTTATTTCAGATGCAGAAGGAAATGATATTTTCGTTCATTTCTCCGCACTGAACATGGATGGATTCAAAGAGCTGAAAGATGGGGAAGCTGTTGAATTTGAAGTGATCGAAGGTGATAAAGGGCCACAGGCTGCAAACGTTACACGCCTTGGTTAATTTATTTAGATAAATGAATATGACCCCAAGGGGCTGTCCATTAGGACAGCCCTTTTTGAATGAGAAGACAGCAGACAAAATGTGATATGTCTGCTGTCTCTTTACTTTTGGAGGAAAGTGTGTAAGAATAAGAGATACTGGAAAAACTACAGCAAAGTATATTATAGAAAAGACAGTCTGTCAGAAGACAGAAGAAAATGGAGGAAACGATATTTGAAACCAGAATTGAGTCAGTTAAACGCTTATGAAATCAGAGAGGAGAAAAGACTGGATGACATTCATTCAGACGGCATATTGCTGGTGCACAAAAAGAGTGGTGCACGTATCTGTGTTATGTCGAATGAAGATGTCAATAAAGTATTTTATATCGCATTCCGCACACCGCCAAAGGACAGCACCGGTGTACCGCATATCATTGAGCATACCGTATTATGCGGCAGTAAAAAATTCCCGGTGAAGGATCCTTTTATTGAGTTGGTAAAAGGCTCTCTCAATACATTTCTAAATGCAATGACTTATCCGGATAAAACCATTTATCCGGTGGCAAGCTGCAATGATAAAGATTTTCAGAATCTGATGGATGTTTATCTGGACAGTGTATTTTCACCGAATATTTATAAGGAACAGAACATCTTCCGTCAGGAGGGCTGGCATTATGAATTGAACAGTCCGGAAGACGAGTTGACGCTGAACGGTGTTGTATACAATGAGATGAAAGGCGCCTTTTCTTCTGCAGATGGTGTGCTGGATCGTGAGATTTTACGCTCCTTATTCCCGGATACTCCATACAGCAATGAGTCCGGCGGAGATCCGCAGGTGATTCCGGAGCTGACTTACGAGGCGTATCTGGATTTCCATCGTCAGTATTATCATCCATCCAATTCCTGGATCTATCTGTATGGTGATATGGATGTGGTGGAAAAACTGAAGTGGCTGGATCAGGAATATTTAAGCAATTATGACAGAATTAATGTGGATTCTGCGATTCCGGAGCAGGCACCTTTTACAGAACCGGTGGAACATGAGATTCCATATTCTATCTCCAGTACAGACAGTACAGAAAACAATACGTATCTGTCCTGCAACTGGGCGGTTGGAAACAATCTGAACAGAGAGCAGTATATTGCGTTTGATATTCTGGATTATGCTCTGCTCAGTACCCAGGGGGCACCGATCAAACAGGCTCTGCTGGATGCGGGGATCGGTACGGATATCTATGGTGGTTATGACAGCAGCAGCTATCAGCCGGTTTTCTCGATTGTTGCAAAACATGCCAATGCTTCCGATCAGAAACGTTTCGTCCAGATCATCCGTAAGGTTCTGCAGGAGCAGGTGGAGAACGGAATTAACAAAAAGACATTGCTGGCTGCTATTAACGGTTCGGAGTTTAAGTTCCGTGAGGCAGATTTTGGACGTTTCCCAAAAGGACTGATGTTTGGCCTGCAGATCATGGACAGCTGGCTGTATGATGAGAATGCACCATTTCTTCATATAGAAGAACTGGGTGTTTACGATTATCTGCGAAAACAACTGGAAACGGATTATTTTGAACAGTTGATCCAGAAATATTTTCTGGATAATACACATAATGCACTTGTCCGTGTTGTTCCGGAGATTGGTCTGACCGGTAAACGGGAACAGGCATTAAAAGAAAAACTGCAGGCATATAAAGCGTCTCTGAGCAAAGAGGAGATTGACAAACTTGTAGAAGAGACGAAGGCACTGGAAATATATGAGGAAGAGCCATCTACCAAGGAACAGCTGGAGACCATTCCGTTGCTTTCCCGTGAGGACATGAAGCAGACAAGTGAACCTTATAAGAATGCGGAAGAAACGATCAATGGTATTCCGTATCTGTGGCATGAGTATCAGACGAATGGTATTGTATATCTGGATCTGCTGTTTGATGCACATCATATTTCTGAGGAACTGATTCCGTATCTTGGCATTTTGAAAATACTGATGGGTAAATTAAATACATCGGATTACAGCTATACAGATTTTACGGATGAAGTCAATCTGTATACCGGAGGTATTTCCAATGAAGTAAATGTCACAGGAGATGTGCAGCGGGCAGACTGCTATCAGGTAAAATATGAAGTCCGTCTGAAGACACTGAAATCCAATCTCAGCCGTGGCGTGGAATTGATCCGAAGTATGATGCTTTCTACACAGTTCACAGATGAAAAACGTATTTATGAGGTGCTGGCACAGGTTAAATCCAGACTTCGCAATGAACTCAGTGACAGCGGTAATGTGGTTTCTGCGACAAGGGCATTATCTTATTATTCAAAGCGGGCAAAATATGCAGACAGCATTCAGGGTATCGGATTTTATGAAAGCCTTGACCGGATTGTGGCAGCCTATGAGACAGAAAAACAGAAACTGATGGAAAAAATGCAGGAAGTATGCAGTCTGATCTTTCAACCACAAAATCTTCTGGTCAGTGTCACCAGTGATGCAGCCGGATACGCAGCACTCAAGGAGTTGTCTGTACAGCTTACCGAAGGATTGTATGCGGATACAGCAAAGGAACATGTGGAAATCTCCCTGCCGGAACAGAAGAATGAAGGATTTCTGGACGCTTCCCAGATTCAGTATGTGTCTCTGGCGGGTAATTTTGCAAAGGGAGGAGCTTCCTACAACGGTTCTATGCGTGTGTTTAGAGTGATCATGAATTATGAGTATCTGTGGCAGAATATCCGTGTCAAGGGCGGTGCTTATGGATGCAGCACAAATATAGGCAGAAACGGGGACGTATGCTTTTTGTCTTACCGTGATCCGAATCTGGGACGTACTTTGGATGTGTATCGTGGTGTGCCGGAGTATTTGAAAAATTTTGAGATAGATGAGCGTGGTATGACCCGCTTTGTCATTGGTGCTTTCAGTGAACTGGACGCTCCGCTGACACCGTTAAGCCAGGGCAGAAGATCGCTGCTTTCTTATCTGACCGGTGTAACTTACGAGATGATTCAGGAAGAGCGGCAGCAGGCACTGCACACACGTCCGCAGGATATCAAAGATCTTGCAGATGTTATGCAGACAGCATTGGATCACAGCTATATCTGTGCCATTGGAAATGAAGGAAAGTTGCAGGAAGAATCAGACCTGTTTGATGTATTAGAAACGTTGTAAAAGGAGATAACATATGAATGCAAATTTTAAATCAGGTTTTGTGACACTGATTGGCAGACCGAATGTAGGTAAATCCACATTGATGAATCAGCTGATCGGTCAGAAAATCGCCATTACATCTAAAAAACCACAGACCACAAGAAATCGGATCCAGACTGTGTATACAGACACAGACCGGGGACAGATCGTATTTCTGGATACACCGGGTATTCACAAAGCAAAAAACAAACTGGGTGAATATATGGTGACTGTTGCGGAGCGTACGTTACAGGATGTGGATGTGATTGTATGGCTGGTAGAACCGAGCACTTTTATTGGTGCCGGTGAGCAGCATATTGCAGAGCAGCTGCGCAAATCCAATCTGCCTGTGATCCTGGTCATCAACAAGACGGATACAGTAAAAAAAGAAGAAGTATTGCTGTTTATCGATGCATACCGCAAACTTCTGGATTTTGCTGAGATTATCCCGGCATCTGCGCTGCATGGGGATAATACAGATACGATCATTGATATGATTTTTAAATATCTGCCGTATGGTCCGATGTTTTACGATGAAGATACTGTGACTGATCAGCCGGAACGTCAGATCGTGGCAGAGATCATCCGTGAGAAAGCGTTGCATGCACTGGACGAGGAAATCCCACACGGTATTGCGGTAACGATCGAGTCCATGAAACAGAGAAAGAACGGAATTACGGATATTGAGGCTACCATTATCTGTGAGCGGGATTCTCATAAGGGAATCATCATCGGAAAAGGTGGAGCGATGCTGAAAAAGATTGGAAGTAATGCCCGTTTTGAAATTGAAAAACTGCTGGAAGGCAAAGTCAACCTGCGTCTCTGGGTAAAAGTGCGCAAAGGCTGGCGTGACAGCGATATCCAGATGAAAAATTTTGGATATAACATCAACGAATAATCCGTAACAGACTGCATACTCTAACAGTATCTGGAGAAGAGATAAGGGGGAGTATGCAATGGAAGATAAAAAATGGCTGAGTTTTGAAAAAAGCGGACGGGTTTCTGATTATCTGACTTACTGTCGCAGCAGTATTGGAAAATATGCAGACTATGAGACCGACAGCCAGGGAAGAAGTGGAATGATTTATGGGGCAGACTTGCATTCTGACAGGAATGATCCTGAATACGATGCCGGTGGGAGAATATGATAAGAGAATTACAATATTAACCCGGGAACGCGGAAAAATCACTGCTTTTGCCCGGGGAGCCAGAAGACCGAAAAGTTCCTTGCAGGCGGCAACGAACCTGTTTTGCTTTGGTACGTTTGAGGCCTATGAGGGACGCAGTTCCTATACGGTGGTGAAGGCGGAGATCAGTAATTACTTCCGGGAACTTGCCATGGATCTGGATAAGACGTATTATGGTTGTTACTTTCTTGAACTGGCAGATTATTTCTGCCAGGAAAACAACGACTGTATCAATCAGCTGAAACTGGTATATCAGACATTGCGGGCACTCAATGTACCGTCTTTGTCACCGAAACTGGTGCGGGTGATCTATGAACTGAAGACACTGGTGTATTTTGGTGTTTATCCGAATGTGTTTGCATGTACTTCCTGTGGCAGCCGGGAACAGCTTTGGTGCTTTGATGAAAAAAGTAACGGTGTCATGTGCAGGGAATGTCAGCCGGGTCCCGTGAAATATCCGCTGGATGAAGCAGCGTTATATACGATGCAGTACATAGTGACAGCACCGGTGGAAAAGTTGTACACCTTTACTGTTACGGAGGAAGTTCTTGGACAGGTAACAAAGCTGATTCAGTATTATATGAGACAGTATGTGGAAAAAGAATTGAAGACCCCTGTTTTTTTATCTTAGGAATACTTGCAATCAGAGGCGTAAACCGTTATAATTTAGAAATTGATGTAAAGTAGTATGAATGTGCAGTGATTCTTGAACTGTGGACAGAATGAATGTTCTGCTTTACAGAGAGTACAGAATAGCATAGAAACAGGGCATTCTTGAACCTGAAGCTGGAGGATAAGAGATGAAAAAAAGAATGGCGGCGCTTGGCTGTTGCATCGGTATGAGTGTGCTGCTTGGAGCATGCGGAGCTAAACTGGATGTGCAGGAGAATACGATCGCATTACAGAAAAGCGGCAAAGTTCTGGAAGCAGCCGTAGAATCTTTTGATCAGTCCTATTATGACGAGGAAGAGCTCAATACTTACGTGCAGAAAGCTGTGGAGGCATATACACAGGAACATGGAAAGAAATCTGTTTCTGTGACAGATTCAAAAGTAGAAGAGAAAAAGGCATATCTTACTCTGCAATATGAAGATGCAGAGACATTCAGTGATTTTTCAGGTGTTGAGTGCTTTTCCGGAAGTATTGTGGAAGCACAGGCTGCCGGCTATGATTTTGATCTGGATTTTTATCCGGTGACAGAAGGGAAGGCAGACAAGAAATCCGTGAAAGGATCCACGTTGCTGAAAGAGGATGATCTGAAGGTGCTGATCGTAAAAGCAAATTCAGATCTGATCGTTCCGGGAAAAATTGTATATGTATCCGCAGATGGAACTGAAGTGACATCAGAGAAACAGGTAAATGTCACACAGAAGAAGCAGGATACAGACGAAGCGGTACTGGTTTATGTACTATATCAATAGGAATTGAAGGATACTTCAAAATAAATGGAAGAAAGAGGACATATAATGGAAAAGACAATGGAGAAAATTGTGGCACTGGCAAAATCCAGAGGATTTGTATATCCGGGATCTGAGATTTACGGTGGACTTGCAAATACATGGGATTATGGTAATCTTGGTGTAGAACTGAAGAACAATGTAAAAAAAGCATGGTGGCAGAAATTTATCCAGGAGAGTCCGTACAACGTAGGTGTTGACTGTGCAATCCTGATGAATCCGCAGACATGGGTGGCATCCGGGCATCTTGGCGGGTTTTCTGATCCGCTGATGGATTGTAAAGAGTGCCATGAGCGTTTTCGTGCAGATAAGATCATTGAGGATTTTGCTGAGGAAAACCACATTGAATTAAAGGGTTCCGTAGATGGATGGACACAGGAAGAGATGAAAAATTTTATCGCGGATAACAATGTACCGTGTCCGACCTGCGGCAAACATAATTTTACAGATATCCGTCAGTTCAACCTGATGTTCAAGACATTTCAGGGCGTCACAGAGGATGCAAAGAATACCGTATATCTTCGTCCGGAGACAGCACAGGGTATTTTCGTAAATTTCAAAAACGTACAGCGTACATCCAGAAAGAAAATCCCGTTTGGTATCGGACAGATTGGTAAATCTTTCCGTAATGAGATCACACCGGGTAACTTTACATTCCGTACCAGAGAGTTCGAACAGATGGAGCTTGAGTTCTTCTGCGAGCCGGATACCGATCTGGAGTGGTTTGATTATTGGAGAAACTTCTGTATCAACTGGCTGAAATCTCTTGGAATGAAAGAAGAAGAGATGCGTGTCCGCGATCATGATCAGGAGGAGTTATCCTTCTACAGTAAAGCGACTAGTGATATTGAGTTTTTATTCCCGTTTGGATGGGGTGAGCTCTGGGGTATTGCAGACCGTACCGATTATGATCTGACTCAGCATCAAAATACATCCGGTCAGGATCTGACGTACTTTGATGACCAGAAAAATACAAAATATATCCCATACGTTATTGAACCGTCTCTCGGTGCAGACCGCGTGGTGCTTGCATTCCTGTGTGGTGCATATGATGAAGAAAACATCGGAACAGAGGAGAAACCGGATGTAAGAACCGTTCTTCATTTTCATCCGGCACTGGCTCCGGTTAAGATTGGTGTCCTTCCGTTATCCAAGAAATTAAATGACGGCGCTGAGAAAGTATTTGAGCAGCTTTGCAAAAAATACAACTGTGAGTTTGATGACAGAGGAAACATTGGTAAACGTTATCGTCGCCAGGATGAGATCGGTACACCGTTCTGTGTTACATACGATTTTGATTCCGAAGAAGATCATGCAGTTACTGTTCGTGACCGTGATACGATGGAACAGGTTCGCATTCCGATTGCTGAACTGGATGCTTATTTCGCAGACAAGTTTACATTCTAACGTGCGTTCATGATCAAGTAGCGAAAGCGGATTGCGAATGTCCGCTTTACTATGATATTGCAGCCCTTATGAATGGTGGTCAACCGTTCCTAAGGGCTGTTCCTATTAAAAAAGAAATATGTGCTATTGATAGTTTTAAACGCATAAGGGTGTGATAGCATACTTCCTTGAGAAATTATGCAGAGTGTCAGAAAAAAGTTTTGAAGTGTAAAGAAAAAATACTTGACAGGAAAAAATAAGTGTGATAATCTAGCAAAGGTGATTGACATGGAGAAAATTGGACGTCAGGTCTTTTTGTATGATTTTTATGGAGAATTGCTCACAGAGCATCAGAAACGTGTATATGAAGATGTTGTACTCAATGATATGTCATTGAGTGAGATTGCTGAGGAACTCGGAATCAGCCGTCAGGGTGTACATGATCTGGTAAAGCGATGTGATAAGATCCTTGCCGGATATGAAGAAAAACTTCATCTGGTAGAACGCTTCTGGAAGACAAAAGAAGATGTTTCAAAGATTCGTGATCTGTCACTTCATTATAACAAGGACTGTATTGCACAGACAATGGAGGAAATCAATCAGATTTCCGGACGGATTTTGGAGGAATTATAAGTATGGCATTTGACAGCTTATCCGAAAAACTGCAAAATGTATTTAAAAACCTGCGCAGCAAGGGCCGGCTGACAGAGGCAGATGTGAAAGCTGCCCTGAAAGAAGTTAAGATGGCGTTGCTGGAGGCAGATGTAAACTTTAAAGTGGTGAAGCAGTTTGTGAAATCTGTACAGGAACGTGCGATTGGTGCAGACGTAATGAATGGTCTGAATCCGGGACAGATGGTCATTAAGATCGTAAACGAAGAGATGATCAAAATGATGGGTTCCGAGACAACAGAGTTAAAACTTCGTCCGGGACAGGCAACGACGATCATTATGATGGTTGGTCTGCAGGGTGCCGGTAAAACGACAACAACTGCAAAACTTGCAGGGAAATTCAAACTCAAAGGAAAGAAACCACTTCTGGTTGCCTGCGACGTTTATCGTCCGGCTGCGATCCAGCAGTTACAGGTTAACGGTGAAAAACAGGGTGTGGAAGTATTTACCATGGGCGACGGACATAAACCGGTCAATATTGCAAAAGCAGCGGTAGAGCATGCGGCAAAAAACGGTAATAATGTTGTCATTCTCGATACGGCTGGTCGTCTTCATGTAGATGAAGATATGATGGATGAGCTGATTGAGATTAAAGAAAATGTGGATGTAGCGCAGACGGTTCTGGTAGTAGATGCTATGACTGGTCAGGATGCAGTCAATGTAGCAAGCACCTTTGATGAGAAAATCGGAATTGATGGAGTGATCCTCACGAAATTAGATGGCGATACCAGAGGTGGTGCCGCACTTTCTATCCGTGCGGTAACCGGAAAACCGATTCTGTATGCTGGTATGGGAGAAAAGCTTTCTGACCTGGAACAGTTTTATCCGGAGCGAATGGCTTCCCGAATCCTTGGAATGGGTGATGTACTTACTCTGATCGAGAAGGCGCAGGCAGAGATGGATGATGAGAAAGCTGCAGAGATGGAAAAACGTTTCCGAAAAGCAGAGTTCACATTCAATGACTATCTGGATTCTATGAGTCAGATGAAGAAGATGGGCGGTTTTGCGAATGTCCTGAGTATGATGCCGGGAATTGGCGGCGCACAGATGAAGCAGATTGAAGATGCGATGGATGAGAAGAAGATGGCGCGTATTGAAGCAATCATCTATTCCATGACTCCGGCGGAGCGTGGGGATCCAAATCTGATCAATCCAAGCAGAAAACGTCGAATTGCGGCAGGTGCCGGTGTGGATATCAGCGAAGTAAACCGTCTGGTAAAGCAATTTGAGCAGGCTCGCAAGATGATGAAACAGATGCCCGGTATGATGGGCAAAGGTAAACGTGGCGGTAAATTTGGAAATTTCAAGTTTCCTTTTTAACCATATAGCGCGTATGCGCAGTGAAGTAGAAAATTGAGGAGGTGAAATGACATGGCAGTTAAAATCAGATTAAGAAGAATGGGACAGAAAAAAGCTCCTTTTTATAGAATCGTAGTAGCAGATTCCAGAAGCCCGAGAGATGGTAGATTCATCGATGAGATTGGATATTATGATCCGACAAAAGAGCCGTCTGAGATCCGCGTAGACGAAGAAGCAGCTAAAAAATGGTTAGCAAACGGAGCACAGCCTACACAGACAGTTGAGAAAATTTTAAAAACAGCTGGTATCGAGAAATAATAGATTAGTGAGGGAAACGTGATGAAAGAATTAGTAGAAGTAATTGCAAAATCACTAGTCGACAATCCTGAAGAAGTTACTGTGACAGAGACAGAGAAAGACCGGGCAACCGTTCTGGAGCTGCATGTTGCACAGGCCGACATGGGAAAAGTGATCGGTAAGCAGGGCAGAATTGCGAAAGCAATCCGTTCTGTTGTGAAAGCTGCTGCATCTCGCGAGGACAAAAAAGTTATCGTAGAGATCGTACAGTAAAAGGCGATAAGGGACATGGTGTTAAACTATGTCCCTTTTTTTGAAAGGGAGAACATGGAAGAATTTTTACAGGTAGGTGTGATTTCAAGCACACATGGAATTGCCGGGGAGGTCAAAGTATTTCCTACCACGGATGATGTGAAGCGTTTTAAGAAATTAAAAGAGGTTATTTTAGATACCGGTAAAGAACGAATGACACTTCATATCTGCCAGGTGAAATTTTTTAAGCAGATGGTGATTCTGAAGTTCAAAGAGTTTCAGAATATTAATGAAGTGGAACGGTTTCGTGGGAAAAGCTTGTATGTGACACGGGAAAATGCTGTGAAGCTGCAGAAAGATGAATATTTTATCGCAGATATGATCGGTATGCGTGTGGTTTCCACGGAAGGAGAAGAACTGGGAACATTGACCGATGTGCTTCAGACCGGAGCTAATGATGTCTATGTAGTAGAGCAGAATGGTGCATCACAGCTTCTGCTTCCTGCAATCAAGGATTGCATTCGGGATATTGACATGGAACAGATGGTGATGACAGTATATCTGATGCCTGGATTGAGGGATTAGTCGATGAGATTTCATATTTTAACATTGTTTCCTGAGATGGTGATGCAGGGACTGAATACGAGTATTATCGGAAATGCTGTAGAGCAGAATCTGATTGAAATAAATGTGATCAATATCCGGGATTTTACCAAGGATCGTCATAAAAAGGTTGACGATTATCCTTATGGCGGAGGAGCTGGAATGGTTATGCAGGCACAGCCCATTTACGATGCATGGAAGAGTATCGTGGCGCAGGTGGGCTATGAACCGCGCTGTGTGTATCTGACGCCGCAGGGACAGGTGTTTGCACAGGGGATGGCAAAGGAATATGCAAGAGAAGAAGACCTGATCTTTTTGTGCGGGCATTATGAAGGCGTGGATGAACGTGTGTTGGAGGAAATCGTGACAGATTATGTGTCCATTGGTGATTATGTGCTGACCGGCGGGGAACTTCCTGCCATGGTTATGGTGGACGCAATTTCCAGAATGGTTCCGGGTGTGCTGACCAATGAGGAATCCGGATCTACGGAATCATTAGAAGGCGGTCTGTTGGAATATCCGCAGTATAGCCGTCCGGCGAACTGGAACGGAAAGGAAGTGCCGCAGGTACTGCTTTCCGGAGATCATAAAAAGATTGAAAGCTGGCGACATGAGCAGTCTGTGCAGCGGACGCTGCGCAACCGGCCGGAATTGCTGGAGGAAGCAGAACTCTCGCGGGCAGATGTAAAGCAGATTCTAAAGCAACTGAAAAAATAGAGTGTGTACATCCGCTTTACTTACTTTTTTTACTGTCCACGAATGAATTGTCAAAAATACAATGTAAAAGCAGTATTTTATGTTGATTTTTATAAATAAGTATGGTAAACTATCATACGTTGTGAATTAAAAAAGAGATGGTCCTCTGCTACATTATGTATTAAGAACATCCAAATAACAGGAGGTCACAAAAATGAACGCAAATGAAATTATCAAAAGCATCGAAGCTGAGCAGCTGAAAGCTGAAGTACCGGAGTTTTCCGTAGGAGATACTGTTCGTGTATCTGCAAAAATCAAAGAGGGTAACCGCGAAAGAATTCAGGTTTTCGAGGGTACTGTATTAAAGAAACAGGGCGGAAGCAACCGTGAGACATTTACAGTTCGTAAATTCTCCAACGGTGTAGGCGTAGAGAAGACATGGCCATTACACTCTCCGAACGTAGAGAAAGTTGAAATCGTTCGTTACGGTAAAGTAAGACGTGCAAAACTTTACTACCTGAGAGACCGTGTAGGTAAGAAAGCTAAAGTTAAAGAGTTAGTAAAATAATTCGCTTTTGAATGCTGAATGATGATAATCCCCTGAGTTGATGTGTATGCATCTTCAGGGGATTTTTTCGCTTGATAGGAAATTATGTTGAATTTTCTATGAAACAAATCTCTTTTCTGGTACAATAGGGATGCATGTTATGAAAGGGAGGAAAATGATGATGTTATTTCGAACCAGCGGTCTGAATTTCCGGAGAAAGCGCAGAAAAATGAAGTTGTCTACGGCGAAGAGTGCAGCTGCATGGGCAGTGGAGATTCTGATCGTGTTACTGGTGGCATTTGTGCTGGTGTATTGTGCGGGAATGAGAGTGACTATGGTGGGAAATTCTATGGAGTCTACCGTATCAGATGGCAGTCAGATACTGGTAAACCGGTTTATTTATAATGTTAAGAGTCCAAAGTCCGGCGATGTGATCGTTTTTTTGCCAAATGGCAATGAAAAGAGTCACTATTATGTAAAACGTGTGATCGGTGTTCCGGGAGATAAGGTGCAGATTAAAAGTGGTCTGCTGTATGTCAATGGGGAACTATATGATACGGAAGATACAGATACCATCAAAAATGCAGGTGTGGCAGAAGAAGAGATCACAGTTGGTGAGGATGAATATTTTGTCCTGGGTGACAACCGAAACAGCAGTGAAGATAGCCGTTATGCAAATATAGGAAATATTAAAAAAGAATATATTAAGGGAAAAGCATGGTTTGTGGTCCGTCCGTTTAAGAAAATGGGAAGGATCCGGTAAGAGAAAGAAGGAAAAAGATATGAATTTTCAATGGTACCCGGGGCATATGACAAAAGCAAAACGTCAGATGCAGGAAGATATAAAACTGATCGATCTGGTCATTGAGCTGGTAGATGCGAGAATCCCTCTCAGTAGTCGGAATCCGGATATTGATGAGCTTGGGAAAAATAAAGCAAGACTGATTCTGCTGAATAAATCAGATTTGTCTGATGAGCGGAAAAACGAGACCTGGGCTTCTTATTTTAAAGAAAAAGGATTTTATGTGGTAAAGCTGGATGCTCGCCGACGAAATAGTATGAAAGAAATACAGAATGTGATTCTGGAAGCATGTAAAGAAAAAATCGAGCGTGACCGTCGCAGAGGTATTAAAAACCGTCCGGTGCGCGCTATGGTTGTGGGAATTCCGAACGTAGGAAAGTCTACTTTTATTAATACCTTTGCTGGAAAAGCATGCGCGAAAACTGGAAATAAACCGGGTGTGACAAAAGGAAAGCAGTGGATCCGTCTCAATAAGGATGTGGAACTGTTGGATACACCGGGTATCCTCTGGCCGAAGTTTGACGATCAGATGGTAGGGCTTCGTCTGGCTCTGATCGGCTCCATCAAAGATGAAATCCTGAATATTGATGAACTTTCACTGGAATTGATTTCTTATCTGAAAGAAAACTATGCTGGGACACTGGCGGCTCGTTATGAAGTGGAGGAAACTGTGGAACGTCCGGTGGAACTTCTGGAGGCAATTGCACAGAAACGCGGCTGTGTGCAACGTGGAAATGAGATTGATTACAGCAAAGCTGCTGCGCTTGTTATTGATGATTTTCGCTCCGGACGTCTCGGTCGGATCACCCTGGAATTACCGGAGGCAGAATAATGGAAGTGCGGAAAATCGGTGAAATCAAAGAAGAATTAAAAGCAACGGCGGATACAGAATTGTCGAAATTTATCCGAAGATATGCTGCAGATGAGCGTGCCGGAGTCAAAACGATGCTGGCCCAGGCACAGAAGCGGCAGGAAAAGTATGAAAAAGAAATATTGCGTATAGAAGCATTGAAGGTTTATGAGCGCAAATATGCAGATTATGCATTGATCTGTGGAATCGATGAGGTAGGACGAGGACCTCTGGCTGGCCCGGTGGTGGCCGGTGCGGTAATCCTGCCAAAAGACTGCAATATTTTATATATCAACGATTCTAAAAAACTCAGTGAGAAAAAGAGAGAAGAACTGTACGATGTAATCATGGAACGGGCAGTTGCCACTGGTATTGGAATGGCATCTCCGGCCCGGATCGATGAAATCAATATTCTGCAGGCAACTTATGAAGCAATGCGGGAAGCTATCAGCAAACTGGATCCGCAGCCGGATCTGCTATTAAATGATGCTGTAACAATTCCACAGGTGGAGATCCATCAGGTGCCGATCATCAAAGGGGATGCTAAGAGTATTTCCATCGGTGCTGCCAGCATCATTGCGAAGGTGACCAGAGACCGGCTGATGGTGGAATATGATAAAGTGATGCCGGAATATGGTTTTGCATCCAATAAGGGATATGGCTCTGCGGCTCATATTGATGCACTGAAAAAATACGGTGCGACACCGATTCACAGGCGGAGTTTTATACATAATTTTATTACAGTATAGATCAGAGGGATGTGAAAAAGATTTGCATCCTATGCGATTTAGTACACAAACAAATAAAATCTTGTTATTTGCCGGAGAGAGTAGAAAGGCAAAAATGAATACAAGAAAAATCGGAACAGTACAGGAACAGCGGGTGGCTGGATGGCTGAAACAGCATGGATATGATATTGTGGAACATAATTTTAGTTGTCGCTTTGGAGAAATTGATCTGATTGCCAGAAAAGATGGTTATCTGATTTTTGTAGAAGTAAAATACCGCAGCAACCTGGGGTATGGCTCTCCCTGTGAGGCAGTAGATTATCGGAAACAGAAACGAATATCCAATGCGGCAGCATTTTATCTGAGACGCTACGGGTATCCGATGGATCAGCCCTGTCGTTTTGATGTGGCGCAGGTTTCGGCGGATGCTGTAGAACTGATGGAAAATGCATTTGTCTATTGCGGGAATTTTTCGATGTGACAAATGCTGCCTTTATAAGTAAGCAGCGAAAGTGGATTACGAATGTCCGCTTTGTGAAAAAACTGTGCCTATGTGATATGGAAACGAAAGAAGGTGAACAGATGGAACATACAATAACAGAACGGACAGCCGATAATAAGAATGAAAAACAAAACGGTGATGAATGCTGCATTATATCTGCAATCAAGCGAAAAAAAGAAGGGGCACAGCCCCTTCGACTGGAGATGCATCCGCTGAACAATGGGGCACAGGTACCGTTGTTTCATTTTCCGTTGCTGGATCAGACCGGAGTAGTTCGTCATTGCTTTACTACGCGGTATGGTGGTGTCAGCGAAGGAATTTTTTCGTCATTGAATCTCAGCTTCAGCCGTGGGGATGTAACAGAATCTGTGGAAGAAAATTATCGCAGGGTGGCAGAAACACTGGGGACGGACAACGGTCATCTTGTGTGTTCAGATCAGACTCATACAACAAATGTGCGGCTGGTGACCAAAGAAGATGCGGGCAAGGGTGTGATCTGTCCAAGGGATTATACGGATGTAGACGGCCTGATCACAAATGTTTCAGGGCTGACACTTGTTACTTTCTATGCAGACTGTGTACCATTATATTTTGTGGATCCGGTACACCATGCCATTGGACTGAGTCATTCCGGCTGGCGTGGTACAGTTGCACGTATGGGAAAATGTACACTGGAAGCTATGTATAATGCATTTGGCACAGAGGCATCCGATGTGTATTGCGCCATTGGACCATCAATCTGCCAGGATTGTTATGAGATCAGCGAGGACGTGGCTGTGCAGTTTATGCAGGCGTTTCCAGGGCATACGTCAGAAATTCTGATTGATAAAGGAAATGGAAAGTATCAGCTGGATTTGTGGAAAGCGAATGAAATTGTGCTGCTGGATGCTGGTGTGAAGAAAGATCATCTGGAAGTGACGGATGTGTGCACCTGCTGTAATCCGGAATTGTTGTTTTCTCACAGAGCCAGTCATGGAAAAAGGGGGAATCTGGGGGCATTTCTGTGCCTGAACCCATAAAAAATAAAAAAGAGAGAGGGATAATATGATGCAGTTAAAAGATAGAATAGCAAATGGAATGCTTTTTTATGAGCACGGACATAAGGATCCGGTAGATATCGAACAGGAACAGGAGTTGGACGCACTGCGCAGACATTGTAAAGAAGTAATGTTTGATTACAACCATACCCGTCCGGAAGACCGGAAGAAACGGCAGGAACTGTTGAAAGGATTGCTGGGAAAATGTGGGGACAGTGTGTTTATTGAAGATGGTGTCCATATGTCTTATGGCTGCCATCTCTACCTGGAAGGCGGTTTTTATGCAAATTTCAATCTGAGTGTGATAGATGACGGAGATATTTTCATCGGAGATAAAACCATGATCGGACCGAATGTAACACTTTGTACTACCGGACATCCGGTGGAACCGGAGTATCGTGGAATGGGGGCACATTATTCTCTGCCAATTCACATTGGTAGAAATGTCTGGATCGGAAGTAATGCGGTGATTCTTCCGGGAGTTACCATTGGAGATAATAGTGTCATTGGTGCTGGCAGTATCGTGACGAAAGATATTCCGGCAAATGTGGTTGCAGTAGGTAATCCATGTCGTGTGTCCAGAGAGATTGGGGAGAGAGACCGGGAATACTATTTCCGTGATCTGAAAATTGATTTTCCATATACCTCAGACAGAATCACATCGGAAGAGTAGTATATTGATACAACACAAGAATAGGGCAGGGTTGTAGAATTTTATCTCAGTCGAGAAGACTCCCACTTCTGCAAGTGGTGAGTAAAAACAAGTATCCCAGTTATGCAACCAATAGAATAGCCATCGGTTTTATATCGGTGGCTGTTCTATTGGAGAAATTGATATTTTTGAAAAAAGAACGATTCTGAGAGTTCATATTACAAATAGGGAGATTAGATCAATGGAGAGGACAGAAAAGAAATGTTTTTTTAGAAAGTTCATCGGAGATAAAAAGTTTTATCTGATGGTTCTTTCGATTGCAATTCCAATTATGATCCAGAATGGCATCACAAATTTTGTAAGTCTGTTGGATAATATTATGATCGGACGAATCGGTACAGAACCGATGTCCGGCGCTGCGATTGTGAATCAGCTGATTTTTGTATACAATCTGTGTATTTTCGGTGGTGTATCCGGAGCCGGGATTTTCACAGCACAATATTTTGGAAAAGGAGATCAGGAGGGCGTACGCAACACGATGCGGTATAAGCTGTGGATGGTGATCATTATCACCGCAGCAACGATTGTGCTGCTCCTGACACAGGGAGATGCGTTGATTCACATGTATCTGAAAGGAGAAGGCACTGTAGCACAGGTGGCAGATACGTTGCGTTATGGACGGGAATATCTGGACATTATTGTGTGGGGACTTCCGGCCTTTATGATGGTACAGGTATATGCCAGTACACTGAGGGAGTGTGGAGAGACTATGCTGCCGATGAAAGCAGGTGTTGCTGCAGTAGTTGTAAATCTGTTTTTCAACTTTATGCTTATTTACGGAATGCTGTTTTTCCCGAAACTGGGTGTAAGAGGTGCAGCGCTTGCTACGGTGATCTCACGATATGTGGAAGTCCTGATCGTCATGGGATGGACACACAGACATCATGCGAAACATGTCTTTGCGGAAGGACTGTACCGCACCATGCGGGTTCCGGCTGCTATGACAAGGAGAATCCTGATCCAGGGTACGCCGCTGCTTTTGAATGAGACTTTCTGGGCCGCAGGCATGGCAATGCTGACCCAGTGTTATTCTATACGTGGATTGAATGTAGTAGCAGGTCTGAATATTTCAAATACGGTAAACAATGTATTTAATATTGTATTCATTGCTCTGGGAGATTCGGTGGCCATTGTAGTTGGACAGCTGCTTGGTGCCGGTAAGATGAAAGAAGCGAGAGATACAGATAATAAGATGATTGCATTTTCTGTGTTCTGCTGTACGATTGTGGCTTTGGCGATGCTCGTGTTGGCACCGTTATTCCCAAACCTGTACAATACGAATGCGGAGGCCAGAGAACTGGCAAAATATTTTATTATAATCACAGCCATTTTTATGCCACAGAATGCATTTTTGCATGCCTCGTATTTTACACTGCGTTCCGGTGGCAGAACGATCATTACATTTTTGTTTGACAGTGTATTTATTTGGGTAGTGAGTGTATCTGTGGCGTTTACGCTCAGTCGTTTTACCGCACTTCCGGTACTTGCAATCTATGCACTTGTACAGGTAGCAGATTTTATCAAATGCATTATTGGATTTATACTTGTTAAAAAAGGTGTATGGTTGCGCAATATTGTAACTTCGTAGGTTACGGCACATGCATTTGCTCATGCAGACATTCCAGTCGGTGTGATCGGAATCCCGCTACTGTGGGAAGACAGGAAGGCAGCACCAAAAAATAACGGAAGGCAGAATGTCGGTCCTGTTACTGTATAATAGGTAAGATATATAATGCAGGATGATCGAATATAAGCGGAAAATGAGCGTATAGTCACCAACTTGTGGGGTAGTGAAAAAAAGGTAATTATTTTGTTACAAATTTCACAAAAAAGGTTGAAATCTATAAAAAATGTGGTAAAATATAGACGAAGTTTCGGAGAAAACAAGGAACTTCATGTGAAAAATTGCTAAAATAACAGATGACGCAATATCTGTTTGCAAAACACAATGTATATTTTAGGAGGAATTAGAAATGGCAAAATGGGTGTACTTATTTAGCGAAGGTAATGCCAGCATGCGCGAGCTTCTTGGAGGTAAAGGTGCAAACCTTGCTGAGATGACAGGTCTTGGACTTCCAGTACCACAGGGCTTCACTATTACAACAGAGGCTTGTACACAGTACTATGAGGATGGCCGTGAGATTAATGATGAGATTCAGGGACAGATCAACGAGTACATTGGTAAAATGGAAGAGATTACTGGTAAGAAATTCGGTGACAAGGAGAATCCATTGCTCGTATCAGTTCGTTCTGGTGCAAGAGCTTCTATGCCAGGTATGATGGATACAATCTTAAATCTTGGTCTGAATGAGACCGTAGTAGAGGTATTAGCTGAGAAATCCAATAACCCACGTTGGGCATGGGATTGCTATCGTAGATTTATCCAGATGTATTCCGACGTAGTTATGGAAGTTGGTAAAAAATATTTCGAGCAGCTCATTGATGCGATGAAAGAGAAAAAAGGCGTTACTTTTGATGTAGATCTTACTGCAGAAGATTTAAAAGAACTTGCCGGACAGTTCAAAGCTGAGTATAAAGCAAAAATCGGACAGGACTTCCCGGATGATCCGAAAGAGCAGTTAATGGGAGCTGTAAAAGCAGTATTCCGTTCCTGGGATAACCCACGTGCAAACGTATACCGTCGTGACAACGATATTCCGTACAGCTGGGGTACAGCCGTAAACGTACAGGCTATGGCTTTCGGTAACATGGGTGATGATTGCGGTACAGGTGTTGCATTTACACGTGATCCGGCTACCGGCGAGAAGAAACTGATGGGTGAGTTCCTGATCAATGCTCAGGGTGAGGACGTAGTTGCTGGTGTTCGTACACCGATGCCGATCGCTAAGATGGAAGAGGAATTCCCGGAGGCATATGCTCAGTTCGTACAGGTTTGCAAAACTCTGGAAGATCATTATAGAGATATGCAGGATATGGAGTTTACGGTTGAGAATAGAAAACTTTACATGTTACAGACACGTAATGGTAAGAGAACAGCTCAGGCTGCATTAAAGATTGCTTGTGATCTGGTAGATGAGGGAATGAGAACAGAGAAAGAAGCGGTAGCTATGATCGAGCCGCGTAATCTTGACGCTCTGCTTCACCCGACATTCGATACAGCTGCATTAAAAGCTGCTACACCGATTGCAAAAGCTCTTGGTGCTGCTCCGGGTGCTGCTTGCGGTAAAATCGTATTCACAGCTGACGATGCTGTTGAATGGGCTGCAAGAGGAGAGAAAGTTGTTCTGGTTCGTCTTGAGACCTCACCGGAAGATATCACAGGTATGAAAGCTTCCCAGGGTATCCTGACAGTTCGTGGTGGTATGACATCTCATGCAGCAGTAGTTGCCCGTGGTATGGGTGCTTGCTGTGTATCCGGATGCGGCGACATCATTATGGATGAAGAAAATAAGAAATTTACACTTGCAGGAAAAGAGTATCATGAAGGTGATGTAATCTCCTTTGATGGTTCTACTGGCTGCATTTACGACGGAGCAATCCCGACAGTAGAAGCTACCATCGCTGGTGAATTTGGAAGAATCATGGCATGGGCTGACAAATACAGAACATTAAAAGTTCGTACAAATGCTGATACACCGGCAGATGCTAAGAAAGCGCGTGAACTTGGTGCAGAAGGTATCGGACTTTGCCGTACAGAGCATATGTTCTTTGAAGGTAACAGAATTGATGCATTCCGTGAGATGATCTGTGCAGATACAGTAGAAGAGAGAGAAGCTGCTCTTGAGAAAATCTTACCGTATCAGCAGGGTGACTTCGAACAGTTATACGAGGCAATGGAAGGTGAAGCAGTTACGATCCGTTTCCTTGATCCGCCACTTCATGAGTTCGTTCCGACAGAAGAAGAGGACATCAAGAAACTGGCTGATGCTCAGGGTAAATCTGTAGATCAGATCAAAGCTATCATCGAAGGTCTGAAAGAGTTCAACCCGATGATGGGACATCGTGGATGCCGTCTTGCTGTAACATATCCGGAAATCGCTAAAATGCAGACAAAAGCAGTGATCCGTGCAGCAATCAATGTATCCAAAGCTCATCCGGATTGGAACATGGTACCAGAAATCATGATTCCGTTAGTAGGCGATATCAAAGAGCTGAAATATGTTAAGAAATTTGTTACAGAGACAGCTGATGCTGAGATTGCAGCAGCAGGTGCTGATCTGAAGTATGAAGTTGGAACTATGATCGAGATTCCGCGTGCAGCATTAACAGCTGATGAGATTGCAACAGAGGCTGAGTTCTTCTGCTTCGGTACAAACGACTTAACACAGATGACATTTGGTTTCTCCCGTGATGATGCAGGTAAATTCCTTGATGCTTACTATGACGCTAAGATCTTTGAAAATGACCCATTTGCAAAATTGGATCAGGATGGCGTTGGTAAACTGATGGAGATGGCATTGAAACTTGGTAAACCGGTTCGCCCGACATTACATTGTGGTATCTGTGGAGAGCACGGTGGAGATCCTTCTTCCGTAGAGTTCTGCCATAAGATCGGACTTGATTATGTATCCTGTTCACCATTCCGTGTGCCGATCGCTCGTCTTGCAGCAGCACAGGCAGCTATCAGCTCAGAACAGTGATTGAAAACCCCATTTTTCTAGGGTCTTACAACGTATCAAAGAGTTATATGAGGCAAGTTATTGGATTTTACAGACCAGATTTTAGGTTTGAGGCTGCGAATGACATTACTCTTGTGCTAAAATTAGCGTAGGGAATAGATTTTTCTATTCCCTACCTTTTTTTATTTGATAGGAAAGTTCGATTTTTGCCGATCTCTTGAACGAAAATAGCCCGCACTGAGGCGGGCATGCAGATAAAACGACACAGATTTAGAAAGATTGTCAATGGTAAGTGTCTCTATAGTGTAGCTCCCATCTTCATAGTATTGTATATGTTGCTTTGAATCTTGAGCAAATGCTGGTATACATGTCGTCACTATTAACAAACATGCAGTAAAAATGCATAGAAATCGTTTTTTATCTTTTTTCATCAGTAAAAGCCCCCGTTTTCGATTAGATTAAGGTACCTCTGTAGGAGGTGTTTCAATACTGTAGCCATCGATAGAATGGTCTTTGACATACATAATAAACAATGATATTATTAATTCATCAAATAAAAGGAGAGGAGTCCAATGGTGACTGAAGAAGAGGTGACAGAAAAAACATAATATTTAAACAAATGGGAGGAATTTACAATGAGATTTAAAAAATTGAAGATGAGTATGGCAATGGCAGCTATGTCAATGATGATGTTACTTCCGGCAGCTCCGGTATTTGCTTCAACATCTGATACCTGGTCAGTTAACTATTATAAAGGAGCGCCAACAACTACTGCTAATCCGATAGATTATGCATATGTGGAGTATTATTACAAATATAAAGCGATGGCATATGACCTGACAGGTTCATCGGATAGGACGGTGACCATTTCAAATGCAAATATGACGACACAGTATATTAAACCATCGGCAACAACAAGAACATGGACCGTAAAGAAGGGATCATCTACTGTAGTGACGTTTAAAGTCGTAGCAAGTGGTAGCGAATCTTGCTATTCAACCGGAATGATTAAACAGGATAAGTAAGTAATCTTTGGGTGATGCACTCTATCAGTGAGTGCATCATTCAAATTGGAGGTAAAATGCCATGAAAAAGAAAATAACAATCTTCAATTTTATAATAAGTGCAATTTTGGTTTTTACAGTAACAGCATGTGGACAGAAATCAGAAGAAAATAAAAATACATCAGTAAGTACAAATGGCAGTGATATGCTTTTTTCTACAGATGCATATGAAAAGAAACTTTTGCCTGATAGAAGTTCAATCAAGGAGTGTGCCGACACATATGAGCAGGACATTAATGAAATTCTGGCACAGGACAAAGGAAAGTTTGATTTTTCAAATTGTGATTTTGCAGATTTCCCGGATGTAACTTCTTTAAAAGTCATGCTTGAGGAAAAGCATGGAATTACGGTTGAAGAGGCAGAAAAGACTCTTTCTGATTGGGTAACAAGTATTGGAAAACAAACTGTGGTCGATATGAAATCAGATGTTTATTATATACCGGATAATATAAACGAAACAGGTGAATTGTCATTATTCTATGAAGACAAAAAAAGTTAGAAAATGGCGAGGGATGTCTTATTGATATTCCTGAATGTTATATCAATCTTTTGGGAGACGGAATATATTCTGCCAGTGATGGGAAAATCAGAGAATATATGGGGTATGAGGATGCAGCCTCATATGATGCATTTGGAGATCATGCGGAAGATACGGTAGAAAGTGGAAAAGTTTCTGAATTAGCACAGAAGGAGTATACGTTAATATCCGGAAATCTGTCTGTTGAACAGGGCGCTGAGTTAGTAAAGGATTATTTTTCGGCTGGAACACCATTCCCTTGTGAAAATGGAGTCACCGTAGATGTTCCGGAAGTCAGAATTTTCCGCTTGGGAGATGTTTATGGGTATGATTACACTGTTCGGCGCAAATACGAAAACGTGCCTTTTGCATATATGGATACAGGACATTATCGCTTTTATGCAGATTATCTTTCAGATGCAGACAGTAAACATGCATATGTTGTGGATGATACGGGGATTACGGCTTTTTGCGGATATAATGAGGCCAGAAAGCTGACGGAACTTATCTCTGATGACAGCATGATCAGTTTTAAACAAATGCTTGAATTTTTACGGAGTGGTCTTGCATCACGTTTGAATATTAATGTTGAACGTGCAGGGTTAGTTTATTTTCCGGTTAAGTTACAGGGATCGGCAGAAAAAGAGGAAGTGATCGTGTTACCTTGTTGGGAAGTATTCGGTGTGAACGAGATCAAAAATGAAAAGATTTGGATTTATGTGGATGTATTTACTGGAGAGATTTATTACTATACAACAGAAATAAATGAAAGTTCTGATGAAAATTAAATGGGTTTTATCAAGAAGTTGTTAAGATATAAGTTGCAAAAGGATTTTGGGGGAATATATGTGCCAGATGTTAAAAGCAGAATTAAAAAAATTAAGCTTTATACCATATCTGATATTGAGCATCAGTGGAATAGTGTTACTTTGTCTCAGCGCAACTGGAGAGACAGATATGAGTGGAAAACAGATATCGATTTTTTCTTTGATATTTCAGGCACAACAGGCTAATACAGATATATCAAAATCTGCATTAGCACTCTGGCAGGCAGGAATCGGAGGCTGGCTGGTTGTGTTTGCACCGATGCTGCTTTCCATGGGATATATTTTACTACTCTCTGAAGAACGTCGAAACGGACAGATTCGTTTTCATATCTTACGTTCAGGAAATTGGAAGTACTGCATTTCCAAGGTGTGTAGTGGGGCATTGGCTGGTGGAATTGTATTTCTGATCGGATATGCACTGTTTGGATTACTTTTGGTGATGAGATTTCCGTCTGTTCGGACATTTCCTATAGAAGAACAGGAAATATTTTTGCTGGGAAGCAGTATCGGGATTGTCATTATGAAAAAGCTGATCGGAGCTTTTTTGTATGGCATGTTCGGAAGCGTGTTTGGAGTTGGTGTGGCGATTGTGTTCCGGGACAAGTACATGTTAGTCTGTCTGCCTTTTATGATCAATTATATTTATAAGCAGATTTTATCAAAACTGGCAACAGATGCGATGGCTGCGGAGGCCTGGACAAGACTGAACCGGATTGATGCATTCCGCCCGGAGAGTATTATGAATCTTTCACTGGGATGGAACTGGTTCCTGTCAGTCATTTTGATGTCAGCAATCTATGTGGTGTTAGCAGTTATTTTTTACCACAGTGTGAAAAGGGGGGATTGGGGTGCCTGAAAGAAATATGAAAACCGTCCTTCATATTGCCGGAACAGAATTCAAGCGATGGCTTAGAAGCAGCCGTATTATCATACTCGGTGTCATGCTGATCTTCGTGCATATGCAGATTATCGTAACCCTGCAGGACTGTGCTTCGCGGACAGGACTTCCGGTATCAGTGCCGGAAGCTTTTGTTGCACTGGGAAATTCCGGAAGCATTGTCCTGATCCTGCCGGCATTGTTTCTGGTTTTGATGTCGGATTTCCCGCAAAAAAGCGGCATTGATTTTTTGTATCAGATCAGATGTTCAAAAAGAGTATGGATCATGGGACAGATCATGTTTGCGCTGGAAGCGGTCGTATTCCTTGTGGTGTTTCTCATTTTGGCGTCCTGTTTGATGATGGGTGGAAGCGGCGTGTGGAAGATGGAATTCAGTAACGCGGTGACACATTATTCCAGCATCTTTCCGGAACGGACAGGCGATTATATTTTACAGTTGCTCCCGGAAAATCTGTATCAGCAGATGACGTTTCGGACAGCATTTGTGCACACGGCAATCCTGTTGTCGCTGTATTTTTTCTTACTGTCCATGATTTTATTGTTTACATCATTGTGTAATCGAAAATTTACTGGTGTATTACTGGATGGCGTACTGATCGTGCTTGGAACCGTCACATGTTCCGCAGACTCATGGTTGATGTGGCTGTTTCCTATGGCACATGCGATTCCATGGGTACATTACGAGAAATACCTGAGTCAGCAGATATTTCCAATCTGGGGCTCTTATGTGTGCCTGATTGGAAGCTGTGTCGGATTGATGATTTTATGTATGGCTTTGAGCAGAAACTATCAGGCAGGAAGGGGATAAGTATGATTGAGATAAAGGATGTATCATTAAATTTGAATAAACGGCAGATTTTGGATCATGTTTCCCTGAAATTGCAGGAGGGGAAAATCTATGGTCTGGTGGGAAACAATGGAAGTGGAAAGACCATGCTGATGAAATGTGTCTGTGGATTTATTCACCCGACATCAGGAATAGTATTGGCAGACGGAAAAGTAATTGGAAAAGATGTAGATTATCTCCCGGACGCAGGGGTTATTATAGAAACACCGGGATTCATCTCTTATTACAGTGGATTACAAAATTTGAAAGTACTGGCCGGGATTAAAAACAAAATCGGAAATTTACAGATACGGGATGCTATGAAGCGTGTGGGATTAGACCCGGATCTCAAACTTTCCGTTAAAAAGTACAGTCTTGGAATGCGGCAGCGTCTTGGACTGGCACAGGCAATGATGGAATCTCCGTCTGTGCTGATCCTGGATGAACCAATGAACGGTCTGGATAAAAACGGGGTAGAAGAAATCAGGCAGTTATTACTGTCCATGAAAAATGATCATAAAACTATCGTGATTGCAAGCCATAATGCAGAAGACATTCAGGTTTTGTGTGACGAAGTATATGAAATGGAGAATGGAAAGCTTTGTAATATGAATACTGTATAATTTATAGGAATTCCTGGTTAAAAACAAAAAATAACATAATCAGATGAAAACACACAAAGCTACATTTTATTTGTCGTAACATTTTAAGGAGTTTGTGAGCGCATAAGTTAAAGCTAAAGTGAAGATATTTCTTTTCAAAAATAAAGAGTTATATTCATAATAAGATATAGAAAGTAGAGAGGCGGTAGATGAAGTAATGAAAAAGAAAATTATGAGAATATTTTGTTGTATAATGGCAACATTATTTTTAAGTATACCAGGTATGGCGTATGCAACGGAAGCAGGGAATACTCCCATTGATGTTGTACAAAACTATGATGTTCAGATTTTATCGACAGATGTGAAACATAATCGTAGTTTGGCAAAAGTGACAACGCATACTGCGAATGGAGAGATTATCAATAATGGAGTACGATTAAGAAAATCACCAAGTACATCTGCGACAATTCTTGAACTCATGTATGATGGAGAATTAATCTGGATTGACTGGTCGGCATATGGAAGTGCTGGATTAAATTGGCATCGTGTACAGCGAATAAAAACAGGAACCTATGGATGGGTGAGCAAATCTTATGTATATCATTGGGATTAAGAAAAACGATTATATATTGCAGAGGGTTGTGCTCTCTGCATTTTTTAAATAAAAAAGATGCAGATAACATGCATATTCGACTTAATGTGAATTTCAGAAAACCATTTGCAGATTTCAACTGTCTTATATATGTAACTGAAAAATGATAGGGAATTGGTGGAAAAACTTATATGAGTGTAATGAACAAGGAAGAATTATCAGAACTGATCTTGCAAAATCAAAAAGAGATGTATGTACTGGCTTATTCGATACTGCAAAATCAGTCGGATGCTCAGGACGCAGTCAGCGAATGTATCGTGCGGGCATTTGAAAATCGGACAAGTCTCAGAAAACGTGCAAGTGCAAGATCCTGGCTGATAAAGATTCTGATCAATGTATCCCGTTCAGCAATCACAAAACGACAGAAAGTTGTGCTTTTTGCTGATCCGGAACAATACGAGCAGGCTTCAGAAGAACCGGAAGATTATTTATGGTCAGCAATTCTGGAACTGCAGGAAAATGTGCGGGTTGTCATGGTTCTCTATTATTATGACGGTTTTTCGGTAAGGGAGATCAGTGCAATGTTGGATATTCCAGAAGGAACGACAAAGACCAGGCTCTCAGCGGGGAGAAAACAACTGACGAAATGGTTAGAGAACGGAAAGGAGCGGTGACATGTTATCAGATGAGCAAATGGATCGAGAAATCCGGGAACATGTAGAGAAGCATCCAGTGATTCTGCCGGAAGATTACCAGACAATGGTACAGAATCAGATTAAAAAATGTTGTGAAGGTGAAATGTCTATGAGTCAGAACAAACAGCGAAAAAAGAAAATGATTGCAGCAGCCTGCATGATATTATGTATTGGGGTCTGCGGTGCCGGTGGCGTGCGTGCTGGAATGAACTATGCAAAACAGCGTGTGGAGAAGACTTCTGAGAAGGAGCAGGAAGCCCTGTGGATGGATGCCGCCAAAGCAGATGCAGATACATTTTCCAGAGAATTATCCAAAAAGGAACAGCAGAGAATGAATGAACTGGCAGAAAAGTATCAGACAGAAGGATTATTCCCGGATGGAAGTATTTTGCAGATTTCGGATCAATCAGAGATTGTACCTGATCAAATCTGTTTCCTGGCTCAGGCCAGTACTTTTTATCTGCCGGAGAAAGCATTGAGCGATGAGCAGATGCTGGAACTGATTGATTTTTATGCAAAGCGTGATTATAGTGTAACAGCACAGGGACAAAAAGAAGCTGATATAACTGATTCAGCAGATGATGTGACAGAAATCTCTCAGGAGGAAGTAGTAGAAAAAGCATCTGCCTTGTTAGAACGGTTATATGGAGTTAATGCGGATACATTGACAATCAAGACAGAGCATGACCAGGCATCAGATGGAAACGGCGAGACATTTACAACGGATCATATCACTTATCGGGATGAGGCTGCAGGAATTTCTTATCTGGTATCAGTAAATCTGCAGAATGGAGAAATAAGAACCGTTTCAGTGCAAAAAGATACGGGATCAAATTATTCCAAAGAGATAGCAGAAAATGCAACTCAGTATCAGAAACTTTTTCCGGAAGCAGAAAAGATGGCGTATGCCTATATGGAAGAAAATGCTGTGTGGGTTGAAAAACAGATCGAATATATGCGAGATGAAAAACAGATGCTTGGAACAGGAATCGTAAACTATATTTTTGTAACAGATACGGATGCGTGTGTTATCAGCTATAGCTGTACACAGCAATATTTTTATCAGGTACGGGAATTTTCAAAGGATGAATTGGACAGCTACCTGTCAGACGAAAAAGAGCAGGGAGCAATGAGAAACCTGGAACAGGTAATAACAGAAGTAAAGTAATGAAAAATACGACCAAAAATGGCAGAAGTTCAAAATACTTCTGCCATTTTTGGTATGTCGAATAAGAAATAAGAATGAGACACAGTCTGTGGTGAAAAATCCGGATATGAAAAATCAGGAAGGCGATGCCGTGGAGAATCATAGAGAGCAAACGGGCAATCCACAACGTGTCGCGGTACCGATGGCCGTTTTGCTGGCCTGTGTGGGGATAGTACTGTTCGTTAGAAAACGAAGTTTCCGATGAATGGAAAATGGCGTATATCTATAGACGTAATCGCAGGTTTACTGGCGCTGGCACCAATTTCTTCTACTGTTTATGCAGCAACTTCGGCAGTCACTACAAATAGATGTTAAAATTGCGGATCAATCCGATTGTTGTGCAGGATTTGAAAAGTGACTGCTGCACAGGCAGCGATCGCTGATGAGAAATAGGATGTATAGTTGATTCATTTAATGAATTGAATTATAATAGGCATATCACTTTGTGTGGTATGCCTATTTTCATGAAAGGAATAAAAAATACAGTGGCAAAGAATCAGAAAACCTATGGAATAGTTGTAGACTATTTTAAGAAAAAAATTTTAACAGGAGATTTGAAACCCGGAGAGAAACTACCGCCGGAGCGGGAGATAGCGGAAGAACTCGGAGTCAGCCGTAATTCTGTCCGGGAAGCTATCCGTTTTATGGATATGACAGGCGTCATTTCTTCTCAGCAGGGATCCGGTAATTATATCACCTGCGATTTCCAAAGCAGTCTGGAGGAGACCATGGGGATGATGTTTGCCATGGATCAGATTGATTATATACAGATCAGCCAGATTCGTTATTCACTGGAGCGACTGGCATTTACGCTGGCACTGGATCATGCTTCGGAAGAAGAAATTAAATTGATGGAGGATTGTGTGAATAAACTGGATAAAAGCACAGATGCCAGTGTAAATAATGAGTTGGATAAGAAAATTCATTATACCCTGGCGAGAGCGTCAGGAAATATTCTGATTCTGGACATTCTGGAAGCCTGCTCCGGTGTGATTGATGAGTTTGTCAAAGATCTGCGCCGGGAGATCATTCAAGAAGAATCCAGTAAAGAAGCGTTAAATGACTGTCATCATCGAATTGTCAGGGCTTTACGGGAGCATGACAGGGAAGCAGGTATTTTGGCACTGAAAGAGCATTTTTCCATGATTGACAAGATTTTGCTTGATTGGAAAAATAAATAATTGCGACTGCGTTCATCAGCAAGTAGCGCAAGCGGATTGCGAATGTCCGCTTTATAATGAGAGAGAACAGTATGATAATGTATGATGATACATTGTATACTGTTCTCTTTTGTATTAAAATCTGTACAGTAGAAAAAAAGTGTGCTATACTTTATAAGTCTGTCCTGACACAGGCAGAATACAAATGAGTTGAGAGGTTGAAAGAATGTTAGAAATTATTAAATCAGTGAACGCTGTGGTGAATAACTTCATCTGGGGCGTTCCTGCTATGATCTGCATTATCGGGGTCGGTCTGCTTTTGAGTGTACGGACAAAATTCCTGCAGATTCGTAAATTCCCATATGCAATGAAGTCGACCATTGGAAAAATTTTTGATAAGAAAGATGCTTCAGATGGGGCTATGACACCGTTTCAGGCGGTCTGTACGGCATTAGCCGGCACAGTTGGAACCGGAAATATTGCCGGTGTAGCCGGAGCAATTGCCATAGGTGGTCCCGGTGCGGTATTCTGGATGTGGATTTCTGCGCTGCTTGGTATGTGTACGAAGTTTTCTGAGGTAACCCTTGCGGTGCATTTTCGTGAGAAAAATGCCGTGGGAGATTGGGTTGGTGGACCGATGTATTATATTCAGAACGGTCTGAAAAAACACTGGCACTGGCTGGCGGTCCTTTTTGCACTGTTTGGAGTACTGACCGTATTTGGAACCGGAAATGCCACACAGGTAAATACCATTACCACTGCCATTAATTCTGCATTACTCAATTTTAATATCATTCCGGAATCTGCTACGAAAATTACAAATCTGATCATTGGTATTATTGTTGCTGTGATGGTTGCAATGATTCTGTTAGGCGGTGTCAAACGTATTGGTCGTGTCACCGAGCGCCTGATTCCATTCATGGCATTATTATACATTGTACTTGCTTTTGGTGTGATTCTTTTAAATATCGATCGTGTACCGGGTGTGTTTTATTCTATTATTGATGGGGCGTTCCACCCGGCTTCTGTGACCGGCGGTATTGTAGGAAGCTTTTTCCTGAGTATGAAAAAAGGTGTAGCACGTGGTATTTTCTCAAATGAGGCTGGTCTTGGTACCGGTTCCATTGCGCATGCATGTGCGGATACCGGAGAACCGGTAAAACAGGGTATGTTTGGTATTTTTGAGGTATTTACAGATACGATTCTAATCTGTACCCTGACGGCTATGGTTATCCTGTGCAGCGGTGTTTCCGTCGGATATGGCGCAGATGCAGGTGCGGAACTGACAATTTCCGGATTCACGGCAACATATGGCAATTGGATATCTGTTTTTACAGCAATTGCACTTTGTTGTTTTGCATTTTCCACAATTATCGGATGGGGATTGTATGGCGCTCGTTGTATGGAGTATCTGTCCTCTGAAAAATGGGTGAAACCGTTCATGGTGGTTTATGCACTGGTAGCGATCGTAGGTGCAACCATGGATCTTGGCATGCTTTGGAGCATCGCAGAGACATTCAACGGTCTGATGGCGATTCCGAACCTCATCGCGTTGTTCCTGTTGTCAGGTACGGTGGTGAAACTTGTGAAAGATTATTTTGCAAGACATCACAAATAAATGTGTCATATTTTGCTGTATGATAAGATTTGTCTATCATTTTATCGGTAAAAGTTTTAAATTGTCTGAAAAATAGGCGAATATAAAGAAAAAAGCTTGAAATTCCATCGTTGTTTTGTTACACTGTATCTCAGTGACGATGTATTGAAAAAAATACAATCCAAACATTTGAGAGTGACAGGAAAGGAGAAACAGTGATGGGATTTTTAACAGGAAAAACTGCAATTATTACCGGAGGAGGACGCGCAGTATTAAGTGATGGAAGCTGCGGTTCCATCGGATATGGTATCGCAACAGCGTATGCAAAAGAAGGGGCAAATCTGGTACTGACCGGACGTAATGTCAAGAAACTGGAAGATGCAAAAGAAGAACTCGAGCGTTTGTATGGAATCAAGGTACTTCCGGTTCAGGCAGATGTATCTGCCGGTGCTGACAATGAAGCCATCGTTCAGAACGTTGTAAAGCAGGCCATTGATACGTTTGGAAGAATTGATGTGTTGATCAACAATGCACAGGCTTCAGCATCCGGAGTTCCGTTGGAAGAGCATACCACCGATCAGTTTAATCTGGCACTTTACTCTGGATTATATGCAGTATTCTATTATATGAAAGCATGCTATCCATATCTGAAAGAAACAAAAGGATCTGTCGTTAACTTTGCATCCGGTGCAGGATTATTCGGAAATTATGGTCAGTGTGCTTATGCAGCGGCAAAAGAAGGAATCCGTGGCCTTTCCAGGGTGGCAGCAACAGAGTGGGGCAAAGACGGTATCAATGTCAATATCGTATGCCCGCTGGCATGGACAGCACAGCTGGAGAATTTTGAGAAAGCTTATCCGGAAGCGTTCAAAGCAAATGTAAAAATGCCGCCGGCAGGACATTATGGTGATGTAGAGAAAGAAATCGGACGTGTCTGCGTACAGCTTGCTTCTCCGGACTTTAAGTACATGAACGGTGAAACACTGACACTGGAAGGTGGCATGGGTCAGAGACCTTAAGGAACAAAGTACGATGTGGAGAGTTCCTTATATATAGAAATCTGGGTGATGAAATAGTTAGAAGTTGACGGTTACTCTCATCCTGCTATTCGCATATTGCAGATCTGTTATTTTCTTGACAGAGTATACTTACCGTGCTATATTTTAGAACGGCAAAGGTGCCAGAGTATTTTGGTTTAAGATACTCTTGGCACCTTTTTTGTTTGATAGGAAATTACGATGAATTTCCTATCAAACAAAAGCACTTCGTGCAAACGATGCGCACTCGCACGAGAAGAGATTCTTGCTTTGCAAGCGTGCTCGGCGCGGGCAAGAAAGATGTGCTATTGATAATTTTAAACGCGTAAGTGTGTGATAGCACACTTTCTTGTAAGGAAAAATAGAGAAAAAGAGCAGGAGGGTGTTATGGAAAACAACCAGACAAATGAAAAACGGCAGGACTTCGAACTTCAGGCTGTACCTAACAGCGCGAGAAAAGGTTTTTTACCAATGTTTATGATCATGATGGGATTTACCTTTTTTTCTGCCAGCATGAGTGCGGGCGGTCAGCTTGGTGTCGGCCTGAACATGACAAAATTTATATGTGCATTGCTTATCGGTAATGCAATTCTTGGCGTATATACCGGAATTCTTGGATATATTGGATGCAAGACGGGACTTACCCTGGATCTGATGGCGAGACATGCTTTCGGAAAGAAAGGATCCTGGCTTTGTTCTGCAATTATTACTTTTACACAGATGGGATGGTTTGGTGTAGGTATTGCAATGTTTTCTATTCCGGTAGCTGAGTTGACAGGTATTCCGGTGGTGGTTCTTGTTATTCTGGCTGGTGGTCTTATGACAGCCTCTGCTTATTTTGGTATTAAGTCGCTGGAAATTATAAGCTGGATCGCAGTTCCGGCAGTCGGTATTCTGGGCTGCATTTCCGTAGGACTTGGAGTATCTTCAATGGGTGGAATTGATAGTTTGTTTGCTGCTGAACCACAGAATCCGATCACACTGGCAACAGCCATTACACTGGTTGTAGGTTCATTCATCAGTGGAGGTACAACAACTCCAAATTATACACGTTTTGCAAAAACTAAGAAAATTGCTGTTATCGCAACTGTGATTGCATTTTTTGTAGGAAACTCTCTGATGTTCGTTTTTGGAGCAGTGGGTGGTTCTGTAACCGGACAGGCAGATATCTTTTATATTATGATCGCACAGGGATTAGCACTTCCGGCGATCATCGTACTTGGATTAAATATCTGGACCACAGCAGATAACGGATTATATTCCTGCGGGCTTGGGCTTTCCAATATCACAGGATACTCCAAAAAGAAAATGGTACTTGTCAGCGGCATGATTGGAATCGTAGCTTCTGTCTGGTTATATTATAACTTTACTTCCTGGCTGACGTTCATGGGATATGCGATTCCGCCAGTCGGTGGTGTGGTGATCACAGATTATTTCATGCATCAGAATCGTTATCAGGATAATGATACAACAAATATGAAAACTGCAAAATGGTATGCAGTTCTTGCAGTTGTTGCAGGTGCCGTGATCGGCCTGAAAGTGCCGGTTGGTATTGGTTCTGTCAATTCTATTATTGCGGCATGTGTGATTTACTTTATCGGAGATAAGATCTGTGATAAAGGCGATAGAAGGATATAATTATGAACAGGGGAAATGTATTTGGAATTAATGGGAAAATTGAGACGGAATGCCTGACCGTAGTTGGTGCACAGTATGCACCTATTGGCGCTATGAGTATGGAAGAAGTAGATCGAAATACTGATGTACTGCTTTCCTTTATGGATCGGGCATCCGGCGGTTTCCCGGGATTTGATCTGTTTGTGGCACCGGAGGCGTGCGTTCAGGGATTTCCGCAGTTTGGATGGGAAAAAGCTCTGCTTACTATGGACAGCCCGCAGATTAAAAAGTTTCAGGAAAAATGTGCGGAACTGGAAGTGTACGGTGTGTTTGATTTTCTGCTTCGCGTGGATGAACAGAACAATTTTACCAATACGGCTATTGTGATCAATGACAAAGGTGAGATCATTCACCGTTATGATAAGATGAATCCGTGGATTCCTTTCGAGGGTTCTATACCGGGACGCAGCTGTACGGTATGCGACGGACCGAAAGGTGCAAAACTTGGTATCATTATCTGTGCAGATGGCGATTATCCGGAAATGTGGCGCGAAGCAGCGGTGCAGGGGGCAAATGTAATTATCCGTCCGACTCACTATATGGATCCGTGGCAGAATGCCTGGGAGATCACCAATAAATCCGGAGCGTATTTTAATCAGGTATATGTAGTTGCTGTCAACTGCTCCGGAACAGCAGAAAATGAGAATTTTTCCTGTTTTGGCCGCAGTATGATTTTGGGACCGGACGGAAATGTGATCTGCGAGGGTGCAAATGGAGCACCATCCATGATCAAAGCAGATTTGTATCCGGGGATTATCGATGCCATGCGCAGTCAGGCAGTCCATTCTGCACCGATGTATTCTTATGTACATCGTGGTGCTTCCAGCCATCCATATGCGGGCAGAGGACTGGATACTTCGGATTATACAGCTTATAAGCGAGGTGGCGATGATGGCACAGTTTAAAGGAATGTTACATTTACTGCACAAACGGATGGCGAATGTCGCTTATCCTATTAGTAAACAGGAGATATTGGAACAGATTGGTGATGAAATTGTCAAAGTGGATATGGAGCACTATTTAAGTGTACGGGAGATCATCGCACCGATCCGGCAGGAAACGTTTTCCTGTGCGGCAGAATTTTACTGCGCGCTGCTTGGCGCGTAGCAATTAGGGCGGAAGGGGGTGTGCCCCCATCCTTTTATGCAGACGAAAGAATGAGAGACTCTTTGAAAACGGTCAGAAGCAAGTATCGGTTTCAAAGAGTCTCTTTTTGGTATGCTATGATTACTCACGATAAGTGCAGGATAAAAATAATTATTGACACCTAACGAATGTTGCTTTATACTAAAGCAAGATAGAGAAAGGGAATCTAGTATGCAGGCAACAGAGTTGGAAAAGACAGAAAACTATTATCGGACACAGATGCAGAAAGACAGAATCGTGGAGCGATTAAAAGAAAACGGATGTCGTATCACAAAGCAGAGAATGGTTTTAATGGATGTTATTCTGAGTGGAAATTGCAGCAGCTGCAAAGAAATTTATTATAAAGCATCAAAAATTGATCCTAAAATCGGAACAGCTACCGTGTATCGGATGGTGAATCTGTTGGAAGAAATTGGCGCAATCAGCCGTGTGAATTTATATGAAGTAACATATGTGACGGAAAAACGTCCGGAAGAACATGTGATTGAACTGGATGACAGTTCAGTACGTGTGTTGTCAGAAACGGAGTGGACCAGAGTCATTGAGCGGGGCCTGCGGGCATGTGGATATATTGACCGGCAGAACGTGAGAACTGTAAAACCGGGAATTGCGTAAAAAAAACTTGCATCTTTGAGAAGAGTGTGCTATCTTTATATAAGAATATGTTGTAAGTAGTAAGAGTGGGCGTGAGTCCACTCTTCGTTGTTGTTATGGTGAAACCTGAGAAAGAAGGTGACAAAATGTCAAAAAGAGAAGAATATGAAGCACGCACAGAAGCATTATTACTTCCTATTATGGAAGAAATGCATTTTGAACTGGTGGATGTGGAGTATGTAAAGGAAGGCAGTACCTGGTACCTGCGTGCTTATATTGATAAAGAAGGTGGTATTACCGTTAATGATTGCGAAGCAGTTGCCCGCAGAATGAACGATCTGCTGGATGAGGAAGACTTTATTTCAGATTCTTATGTGTTTGAAGTGAGCTCGCCGGGACTGGGTAGACCACTGAAAAAAGAAAAAGATTATGTCCGCAGTATGGGAAAGGAACTGGAGATTCGTACCTACCGTGCAATTAATCGTCAGAAAGAGTTTTACGGAGTTCTGACTGCATATACAGACGATACCGTTACAATTTGTACGGAAGAAGATGAAGAACTGACATTTCAGAAAAATGAAATTGCACTGATCAGACTGGCATTTGATTTTTAGGCATTCGAAGAACAGGAGGAAAAGAAAAAATGGCTAAAACCAGCAAAAACAGCAAAAACTCTGACAGCAGAGAATTACTGGAAGCATTAACAATTTTAGAGAAAGAAAAAAATATCAGCAAAGAGACACTTCTGGAGGCAATCGAGAATTCGTTACTGACCGCATGTAAAAATCATTTCGGAAAAGCGGACAATATCAAAGTTACGATTGATCCTGAGACCTGCGAATATCATGTATGGGCAGAGAAAACTGTAGTACAGGAAGTAACAGATCCGCTGACAGAGATCAGCTTTGCTGAAGCAATGATGATGAACGGTACACACGGACTTGGCGATGTGATCCATGAGGAAATCCATTCCAAAGATTTTGGACGTATTGCTACGCAGAATGCTAAGAATGTTATTTTACAGAAAATCCGTGAAGAAGAGCGGAAAGTGATCTATGATCAGTATTACGGAAAATCAAAAGATATCGTAACAGGTATCGTTCAGCGTTATATCGGCAATAATGTAAGCATTAACCTTGGCAAAGTGGATGCTGTTTTAAGTGAAAACGAGATGATCCCGGGAGAGACATTTGAGCCGACAGATCGTATTAAAGTATATGTCATGGATGTGAAATCAACTTCCAAAGGACCGAAAGTACTTGTGTCCAGAACACATCCGGAACTGGTGAAACGTCTGTTTGAGGCAGAAGTTGCAGAAGTTCGTGACGGAATTGTGGAGATCAAGAGCATTGCTCGTGAGGCTGGAAGTCGTACCAAGATGGCGGTATGGTCCAATGATCCGGATGTAGATCCGGTAGGAGCATGTGTCGGCATGAACGGTGCGCGTGTCAACGCGATCGTAGAAGAGTTAAATGGTGAAAAAATCGATATCATCAACTGGAACGAAAATCCGGCTATGCTGATCGAGAACGCTTTAAGTCCGGCAAAAGTAATTTCTGTTATCGCAGATGCTGAAGAAAATAAAGCAAAAGTTGTTGTTCCGGATTATCAGCTTTCCCTGGCTATCGGTAAAGAGGGACAGAATGCGCGCCTTGCGGCCCGTCTGACCGGATTCAAGATCGACATTAAGAGCGAGACACAGGCAAGAGAAGCCGGTGACTTCATGGATTATGAAGAAGATTATGAGGATGATGCGCTTACAGAAGATGAACTGAATCTGGATGAGGATTTTGAGGATACAGCTTATGACGAACCTGCAGAAGATGAATCTTATGAATATGAAGAAGATGAATTTGCAGGAGAAGAGGATAGTGAGAATGACTAAAAAAAATCCGATGCGCATGTGTGTGGGGTGTCATGAAATGCGGGAAAAAAGAGATCTGATCCGTGTTTTAAAAATGCAGGATAATACATTCTGTATCGATCCGGCTGGCCGGAAAAACGGCCGCGGTGCATATTTGTGCAAAAATCCGGACTGTCTGGAACTGGCAGTGAAAAATCACGGATTGGAACGATCATTCAAAATGAGTATACCAAAAGAAATAGTCGCAGAATTGGCAGAGGAGATGAAAACGATTGCAGAATAACAGAATTTTATCCAGTCTGGGCCTTGCGCAGAAAGCCGGCTGTATTGCCAGCGGTGAGTATGCGGTAGAGAAAGCAGTAAAAGGGGGGCTGGCGAGCCTGGTGATCGTGGCAGAGGATGCTTCTGATAATACAAAGAAAAAAATGAAAAATATGACAGCTTTTTATGAGACACCTCTGTATGTTTACGGAAGCAAAGATGATCTCGGTCATTGTATTGGCAAGGAATACCGTTCTATGGTAGCAGTTCTGCAGCCGGGATTTGCAAAGTCTGTCATGAAGCAGCTTGACAATAGACCAACAACTGAATAGGGAGGATCTGGAATGGCAAAAATTAGAGTTCACGAAATTGCAAAAGAATATGATGTGACTGCGAAGGAGGTTATTAATTTCCTTCATGGACATAATATAGAAGTAACAAATTTAAGTTCACTGGAAGACAATGCAGTGTCACTGATCAGAGGAAAATACGGTAAACAGGACAGCACGGATGATAAGAAAGAGCGCCCGAAAAAGAAAGCAAGTATTTCAGCTGTATACAATCCGCAGAACAGCAAGATGGGTAATCGCCGTCCAAATAATGGAAACCGTAATGAACGCAACGGTGATCGTCCACAGCGAAATAATGGCGACAGACCACGTAATAATAATGGTGATCGTCCACAGCGAAATAACGGAGACAGACCGCGTTACGACGGAGACCGTCCGCAGAGAAATAATGGCGACAGATCGCGTTACGATGGTGAGCGTCAACAGCGAAACAACGGAGACAGATCACGTTACGACGGAGACCGCCAGCAGAGAAATAATGGCGACAGACCACAGAGAAGATTTGGCGACAGACCGCAGAGACAGGAAAATGGTGATAGAAATGGCCGTTATGAAAGAAAAGACAACAATAATCAAAAAGGTTTCCAGGGTAATCGCGGCGGCGGTAATAGTTTTGGAGGTAATCGAAACAATCGACAGGACGGTCAGAATCGTTCAAGAGAGACGAGAGGACGCTTAGATCAGGAAATTTCACGTATGAACCGTGACAGCGCAAAGGCTCCGATCGAGGAGTTGCGCGGAAAAGAAAATACACACGCAAATAAAAAGAAAAATAAACAGGATTATGAAAGAAAGAATAGGAAGCAGGAGCAGTATGTAAATCTGGAGAAAAAAACCGGACATAAAAAGCGGAATGCACAGCCGCAGCCGCAGGCAGAGAAAAAGGCCGATGAGGTTCGCAGCATTGCACTTCCGGAAGTGATGACGGTACGTGAACTGGCAGAACGTATCGGTGTGCCGGCTTCCAAAGTTGTAGAAAAATTATTTATGCAGGGCATTCTTGCAACCGTAAATCAGGAGATTGATTACGAAAAAGCAGAAGAAATCGCACTGGAGTTCAACTGTATCGCTGAGCAGGAGGAGAAAGTGGACGTCATCGCAGAACTTCTGAAAGAGGAAGAAGAGGATGAAAACACACTGATTTCCAGACCGCCGGTTGTATGTGTAATGGGACACGTTGACCATGGTAAAACTTCTCTGCTGGATGCTATCCGCGAGACACATGTAACGGATCGTGAGGCTGGTGGTATTACACAGCACATCGGTGCATCTGTTGTAAAAATCAACGGACAGAAGATTACATTTTTGGACACGCCGGGTCATGAAGCATTTACTGCTATGCGTATGCGTGGTGCAAATGCCACAGATATCGCAATTCTGGTAGTTGCGGCAGATGACGGTATCATGCCTCAGACGGTAGAGGCCATCAGCCATGCAAAAGCAGCCGGTATCGAGATTATCGTAGCAATCAACAAGATCGATAAAGAGAGTGCAAATATTGATTATGTAAAACAGGGTCTTGCTGAGCAGGGACTGATTCCGGAAGACTGGGGCGGAAGCACGATCTGTGTACCGGTATCTGCACGTACTGGTGAAGGAATCACAGAGCTTCTTGAAATGGTATTACTGACAGCAGATATCCTGGAACTGAAAGCAAATCCGAAGAGAAATGCGCGTGGTTTGGTGATCGAGGCACAGCTGGACAAAGGCCGTGGTGTTGTTGCAACCGTCCTTGTTCAGAAAGGTACTCTGAAAGTCGGCGAGCCGATTGCTGCAGGAAGCAGCTATGGTAAAGTCCGTGCTATGATCGATGATAAGGGAAGAAGAGTCAAAGAGGCTGGTCCTTCCACTCCGGTTGAAATTCTTGGTCTGAATAATGTTCCGAATGCAGGTGAAGTATTCGTGGCATGTGATTCTGAGAAAGATGCAAGAAGCTTTGCAGAGACTTTTGTATCTCAGAACAGAGAGAAAATGCTGGAAGAAACCAGATCCAGAATGTCACTGGACGATCTGTTTTCACAGATCCAGACTGGTAATTTAAAAGAACTTGAACTGATCGTAAAAGCAGATGTTCAGGGTTCTGTAGAAGCTGTAAAACAGAGTCTGACAAAACTTTCCAACGAGGAAGTTGTTGTAAAAGTAATCCATGGAGGTGTTGGTGCGATCAATGAGTCCGATGTTTCCCTGGCTTCGGCATCTAATGCGATCATCATTGGATTTAATGTAAAACCGGATATGACCGCAAAAGCGACTGCAGAGCAGGAAAAAGTAGATATCCGTCTGTACTCTGTAATTTACAAAGCTATCGAAGATATTGAGGCTGCCATGAAAGGTATGCTGGATCCAATCTTTGAAGAAAAAGTCATCGGTCACGCAGAAGTACGTCAGATCTTCAAAGCTTCCGGTGTCGGCAACATCGCAGGTTCCTATGTACTGGATGGTGTATTTGAGCGTAATTGCAAGGTTCGTATTACAAGAGAAGGAAAACAGATCTTTGAGGGCGATCTTGCATCCCTGAAACGTTTCAAAGATGATGTCAAAGAAGTAAAAGCCGGTTACGAGTGCGGCCTGGTATTTGATGGATTTAATGATATTGCAGAGTTTGATATCGTAGAAGCATATAAGATGGTAGAAGTACCGAGATAGGCTGGAGATGATAAAATATGAGAAAAAACAGTATTAAAAATACCCGGTTAAACGAAGAAGTGATGCGTGAATTATCAACCATTATCCGCAATGAGATCAAAGACCCGCGGATTCATCCGCTGACCACTGTGTCAGCGGTGCAGGTTGCACCGGATCTCAAAACCTGTAAAGTATACATTAGTGTTCTTGGTGACAAAAAGGAAAAAGAAGATACGATTGCAGGATTGAAAAATGCGGCCGGCTATGCACGCCGTTGCCTGGCGCAGTCTCTGAATCTGAGAAATACTCCGGAATTGAGATTCATTCTGGATGAATCCATTGAGTATGGAATTGAAATGTCCAAAAAGATTGATGCACTGACAGGTGGTAAAGAGGAAGAATAAGAGGATGACCATGATTTCATTAGATTCATATCTGGATGGGATTACTACCGTTGCCATATCCGGTCATATCCGGCCGGATGGTGACTGTGTAGGATCCTGTCTGGCTGTATACAATTATATTTGTGATAATTATCCGACTATTATGGCTGATCTGTATCTGGAACCGATTCCGGAGAAATTTCTGTTTTTGAAAAATGCAGACAAAATCCGTCACATGAAGTCGACGGATGGAAAAAAAGAGTATGATCTGTTCATTGCACTGGACTGTGGTGATGTGGACCGCCTTGGTTTGTCCGGGCAGTATTTTGAAGTGGCAAAAAGTACGTTTTGTGTGGATCATCATATCAGTAACCAGTCATTTGCTGATTTTAATTACATTTTCCCAAATGCAAGTTCTACCTCAGAACTGGTATATCAGCTGATGGATGAGAGCAGGATCACAAAGGAAATCGCTGAGTGTATTTATCTTGGCATCGTACATGATACCGGAGTGTTTCAGTATTCCTGCACTTCTTCCAAAACAATGGAGATTGCGGGTCAATTGATGGACAAAGGAATCGATTATTCCAGAATCGTAGATGATACATTTTATATTCGCACTTTTGCGCAGCAGCAGATTCTTGGAAAAGCGCTGATGGATGCAGAACTTCATTTTAATGGAACCTGTATTTCCAGTGTGGTCAAACGGAAACAGTTAGAGAAATTCCATGTAGAACCAAAGGATCTTGATGGAATTGTCAGCACTCTTCGTTCTACGGCAGGCGTAGAAGCGGCGGTGTTTGTATATCCGAATGAAAACGATACATATAAGGTAAGCCTGCGTTCTGCTTCCTATATGGATGTGGCACAGATTGCAATGGAGTTTGGCGGTGGCGGTCACAGTCGGGCTGCCGGGGTATCCATGGAAGGAAAACCGGATGAAATACTCAAAAAAGTGCTGGCAAAGATGAAAAAGCAGCTGAAAGATAAAGATACAGAGGAAGATGGATGTACAACGGAATCATAAATGTATACAAAGAAAAGGGATATACATCTTTTGATGTGGTGGCACGGATGCGGGGCATCTGTGGACAAAAGAAGATCGGACATACCGGAACATTGGACCCGGATGCGGAAGGTGTTTTGCCGGTATGTCTTGGAAAAGCCACAAAAGTATGTGATATGCTGACTGATTCGGATAAGGTCTATCGGGCGGTGATGCAACTTGGCATAGAAACTGATACCCAGGATCTGACAGGAACCGTTCTGTCAGCCTGTGAAGTCCCTGTGCTGACAGAGACCGAAATCCGGGATGTGATTCGGACTTTTCAGGGCGAAATCATGCAGGTGCCGCCGATGTATTCTGCATTGAAAGTAAATGGAAAGAAACTGTGTGATCTGGCCAGAGCAGGTGTGACAGTGGAACGAAAAGCACGTCCGGTAACTATTTATGAGATTCGGATTGAACGTGTGGAATTGCCGGAGATTGAACTGACAGTATCCTGTTCGAAAGGAACTTATATCCGTACACTGTGTCATGATATCGGACAGAAGTTTGGCTGCGGTGCGGCAATGAAAAGTCTGCTCCGTTTACAGGCTGCAGGGTTTGTATTGGATGAGGCACATACGTTGGATGAAATTCAGTCATACAAAGCTGCAGGTTCCCTGGCAGAAGTGATTACGCCGGTAGAACAGGTGTTTTTCGTATATCCAGTGCTGACAGCAAAGCCGGTGTTTGATGTGATGTTGAAAAACGGAAATAAAATGGCACCGGAGCAGTTTGCTGAGTATATTGTACCGCAGAACGGCATGCTTGTGCGTGTCCGTATGTCGGACGGAAGATTTGCAGCAGTGTATGAATATCAGGAAACACTTGGTCTGTACCGTCCTTCAAAAATGTTTTTAGAGGATTGACAATCAGTGATGAAATATATAAAAGATACTTTGGATTTTAAAATAGAAGAACCTTCAGTGATTACCCTCGGAAAATTTGATGGTCTGCATACCGGACACCGTTATCTGATGGATGCTATGCAGAAGGGAAAAGAACAGGGGCTCAAATGTGTGATTTTTACATTTGATATTCCGCCGAAAGCAATTCACAAAGACGCATACAGTGTATTGTCTACCAATGAGGAAAAAGCACATATTTTTGCGGAAGCTGGAGTGGATTATCTGGTTGAGTGTCCGTTTACGGACGAGTTCCGACAGCTTTCACCATATGCATTTTTGCAGATGCTGAAAGAGAAAATCAATGTAAAGATGATTGTTGCCGGAACGGATTTCCATTTTGGTTATCAGCGCTCCGGTACTTACCGGGAATTACAGCAATATGCGGATGACCTGGGATATGAGGCAGTGATCGTCAAAAAGAAGCAGTATAAGGGGGAGGATATCAGCAGTACCCGTATCCGTGCCAGAATCGCAGAGGGTGATATGGAGGAGGCAAACTATCTGCTAGGGTATTCCTATTTCCTCACAGGTCCGGTCCTGCATGGCAACGAGATTGGACGGACCATCGGGATCCCAACTGCCAACCAGCGGCCGGAAACATTTAAACTGCTTCCACCAAAAGGGGTATATGCAGTGAAAGTGCTGGCAGAAGGAAAGCAGTATGACGGTATCAGTAACGTAGGTTGTAAACCGACCATTGAAGGAATAAATCCTATGGGGGTTGAAACGTTTTTATTTGATTATTCCGGAGATTTATATGGCAAGGATATCCGCGTATCCTTTCTGAAATTTATTCGTCCGGAGCAGAAGTTTGGTTCACTTGCAGAACTGAAAGCACAGATGGATCGGGATATTCTGGTTTGTAAGGAATATTTGAATCATATTTGAACGCAGAAAATGTTTTACAGAAAATGGTTTACAAGTCAGATTGAATATGGTATATTGATTAGGCGTGAGTAAACAGCCCGTACTCAGTACCCGGACACTCCGACCGGTACTTGGTAGACACGCATTACTGGGCGATTATAAAAAATGAAGGAGGAAATCAAGATGATTTCAAAAGAAAAAAAAGCAGCGATTATGGCAGAGTATGGTAGAACACCAAACGATACAGGATCACCGGAAGTACAGATCGCAATCTTAACAGCAAGAATCCAGGAGCTCACAGAGCATCTGAAAGAGAACCCGAAGGATCATCATTCCAGAAGAGGTCTTCTGAAAATGGTTGGTCAGAGACGTGGTATGCTTGCTTACCTTCAGAAAAAAGATCTGGAAGGTTATCGTGCACTGATCGCAAAATTAGGCATCAGAAAATAATAACAGGATAGCTGTCAGAATAGAGCGGTATTTCCGCTCTATTTTGGATTGGCGGGAGGGGTTATCCGAGACCGCTGATGTGTGCAAAAGGAGATTTTTACAGTTCACACGCGCATTTCAAAATCATTCGCAAAACGCCCTTTCTTGGCTTCTTCGTAGCCTTGTTACTGTTTTTGCTCATGAAATAGCTCTCTTTGTACAGATCAGTAGTTTCGGGTCTCCTGCCACAGTGAAGAAGGAGAGAAGATAATGAAGAAAACCTATTCAATGGAACTGGCCGGAAGAACATTAAGTGTTGATGTCGGCCGTGTGGCTGCACAGGCAAATGGAGCAGCACTTATGCATTATGGTGATACAGTTGTATTATCTACAGCAACTGCATCTGAGAAACCACGTGAGGGAATTGATTTCTTCCCGTTGAGCGTAGAGTTCGAAGAGAAAATGTACTCCGTAGGAAAAATCCCGGGAGGATTCAATAAACGTGAGGGAAAAGCATCTGAAAATGCTGTTCTGACAGCACGAGTAATCGATCGTCCGATGCGTCCGTTATTCCCGAAAGACTATAGAAATGATGTTACTTTAAATAACATGGTAATGAGTGTTGATCCGGAGTGCCGTCCGGAGCTGCTTGCTATGTTAGGTTCAGCTATTGCAACCAGTATTTCTGATATTCCGTTCTGCGGACCATGTGCAACCACGCAGATCGGTATGGTAAACGGCGAATTCGTTGTTAATCCGTCTCAGGCAGACTGGGATAACGGCGACCTTCAGCTGACAGTTGCTTCTACCTCTGAGAAAGTAATCATGATCGAGGCTGGCGCAAACGAGATCAAAGAAGAAAAAATGATTGAAGCAATTTATATGGCACATGAGATTAATCAGACAATCATTGCGTTCATCAATAATATGGTTGCTGAGATCGGAAAAGAGAAACATGCATATACAAGCTGTGCTGTTCCGGAAGAAATGTTCGCGGCAATGCGTGAGATTGTCACACCGGCAGAGATGGAAGAGGCTGTATTTACAGATGTAAAACAGGTTCGAGAGGAAAATATCCGTGCCATTACAGAAAAACTGGAAGAGGCATTTGCAGAGAATGAAGAGTGGCTTGCAGTTCTCGGTGAAGCTGTATATCAGTATCAGAAAAAAACTGTTCGTAAGATGATCTTAAAAGATCAAAAACGTCCGGATGGTCGTGCAATCACACAGATTCGTCCTCTGGCAGCAGAAGTAGACCTGATTCCGAGAGTTCATGGTTCTGCAATGTTTACCCGTGGTCAGACACAGATCTGTACCATCACCACTCTGGCTCCGTTATCTGAAGTTCAGAAAGTAGACGGACTGGATGAGAATATTACAAGCAAACGTTATATGCATCATTATAATTTCCCATCTTACTCTGTTGGTGAAACAAAACCGTCCAGAGGACCGGGACGTCGTGAGATCGGACATGGAGCACTGGCTGAGAAAGCATTGGTACCGGTACTTCCGAGTGAAGAAGAGTTCCCGTATGCGATCCGTACAGTATCTGAGACTTTTGAATCCAATGGATCTACTTCTCAGGCAAGTATTTGTGCATCTACAATGTCTCTGATGGCAGCAGGTGTACCGATCAAGAAACCGGTTGCAGGAATTTCCTGTGGTCTGGTAACAGGTGAGACAGATGATGATTACATTGTTCTGACAGATATTCAGGGTCTGGAAGACTTTTTTGGCGATATGGACTTTAAGGTAGCCGGAACACGTGATGGCATCACAGCAATCCAGATGGATATCAAGATCCACGGACTGACAAGACCGATTGTAGAGGAAGCTATCGCAAGAACACGTGAAGCAAGACTTTACATTCTGGATGAAGTTATGTTACCTGCTATTGCTGAGCCGAGAGCACAGGTTGGCAAATATGCACCGAAGATCATCTCTATGCAGATTGATCCGCAGAAGATTGGTGATGTCGTTGGTCAGAGAGGAAAGACCATTAATGCCATCATTGAGCAGACAGGTGTTAAGATTGATATTACAGATGAGGGTTCTGTATCTATCTGCGGTACCGATGCAGATATGATGGATCGTGCTGCAGAACTGATCCGCATCATTGTGACAGATTTCGAGGCAGGACAGATTCTTTCCGGTAAAGTCGTAAGCATCAAAGAGTTTGGTGCATTTATCGAGTTTGCTCCGGGTAAAGAGGGAATGGTTCATATTTCCAAGATTTCAAAAGAGCGTATCAATCGTGTAGAAGATGTTCTGACACTTGGTGACAAGGTAACTGTTGTATGCCTTGGAAAAGACAAGATGGGCAGAATGAGCTTCAGTATGAAAGATGTAAAATAAATTATAGTGAAAAGAAAACCGATGGGCAATCTGCTCATCGGTTTTCTGATTGATACGATCACGATGAATTTCCTATCAAACAAAAGCACTTCGTATAACCGATGCACACTCGCACGAGAAGGGATTCTTGCTAATAAAACGAACGCAATGCATGTTGATGGAATATATTACTATATGGAAAAAATATTAGCATACATTCATGCTTCGGCAGCATATCGGCAGGGCATTTTCGGACAGGGAATCCTGGTGGCTGTGCTGGATACAGGTATTTATCCACATTCGGATCTGCAAGGGAGAATTCGGGGATTCCGGGATTATATCAGGCAGAGGCAGCAACCTTATGACGATAATGGTCATGGAACACATATCAGCGGAATTATAGGAGCGGGTGGAAAAGGAGCCGTTCACGGTGTGGCCCCGGGCTGTTATCTGCAGGGATATAAAGTACTGGATAAGAATGGGAATGGAAAAATTCTGGATATTTGTCAGGCGGTTGAAGATATTATGAAATACAATCAGAACCATGCACAGAAGATCCGGGTTATCAATATATCTGTCGGTATGCGGGAACGGGTGCGGCCAGAATTGCAGCAACGTCTTTTACGAAGTGTGGAGCAGGCGTGGGATCAGGGGATTGTTGTTCTGGCAGCAGCCGGAAATAATGGTCCCGGAGAGAATACTGTGACCAGCCCCGGGGTATCAAAGAAAATTATTACAGTTGGCAGTCTGGATACTATAAATGAGAGAAAGCGGGAACCAAGTCTTTATTCCGGACGCGGTCCTACGGAATCCTGTGTAGTGAAACCGGAGATTCTGATGCCCGGAACTGATATTATCAGCTGTGGTACGAGACCGGGCACCTATATCAGAAAAAGTGGTACTTCTATGGCGGTACCTGTGGTATCAGGGATGATTGCACTGTTGCTGTGTAAATATCCGGCCATGATGCCAAATGAAGTGAAACTACAGTTGTATCGCAGTGCAGATCACTCCGGTATTGACGAAAGCTTCAAGTGTTGGGGAACGGTGGATTTACAGAGGCTGTTATCAGTATATCAGATGTGAGATGACTCTCACCTCTGCAGGTGGTGAGCATCAAGAATGCCAGGGACATTCTTAAATGAAATTCAGTCTGGTTCTGACAGGAAAAAGCGGTGCAGAAGCTGCTGGCAGGTATCCTTCAGCGTGATCAGTGGAATGGATTCGGATGCCAGCAGATTCACAGAACCAACCGTGTTGTCATTTAATGTATACACGGCTTTGCCAATGATATCCCCTTTTTTGATCGGGGCTTCCACGGAATCCGGAAGCTCTATTTTTTTTGCCAGTTCTCCTGCGGTATTTGTAGTATCCAGATGATAGAAAGTGGATTCATATTTCAGAGACAGCTGAGAATGTCGGCCTCTGGAAACGGGGAGCTTTGGCAAAGAATCCAGGTTTTCATCAGTATATACCTGACAGTTTGCAAATCCCCATTCAAACAGCGTTTCTATGTCAGCCATCCGTTCTTTGCTGCTGGGGGCGTTCAGCACGACTGCGATGAAATCCATTCCGTCTTTGCTGGCGGTAGCGGACAGGCAGAAACCGGCTGTCGAGGTAAAACCGGTTTTCAGACCGGTTGCATAAGGGTATTGTTTGATCAGATGATTTGTATTATTGAGGGTAAATGATGTGTCTCCCCGGGCGGTGTGGTGCGTGATGTCTTCCATCCAGATGGATGTATAGTCAAAAATTTCGGGATAATTTACCGTTAGTTCCCGGGACATCAATGCAATATCATAAGCCGTGGAGTAGTGCCCTTCCGTGTCCAGTCCACAGCAGTTGGCAAAGTGTGTATGCAGCATGCCAAGTGAAGCTGCTGTTTCGTTCATTTGCTGGACAAAGGCTTCTTCGCTTCCGGCAAGCTGCTCAGCCATGGCGACACAGGCATCGTTGGCACTGGCAACAACGATACATTTGATCAGTGTTTCTACTGTCTGTGTTTCCCCTTCTTCGAGGTAAACCTGAGAGCCGCCCATACTGGCAGCGTGTGCAGAAACCGGAATGAGGTCTTCAAGTTGAATGGTCTGATTATGCAGTGCCTGAAAAATCAGCAGAAGTGTCATGATTTTTGTAACACTGGCAATCGGGCGTTCTTTTGCAGCATTTTGTTCAAATAAAACCGTTCCGGTAGCGGCATCCATCAACAGTGCACTCGAGGCAGTCAGTGTGAGAACCGGTGCAGCTGTGTGTTCCGTAGTGATGTCAGAAGCGGTTTCGGCATCTGCATCAGAGGTTGTATTCATAAAAATGTTGTTTTCAGAGTGTGCGTTCACAGTGTATACAAGAGTTGAAAAACAAAGAGACAGGGATAATAATAATCCAAGAAAGAATCTCATAAGCAACCTGCTGGAATGATTTATTTTAAGTGTATGAGGGTAAAGTGAAATCTATGCACATTTTGTACGGACCGATAATATCTGTAATAGAATTGCAATAACAGGAAAAAGAGACAGAAAAGAATGATAGAAAATGTGAACAAAACCTTGAAATTTTATGGGGATTCAGTACAATAGTGTAAGATTGGAGAAAATTTGGCCTATGGAATTAAAGGTAAAACTGGAAGTATTCGAAGGTCCCCTGGATCTTCTGCTTCATTTGTTGGATAAAAATAAAGTGAGTATTTATGATATTCCGATTGTCGAGATTACAAATCAGTATCTGGAATATATTCGGGAGATGCAGCGACAGGATCTGAATATCATGAGCGAATTTTTGGTAATGGCGGCGACACTGCTGGAAATCAAATCAAAATGGCTTCTTCCGAAAGAGGAAACAGAAGACGAGGATGAAGTGGATCCACGTGCGGAACTGATGGAACAACTGCTGCAGTACAAGCTGTTCAAATACATGTCTCAGGAACTGAAAGACAGGCAGATTGACGCGGGACGGCGGTTGTATAAAAATCAATCTATTCCGGAGGAAGTGCGTTCTTATGAAGAACCGTTGGATCTGGAAGAACTGACCCGCGGTTGGGATCTGAAAAAACTGCATGCTATTTTTGAATCAGTAATGCGAAAACAAGTAGATAAGATGGATCCGATCCGATCCCGTTTTGGGAAAATTGAACGGGAAGAGGTTTCTTTAGATGAGAAGATGATTTATCTGGAAACATACTGTCAGGAGCATCCGCATTTTTCTTTCCGGGAACTATTGGAAAGACAGGGCAGTAAGGTGGAGATCATTGTGACGTTTCTGGCGATGCTGGAGTTTATGAAAACCGGAAGGATCCGGATCGTGCAGGAGCAGTTGTTTGATGAAATATATATTACTGTCTGCGGGCAGGCAATATCAGATGTGGGACGATTGCCGTCTGAACCGGCCGGCAGCATGCTTAAAGAAAAGATACGGGAGTAATTAAAAAATGAAAATAGAAGAATATGAAGCTGCCGCAGAGGCCATTCTGTTTGCGATGGGTGACTCTGTGGAAATAAAAAAACTGGCATTTGCACTCCAGGTAAATGAGCGGGAGGCAGAGATGATCCTGCGTAATCTGGCAGACCGGTATCAGGCAGACAACTGTGGTCTGCAGATCCTGGAACTGGACGGTGCTTATCAGATTTGTACAAAGCCGTCTCAGTATGAATATCTGATCCGGATTGCAAAACAGCCGAGAAAGCAGGTACTGACCGATGTATTGCTGGAAACATTGTCCATTGTGGCATACAAGCAGCCGGTAACCAGGGTGGAAATTGAAAAGATCAGAGGTGTGTCCTGTGAGCATGCCATCAATAAATTACTGGAATATGGGCTGATCCAGGAAGCTGGCCGTCTGGATGCACCGGGACGGCCGATTCTGTTCGGAACCACAGAAGAGTTTCTTCGTTGCTTTGACGTGCAGTCCGTAGAAGAACTACCGGATATGAACCCGGAAAAAGTGGAGGAGTTAAAGCAGGAAGCAGAAGAAGAAGTACAGCTCCAACTGAAACTGTGACAATATAAAATGCGAAAAAAAGTTCACAAAAATATACGATGATTTTGCATGAACTCGTTGAAGAATCTTGTTAATGAATTAACTACTGTCAAGAATAACCAATTATAAAAACAAAAAAATGTGAATTATGCACAATGAATAAAAAGAGTGAACGGGTTGAACTGACTAACAGGAAACCCGGTCACTCTTTTGTCAGTATTGAAAAAAATACAATAATATATTAATATCTGACACATAAGTATCGTAAAACATACGCAGATATGTGAAAAGTATACAAATACTTGCTTTACAGTGGTAAAGGATTTAGGAGGACAGGATATGAGCAGATTATCAGTAGCGTCAGCTGACAAGGTAAATTCTACGACAGAACAGCTTATGAAAGAATTTACACAGCGAATTGTGGCAAATCCACCGGGAGTCTGTCCGGTTGATATGCAGCTGGCATTCTTAAAAGTGTGTCATGCACAGACATGTGGAAAATGTGTTCCATGCCGCGTTGGTCTGGGACAATTAGAGAGACTTCTTGAGAAGGTTCTGGACAATGAAGCGACAATGGAAACACTGGAACTGATTGAAGAGACCGCAGAAAATATCAAAAATTCTGCTGACTGTGCGATCGGGTTTGAATCCGCACGTATGGTGCTGGCAGGTCTGGAAGGTTTCAGAGAAGACTATATTTCACATATTACAGACCACAGATGTCTTGGATCATTCGAACAGCCGATCCCGTGTGTCACACTTTGTCCGGCGCATGTGGATATTCCGGGATATATTGCACTGGCAGGTGAGGGACGCTGTGAGGATGCAGTTCGCCTGATCCGTAAAGACAATCCGTTCCCGACGGCATGTGCCCTGATCTGTGAGCATCCATGTGAGGCGCGTTGCCGCAGAAATATTATTGATGACTCCATCAATATCCGTGGTATGAAGCGTTATATTGTAGATAACGCACCATCTGATAAAGTACCGGTTCCGGCATGTGCACCATCCACAGGCAAGAAGGTTGCAATCATCGGTGGTGGACCAAGTGGTCTGACAAGTGCATACTTCCTGCAGCTGATGGGACATCAGTGTACAGTATTTGAGGAGAAGAAGCAGCTTGGTGGAATGCTGCGTTATGGTATTCCGAATTATCGTTTCCCGCGGGAGCGTTTGCAGGAGGATATCGATGCAATTCTTTCTACCGGTGTGGATGTGAAATTAAATACAACGATCGGAACAGAAGAATTGAAACAGATTCAGCAGGAGTACGATGCAATCTACGTGGCTATCGGTGCACATACAGATAAAAAGCTCGGACTTGAAGGGGAAGACAGCAAAAACGTGATTTCTGCTGTTGATATGTTGCGTGAGATTGGTGACGGAGCATACCCGGATTACACCGGAAAACGTGTCGTTGTCGTAGGTGGCGGAAACGTAGCTATGGATTGCGCGAGAACAGCTATGCGTGCAAACGCGGAGACAGTAAGCATCGTTTACCGCAGACGTCAGGAAGATATGACAGCACTTCCGGCAGAAGTGGAAGGTGCGATCGCAGAGGGAATCGAACTTGTTACTTTGAAAGCTCCGCTTCGTGTAGAGGCAGATGCAGAGGGAAATGCATGTGCACTTTGGGTACAGCCTCAGATTATCGGACCGGTAAAAGGTGGCAGACCTTCCCCGCGTAAGGCCAATAAACCGGAAGAGCGTATGGAATGCGATATTGTGCTGGTTGCTATCGGACAAGATATTGTATCTGGGCCGTTTGCTGATTTTGGAATGGCTGTCAATCGTGGACGTATTGCGGCAGATAAAGGTGGAGCTGCAAATATGGTAGGAGTTTATGCCGGTGGTGATTGTGTATCCGGACCGGCGACCGTGATCAAGGCGATCGCAGCAGGAAAAGCAGCTGCAGCAAATATCGACGAGTATCTTGGTTATCATCATCCGATCAGCTGTGATGTGGAGATTCCGGAACCGATGTTGAATGATAAAGTACCGTGCGGACGTGTAAACCTTCAGGAAGTGGAAGCATGGGCGAGAAAGACAAATTTTGAAGGAATAGAACTTCCGATGAGCTGTGAAGAAGCAGTACAGGAAGCAAGCCGCTGCTTACGATGCGATCGTCATGGCTGTGGTACACTGAGAGGAGGCAGAGAGTTCGAATGGTAAATTTAACGATCAATAATAAAAAAATTCAGGTACCGGAAGGTACTACGATTCTGGCAGCTGCCGCTCAGACCGGAATCAAGATTCCGACATTGTGTTATTTGAAAGAAATCAATGAGATCGGAGCATGCCGTGTCTGCGTAGTAGAAGTTGAAGGAAAGGAGACACTTGTGGCTTCCTGCAACACAGCAGTAGAGGAGGGCATGGTTGTATATACAAACAGCTACAAAGCGCAGCATGCCCGCCGTATGAATGTACAGTTGATTCTGTCTGAGCATGATGCACACTGTGCTTCCTGTCTCAGAAGCGGAAACTGTACGTTACAGAGTGTGGCAAATGATCTGAATATCGGTGATGTTCCTTTTGGTGAAAAATATGAGCAGAATGAATGGCCGCAGGATTTTCCGCTTATTCGCGATGCAAGCAAATGTATCAAGTGCATGCGCTGTGTACAAATCTGTGACAAGGTACAGGAACTGAAGATCTGGGATGTGATCAATACAGGAAAACGTACCAGTGTAGGTGTATCCGGAAGAAAACAGATCACAGAGTCTGACTGTGCAGTCTGCGGTCAGTGTATCACACATTGCCCGGTGGGAGCTTTGCATGAGCGTGACGATATTGACAAATTAATGGATGCCGTACATGATCCGGAAAAGATCGTAGTTGTTCAGATTGCGCCTGCAGTTCGTTCAGCCTGGGGGGAAGGAATTGGACTTTCGCGTGAGATGGCCACAGAAAAGAGAATGGCAGCAGCGGTACGTGCCCTTGGCGTTGACTATGTATTTGATACCAATTTCTCGGCAGATCTGACTATTATGGAAGAGGGAAATGAATTCCTGGAGCGTATGACGCATGCGGACGAGTATTCCTGGCCGATGTTTACTTCCTGCTGTCCGGGATGGGTGCGTTTTGTGAAATCCCAGTATCCGGATATGGTGAAGAATTTGTCAACGGCAAAATCTCCGCAGCAGATGTTCGGTGCAGTGGCAAAATCCTACTACGCACAGATATTGGATGTGGATCCTTCCAGAATTTTCAGTGTTTCCATTATGCCTTGTGTGGCAAAGAAACATGAGTGCGCAATTCCGGTTATGAACGATGCAGGAGCCGGACAGGATGTAGATATTTCTCTGACAACCAGAGAGTTGGATCGTGTATTAAAAGCAGAACTGATTTCACCGGCTTTCCTGGAAGAAGAAGAATTTGACCAGCCGCTGGGTGTTGGTTCCGGCGCCGGTGTGATCTTCGGTACAACCGGTGGTGTCATGGAGGCAGCGTTAAGAACCGCTTACTATGTATTAAATGGCAAGAATCCGGATCCGGATCTGTTCAAAGTAGTACGTGGTATGGAGGGAATCAAAGAAGCAGAGGTTGAAATCGCAGGCATTAAGATCAAAGCGGCGATTGTCAGTGGACTTGGCAATACAAGAAAACTGATGGAGCGCATCCAATCCGGTGAAGCCGAATATCATTTTGTGGAAGTGATGGCATGTCCGGGCGGATGTGTCGGCGGTGGTGGACAGCCAGTCACGGATGGCGTGGAACTGGCCGATGTACGTGGAAGAAATCTGTACAAGCTGGATAAGAAGAATCCACTTCGTTTCTCCCATGAAAATCCATCCGTAATAAAAGCTTACGAAGATTTCTTTGAGAAACCGTTGTCTCACAAATCCCATGAACTGCTACATACTGATCATGAAGCATGGAAAATGCCGAATCAGAGATAATATAATTTTTCTGCCAGCAGCTATAACAGGCTGCTGGCAGTTTTTGTTCATGAGCGGGTATCCGAAACATACAATAGAAGTAATAAAAAATGGATAAATGTTTATGAAGCGATATTTGAAACTATGTTTTTGCGTCGCATATTTACTTGCCGGCTTCTGCCAAAATGTGTTTGGACAGCAGCCGCTTGATGCTGCCTATATGAGCGGATCGGAAGTAATGTGTGTGCCGGAAACGCAGATGCAGATGGATACCGTGGATCAATTTTCAGATTTTCATTGTGAGGAACTGGATCTGTATGCCAAAAGTGCTGTTTTGACAGATGCAGATACTGGTCGGATTCTGTATGGAAAAGAGGCAAATTCTCCTATGGCAAATGCCAGCACTACAAAGATCATGACCTGTCTGCTGGCAATAGAAAGCGGAAAAACAGGAGATTCGGTGACTTTTTCAGAATATGCCTGCAGTATGCCGAAGGTACGGCTTGGCTGTTCTGTGGGAACACAGTTTCTGTTGGAAGATCTGCTCTATTCTCTGATGTTGGAATCTCATAACGATACTGCCGTGGCTATTGCTGAATATGTGGCAGGAAGCGTGCAGCATTTTGCAGTGCAGATGAATGAGCGTGCAGCAGAATTAGGCTGCCTGGATACACACTTTGTGACACCGAACGGGTTGGATAAATCAGACGAGGGCGGTGCACATCAGACAACAGCCTATGATCTCAGCCGGATCATGGCAGCCTGCATTCAGAATGATAAGTTTTTGAAAATTACGCAGACTGTTTCAAAAACAATCAGCAGTATTGATGGTACCTTCCGGGCAACATTAAATAATCACAATGCGCTACTTTCTATGATGGAAGGTGTGATATCCGGAAAAACCGGTTTTACAGCGAAGGCGGGATATTGCTATGTGGGAGCATATCGAAAAGAGGATCGTACATATACCTTTGCGCTGCTGGCCTGTGGCTGGCCGAACAACAAAGGCTATAAGTGGGAGGATGCAAGAAAATTGATTGCATATGGGAATGAACACTATGTACGGCAGTTGTACAGTACGGACGGCGAGAAAAGGCAGATTCCGATCCGGAACGGGGTGAAAATAGAAGAGGAAGATACAGGAAGAAAGAAATATAAATATACATATCCGGAGCATTTTGCGGTGGAAACAGAAACTGTGCGACAGGAACTGTTATTGTCAGATACCGATGTCATTACGGAAACATGGAATCTGCCCAAAACCGTGGAAGCTCCGGTGAAAGCTGGAAATGTGATCGGAGAACATCGTATTTTACTGAATGGCTGTCAGATTGTGATACAGCCAGTGTATGTAGTGGAAACGGTGGAGAAATTTACTTATCGTTGGTGTCTGAAACATATTTTCTTTCTGTTGTTTCTTGGGAAAATATAAGGTATACTATACACGGTATTGCCCGTGCGTTCGGCTTGAATCATAGCCAGACGGGGAAATCATATCTGTTATGATGTTGTGTGTAACAGATAAAAAATGGAGAAGAAACATGAATAATTCAAATGAACTGATTAACAGGATCAATGAAAAGTATAGCAGTATGAGTAAGGGACAGAAGCTGTTGTCCACGTATATTACCGATAATTATGACAAGGCGGTTTTTCTGACAGCAGAAAAGCTGGGAAAAGTCGTAGGAGTCAGTGAATCCACGGTTGTGCGGTTTGCGACACATCTCGGGTATCGTGGATATCCTGAATTTCAGAAAGCATTGGAAGAACTGGTGCGCAATAAACTGAATTCTATCCAGCGAATGGAAGTGACCTATGGGCGGATCAGCCAGTCAAAGATTTTGGATACAGTGCTGCAGTCTGATGCAGAAAAAATCAAGAGTACGCTGGAACAGATTGACCAGAATGCCTTTGAATCAGCACTGGATATTATTTTAAATGCAAAACATATTTACATTGTGGGAATCCGAAGCTGTGCCCCACTGGCAAGTTTTATGTCGTTTTATTTCAATCTGATGTTTGATAATGTACATCTGCTTCATACCAGCAGTTCCAGTGAACTGTTTGAACAGATGGTGCGTATCAGTGAGGAGGATGTGATTATCGGGATCAGTTTTCCGCGGTATTCGATGCGTACGTTAAAAGCCATGGAATTTGCCAATAACCGGAACGCAAAAGTGATCACACTGACCGATAGTGTGCATTCCCCGATGAACCTGTATTCTTCCTGCAATCTGATCGCAAAAAGCGATATGGCATCTATTGTGGATTCCCTGGTGGCTCCGCTGAGTGTGATCAACGCACTGATCGTCGCTCTGTGCATGAGAAAGCAGAGTGAGGTGGCTGAGACACTGGAAGCGTTGGAAGATATCTGGAATGAATATCAGGTATATGAGAGTGATGAAATCAATTATATCGATGATCATATGAAAATGCGGTATGGAAAAGTAGATAACGTAGACCGGGAAGATTCCGGAATAGAGAAATAAAAACGACAGAATATCAGAATGATATTGTGTGATGTAAGAAAACTAACGAATAGAAGCGGAGAAAATGGATGAGCAAAGTGGCAGTAATCGGCGGCGGTGCCGGAGGAATGATGGCAGCGTGTATCGCAGCAGGAAACGGGCATCGTGTAACGTTGTTTGAACAGAATGAAAAACTGGGTAAAAAGATTTATATTACCGGTAAAGGACGGTGTAACCTGACCAATGCCTGTGATACCGAAGATCTGTTTGCAGCGATCATGAAAAATGCAAAATTCCTTTACAGTGCAATTTATACTTTTGATAATCATGCACTGATGGATTATTTTGCAGGACTTGGACTGAAGATGAAAATTGAACGTGGAAATCGTGTGTTTCCACAGTCGGATCATGCTTCCGACGTAATCCGTGTACTGACGGATGAACTGCACAGAAAAAAAGTGCGTATCTGTCTGAATACCAAAGTGCAGGAAATCGTAAGTGACGGTACAAAAGTGACCGGTGTGCGATGGGATTGTCACGATACACATCAAAAAAATCAGATCGAAGCATTTGATGCGGTGGTGGCTGCCTGTGGAGGTGTGTCTTATCCGACGACAGGGTCTGATGGAAGTGGATTTGAACTGTGTAAAAAACTTGGACATACGGTGACGGAGCTGCGGCCTTCCCTGATCGGAATGACCACAGCAGAGGAATATATTCCACAGCTGCAGGGATTGTCTTTAAAAAATGTAACTTTTTATGTAAAGTCCGGAAAAAAGACATTGTATTCTGAATTCGGTGAAATGCTCTTTACCCATCAGGGTGTCAGCGGTCCTCTGATACTGACAGCCAGCAGTTGTATTCCGGATAAATATATGAAACAGGAATTGCATTTTGAGATCGATCTCAAACCGGCATTAGAGGAAGAACAGTTGGACAAGCGTCTGCAGCGTGATTTTGCAGAAAATGTGAACCGACAATTTAAAAATGCCCTGCACGGGCTGGTTCCAGCAAAATTGATACCGGTGCTGATCGAACTGTCCGGCATTGATCCGGAGAAAAAAGTACATTCCGTTACCAGGGAGGAACGGCATCGGCTTCTGATGCTGCTCAAACATTTTCCCGGAACGATCACGGGACTTGGCAGGATAGAAGAAGCCATTGTTACCAGAGGCGGCATTAAAGTCAAAGAAGTAAATCCGTCCACAATGGAGTCAAAACTGGTACAGGGGCTGTATCTGTGCGGTGAAATGCTTGATGTGGATGCGGTGACCGGTGGGTTTAATCTGCAGATTGCCTGGTCTACCGGATATCTGGCAGGTATGAGTATCGAGTAGTATGAGAAAGATTTGTTATCTCAGTCGAGAAGACTGAGAGGAATCTTTAAAGAATATTCATAGATAAATGGAAAATTAATAAATGATAGATGAGAGAGGTTGGAAACAGATGAGTTTTAATATTGCAATTGATGGACCGGCAGGTGCCGGAAAAAGCACGATAGCAAAAAAACTGGCAAAAAAAATATCCTTTGTTTATGTGGATACCGGTGCTATGTACCGTGCCATGGGATACTACTTTTTGCAGCATGGTATTCGGGCGGAGGAAGAAAAAAAAATCAGGGAAGCCTGTGAAAATATTTCTGTTACATTGGCTTATGAAGGCGGCGTGCAGAAAGTGCTGTTAAACGGAGAAGATATCTCAGATCAGATCCGTCAGGAAGAAGTGGGGAATATGGCATCTGCTACAAGTGGTTATGGATTTGTCCGTGCAAAACTTTTAAGTCTTCAGCAGGATATGGCAGCACAGTACGATGTTATTATGGATGGACGTGATATTGGAACCTGTGTGCTTCCGAATGCACAGCTGAAGATCTTTCTAACAGCCAGTGTACAGGTGCGGGCAAAACGCAGGTATGACGAATTAGTGGAAAAAGGTGAGTGCTGTGATCTGGCGGAAATCGAAAAAGATATCAGCGAACGTGATTACCGGGATATGCATCGGGAGATCGCACCGTTAAAAGCGGCAGAAGATGCTGTAATGCTGGATTCATCTGAGCTGAATATTGATGAAGTGGTGGAGGCTATTTATGAGTATGCGAAAAAGGCAGGGCTTGAGACATGAAAGTAGAACTTGCAAAAATGGCGGGATTCTGTTTCGGGGTAAATCGTGCGGTGGATACGGTATATCAGGAAGCAGTAGAACATTCGCCTGTGTATACATATGGCCCGATCATTCATAATGAAGAAGTGATCGAGGATCTGAAACGGAAGGGAGTTCAGGTCATTCATTCGCTGGAGGAAGCAAAAGAGCAGGCGGAAGGCACTGTGATCATACGTTCCCATGGTGTGACAAAAGTGGAACAGGAAACATTGGTCGCAGACGGACTGCGTGTGATAGATGCTACCTGCCCATTTGTAAAAAAAATCCACCGGCTGGTGCAGGAATATTCGGATAAAGGTTACCTGGTCATTATTATCGGAAGCGTTGATCATCCGGAGGTGCAGGGCATAGTTGGCTGGTCGCATGCAGATCGTACAGTTGTCATTAATTGTGAATCAGATGTGGAAAAGCTGGATCTGAACGCATGGAAAAAGGTCTGTATTGTCGCACAAACAACATTTAATTACAATAAATTTCAAGAACTTGTTGAAATTATTCAAAAAAAAGGGTATTATAGTGTGAGTACGGTGGACAAGGACAGTGAAATCATCGTACATAATACCATATGTAGTGCCACAAAAGAACGTCAGGAAGCTGCAAAAGAGCTTTCTGCGAAAGTGGATGCCATGTTGGTGATCGGTGGGTTAAGCAGTTCCAATACACGGAAACTGTATGAAATCTGCTCTGAAAATTGTAGAAATACTTACTTTATACAAACGAAAGAAGATCTAGAGAATTCTGACTTTTCGCGTTTCGACTACGTAGGTATTACAGCTGGGGCTTCTACCCCAAATAATATTATTGAGGAGGTTCAAAAATATGTCAGAAATGAGTTTTGAACAAATGTTGGAAGAATCTTTAAAAACAATCAGAAATGGAGAGGTAGTCGAAGGCACTGTTATAGATGTGAAACCGGATGAAATTATCCTGAATATTGGCTATAAATCAGACGGAATTATTACCAGAAATGAATACACAAACGACTCTAATGTAGACCTTACTACTGTAGTTTCTGTTGGTGACACAATGGAAGCAAAAGTTCTGAAAGTTAACGATGGTGAGGGACAGGTTCTCCTTACATATAAACGTCTTGCAGCAGAAAAAGGTAGCGAGCGTCTGAAAGAGGCATTTGAGAACGAAGAAGTATTAACAGGTACTGTAAGCCAGGTGTTAGACGGTGGTTTAAGTGTTGTTCTGGATGAAACAAGAATCTTTATTCCTGCAAGCCTTGTATCTGATACTTATGAGAGAGACCTTAGCAAATACAAAGATCAGGAAATCCAGTTTGTATTAACTGAGTTCAATCCGAGAAGAAGACGTATCATCGGCGATAGAAAACAGCTTCTGGTTGCTGAAAAAGAGCGTAAACAGAAAGAGTTATTAGAGAAAATCAACGTAGGTGATGTAATTGTAGGAACTGTTAAGAATATCACAGACTTCGGTGCTTTCATCGATCTTGGCGGTGCTGACGGATTACTTCATATTTCTGAGATGTCCTGGGGTCGTGTTGACAATCCTAAGAAAATCTATAAAGTTGGCGATACTGTAAAAGTATTCATCAAAGATATCAAAGATACTAAAATTGCACTCAGCGTTAAATTCCCAGAGGAGAATCCTTGGAACAACGCAGCTGAGAAATATGCGGTTGGTACAGTTGTAACTGGTAAAGTTGCTCGTATGACTGACTTTGGTGCATTTGTTGAGCTTGCGCCGGGTGTTGATGCATTACTTCACGTTTCCCAGATCTCCAGAGATCATGTTGAGAAACCTGCTGATGTATTAAGCATCGGACAGGAAATCGAAGCTAAAATCGTTGATTTTGATGAAGCAGACAGAAAAATCAGCCTGAGCATCAAAGCACTCGCACAGAATACAGAGGCAGAGACTGCTGAGGAAGAGTAGGATTCTAACCAAATTAAGAATGTTATAAAAAAGGAGAATGCAAAAGCATTCTCCTTTTCTGCTTGATTAGTAAATTACAATGAATTTCCTGTCAAGCAAAAGAGCTTTATGCAAGTAGATACTCAGTGCAGGAGATGTTTCAGATAAGATGAGAGAAAGGATTGCAGCTGCTTTAATTGTGTATCCGGAAAATGTAACGATTCGTTCGGAACGGCTGTTACTTTTGAAAACTCAAAATAAGTGGCAGTATCAGAATAATCTTTGCGCAGATAGCTACATTTATCGGGAACAGAATGTGTGAGATAATGACAGGTTTTTTCCAGATAACAGTTTTGCTTTGTCGCCTTTTCCCGATGATCGGGATCTACACAGGAACCAAGACTTTTATGGATGATGGTCTGTTCTTCCGGTAGGTAATAGTAGTTTTTGTAGTCCGCAAAATAGTGCCGCAGGCTTCCATGGTGAACCGGAAAGGAGATCAATGCCTCCTTGCCCTGGAGCATAAGGGATGCTTCAGGCAGAACAACAGTGACTTTCTGAGGAAACACATAAGATACGGACAGCGTGATGTCACAGTAGTATATTTGATCTGTGGATGAGAGGACTACAGTTTCAATCTGGAAATTTCCGCTCAGAAAATCAGAGTAGCAAAGCATCGTGAGCAGATCATACATTCCACGGACATCTTCGCCATTGTGCAGAAGGAGATTGTGGAGCAATTCTTCTGTAGGATTTTCATTATATAGAAGATACTGGGTGATCAGTTCCTTGCCGGTATAAGAATCTTCCCGAAAACAACCGAGAAAGGTTTCAATGGATTTCTGTTTGTAATCCGGTAATTGGATCAGGTTCTTCAGATGACAGGCTTCCCGGTACAGATCCACCGACTGAGTATCGGAAAATGGTTGATTGATATGATTTATTTCGTACCGTTTTTTGAGAAAAGGAAGGTCAAAGGAATTGCCATTGAAGGTAATGATCCTTTTGTGAGTTTGCAAGAGTGTTGTCAGTGCAGCCAGAAGTTCTGCTTCCTGTTCCGGTTTTTCAGCAAAAAAAAGCTGAACCGTGATGCTGTCACTCTTGTCCGGAGACAGATAAGAACAGCCAATACAGTAAATAAAATGCCGCGCAGCGGACAGACCGGTAGTTTCAATATCCAGTAGAAGCGTGTCTGCGGTCAGAAAAGTCCGGATGGAATCAGCAAGCTCTGCGCATGAAAAAATTGTCTGTTTTGTAATCATATTATCATCGTTCTCCTGTAGTTTTGTATTTATTCCAATTCATTATAGCTTGTCTGGTATTTTTTTCAATACAAAAGAAAAATTGCATGGATTTTAATACTTTTTTTTGGAAGTGTGTTATAATACTTTTCGATATTATGCAGAATTAATAATTTTTCTGTGGAAACTATTTTAGAGAAAGTGGGGCACAGGTTATGGGCTTATGTACTTTTAAGGGCGGTGTCCATCCATATGATGGAAAGGACTTGTCGAAAGATAAACCGATTCAGGAATATTTACCCAAAGGTGATCTGGTTTATCCGTTATCACAGCACATTGGTGCACCGGCAAAGCCAGTGGTTGCAGTAGGTGATGCTGTATTGAAGGGACAGATGATCGCTGAAGCAGGCGGTTTCGTATCTGCACCGATTTATGCAACAGTTTCCGGCACGGTTAAGGCAATCGAGCCACGTCGTGTTGCAGTCGGGGACATGGTGAACTCTATCGTGGTTGAAAATGACGGGGAGTTTAAATCTCTGGAGTTTACACCGGTAGACGATGTAGCGTCTCTGAGCAAAGAAGAGATCATCAAGAAGATTCAGAATGCCGGTATCGTAGGTATGGGTGGTGCGGGATTCCCGACACATGTAAAACTCTCACCGAAGGAACCGGAAAAAATCGACTACATTATTGCAAACTGTGCAGAGTGTGAACCGTATCTGACATCTGATTATAGAAGAATGGTCGAGGAGCCGGAGAAATTAATCGAGGGAATGAGAATCATTCTTTCACTGTTTGACAATGCAAAGGGTATTTTCGGTATCGAGGATAACAAACCGGATTGTATTGCAAAACTGACAGAGTTGACAAAAAATGAACCGAGAATGGAAGTGAAAGCATTAAAGACAAAATATCCGCAGGGTTCTGAACGTCAGCTGATTTTCGCAACAACAGGCAGAGCGATCAACTCTACCATGCTTCCGGCTGATGCTGGCTGTATCGTAGATAATGTTGATACCATTGTTGCTATTTATCATGCAGTTAAGCTTGGCAGACCGCTAATGCATCGTATTGTTACTATTACAGGTGATGCGATCACTGATCCTAAGAACTTCTATGTCTGTATTGGAACAAATTATGCAGAATTAGTAGAAGCAGCAGGCGGATTTAAGACTCAGCCGAAGAAAGTAATCTCCGGCGGTCCTATGATGGGATTTGCAATGTTCGGACTTGATGTTCCGACAACCAAGACAACATCAGCACTGTTATGTCTGACAGATGATGCGGTTGAGGATGCAAGCCAGAATGCAACAGCATGCATTAACTGTGGTCGTTGTGTAGAAGCATGTCCATCCAGAATTGTTCCTTCCAGACTTGCTGATTATGCAGAAAAACATCTGGAAGAGCCATTTGAACAGTGGCACGGCATGGAGTGTGTGGAATGTGGAAGCTGCAGCTTTACATGTCCTGCAAAGAGAAATCTTGCACAGTCGATTAAATCCATGAGAAAAACAATTCTTGCAAACAGACGGAAAAAATAAAAAACGTTAGAAAGAGGTGGATTATTGTGAGTGAGTTATACAATGTTACATCATCACCACATATAAGAGCCAAAGACAGTACACAGAGAATCATGCTTTATGTAATCATTGCATTACTTCCGGCTACTGTATTTGGTATTATCAATTTCGGACCGCGTGCATTGGCAGTTGTTGTTGTTTCTATCGCAAGCTGCCTGGTATCCGAATACTTATATAACAAAATTGCACATAAGAAACAGACCATAGGTGATTTAAGCTGTGTCGTTACCGGTTTACTTCTCGGTCTGAACCTGTCCCACACCGTTCCGTTCTTCATTCCGATCATCGGTGGTGCATTTGCCATTGTTGTTGTAAAAATGATTTTTGGCGGACTTGGACAGAACTTCATGAACCCGGCACTTGGTGCTCGATGCTTCCTGCTTCTTGCATTTACAGGTCCTATGACAAGCTTCACATTTGATGGTGTGTCCGGAGCTACTCCGCTGGCAGTGATCAAAGACGGAGCACTTTATAGCGATACAATGGCTATGTTTACCGGCCGTATCGCAGGTACTATCGGTGAGACATCCGTAATTGCGCTTCTGATCGGTGCAATTTTCCTGATCCTGCTGGGTGTGATCGATCTGAGAATTCCTGGTACATACATTATCACTTTCGTGATCTTTATTGTACTGTTTGGCGGACATCTCGGAAGTGGTGATCTTGGACAGTTCGTAGTTCAGGAAGTATGCGGCGGTGGACTGATCCTCGGTGCATTCTTTATGGCAACAGATTATGTTACTTCTCCGATCACTCCGAAAGGAAAAATTATTTATGGTATCATCTGCGGATGCCTCCTTGGTATTTTCCGTATGTTCGGTGCATCAGCAGAGGGATGTTCTTACTCCATCATCTTTGCAAACATGTTGGTACCGTTAATCGAGAGATTTACAATCCCGAAACCATTTGGTAAAGGAGGGGAAAAATAATGAATGGAAAAATCATTAAAGATGCCCTGATCCTTTTTCTGATCACAGTTATCGCAGGTCTTGGCCTGGGTGCTGTATATGGCATTACAAAAGCCCCAATTGAAAAAGCAAATTATAACATTCAGCAGAATGCATACCGTACGGTATTCCCGGATGCAGATGCATTCAACGATATGGACGGATTTGATTCTGAAAAAGCAACAGAAGCAGCTGCAGCAGCAGGATACGCAGATGACACGATTGAAAACTGTGTTGTCGCTGTAGATGCAAGTGGTGCAGAACTTGGTTATGTTATTTCCGTAACAGACCCAAATAGTTATGGTGGAGATGTTACCTTATCCATCGGTGTTACAAACGATGGCACATTAAACGGATATTCCATCACAACAATCAATGATACTGCCGGACTTGGTATGAAAGCAAAAGAAGATTCTTTCTCTTCTCAGTTTGCAGGCAAACAGGTAGAATCATTTGAAGTTACAAAGACAGGTGCAACATCTGATAACCAGATCGATGCAATCAGTGGTGCTACAATCACATCAAGCGCTGTTACAAGTGCTGTAAATGCTGGACTGGCTTATTACAGATCACTTGCACAATAACAGGAGGGGAACTTTTAAATGAATAAGTGTATAGAACGTATTGTAAACGGTATCGTGAAAGAGAACCCTACCTTCGTTATGTTGATCGGTATGTGCCCGACCCTGGCTGTTACAACATCAGCTATTAACGGTATAGGTATGGGACTTTCCACGACACTCGTACTTGTATTTTCAAACCTTTTAATTTCACTGCTCCGTAAGATTATTCCGGACAGTGCACGTGTACCGGCATTCATCGTTGTCGTTGCATCTCTGGTAACTATTGTTCAGTTTTTACTGCAGGGTTATGTACCATCTCTGTATGCATCACTGGGTATCTATATCCCTCTGATCGTAGTAAACTGTATCATCCTTGGTCGTGCCGAGAGTTATGCTTCAAAGAACCCGGTTCTTCCGTCTATCTTTGATGGTATCGGTATGGGACTTGGATTTACTGTTGGTCTGACATGTATCGGTGCAGTTCGTGAGATCCTTGGATCCGGACAGATTTTTGGTTTCCAGCTTCTTCCGTTAGCTGATGCAGCTGCAGGCAAAGCAGGATTTACACCAATCACAATTTTTGTACTTGCTCCTGGTGCATTCTTTGTATTAGCTATGCTGATCGCAATCCAGAATGCATTCCGTGAAGCAAAACGTAAAAAAGGTATTGCAGTGAAAGAAAGAACCGGATGCTTCGATGGTGACTGTGCAGCTTGTGCAAGCAGTTGCTGTGAAGGAAAGGTATTCACTGCAGGAACAGATGAGAAAGAATAAGGAGGAAAGGTTCAGATGAAAGAGGTATTACTTATCGCAATCGGCTCTGCCATTGTAAATAACGTTGTCCTGAGCCAGTTCCTTGGCTTATGTCCGTTTTTCGGTGTATCCAAAAAGGTAAATACTGCAGCCGGAATGGGTGCCGCAGTTATTTTCGTTATTACAATTGCATCCTTTATCACAAGTGTGCTGGATAAATTTATCCTGCAGCAGTTTGATATTACCTATTTAAGAACAATTGTATTTATTTTAGTTATTGCTGCATTGGTTCAGTTCGTAGAGATGTTTATGAAGAAATCAATGCCGCCATTGTACAACGCACTTGGTATTTTCTTACCACTGATCACAACAAACTGTGCCGTTCTTGGTGTTGCCCTGAACAATGTACAGTATGGTTATGGTATTGGCGTAAGTACAATCAATGGTTTCGCAACAGCAGTTGGATTTACCATTTCAATTGTCATTATGGCAGGTATTCGTGAGAAGATCGAGTACAATGATATCCCGACACCTTTCAAGGGTTCCGCAATCGTGCTGGTAACAGCAGGTCTGATGTCAATTGCATTTATGGGATTTTCCGGCGTCATTTAGGAGGGTATACAGATGAGCGTTTCAGCAATTATTATTGCCGCTGTTGTAGTCGGCGGTACAGGTATTGTCATTGGTATTATCCTTGGGATTGCCGGTGAGAAATTCAAAGTAGAAGTAGACCCGAAAGAGGAAGAAGTATTAGCAGCTCTTCCGGGAAATAACTGTGGTGGCTGTGGTTTTGCCGGATGTTCCGGTCTTGCTGCAGCGATTGCAAAAGGCGAAGCAGAAGTTGGTTCCTGTCCAGTTGGTGGTGCTGCAGTAGCAGCAAAAATCGGTGCGATCATGGGTCAGGAAGTTGGTGAATCTGTTCGTGAAGTTGCATTTGTAAAATGTGCAGGAACATGTGAGAATGCAAATGCAGATTATGAATACTATGGAGTAGAGGATTGCTCCATGATGGCTTTCGTACCGAATGGCGGACCGAAAAAATGTAATTTTGGATGTCTTGGATTTGGTGAGTGTGTGAAAGCTTGTCCGTTTGATGCAATTCATATCAAAAATGGCGTTGCAGTTGTTGATAAAGAGCAATGTAAAGCCTGTGGTAAATGTATCAAAGCCTGCCCGAAGAACCTGATCGAACTTGTGCCGTATGATGCAAAACATATCGTACAGTGTAGTTCCCAGGATAAGGGTAAACAGGTTATGACTGCTTGTAAAGTTGGTTGTATCGGATGTAAAATGTGTGAGAGAGTCTGTGAGTCAGGCGCTGTTACGGTAGAGAATAATATCGCACACATTGATCAGTCAAAATGTACCGGATGTGGCGCATGTGCTGAGAAATGTCCGAAGAAGATTATTACAGGCAAAAAGGTTACTGCTTAAGAATTTGTTCAAGTCGAACGCATGTGAGACTTGGTGCGTGATTCTGGCCAGCGAAAGCTGAGATATTGTTCTCAGAATCACTGCACATCTACACTACAAATGCTGCCCTGAGTATTCAGGGCAGCATTTTTTGAGTGCGCTATATGAGTATTGACAGAAATTACATTACCGATGTATCATAGAACGTAAGAGTGTCAACGATGGAAAAGCATTCTATAAAGGAAATTTGTATTACATATGAATGGCACAGTGAGTGAGAAATTACATCATCATAAGAGGAGCAGATACAAATGAATGTAAATGATTATTTTAAATATAAAAAGCGAGTCGTAGTCAAAATCGGTTCTTCGTCCTTACAGCATCCACAGACTGGAAGTATGAACCTGATGAAAATTGAAAAGCTGGTGCGGGAACTTTGTGATCTGAGAAATCAGGGGATGGATGTCTGCCTGGTAAGTTCCGGTGCTATCGCAGTGGGGCGTCAGGCCATCGGACTACAGAACCGCCCGGAAGATATTTCTACAAAACAGGCGTGTGCAGCTGTTGGACAGGCCCGGCTAATGATGACATATCAGCGGATGTTTGCGGAGTACAATCAGACAGCCGGACAGATTCTTATGACAAAGGATACAATGTTAGAGGAAGAATCCTGTCAGAATGCGCAAAATACGTTTGAAGAAATGTTTCGACTGGGGATTATTCCGGTTGTCAATGAAAATGACACCGTATCCACTTATGAGATGCATTTTGGTGACAATGATACACTCTCTGCTATCGTAGCATCTCTTACAGGCGCAGACTTACTGATTTTGCTATCTGATATTGACGGTCTTTATACGGATGACCCACGAAAGAATCCGGAGGCAACATTGGTAGAGTGTGTGGAAAAAATGGATGCACATTATGATGCTATGGCAAAGCAGTCCACAGGAAGTGATGTGGGAACCGGTGGGATGGCGACAAAACTGTCAGCTGCCCGCATTGCAACCGCATCCGGCACAGACATGATCATTGCAAATGGCAAAGATGTGGGAATTATCCATCAGATTATCAGTGGTACGTTTCGTGGAACCTTATTTCGTGCACAGAACGATGAGACATTTGATATTCATGCATATCTGCAGAATCGATAGAGTTTCGAGTACAGAGTAAGCATAAATATCCTGAAAGTGACAGAAATGATACGATTAAGAAGGAGGAATAACAGATGAGTATGACAGATGAAAAAGTAAAGCGAATCAATGAATTATATCATAAAGCAAAAGCAGAAGGTCTGACAGAGACAGAGAAAAAAGAACAGGCATTATTGCGAGAAGAATATATCGCTTCTTTTCGCAAAAATCTGCGCAGCCAGCTCAATCAGATTGATATTCAGAACGCAGATGGTTCTGTAGAAAATCTGGGTGAGAAATATGGAAAAAAAGTAATTATTGAGTAACGTATCCGAAACGAAGTGTAGATGTGCAGTGATTCAGAGATGAATATGTCAGTTTACGCTGACTGGAATCACGCGTCAAATCTTACATGCGTTCATGAGTAAGTAGCGAAAGCGGATTGTGAATGTCCGCTTTCGTAATAAGGAAAGCTGTAAAATAGAAATGGTGAGATGATATCACCGGTCTGTTTTACAGCTTTTCTTGTTTAAAACTTCCTGCCTTTTGTTTTTTTATCAATGCTTTTTGCAATGCCGGAATGCAGACCGTCAGCAGTCAGATCCGGGTTTGAATTGCTGTCAGAAGATCCTCCGGAGTGGTACCGGTGGTTTGCAGGGTATAAATCGGCTCATGGATTGCGTTCAGATCATGGGCATCGGAGCTGCACAGGTGATTGCAATGCTGCAGATAGGGGAATTGTTGCTGAAGCAATGGCCAGTCCGCATCATTTTTTATTTCTGCACAGGAAAAGCGACTGTCTTCCGGAATAAAACCAAGATTTCCGAGAAGACTGGTACTTGGTTTGTTAATGTGAGCAGGAACCATAATGCCGTCAAACTGCTGTACCAGATCATATACGGAAGAGAAAGGAATATCCGTGGCTGAGATTAGCAGACGATTTTCCTGCCCCAGTATCTGATCTTCTTCATCGCAGATGCGTTGTTCGCCAAACAAAGCCGGTTTGTTTGGAATGTGTGGCAGATGTGATGATACATAGGAATCAAAATTCATGGCTGCAGTCAGCTGTGGAAAATAGCACAGTACATGAACTTCTTCTGCAGTGGTCAGTTCCATTCCAGGCAGAAAAAGAATTCCGTACGCATTCGCTGCTTTCTGGATTGCAGGACAGTTTTTGCATGAATTGTGATCTGTCAGTGCAATCAGATCCAGACCAATGATTTTTGCCATGCCTGCAATGGTGGCAGGAGTCATTTCATTGTCTCCGCAGGGGGACAGACAGGAGTGGAGATGCAGATCATAAGTCAGGGTTTTCATGCAGTTTTTTATAAACCTCCAGGGCAGTAGTGAAGATTGGTTTTGCTGTTCGGAGTACATTCATATTTTCGCTGACCGCTTTCAGCTTCATGTTTTCATCAATGGAAACGTTGTGACAGAGAATTACGCAGGCACATTCCGTTAGAGAGGCCACTGCCAGGGTGTTCATGTTGCTCATAACAGTGCACCAGGCAGAAGCAGCCGGTGCATTTCCCATGGCAATACTGAGAAGATCGCAACAATACGGTTCAGAGATTACAGCCTCCGGATCACCAAGATGTACGATTTCATAATTGTCCGTAAGGGTCAGTTCTTTTACAGTCATAATTCTTTTTCCTCCTTTTTCCCGGTGTGCTTTTTCCATTGTTCCCGCATCAAATAGATACAGTCTTCCTTGCGGGCGGAATCTACACCTTTTACAATATCTTCGGCCAGGGCTTTGCAGGTCGGAGAACCGCAGGAACCACAATCCAGTCCGGGAAGTTCCTTTAGGATTTCCTGGCTTTCCAGAATTTTTTCCATACTTTCAAAAATATTTGCTCCCAGAGTGTACACAGGTTCATAAGCTACCGGTTCGGTCCAGCCAAAAATTTCAGGTGGTTCTTCCTGAAAATCCGCACAGTGCATCCGAAGTACCGGTTCGTATTTGGAAGATTGTTTTACTTTTGCTTTGGCAATATAGGGATTTTCTACGGTCAGAACGCCACCAACACAACCGGCGCTGCAGGCATTCAGCTCTACAAATTGCAGTCCCGGTAAGATTTTTTCATCTTCCAGATCTTCCAGTACACGGATTACATTTTCGATGCCATCGGCAGCCAGGTAATGATCGGAGATAATGCCATAGGCTTCGCCGCCACTGATGGCCCAGCCTTTTCCAATACGGCCGGAGAGTGTATAGGAAACCTTATTGTCCAACTGTTTCTGTGCTTCTTTCATATGAGAGAGCAGCAGCGGATAGATATCTTTAATGGCTAGTACCGCATCGACATTACTTTCGCGCATGCCCAGTGGATCATGGATAAATGTGATTTTGGAAGGGCAGGGAGACAAAAAAATGATGCCAATGTCGGATGGATCCAGACCGGTTTTGGCTGCGGCTCGTTTCCGGGCAATAATAGCTGCAGCTTCCATCGGTGGCAGAATTGGCAGCAAATGTGGAATTAATCCCGGAAAACGTACACGGATCAGACGTTCGACTGTCGGGCAGGCAGTGCTGATCAATGGGTAAAGTTCCGGATGTTCGCTGATATACTTTCGGGAAAGTTCAGAGATGATCTCTGCACCGGCACTTACTTCAAACACATCATCAAAGCCGGCCAGAACCAGTGCTGTCAGGATGATATTTGTGTCCTTGACATTACTGAACTGGCTGTACAGGGAAGGTGCCGGAAGTGCCACCGTATATTTATAATCTTTTAAAACCGGAATAAAATCCCGTTTTGTATGCTTGGCGTGATGTGGACAATGCCGGATACATTCGCCGCAGTCAATGCAAAATTCATTGATGATATGTGCTTTTCCGTCTCTAACGCGGATGGCCTGTGTAGGACATCGTTTCAGGCAAGTGATACATCCGGTACATTTGTCACTGTCCAGATAAACTGAGTGAAAAAATTTATTCATGATCAGATCGTCCTTATATAGATAGTCATGGTGACGGTAGTCCCGACACCAATGGAAGTGTCGATATGCATTTCATCGGAAGAACGCTTCATGTTTGGAAGTCCCATACCGGCACCGAAGCCAAGGTTCAGGGCTTCTTCACCGGCGGTGGAATATCCCTCCTGCATAGCAAGCGGCACATCAGGGATTCCGGGACCGTGATCCGTCAGCACCATGACAACTTTATCTGGAAAGATGTCTACGTCGATGATACCACCGTTTGCATGGATTACCATATTGATTTCTCCTTCATACATGGCAATGGCACAGCGACGGATGATATCTGCATCCAGGTTCATTAGTTTCAGTGTCTGCTTTAAAGCACTGCTTGCTTCACCGGCCAGGGTGAAATCATCACCATCCACGGTGTATTGATAATGTATACTAGGCATCGTTTCGGCTTCCTCCCCGTAGTCCGGCATGATATAAAATGCCGCAGGCATCAAACATAGTGTGTTCCGTGGTCAAAACAGTTATGCCGAGATTTTCAGCCATCTGCAGCATCTCCGGCTGAGGTTGTTTGCCCCGTACAAAGACCAGACAGACAATATCAAGCATCTCAGCGGTGCGGATGACCTGCAGGTTATTCAGACCGGTCAGTAATAATGCATCTTTTTTGATAAATGCCAGAACATCACTCATCATGTCAGATCCACAGACACTTTCAATGGTGTGCTCAAGGTCCGGCGTGTCAGACAGAGAAGTGGCTTCCAGCAGCGAAATGATTTGTGCGATCGTCATAGCAGCCTCCAAAATTTCTGATTTTGTACTTTTTTAAATGCACAATATTTTTGAATTAGTATAGCATGTAATTTGTTATATTTCAACAAAAAAGACTTGTTATTTTTATAACATACTTGCACATGTATTGCAGTTTGAACAATTATGTGATAAAAAGTATATAAATTATACAAACCTAACCAGAAAAAATTGTTGATTATTGTGAAAACAGATGGTAGTATAAAAGACAGATGTATTAAAAAAAGTACATTGGATATTAGGAGGGATAATTTTGGAAAAAACAAAATCTGTTCCGTTTAACGGAACACAGGAACAGGAAGCGATGCTGCATGCAGTCATCGACGAACTGCGCGAAGATAAAGGCTGTTTGATGCCGATCATGCAGAAGGCGCAGGAAATCTACGGCTATCTTCCATATGAAGTTCAGAAAATGATCTCAGATGAACTGGATGTGCCAATGGAAAAAATCTACGGAGTAGCAACCTTTTACTCCCAGTTCAATTTATATCCGAAAGGACAGTACAAAATTTCTGTATGTCTCGGAACAGCCTGCTATGTAAAGGGCTCAGGTGATATCTATAACAAGCTTATGGACATTCTCGGAATTGCCGGTGGTCAGTGTACTGCTGATGGAAAATTCTCTCTGGATGCCTGTCGTTGTATCGGTGCCTGTGGTCTTGCGCCGGTTATGATGATCAATGATGATGTGTATGGTCGTCTGACTCCGGATGAGCTGGATGGTATTCTGGCAAAATACATGTAATGTTACCGGAAATATCATTAAATATTCTGGATATCTCACAAAATTCCATATCCGCAAAAGCGACACAAATTAAAATCATGGTTTGGGTAAATACGTTTAAACAGCAGATAAAGGTTCAGATCAAGGACAACGGAACAGGAATGGATGCAGAGACAGTGAAGCGGGTGACAGATCCTTTTTATACTACAAGGACTACCCGGAAAGTCGGACTCGGAATTCCGTTTTTTAAACAGGAAGCAGAATGTACCGGCGGCTCATTTTCCATATCATCCGTGTTGGGTCAAGGGACGGATATTCAGGCGATATTTTGTACCGATCATATTGACTGTATGCCGCTTGGAAATCTTAATGAGACCGTTTATTCACTGATCGTGATGCATCCGGATATTGAATTTTATTATGGCTACCAGGTGAATGAGGCAGAGTTTCATCTGGATACGAAGGAAATGCGGGAAATGCTTGGGGATATCCCTTTGGATACACCGGAAATTTCTTCCTTCATCAGAGATTATCTGGAAGAAAATGAATCGGATATTAATAGAATGCAGAATTACCCCGGGTAATTCGAAGGAGGGATCATATGAAATCATTAGAAGAATTGAAAGCCATTCGGGATAAAATGAAAGGGCAGATCGGAATGCGTTCTGAACATGCAGATAATACACGTGTTGTTGTCGGCATGGCTACCTGTGGAATCGCAAGCGGTGCGCGTCCGGTTTTAAATCTGCTCGTAAAAGAAGTAGAAGATAGAAAATTGGAGCATGTGACAGTCACCCAGACCGGTTGTATCGGATTATGTCAGTATGAGCCGATCGTAGAAGTATATGAACCGGGCAAAGAAAAAGTAACGTATGTGAAAGTAAACGAAGAAAAAGCAAAAGAAATTTTGGAACAGCATCTTGTAAGAGGTCAGGTGTTGGATAAATATTTACTTCACGTAGATGAGAATATGTAATGGGGGTGTGACTAAATGTATCGTTCACATGTATTAGTCTGTGGAGGAACCGGATGTACTTCTTCCGGAAGTCAGCAGATTATTCAGACTTTAAAAGAGGAATTAAAGAAAAATAGATTACAAAATGAAGTAGCGGTTGTTAAAACAGGATGCCATGGTCTGTGTGCAGAAGGACCGGTTATGATTGTTTATCCGGAGGCAGTGTTTTATTCCAAAGTACGTCCGGAGGATGTTGAGGAGATTGTTTCCGAGCATTTATTAAAAGGTCGTATCGTGGAACGTCTCGTATACCATGAGGCTCAGGCGCCGGAAGGAATCAAATCCTTAAATGAGACAACTTTCTATAAAAAACAGCACAGAATCGCATTGAGAAACTGTGGTGTCATCAATCCGGAAAGCATTGATGAATATATTGGAACCGGCGGCTATGAAGCACTTGGAAAAGTTCTGACAGAGATGACTCCGGATGAAGTTATCCAGACAATTTTAGACAGTGGTTTAAGAGGACGTGGTGGTGCAGGATTCCCGACTGGTCTGAAATGGAGATTTGCTTCCGGAAACCGTGGAAATGTGCAGAAATATGTCTGTTGTAATGCCGATGAGGGAGATCCGGGTGCATTTATGGATCGTTCTGTTCTGGAAGGTGATCCACATGTTGTACTTGAGGCTATGGCTATTGCGGGCTATGCTATCGGTGCAGATCAGGGTTACATTTATGTGCGTGCAGAGTATCCGATCGCGGTAGAACGTCTGCAGATTGCGATTAACCAGGCAAGAGAATACGGACTGCTTGGCAAAAATATTTTTGAGAGTGGATTTGATTTTGACATCGAACTTCGTCTCGGTGCGGGTGCGTTTGTCTGTGGCGAGGAGACCGCACTGATGACATCCATCGAAGGAAACCGTGGCGAGCCGCGTCCGAGACCGCCATTTCCGGCTGTTAAAGGATTGTTTGCGAGTCCGACCATTTTAAATAACGTTGAGACATGGGCTAATATCCCGCAGATTATCATCAACGGACCAAAGTGGTTTGCTTCCATGGGTACAGAAAAATCCAAAGGAACAAAAGTATTTGCACTTGGTGGAAAAATCAATAATACCGGACTGGTAGAAATCCCGATGGGAACGACATTGCGTACTGTTATTGAAGATATCGGCGGTGGTATTCCAAATGGCAAGAAATTTAAAGCAGCTCAGACCGGTGGACCATCCGGCGGATGTATCCCTGCAGAGCATTTTGATATTCCAATCGACTACGATAACCTGATCAGCATTGGTTCAATGATGGGATCCGGCGGTCTGATCGTTATGGATGAAGATACCTGTATGGTAGATATTGCAAAATTCTTCCTGCAGTTTACCGTAGATGAATCATGTGGTAAATGTACGCCATGTCGTGTCGGAACGAAACGTCTGCTGGAGTTATTAGAGAAGATTACAGACGGACGAGGAACCTTAGAGGACATCGATAAGATGGAAGAGCTGTGCTACTACATCAAAGACAATGCACTCTGTGGTCTGGGACAGACTGCACCGAACCCGGTTCTCTCTACCCTTCGTTACTTCCGTGACGAATATATTGAGCATGTCGTAAACAAGAGATGTCCGGCTGGTGTATGTAAGAAACTCATTACATATAAGATTGATCCTGTGAAATGTAAAGGTTGTACATTATGTGCACGTAACTGTCCGGTAGATGCTATCGAAGGTCAGGTAAAAGTGGCACACAGCATTGACACAAGTAAATGTGTGAAATGTGGAACCTGTATCGATAAGTGTCGTTTTGGCGCTATTTATAAAGAGTAACGGAGGAATCAATCATGGAAAATATTACAATTAAAATAAACGGAAGAGAGGTATCCGCACCGCAGGGTTCCACGATTCTTGAGGCGGCTCGCCTTGCACAGATTGAAATCCCGACGTTATGTTACCTCAAAGAAATCAATGAGATCGGCGCCTGCCGTATGTGTGTGGTGGAAGTAAAAGGGGCTCGCAGTCTGGTGACAGCCTGTGTATATCCAATCAACGAAGGAATGGAAGTTTGGACAAATACACCGAAGGTTATTGCGTCCAGAAGAAAGACATTACAGCTTCTTTTATCCAATCACGATCGTAAGTGTCTGTCCTGTGTCCGCAGTGGTAACTGTGAACTTCAGACATTATGCCGTGAGTACAAAGTAGATGATGAGGCTTACTATGATGGTGAGCGTAATAAATATGAATTGGATACCAGTGCAGCCCATATGGTGAGAGATAATAACAAATGTATTTTGTGCAGACGGTGCAGTGCAGTTTGCGAAAAAGTACAGGGTGTGGGTGTCATCGGCGCAAATGAGCGTGGATTCAAGACTTATATCGGAACTGCATTCGATATGGATCTTGGTGATACAAGCTGCGTATCCTGTGGACAATGCATCGCAGTATGTCCGACAGGTGCACTATATGAGAAAGATAATACGGAAGAAGTATTTGCAGCCATTGCTGATCCGGAGAAATATGTGATAGTTCAGTGCGCACCGGCAGTCCGCGCAGGACTCGGGGAAGCATTTGGCATGCCGATCGGTACTGATGTAGAAGGTAAACTGGCAGCAGCACTGCGCAGACTTGGCTTTGATAAAGTATTTGATACCACATTCTCTGCCGATCTTACCATTATGGAAGAAGCGCATGAATTCCTGGATCGTGTACAGAATGGTGGCGTATTACCGCTGATCACTTCCTGTTCTCCGGGTTGGATCAAATACTGTGAGCACTATTTCCCGGAAATGACAGAGAATTTATCTTCCTGTAAATCTCCGCAGCAGATGTTTGGTGCCATTGCCAAATCCTATTATGCAGAGAAAATGGGAATCCCGAAAGAAAAAATGGTGGTTGTCAGCGTTATGCCTTGTACTGCAAAGAAATTTGAAATCGGTAGAGAGGATGAGAACGGTGCAGGTGTTCCGGATGTAGATATCGCTATCACAACAAGAGAGCTTGGCCGCATGATCGAACGTGCAAGTATCCGTTTTACAGATCTTCCGGACGAAGAATTCGATATGCCGTTGGGTCTTGGAAGCGGAGCAGCAGTCATTTTTGGCGCAACCGGTGGTGTTATGGAAGCAGCTCTTCGTACTGCAGTAGAAAAACTGACCGGCGAAGAACTTGCAAAACTTGATTTTACGGATGTACGTGGTATCGAGGGAATCAAAGAGGCTGTTTACAATGTAGCAGGTATGGATGTGAAAGTTGCGGTTGTTTCCGGATTGAAAAATGCAAAAGAATTGTTGAAGAAAGTAAAATCCGGTGAGGCAGAGTATCATTTTATTGAAATTATGGGCTGTCCTGGCGGATGTGTCAATGGTGGCGGTCAGCCGCAGCAGCCGGGATATGTACGCAATACCGTGGATATTCGTGCAAAGCGTGCGGAAGTACTTTATAACCTGGATAAAAAGAACAAAATCCGTAAATCACATGAGAATCCGGCAATCATTGAATTATATGATACGTATCTGGGTGAACCGGGCAGCCATAAAGCACATGAGCTGTTACATACCACTTATGTAAAACGTACCGTAAATAAATAGATTTAATAATGATTTATATCTCTTTTATGAGAGGATACGAATGTTTATAAAAGGAGTCGTTGCATTTGCAGCGGCTCTTTTTTTACTATGAAAAAAGAAATGACAGAAGTACATTGAGAAAGGATACAATAATTATAAGAAAAAATTAAAAGATAAAATGTCATATTTGTGCTAAAATGATTCGAGAAGTATTGAAGGAGAGTTTTTTATGAATTTATTTTCAGCTGCATTTATTATATTTATAATTGCTTTGTTAGTACTGTATTATACTATATTTCGAAAGAAACAGTGGGTCTGCCTGCTTCTGTTCAGCATTGCATTTTATGCTTATTCGGGTATTTCCAATTTGATTTTTATGGCAGTTACCGGAGTGAGTGTTTTTATGGGTGGCATATGGCTGATGCGATTTTCTGACCAGTATCATAAAATCCGAAAAGACAAAAGCATTGACAGAGCCAGAAGAAAGGAAATAAAAGCTGCATTTGATAAGAAACGGAGAATGATTCTCTGGACAATCATTGTTATTAATTTTGGAATGTTGGCAGTATTGAAATATCTGCATCCTTTTTTTGAAGGTTTTCTAATACCGTTGGGCATTTCTTTTTATATGTTTATTTCCATAGGATATCTGGTAGACATTTATTTTGAAAAATATGAAGCGGAAAAGAATCCTTTTCGTTTTTTGCTGTTTGTTTCATTTTTTCCGCAACTGATTCAGGGACCGATCAATCGGTATGATCAGATGAAAGAGCAGTTGTATGGCAGACACACGCTGGATTGGTATCGTTGCAAAAGAGCGTTGATCTTAATTCTGTTTGGATTATTAAAAAAATATACAATTGCAAATCTGCTGGTTCATGAAATTGCAAATATTTTGGATGCACCTACGGAAAAAACACCGGGTTCTGCAATCGTGTTTGCAATCTTATTGTATTCTGCACAGCAATATGCGGATTTTTCCGGTGGCATCGATATCGTTATGGGTGTTGCTGAATTGTTTGGAATTAAAATGATGCCAAACTTCAGGCAGCCGTATTTTTCCGTTTCATTGGGAGATTTCTGGCGGAGATGGCATATTTCTCTCGGTGCATGGATGAGAGATTATGTATTCTATCCGTTTGCACTTACGTCACCTATGCAAAAATTTGGAAAATGGGCGAAAAAGCATCTGAATGTTCATTTTGGGCGTGTACTTCCGGCATCTATTGCAAATATTCTGGTATTTTTCCTTGTTGGTATCTGGCATGGTTCCCAATGGCATTTTATTTTCTGGGGACTTTATAATGGTATAGTAATTGCTGTTTCGGATATCTGTGCACCGTTGTTTGCAAAAATAACAGAAAGATTGCACATTAATGTGAAAAGTAAGGCGTTTTATCTGTTCCGGATAATCCGTACTTTTATAATTGTAAATATTGGATGGTACTTTGACCGGATTTATGACATCAGAGACTGTTTTCTGTGTATGAAAAACACAATTTTCAATTTTCAGATGAGCCAATTGGATGAATTTCTGGGACCGATACTGAAAATAATGCCAACGAAAGCGTATGTCATCGTGACTGTGGCATTGTGTATTGTCTTTGCTGACAGTGTTATAAAAGAAAGAGGAAAGGATGCCATCACGTTATTGGATAATCGACCGTTGGTATTGCGCTGGCTGCTTTATTTTGGAATGATTTTCATGATTTTAGAATCGTTTAATTTTGCAGTTGACGCAGGAGGTTTTATGTATGCGAATTATTAAGGGTATAAAAGTGATATTATTTGTCATTCTGTTCATATTGATGAATTTGTTGCTGAGTTATTTTCTTGTGAAAGCAAATGGCCCAAGTGAAGTTATGTGGAAGGATTTCCGTAAAACAGAAAAAATAGATACGGTATATTTAGGTTCTTCGTTTTCACAGATGACATTTAATCCATATATTATAGATGAAAATACCGGATGGAATTCTTTTAATATGGGAACGCCGGGGCAGCCATTGGATCAGACCAAAGAAGCATTAACGGCAGCCATTCAGGAAAAACATATAAAAAGAGCGGTACTGATCTTCGGAATCCCATCTCTGGAGCTGACGCAGAATGCAAATGCAAGAGCTACTTTCGCAAGAGCAAGAAACTATGGGTGCTCATTGTTGGAAAAACTGAGACTGGATTGGAATTATGTAACAAACAGTGAAAATTTCAATACAGAAGCGTCATTGACATATTTTTTCCCGTGGGTCTATAATGGAGTTGATTTTGAACCGAAAAAGATTGCAGAAAATCTGAAAATCAGGAAAGAAAGCAAAGATGCGAATGCCAGTTCAAAAAAAGTGGCTGGATATATGGAATATATCGGAAAGGGATATGCGTATTCCAGTGGTGTTTTTGATTACAATACTGCTGCTGAAAATAATACGAAAAAGGCTTATTCAGGAAAAATTTCTGATAAGGCTTATAAGGAATTAGAGGCTATGTGCAAACTCTGTCAGGAAAATGGAGTAGATCTTATGGTTGTGAATACGCCAAAAGCACCGTATGATATTGCGGCATATGGCGCAGACGATTATTTTGCGATCAACCATAAAATTACTGGTATATGCAGTAAGTACGGTGCTGATTATTATGATTTTAATCTGGTAAAACCGGATCTGTTTTCCATTTGTCCGGAGTATCTGTCAAATTTTGAACATTTAAATAAAACCGGTTCTGAGGTTTTTTGTAATGCTTTTTCAAAATTTGTATTAAGCCGTGAGGCGGGAGAGGATATGTCTCAATATTTTTACAGTGAGGATGCTTATATGGAATCTGTCAAAGATATTGTAGCATCCTATCTTCCGGGATATGATAATAGATAGAAAAAAGAGGAAACAAAATGACGAATGTATTAGAATGGCTGGAACATATGGAAGGACAGGCTGGAGAAAAAATTGCAGTTGCAGATCCGAAAGAAAAATATTCCTTTACGCAGTTAAAAACGTATGCACAAAAAAGTGGAACATATCTGCGAAAATGGATGACAGGAACATTTCCGGTAGCAATCTATATGGAAAAAAGCTGTGCCACATTAAGTATTATGCTTGGAGCGGTATATGCAGGATGTCCGTACTGTCTGTTAGATCTGCGTCAGCCGGATGTGAGACTGCGGCAGATTCTGAAGGTGCTGCAGCCGGAAGTGATTGTTACAAAGGAAGAAAATCTGGAAAAAATCAGAAATTGCGTAGATGAAATGGGCGGTGATGTCCGGAACACAACAATTTTGTTAGCAGAAAATTGTCTGAATGAAATGGAAATTGATCAGAAACTTTTGAAACAGATAAGAAAAAAGCATACGGATCGGAATCCTTTGTATATTAATTTTACAAGCGGAAGTACAGGTTTACCAAAGGGAGTCGCGGTCAGTCACAGAGCGGTGATTGATTTTATCCGGATTTATGCGGATACGTTTGATATTACCAAGGAAGATATTATAGGAAATCAGGCACCGTTTGATTTTGATGTTTCTGTAAAGGATATTTATACCGGTCTTTTGACCGGTGCCAAAGTACAGATCATTCCGAGAGAATATTTCAGTGATCCTACTACGTTGATGGATTATATGGCTGACAGTAAGATGACAGTACTTACCTGGGCGGTCAGCGCGATGTGTTTTGTATCTGTTATGAATGGATTTGATTATCGGACACCGGACACTGTCCGAAAGGTTCTTTTCAGTGGAGAAGTGCTTCCGGTAAAACATTACAGAGTATGGAAAAAGTATTTGCCGCAGGCGATGTTTGTAAATCTGTACGGACCAACTGAAGTTACATGCAACTGCACGTATTATGTGCTGGATCCGGCAGATAAATATGAACTTACAGATGTGATACCTATTGGAAAATCTTTTCCGAATGAACGGGTCTTTCTTTTGGATGAGGCAGATCAGGAAGTAACGGAAGCAGGAATGAACGGGGAAATCTGTGTCAGCAGTTCAGAACTGGCTTTGGGGTATTATAATGCACCGGATAAAACGGCGCAGGTATTTGTACAGAACCCATTGAATCACCTGTATGATGAACGGATTTACAGAACCGGTGATCTGGCAAAATATGATGCAGAGGGAAATCTTGTATACATTTCCAGAAAAGATTTTCAAATCAAACATCTGGGGCACAGAATCGAACTTGGTGAAATTGAAGTGGCAGCCAATGCAGTAAATGGGATCAGCAGATCCTGCTGCATTTATGAAGCTGAAAAAGAGCGCTTGTTGCTTTTTTATACCGGAGAATGCGAAAAACGGCAGCTCATAAAACTATTACGTGGTGCATTGCCGCCTTATATGATTCCCAATATGGCTTTGCGGCTTGCGGAAATGCCAATGACCAAGAATGGAAAGATTGACAGAAATAAATTAATGAAGTTGTACGAGGAGAGTTTACATGCAAGACATTTTAAAAAGTAATACGCCGGCATTTGTGTTTGATACGGCAGCTCTGAAGAAGCGGGTTGCACAAATCAAAGAGATTGTCGGGGAAACAGTATCACTTTGTTATTCGATGAAAGCAAATCCGTTTTTTGTACCGGCCATGATAACGTGTGTGGATAAATTAGAGGTCTGCAGCCCGGGAGAACTTACAATCTGTAAAAAGCTTGGGGTAGATGCATCCAGAATTATTTATTCCGGTGTCAACAAAGAAATCCCGGATATCAAAGAAGCCTATGAATATGGAGTTGGTACATTTACAGCGGAATCTGTCCGTCAGGCAGATCTGATCCAACAGGTCGTTGAAACAGCAGCTGCTGGTGAGAAGGCAGAAGTAATTCTTCGACTGAATTCCGGTTCCCAGTTCGGAATGTCCAAAGAGGATTTGCTTACGATTCTGCAGTGCAGAGAAAGCAAATACACAAGTTTGAATTTTACAGGAATACATTATTTTGTCGGTACACAACGAAAACGGGCCAAAAGAAAGATAAAAGAACTTCAGATGCTGCTGGAATTATTTGAAGAGATTCAAAATAAATATGGTCTGAAATTAAAAAAACTGGAATATGGACCGGGTTTTGCGGTTCCGTATTTTGAGGATGATGATTTTGAAGATACTTTGTATCCTGTGAAAGAGTTGAAAGATACCTTAAAACAGGTGGCACAACAAGTAGATCTGACGATTGAGATGGGGCGGTTTTTCACAGCCGAATGTGGAACATATTATACAAATGTTGCAGATTTGAAAACCGTGGGAAATGCACATTATTGCATTCTGGATGGTGGAATGAACCATCTGACTTATTTAGGGCAGATGATGGGGATGAAGACTCCAATCATAAAACATCATAAGAACACACCAAAACAGGATGAAAGGCCGGAAAAGAAAACATGGTGTCTTTGCGGAAGTCTGTGTACAACATCAGATATTCTCTGCAGAGAGGTGGAATTGAATCATTTGGAAATCGGTGATACACTAATTTTTGAAAATGTAGGTGCATATTCAGTGACAGAAGGAATTTATCTGTTTTTAAGCCGGACATTGCCTAGGGTTTATCTGAAAGATGAAAATGGGTACCTTACGCTGGTGAGAGATGCAATGGAAACAAGTGATATAAATATCTAGGATGTACTCCCGAAATCTTTCTAAATAAAGTATTAAAAAGATTCTGAGAATAAATGAAGTAGAAAAAGGAGATTTTGCAACATGGAAGAATTATTGGAACTGTTAAATGACATTAAAGAAGATGTGGATTTTGAAAATGAGAAGGCACTGGTAGATGATCACATTTTAGATTCGTTTGATATTCTGCAAATTATCAGTGATATCAGTGATGAGTTTGATATCGTGATTCCGGCAGCTTATGTAAAACCGGAAAATTTCAACAGTGCTGAGGCACTCTGGAAAATGATTCAGGAATTGCAGGATTAATACTTTGCGAAACGGCTGGAAATAGTGAAAAAGGAATGTGCGATCAAAGATGGTACGTTCCTTTTTTCTTATAAAAAATAGCTTTTCTGAGACTTCATTTCACTGGTGATTAATGGTAAAATAAATCCATGGAGGGGGAATCAGAATATGAATGTAATTAATTTTCAGGATGCAAACTGTGCGCATTGTTATAAATGTCTGAGAAATTGTGATGTCAAAGCAATCCGTATCAAACAAGGACAGGCGCAGATTGTTACAGATATGTGTATTTACTGTGGACACTGTATGGAAATCTGTCCTCAGGAGGCGAAGACCTTTGACAGCGACCTGGCGTATGTGAAAAGCCTGTTGTATAAAAAAGAGCGTGTGGTAGTTTCGCTGGATCCATCTTACCGTGGGCTTCTGGATTACGAAGACTCCGGTCAGATCGTGGATGCACTGTTGAAGCTCGGATTTTCCCAGGTGCGTGAGACGGCAGAGGGGGCTGCGATTATTACACGGGAATATGTGCGTCTTATGAAGGAAGGAAAGATGGACAATATCATTGTCACAAGCTGTCCGGCGATTGTCTATCTGGTAGAGAAGCATTATCCAATGTTGATTCCTTATCTGGCACCGGTGGTTTCACCAATGATCGCTCACGGGCGCTGGATCAAAGACCGTATGGGACAGCATACGAAGGTGGTATTTATTGGTCCATGCGTGGCAAAAAAAATGGAGGCCGAGGCAGATAGCAGAACCCGTGGCTGTGTGGATGCAGTAATTGAGTTTAATGAATTGCAAAAATGGCTGGAGGAAGAAGGGATTGACTTAAAACATTGTGAGTCCCGTCCTTTTGCAAATCAGGATCCTATGGTAAACCAGCTTTATCCTATTACAAACGGTATTATCCGGGCAGTGGATGTCTGTGGTGCACCGGGAACATATAAAAAACTGACGGTCAGCAGTATTAAGAGCTGTCGAGAATTTCTGCACAGTATGAAACGAGGTTATATCGATCACTGTTTTGTAGAACTGAACCTGTGCGCCGGTGGGTGTGTCAACGGCCCGGGCGTGGATAAACGCCGTGGTTTTCGTTTTAAAGCAACTATGAGTATTGAAAACAATGCCCTGCTTGCGGCACCACCTGCCTATATTACACTGCCAAAAGAGGAATTGGAGCGTACTTATGTGCCGCGCCAGGTAGTAGATAAAATGCCGACAGAAGCGGAGATCAAAGAAATATTGAAGACGATCGGAAAGAGTAACAGTACCACGGAATTTAACTGTGGAGCCTGTGGCTATATGACCTGCCGGGAAAAAGCGATTGCAATCTATCAGGGAAAAGCAGAAGCAGCCATGTGTCTGATCCGTTCCTATGAAAACGCACGTTCCCAGGCAAACGTTGTTATGGAAACCACACCGAATCTGATCTTTATCTTTGACAAGGAGATGCGGATCAGAGAATTTAACCGTCGGGCGGAAGACGTATTTCATACATCCCGTCAGGATGCGTTGAGAATGTATCTGTTTGAACTGATCGATACAAAAGATTTCGAGGAAGTATACCATACTCATGAAAATAAACTGCGGGTAAAACAAAAATGGGAACAATACAATATGACAGTGCTGGAGACCATCGTATATATTCCGAGTTCTGACCGGGTACTGGCCATTATCGAGGATGTGTCTGCAGAGGAAAAACAGGCGGAACGCATGCTGGAACAGAAACTGAATACCGTAAAACTGGCGCAGGCTGTGGTAGAAAAGCAGATGACAACAGCACAGGAAATCGCAGGCTTGTTGGGCGAGACTACGGCAGAGACGAAGGCGATTCTGACGAAGCTGAGGGATACATTGCTGGAAAGCTAAAGGGGGCGTGGAAACATATGAAACAGTTCGCAATTGACATGGCATATAAAAGCCTGAACCACTGCGGAGAAGAGCTGTGTGGGGATAAAGTTGAAATCGTGGACAAGGAAGATTCCCGGATCCTGATTCTGGCAGACGGCATGGGAAGCGGGATCCGTGCAAATATCCTGGCGACACTGACGTCCAAGATTATTGCTACCATGATGTACAACGATATGACCATTGACGAGGTTGTAGCTACCATTGCCAAGACGCTGCCGCTGTCTTCCATAAATGGAGTGGCGTATTCAACCTTCAGTATTATTCAGGTTTATCACACCGGAGAAATTTATGTAGCGGAATATGATAATCCGGAATGCATTCTGATTCGTCAGGGAAAATTGAAAGCGCTGCCTTTTTCTTATCGCAAAATTGAAGGAAAAAAGATCCGGGAATGTCGCTTTCAGACGGTCCCGGGGGATGCTCTGGCAATTATGAGTGACGGCTGTCTGTATTGCGGTACCGGAGATATCATGAACTATCGCTGGGACTGGAATGCACTGGCAAACTGCTGTGAAACCTGTGCGGATAAGACTCGTACAGCAGCTCAGATGGCAGATATGATGAACAAGGCCTGCGCGGATCTGTATGGCGGCATGTGCAGTGATGATACGACGATTGCTGTAGCACGGATCATGGAAGAAGAAATCGTGAACATTCTGACCGGTCCGCCACAGAACAAAGCAGACGATGCCCGGATGGTGCAGGACTTTATGAAACAGGAAGGTATTAAGATTGTTTCCGGTGGCATTACCAGCCAGATCGTGGCACGGGAGCTTGGCACCCGTCTCATTACATCTGTCGGCGTGTTGGATCCGGAGATTCCGCCCACGGCAAAGATTGAGGGTATTGACCTGGTGACAGAAGGTGTCCTTACATTAAATAAAGCGATTGATCTGCTGGAACAGTATCAGCAGGATGAGGTATCAGAAGAATTTTTTGAGGAACTGAGTCGTGATAATGGTGCCACCCGACTGGCCTGCTATCTGATGGAAAACTGTACCACAGTAAACTTATTCATTGGAAAAGCAATCAATAAGGATTATACAACGAAAGAACTGCCCTTTGAAATCTCTGTGCGGCAAAACCTGATGAAACGGATGCAGGCAGTGCTGACAGCTATGCATCGGACCGTACATGTGTATTACTATTGAAAAAAGAAAGTAAGATGTGGTATACTTATTCAGTTCACGACTACGGAACAAATGTTCCTGGTTGAATAATAAAAAATAGATAAGGATAAACATATGCAGATAGAACATTTTATTAATCAGATTGATCTGACACTGGATCCACCGGCAGAGGAACCACTGCGTCAGTATTATTTTATAGCAAAAGCTCGGACTTTGGTGGCTCAAATGGAGAAAGAAGCAGGCAGAAAGATGACGTTCTGCGTGAATACCTTTGGTTGTCAGATGAACGCCCGTGATTCTGAAAAATTATGTGGTATTTTAAATGCCATCGGGTATCAGGAATCTGAATCTGAGGATGCGGATTTTGTTATTTATAATACCTGTACTGTTCGTGAGAATGCGAACAATAAAGTATACGGACGGCTTGGTTATCTGCATGGATATAAGAAAAAAAATCCACACATGATGATCGCACTGTGTGGCTGTATGATGCAGGAGGAGAAAGTTGTTGCAAAAATCAAACAGAGTTATCGTTTCGTAGATTTGATCTTTGGTACACACAATATTTTCAAGTTTGCGGAATTGCTGGTACAGTCCATTGAAAATAATAAGATGGTTGTGGATGTGTGGAAAAATACCGATCAGATTGTAGAACAGCTGCCAAATGAGCGTAAATTTCGTTTTAAGAGTGGTGTCAACATCATGTTTGGCTGCAACAATTTCTGCAGCTACTGCATCGTGCCGTATGTAAGAGGCCGGGAGCGAAGCAGAGAGCCGCGGGAGATCATCCGTGAAATTGAGAACTTTGTGGCGGATGGTGTTGTGGAAGTTATGCTGCTTGGACAGAATGTCAATTCTTATGGAAAGAATCTGGATCAACCAATTACTTTTGCACAGCTTTTGGAGCAGATTGAACAGATTGAGGGACTGGAACGGATCCGGTTTATGACTTCGCATCCGAAAGATCTCTCGGATGAACTGATCGCTGTTATGGCAAAATCAAAGAAAATCTGCAGACATCTGCACTTGCCGTTACAGTCCGGCAGCAGCCGTCTGTTAAAAATCATGAATCGTCATTATGATAAGGAACAGTATCTGACGCTGGTGGAGAAAATCCGTGCTGCAATGCCGGATATTGCGCTGACCACAGATATCATTGTGGGATTCCCGGGTGAGACAGAAGAAGATTTTGAGGAAACCATGGATGTAGTACGAAAAGTACGTTACGATAGTGCATTTACTTTTATTTACTCCAAACGTACCGGTACTCCGGCGGCAAAAATGGAAGATCAGGTGCCGGAAGATGTGGTAAAAGTAAGGTTTGACCGTCTGTTAAAAGAAGTACAGGAGATTGCGGCAGAAAAATCTGCGGTATTGACCGGTCAGATACAGGATGTACTGGTGGAGAGCGTCAACCACCAGGATGACAGTCTGTTAACCGGACGTCTCGGCAACAACAGTGTCGTTCATTTTCCTGGAAGCAGGGAGCTGATCGGCCAGATTATTCCGGTCCGTCTGGATGAATGTAAAGGTTTCTATTATATTGGAAGCAGGGCATAACCATGGACAAAAAAGTCGGTAAAAAAGAAATTTTATTATTGCTTATTATCTTTGCAGCAGCAGTGATTGGGTACTTTGTGTTTCAGAAACTGCAGAGTACACCCGGCGCACAGGTAAAAGTGACGGTGGATGGAACGGTGTATGGTACTTATGACCTGTATACGACAGGGGAGAAAGCAAAGAAGATTCAAATTAAAAATGCGGAAGGTACTGTGACAAATACACTTGTAATTGAAAACGGAAAAGCAGATATGATTTCGGCAGATTGTCCGGATAAGTTATGCGTAAATCAGCATGCGATTTCATCGAATGGGGAAACTATTGTATGCCTGCCAAACAAAGTGGTAGTGGAAGTGGAAGACGGGGAAGAAGCCCAGTTTGACACCCAGACAAAATAACAGAACGAATAAAATTAATATAGAGGCATTTCAGCAATCTGTGTAATCAAGATTTGGGTGTTTTGACACCCTGATCAGAAATAAAAAGACAGATTAAAAAAGAAAGCGCCTCTAAGATGGAGTTTTTTGATGTATTCATATATAAAAGGAACTTTGGAAGAAATCAGCGAAGACCAGATCGTTGTGGAAAATCATGGAATCGGGTATAATATCCGGATTTCAGCCAGAATGTTGGACGTACTTCCAACCAGAGGGGAAGAGATTAAAATCTATACTTATCTGTATGTAAAGGAAGATGCCTTTTCTCTGTTCGGATTTCCAAGCAGAGATGAACTGGAGATGTTTAAATTGCTGATCAATGTCAGCGGCATTGGCCCTAAGGGCGGTCTTGCAGTGCTGTCAGTGCTGTCAGCTAATGACTTGAGATATGCGATTGTAGCAGAGGATGTTAAGACGATATCTAAAGCACCTGGTGTTGGAAGCAAGACGGCAAAACGGCTAATCATCGAGCTGAAGGATAAGATTGATCTGGAGGAAGTTATTGAAAATGGATTTGAACAAGTGGAAGCATCCAATCCTGTATCCGGCAGCAATAACCGTATCCGAAAAGAAGCCGCAGATGCATTGGTTGCCCTGGGATACAGTGCTACAGAAGCCTCAAAAGTGCTTTCCGGCATTGAAATTACAGAAGACAGTGATGTGGAACGTGTGCTGAAGGCAGCACTGAAAAATATGGCATTTTTATAGATCGTATTTCAGTTTGATATGAAAAACGTATTTCTGCCTGAAGCAGGGATTCTGTTAAAAACGACTAGAGTGATTGAAACGAGGAAATTCATGGAAAAACGAGTGATTTCGACGCAGGTTCAGGAAGAAGATATGCAGACAGAATTCAGTCTGCGCCCAATGTCTCTGGAAGAATACGTCGGACAGGAAAAAATAAAAAGCACGTTGCGTGTATATATAGAGGCGGCATGTCAACGACAGGAACCGTTGGATCATGTGCTGTTTTACGGTCCGCCGGGACTTGGTAAAACAACGCTTTCCGGGATTATTGCCAATGAGATGGGTGTACATATGAAAATCACCTCAGGACCGGCGATCGCAAAGCCCGGAGAGATGGCTTCTATTTTAAGTAACCTGCAGGAAAATGATATATTATTTGTGGATGAGATCCACCGGTTAAACCGCCAGGTAGAAGAGGTATTGTACCCGGCGATGGAAGATTATGCCATTGATATTATGATCGGAAAGGGGGCTTCTGCCCGTTCCATCCGGTTGGATCTTCCAAAATTCACGCTGGTGGGAGCAACTACCAGGGCAGGACTTTTATCTGCACCGTTGCGGGATCGCTTTGGAGTGATCCAGCATCTGGAATTTTATACTCCGGAGGAATTGCAGACCATTATTGTACAGTCTGCAAAAAAACTTGAGGTGGAGATAGAGCCGGAAGGTGCTGCGGAACTGGCAAAACGATCCCGTGGTACCCCACGTCTGGCAAACCGTCTGCTGAAACGCGTCCGTGATTTTGCACAGGTAAAATATGATGGTGTGATTACGAAGGAAGTAGCTTCTTTTGCATTAGATCTTCTGGAAGTGGATCGCTGTGGATTGGATAAAAATGACCGGCTCATTCTGATGACGATCATTCAGAAGTTTGGGGGCGGTCCTGTGGGACTGGAGACGTTGGCAGCAGCTGTAGGCGAAGATTCCGGAACGATTGAGGATGTGTACGAACCGTATCTGGTGAAAAATGGATTTTTGAACCGGACACCGAAGGGGAGGGTGGCGACCGCTCTTGCCATCGAACACTTTAAACAGTAAAATGCGGAATCGAAGCAAAAAGAAGGGAATGGAAATGACAAAGAAATCAATGGTGCAGGTTGTGATTGGCGGAAAAGTGCTGACTATGGGAGGATATGACGATGAAACCCATATTCAGCGAATTGCATCCTGTGTGAACCGGGTAATGCGGCAGATGGAAGATGCGGACGAATATCGTTGCCTTCCGGCTGATCTGAAACCAATCTTTATTCATATCAATATTGCAGATGAGTTGGTGACGGCACAGGAACTGATTGACCAGCTGGAACAGGAGCTGCAGGAAAAGGAAAAAGAACTGGCGGAGCTGAAACAGGAACTGGCAGAGACAGAAGTAAGACTTGAAAAACTGGAAGGACATAAAAAGTGATGAAACATGAATTGTTATCACCGGCGGGTTCTCTGGATATCTGCAAGGCGGTTATAAATGCAGGGGCAGATGCAGTGTATCTCGGAGGCGATAAGTTTGGTGCACGGGCATTTGCAAAGAATTTTACACAGAGTGATATCCGGGAGGCTTTGGATTTTGCACATTTACGTGGAAAAAAAATCTTTCTTACCGTAAATACATTGTTAAAAAACAAAGAAATTGAGACGGAACTATTTACTTATCTGAAACCGTTGTACGAATATGGTCTGGATGCTGTGATCGTGCAGGATTATGGTGTATTTCAGTTTATTTACAGAAATTTTCCCAGTCTGGCATTACATGCAAGTACCCAGATGTCTGTGGCAAATGTAGCCGGCGCGAAATTCTTGATGGATCATGGCGCAGAGCGGATCGTTACAGCCAGAGAACTTTCCAGTGCGGAAATCCGGCGTATTTATGATGAAACGGGTGTGGAGATTGAAAGCTTTATTCACGGGGCATTGTGCTATTGTTATTCCGGACAGTGTCTGATGAGCAGTATGCTGGGTGGACGCAGCGGTAATCGTGGACGATGTGCACAACCCTGTCGTCTTGCGTATCAGGTGACGGATGACAGAGGAAATGTACTTCATAAAAAAGAAAAATATCCGTTGAGCCCAAAAGACCTGTGTACGATTGAACTGTTACCGGAGCTGTGTGAATCCGGTATTTATTCTTTCAAAATTGAAGGAAGAATGAAAAAACTGGAGTACGCAGCCGGAGTGACTTCTATTTATCGAAAATATCTGGATTTGTATGAAGAATCACCGGAGGATTATAAAGTAGAAGCAGCTGATATGGAGCGTCTGCTCTGTCTTGGAAACCGGAATGGATTTACAAAAGGTTATTATGAAATGCGAAACGGACGTTCCATGATGACATTGACGGATTCTTCTCACAGCAGCAATGATGCAAAAACAGCTTATGAAGCGGCAGAGGAACGAAAACTGCCGATTGTTATGCGTGCTGTCGTGCATGCGGAAAAACCAATGGAATTGTCTGCTGCTGTCTGTGAGCAGGAGACAATGCAGGGGAACGGAGCACCGGTGAAAACAGAAAGCCTGATGTGGGGCATGGCGACTGGCGCCTGCCCGGGACAGGCACAGAATCGTCCGTTATCCAGAGAAGAACTGGAAAAGCGCCTACGCAAGACCGGAGATACACCATTTGTGGTGACAGACATAGATATTGATCTGGAAGACGGGCTGTTTGTTCCGGTGGGACAGTTAAATGAGCTGCGTCGCAGCGCATTGGAACAACTGCAGGAGCAGATGTTGTCTGTAAGTCGCAGACCGTCTGTAGGTGAACAGAAGCAAAATCCATATCAAACAGAAGAACCAGCTTCTTTGAAAAAAAGTCGTCAGCCATTTTTGAATGTATGGATTTCAACAGAAAAACAGCTTCCAATGTTGCTGAAGCATCCGTATGTGGCAATGGTCACGTTAGATGGATGTGGAAATGTTGCAAAACTTGCAGAACAGATTCATCAGGCGGGAAAGCAGACAGCCTATGCATTACCTCATGTGCTGCGGGAAACTTCTGAACAGCTTCTGGAAAAAGGCATGGATTGGAAACAGTTTGACCGGATCTGGGTGCGTAGCTATGATGGCATTGGATTTGCAAAAGATACACTGGGTATTCCGGTGGAAAAATTGGCATTGGATGCCGGACTGTATGTTTTTTCCAGGGAAGCGTCAGCAGATTTTCTGGCAGAAGGATTCGTCGGATATACGGCTTCCATGGAATTAAACCACAAGGAACTGACACATATGGAGAACAGCCAGGCAGAGCTGATGCTGTATGGTTATGCACCGCTGATGGTTTCTGCCCAGTGTGTTTATAAAAATTATGCATCCTGTATAAAAGAAAGGAAGAATGGCAGTAAATCGCAGCCGGAGCATCTGTATCTGAACGATCGTTATCAGAAACAATTCGAAGTGTCAAGAAACTGTACACATTGCTACAATGTGATCTATAACAGCCAACCGACCAGCCTGCTCCACCAGGCGCGGGAAATTCGCGGTTTAGTTTTCGGCTCTTACCGGATTGTGTTCCGGAATGAAACTGAGCAGGAGCTACAATATATATTACAGCAATATACGGATGCGTTCGTAAACGGAAAAGAAATTCTTCCGCCAAAGGAAGGAACTTTTACAAACGGACACTTCCGTCGTGGTGTTGATTAGAAAAAAAGGAGAAGATATGATACATTTGATCACAGAATTATCCAAATATGTGATGATCATTCTTTTTGCAATCTATACCTGGTACAGTTATGTGGTATTGGCAGTCAGAAATGAGGAACGGCAGAAACGGATGTACAAGACGCAGACGACCTGTATGTTTCTCATTCATCTGGATGCTTTTATGGTATTGTTTGCGGTGACGAAGGAACTGAAAGTATTGATTTTTTATGGCGCGCAGGTGCTGTTTGTGCTGTTTTTGTTCCTAATCTACCGGATTGTCTATAAAAAAGCGGCACGGCTTGTTATAAATCACATGTGCATGCTGATGCTGATCGGATTTATTATTCTGACAAGACTGAATTTTGACAATGCGGTGCGGCAGTTTGAAATTGCCGTTGCAGCAGCAGTGGTATCGGCATTTGTTCCGATGCTGGTGCGGAAATTAAAGTTTTTGCGCAAATTTACGTGGTTTTACTGCGCCGTAGGTGTTGTAGCTTTAGGGATTGTGCTTGTGATGGGAAAAATGAGCGGCGGTGCACATCTGTCTTTTACTGTGGCAGGTGTGACATTGCAGCCGTCGGAATTTGTAAAGATTATTTTTGTATTCTTTGTGGCCTGCATGCTGTATGAGGCGACGGATTTTCGCCAGGTATGCATCACGACCATTGCAGCAGCAGTTCATGTGGGAATCCTTGTATTGTCCACAGATCTTGGTGCGGCATTGATTTTTTTCCTGACTTATGTGGTCATGTTGTATGTGGCAACGAGGAAGCCATCGTATTTTTTCGGCGGTCTTGGTGTGGGATGTCTGGCGGCACTGGTCGGTTCGAAACTGTTTTCTCATGTGCGGGTTCGTATTGAAGCATGGAAAGACCCATTTGCGTCGATTCATGGTGGCGGATGGCAGGTAGCACAGGCGCTGTTTGCCATTGGAACGGGTGGATGGTTCGGCCTTGGGCTGTATCAGGGGATGCCGGATAAGATTCCGCTTGGGGCATCTGATTTTGTGTTTGCATCCATTTCCGAGGAGATGGGTGGCGCTTTTGCCGTGTGCATTGTGCTGGTATGTTTCAGTTGTTTCCTCATGTTTTTAAATATCGCCATGCAGATCAAAGATCAGTTTTATAAGCTGATCGCACTGGGGCTTGGCTGCGTGTATGGTGTGCAGGTCTTTCTGAATGTGGGTGGTGTTATCAAATTTATTCCGTCCACAGGACTAACACTTCCGTTGGTCAGCTACGGCGGAAGTTCCATTTTGTGTACTATTGTCATGTTTGCCATTATTCAGGGACTGTATATTATGCGGCAGGACGAAGAAGGAGAATTGAATGAGCAGAAAAATCGAGGACGAAAACAGAAAAAGAACGACTGGACGAAGAAAAATAGCAGCCGGAAGCCGAAGAACAAATCAGGTCAGACAGGGTATAGAGGTCATGAATCTGGATCAGAAAGAAACGGAACGCCCTCGCAGTTCAATGAGGAGATCGAAGAAATCTGGTAGAAATCTGGAATTTTTGATCATTACCTATTTATTTTTGGCAATTTTTATCGGAATGATCAGCTATTTTATTTATTTTCAAATGGTGAAAAGCGAAAGTGTGATCAATAGTTCCTATAATTCCCGTCTGGATCTGTATGCGGAGCATGTAATCCGTGGAGATATTACTACTGCGGATGGAACAGTACTTGCAAAGACAACGGTCAGTGATGATGGAAGCGAGACCCGGGAATATCCTTACGGCAGGATGTTTGCTCATGTGGTGGGATATACAAACAACGGAAAAGGAGGACTGGAGTCCCAGTATAATTTTAATCTGTTGCGTTCTCATTCTTTTTTCCTGACACAGATTATCAATGATCTGAAAAACAAGAAGAATATCGGAGATACGCTGGTCACAACGTTGGATTATGATGTCCAGGAGACTGCGTACAAGGCATTGGGAGACCGGGACGGAGCGGTGGTTGTCATGGAAGTAAAGACAGGGAAGATTCTGGCACTGGTGTCAAAACCGGACTTTGATCCGAATACGCTGGCGGAACGGTGGGACGATATTGTGTCAGATGAAAACAGCAGTGTGCTGTTAAATCGTGTCACATCCGGATTATATCCGCCGGGATCAACCTTTAAGATTTTTACTACACTGGAATATGTGCATGAAAATTCAAACTATCAGGATTATAGTTTTGACTGTGAAGGCGAACTGAATGTGGATGGCAATGAAATCCACTGTTATCATAAAGCGGTTCATGGAAAAGAAACGCTGAAGGATTCTTTCGCGAATTCCTGTAATACTTCTTTTTCAAATATCGGTTTGTCGTTGGATATTTCCGGTTTTCGTAATCTCTGTGAGGATATGCTGTTTAATAAGAAGCTGCCGGGCAGTTTGGCTGGCAGCAAGAGCAGCTTTACACTGACAGCAGATGCGGACAAAGGAAAGATTATGCAGACTGCGATCGGTCAGGGTGATACGCTGGTGTCTCCGCTTCATATGGTGTTTGTGGCAGGAGCTATCGCCAATCATGGTGTTGCCATGGAACCGTATGTGGTGGATCATGTGGAAAATGACGGTGGTGTACCTGTCAAGAATTATAAAGGAAAAGAGTACGGGGAACTTCTGTCTGCTTCCGATGCGGCACTGTTGCAGGATTATATGCGCGGCGTGGTGGAAAACGGAACCGGAAAAAAATTGAACGGTCAGAGTTATACTGCTTATGGAAAAACCGGTTCGGCCGAGTATAACAGTGCTGGAGATAGTCACGGATGGTTCGTCGGATATGGAAGCAAGGAAGGGTACAAAGACATTGCGATCGCAGTGGTTGTAGAAGATGGCGGTTCCGGAAGCCAGTCAGCCGTGCCTGTGACAAAACAGATTTTTGACGTATATTTTAACAAATAAAGCAATGGGAAGGTATTGCAAGTTAACCTCAAATAGCGTATACTTAAAAACAGATTTGAGACCGCATCGGGAGGGCTTGCAATGATAGAAGCAACCAGTTGTGGCGGTGTGGTTATATTCCGTGGAAAGATTCTGTTATTGTATAAGAATTATCGTAACAAATATGAAGGATGGGTTTTGCCGAAAGGAACGGTAGAAGCCGGCGAGGAGTATAAGGATACTGCTGCAAGAGAAGTCAGAGAGGAGACTGGCGTAGATGCCTCCATTATCAAATATGTGGGAAAGAGCCAGTATACATTTACTGTTCCTGAGGATACAGTGGAAAAACAGGTGCATTGGTATCTGATGATGGCAGACAGTTATTATAGTAAACCGCAGCGCGAAGAATATTTTGTGGATTCCGGATACTATAAATATCATGAAGCTTATCATCTGCTGAAATTTGCAAATGAGAAACAGATTCTGGAAAAAGCTTATAATGAGTACCTTGATTTGAAACGGAGCAATCTGTGGGGAACAAAAAAGTATTTTTAGAATCCGGGAAAAACAGAATTAGCAAAACAATCTTTTTCAGATGGTTTTGTTAATTCTGTTTGCATATAAGCAAAAATATCAGTCTAAAATAACATTGAGGAAACATTTGGATGTATTGGTATAACTATTTGTATACAGATAAGAAAGTGCATCATATCAGTCGCTTGAAATATAAGATCGAAAAAGGGATGCCGCATAAAGGTGTGTATCTCATTCATTTACCGGAATGCGGGAGCACTCTGCTGGAAGTGATTCCAAGTGTCCTGCTGCAGCAGAGTCATTATCCTAAGGAGTCGCTGTGTATTGTGGGAATCGGCAGCAGCAGGGGAGCCGCATTGGAACTGATCCGGAAGATCATTGATGAAGTTTATCGGGAACAGGGAAATTTTGACATTCCCTCGTATCTGCAGATTGGTCGAGGATCTATGCCGGAGAGCGGGGTGACGCAGCCATGATGATTTTTATGTTAATATTAAAGATAATCGGCATCGTGCTCTGCGTTATAATCGGAATCTTGGCTATGATCCTGTTTGTGCCGGTTTGTTATAAGGTGGATGCGGATATTGATGAGATGGATTATACTGTCCGTGCCCGTTGGTTAGGCTGGCTGATCCGGTTTGAATTCCGCTGGAAAGAAAAAGCACATGCTGTGCTGAAAATCCTGTGGTTTGTGATTGATTTGACCGATCCTGAGGCGGTGGCTGTCAGAAAAGCAAATAAGGAAGTAAAAGCCCGGAAAAAGCAGGAAAAGAAGCAAAAGAAGGAAATGCGCAAAAGCAGGAAAGAGCAGCGTAAGAAGCGGAAAAAAGAAGTACAGCAGGTATCAGAACAGGAAAAACGTGCAAAGCAGCGGGAAGAGTTTCGAAGACAGCAGGAAGCAGAAGAGCTTTCTGATGCAATAGAAAATGCGCAGGATTCAAAAGGGGAAACAGCGGAAGCAGAACCTGAGATGGCGGGAACAGATGTAAATGCTGAAAAATATACATCTGAAGTGAATGAAAAAAATGCTTCAGAAGAACCAGATATTCTTAAATCAAAGTCAAAAGCCGGGAATGGTGCAGAAGAAAAAAAGTCTGTATTGAACAAATTGAAATCTGTTCAGGAAAAGGCCGGTTCCGCGAAAGAAAAAATAAATAATGGCATAGCAGTTTTTCGTTTTTTGCGGGAACAGGAACTGATTCCGGCTGTCTGGACAAAGTTAAAAACATTTTTGCTGCATATCCGGCCCAGGGTATTGCAGGGACATCTTCAGTTTGGTTTATCTGATCCGGCAAATACCGGACAGGTACTGGGTGGAATTGCGATGATACCGTTTTTGTATCAGACAGAGCTGCAGATCAAACCGGATTTTGAAGCAGACGAGAATTATATAAAAGGACAGCTATACACACGAGGGCATATATGCTGTATTCATCTGGTGGTATTGCTTATCAGATTGTTACTGGACAAGAAGCTCCGTGGTGTGATCCACATGATAAGAGAAAACAAATAACAGGAGGTATTGGAAAATGGCAGAGAATAAAAATACATTTCAGACAACCGTAGAATCTCTGATGAAAGGAATGGACGGCTTTGTTTCTTCCAAAACAGTCGTCGGTGAGCCAATCCAGGTCGGAGAAACCATCATTCTTCCGTTGGTGGATGTGTCTTTTGGTATGGGTGCCGGTGCATTCTGCGGAGAAAAAAAGAAAAACAGCGGTGGTGGTATCGGGGGCAAGATGTCTCCGAGCTCCGTTCTGGTGATCCAGAATGGAAGTACCCGTCTGGTCAGTGTGAAAAATCAGGATGGTATTTCAAAGCTTCTGGATATGATTCCGGATTTTGTAGATAAATTTATGAAAAAAATGGATGAAAAGAAGAATCCGGAAGAGGCCGCTGCCAGAAAAGAGGCAAAAAAGGAAGCTGCAGAAGAAATGAAAGATATGCTGGATATGGAGGAAGACTAAATCCGGACAGAATTTTTGAAGAGACATAAGTAATCTGGAAGAAAATAATTTGTTGAATCATAAAATCCCCCGCAGTATCGTAGGATAGAGCAGGGGATTTTTTATGTGTAACAGAACATCAAAACAACTGGCTGGATTTATCCTGTTTTGGATTGGTATCGGTATGATCGTGATGTTGTTTATGCCAAATGATTTTGTTGGGATATTGATTTCCGGCGGATTCCTGTTGCTGGGATACACGTTGTATCAGATGTAAGATACCTCTCACAGCAGGGACATTTTCTATCAAACAAGAAAGTGTGCTATCACACACTCTCGCAGACAAAATCATCAACAGCACATCTTTCTTGTCCGCGCCGAGCACGCTTGCGAAGCAATCATTTCTTCTCGTGCGAGTGCGCATTGTTTGCACGAAGTGCTTTTATTTGATAGGAAATTCAACGTAATTTCCTATCAAATAAAAATAGCTGGCAGATATCTGCCAGCCATCTCAATGTTTTTCTTATGCTCTTTCAACTTTGTTGGATCTCAGACAAGAAGCACAAACGTATAATGATTTTGGAGTACCATTAACATTACATTTAACTTTCTTGATGTTTGATTTCCACATTCTATTAGATCTTCTATGAGAATGACTCACATTGTTTCCGAAATGAGCGCCTTTTCCACAAACACTGCACTTTGCCATGATTGCACCTCCTTGTGTTTACTAAGCTCGTATGTTCTGCGAACTCACAACAAATGTATTCTATCAGATGAATCACAATAATGCAACAATTATTTTGAAAAAAATCAAAAAAATTCCGAAAACTTGATATATTTTTGATTTCACTATTCCTTTTTTGTGAAAAAATGGGTATAATAAGTCATATATGAAAATATGGGCAGGAATGCGTGTATGAAAGAAGGAGTATCGGCCTTTATATACAGTATGAAGCATATGCCTGAAAATAAAAAGTGTGGAGGAGCAAGTATGAGAGGTCAGTTTGAAAATTCTCTTGGAACGGTTAGTATAGATTCGGAAGTGGTCGCAACCTATGCCGGTTCTGTGGCCGTAGAATGTTTTGGTATCGTAGGAATGGCAGCTGTCAATATGAAAGATGGTCTTGTAAAATTATTAAAAAAGGATTATCTTCATCATGGTATCTCAGTAAAAATCGAAGAGAATAACCGGATCACATTAGATTTCCATGTGATCGTATCATACGGTGTAAGTATTTCCACCGTATCAGATAATCTGATTTCCACTGTAAAATATAAAGTGGAAGAATTCACCGGCATGAAGATTGAGAAGATCAATATCTTTGTAGAAGGTGTCAGAGTCATTGATTAAGGAGGAATTGAGTGTGGATATACAGACAATAGATGCAGCACTTCTGTCAAAAATGTTTTTAGCGGGAGCGAAGAATCTGGAAGCAAAGAAAGAGTGGATCAACGAGCTGAACGTGTTTCCGGTTCCGGATGGTGATACTGGTACAAACATGAGTATGACAATTATTTCTGCAGCAAAAGAAGTTGCTGCTGTGGAGAAACCGGTGATGAAAGATCTTGCAAAAGCAATTTCTTCCGGATCACTGCGCGGGGCAAGAGGAAACTCAGGTGTTATTCTTTCCCAGCTGCTCCGTGGGTTTACAAAGACGATCAAGCATTATGATCAGATTGATAAGATTGTTCTTTGTGAGTCTTTCCAAAAAGCATGTGAAACTGCATACAAGGCAGTTATGAAACCAAAGGAAGGAACAATTCTTACGGTTGCCAAAGGCGCTGCTGAGAAGGCACTGGAACTTTCCTGTGACGACAGCTATAACATGGAGCAGTATATTGCTGCTATCATTGCTGAAGCAGAGCGTGTACTCGCATTGACGCCGGAGATGCTTCCGGTATTAAAACAGGCCGGTGTAGTGGATTCTGGTGGACAGGGACTGGTAGAAGTTCTGAAAGGTGCGCAGGATGCATTCCTTGGAAAAGAGATTGATTATACAATTGAAGCTGCTCCTGCATCTTCCGGTGTTGTAAAAATTTCTGCACAGACAGAGGCTGAGATTAAATTCGGTTACTGCACGGAATTTATCATTGTATTAAATAAAACACTGACAGAAGCGCAAGAGGACGAGTACCGTGCGTTCTTGCAGTCTATGGGTGATTCTATCGTACTGGTAGCTGATGAGGAAATTGTCAAAACTCATGTACATACCAACGATCCGGGACTGGTATTACAGAAAGCACTGACTTTTGGATCTTTAAGCCGCATTAAGATTGACAATATGCGTGAAGAGCATCAGGAAAAACTGATCAAAGACGCAGAGAAACTCGCAAAAGAACAGGAAAAAGAAGCGGAAGGAAAAGCAAAAGCAGCTGTAGGTCCGAAGAAGGATATGGGATTTATTGCTGTTTCCATCGGAGAAGGAGTCAACGAAGTATTTAACGGACTTGGTGTGGATTATCTGATCGAAGGTGGACAGACTATGAATCCGAGTACCGAGGATATGTTAAATGCGATCGAACATGTCAATGCAGATCATATCTTTATTTTCCCGAATAATAAAAATATTATTCTGGCAGCAAATCAGGCAGCAATGCTGTTGGAGGACAAAGATATCATTGTTATTCCGACCAAAACGATTCCTCAGGGTATTTCTGCCATGATCAACTTTATTCCGGAGCAATCTCCTGAGGAGAACCGGGAAAATATGCTGGAAGCGATTGCAGCAGTAAAAACCGGACAGGTTACTTATGCAGTGCGTGATACTGTGATTGACGACAAGGAAATCAAAGAGGGCGACTACATGGGAATCGGTGATTCCTCTATTCTTTCTGTAGGTGCAGATCGTGAAGATGTTACAAAAGATATGGTAGCGCAGATGATTGATGAGGAATCTTCCTTTATCTGTATTTATTATGGAGAAGAAGTGCTTCCGGAAGCAGTCAATGCATTACAGAAATATTTTGAAGAAACCTATCCGGAATGTGAAGTAGAAGTACAGTTTGGCGGTCAGCCGATTTATTACTATGTCATTTCTGTAGAGTAAGGAGACAGTATGAACTTAAACTCCCCTATTCGTGAAATAAAAGGGATCGGGGTAAAAACAGAACAGTTATTTCAACAGTTAGGAGTATACACCGTCGGTGATATACTCCTATATTTTCCCCGTGATTATGAAAAATATCCAGCCTTGTGTGAAGTAGAACAGTTATTAGAAGACAGAAAAAATGCCCTTTATATCTGCGTGAAAAAGTCTCCCACCGTAAATACCCATTCCCGCCAGCAGGTGGCACTTTTGGACGTAAAAGGAGAAACGAAGGTACTGCGTCTGATCTGGTTTCGCAGTCCTTATATCCGTTCCCTGATCCGCCCCGGAGGCTGGTATGTTTTTTATGGAAAAGTAAGCCGGAAAGAGGGGCGGCTTGTAATGGAACAACCACAGATCTTTAGCCTGGGGCAATATGAGGCATTACAAAAGACGTTGCAGCCTCATTACAGTCTGACAAAGGGGATTACTAATAATCTGATCGTAAAGACAATGCATGCAGCCATGGCGGAGATTCCGTTGGAGATGGAGTATCTGCCTGAGGACATCCGTGTCCGTAATCATTTGAGTGAATATAATTTTGCTTTAAAAAATATGCATTTTCCGGAAAGTGAGGAGAACTGTATCATTGCAAGAAACCGTTTTGTGTTTGATGAGTTTTTCTTTTTCTTGCTCAGCATGCAGTTGTCAAAGGAGAATACACAGAAACTAAAAAATGAATTTACTTTTGCAGAAGATTCTTTTGTGGAAGATTTGATGAATCATCTTCCTTATGAACTGACAAGTGCACAGAAGCGGGCAGTGGCACAGATTCGTTCTGATCTGCGGGAAGCCTGCATTATGCAGCGGCTGGTACAGGGAGATGTTGGGTCTGGTAAGACAATTGTGGCTTTTCTGGCAATGCTGGAAGTGGCACATAATGGTTATCAGGCGGCACTCATGGCACCTACGGAGGTGCTGGCGCAGCAGCATTATGAAAAACTGACACATTTTTTGGAAGCCAATGGCATCGAAATCCCGGTAGTTTTGCTGACCGGATCCATGGGAGTAAAAAAACGTCGGGCAGCCTATGCAATACTGGAATCGGATCAGCCGGCGCTGGTAGTGGGAACTCATGCACTTATTCAGGAAAAGGTACAATATCGTAATCTGGCGCTGGTCATTACCGATGAACAGCATCGTTTTGGCGTAAAGCAGCGGGAAACCTTTTCGTTGAAAGGTTCGCATCCGCATATCCTGGTTATGAGTGCAACACCAATTCCGAGAACATTGGCTATCATATTATACGGAGATCTGGATATTTCAGTAATTGATGAAGTGCCGGCGAAGCGTCTGCCCATCAAAAATTGTGTGGTAAATACAACGTACCGTAAGACGGCGTACAAATTTATGGAAAAAGAAATCCGTGCAGGACATCAGGTGTACATCATTTGTCCCCTGGTGGAAGAAAGTGAACTGGCAGAAGGTGAAAATGTTCTGGATTATGCACTTCAGCTTCAGCAGATTTTTCCATCGGATATTAAGGTTGGTATACTTCATGGAAAAATGAAACCGGATGAGAAAAATGCTGTGATGCAGGCATTTCAGGCTGATCAGATCCAGATTCTTGTATCAACGACAGTTGTGGAAGTCGGTGTAGATGTACCGAATGCCACAGTTATGATGATTGAAAACGCCGAGCGTTTCGGACTTGCACAGCTGCATCAGCTGCGAGGTCGTGTTGGTCGTGGCGATGCACAGTCTTATTGCATTCTGATGCAGGGAAAAGAAGAACAGACAAAGAACAAACGTCTGGAGATTTTAAATAAGTCTAATGACGGATTTTATATAGCAGGAGAAGATCTGAAACTGCGCGGCCCCGGAGATTTTTTCGGAATCCGTCAGAGTGGGGATTATCAATTCCGGCTTGCAGATGTCTTTCAGGATGCGGATGTGCTGAGTAAGGCGTCCTATGAAGTGTCTGTCCTGATGAAAGAAGATCCACATCTGGAGAAGGAAGAACATAAACGGTTGCTCATTCGTCTGCGACAGTATGCCGGGGAGCAGTTCTCCTTGCTGAATTTGTAAACAGCCAAAGTTCAAGAATGCCTGGGTATTCCTGCTGCTAGATACGAGTCATTAATGTGTCTTCCGGTTGATATATTCTGTTTTGTATTTGGAATAGATGATCTTCTGACTGCTGTACAGTCCGTAATATCCGGAAAGCATATAGCTTAAGGCAATGGCAATAAGAAAATACGGCATTCCGTCAAAACCAAACAGTTCGAAACAGATCATGAGAGAGGTAATCGGACTGTTAGTGACTCCGCAGAACACGGCTCCCATGCCGACGGCAGCACACAGTGGGATAGAACATCCGAAAGCGGAGGCAAAAAAAGTTCCGAATGTGGAGCCGATGAAAAGGGTTGGTACGATTTCACCGCCTTTATATCCGGCTCCCAGGGTTGCCGCAGTAAAAACCATTTTTAACAGGAAAGCCAGTGGAAAGACAGTTTTTCCTTCCATACATCCGGTGATGATATTCATGCCGGTTCCATTATATGTCTGATTCCCCACCAGCATGGTCAGACCAATTACAATGAAACCACCTGCCAGTGCACGTACATACGGATTTTTAAAAAAGCGTTTGTACAAGCGTTCCGCATTGTGAAGTGTCGTGCAGAACAGGATGCTGACCAAGGCACACAATACAGCAAAAATCCCGATGATCAAGGCGTTTTTTGCTGTGAAAGCCGGGATGGATGCGATTGGAAAGATTTCCGGTGCAATACCGCAGGCAGATGCGATGCCATGAGCCGTCAGGGATGCGATCACACAGGGAACCAGTGCGGAATAGTGCATGATACCGACACTGACTACTTCCATAGAAAAAACCGCCGCTGCCAGTGGTGTGCCAAACAGTGCGGAGAATGCAGCACTCATCCCACACATGATCATGATATGTTGGTCTTTTTCGTCAAAATGAAATAGTTTTCCAAGTGAATTTCCAATGCTGCCTCCTAGCTGCAGGGCAGCGCCTTCGCGTCCGGCAGAACCACCGAAGAGATGGGTCAGCAGAGTGGCGATGAAAATTAGTGGTGCCATGCGCAGGGGGATGTTTTCATTGGAATGAATGGCTGATAATACCAGATTCGTTCCGGTATCTTTTTCATCGTGCAGCAGATGGTAGAGCCAGACAATCAGAACACCGGCCAGCGGCAGAAAAAGGATCAGCCACGGATGATCCAGCCGCATGGCAGTGACGGTCTGCATACCATAGTAAAAGGCAGTACCTACAAATCCCAGTACAATCCCAGTTAAAACGGCAAAAATGATTGCCCGCAGTGATGTCACCAGATGGGAACCACCTCTTTTTAGTACATTTTTATATGATTCAAACATATCTTTTTCTCCCCGTAATAGAAAAAACTCCTGTCGTACAGCGGACTGCGAACGTCCACTTAACTACTTAACTATAGAAAGCATATTTTCTTATTTTCCTGACATTGCAAGAAAATTCAAAATGATTTATACTTTACTATTATAGAGAAAACGGGAAAAAAAGCAAACAAAAAAACAAAATCCCGGGAAGCAGGTTATATAAATGAAGAGAAAATTGCAGGAAATCATACAGGAAAAATTTAATTATGAAGAAACATGTCTGTTGCTGCCAGATATGGATCTGAGATTTTCAGCGGTTGAAAACGAAGTGTTTGAGGGAACGTTTCTGTTTCACAGCAGCAGTGCACAGGAAGTGCGCGGAATAGTAACCTGCGAAAATCCCCATGTGATATGTGAGACAAGGGAATTTCACGGAACCGAAATCCAGATTCGGTTTCAGTATCATGCGGATGCTATGTTTGAGGGGATGTCTGATCAGGGAGTTTTTGTGATCACAAGTAATGTTGGGGAGTATTTGCTGCCATTCAGAGCCGATATCACCAGACATTATCTGTCATCTTCTATTGGAACAATTAAGACGTTAAATGATTTTACAAATCTGTGCAAGCTGAACTGGGAGGAGGCACTGCTTGTTTTCAAGTCCCCTTATTTTGTGAATGTATTGCAGCATGACAATGGTTATCTGCAACTGCTGTATCGTGGACTGACTCAGCACGGCAGAGGAACTCATGAGATGGAAGAGTTTCTGGTAGGATGCGGCAAAAAGAAACGAAACAGTATCCGTATTGCACGACCGGAGCGGATTTATAAGGCAAGTCATAAGATACAGACCGATTTTCTGGATATTGAGAAACAGGAGTGGGGAGCCATTAATCTGGAAGCTTCCTGTGATGCATCATTTATCCGATTAGAAAAACATCAGATCGGAATGTATGATTTTATCGGAAAACATGCGGAACTTGCTTATCAGATTATTCCCGGTAAGCTCCATGCAGGAAAAAACTATGGCCAGATCACACTGAAAACGGCCTTTCAGACAGAGGCGGTGCATATTGAGGTTACTTTGCCTGTACAGCATCCGGAAAAATCTGCTGAGTGGAAAAGTACAAGACTACGTGCGCAGATGGAACAGAATTATCTGGAGTTCTGCCGGGAAAAATTAACGGCAGCAGAATGGAAAACGGAGATGGAACTGTTGTTTACAGAAGCTGAACACATTCATCCGGATAATGAGTGGACGTTGCTGTATCGAATCTATGTCCGCTTACTTTGTGGGGAAAAGGAAGAAGCAGACCGGCTTTCACGTAACATGGCAAGAACGATCACGAGCCAGCGTACGCCGCTGAGTGCATTTTATCTGTATCTGACAACCATAGGGGAGACGCCATCCTATATCCGGAATGTGACGAAGCGGATCCGTGAGATTTATCTGAAATATCCCAATCATCCGGTGCTAATATGGATTTTGCTTCGGACAGATGAAGCATTGGTGCGTAATCCGGAGCGGAAATATCAGTGGCTACGTAAATATATGATTTCCGGAAGCAGCAGTCCGGTATTTTATGAAGAGACAGCAAAGATTCTGTGTAATCACCCGGAACTGCTGCGGCAGTTTGATATTTTTGAACGTCGTGTACTTGTATGGATGATGAAACAAGGGCGGCTTACAAGTGGACTTGTACAGCGCATTTTTGCAATGGCACCCGGTCAGAAGCAGTTTGAACCGCTTTTTTTCCAGCTTTTATGCCGGGGATATCGGATGGCTCCGGAAGAGCAAGCGGTAAGAACCATCTGCGGATATTTGATTAAATGCAACCAGTATGGAGATGTGTATTTTTCATGGTTTCAGAAAGGAATTGCACAACATCTGAAAATTGCCGGATTGTATGAGGCATACATTCTTTCCTGGAACAAGGCAAACGGTATGCTGCCCAATGAGGTTTTACATTATTTTTCCAGAAACAGCTCCCTTCCGGTAAAACGGAAAGCCATGCTGTATGCACACATGGTGAAAAACAGGAATCGGCTTGGAAAAAGCTGGGATGCTTATCTGGTTTTGATCCGTAATTTTGCAAAACAGGAACTGCTGGCAGGAGAAATGAACGAAGATCTGGCAGTGATCTATGAAGAAGTGCGGCGTCACTGCACAAAAGCGGAATGGGACAGCTGGAAGAAACAAGCGGAGTGTTGCTATCGTATCCGTGTCATGAACGATGCGATGCCAAATCTTCATGTTTTGCAGGCAGGAAAGAAAGATATCCAGCGGGTGCCTGTGTTTGATCAGGGGACTTATATTTACTTGGAGAAAAAGCCTTTTGTAGTTCTGTATGAGAGTGTCGGCGGAAGGCTATATACGGCGCGTGATCAGTTCCATTTGAAAAAAATGCTGTCCGGCACACACATTTATCAGAAAGATGAGGAACCGGAGCAGAAATTATCTTCAGAACTGGTAACAGACAGTCAATCCTTAAAAGAACAGCTGGAGCTGTTTGCCGCACCGTTGTCTGTGATGGCAAAGCGGATTCGGAAGGCCAGAGATCTTGGAATGGACGTGCAGCCTTATGAAGAAAAACTTATGTTGTATATGCTGTTTACCGGAACTTTTCTTCCGGAGCATGAAACAGTTTATCAGAATCTGGCAGAATGTGAGACGGAAGAACTGCTTTTACGTGCATATGAGACATGGTTTTCCTGGCAGTATATGATAGGAAAAGAACCGCTGCCGCAGGCAGTCAGTGTACATCTGTGTCAGATATTTACAAAAGAACCGGTTCGGCAGAAATTTTGCAGAGCAGCGTTTTTGAAATTTTGTGTATGCAGTGGTCAGAATCAGACAAAGGAAGCGTGGGAAATTGCAGAAAGGATTCTGAAAGGTTTTGTATTAGAGCAGAAATCTTTTGCATTCTATGCAATGCTGCCGGAAAAACTGCAGCGGAAGTATCTGCTCTTTGGATGTGATACGGTGACCTGTGTGGCGGTTCCCGGAAAATATCTGCGTATTTACAGAAAGAAACCGGGACAGCCGGATAAAACCGGGGATATGAAAGAAGTACTCCCGGGAATTTACAGCTATACCTGTCGGGAAATCCGTTCCTGTCCGGAGCAGTATGTGATCCGGGCAAAAGATGGCAGCTGTGTAGTACAGGGAACACTTGCAGCATCAGAGACGGAACGCTGGAGAGATACCAGGTACGGAAAACTGGTACATCTGTCGGCAGCAGGGAATACACAGGATGCTTATCAATATGCAGAATTAACAGATTTGACAGATGTACTGTTTCAGGCAATAGAGGAGTAAATGACTGGTGGAACAGAAGAAAATATTATATATGGGAATTGATCTTACCGATGAACAGGCTATGGTAAGCCTGTTTGGCAGGGGAATGGAAGAACCGGAAACCATAATGACCGGAGCTTCAAAAGAGCGGTATGGCATTCCGGTGGCCATGTATCTGGCAGATTCCGGACATATTTTTTATGGGGAAGAAGCATTGCGGCGAAAGGAGAATCCTCAGGGTGATTTTTTTGATCATCTGTATCAGCGGGCACTGGATGAAACAGAGAGTGAATCGAAGTTTTATCAGGGACTGCTTCGTCAGTTTGTCCAGCGGCTCATTCAATTAAAAGACAGGTATCGTTTTGACGCACAGGAGTTGTGTGTATGTATTACAGTTCCGGAGATTACAAAACAGGTAGTGACAGTTTTTCAGTGGATGTGCAAGGAGCTGGGACTTTTCGGAGAACAGTTTTTTCTGATGGATCATGGAGAAAGTTTTTTTGGACACACCTATCATCAGGAAGCACTTTTATGGCAGCATGATGTGGCATTGTTTGACTTTTCATCAGAGCACGTTACCTTTTATCTGCTGCACCGGAGGCATGGCGCGAAGATTCAGATAGTGACCGCAGAGAAAAAAATGTGGAATGTTCCGGCATATGTGCATCAGGATGCAAGTGTGAAAGATGAATTTTTCGCTAACATCATCCGGGAGGCATTTGCCAGTCATATGATTTCTGCGGTGTATTTCGTGGGAGATGGATTTGACGGGGATTGGCTGAAAGAATCCTTGCGGGTGCTTGGCGGCAACAAACGAGTATTTTTAGGCAAAAATCTCTTTACAAAAGGGGCTTGTTATGCAGGGTACCGATATACAGATGCTTCTTTCTGGGGATTTTTCTATAACTGCGATTACAAAATGCAGGGAGAGATTCGAATGCAGGTGCAGTGCGGAGAAGAAAATATAGAAATCCGCCTGGTGGAAGCCGGGAAAAACTGGTTTGCGTCGATGCCGGAATATGTGTTGCTGTATGATGGAACACCGGAACTGTCTGTGACAATCGGTGAAATCGGACAGATCCATGCACAGACCCGTGTATTTCCGTTAACGGATCTGCCGGACCGGCCGGAAAAAACATTGCGTTTTCGAATCCGGGCACTGGCTGAAAATGGACGCAAGGTTGTATTACACCTGGAGGATGACGGATTTGGTGAACTGTTTGAAAGCTCCGGAAAAGTCTGGGAGTTTCCAGTCACATTTGAGCCGGAGGAAAAACGATCCTTGTACGACCGAAAATACAGAAAAAATAGTTGAGACAGGAAGGGTAGACAATGGGTGCATTGAAGTTATGTACATATAAGAAAGCAGAATATCCGCTGTATCTGGAGATGTTATCTTTACATGTATACACGATGGAAGAATTGTGTTATGCCATGGAATCCAGTCTTTTCCTGCTGGATGAAAGCTGGATGGGAACAGAATTTTTTCAGTGGATTGCAGAGGGAGTTGGGAATGCAGAACTGGCGGGACAGTTGAGACGACTGTATCAGCGGCATCGGGATGTGTATGAATGTGCCGCATTTCTGTTTTCGGCATCTGGGTTCTATTCCCGGCAGGAACAAAAAGAACTGGAACGGATCATTGAAAGAATGAAGGGAAAGAACTCCATGGAACGCAGAAAGATGAAAGCGGATTATTATCTGGCAAAAAAGAGATACCGCTATGCCGCTTGTGGGTATCTGGAACTACTTCAGCCGGAGTTCCTGCAACAGATGACAGAAGAACTGCAGGGGCATATTATGCATAATCTCGGTGTGGTTTATGCCAGATTGTTTTTGTTCCCGGAGGCCGCCAGGATGTTTTCGATGGCATATCAGAAATCGCACACGGAATCTTCACGACTGTGTTATCTGTATGCCATGAATTATATTACAGAGGATGATTCTGCGGACACAAGAGTGCCGGAACTTCAGTTCAAAACGATGAAAGAAGCATATGCCCATTTTTCCGATGTATCGGATCAGGAGGAATATTATACTGAGCGAAAAAAAGTGGCAGCGGCTTCCCATGCTTTTAACTGGAAGGGACGGGAAGCGGAAATTCGTCATCGATGGATTTCGGAATATGAGCAGATGTATTCCTGATGAATTATTTATCTCAGTCTGAGTTGAGACTCCCACTTCTGCAAGTGGTGAGTAATAACAGGTGTTGTGAATGTTATGAAAAAAACGTCAAAAAGGTGGTTTAAAAATTTCTTTACGAAAACCACTTGCAGTGGTATAATGTCGAGCGGATGGTATTCCGAAAGGAAACGATACCTTGTATTTATTATTTTGAAACGGAGCTTGTATTGCCGGATGCAAACGAGACTCACTGTCCCGCCATGAAGAATGGAGGGATGCTTATGAATATTGGATTTATTGGCGCAGGAAAAGTCGGATTTTCCTTGGGAAAATATCTAACCGAGCGCAACGTCAGGGTGACCGGATATTATAGTCGTAATCCGGATTCATCCAGAGAAGCAGCAGATTTTACGAATACCAGACAGTATATGAATTTGCGACATCTGGTAGAGGACAGTGATGTCCTTTTTGTGGCAATCCCGGATTCGGCGATTGCTCCAATGTGGGAACAGTTAAAAATGCTTCCGATTCAGAATAAGATTATAAGTCATTTCAGCGGCTCCTTAAGTTCCGCTGTCTTTTCGGATATTGAGCGTTATCACGCTTATGGATATTCTATCCATCCGCTTTTCGCCATTAATGATAAGTATGAATCTTACAAAGTGATCTCCCAGGCTTTTTTTACCATTGAGGGTGATCCGAAATATCTGAACTGGTTTCAGAAACTTTTTGAAGGTTTTGGAAATCCGGTGGAGATTATTTCCGGGCAAGACAAAGTGCGATATCATGCGGCGGCAGCCATGGTCAGCAATTTGTATGTGGGATTGGCAAATTTGTGCGAGGAAATGTTGCGGAATTGCGGATTTTCCGCTGCAAATGCGCATCGTGCATTGTCACCGCTGATGATGGGAAATACGGAAAACATTGTTCAATACAGACCGGTTGGCGCTTTGACAGGCCCAATTGAGCGAAATGACCTGTCAACGGTTATGGATCATCTGGACAGTTTATCCGGCGAGGCACGGAAAATCTATCAGGATCTTTCTGTGGAAGTGCTGAAAGTTGCCAGAGAGAAACATCCGGAGCGGGATTATTCTGAGATGGAAAGGATTATTAGATCATGAAAACGACAGTTTCTACCTTGAAAAAACAAAAAGAGAATAAAGAAAAAATTACAATGCTTACCTGTTATGATTATTCCATGGCAAAACTCATGGATGAAGCAGGGATTGAGATATTGCTGATTGGTGATTCCCTTGGAAATACTATGCTTGGGTATGACACTACTTTACCGGTTACCATGGAAGATATGATTGCTCATACAGCAGCAGTCAGCAGAGGTGCAAAAAATGCTTTTGTGCTGGCAGATATGCCATTTATGTCCTATCAGACTTCTGTCTATGATGCAGTTGTAAATGCGGGACGCCTGATGAAAGAGGGTCATGCACATGGCGTAAAACTGGAGGGTGGAGCCAGAGTGTGTCCACAGATTGAAGCAATTGTGGCAGCAGACATCCCGGTGTGTGCACATATCGGACTGACCCCTCAGTCCATCAATGCCTTTGGTGGATTCAAGGTACAGGGCAAGAGCGAGGAAGCTGCCCGTCAGCTGGTGGAGGATGCCAAAAAAGTTGAGGCAGCAGGTGCCTCTATGCTTGTTATGGAGTGTGTTCCGGCCAAGCTTGCGGAGATTATTACAAACACGATTTCGATTCCGACAATCGGAATCGGAGCAGGTGCAGGCTGTGATGGACAGGTACTGGTAAACCAGGATATGCTTGGTATGTTTCATGATTTTACTCCGAAATTTGTAAAACAATTTGCAAATGTAGGTGAGATCATGATGCAGGCATTTAAAGATTATTCCGCGGAAGTAAAAGCCGGTACATTTCCGGCACAGGAACATACCTATGCGATTTCAGATGAAGTCATTGATAAATTATATTAAAAATGATTGCTGATCGTGTCAGTTAACTTTATAAGTTATTATTAAGATTAAAAATATGAACGTGGTGCAAAGCGACTGCGTTCATGAGCAAGTAGCGAAAGCGGATTGCGAATGTCCGCTTTACATTTAAAACAGGTAACAGAGGAGAATAAAACATGCAGGTTGTATCAACAGTAAAAGAAGTAAGAGATATTGTGGCAGAATGGCGAAAAGAAGGAAAAACCGTCGGATTTGTTCCGACTATGGGTTACCTTCATGAGGGACACGGCAGTCTGATCAGCAAAGCCGTAGAACAGAATGACAAAGCAGTTGTCAGTATTTTTGTCAATCCGATGCAGTTCGGACCGACAGAGGATCTGGAGAGCTATCCGAGAGATCTGGAAAAAGACAGCAAATTCTGTGAGAGCCTCGGCGCAGATCTGATCTTCCATCCGGAACCGGAAGAGATGTATCATGAAGGATTCAGTTCCTTTGTGGATATGACAGTTCTGACGGAGGAACTCTGCGGACTGAGCCGTCCGGTTCATTTTCGTGGTGTTTGTACCGTAGTCAGCAAATTATTCAACATCGTTCAGCCGGATCGTGCATATTTTGGTCAGAAAGATGCACAGCAGCTGGCAGTCATCAAACATATGGTGGATGATTTGAATATGAACGTGGAAGTTATTGGATGCCCGATCATTCGTGAAGAAGACGGACTGGCAAAGAGCTCCAGAAACACATATCTGTCCGCAGAGGAGAGAAAAGCAGCTCTGATTCTGAGCAAAACCATTTTTATGGGACAGAAAATGGTTGAAGAAGGCGAAACAGATGCAGTAAAATTAGTAGAAGCAATGAAAAAGAACATTGAGACAGAACCGCTGGCAAAAATTGACTATATCAAAGCGGTAGATGGTCTGACCATGCAGCAGGTAACAGAACTGAAGAGTCCGGTACTGGTAGCAATGGCAGTGTATATTGGAAAAACACGTCTGATTGATAACTTTGTATGTTAATGAGCAGTGCAAAAATTCATAGGATTTCAATTTGGCTGTTGTACAGACAAGATTGAAAGACTGAATTTTTATTCGGCGAATGCCGATCAATGAGAAAAATCAGAGATTTTTCGAATGTGCACTGCGAAAAAAAGTAAAAGAGAGAGGAAAAAGTTTTATGACCCTTCAGATGTTAAAAGGAAAAATTCATCGTGCAACTGTGATACAGGCGGCACTTGATTATGTAGGAAGTATCACCATTGACGAAGATCTTCTGGATGCTGCCGGCATTCTCGAATATGAGAAAGTTCAGATTGTAGATGTCAATAATGGCGCACGTTTTGAGACATACACCATTGCCGGAGAGCGTGGAAGCGGAATGATCTGTCTGAACGGAGCAGCAGCCCGCTGTGCCTCCGTCAAAGATAAAGTTATCATTATGTCTTATGCGGATATGACGCCGGAAGAAGCAAAGGTACACAGACCATCGGTTGTCTTTGTAGATGAAATCAATCGGATTGACCGTGTGACCAATTATGAAAAACATGGTCAGTTATTTGATAAAGCAAGACTGGATGAGGAGTAGAAAGATATCATGTTAAAAGGAAAAACCGTTGTACTTGGTGTGACAGGAAGTATTGCAGCTTATAAAATTGCATCACTGGCAAGTATGTTGATCAAACAGCATGCGGATGTGCATGTGATCATGACGCAGAATGCGACAAATTTTATTCATCCGACAGCATTTGAGACATTGACAAGACATAAATGCCTGGTGGATACGTTTGACCGGGATTTTCAGTTTAATGTAAAGCATGTAAGTCTGGCACAGCAGGCGGATGTGATGATGATTGCACCGGCTTCTGCAAATGTGATCGGAAAGCTGGCACATGGTATCGCGGATGATATGCTGACGACCACAGCGATGGCATGTAAGGCACCGATGCTGATCGTGCCGACGATGAATACAAACATGTATGAAAATCCGATTCTGCAGGATAATTTAAAGGTGCTGGCTTCTTATGGTAAGAAAATTATTGAACCAGCCAGCGGTATGCTTGCATGCAGAGATGTGGGAAAAGGAAAAATGCCGGAACCGGAAGTACTGTTTCAACATATTCTGCGCGTGATCGCCTTTGAAAAAGATCTGGCTGGCAAAAAAGTGCTGGTGACTGCCGGACCGACGCAGGAAGCGATTGATCCGGTGCGTTATATCACCAATCATTCTACCGGGAAAATGGGTTATGCCATTGCAGAAAATGCCATGCTGCGTGGTGCGGATGTGACTTTGGTAACAGGTCCGTGTGCCGTGGAGCCGCCGATGTTTGTTAAGGTAAAACCAGTGATTTCCGCACAGGATATGTATGAGGCAGTGACAGAGGAATATGATCAAACGGATATTGTAATCATGACTGCTGCAGTGGCGGATTACCGTCCGGCACAGGTCAGCACGGAAAAAGTCAAGAAACAGGATAGTGATCTTTCTATTCCACTGGTACGGACAAAAGATATACTGGCAACGCTTGGTGCATCCAAGACACATCAGTTTTTGTGTGGTTTTTCCATGGAAACACAGAATATGCTGGAAAACTCCAGAGCAAAGATTGCAAAGAAAAATCTGGATATGATCGTGGCCAACAATTTGAAGGTAGCAGGTGCCGGATTTGGCACGGATACCAATGTGATAACACTCATTGCAAAGGATTTTGAGAAAGAACTTCCGTTGATGAGCAAGAAAGAGGCTGCAGGCTGTATTCTGAATGCGATTCTGGAAAGAATGTAGGTGTTAAGAACGCGACCGGAAAATACATTTTTGATATTTTTTATCATTGATGTATTTTCCGGATTTTTATGCTTGACATATACCCTTAGGGGGTATAGTATGGGCAGGAACAAAGGCATATCGATTATTTGAAAGGAAGTGGATTGATTTTATGGAGCAAATGAAAAGTACTCTGGAGCAGGAAGCGGTTTGCTGCTGTCATAAGAAAAAAGAGCGGGATGAGAAAGAGTATAAAGACCTTATGAATCGGCTCAGCCGGATTGAAGGACAGGTACGCGGCGTGAAAGGAATGCTTGAGCGGGATGCATACTGTGTGGACATCCTGACGCAGGTTGCAGCTATTAATGCCGCACTGAATAGTTTTAACAAAGTACTTCTGGCAAATCACATCAAAAGCTGTGTGGTGGAGAATGTGCGAAACGGAGATGACAGTATCATTGACGAGCTTGTTGTAACGATACAGAAGCTGATGCGATAATGTATGCGGATAAATCAGTAGCGATTAAATTATTAGAAGCGCAGACAGGAAAAAGCATATAACCAGAAGGGATGATGAGGTGGATTTTTATGAATAAATTTTCAGTAACAGGCATGAGTTGTGCAGCCTGCAGCGCTCATGTGGAGAAGGCAGTGTTGGAGGTGCCGGGTGTGACATCTGTTGCGGTAAGTCTGCTGACAAATTCTATGAATGTGGAAGGAACAGCAGCACCGTCAGATGTGATTCAGGCTGTTATCACGGCAGGATATGGTGCATCTTTACAGGGGGGTGAACGGAATAATGTTACACCGGGATTTGATGAGGAAGGACTGAAAGATCATGAGACACCGAAATTGAGAAAACGTCTGATTGCATCTGTTGTGATCCTGATCCCGCTGATGTATGTATCTATGGGACATATGATGTGGAACTGGCCATTGCCGTCCTTTCTGGCAGGCAATCATGTGGCAATGGGATTGTATCAGATGCTTCTGACTATTCTGGTCATGGTCATCAATCAAAAATTTTTTATCAGTGGCTTTACAAGTTTGCTGCATAAAGCTCCGAATATGGATACGCTGGTAGCACTGGGATCCGGTGCATCTTTTGCGTACAGTACGTATGCATTGTTTTCTATGACCGGTGCTCAGATGCGCATGGACATGGATGCTGTGATGCACTATATGGATGAGTTCTATTTCGAGTCTGCCGCCATGATCCTGACTTTAATCACAGTGGGAAAAATGCTGGAAGCATATTCTAAGGGAAAAACGACCAATGCACTAAAGAGCCTGATGGAACTGGCTCCGAAAAAGGCAACCATTTTCCGGGATGGCGAAGAGGTATTGGTTCCGGTGGAGCAGGTACAGATCGGCGATATCTTTGTAGTACGCCCGGGTGAGGGGGTTCCGGTGGATGGTGTGATTCTGGAAGGAAACAGTGCTTTAAACGAATCCACCCTGACCGGTGAGAGTATTCCGGTGGACAAGGCAGAGGGAGACAGTGTATCTGCGGGTACGTTAAATCAATCCGGATTTTTAAAATGCCGGGCAACCAGAATCGGAAATGACACAACATTATCCCAGATTATTCAGATGGTCAGCGATGCGGCAGCCACCAAGGCACCGATTGCAAAAGTGGCAGATAAAGTATCCGGTGTGTTTGTACCTGCAGTGATTACCATTGCAGCAGTGACCATTATTGCATGGCTTCTGGCAGGAGCAGACTTTGGTTTTGCTTTGGCGCGCGGTATTTCCGTACTGGTTATCAGCTGTCCGTGTGCATTAGGTCTTGCCACACCGGTTGCTATCATGGTTGGTAATGGTGTCGGGGCGAAAAACGGTGTATTGTTCAAGACAGCAGTATCGCTGGAAGAAACAGGAAAAGTAGATATTGTCGTTCTGGATAAGACAGGAACTATTACCCGTGGTGAGCCAAAGGTGACAGATATAATACCAGGTGAGGGTATTGCGAAAGATGCTTTGGTGCGGACTGCATTGGCGCTTGAGTTAAAGAGCGAACATCCGTTGGCGAAAGCTATTGTGGTTTATGGAGAGGAACAGAAGATTGCAATGACAGCTGCAGATGAATTTCAGGTGATGCCGGGAAATGGTCTGTCAGGACTCATATCCGGCGTGCGCGTATTTGGAGGGAGTCTGAACTTTATTTCTGAAAAGTCGACTGTATCCAAGAATATGCAGCATCAGGCAGAAGAACTTGCAAAACAGGGAAAAACAACGCTGTTTTTTGCGACAGAACAGAAATTGCTTGGCATCATTGCGGTAGCGGATGTGATCAGGGAAGACAGTCCGCAGGCGATTTCACAGCTTCAGAATATGGGAATTCAAGTCGTTATGCTGACCGGAGATAATGAATGTACGGCACAGACCATCGGTGCACAGGCAGGAGTAGATCAGGTCATCGCGGGTGTTCTTCCAGAAGGAAAGGATCGTGTGATCTGTGAACTACAGCAGCGTGGAAAAGTTGCTATGGTTGGTGACGGAATCAACGATGCTCCGGCACTGACCCGTGCAGACATGGGAATTGCGATAGGTGCAGGTGCGGATGTGGCACTGGATGCGGCAGATGTGGTTCTGGTAAAGAGCAGCCTGTCTGATGTACCTGCAGCAATCCGATTAAGTCGTGCAGTACTTCGAAATATTCACGAAAATCTGTTCTGGGCATTTATTTATAACGTAATAGGTATTCCGATTGCCGCCGGAGTGTGGTATCATTGGTTTGGGTTGAAATTAAATCCGATGTTCGGTGCGGCAGCTATGAGCCTGTCCAGTTTCTGCGTAGTGACAAATGCACTGCGTCTGAACTTTGTAAAAGTATACAGTACCAGAAGAGACAGCAAGAAAAATAAGAAAAAAAATCAGCAACAGTCAGAATTACAGATTGTCGTAAATACAGATGTAATGTCTGAAAAACAGAAGGAGAATAGCATGGAAAAAATAATCGAAATTAAAGGTATGATGTGTGGACATTGTGAGGCACATGTAAAGAAAGCATTAGAGGCACTTGATGGTGTGACATCCGCAGAGGCAAGCCATGAAAAAGGAATTGCGGTGGTACAGTTATCCGCATCAGTAGATGATACTGTACTGAAAAAAACGGTAGAAGAAGAAGGATATGAGGTAACCGGTATCCGTTAAGGCAGGGAAATTATGGCAAAGATAAAGCATTTGATATTTGATATGGGAAACGTACTGATGCGTTACGACCCGGAAGTTCCACTGAAGAAATTTGTAAAGACAGAGAAGGCACGGAATCTGATCCGAAGAGAATTGTTTGAGGGACCGGAGTGGGTAGAAGCAGACCGCGGGATGATCTCGGAAGAAGAAATGTATGAGAGCGTAGCAAGACGGATTCCGGAAAAATATCATGAAGAACTGAAAAAATGTGTGTATGAGTGGATAATTTGCATGAAGCCGTTGGAGAAATCTGTAAAACTGTGTGAAGATGCCAGAAAATGGGGCTATCAGACGTATGTACTTTCCAATGCCGCACAGAGTTTTTATGAGTATTTCCCGAAATTTTACAGGATGGAAGATTTTGATGGTGTGGTGGTATCCTCAGATGTACACCTGATCAAACCGGATGTGCGGATTTATGCTTATTTGCTGGAAAAGTACCACCTGAATCCGGAAGAATGTCTGTTTCTGGATGATCGGGAAGATAATGTGGAAGCGGCCCGGAAAGCGGGAATGCAGAGCATGCTGTTCACGGAAGATTATGAGAGTTTGCGGGCATTTCTGAAGCAGAATGCAGGAATTGAAGCGTATCAGCAGAAAAAAACTATTCGAAAAACGGTAGCGAAGACATTGCGGACGCTCCTGCTTCCGCTTTTTGTGGCTGCTGCCGTCCTGACTTCTGCCTGCACAATAGCACCGGAGCCGCGGACAACGCAGGCACAGGAATCCGGGCAGGCGGTTGTTGGTACGGATGCAACGCAAAGCAGCAGTGCGTCATTGGACAGTGTTCCGGCGTATTCCGGACAGCCGTATGTGACATTGAATAACAATGTGCCGGATTTTACAGATGCAGACATGCAGACAACTTCTTACGAAGAGTATTCTGATTTGGACAATCTGGGCAGATGTGGTGCGGCAAATGCCATCGTTGGCATTGATCTGATGCCGACAGAACCACGCGGAGCCATTGGTCAGGTGCGTCCAAGTGGCTGGCATACAGTAAAGTATGAAGGAATCGACGGAAATTATCTGTATAACCGCTGCCATTTGATTGGATATCAGCTCAGCGGGGAGAATGCGAATGAGAAAAATCTGATTACTGGAACACGCTATTTGAATGTGACCGGTATGCTGCCTTTTGAAGATGAGGTGGCAGATTATGTAAAGCAGAACAATGCACATGTGCGTTATCGTGTGACGCCGATTTATGAGGGTGATAATCTCGTGGCTTCCGGTGTGCAGATGGAAGCAAAATCTGTGGAAGATGATGGTGCCGGAATCTGCTATAATGTGTATGTCTATAATATACAGCCGGGAATTACCATTGATTATGCAACTGGAGACAGTCAGAAATCCGCAGATATGCAGACCGCGTTATCTTCTGATACAGACAGCCGGCAGTCACAGGAGAAAACCTATGTACTGAATACGAATACTATGAAGTATCATACACCGGACTGTTCCAGTGTGTCTGACATGAAGATAAATAACCGGAAGGATTATATCGGAACTGCGGCTGAACTGCAGCAGCAGGGGTATGAACCATGTGGCAGATGTCATCCGGAATAGAATAAAATTGTGAAATGAGAGCAGGAAGGGAGAAATCGTCCCTTCCTGTTTTGTTTCAACGAGTGTTACGATACTCCCTGGGGGTACATCCGACAATGGATTTAAACGTTTTTGTGAAATAACTGGGGCTGGAAAAACCGCAGCTGTTGCTAATATCAATGATACTTTGTTCCCCGGAATCCAGCATATGACAGGCTTTTTCAATCCGGTAATGGATCAGGTATTGAATGGGAGACTGTTGGATGATGTTGTGGAAGGAACGCTGTACTTCCCGTTCACAGATATTGGCAGTCTCAGACAGTTGTTTTAAGGAGATGGATTCCATATAGTTGTTCTGGATATAACGGATCATTTTTTTCAGGTGCTGCATCTCCTGGGAGCTATCCTGCCGATTGTCAGATTCCAGTTCCGTACGGTTTTTGGCGAGAACCAGGAACAGTCGGGACAGTTTTTCACGGATTTCATATTCATAACCAAAGGGTTTTTCACGGGCAATGGTGGTGGCATCTGCAATCAGTTCCAAAAGTTCTTTTTCCCATGGGATGGATGTACGCAGGTGAATGTAAGGCAGAGAATGTCCGGAAGTAGCGATAGGAGCCATGTATTTCTGCCAGAATACTGTGTACTTAGAACCATAGATCAGACGTCCGTGAAAAACGAGATCTTCTTTATAAAAATCACTGGTGGCCTTGGTGGTTTCCTGGGAATGCAGCGTTCCGGTGTTGATAAATATACCATCTCCTGCATGAAGTACCAGATGATCCGTTCCAACAGACAGCGGACAAGAGCCGCTTCGTACAATGGAAACTTCATATTCTTCGTGCCAGTGCCAGCGGATATCGTGAGTTTTTGCATCGGTGAAGTAAGCAGCGCACGGAAATGCTGTGTCACCGTGGGCACGATTTTCCAAAAAATCGTCTTGAACCGAGATTGTTATAGTATTTTTCATAATTAACTCCATAAAAATATTAAAATGTCGTGTTTGTTATATTATATGTCCGTTCTGTTATGGATGCAAGGTTTGTTTTGATATAGTATATAGCTTGCTTTTGAAAATGTTGATTTGAGGGAGGAGTATAAGATGACAAAAGACATGACTTCAGGTTCTACCCTGCGGCATATTATAAATTTTGCAGTTCCGCTGTGTATGGGAATGCTGTTTCAGCAGCTGTATAGTATGGTCGATACGATGATTGTAGGAAAAGTGCTGGGTGTGCAGCCTCTGGCCGGAGTCGGAGCGACCGGTTCGTTAAATTTTATGATCATCTGGTTTTGCATCGGCATCTGTAATGGATTCTCCATTCCGATCGCACAGGCGTTTGGTGCAAATAAGGAAGTGGAACTGAGGCGTTATGTGGCAAACAGTACCTGGCTGTGTATTTTTTTCAGCATTGTGATTACTTTTTTTGTAGCCATTTTTACACGAAATATGCTGGTATTACTGAAAACACCGGAGGATATTTTTGAGTATGCTTATATTTACATACTGATTATTTTCCTTGGAATTCCGTGTACGTTCCTGTACAATTTTCTGGCGGGGGTTGCACGGGCACTGGGAGATTCCAAAACACCGCTGTTTTTTTTGCTCTTGTCTTCCGTGATAAATATTATATTGGATTTTGTTTTGATGATCCCGATTCCGCTTGGGGTAGCAGGTGCTGCGATTGCGACAGTGATTTCACAGGGCGTTTCCGGTTTGATCTGCCTGTTTTACATGAAAAACAAGTTTGCAATTTTACATGGATCGCGTGATGAATGGAGAATCCGTGGAAGTTATATGAAACAACTTTGCAGTATCGGCGTTCCAATGGGATTACAATATTCTATTACAGCCATTGGTTCTCTGGTTATTACAGCAGCTGTAAATGCACTGGGGTCCACAGCAGTTGCAGGGGTGACTGCAGCGCAGAAGATTAGTAATCTGATCACCTGCCCGATTGAATCTCTCGGACAGACTATGGCACCGTATGTGGGACAGAATATTGGTGCAGGTAAGAAAGAGCGCGTTAGTGATGGGTTGAAAAAGGCATCTGTCTGTGGATTTATATGGTCTGTGATCTGTATTCCAATCGTGCTGTTCTTTGGAAAGCCGATGACTCTTCTGTTTTTAAGTGAACCAAATGCGAAAGTAGTAGAATATTCATTTTTATTCTTATTGGTAAGTACGTTAGGTTTTTGTTTACTGACACTTGTTAATACCGTGCGTTTTTCTATTCAGGGTATGGGATTTTCCAGTTTTGCCATGACAGCAGGTGTGCTGGAGATGGCGGCCAGAACCATTGCAGGTATTGTGCTGGCGCCGATGTTTGGATATATCGGAATTTGTCTGTCAAACGTACTGGCATGGATCTTTGCAGATGCTTTTCTGCTGCCGGCGTTCCGACATTGTATAAAGAAATAGTGGTACATTTGAAATAAGGCTACCGCAATCCCACTGGCTTTAGACAGTGGGTTAAGGTAGCTAAAAATCAGAAATTATTATATACTCATGGCATGGGAAGATGGAAATCTAAAAACAGACACAAATACCTATTACAATATCACATTATTTTTGTCTGTAAATATAGGAAGAAATTACTGGTTTTGAGACAGATATCAGATGATATAAAGCAGTATTCATATGAGATATGTCAAAGGCACAGCGTTATTATCAGATATATGGAAACGGATAAAGACCATATTCATTACATGATAGAGACAGGACCAACAATGTCTATTAGTAAGATTGTAAACCTGATGAAGAGCTATACAACATACCATATATGGAAAAGATATCCCCAATATTTACGAAAACAATTTTGGAAAGCACATACCTTTTGGACAGATGGATATCTTGCATGTAGTGTAGGAAATGTATCGGAAGAAATGCTGAAAAGATATATAGAAAATCAAGGTTGAGAAAGAGAGTGGCAGTGGATGTTAAAGGCATATAAATACAGAATATATCCTAATAATGAGCAGAAAATACAGATCGCAAAAACACTTGGCTGTTGCCGTTTTGTATATAATCAGACACTGGCATACCGGAAAGAAGTATATGAGAAAGAGAAAAAATCAGTTAGTAAAATTGACTGTAACAATTACTGCAACAGACAATTAAAGAAAGAATATGAATGGCTGAAAGAAGTGGATAAATTTGCTCTGACAAATGCGATTTACAACATGGATGCTGCATATCAGAAATTTTTTAAGGAACATGCAGGTTATCCGAAGTTTAAGAGTAAACACGATAATCATAAGTCATATACAACAAATAATCGGAAAGGGAAATGGGTTATACAAAAACGTTCGGATAAGTAGGAATACTATCCGACGAGAAGCAATTATGGGGAAAAGCGAAACTATGAAAAAACAGATCAAAGATATTCTGGGTATGGTATGGAAATATAACCGAATCTTGGGAGGCATAAAATTGCTAAATGCCGTTCTGTTAGCTGTGCTTGTGTCAATCAATACGATTCTATTTCAGAAGATCATAGATGATATATTGATTTTGTTGCGACATAAACGGATTACAACTGGAATATATGTGGATTTTGGTCTGTTTGTTGCTGCATTGTTTTTTGGTGTGCTTTTGACAAGTTTTGATAATTACATAGAAATTCGGTTTGATATGAGGATGACAGATGGTCTGGAACGGGATATCATACAGAAATATAAAAATCTGGACTATAGTTGTTATGAAAAAAGTGCAACTTACGATATCATTTCAAGGATTTCAAAAAATCCGGGAGAAAAGATAAAGATAATTTATTGGAAGACAGTTGAAATCGTAAAAATAGTAGTTTCATTAGCTGGTTTACTATTAGTTTTCCGGCAGGCATCGAATCTGCTGATTGTTATATTTGTAGTGTTTTTGATTCCAATGCTATATGAAAATTATAAAGCAGGAAGTTTATGGTTTGAACTGTACGAACGTCAGACAATGGATGAACGAAAAGTTGCTTATTATGAGCGACTCCTTACAAGCAAAATAAGTCTCATAGAATTAATTATTTATCAGGCAACTGATTATATTAAATCTCTATGGGAAAAACAAAGTAATAAAATGTTGAAAGAAAAAGATGCAACATTAAAGAAGGTTGAAAAAGCTTTGTTAAAAAAGAGCCTGTTTGCTGCTTTGTGGTATATAGGTTGCACAGGAATATTGATTCACAGTGTAATGACAGGGCATATTTCTGTAGGATTGTTTATTGCATTGTTCAATACAACATTAAGCATTGTTGATACCATCACCAATCTGCTGGAAACATTTGGTGATTTTTCAAAAGAGATCAAAGAGGTATCTTACATAAGTTCCTTTTTTGAATTAAAAAATACGGAACCAAGAATGGGACATATTGAAGTTCCGATTCATTTTATTCGGTTTGAAGATGTCTGCTTTTCCTATCCAAATTCAGAGAAAGAAGTTTTGCATGATGCGAATTTTGAAATTGATCTGTCGCAAAGTACCGCAATCGTAGGTGAAAACGGTTCTGGAAAAACAACGATTATTAAATTGTTATGTGGATTTTATCGACCGACAAAAGGACGTATCATGATAGACGATCATGATTTAAACGAATTGAGCAGTCAGGAAATTGGCAAATTAATAAAAGTTGTATTTCAAGATTTTTATCAGTATGAATTGACAATTCGGGAGAATATAGCATTTGGAAATTTATGTGAACTGAAACATGATGATAAATTAGAGGAAGCGCTGGAATTGGTGAATCTAAAGGCTGTTAAAAATATAGGTTTGGACAAGCCTTTGGGTAAACTGGAAAAAGGCGGTATTGATCTGTCAAAAGGTCAGTGGCAAAGATTAGCAGTCAGCAGACTTTTTCTGACAGATACAACATATACGATTCTGGATGAGCCAACTGCTTCTATGGATCCTGTTTCAGAATATAAAATGTATCAGTTGTTCTATTCGCTCATGAAGTCCAGAGGAAGTTTGATGATTTCGCATCGTCTGATCAGTGCTAAGATGGCAGATCATATTCTGGTATTGAAACATGGAAATATTATAGAACAGGGAAATCATGATGATCTGATGAAAAGTCAGGGAGAATATTATACATTATTTTGTAAACAGGCAGAGTGGTATACAGCATAATGTAGAGTAGATGATTCTGAGAAAAACATAGCAAATTACGATGAACAAAACCACGTGTCAGATTTCATGTGTGTTCAATTTGAAAGTGCGCATATATTGGGGATAGAAAAATGATAAAATTGTTATTTCGCTCATTAAAAGATATACGCAGGATTGCACCGCAGTTACTCATTATGCAGGTTGTCTGTATGATGCTTCAGTCGGTTCTGGTAGCCGTCAATACATGGCTGGTAGCCGTATTTTTAAATCATGTGTATTCGAAAGATTTAAAAATAAGCGTGATATATTTAGGTATCATATGGGGCATATTTGTTGTGTCAGAGGTGGCAAACAGTGTATTTTATGCCTGTATGGTAAAAATTGATTCCAAGGTTGGAATGAAACTTGCTATAGAACTGGGGGAAAAAGGTGGACGTTTATCCTTGATTCAGTATGAGGATGTAGAAATTAATAATCGACTGAAACGGGCGCAGAACTGCATTGAACATGGGAGATTTTCCGATTTAAGCTTGTCAATATTCAATATTCTGGCAGAGATTTTGAAAGTAGGAAGTACGTTATTTATATTAGTCAGATTCAGTCCACTTCTGGCGTTGGTATCATTGCTGAGTGTGATTCCGTACTTTATCGTTCGATTGATTCGCGGAAAGGAATTTTATGAATTAAAAAAGTATCAGTCAGCAGGTGAACGAAGACGAAACTATCTGTATCATTTATTTGGAGATAAAAGAGTGGTAAAGGAACTTCGTATCTTTGGAATTGAATCTTATATTGAAGAAAAATTATACCAAACCAGAGATGAAATGAATCAGGAATTATGGGATTTTAAGAAACGGGATATTTGCAGCTTTTCATTATGTGAGATTTTATGCAAATGCGGTTATATGCTCAGTATCATCATTGCAATTTTGCTTTTGTTGAATCATAAGTTAGATTTCGGTATGCTGGCTGCTTCTCTTATGGCATTCTCATCTTTTCAGTTGGCAGCAAAGTATTTTCTGATCAGTCTTGGGCGGCTTCCGGAATGTGCGGCATTTGTAAGAGATTATTATGACTTTATTGATATTGATGAAGATGTGCGTGGAAGAGAAAAATTTGATTCCAATTTTGATAAGATAAATGTTAAAAATATAAGTTTTTCTTATCCGAACACAGATTACCTGGCAATTTCCAATATCTCACTTGATATAAAAAAGAATGAATCTATTGCTATAGTAGGAAATAATGGAAGCGGTAAAACGACGCTGGTAAAACTACTGACTGGTTTATATAAAACACAAAAGGGCGAGATATTATATGGCGTACAAAATATCAACAATTTTGAATCGGTAGGATTTTATCGAAATGTCTCTATTGTAAGTCAGGATTTTGTGAAATATGAAATGACGTTGAGAGAAAATATCGCTATCAGCGACTGGAAACATTTGGATGATACCGATAAAATACAGGAACTTTTAAAACAGATGGATTTACCGGAGTTTTCAAGCAAGGAAGCGCTCGACATGTTATTGGGCAGTGAGTTTGATGGTAGAGATCTTTCTATCGGTCAATGGCAGAAACTTGCGATTGCACGCGGTATGTTCAAAAACAGCAGTATGATTGTTCTGGATGAGCCAACTGCTGCCTTAGATCCAATTATGGAAACAACGATATTGAAGATGTTTTTGAAGATTACAAAGGAAAAAACAGCTATTATTGTTTCACATAGAATTGGAATTTGTCGGGAAGTTGACAAGATCATTGTGATGAAAAGTGGAAAAGTTGTGGAGATTGGCAATCACAATGAATTACTGGCAAAGAAAGGTGAATACTATCAACTTTATAAGATGCAGCAAAAATGGTATGTGGAATAGTATATTATGGTAAATAAAGTGAAAAATGATTCACTAAAAGTTTAAATAGCGGAAATATATAAATACATAACTGAGTAATAAATGGAGATAAACATGTCAGAAAAACGAACAGATGAATTATATCGTGTCTTACAGAGAAAAGGCTATCCAGATGATTTTTGTAGAGAAATTGCATACAAACAGATGAATACAGATTACACAGCGATGCGAATGCTTGGATATTTGTATCGTATTTCAGATCCGCGACCGGAGGATGTGGTAGATGAAATGTTAGCTATATTGAGTGATCGAAATGCAATCATTCAGAAAAAAGAGATGGAGCATGCTCAGACCATAATGAATCGTGTATACAGAGATGGGCTGGATAACTTAGACTAGATAGTAAAGTTGCGGGATACTACAATACAAAATAATATTGAAAATGTATTGTAGTATTTACTAAAAACTTGGTATAGTATACTATTTTAGAAGCTTGTCAAAAAGTCAAAAAATAACAGAAAGAGAGCAAAGAATTATGGTACAACAAATTATGCATGATCCGTTGTATTTAGCACAGAAATCAGCACCGGCAACCAAGGCAGATTTGCAGGTTGGAAAAGACCTGCAGGATACATTGAAGGCACATCGGGAAGGCTGCGTTGGAATGGCAGCAAATATGATTGGAGTAAAGAAGAATATCATTATTGTAAATATGGGAATTTTCGATGTAGTTATGTTTAATCCGATTATTGTTTCAAAAAGTGGAGCATATGAAACGGAGGAAGGTTGTTTATCGTTAAGCGGTATTCGTAAAACAACAAGATATGAAAATATTGAAGTAGAATATCAGAATTTTTCATGGAAAAAACAGCGTCAGAAATTGTCTGGATGGACGGCACAGATCGTGCAGCATGAAGTGGATCACTGCAATGGAATTTTGATATAAATGCTTCGTGGACGGTGTGAATTTTTTTCTGTAAATTCAGATCTTCTATGATAATTGATGCGGCTTAACAGCAGATTTCTGGGTTAAGCGGTAGTGTAAATTATTCTGTGCTTAATCGATATCCTCTGGCTGGATCCGATCCCCAAAATAGATGCATAACTGATCCAGTGTCAGACCCCAGTCCCAAGCCTTTCCGGTCCATTTTTTTGTAGCATCCATCATTGCCAGATAGAGTATCTTGAAAAGTGCATCATCGGTCGGAAAAATAGTCTTGGATTTCGTAACCTTGCGTAGCTGGCGGTTAAAATTTTCGATGGAATTTGTAGTGTATATTAATTTACGTATCTCAGATGGATATTTAAAATATGTGGATAATTGTGTCCAGTTATTTCTCCAGGATCCAATGGAAGCAGGGTATTTTTTGCCCCATTTTTCTTCCAGATCTTCCAAGGCTGTGAGTGCAAGATCTTCTGTATCAGCTTTGTAAACCAGCTTTAAATCCGCCATAAATGGTTTTAAATCTTTGTAAGAGATAAATTTTGTAGAATAACGAATCTGATGCACAATACACCTTTGGATCTCCGCCTGTGGGAATACTGCATGAATCGCATCCCCGAATCCGGTCAATCCATCCACAGATACGATCATGATATCCTCTACACCTCGGTTTTTTATCTCGTTGAGGACGGACAACCAGTATTTTGCACTTTCATATCCTGAGCATCCTTTGGTTGATAGTGTTCCAACAAGCTGTTGATGAACGCTTTGCGTTCTGGATCCATTTTTCTTCTTCGTGCCATAAAAAAATCCTCCTGAATTGATATTTATTTTAATATCAATCCAAGAGGGTATATAGCTCTTTTAGAGTATACACAGAATTAATTACAGTCTCATTCAGACCTGGAGAATAGAAATTATACTTCTTCCGGAATGAACTCAATGTAGTTTTCAGCAAGTTTTGAAATTCTTGCCAGAGAATATACATGGATTCCCTGCTCTTTTAATTTATCACGGCCCGGCTGGAATGATTTCTCAATCAGGATACCAAGTCCGGCTACGGTTGCATGTGCTTTTCTTAAAAGGCGGATCGCACCGGTGGCTGCTTCGCCATTTGCCAGAAAATCATCAATGATCAAAACATGATCAGTTTCATCGATCTGTTCTGCGGAAAGTGTCAGCTCGTAGCTTGTTCCTTTTGTGAATGAAGTAACCATTGTCTGGTAAAGGTTTTTGTTTAAGACTTTGGATGGCTGTTTTTTGAGAATAACCATCGGAATCCCCATCTCAATCGCAGTGGTAAGGGCAGGAGCAATACCTGAGCTTTCAATGGTGACGATTTTTGTAATCCCCTGATCTGCAAAATGTGCTGCAAAATCTTTTCCAATCTCTTTCATCAGAAACGGGTCAACCTTGTGATTGATGAAACTGTCCACCTTTAAAATATCTTCATTAACGGCTATGCCGTCTGTCTTAATCTTTTCTTCGAGTAACTGCATGATATTCCTCCAATATGTTTTTTCCGGAAAAACCCGGGCGAAATAATTTAAAGCCATTATAGCACATTTTTTTCATATAAAAAAGTCTAACACTTACTTTTTTATATCTTTTTAAAAAGCCTTTTTGAAAAGATATTTCGCAAATATAACAGGAAGAAATTTTTCTGTTTTCCCTTTACATAGAAATGTTCCTGTGAAATAATAGTTGGCATGAATATTACAATTTATGCCGTAGGAAAAATAAAAGAAAAATTTTACCGGCAGGCCATGGAAGAGTATGAAAAGCGCCTGGGGCGGTACTGTAAGTTGAAAATTGTGGAAGTAGCGGATGAAAAAACGCCGGATCATGCCAGTGAAACTGAAAACAGACAGATTAAAGAAAAGGAAGGAGAACGTCTGCTTAAACAGATGAAAGACGGAAGTTTTATCATAGCATTGGCTATTCAGGGGAAAAAACTGGATTCGGTTGCATTTTCGCAAAAAATCGGGACACTGGGTCTGCATGGGGTCAGTGATATTGGTTTTGTGATCGGAGGTTCTTTGGGGCTTTCGGATGCCGTGCTGTCCCGCGCAGACATGTTACTCAGTTTTTCGGATATGACATTTCCACATCAGCTGATGAGGGTGATTTTGCTGGAGCAGGTGTACCGTGCGTACCGGATCAGCAGCGGTGAGCCGTATCATAAATAAGAAAAAAGCGCAGGAGAAAACAGAAGAAAGAGTGATACAGCTACATTTTTTTCATATACTGTTAGCATGAGAAAAGAAAAAAGAGAACAACTGACCAGACAGCTGACAAAGAGCCTGGAACTGCCCGGAGATCTGATGCTTGGGGCATCCATAGTTACCGTGACCGGACGAAGGGATCTGGCCATTGAAAATTATAAAGGGATTTTGGAATACCGGCAGGATAAGATCCGGTTGCTGCTGAAGAACGGGCAGTTAGAGATCACCGGCAGAAATCTGAAGATTGATTATTATACCAATGATGATATGAAGATCACCGGACAGGTCGATAAACTGGAATATGGCATGTAAGGAGATGTCTGCATGGTATTAAAGGTGATGAAATTCTTTCGCGGGTATCTGTTTGTCCGACTGACCGGGTATTCTCCGGAACGTTTTTTTAATCTATGTGGAAATGCGGATATTGTTTTATGGAAGATCGAGCCGGCAGAAGATGGTTATACTTTTTTTGTCAGTCTGCCGGCTTTTCGGAAGTTGAAACCGATGTTGCGAAAAAGCGGAACCAGAGTTACGATTTTGAAACGTGTCGGTGTTCCGTTTTTACTGTATCGATACCGCCATCATCGTTTTTTCTTTGTTGGGTTAGGCAGTCTGTTTGCAATTCTGTTTTTGATGACACAGTTTATCTGGGCGGTAGAAATATCCGGAAACAGCAGTTATTCCGGACAGGTATTACGAGATTTTCTGGCAGAATCCGGTATCGGTTACGGAAGCTGGAAACGCAGTATTGACTGTGAGAAGACAGAGACACTGTTACGCCGGGAATTTGACGATATCACCTGGGTGTCTGCCCGGATATCCGGTACACGGCTGTATGTGGATATCCAGGAGCGATTGAAGGAACAAAACAGCCCAGAGTCTGCCGATGAGGCAGGGGATATGGCGACAGATCTGGTGACGGATGTGGGAGGCGCCGTGGAGTCTATTGTAGTGCGTAAGGGAACGCCGCTGGTTATGCAGGGAGATCTTGTGGAACCCGGGACGATTGTGGTTTCCGGGAGCCTTCCTTTGGAAAATGACAGCGGAGAAATCAGTGGTTATGAATATTGTTCTTCAGATGCAGATGTCTGGATCCGTACAACGCTTGATTATAAAGATGTCTTTTCTAAGAGGAAGAACGTATTGCAGAAGTCCGGAAAAAAACGGTATGGTATTTCGCTGGTGCTTGGAAGGTACCAGATGCATCTGTTTGATACAGTCAAAAAGAACACCTTGTGCACTGGGGAATATTATGATCCACGGATTGGACGTGATTTTTATTTGCCGTTTCAATTGATCGTAAGGACCCAGGAAGACTGCAAATGGCAGGAAATTCCTTGCACCAGAGAGGAAATTCGACGGATTGCACAACAGCGTCTGGAAGGTTACTGTAAGAATTTAGAAAAAAACGCTATTCAAATACAGGAAAAAAGTGTTATTATAAAAGCGAGTGTCACAGAAATATCTGTGGAAGGAACTTTGGAAGCACTGGTGAAAGCAAGCCGGCGGACAGAGACAGAAAAGATAAAGAAACAGGAAGGAACTGGCACATATGGAATTGACACAACAAATGTTGGACATTCCGATTGAACATATGTCAAATGTATTCGGAAAGTTTGATGCCTGGCTGAAGCAGATTGAAAAATATCTGCAGGTTACAATGGTAGTTCGTGACGGAAGTCTGAAAATTATGGGAAATGACAACAATGTGCAGAAGGCACAGTCGGTGATGAGTGATCTGCTTGCTATGTCCCGGAAGGGCAATGATATCACAGAGCAGACCGTTACTTATGCATTGGAAATGTGCGGATGTACGAAAAATCATCCACTGTTAGAGGCAGACAGTGAGATTATCTGTCATACAGTTCAGGGAAAACCGGTAAAACCAAAAACGCTGGGTCAGAAAGACTATGTAGATCAGATTCGCGATAAAATGATCGTATTTGGAATCGGACCGGCGGGTACCGGAAAAACATATCTGGCGATGGCAATGGCAATTACTGCATTCAAAAATGAGGAAGTCAGCAGGATTATCTTGACGAGACCTGCCATTGAGGCAGGTGAGAAACTCGGATTTCTTCCGGGTGATCTCCAGAGTAAGATCGATCCATATCTGCGTCCTCTGTACGATGCTCTGTACCAGATTATGGGAGCAGAGAGTTTTTTGAAAAATCAGGAAAAAGGACTTATTGAAGTGGCACCGCTTGCTTACATGCGTGGACGCACACTGGATAATGCCTTTATCATTCTGGATGAGGCGCAGAATACAACACCGGCACAGATGAAGATGTTCCTGACACGTATCGGTTTCGGGTCTAAAGTGGTAGTTACCGGTGATGCATCACAGAAAGATCTGGCACCGGGTACAAAATCCGGTCTTGATGTTGCTATGCGTGTCTTGCAGAAAGTAGATGATATTGCATTTTGCAAACTGACCAGTCAGGACGTTGTCCGTCATCCACTGGTACAGAAGATTGTCAAAGCATATGATGAATATGAAAATGCACAGTTAAAAAAGGAGCGTGCTGCACGTTCCGGTAAGAAAGAAAGCAGAGGAAAACGCAATGACCATTAATATCATCTGTGAAACAGCGCCGGGTTTTTCCTTTCATTATAAAAAACTGGCGCAGACTGTGATTGAGCAGTCACTGGATAGTGAAGGCTTTCCTTATGAGGCAGAAGTTAACCTCACGCTGGTGGACGAGAAGCGAATCCATGAGATCAATCTGGAGACGAGACAGATTGATGCACCTACGGATGTATTATCTTTTCCAATGATCGCTTACGAGTTCCCGGCAGATTTTGACGGTGTGGAGGATCAGCTGGATGACTGTGTGAATCCGGATACACAGGAAGTATTACTTGGGGATATTGTAATATGCGTATCACGGGTGTATGCACAAGCCAAAGAGTATGGACACAGTGTAAAGCGGGAATACGCATTCCTGATCACACATAGTATGCTGCATCTGATGGGGTATGACCATATGGTGCCGGAGGATGCGGCTCTGATGGAAGCTCATCAGCGGGAAATTCTGAATACTTTACAGATTACAAGATAACAAGAAAGAGAGAAGAATTATGAAAAAAGCAATTGCAATGATTTTACTTGGGGTTATGTCACTGTCACTGCTGACTGGATGCGGAAAAAAAGAAGAGACACCGGCTGTGTCAGATACGGCACAGGAAACATCCATATCTGCACCGGAGGAAGTGCCGGTAAGTGAGCCGGAGATACCGGCAGTTCCGGAAGGAATGGCACGGAGTTATCTGACCGGTGAATGGATTGATGAGACCATTGCGAACCAGCGTCCGCTTGCCGTTATGCTGGGAAATACAAAGATTGCAACACCCCAGTATGGAATTACGGATGCTGATGTGATCTATGAGGCAGCAGTAGAAGGACAGGAGACACGTCTGATGGCTATTTTCCAGGATTATGCGAACCTGGAAAAAGTGATGTCCATTCGTAGCTGTCGTCATTATTATGTACACTGGGCACTGGAATTTGATGCCATTTATGCACATTATGGTCAGGCAAAATATGCTGTTGAGATTCTTTCCCAGGATTATGTGAATAATCTGAGCGGTCTGGATGGCGGAGTGGAAAAAGTGATGTACAAGCGCGATTCTAATCGAAAAGCACCGCACAATGCTTATACGACCGGTGAAGGAATTGTGGCAGGTATTGCTTACAAGGGATATGAAACGCAGCATGCTGCAGATTATTCCGGACATTATAAATTTGTAGAAGACGACAATCAGCAGTTATTCCTGCAGGGGGGATCACCGGCGGCAGTAGTAGAACCTGGTTATCTGGTAAACAAACCGTGGTTTGTGTTTGACAGTGAGACAGGTTTATACAAACGTTTTCAGAATGGTGCAGCCCAGACAGACGGCAATAACGGCAAACAGGTGGAAGTCAAAAATATTATTATCCAGATCTGTGAGTGGAACCGGATGAGCAGTGAGGATGAATATCTGAACATGGAAACGATGAAGGGCGGTTCCGGTTATTATATTACCAACGGGACAGCCATTCCGGTAACATGGAAGAAAGATTCTCTGCAGTCTCCGACCAGATATTACAAAGAGGACGGATCTGAGATTCAGTTAAATCAGGGAAAAACATGGGTATGTGTGACCGAAGATACCTATGCAGATAAGATCGCTTTTTATTCAAGCGAGGAAGAGTATGCAAACAGATAAGCTGCTCAAACGATACTGCTTTTTCCTGAAAGCAGGAAAAGAGGTTATTTTATGAGTAAGAAGAAAAATGATACAAGTTTTTTGGTGCAGGGATCCATTCTTGCAATTGCATCGCTTGTCAGCAGGGTCATCGGTCTTGTTTACCGAATTCCATTGACAGCGATCATCGGAGATCATGGAAATGATTATTACAGCTGTGCGTATGAAATATACAGCCTGTTGTTACTGATTTCCTCTTACAGTCTGCCAATGGCTGTATCCAAGATGGTTTCAGCACGAATTTCAAATGGCGAGAAACAGAATGCGTACCGTGTATTCAAAGGTGCTATGATATTTGCACTGTTTACTGGTACAGCGGCCTGTATGATCGTATTTTTTGGTGCGGAGGAGCTGACCCGCCTTTTCAAAACGCCGCTTGGTGTTTACGCGTTGCAGGTACTGGCTCCGACGTTGATCATCGTAGCAGTGCTTGGTGTATTTCGTGGATTTTTCCAGGGCATGGGGACTATGATCCCAAGTGCGGTGTCACAGATCATTGAGCAGATTGTCAATGCGGTAGTCAGTGTAGGGGCAGCTTATGTGTTGTTCGCCTACGGAAGACGGATCGCGACAGTGCTTGGAAGCAAAGAGCATTATGACGCAGCTTATGGTGCAGCAGGTGGAACCCTTGGAACGAGCGCAGGTGCACTGTGTGGACTGGCCTTCATCATCTTTGTGTTTTCGATGTTCTTTCCAAAATTCCGTAAGGCAATGAGACGGGAAAATAAGATCGGCAAAAAACAACCGGAATCATACCGTGTGATTTTTGGCATTCTGATCGGCACCATTGTTCCGGTATTGATGAGTACTACGATTTACAATATGGTTTCAATCGTGGATCAGTGGTTGTTTAAAAACATTGCAACTATACAGGGATACTCAGCTGCGGATGTTTCCGAGTGGTGGGGCATTTTTTCCGGTAAATACAGAGTTCTGACTAATGTGCCGATTTCCATTTCCACGGCACTGGCAGCGTCCTGTGTTCCGGCACTGGCAGCAGCTTTTGCACAGAAAGATGAGAAACAGGTTCGCTCTAAAATCGGCATGTCCATGCGCTTTATCATGGTGGTTGCCATGCCGTGTACTGCAGGTATCATGGTACTGGCAGATCCGATCATCCAGCTTTTGTTTCCGGGTTCAAGCCCGTTGGCAGGACATCTGCTGCAGGCAGGTGGAATCAGTGTTATTTTTTATTCCATTTCTACCTTGTCCAATGCGGTATTACAGGGAATTGACCGGATGCGGATTCCGGTTCGAAATGCTTCCGTGGCACTGGTGCTTCATGCGGGTGTCATTGCAGTCGGCATGTTCGGCCTGAAACTGAATATTTATGGCATTTGTGTCGGAACCATTGCATTTTCACTGATCATGTGTATTTTAAACGGTATGTCTGTACGGAAATACTCGGGCTTTAAACCAGATGTTACCAAGACATTTATAAAACCGGCCATTGCATCTGTGATTATGGGGGTTGTAGTTTATGCTGCATATTTTGTCTGCCATAAAGTATCCCACAGCAATGCCGTCAGTACCGTGATTGCTGTTCTGGTTGGTATGATTGTCTATGCAGCTGCCTTGCTGCTGATCAAAGGATTGACGGAAGAAGAACTGCATAGTTTCCCGAAAGGCGAATTATTGATCCGCATTGCAAAGAAATTCCGTTTGTTATGATTCTGGACAAATTAGAAACTGGAAGGAAGAAGTAACAGAAATGAAGTTCTGATAAAAAGAAAAAATGAATAAATGAAAAAGAAATGTGAATACTACGAAAAAAGGAGTTTTTTATGATGAAACAGACACGTATCATTCGCATTTCTTTTTTGATTTGTACGATTTGCATGGTGGCTGCATTCTGGAGCGGCTTTTATTTTGGTGAAAGTCAGTTGAAAGCAGATACTGCACCTGTGCAGACCGCATCCTGCCCGGACACGGACAGTAAGAAGAGTTCCACAGAAGAAAAAAAGAACATTTCCGGTACCGATTCTGTAGAAAGTATGAATCATTTGTCAGAAGAAAAATATTATGTCAAAGTCTCGGGAGAATATCTGTCCGTTTATTTTAGTGATACAGACCGGTTGTATTTTGAAACCAGTCTGAAAGTATCCAATCTTCCGGAATATCTCAGAAGGGATGCACTGGAAGGAATTCCCTTTACATCTCTGGAAAATCTATATAGCTTTCTGGAAAATTATTCGAGTTAGCGAAAACTGACGGCTTTTCAAAATCTGCGGCTTGTGCTATACTGAACCACGAAATGATTTCGCAACGGATCAAACAGGCGCAGAATTTCTGCTTGCAGATTGGTTGCAGATTCTGGAGGGCAGGATGAAAACAGAGAAAAAACAAAAGGGGATCGGACTTGGGACAGGCATGATTATCGGCATTGCCATTATCTATATTTTATTTGGATTGGCGATAGAGTTTGTTCCACAGTTTAAGGAAATTTATATTATCTATATTGCAGGAGCCATTTTTGTCGTGTTCGGGATTATTATGATTGTAAAATATTTCCTGACAGGAAGTTATCGTGATATTGGTAAATATGGATTTTCAGCCGGTGTGCTCTGCGTACTGATTGGTGTAATGCTGTTGGTGCGAACCAGTGAGATTGCAGCATACTTCTCCCTTTTTCTCGGCATTTGCATTTTGCTTACAGCTGTGATCAAGCTGCAGAACGCAGTGGATCTCAAAAGTATCCACAATGCAGGATGGTTTATCTTTTTGCTGATTGCACTGGCATTTCTGGCTGTAGCAATCCTGGTGATTTTAAATCCGGGGGGAAGAGTGTCCCAGTACAAAAATGCGATCTATTATCTGCTGATTGCAGATGGTGTTATTGATCTGATCAGTCCGATTTATCTGGTGTTTGCACTCCGTGCGAGCAGACGGATTCGTCCTGCGGAGCAGAGTCAGAAGTTTGCTGCACCGGATGAGAAAAAAGAAAATAAGGACGATTCTGAATCCGAAAAGCCGGTGTATACAGTGAAACCAACGGCATCGACAGATGAGAATGCCGGGGATGAACTGCCGGAAGGCGATATGGATGAGATGACGAAAGAAATTTTGAATTTTTTTGAAGAGGATAAGTAAAAGGAGTTTTTGTGAAACAGAAAACATATGATGTAATTGTAGTTGGCGGAGGCGCAGCCGGTCTGATGGCTGCGATTCATGCTGCATCCGGAGGCGCACATACGGTAATCCTGGATCATCATGAAGTATCCGGAAAAAAGATCCTGGCAACAGGAAATGGAAAATGTAATTTTACGAATCTGATGCAGGGGGAGAGCTATTATCGATGCGATACCCCTGCCTTTGTATTGCATATATTAGAACAGTTTTCTGCAGAGGATACGATTGCATTTTTCCGCGAGCTGGGTGTGATGACCAGAGACAGACAGGGATATTGTTATCCGAGAAGCGGCCAGGCAAGTGCCATTCGAAATGCATTGTTGCGGAAAGCAGAAAAGCTTGGAATTGAGATACATAATGGGATTGGAATCCGCAAAATCATCCGGGAAAACAATAGGTTTTCCTTTGATACAAAAAGTGGGAGTTTTTTTTCGACCTGCTGTATTCTGGCTACCGGAGGTATGGCATCGCCGAAATCGGGAAGTGACGGAAGTGGTTATATCTATGCGAAATCCTTCGGTCATACTGTAAAAAAACCGTTGCCGGCACTGACTGCACTGATGGCAGAAGCGAATTGGTTAAAGGAAACCACCGGAGTGCGGGCGGATGCCACCGTGAAACTGTATGTGGATGGAAGTTGTGTGGCAGAAGATACCGGTGAAGTACAGATGGCTGATTATGGGATTTCCGGGATTCCGGCTTTTCAGGTGAGCAGATATGCCGCTGTTGCATTAGACCGGAAGCAGTGTGTGACGGCAACACTCGACTTCGTACCGGAATATACAGAAGAACAATTGCGCGATTTTCTGAAGCAACAGTTGGATGTCGCTTCAGCGGAAGAAAGCTGGAAAATGCTGCTTTCCGGGATTGTAAATGAAAAAATAGCCAGTATGCTTTGTGCGCAGAAGCATCTTGGGGAGCGTAAAATTGCTTCGATACCGAAAGCAAAAAACAGACAATTACTGAGGGAGTTTGCAGGTCTGCTGAAGCAGGTCAAATTTCCGATCACCGGTGTACGGGGCTTTCAGTTTGCACAGGTCACCTGTGGCGGGATTCCTGTGACGGAATTGACAAAGCAGATGGAATCAGAGCGTGTCGAGGGGTTATATTTTGCAGGCGAGATCGTAGATGTGGACGGTATGTGCGGAGGATATAACCTTCAGTGGGCATGGTCCGGCGGTGCTGTGGCCGGAACGGCAGCAGCTGAAAAAGCTGTCAGAAGAAAAAGAACAGATGCTAAATAAAAAAATGCTATGTGATTGTTTTCGATAAAAGTGTAAAGCAACGAAAAAAGCGATTGAGAAATAATAAATAGAACGTGGAGAATTGTATGAAAAAAGTAATTCGTGTGTCACAGATATCTGTTCCGTTGGCGCATACAAAGGAAGAAATTTTTCAGAAGGCATGTGCTTTGGCACAGATTCCGATGAAAAAAGTGCAGTCCATGCAAATTATGAAGCAGTCCGTGGATGCCAGAAAAAAAGATGCCCTCAGTTATACGTATACGGTACAGTTAGTAGTGGATGAACATCAGAAAATCCGGAAAAATCATGCCCATGTACAGGAACTGAAACCGGTGGTTTATCAGATTCCAGGAAGGAAAGAACTACTTTCTGAAAAGCGTGAGCAAATGGCTGTGATCGGTGCAGGACCGGCAGGTCTGTTTGCAGCTTATCTGCTGGCTCAACGTGGTTACTGTCCGCATATCTATGAGCGAGGCAGAGCAGTGAAAGAACGACAGCAGGATGTGGAAGATTTCTGGAACGGGGGTGCACTGGATCCGGAGTCAAATGTGCAGTTTGGAGAAGGTGGTGCCGGTACCTTTTCAGATGGAAAGCTGAATACACTGGTGAAAGATAAATTTGGACGCAGCCGCTATGTACTGGAGACATTTGTAAAGTTTGGTGCACCGGAAGATATTTTATATGTTGCAAAACCTCATGTAGGAACAGATGTGCTGCGGGATGTGATCAGCCGGATGCGGCAGGAAATCATCCGGTTGGGGGGAACATTTCATTTTTCAACAAAAGTGACAGATTTACATATAGAGGACGGACGGATTTCAAAGATTGAGCTGAATCACAAAGAATGGAAAGACGTATCCGGTGTGATCCTTGCAATTGGTCACAGTGCCAGGGATACGTTTGAAATGCTGTATGAACGAAAGGTACCGATGATGGCAAAATCTTTTGCCGTAGGCATGCGTGTAGAGCATCCACAGGATATGATCAATGAAAGTCAGTATGGCAGGAATGCAGATATGACGTTGCTTCCGACAGCAGCTTATAAAGTAACGCATCAGTCTTCCAATGGAAGAGGTGTATATTCTTTTTGTATGTGCCCGGGTGGTTATGTGGTGAATGCATCTTCCGAAGAAGGCCGGCTGGCAGTCAACGGCATGAGCTACCGCAGCCGTGACAGCAAAAATGCCAACAGTGCCATTATTATTTCTGTGACACCGGAAGATTTCCCAAAACCGGATCATCCGCTTTCCGGCGTAGTGTTTCAGCGGAAATTGGAAGAAGCTGCATGGAAGCTTGCAGAAGGCAAAGTTCCACAACAGCTGTATGCAGATTTTAAGGAGAACAAAAAAAGCACCGGTTATGGTTCTTTTGAAAGTTGTATAAAAGGTCAGCATGCTTTTGCAAATCTGCGGACGCTGTTTCCGGAAGCAGTGAATGAGGCATTTTGTGAGGGGATGGAATCTTTCGGGCGGAAAATCCGCGGATTTAACCGTGACGACAGCATTCTGAGTGGTGTGGAAAGCCGGACCTCTTCCCCTGTGCGGATTCACAGAGATGCGTGTTTCCAAAGTGAAATCCGGGGGTTGTACCCCTGCGGCGAGGGTGCCGGTTATGCGGGGGGTATTATGTCAGCCGCTATGGACGGTTTGAAAGTGGCAGAGGCAGTGATACAGCAGGAGATGAAATAAATGGAGATAAATATAGACGAACTGACACCCATGATGCAGAAATACATGGAGACAAAGCAGGAATACAAAGATTGTATTCTGTTTTACCGTCTGGGTGATTTTTATGAAATGTTTTTTGAAGATGCACTGACAGCATCCCGGGAGCTGGAAATCACGCTGACCGGAAAAAGCTGTGGTCTGAAAGAACGGGCGCCGATGTGCGGAGTTCCTTTCCATGCTGTGGAGGGATATCTGAACAAACTGGTATCCAAGGGCTATAAGGTAGCCATCTGTGAACAGGTGGAAGACCCAAAACAGGCAAAAGGTCTGGTGAAACGGGAAGTGACCAGAATTGTAACTCCGGGCACCAATCTGGATACCTATGCCTTGGATGAAACAAAAAATAATTACATCATGTGTGTGGTGTATGTTGACAATAAATATGGAGTGTCTGTGGCAGATGTCACCACAGGTGCGTACTATGTGACGGAACTGGATTCTGAACGGAAACTTCTGGATGAGATCAGCAAATACATGCCGTCCGAGATTATATCAAATGAAGCTTTTTTTGTGAGTGGGATTGATCTGGAAGATCTGCGGCACAGGCTTGGTATTACAATTTATGCGCTGGACGCCTGGTATTTTGGTGATGAACTTGCGGTAACTACATTGCAGGAGCATTTTCATGTGGCATCGCTGGATGGATTGGGACTGGCAGATTATAACTGTGGTGTGATCGCTGCGGGTGCGTTGTTAAAGTATTTGTATGAGACACAGAAGACAACACTGGATCATATGACTGCCATTGAACCGTATTCCACTGGTAAATTCATGGTACTGGACAGTTCTACCAGGAGGAATCTGGAGCTTGTAGAGACACTGCGGGAAAAACAAAAACGTGGTTCCCTTCTATGGGTGCTGGACAAGACAAAAACAGCTATGGGTGCCCGTCTGCTGCGTGCTTATCTGGAACAGCCACTGATTGACAAAAAACAGATCGAGGCACGGCTGGATGCAGTGGAAGAACTGAAGGGCAATATGATTGGAAGGGAAGAGCTGCGCGAATACCTGAATCCGATTTATGATCTGGAGCGCCTGATCAGCCGGGTAGTATATCAGACTGCGAATCCAAGGGATCTGATTGCCTTTCGGTCTTCGTTGGAGATGCTTCCTGCCATTAAGACATTGTTACAGGATTTTGAAAGCCCGTTACTGATGGAACTGGATGAACAACTGGATGATTTGAAAGATATTTATGAACTGATCTGTGCTTCCATTGAAGAGGAACCACCGATTTCCATCCGGGAGGGCGGTATGATCAAGAGCGGATATAATGAACAGGTGGATCATTTACGGAATGCCAAAACAGAGGGAAAAAACTGGCTGGCAAAAATCGAAGAGGAAGAACGGGAAAAGACAGGTATCAAAAATCTGCGGATCAAATTTAACAAAGTATTTGGTTATTATCTGGAAGTGACGAATTCATACAAAGATCTTGTGCCGGAATATTATACAAGAAAGCAGACTCTGACCAATGCGGAGCGTTATATTACACCGGAATTGAAAGAATTGGAGGAAACGATTCTCGGTGCAGAAGATAAGCTGACGGCTTTGGAATATGATATTTTCTGTCAGATCCGAAATACCATTGCCGATCAGGTGGTGCGGATCCAGCATACGGCAAAAGCGATAGCGGGTCTTGATGTATTTGCCTCTCTGGCTGTGGTGGCAGAGCAGAGCAATTATGCAAGACCAAAAATCAATGAAAAAGGTGTTCTGGATATTAAGGGTGGCCGTCATCCGGTGGTGGAAAAAATGATCGATAACGATATGTTTATCGCTAATGACACCTATCTGGATAATAAAAATAACCGGATTGCTATTATCACCGGACCAAATATGGCCGGAAAATCAACCTATATGCGTCAGAATGCCCTGATTGTACTGATGGCACAGATTGGAAGTTTTGTCCCGGTACAGAGTGCGAATATCGGTATCGTAGATCGTATTTTTACCCGTGTAGGGGCATCCGATGATCTTGCGTCCGGACAGAGTACTTTTATGGTGGAAATGAATGAAGTGGCAAATATCCTGCGAAATGCCACAGGCAGCAGTTTGTTGATCCTGGATGAGATTGGCAGGGGAACAAGTACGATTGACGGATTGTCTATTGCATGGGCGGTAGTGGAATACATCAGTAATCCGAAAATTCTTGGAGCCAAGACGTTGTTTGCCACACATTATCATGAGCTGACAGAGTTGGAAGGAAAACTTTCCAATGTCAATAATTACTGTATTGCTGTGAAGGAAAAAGGTGATGATATTGTATTCCTTCGTAAAATCGTATCCGGTGGAGCAGATCGCAGTTATGGTATTCAGGTGGCAAAGCTGGCAGGTGTTCCAGATCCGGTCATTGAGCGGGCAAAAGTTATCTGTGAGGAACTGGAGCGTGCGAATATGAGTAATCTGGCAGCGAATCTTCCGGAGATACCCACACAGCATAAAGCAAAGCAGAAACATCCGGATGATGTGGATCTGGCACAGATGTCATTGTTTGACACGGTGAAAGATGATGATATCATTGATGAGATTCGTGCTATTGATCTGACAAATATGACACCTTTTGAAGCAATGAACAAATTATATGAGATTCAGAATAAAATCAAAAACCGTTGGTAGGAGGCACATATGCCACAGATAGAAGTATTAGATGAACAGACCATTGATAAGATTGCTGCCGGAGAAGTCGTGGAGCGGCCATCTTCTGTTGTTAAGGAGCTGGTGGAGAATGCTATTGATGCGAAGGCGACAGCAATTACGGTGGAAATCAAAGAGGGTGGAACATCCCTGATCCGGATTACGGATAATGGCTGCGGTATCGAAGCTGCACAGATCCCGATTGCTTTTTACCGTCATTCCACCAGTAAGATCCGTAAAGTAGAAGATCTGGTGCGGATTTCTTCCCTGGGATTTCGCGGTGAGGCTTTGTCCAGTATCGCGGCGGTGGCACAGGTGGAACTGATTACAAAGACGCCGGAGCAGTTTACCGGCAGCAGATATCTGATCGAGGGGGGAAAAGAAGTTTCTCTGGCAGAGATTGGTGCACCGAATGGGACTACATTTCTGGTGAAAAATCTGTTTTACAACACTCCGGTGCGGCGTAAATTCCTAAAGTCAGCCCAGACTGAGGCAGGATATGTCAATGATCTGATGGAACGCATCGCATTGTCTCATCCGGAAATCTCCTTTAAATTTATTAACAACGGTCAGATCCGTTTGCATACTTCCGGAAATGGAAAACTGAAGGATATCATTTACCACATTTATGGAAGAGATATTGCGGCAAATCTGCTGGAAATTCACGCGGAATATGAGGGATTTTCTGTGGATGGTTTTATCGGAAAGCCGATCATTGCAAGAGGCAACCGGAATTTTGAAAGTTATTTTATCAACGGACGATATATCAAAAGCACTTTGATTGCAAAAGCACTGGAAGATGGATACCGGGGATTTATGATGCAACACAAATATCCGTTTACAGTGCTGACGATTTCTCTGGACGGTACCCTGGTGGATGTCAACGTACATCCAAACAAGATGGAACTGCGTTTTTCCAATGGAGAAATTTTGTATCAGCAGCTGGCAGCATTGCTGTCGACACGGTTGCGGGAAAGCGAACTCATTCCGAAAGTTACAGTTCATGAAGAAAAGAAACAGGAAAAGCGCCCCCAGATCCAACCCCAGGAAGCACCGGAGCCTTTTGAACAAAAACGTCTGGAACGGCTGCGGGCAGCCGTGGCAAAGGATAGTCCGTACGAGCGGAAATACCCGGAGCGGAACAGACCGGAGACCGGAACTTCAGGACAGGAGACAGCAGGGCAAGCCTCCGTTCTGCGTGAACAGATTACCTATGGAACAGAATACCCAGGGTCATTTCCTGTAGAACAGAAAGTGCTTTGCGAAGAGAAAACGGATTCCTCAGAGACACAGAAACAGGAAAAAAATGGTGAAGTATTTTTTCCGGAGCGTGTGAATACAGATTCGCAGGAGGTTCTGGCAGAGCATGCATTACAGCAGACTTTGTTTGATACAGCGGAGCAGAAAGCAGAGGAACAGGCGGATACGGGAGGATCGGATTTCAGCGATGCCGATCTGAAAAGCAAGCAGGAGTGGAAACTTTTATCAAAACAGGCAAGACCGCATCATCGTATCATCGGACAATTGTTTGAAACTTACTGGCTCGTAGAATATCAGGAGCAGTTTTATATGATCGATCAGCATGCAGCCCACGAAAAAGTGCTGTTTGAGCGAACGATGAAAGCTTACAGGGAGAAAGAGTTTACTTCCCAGATGATCAGCCCACCTATCATTTTATCTCTTACTATGCAGGAGGAAGTATTGTTGAAAAAGTTCCTGCCGGAGTTTGAAAAACTTGGTTATGAGATTGAATATTTCGGTGGAAAAGAATATGCTGTGAATGCGGTTCCGGGAAATCTGTACGGATTGAACGGTCAGAGTCTGTTATTGGAACTTATGGATGGTCTGGGTAATATGTCTGAGAAAGATACGCCGGATCTTGTAGTGGAAAAAATCGCAAGTATGTCCTGCAAAGCAGCAGTGAAAGGGAATCAGAAGCTTTCCAGACCAGAGATTGAGCATCTGATCGATGAACTTCTGACACTGGAAAATCCGTATTTCTGTCCTCATGGCAGACCGGTCATCGTATCGATGACCAAATATGAGATAGAGAAAAAATTTAAGAGAATTGTATAAGTATATGATGAATGAAAAGAAAAAACGACCATTATTAATTTTGACCGGTCCGACGGCGGTAGGAAAGACGGAGCTGTCTATTGCACTGGCAAAAAAAATCAACGGGGCAGTAATTTCGGCAGATTCCATGCAGGTGTACAGAGGCATGGATATTGGTTCTGCCAAAGTAACACCGGAGGAAATGCAGGGGGTACCACATTATCTGATTGATGTGCTGGCTCCGGAGGATGAGTTCCATGTGGTACGGTTTCAGGAAATGGCAAAAGAAGCCCTGCAGGAGATTTATGAAAAAAAACAGATCCCGATCATTGCCGGCGGAACCGGTTTTTATATCCAGGCATTGCTGTATGATATTGATTTTACAGAGCAGGACGAAGATACAGCACTGCGGAATCATTATGCACAGCTGGCAGAGGAACATGGAAATGCATATCTTCATGAAATGCTCCGTCAGGTGGATCCGGTTTCAGCAGAGATGATCCATGCCAATAATGTGAAACGGACAATCCGTGCACTGGAGTATTTTGAAAAGACCGGCGAACCAATTTCCAGACACAACGAAGAAGAACGGGCAAAAGAATCTCCATATGATTTTTGGTATTTCGTTCTGACAGACGAACGTGCACATCTATATGAGCGAATTGACCACCGGGTGGATCTGATGTTGGAAGCCGGACTGGTGGAAGAAGTGAAACGTCTGCGTGCACAGGGCTGTCACAAAGGGATGGTTTCCATGCAGGGGCTTGGCTATAAAGAAATACTTTCCTGGTTGGAAGGCGAGATTTCCTATGAAGAAGCCGTATATCTGCTGAAACGGGATACCCGGCATTTTGCAAAACGTCAGCTGACATGGTTTCGCAGGGAACGGGATGTTATCTGGCTGAACAAACCGGATTATGATTATGATGATTCCAGAATTCTGGATGACATTTTAAAAAATATTACAGCTGGAGGATGGTTATGACAGAAGAAGTGATGAAACAGAAATACCTGGAACTTGGTATTACAGAAGAAGTATATAATTATGGAACAGAGATTGAGAAAACATTAAAAGAGCGATTTGCGAAAATAGATGAAATAGCAGAGTACAATCAGTTAAAGGTAATCGACGCCATGCAGAAATGCAGGGTAAGTGCGGAGTGTTTCCAGTCAACCAGCGGTTATGGCTATAATGATATTGGTCGTGATACCCTGGAAGAAGTGTATGCAGAGTGTTTTCACGGTGAGGCTGCACTGGTTCGGCCGCAGATAACCTGTGGAACACATGCACTGGCACTGGCGTTGATGTCGAATCTGCGTCCGGGAGATGAGTTGCTTTCTCCGGTAGGAAAACCATATGATACGCTGGAGGAAGTCATCGGTATCCGCCCGTCTAAGGGATCGCTGGCAGAGTATGGCATTACCTATCGCCAGGTGGATCTGTTAAATAACCGTGATTTTGACTTTGAGGGAATCCGTGCTGCCATCAATGAAAAGACAAAACTAGTAACGATCCAGCGTTCCAAAGGATATGAGACACGCCCGACTCTGTCTGTGGATCGTATCCGGGAACTGATTGCTTTTGTAAAATCCATCAAACCGGATGTGATCTGCATGGTGGACAATTGTTATGGTGAATTTGTAGAGGAGCGGGAACCGCTGGAAGTCGGTGCAGACATGATCGTAGGTTCCCTGATCAAAAACCTGGGCGGCGGACTGGCACCGATCGGCGGTTATATCGTTGGAAAGAAAGAGTGTGTGGACAATGCTGCCTACCGCCTTACTTCTCCTGGACTTGGAAAAGAAGTTGGAGCGTCCCTGGGAGTCATTCAGAGCTTTTATCAGGGCTTGTTTCAGGCTCCGACAGTAGTATCCGGTGCGTTAAAAGGTGCAATTTTTGCTGCCAATATTTTTGAAAAAGTTGGTTTTCCGGTTATACCAGACAGTACAGAATCCCGCCATGATATCATTCAGGCAGTGACATTTGGCTCCCCGGAGGGAGTTATCGCGTTTTGCCAGGGTATCCAGGCGGCAGCACCGGTAGATTCCTATGTGACACCGGAGCCATGGGATATGCCGGGATATGACAGCCAGGTAATTATGGCGGCAGGTGCTTTTGTACAGGGATCATCCATTGAACTGAGTGCGGATGGACCGATCAAACCACCATATGCTGTATATTTCCAGGGCGGTCTTACCTGGTATCATGCAAAACTCGGCATTATGATGGCATTACAGAAACTGGTGGATGCCGGAATTGTTTCTACAGACTTTCAGGTGCAAAATGTTACCGACTTGTAAAAGTTCTTCATAAAATTTTAAGAGAATTACAAAAAAACTTCTTATTTTTCCGGTATACAGCAAAAAAAAAGTATGCTATGATATCTACGGCTGCATAGAGAGAGTAGAACAGGAACGTTTATGCAGAAAAATTTGACAATAAAGGAACTGCCGAATACAGAGAGACCGTATGAAAAATGTCTGCTGTATGGTGCCGGTTCCTTATCAGACGCAGAATTGATCAGTGTGATCATTCGCACGGGAAGCAGGGGAGAACGATGTGTCGATTTGGCTCATCGTATTTTGAATGCAGGCCCGGACGGACTGCTGAACCTGATTCGATTGGATACAGAACAGTTAACCGGTATCCGTGGAATCGGACCGGTGAAAGCGGTTCAGTTGAAGTGTATCGGAGAACTGGCAAGGCGGATTGCAGTCACACAACGCAAAAAGCAGATATCCCTGCAGTCTCCGGAAAGTATCGCATCCTATTTTATGGAAAAAATGCGGCACGAACGAAAAGAACAGTTGATGCTGGCAATGTTTGACAGTAAGGGAATGCTGCTTGGAGAGCGATTACTTTCTGTCGGAACCAGCAACGCAGCATTGATTTCTGCAAAGGATATTTATCGCGCGGCACTACAGGAACAGGCGGTATACATCGTAATCCTGCATAATCATCCCAGTGGGAATCCGGAGCCGAGCAGGGAAGATATCCTGATTACCAGAAAGATACGAGAGTGTGGAGAATTACTGGATATTTTACTTATGGATCATATCATTATTGGCGATAATGAGTATTTCAGCTTCTGTGAGCAGGATATTTTATATGAGAAAGGGAGAGAATAATGGCAAATATATATGGAATTGATCTTGGTACCTGCAATATCAAAATTTTCAGCAAACATAGCAACAAGATTATCAAAGAAAAAAATACCATTGCGGTTATTAACAAGAATCAGTTATATGCATATGGCGATGAAGCATATGCTATGTATGAAAAAGCACCGGAGAATATCAATGTATCATTCCCGGTTACCGGCGGAGTGATCGCAGATTATAATAACATGCAGACTATGGTGCAGGAGCTTCTGGAGAAAAATGTCAAGGGACATGTCAAAGGATCCGAATTTATTATTGCGGTTCCGACAGATATTACAGAAGTTGAGAAAAAAGCATTTTATGACCTGTTTTTTAAAAGCAAAATGAAACCGAAGTCTGTATTATTGTGTGATAAACCGATTGCGGATGCAGTTGGACTTGGTTTGGATGTAAATGAACCTACCGGTATCATGATCGTAGATATCGGGGCAGATACCACAGAGATTTCGGTACTTTCCCTTGGCGGTCTGGTACTGAGTGATCTTCTTCACTTCGGAGGAAACCGTCTGGATGAATCTATTATCACATATATCAAGAAAAACTTTAATCTGGTGATCGGTCAGAAAACTGCCATGCAGTTAAAAGAGCATATCGGCAGTGCGCTTCCGGGAGAAGAGGGAAGTTACACTATTGTCGGACTTGATGTGGTAAGCGGACTCCCGATCGAAATGGAGATTACCGCAGAAACAGTATATGAGGCGATGAAAGATAACCTGAATTCCATCTGCAATGCCATCAAAATGATTCTCGAGAAGACTCCGCCGGAACTTGCAAAGGATATTATCCATTCCGGTATCTATCTGACCGGTGGTGGCTCCAATATCAAAGACATGGACAGATTATTTACAGATATCACCAATATCAAAGTAAATACCTGTGAAGAACCGGATGAGACGGTGGTACGTGGTTTAAGCCTTGTAGTGACCAATGATAAATTCAAACGGCTGTCTTACAGCATGCGTACAAAAATTTTTAAATAGCAGAGGCATGGTATGAGGAAAAAGAAACAAAGCAAATTTCCAGCAAAATATGTACTGCTGATCATGACGATTTTCTGTGCTGTCATCATCGGCTGCAGTCTGAAAACTTCCGGTTCCGGACCGGTTTCTGCTGCTGCCGGGGCAGTGCTTGCACCGATGCAAAAGGGAGTCAACCAGCTTGGGAGCGGACTGACAAACCTGCGGGAGCATCTGCGGACAAAGAAAAGTCTGGAAAAAGAAAATGAAGAACTTCGGACACAGCTGGCAGATGCACAGCAAAATCTGAATCAGGTACAGTTGAATCAGGAAGAACTGGACAATCTGAAATCTCTGTATGATATGGATCAGAATTATGCCGATTATGATAAAATTGCCGCAAATGTCATTGGAAAGGATGCAGGAAACTGGTTTTCTGTATTTCTCATCGACCGGGGAAGCAATGATGGTATTACGGTAGGAATGAATGTGCTGGCAGATGGTGGTCTTGCAGGTATTGTTATTCAGGTAGGTCCGAATTATGCAAAAGTACGTTCCATTATTGATGATAACAGCAATGTCAGTGCCAGAAACTTATCCACATCGGATCTGTGTGTGGTAAGCGGAAGTCTGAAAACAATGAATGAATCCAGTCTGATTGATTTTGATGATCTTCGTGATAAAGAAGATCAGGCAAAGGTTGGGGATCAGATTGTAACATCTAATATCAGCGATATGTTTCTGGAAGGAATCCCCATTGGATATATTACAGATATAAAAACGGATTCCAACAATCTGACAAAATCAGGACATATTGCGACAATTGTGGATTTTGAACACCTGGATGATGTGTTTGTTATTTTGCAGACAAAAGACATCTCAACTGATACAACAAATGAACAGGGAGGGGAGTAGACTATGAGGAGGAAAATTGTTCTGGCAATTACGATCATTGTCTGCTTCCTTTTGCAATGTACAGTATTTAAAGCATTGGCCATCGCTTCAATTTCGCCCAATCTTCTGATCGTTGTAGTGGCCTCATTTGGTTTTATGCGTGGAAAGAAAGAAGGGCTGTTTGTGGGATTTTTCTCCGGTCTTCTTCTGGATGTGATGTTTGGAAGTGTCATAGGCTTTTATGCACTGATCTATATGTATATTGGATACATGAACGGTTTTTTTAAACGGATTTTTTTCCCTGATGAGGTAAAATTGCCGCTGGCGCTGATTGCTGTCAGTGATTTTTTCTGTAATTTACTGATTTATTTCTCCCTGTTCTGGTTCCGGGGCAGATTTTCCTTTGGTTATTATCTGTTTCATACGATATTGCCGGAACTGGTATATACAATGATCGTGTCCGTTTTATTATATTTCATTTTACTGAAAGTCAATGAAAAACTAGAGGCGATTGAACGAAGGAGTGCAGCAAAATTTGGTTGATAAATTAAAAGAATGGATTGTAAAAATTGTTACATCGCGGTTATTTGTGGTTTGGGTTGTCATACTTTGCCTTTTCACATTTGTTCTGCAGCATCTGTTTACCCTGCAGATCATCAAGGGATCTGACTATCTGGATAACTATATGATGAAAATTGAAAAAACCATTGATATCGAAGGTACGCGTGGAAATATTTATGACAGGAATGGCGTACTTCTTGCACATAATGAGCTTTCCTATACAGTGACACTGGAAGACAACGGAACCTATGCCAATAATAAGGAGCGTGCAAAACTTCTGAATGCAGAAATCAGCACCCTTATAGATATGATCGAAAAAAATGGGGACAGTATCGTGAATGATCTGGATTTGTATATGGATCCGGACGGAGAACTGTCATTTTTATCTGAGGGAACAGAACTGGCCGGATTTCGCAGGGATATTTACGGCAGAAAGAAAGTGGCTGATCTGAAATATAATGCAAAACTGGGGTATGACGAATCTGCAGCGACACCGGAACAGATGTATGAGTATCTGCTTAATAAATTTGCGATAGATACTGAGACATATGATCGATATCGTGCTTATCAGATTGTGGTGATCCGTTATGCTCTTTATCTAAGTTCTTATCAGAAATATATTGCCATCGGTATCGCAGAGGATGTGTCAGATCAGACAGTTGCCATGATCCGGGAACATGCATCAGAGCTTCAGGGTGTGGAAGTCAGAGAGGATACAAAGCGTGTGTATGATTATCCGGAATATTTTTCCCATATTCTTGGTTATACCGGAAAAATCTCTGATTCGGAATATGATTCCCTGCATGAACAGGATAAGTCCTACAACCGTAGTGATGTGGTTGGTAAAGCAGGGATTGAACAGGTGATGGAACTTCAGCTTCAGGGAAAAAAAGGATCTGAGACAGTATATGTAAATAATGTCGGTAAGGTACTGGATGAGAAAGATTATCAGGAGCCTTCTGCCGGAAATGATGTGTATCTGTCTCTGGATGCGACGCTTCAAATGGCGATATACGATCTGCTGGAACAGGAACTGGCAGGGATTCTGAATTCTAAGATCATAAATGCAAAGACAAGTGAGAGTTCAGAACTGTATATTCCAATTTATAAAGTTTACAATGCATTGATTGAAAACAGTGTCATAAGTACATCCGCTATGGCAAATGCGCCAGATGGTACAGAACAGGCAACTGTCTATCGGACATTTTCAGACAGAAAAGAAGCCGTGCTGTCAGAAATCAGTGGTATTTTGCAGTCAGATACCGCATATAATGATCTTTCGGAAGAAATGCAGGAAATGGTTACTTATGTGGTGAAAATGCTGCAGGACAAGTCGGTGTTTGTCACATCGTCCATTGACACGTCAGATACGATATATCAAAACTGGAAAGATGGCAAGATTTCTGTGCAGGAATATTTGCGGCATGCCATTGATGCTTCCTGGATCAATATTACAGCATTTGATCTGAACGAGAAGTATGCAGATACAAGTGAAGTTTATGCGCAGCTGATGTCCTATGTGACAGAACAGCTGAAAAACAACACTGCTTTCGACAAGATCGTTTATAAATATCTCATTTATAATGATAAGATAACCGGAAGTCAGTTGTGTCTGATCTTATATGAACAGGGAGTTCTGGCAGCGGATGATAGTGCTGCAGCAAGTCTGAAAAATGGCTCAACCAGTGCATTTACTTTCTTGAAAAATAAGATTCAGAATATGGAGATCACGCCTGCACAGCTTGCACTGGATCCATGTACCGGGTCCTGCATCATTATGAATCCAAACACCGGAGAACTGCTGGCAAGTGTCAGCTATCCGGGGTATGACAGCAACCGGCTGGCAAACAATATGGATTCTGCTTATTATAATTCCTTGCTGCAGGATGGTTCTCTGCCATTGTATAATAATGCAACACAGCAGACGACAGCACCGGGTTCTACTTTTAAAATGGTAACAGCATCGGCTGGTCTGTCAGAAGGCGCCATTGATCCGGAAACGGTGATCACAGACACGGGTATTTTTGAACGTCTGGGATTAAAATTGAAATGCTGGGTATATCCGAGAAACCATGGCAGCATTACTGTGTCACAGGCAATCCGCGATTCATGTAACTATTTCTTCGCTGAGACAGCGTATCGTCTAAGTTTGTCCGGTGATACGTATCAGGAAGAAAAAGGTCTGAATGCAATTGCAAAATATGCCACAGAGTTTGGACTTGCAGACAAAACAAATATTGAGATTCCGGAAGGAACACCGAAAATTGCGGATGAATTTCCAATTGATGCATCCATCGGTCAGAGTAATCACAGTTATACTACTGCACAGCTGGCGCGTTATGTATCTGCCATTGCAAACAACGGAACCGTCTATGATCTGACGTTGCTGAATAAAGTGACAGATTCTAACGGCAATATCGTACAGTCCTATGAACCGCAGGTTCACAATCAGATTACAGATCTGTCACCATCTACCTGGCAGAATCTTCACAGTGGTATGGAAATGGCAATTGGAGAACATGATCAATTTAACGATCTGCAGGTATCTCTGGCTGGTAAGACAGGTACGGCGCAGGAAAATGAAAAACGTCCGAACCATGCGTTGTTTGTTGGCTATGCACCGACAGATTCTCCGCAGATTGCGATTGCAACACGAATTGCATACGGATATGGATCAAGCAATGCCTGCGTATTTGTAGACCAGGTGTTGAAATACTACTTTAAGCAGAATACAGAAGAAGAACTGCTGAACGGTCAGGCAACAAATGTCGGCAGTTCATCCAATAGCTTTGGTGATTAGCAAAGCAGAATACATTACAAAAGATAGCAGATGAAAAAATGACAGGAGGTATCTTTTGTATGTGTGAGATTATTGTTGTGACATCCGGAAAAGGCGGTGTCGGCAAGACAACGACTACAGCCAATCTTGGCGTAGGTCTGAGTCTGCTTGGAAAGAAAGTGTTAATGATTGATACAGACATCGGACTTCGAAATCTGGATGTAGTGATGGGACTGGAACACAGGATTTTTTATAATCTGGTGGATGTTGTGGAAGGAAACTGCCGGATCCGGCAGGCAATCATCCGTGACCGGCAGTTTACGGGTCTGTATCTGATCCCTGCCTCCCAGACCCGGGACAAGAGTGCTGTGAAACCAGCACAGATGTTGAAATTATTACAGGAATTGCGGGAGGATTATGATTATATTCTGTTGGACTGTCCGGCAGGGATTGAACAGGGATTCCAGACGGCGGTTGCCGGAGCTGATCGGGCATTGGTAGTAACGACACCTGAAATTTCGGCCATCCGGGATGCAGACCGGGTCATCGGGCTTCTGGTTTCTGCAGAGATTCCGGATATCAACCTGATTGTAAATCGAATTCGGCCGGATATGATCCGTCAGGGACAGATGCTGAATCTGAAAGATATATCAGACATTTTATGCGTGGATATCATCGGTGCTGTATGTGATGATGAACAGGTAGTGATTTCCACAAATAACGGAAATCCACTGGCCGGCACAGCGACTGTGGCAGGACAGGCATACGCGAGAATCTGCCGCAGGCTGCTGGGAGAAGAAATTATGTTGCCCAGATTTGAACATCGGCACAGACATCAGCGAAAACAGCGAAATGGCTGGAAGAAAAAATACATAACAGGATAAAAAATCGGAGGATTTTTATGTTTAAGCAATACAAATTAAAAAACTACAGATTTCGGCTGGTTGTATATGTAGTGATACTGTGCATTATCGGCGTTATGGTAGTCGGAAGTGCAAAACCTTCCGTTCAAAATAAACAGATTGTCGGTCTGATCGGCGGACTTATCGCGATGGTGATCATATCGCTGATTGATTATAATACAATATTAAAATTTCGCAGACCGATTTATTTGCTGGCTGTTGTATTGCTTGCCGTGATATTTATTCCGGGAGTTGGAGACAATACCGGAGGCGCAACCCGTTGGATTCAGGTGACAAGCAGTTTTAAGTTTCAGCCTTCCGAATTTTGTAAGATTCTGCTGATTGTTTTTTTTGCAGGTTTTTTTATGAAATATCAGGATCAGCTGAATACATGGAAGACCCTCGCCTTCAGCCTGATTCTTGCAGGCATTCCGCTGTTACTGATTGTAAAGGAACCGGATCTGTCTACGACGATCGCAACGACAATGATTTTTATTACCCTCTTGTTTGTTGCAGGATTAAGTTATAAAATAGTAGCAGGCGTATTGGCACTGGGAGTTCCGACAAGTATCATCGGAATCATTCTGATCCTGAAACATGCATTACCGTTGAATGAATATCAGTACAAACGAATTTATTCCTGGCTGCAGCCATCCAAATATGCGGATGACGCATATCAGCAACAGAATTCGATCATGGCTATCGGATCCGGACAGTTGTGGGGAAAAGGGCTGAATAACAGTTCAATCGCTTCCATGAAAAACGGAAACTTCATTTCGGAACCTCAGACAGATTTTATTTTTGCTGTTGTTGGGGAAGAGCTGGGATTTATCGGATGCGTGATTGTAATTGTATTATTGCTTTTGATTGTTTTTGAGTGTATACTAATTGCAAAAAATGCTAAGGATCTGGGGGGCAGGCTGATTTGCTGCGGTATGGCGGCACTGATCGGATTTCAGAGTTTTATCAATATCTGTGTAACGACCGGTCTGATGCCAAACACAGGATTGCCTTTGCCATTTGTCAGCTACGGTCTGACATCGCTTATGAGTTTGTTTATTGGTCTGGGACTGGTACTTAATGTGGGTCTGCAGGCTAGAAAATATCACGGATTGGGGGACATAGAATAATGAACATCGGACTTATCGCACATGACTCAAAGAAAAAATTAATGCAGAACTTTTGTATTGCGTACAGAGGGATTCTCGGACGGAATTCGCTGTATGCCACCGGTACTACGGGACGGCTGGTAGAGGAAGCTACCAATCTGTCCGTGCATAAATATCTGACCGGACAGCTGGGAGGATCCCAGCAGCTTGGGGCTGACATTGAGAACAACTATATTGACCTGGTTATTTTTCTGCGTGATCCGCAGAATTTAAAATCACATGAACCGGATGTGGACAGTATTGTTCGTTTGTGTGATACACATAATATTCCGCTGGCGACCAATCTGGCTACGGCAGAATTATTAATTCATTCATTAGACAGAGGAGATCTTGACTGGCGTGAAATGTACAAATAAATATAAAATCCTGTTGCCGGTGCTCATACTGGCGTTATTATTGCTGACAGGCTGTACGCAGCGGTCAGATGTTGCGGAGGCATATCAGCTATATGAGACCTCCGACAATTATGCATTGACGGAAAGCAGCGCGTCGGCAGCACCGGAACTTCTGGCTGAGAATCTGTGCGTCGGCGGTACGGAGAATTCTGCCACAGATGGCATTGATGCAGCATTCGCACAGAGTGCGGGTGTATTTTCTGTGGAAGATGAGGAAGTGACTTATGCACAGAATATTTATCAGCGAATGTATCCGGCAAGCACTACAAAGATTCTGACCGCATACATTGCCTTGAAATACGGAAATCTGGATGATGTGATCACGGTTTCGAATGAGGCGATCACTTCACTGATGAGCGGTTCTTCCATCTGTGGTCTGAAACCCGGCGATAGCCTGACACTGGATCAGGCATTGTATGGACTGATGCTCTGCAGTGGAAATGATGCGGCAAATGCCATTGCAGAGCATATATCAGGCAGTGTAGAAAAATTTGCTGAACTTATGAATCAGGAAGCAGCTGCGCTGGGTGCATCCCAGTCTCATTTTGTAAATGCGCATGGACTTCCGGATGAAAACCACTATACGACGGCATATGATCTGTATCTGATCTTTAATGCAGCTGTTCAGAATGATCATTTTGTCAAATTGATTTCCACGAAAAAATATGATGCATCTTATATGGATGCATCCGGTGCACCGGTCAATGTGACCTGGTTTAATACCAATGGCTATCTGAAAGGTACTTTCAGCATGCCGGAAAATGTTACTGTGATCGGAGGCAAGACCGGAACTACGGAAGCAGCTGGAAGCTGTCTGGTTTTATACAGCAAAAACAGCAGCGGAAAGCCATATATTTCAGTGGTTCTCAAGGGCAATTCGAAAAGAGAACTTTATACGCTTATGACAGAACTGCTCACAAATTTTTCAAAGGAATGAGATGGAATTTTTAGAAATAACGGTTGTATTTTAATGGGGGATATACTATAATGAATTCATAAACAGCCGGTTCTTTTTCAGAATTATGAATCTGTACATAGAAAGAATCAGGCAGAGGTAGGAGGATAAAATTATGGTTGAAATTATTGCCGGTAAAAAGGGAAAAGGAAAAACAAAATATTTATTGGATAAGGTTAATACATCTGTAGAGAGCGCTTCCGGTAATATTGTATATCTGGATAAAAGTCAGAAACATATGCATGAGTTATCAAATAAGGTACGTTTGATTAATGTAGGAGACTATCCAATCAGCAACTGTGATGAATTCCTTGGATTTATTTGTGGTATTGTTTCACAGGATTATGATCTGCAGGAAATGTATCTTGACAGTTTCCTTACAATTGCAAACCTTGCAGATGATCAGTTGGTGCATGCAATTGAGAAACTCGATATCATCAGTGAGAAATTCAATGTTAAATTTGTTTTAAGTGTTTCTAAAGATGAGGCAGATTTGCCTGAATGCGCAAAAGCCAGACTGATTGTTTCTTTATAGAAATAGCATCGAATATCAGGTGTCTTAATGGGGGAAAACATTAAGACACCTTTTTCATTTGAGTGGAAATTACGATAAACTTCATGCATCTTTCATGGAGCGGATACGGCCAAAGACACTGATCAGGTAGATACCGCTGATTCCTACCAGTGCATAGATTACACGGGAGAACCAACTCATAGTTCCAAATAGAAATGCAACGAGATCGAAGCGGAAAAATCCGATGAGTCCCCAGTTGATGGCTCCAATAATAACGAGTGCAAGAAGAATGTTATCCAGAATTTTTGTATTCATATGCTTCCTCCTATTCAATAAATAGTATTACCATTTCAGGAAGTTATTATTCACATTTGGAAATTTTCCCTATGGCGGGAAAATGAAATATGCTCCAGCCTTTTTCCGAGGCAGGTAGAAAATAAAAGATGAAACATAGAAAGGAAGACCGAAATGAAGAGTAAGAGGCGTAAACGAAAAATTGTACCATACCGCAGACGCTTTCATCTGAATATCGGCATTATCATATTTGCGTTTGTATTTATATATTTTGTTATTTATCTGATTTCATATCTGACCCAGAACAATATCGCTGTATATGAAGTACAGTATGGTCAGATTGCAAAAAATAAATCCTACACCGGGCTTGTCTTGCGCCCGGAACAGGTGTTTTATGCAAGTGATGCAGGTTCTGTCAATTATTATAAAAAAGAAGGAGATAAGGCAGGCTATAACGATCTGATCTGTTCCGTGGACAAGGCAGGTAATATTTCAGAAGAAATATCACAGGCAGGAATGGATACAGCGAATCTGTCAGACGAAGAACTGTTGAATATTCAGAATACCATTACGACCTATGTGTCCGGTTATTCCGGTTCACAGTTTTATAATGTATATTCATTCAAAGAGGGCGTGAATGCACAGATTCAGGAAAATCTTTATGTAAATGCACTGGATAGTCTGACAGACAAAACGACAGAGGCAGTGTCGCAAAATACATTTTCTTTTGTGCGGACGACGGTGGATGGTATTCTGGCTTTGTATACAGATGGATATGAGGATGTATCGGCAGATAATTTTAAGGCAGAGATGTATAATCCGGCATCTTATGTAAAAACGAATCTCAAGGGAAATGCACAGGTTACTTCGGGTCAGGCATTGTACAAAATTGCAACCAGTGAGGACTGGACACTGATGGTGCCAATTACGGAAAAAGAGGCAAAAGAGTATCAGAAAAAAATCAGTGAAGGTAGTGATTCCTTTGTGCTGCATGTAAAATTCCGCAAAGACAATACGGAGACAAATGCGACTACTTATGTCAGAAATATAGACGGAACGTATTTCCTGCAGTTGAATCTGAACAATTCGATGATTCGGTTCTTATCAGATCGTTATATCGAAGTTGAATTGGGAGCAGATGAAAGCAAGGGTCTGAAATTGCCGAATACTGCGATTGCTGAAAAAGAATTCCTTGTTATCCCGAAAGAGTATGTCGGAAAAGGCGATAATTCTTCCAGCAGTGGTGTAATAAAAATCACTAAAGATAAACATGGAAAAGAAAAGGCAGAATTTATTGCAACCGATCTGTATTATGATGATGAAGCAAATAACACTTATTATATATCGGAAGACTCCCTGTCAGTCGGAGATACCATACAGCTGCCAAATAGTACACAGCAGTATACAATTAAGGATAAAGACACAAGAAAAGGGGTCTATAATGTTGACAAAGGTTATGCGGTGTTCCGACTGATCGATGTGCTGGCAGAAAATGAAGAATATACCATTGTTAAAACCGGAACAAAATATGGTATTTCATTGTATGATCATATTGCGATGGATGGTTCCGGCGTAAATGAAGGCGAATTTTTAAATTAGAATCAGGAGGATAAAAAAGTGGTCACTGAGAGTTTAAAAGAAGTTGAAAAAAAAGTTGAAGAGGCATGTAAGCGTGCAGGCAGGGAGCGGTCTGAAGTTACATTGATTGCAGTCGGCAAGACAAAACCGGTGGAGATGCTGCAGGAAGTATATGATACCGGTGTACGTGATTTTGGTGAGAATAAAGTACAGGAAATGATGGACAAATATGAAGTGATGCCAAAGGACATTCACTGGCATATGTTGGGGCACCTGCAGCGAAATAAAGTAAAATATCTGATGGGAAAAGTTGCACTTATTCATTCTGTGGATTCCCTGCGCCTGGCACAGGAAATCAGTGCACAGTCCGTAAAACATGAAGTTACGACAGACATTCTCATTGAGGTAAACATCGCTGGAGAGGCTTCTAAATTCGGAACTACGCGAGAAGAAGCCATTGCACTGGTAGAGGCGGCTGCTAAACTTCCGAATATTCATATCTGCGGTCTGATGACTATTGCACCCTATGTGGAAAATCCGGAAGATAACCGTAAATATTTTCAGCAAATCCGTCAATTATCTGTTGACATCAAACGGAAAAACATTGATAATGTAGATATGCATGTTCTGTCTATGGGAATGAGCGGTGACTACGAAGTTGCAATTGAAGAGGGTGCTACCATGGTCAGAATCGGAACAGGTATTTTTGGTGCCCGAAATTATAATATTTAAACTATATGAATTGAGAATGGAGATTTTATCACAATGGCTATGATGGATAAATTTTTGAATATGATGCGTCTGAATTCTGAGGAAGAGGACGATTTCTACGATGATGATTATTATGATGAAGAGGATGATTATTACGAAGAGCCAAAACGGAAATCCTTTCGTCGGGAAAAAGAAAAAGAGGAAGATACAACATCCAGATTTGCAACAACGAAGGAGTCAAAATCTGCTGTAAAGTCTAATTCAAAAGTAACACCGATGCGTCAGGTGAAAAAAAATCAGGGAGGAAATGCTGCTATGGAAGTATGTGTGATCAAACCTACATCTGTGGAAGATGCCCGTGAAATTACAGAGACACTGTTAAATAATCGCACTGTCGTGCTGAATCTTGAAGGACTGGATCTTGAAATCGGTCAGAGAATCATTGATTTCACTTCTGGTTCCTGTTTTGCAATAGATGGAAATCTTCAGAAAATTTCAAATTTTATTTTTATTGTAACACCTGCTGCTGTAGATATTTCCGGCGATTTCCAGAGTATTATGGATGCATTTGATGTGTCCTCTTTACAGAATGATATCTAAAAAAGCAGACAGTTTAGAGAATCTCAGGAGACCAGTTTCTGAAAAGAGACTGGTTTTTCTTTGAATAACAGGAAGGGGAATGTTATGTCCAACAAAAAATCTGACATGGGAAAGCCAAAAAGTGTCCTTATGGGAGTGATAGGTTTTATCATTCTTGTACTTGCTGATCAGTGGACAAAAAAAATGGCGGTGCTGCGTCTGAAGGATCAGGATCCGATCGTACTGATAAAAAATGTATTTGAACTTTATTATCTGGAAAACCGTGGTGCAGCCTTTGGCATTTTTCAGGGAAAGCGTGTGATATTTCTTATTATTACAATCATCATATTGGTGTTTCTGGCCTATTGTTTCTGGCGCATTCCATATACACGGAGGTATGCCGCACTGCGTGGCGTTCTTGTATTGATTGCGGCCGGAGCCGTAGGAAATTTTATTGACCGTATGTGTAATGGATATGTGGTAGATTTCTTTTATTTTAAAGTAATTAATTTCCCAATCTTTAATGTGGCAGACATCTATGTCACCTGTTCTGCAATATTTCTGGCTGTTCTGCTGATCTTCTGTTATAAGGAAGAAGATCTCAATCAGTTGCTGAAGAGTTTGAAAGGGAAGTAATTTATGGAAAATAATGTACATACGCAGGAATTTGTAGTGGAAGCAGAGCAGGCGGGAGAACGTCTGGACCGCTATCTGACTCTGATCTATGCGAATCAGTCCAGAAGCTTCTTTCAAAAGCTGATCAAAGGTGGGAATGTCAATGTCAACGGAAAAGCAGTTACAAAAGCCGGATATGTCTTAGATATATCTGATGTAGTTACTGCTTCCATTCCGGAAGCGCAGTCTGTTGCAATCGAAGCGGAAGATATCCCGCTGAATATTCTGTATGAAGATGCAGATGTGCTGATTGTTGACAAGCCAAAAGGAATGGTGGTGCATCCATCAGCAGGACATTACAGTGGAACGCTGGTAAATGCCATTATGTACCACTGTGCAGACAGTCTGTCCGGAATCAATGGGGAAATCCGGCCGGGAATTGTGCACCGCATCGACATGGATACTACAGGTGCGTTGATCGTATGCAAAAATGATACCGCTCACACGGATATCGCTGAGCAGATTAAAGAGCACACAGTGACCCGCCGATATCGCGGCATTGTCTGTGGTGTTGTAAAAGAAGATGAAGGTATCATTGAGGGTGCCATAGGTCGGCATCCGACACAGCGTAAGAAGATGGCAATCAATGAGAAAAATGGAAAACCGGCCATTACACATTATAAGGTACTTCAAAGATTTGCAAAATACACTTATATGGAGTTTCAGCTGGAGACCGGACGGACTCATCAGATCCGTGTGCATATGGCAAGTATCGGGCATCCGCTTCTGGGTGATGAATTGTATGGAAATCCGAAAAACCTGGCAATGAAAGGGTTGCAGGGACAGACTTTGCATGCCATGGTCATTGGATTTGTACATCCGTCTACGCATGAATATATGGAATTTGAAGCTCCACTGCCGGAATATTTTCAAAATTTATTGCTGAAGCTTTCCAAACAGTCCTAGCTTCGCTTGTGATATGGTCATCCGTAGTGTGACAGAAATGTTGAGGAAATTTCGGACTTTCCTCGTTTTTATCACAACAGGGATCAGATTGTGCGTGTAAATTCCGGGTGATAAAGTAAAGTTTTCAGACAAAAATCGGATTATCGTTGAGATTTATATAAAAATGTAGTATACTATATGTACTAAGTGAAGGAAAGGGGGATTTCCTATGAGAAATCTTGTAGTTGCAATCGGACGCGAATTTGGAAGCGGGGGAAAAGAAATCGGTCAGAAACTGGCTGATCGATTAAATATAAAATGTTATGATAGTGAGTTACTTTCAATTGCAGCAAAAAATAGTGGATTCTGTGAAGAAATCTTACAGAAAAATGATGAGAAACCGACAAACAGCTTTTTATATTCTCTGGTAATGGATACATATTCCATGAGTGGTTATACATCTGCTCCATTTGTAGATATGCCATTGAATCACAAAGTATTCCTGGCTCAGTTTGAAGCAATTAAGAAGCTTGCATCGGAAGAGCCTTGTGTTATTGTTGGAAGATGTGCAGATTATGCATTAGCAGGAGATCCGGATTGTGTCAGCGTATTTATCCATGCAGATATGGATTTCCGTCTGAAGAGGATCAAAGCAGATTCTGATAAAGAGTTTAAGGATGACAACAAGGTCATTGATTTTATCAACAAGACTGATAAGAAGCGTGCAAATTATTATAATTATTACTCCAGCAAGAAGTGGGGAGATGCACGCAGCTATGATTTTTGTTTAGACAGTTCTGTTCTCGGCATTGATAAGACGGTAGATATGATCATCGAGTATCTGAAAATCCGTTATCCGGAAGACAAAAACATTAAGTAAGTATCGTATAAAAAAATGCCTTCAGACATCATTTCTTGGATGTCTGAAGGCATTTTTTATTTGTGCTGATTTCTCCATTCTCTGGGAGAAACACCGTAGATATTTTTGAAGGCACGGGAAAAATGCAGCTGATTTTCATATCCAATGGCAGAACCGATATCCGCAATCGATAGTGAGGTTAGTTTCAAAAGTTCAGCTGCTTTTACCATACGGTAATTCATAAGAAATTCCTGTGGAGACTGTCCGGTATTTTTTTTGAAAATTTTTCCCAGATAGCTGCGGTTAATTCCGCAGACGGATGCAACATCTTCAATCGTAATGTTGTTTTGAAAATTCTGCTCAATATAATTGATCGCTTCTTTGATATAATAATCACTCATTTTATTATTGGATAGCAACTGTGTGGAATGTGCTGACTGAATCAAATAGTCCAGAAACAAGTACAGATGCCCAATGAGATGAAACGGCGATTCTTTTGGATGATGACTGATATACATCAGTTCATCTGCCAGCTTATCCCGCAGTTCTTTATTATGGGGATGATAGACGGGTTTGTTTTTGGAAAAATCCGTCATGCTCAATGCTTCTGTGATCCGTAAACCGTCAAATTCAACCCACAGGTATTCCCATGGTACATTCGAATCTGCAATGTAGGTTGTAACCTGGCCCGGAAAAATCATAAATCCCTGACCACTGCGAATCTGATAGTTCTGTGTAATGCCTTTTGTATCATCCGCCAGCAGAGTTCCTGTTCCTGAGAGGATATAATGAAACAGATAGTGATTGCGTGCCGCTGGTCCAAAAGAATGTCCCGGATTACATTTTTCATAACCATACTGATACAGGCACAGGTCAATAAAGTTTTCATTTGGAAAAATATGAAATAAAAGATCAGCCATGAAAGGCTCCTTTCTATGAGTGTTATCGTACATATATTCAAGAATGCCCTCAGCATTCTTGTTGCTCATTACCTATCGAGGTGTGAGTCATTTCACATCTGATATACCATTATGCGACATACATATTGATTATAGCACAATAAAACGCATAATGATATAAAAAATGGAAAATACAGCTATTTTAGGTCGCATTTTGATATGTTACAATCATTTTAACAGAAATAAATACGAAAGGAAGCAGAAATATGGTGAAAAAGAAACTGGTTTATGGACTGGCGGCGCTTCTTCTGACAGGATGCGGTCTGACTGGATTGATGGGATGCGGAAACAAAGCGACAGCGGAAGGCAGGACAGAGATTGAAATTGTCTCTTACAAAAAAGAAGCAGTAGATACGTTTAATAAAATTGCAGCGAGATTTAATGAAACACATGACGATATTCATCTTACCATTGATTCTCCAAACGAAGCAATGACGATTTTGAAAACCCGTTTTATACGGGAAGATTATCCGGATATAATCGTTATTGGTGGTGATATGGATTACTCCAATTTCCTGGATGCAGGTCTTTTTGCAGATATTTCAGATCTGGATGTTCTCAGTGAAACAAAATCAGCTTATCTGGACATGGATAAACAGTTGGAATTTATCCCACAAGATGGAACGTATGGATTGCCATATGCAGCAAACGCAGCAGGTATCCTTTATAACAAAGACATGTTTGAACAGCATGGATGGGAAACGCCTGAAACCTGGAATGAATTTACAGCACTGTGTGAACAGATTCAGAGCGAGGGTGTACAGCCGTTATATTTTGGATTTAAAGACACATGGACCTGTCTTGCACCGTGGAATGCTCTGGCTGTTAGTCTGGCGGACCCGCAGCTTTGCAGTCAGGTAAATAATGGAACAACAACTTTTACAAAGGCCTATGATGAAACAGCTGAAAAGATGAAAGCGTTACTTGCTTATGGGGAGCCAAACCCGATGGCTTATAGCTATAACGATGCATGTACTGCTTTTGCACGTGGTCAGTCTGCCATGTATACCATTGGAAGTTATGCGATTTCGCAGATTAAATCTGTCAATCCTGATATGAACATTGGTACATTTACATTCCCGGCAAATGAGAAAGAAGCGGATAATGTATTAAATTCCGGCATTGATGTACAATTTTGCGTTATGAAATCCTGTGAAAATAAGGAAGCTGCTTATGAGGTACTGCGCTTTCTGTATAGGGATGACACCATTCGCACCTATTTGAGCGAGCAAGGCGGCATTGCATGTAAACAGGGTGATTTTCCACTTTCTTCTGAATTGGAAGGGGTGAGTTCTTATGTTGCATCCAACCGCATGGCTGACTTTCAGGATCACCACTATCCAAGCGAGATGAGTGTGGATGCCATGATTCAGACATATCTGTTAGATGACAGTGCAGACGCAAAGGAAACTTTTCTGAACAAATTTGACAAAGACTGGAAACGATATAATCGGGATCTGATCTGGAAAATACAGCAATATAATGAAAAAGATGGAACATCGGAGGATACGAAATGAAATCAAAAATGACAAATCGGAATAAAACATTCTGGATCATCGCAATTCTGGTGATTGCATTGTTTTTTACATTCAATACCCTTCCGATGATCAAAGGTGTGATTTACAGTTTTACCAATTATAAAGGCTATGGTTCTTATGACGTGGTTGGATGGCGCAACTATGTGGATCTGTTTACCGATGCGAGAGTCGGAAAAAGTTACCTGTTTACTTTTAAATATGCTGTCGCCGGAACAATTCTCGTTAATGTATTAAGTTTGCTTCTGGCACTTGGATTAAACAGCAATATCAAAGGTAAGAGCGCGCTGCGAGGTATTTATTTTGTACCAAATATTCTGGGTGGACTGGTGATTGGCTATATTTTTAGCTTTATATTTACGTATATTCTTCCTGTTATCGGAAACGTCTGCCATATTTCTATTCTGGAAAACAGTATTCTTGCCAGTGAAAAATATGCCTGGATTGCGGTACTGATCGTTGGTGTATGGCAGGCAGTGGCTATGAATACAATCATTTATATTTCTGGATTACAGACTGTTCCGGAGGATGTATACGAGGCCAGTATGCTGGATGGTGCAAACAAATGGACAGAATTCTGGAAAATAACATTTCCACTGATCATGCCGTTTGTATCCATCAATCTGGTGCTCAGCACAAAGAACTTCCTGATGGTATTTGATCAGATTGTATCCTTGACCCAGGGTGGTCCTGCACAGAGTACGGAATCAATTTCTTATCTGATCTACAAAAACGGTATGTCCGGCGGGCAGTTCGGATTTCAGAGCGCAAATGCAGTATTGTTTTTCATTGTGATTGTGGCAATCTCTGTTTTTCAGCTGCGTTTTACCAATAAAAAGGAGGAACAGTTGTAATGGAAAAAGGGCGTAAAACAAATAAAATTTTAACAATACTTCTGATCATCGGAACTGTAACAGTATTTTTTCCGTTATATATGGCAGTGATTATTGCCTTCAAAAACCCAAATGAGATGACAAATGATGTGGCAGGTGCACTTTCTCTGCCGAAAAGCTGGAGTTTTTCCAACTTTGCAGAAGCAATGCAAGTGACAGATTTCTGGCATTCTCTTGGCAACAGTTTACTTATCACACTTGTGACAATTGTGCTCGCAATTCTGATCCATTCCATTGCCGGATATGTAATCGGACGTGGTATGCGTAAAATCAAAGGATTTAAATTTATTTATTTTTATATTGTCAGTGGTATGTTTGTACCATTTTCCATCCTGATGATGCCATTGGTAAAACAAACAGCTCAGATGGGGATTGGAAACCGTTTTGGTGTCATTGTCCTGTATCTGGTATTTTATATGCCAATGAATGTGCTTTTATACAGTGGATATCTGAAAAACATCCCGGAGGCAATGGAAGAAGCGGCAAATATTGATGGAGCCAGTACATGGACAACATATTGGCGGGTTATTTTCCCGATGATGAAACCAATGCATGCCACAGTTGCAATTCTGACAGCTCTCGGTACCTGGAATGATGTAATGACACCATTGGTCATTATGTCCGGAACCGGTCAGAATACGCTTCCGCTGGCACAGTTAAATTTCCAAAGTCAGTTTGGAACGAATTACAATTTGGCATTTGCTTCTTATATTCTTGCATTGATTCCGATTTTGATTTTCTATGTCATTTGTCAGAAGCAAATATTAAATGGTGTGGCAAATGGTGCCGTAAAATAGTATAATAAAAACAACTAGTATTCAGATGCAATGAATCGTATTTTCTTAGTAAATGAGTAACAGATGGAAAAATATGAAAAATGAGGAGGAACTGTGAATGGCAATTACTTTTGATGCAAATCGAAAAATATTTACAATTCATACAAAACAAACAACTTATCAGATGCAGGCAGATGCGAATGGTTACCTGCTTCACTTATACTATGGAGCACGGACAAAAGGAAGTATGAATTATCTGTTATGTTATGCGGATCACGGTTTTTCCGGGAATCCATATGTGGCAGGAATGGATCGTACCTATTCCCTGGATGCATTGCCACAGGAATATCCATCACTTGGAACAGGTGATTATCGTGGTGTCTCATTGAATATCGCAGCAGCTGATGGAACAGAGTGCTGTGATCCGACGTTTGATCATTATAAAATCACAAAAGGAAAATATCATCTGCAGGGACTTCCGGCTGTCTGGGCAGCAGATGATGAGGCAGAAACGCTGGAGATTGTGTTAAAAGATGCATTGATGCAGGTTGAGGTGCATCTGCTTTACGGTGTACTGGAAGATGCAGATATTATTACCAGAAGTGTAATGATCAAAAATGCAGGTACAGAAACAATCACGGTGAAAAAAGCATTGTCAGCATGCCTTGATTTTGTACAAGGAGACTACGATGCTATTAGTTTTTACGGTAGACATGCTATGGAACGTAATCCGGAACGTGTTCGGGTGGGACACGGAACATATCGGATCGGCAGCCGCAGAGGCACCTCCAGCCATCAGTACAATCCAGGTGTGATTTTGGCAGATCATACCGCAACAGAAGATGCAGGCAATTGTTATGGAATGCTTTTCATGTACAGCGGGAATTTCGTGTGCGAGGCAGAGCGTGATCAGTTTAATCAGACTCGCTTTCAGATGGGATTAGGTGACGAGCTATTTGCTTATCCGGTGGAACCAGGCGCAGTTTTTACGGCACCGGAAGTGATCATGACATATTCTGATCAGGGATTTTCAAAGCTGTCCCGCCAGTATCATAACTGCATTTTAAATCATGTTTGCAAGGGAAAACAGGTACATAGCAACCGACCGATCCTGATCAACAGCTGGGAAGCAGCATACTTTGATTTTAATGGTGACACGATCGTGGATCTGGCCAAACAGGCAGCACAGCTTGGCATTGATATGGTTGTTATGGACGATGGGTGGTTCGGAAAACGAAATGATGATAATTCCTCTTTGGGTGACTGGTTTGTCAATGACGATAAATTAGGGGGAACATTGGGAGATCTGATTGAACGTGTGAATGCCCAGGGAGTAAAATTTGGTATCTGGATCGAGCCTGAGATGGTCAATGAAGACAGTGATCTGTATCGGGAGCATCCGGACTGGGCACTGACAATTCCGGGGCGTGCTCCGATCCGTTCCAGAAATCAGTTACTCCTCGATTTTTCCAGAAAAGAAGTTCGGGAAGAAATTTTAAAACGTATTTGTGTGATTCTGGATCAGGGAAATATCGAATATATTAAGTGGGATATGAATCGCAGTATGTCCGATGTATATGCAGGAAATGTACCTTATGATTATGTTCTGGGCTTGTATGATTTTCTGGAAAAACTTACCAACCGTTATCCGGATATCCTGATTGAGGGCTGCAGTGGCGGCGGCGGACGTTTTGATGCAGGTATGATGTATTACACACCACAGATCTGGTGCAGTGATAATACGGATGCCATCAATCGAACCCGGATTCAGTACGGAACGTCCTTCTTCTATCCGACAGCAGTGGTCGGATCGCATGTGTCTGCGGTACCAAATCATCAGACTGGAAGAATCACAAGTCTGAATACCAGAGGAATAGTGGCTATGGCTGGTACCTTTGGATTTGAAATGAATCCTGCATTACTGAGCAGTGAAGAAAAAGAGGAAATACGTACAATGCTTGCAACCTATCGCAGACATCAGGAATTGATTCGTGAAGGAGATTATTACCGTCTCTCCGATCCGTTTCAAGAAGAAGTGGCTGCATGGATGAGTGTTGCAAAGGATCAGTCACAGGCATTAGTAAGTGTGGTACGTTTGTCGGCAGAGGGTAATCCCTTCGGAACCTATGTGAAGTTAAAAGGTCTGGATGCAGAGAGCTTCTATCTGGAAGAAACAACAGGCCATGTATATAGTGGTATGACATTGATGCAGGCAGGTCTCTTGCTTCCGATGGCAGCAGCAGAATATGAAGCATATCAGTTTTCTTTCAAAAAAATGAAGGAGGCAGCTGATTTATACGATGTTCTCAGGAATAAAATCAGTGCAGAACGAAATGTAATCAGTATTTTTGGTGGTTCCGGTTCCGGAAAAACGACCATGGCAGACATTTTGCAGCAACATTTTCTGGAAGACGGTATCGGCTGTTTCGTCCTGCATGGAGATGATTATCCACACAGAATTCCGAAAATGAATGATGAAAAAAGGGAACAAATTTATCAGGAAAACGGAGAAAAAGGGCTGGATGCATACCTTGGAACTCCGCAGGAGATTGAGTACGACAGAATCAATCAGGTACTTGCGAAGTTTCATGCCGGTGCTTCTGTAATCGAACTGAAAAAAATGGGTCGGGAAGCGGATGAAATCTGGTATGAGCAGACCGATCTGACCGGTGTACAGGTATTGCTTCTGGAGTGGACACATGGTGGAAGTGAGTACCTGGAAGGAGTTGATATTTCTGTTTATCTGGACAGCTCGCCGGAAGAGACACAAGCACGCAGGATTCGTCGTGGACGGGATGAAAATGCAGCCAGTGCGTTTATTCAGCTTGTTGTTTCCATAGAAAGAAAAAAATTGCAGGAGCAGGCGAAACAGGCAGATGTTAGCGTTGGAAAGGATGGTCATATATATGAATCTTAAACCGATGCTGAATGCTTATCCGGACAGTTTAGGCGGAACACTGGGAGATATTGTAACATTATTGAAACAGGATGATATGAAAGGTGTTTTTGGATCTTTTTATATTTTACCGAGTTTGTATCATTCAGATCTGGATCGTGGATTTTCCGTCATTGATTATGATATCAATGAAGAATTGGCAGAGCGGGATGATCTTGAGGCATTAAAGGAAGTTGGTATAGATCTGAAACTGGATTTTATCCTGAATCATGCTTCTGCACAGTCTCCACAGTTCAAAAATCTGGTTGAAAAAGGAGATGCGTCGGAATATAAGAACTTTTTTATTGACTGGAATGCATTCTGGGAAGGATATGGCTCTATGACGGAGGAAGGGTATATTCAACCGGATGAAACGTATATCAAAGACATGTTTTTTCGAAAACCGGGGCTTCCGATTCTGATGGTACAGTTTCCGGATGGAACCAAACGACCATATTGGAATACATTTTACCAGGAAGAGCATTATCCACAGTATCTGGGACAGATGGATCTGGATATCCGGTCAGCGAAGGTATGGGATTTTTATCGGGAAACACTTGCAAAAATCGCTTCCTATGGCGCAAGTATTGTGCGGCTGGATGCTTTTGCCTATGCCCCAAAGGCTCCTGGTCGGAAAAATTTTCTGAATGAACCGGAAACATGGGATTTGCTGGAACAGATCAGAATGTATGCAGAACCTTATGAGCTGACGCTGTTGCCGGAAATCCATGCCGCATATGAGGAGCATATTTATCAGACGGTAGCAGAAAAAGGTTATATGACCTATGATTTCTTTCTGCCCGGGCTTGTGATCGATGCCATTGAAAATAAACGTAGCAAGTATCTGGCAGCATGGGCGAAAGAATTGGTAGAGAAAAAAATCAATACCGTAAATATGCTTGGCTGTCATGATGGAATACCGATGCTGGATCTTAAGGGAATTCTTCCGGAAGAAGATATTCAGAAACTGATTGCACTGATTGTAGACCGTGGTGGCATGGTGAAAAATCTGCATGGGCAGAAAAATGTGTATTATCAGGTAAATGCCACATATTTCAGTGCACTTGGTGAATCTGAACAGAAACTTTTACTGGCAAGAGCAATTCAGATATTTATGCCGGGAAAACCACAGGTCTGGTATCTGGATCTGTTTGCCGGGAAAAATGATCATGAAGCTGTGAAAGAGGCCGGAGAAGGCGGACATAAGGAAATCAACCGTACGAATTTGACAGACATTCAGATCCGGCAGGGACTTCAGACCGATGTCGTGCAAAAACAGTTAGAACTGTTACGTTTTCGCAGCACCAGCAGGGCGTTTACGGAAGATGCGGATATTCAAATCCAGTCCGATGGTCGGAAATTGATGATCCGTTGGAGTAATTCAGCTGCAGCTGCTCAGCTGGATGTAGATTTTGAGACAGGAAGTTTTGTTATATCCTGATCTCAGATATTTTGAGAGGTATAAAAATGAGTAAATTACTGGAAAAATCAATGGATGAGCTATGTGCAAATACGGTAGATACGGTAGACCGCATTATGGGAAGATATAATGTAGGGCTGGAAGAAGCCTGCTCTGTTGCCGGAATCAGTGCGATCGATTACAGTGAGTGGAAAGAAAATGCACCGCAGATGACTTTCCAGGAGCAGGAGATAGATGAGCATGAACTGGAAATGAAAGAAAAAATAATGGAAAAAATTGTAATGCATAAGATTCCGGATTTGCTGAAGCTTGGAATTACATTGGAAAACGCATGTGAGTTTGCAAAAATCAGCGTGGAAGAATACGAAGAATATAAAAACAAGCATGTGAACGAAGAATAAGTAATCCCCTGCTTCAAGTGTGTAGAGCACTAAGCGGTGGGTAAGGGGGATGCTTATGTCCGCTTTACTTAAGTGCAAATGGAAAACCACCTCATTGACAGAATTGTCGGTGAGGTGGTTTTTTAATACTTCCTTTTAATCTCTGATTGTTAAATTTGCGTACCGGCGTTTTGCATTTCGCATGCATTGCCATCAAAAAAAGTTTCCGAAAGAGTATTCGAATATTTACTCGCCAAACAGTATATAACAGTTGACAACAGATACGTGCTGTTATATACTGTTTGTTGCAAGGGAGGTTCCATCAATATGCATATAATCTTAAATCATAGTTCTATGGTGCCAATTTACGAGCAGCTTATGGAACAGATAAAAACGGGAATTATTGAGTCGGCGCTGGCGGAGGGAGAGGCGCTTCCTTCTGTGAGAAAACTGGCAGGAGAGCTTCGTATCAGTGCTCTGACGGTAAAAAAAGCTTATGACAAGCTGGAGGAAGCTGGATTTGTGACAACCGTTCATGGAAAAGGAACGTTTGTTGCAGCTTCAGATAAACAGCTGGCATTGGAAGCACGCAGGAGAGCAGTAGAAGAAGAATTTGAAAAAGCAATCGATCAGGCAAAAAACGTTGGATTGAGCAACGATGAAATTTTGGAAATCGTAACTTTACTGCTGGACGAGGCATAGGGAGCAGGAGGATTTGTAATGATTAAAATGAAAAATGTCTGCAAGACATATGAAGGATTTCAGTTTGATCTGTCCATGGAGATCCCAAATGGACGGATCACAGGTCTGGTTGGAAAGAATGGAGCCGGAAAAAGTACAGCGATTAAATTGATACTTGGACTGACGGAGGCAGAAAGCGGAGAAATAACTATATTTGGAAAATGCGTGCATCAGTTAAGCATGTCAGAGAAAGCCCAGATCGGAGCATCACTGGCAGAATCTGGTTTTAGCAGTTATTTAAATATTACGGATGTAAAAAAAATAATGGAAAAAATGTATCCGGATTTTAATAAAGGATATTTCGAAAAAATGTGCCGTGAATTGAATCTTCCGGAAAAAAAGCGAATCCGTGAATATTCTACTGGTATGAAAGCAAAATTGCGTGTGCTGACCGCACTCAGCCACCATGCTAAGCTCCTGGTCATGGATGAACCGACGGCAGGATTAGACGTGGAAGCCAGAAATCATATTCTGGATATGCTGCGGGCCTATATGGAAGAGGATGAAGAACGTTCCATTCTGATCACATCCCATATTGCGTCTGATCTGGAACAGCTGTGTGATGATATTTATCTGATCCACAATGGAACACTTATTTTGTATGAGGATACAGATGTGATTCTGGAACAGTATGGTGTATTAAAAGTGAGTGAAGATCAATTTGCCGGCTTGGATCAGGACTATCTGTTAAAAACACAGAAAACGTCTTACGGTTATGCCTGCTTCACAAACCACAAAGATTATTATCAGCAAAATTATCCGGGGATCATTGTAGAAAATGGCAATATCGATGAATTGATTTTAATGATGACAGGAGGTTATCAGGGATGAGAGGATTATTAGAAAAAGATATACGATTGTTGATGCACAGCAAGCAGACATTTGTATGTTTTATTGCATTGGCAGTTGTACTTGGTGTTGCTCAGAAAAGCACACTTATGCTTGGCTATCTGACGTTTTTTATATCAGCCATCCTGGTTTCGACACTTTCTTATGATGAGATGGATCATGGATTTGCTTTTTTGTTTACATTACCTATTAACCGAAAAATATATGTCAGGGAAAAATATGTATTTTGTATGGGTGGAGCAGTTATCGTCTGGTCTCTTACGATGATGTTATATGTGATTATATTAAATGTAAGACATACACCGGCAGTGATTTCAGAAGAAGTGTTGAAAGGCCTTTCCTTTTTGCCGATTGTTATTTTCTTTCTATCGCTGCTGATTCCTATGCAGTTAAAGTTCGGAGTAGAAAAAAGCCGCCTTGTAATGATCGGTGTTTCTGCTTTTGTTGGAGTGATGATTTATTATTTGGCAGAAAAAAGTGGAATGCTGGATGGAAACAGCGCAGTCGTGTTGTCTGCTTTCGACTTGACCGGAGATCTGGCGGAAGATGTGATCGGATTGCTTATAGCCGCTGTTCTGGCTGTGGTGTCATACCTGTGCAGCTGCCGTATTATGAAAAAGAAAGAACTGTAATATTAACTGGCATTATTTGAATGCAGAATAAGCAAGGAGCGAAAGCGGATTGCGAATGTCCGTTTTACAGCGTTTTCATGTTAAGGTAAGAAATATTTTGACTGAAATTGCTTGACTTTTAGTCGGATTTTTTTGTATTGTATAGAGTGTATTAATTCGAATACAAAAATAATGCAGAAGATTGATAAATTATTGACAAATTGTGTCTTTAATGATAGTATAGGTTCGAATTAAGTACACTATTAGATTACAGTAATGAAAGAACGAGGTAGGTAAAATGGCAGAAATCAATTTAAGCAAGTACGGCATTACCGGCACAACAGAAATTGTTCACAATCCTTCTTATGATTTGTTATTTGAGGAAGAGACAAAACCGGAACTGGAAGGTTATGAAAAAGGCCAGGTCAGTGAACTCGGAGCCGTTAATGTTATGACAGGTATTTATACAGGCCGTTCTCCGAAAGACAAATATATTGTAGAAGATGAGAATTCCAAGGATACTGTATGGTGGACTTCTGATGAATATAAAAATGATAATCATCCGGCTACACAGGAAGCTTGGGATGCTGTAAAAGAACTCGCAATCAATGAGCTTTCCAATAAAAAACTGTATGTTGTAGATGCATTCTGCGGAGCAAATAAAGACACACGTATGGCAATCCGCTTCATCGTTGAAGTTGCTTGGCAGGCACATTTTGTAACAAACATGTTCATCCAGCCGACAGCAAAAGAACTCGAAAACTTTGAGCCGGATTTTGTTGTTTATAATGCATCCAAAGCAAAAGTTGAGAATTACAAAGAACTCGGACTGAACTCTGAGACAGCAGTTATGTTCAACATCACAAGTCGTGAGCAGGTTATTGTAAATACATGGTACGGCGGAGAAATGAAAAAAGGTATGTTCTCCATGATGAACTATTATCTTCCGTTAAAGGGCATTGCTTCCATGCACTGTTCTGCAAACACAGATATGAACGGTGAGAATACAGCAATTTTCTTCGGACTTTCCGGAACAGGTAAAACCACACTTTCCACAGATCCGAAACGTCTTCTGATCGGTGATGATGAGCACGGATGGGATGATAACGGAGTATTCAACTTTGAAGGTGGATGCTATGCAAAAGTTATCAACCTGGATAAAGAGTCTGAGCCGGATATCTACAATGCGATCAAACGTGATGCTCTGCTTGAAAATGTTACGCTGGATGCAGAGGGCAAAATTGATTTCGCTGACAAGAGCGTAACAGAGAATACCCGTGTATCTTATCCGATCAACCATATTGAAAATATTGTGCGCCCGGTTTCTTCCGCACCGGCAGCTAAGAATGTAATCTTCCTGTCCGCAGATGCATTTGGAGTACTTCCGCCAGTATCTGTTCTGACACCGGAGCAGACACAGTATTACTTCCTGTCTGGATTTACAGCAAAATTAGCTGGTACAGAGCGTGGAATCACTGAGCCGACACCTACCTTCTCTGCATGTTTCGGACAGGCATTTCTTGAACTTCATCCGACAAAATATGCAGAAGAGCTTGTTAAGAAAATGGAGAAGAGCGGAGCAAAAGCTTACCTTGTAAATACAGGATGGAACGGAACAGGAAAACGTATTTCCATCAAAGATACCCGTGGAATTATTGACGCTATCTTAAATGGTGACATCAAAAACGCTCCGACAAAGACAATCCCATACTTCAACTTTGAAGTACCGACAGAGCTTCCGGGCGTAGATCCTGCAATCCTTGATCCGCGTGATACTTACGCAGATGCTTCTGAGTGGGAAGCAAAAGCAAAAGATCTGGCAGAGAGATTTGTTAAGAATTTTGCAAAATACGAAGGAAACGAAGCTGGTAAAGCACTTGTTTCAGCAGGTCCTCAGGCATAAGATCCTTATAAAGACAAAAATTTGAATATTTGATTTTTCAAGATGTGGAAAATTCGCATGATAGTGGATTTTCCACATCTTTTTCTGTGATCGTTTGTAAATACATTTTTCTATAAGAAATTCCTTGCAAATTTTTAAAATTTCTGGAAACAGACTTTTCACCATGGAAGAAAAGGTCGAAATATGTTAGAATCAGACAGTATTGTCATTGCCCGGAAGCAGAGGTTTATTTTCTGGTTGGCGGAACACAGACCAATCAGATTGTGATTAGCACGATGCTGCAACCATTCGAAGGGGTAATTGCGGCAGATTCCGGACATGTCAATGTACATGAAGCAGGTGCAGTCGAGTACACCGGACATAAGGTATTGTCCCTTGCAGGAAAAGATGGCAAGATTGCAGCTGCCGATTTGGAAAATTATGTGGCGCGGTTTTATGCGGATGACAGTTACGAACATATGGTATTTCCGGGAATGGTTTATATTTCTTTCCCGACAGAGTATGGAACGTTGTATTCCAAAAAGGAACTTCAGGAAATCTATGAGGTATGCAAGAAAAGAGATCTTCCGTTATTTGTTGACGGAGCGCGGCTTGGCTATGGACTTGCCAGCAGTGAAAATGATGTGACATTGGAAGAACTGGCGCAGTTGTGTGATGTTTTTTACATTGGCGGTACAAAAGTTGGTGCTTTGTGTGGAGAGGCAGTTGTATTTACCAATCGACGTACACCGAAGTATTTCGTGACACAGATCAAACAGCATGGCGCGTTACTGGCAAAGGGATGTCTGCTTGGGATTCGGTTTGATACGCTTTTTACGAACGATCGGTATTTTAAAATCAGTGAACATGCGATTTATATGGCAGAAAAATTGAAGCAGTTATTTGCAGAAAAAGGGTATCGTTTTTACTTGGATTCTCCGACAAATCAGCAGTTTATTATTCTGGAAAATGAGAAGTTGCAGGAATTGAGCGGAAAAGTAGATTTCAGCATCTGGGAAAAGCAGGATGCTGAACATACCGTTGTTCGTTTTGCAACGAGCTGGTCTACTCAGGAAGCAGATATTGAATATCTTTCAACTTTATTATAGAAGCAGATTTTAAAAGAAATATATCTGTAGTGATGGTGGAGAGAAGAAAGTATCTTTCACTGATAGTAAGCAAGTCATAGTCGAAAAAATCGACTGTGAGTTGAAATAAGGAGGTATTGGATAACATGAATGAGATAATAAAAAGTTTATATGAGAGAAAATCTATGCGTGTCTATGAGGACAGACCGATTCCGGAAGAAATGAAACAGGTAATTCTGGAAGCGGCAGCGCAGGCTCCGACAGCAGGTTGTCAGCAGCTGTATACCATACTGGATATTACAGATCAGAAGTTAAAGGAAGCACTGGTGGATACCTGTGATCATCAACTTTTTATTGCAAAAGCGCCGTTGGTTCTGATATTTTGTGCGGATTGTAAAAAGTGGTATGACGCATTTACAGAAGCAGGAAGTGAACCACGCAAACCGGATGTTGGTGATCTGATGCTGGCAGTGTCAGATGCTGTGATTGCAGCACAAAATGCTGTTGTCGCGGCAGAAAGTTTTGGTATTGGTTCCTGCTATATTGGAGATATTATTGAAAATTGTGAGGAACAGCGAAGATTATTACAGCTGCCGGAATATGTATTTCCGGCAGCAATGCTTGTGTTTGGATGGCCGACGGAGCAGCAGAAGCAACGACCGAAACCACAGCGTGTAGACCAGAAGTATATTGTACATGAGAATACGTATCGGAGTATGGATGGAGCTGAACTGAGAGAGATGTTTGCGGGACGCTGTGATAACAGGTCTTTTGAGGATTGGATGACAGCATTTTGCAAGCGGAAATATAATTCTGATTTTTCAAAAGAAATGTCACGTTCCGTACAAAAATATCTGGAGCAGTATGCAAAGAAAGAAGATGCGGATAAGTAAAAGTTTATCCCATCATGACAGTGTACATATGAAAGCAATCAGCGATGGATTGCGAAAGGAGCTGGAATCCATTGCGTTGGCAAAAGCTGTTGGATTGATCAGTGGAGCACTTGGATATATTTTATGTAAGAAACCGATTCAGGAGAAAAGATTAAATAAAATAATATTCAGACATAAATTTGCGTAATCTGATGGCAAAGGTTTCCACAAATGCAGTAGCTTACAATGGTGGAAATTATATTATGACGGATGATAAAGCACCGGTGGAGTTGCTTGGTATGCGTGTAATTGATCAGCTGATTCAGGATGAAGTTGCTTATTATAAGAAGATTTATGAGACAGATGGGCTGCAGGGACTGTTAGAGCAGTTGTAAGAAAGGATATATATGATTATTCATACGGGTATGCGTACTGACATTCCAGCATTTTATGCAGATTGGTTTGCGAACAGAATACGGGAAGGATTTGTCTGTGTACGAAATCCTTATAATCCAATACAGGTAACCGAATATAGTCTTGATCCTTCCATGGTAGATCTGATCGGATTTTGCACAAAAAATCCGGAACCAATGTTAAAATATATGGATTTATTGCAACCCTATGGCATGTATTGGTATGTAACAATTACACCCTATGGAAAAGAAATTGAACCGATGGTTCCAGATAAAGCGCGTGTGCTGTTTACATTTCAGAAATTGTCTGAGATAGTAGGGATTGATGCGATTGGGTGGCGATATGATCCGATTTTTTTAGATGATACTTATACGGTAGATTATCATATCCGGCAATTTTCACATATGGCATCTGTGCTGGAAGGATATACCAAAAACTGTGTGATCAGTTTTATAGATCTGTATCAAAAAGTGAAGAAAAATTTTCCAGAAGTGCGGTCTGTGGAAAAAGAAGAACGTCTGTATCTTGGTAAGGCAATGATTGAGATTGCGGCAGAACATGGAATGCTGGTTCGTCCATGTGGAGAAGGTGATGAACTGGCGGCATATGGAGCAGATTGCAGCGGATGTATGACAGAACAGATTTACGAACAGGCATTGCATACAAGCATGGATTTCCCAAAGAGGAATCAGCTTCGAAAAGAATGTGCCTGTCTGTTAGGAGCAGATATTGGAGCCTATAATACCTGTCTGCATCTGTGCCGGTATTGTTATGCAAATTATGATGCGGATACGGTAAATGCAAATTATGCCAGACATGATCCGACTTCACCGTTTTTGATTGGAAATCGGATGCCGGATGATAAAGTGCATGAGGCAGAGCAGAAAAGCTGGATCAATGGTCAGATGACATTGGCAGATTTTATGTAAAACTCAAAAAATCAGTTATTAAGTTATGTTAGAATGAATGCAAGTAACATTGTGACATACATATTTTATAAAAATACAGAGGATTGCGAGGTGCAATATGAATGTATCAACAATGGCTGCCATCAATAGTATAAATACAATGAATCTGATGGTGGCACTTCAATTGGAAGCAAATGCAATATTTCTTTTGACAATAAGTAAATATTGATGTCAGGTAAAAGAAAAGACCATCAATAATAAAAGTAAGATAAATTTTATTTGGAAAGATAATGAAAAGGTAAGTCAGACTGTAGGGAGATATGATTGCATATCTCCCTGCAGAGTGTAGACAAAGCCCTGATTTTGCAGGGTTTTGCTATTGTTAGGACCGTTTTTCTGATATAATAAATGTCAGAAAGGCGGTATTTTTTTATGATGACAAGAAATGCAGATAAAAAGCGAGAACAGATGTTGATGTTTTGTATGGATGACATTCAGTGCTGTCTATGCTTAAAATATTTATTTTGTCGGATAAAATGAAAACAATAGAAAAATGGTGCCTGGTCTAAGGTCCAAACACCACTTTGTCTACAGTCTGAAAGAACTGATGTATCTCTGCATTGGTTCTTTCTTTTTACTTTGTTAAGAGAATTTGAAGTGTTCGTTTATAAACATTATTCCTTTACAGCGTTGATGTCTACTGTGGTAGAAAGAACACCGAAAGGACCAAGGCCTGCAAGTGCTGAATAAATGCTCGTACCAGAGAATACACCTAATAAAAGAGAGAAAATAACCTCTTTAGTAACTAAGGCAAGTACAATTGCTACAATCGGTGGAATAATAGATAGAAACCCCGCATCTACCATAATAAAATACCTCCTACGTATTATATGTACTCTCGGAGTCTTTCTAAACGAGTCATTCTGGCTATATTTCTGATATACTGCTTCCATTTTCTCGTCGTACACACCGTGTACGCACTGCGAAAATGTCATTGTATATCAAAAATCTATCTCAGAATTCTTCATTTAAAAGATTCCGAGAGTACATTTATATTTGCCTGACATTACGATTGCTAATATCTTTGTATCATAAAAAAACTTCTTATAAAGCGTAAAAAAAACTGGGAAATGTTACCAAAAAGTCACCGGTTCATACTGGCAAATATAGATAACTAACCAGGCAAAGTCTTTGTAGGAAAGAAGAGTGTCCATTACAGTCGCACGAAAAACAGCGAAACATACAAAAGAAACAAAAGAAAGAATTGTATTTTGTGCAAAAATACCAGTTGACAGAGAAGTTACCAGATGGTAACATGCAAGCATCAACAAACGAAATAAAAAAGTGTTTATGAAAAACATAAACAAATACGCAAAACATAATCATAAACATTATCAAGCGTGTATCATATATGAAAAGGAAGGACGCCTGAAGATGGAATTCAAAGAGCTTACATTAGAGGAGTTAACCAGAGGCTATGTCTGGTCGGAAGAAGAACAGTTGTATCAGTGCATTTTCTGTGGGGATAAATTTGAAGAGGGATTGATTTATTCTTCCAGAGGGAAATCTGTGAATGCACTTCGTGCGATGCAGGAACATATTTTTGATGAGCACGGCAGTGTATTTGAGTGTCTTTTGGATCTGGACAAGCAAATGAACGGGCTTTCTGATGCACAGAAGGATGTATTGGAAGGTTTATATTATGAAAAGAACAATAAAGCAATCGGTGAAGAAATGGGGATCAGCGATGCAACCGTCCGGACGTATAAATTTAATCTGCAGAAAATGAAACGGAGGGCGCGGATTTTTCTGGCAATGATGGAACAGATAGAAAATGAAGAAATCATTGCTTTGCGCAAACGTCTCGAACCGGAACAGAACGTGGAGAATATCCGCAAACCACACTTTGATACGCAGTTTGGAGCAAATCTGCTCCATCCGTTTTTTACGCAGTATAATTTTAAATAACTATGGAACGGATTTTGGTAGTAAAGGAAGGTAAAAACCATGAATGGGGACATACATATACAGCAGGTTCAACTCAGACAGAAAAGAAATTTGATACTATTTATTATCAGTTATGTTATTAACAATCTGGCCAGCGGCATTTTATATGATACTTATGTAAATTACCTACAAGAGGTGTCATTGCCGACAGCAACATCTTTTTGGGCTTTTTATGGATATGCCACGTTTTTGAGTGCATTGATTTTGTTGCTTGTTCCGAAAAGTGGATATAAAAAATTGCTGCTGTTCTGTGCAGCATCGACATCCGCAGCATTTTTCTGCGTTGTGTTTGTCAAGTCAGCAACCATTTTTTACTTGTCAACGCTTCTTGCACTGACCGGAGTACAGCTGCATTTCATTATGCTGGCTCCTTATGTGGCAGCATATGCCGGCAGTGCAGGTGGGAAGAGTATTGACTGGTATACACGTACGTATTATATGGGATATGTTGGATATTTCCTGACCACATTCCTTGGAGGTGCAGCAACCGTTAAATTGTTTTCTTCACATGCAGGTATATCCTTCGAAAGAGCAAGAAAATTGACTGAGTATATTACAGAAACGACCGGAAGTACCCGTGATGCGTACCTGGCTGGAAACAGAGATGTATTGATCATTACCGGTGTCGTGACATTGTTATCGATCATACCGATTCTCTTTATCCGTGAAGAAAAATCAGATTATATTTCTGTAGATGAACAGCAGACAAAGAAACAGAGCCTTCCGGAAAGAGTCCGTGATATCTTAAGTGTGCTGTTCCGGAAAGATGCCATGATGTATTTAATCTACTGGGCACTGATTTCCTTTGCGATGGGATTATTTACTTCTTACTATACCGTATTCCTGAACCGTAACCTGCATATAGATAAAGCAACATCTTCGCTGTTAGTATCTATTTCTTATGCGGCAATTGTGTTGTTTATGCTGTTTACACCATTTGTTGTAAAAAAAATGGGAACGGTGGGAACCATCTGTTTTACGGTACTTTTATCGATACCGTTTATGCTGATCATTGCAAATGGCAATCATTTCGGAAAAGCGATGATTCCGATGGTTGGAATCGGACTGTTTATGAGAGCAGGGCTTGCCAATCTCGGAAGTCCTGCAGACAGTTCACTTTCCATGATGCTTGCACCTAAAAATCTGCGTCCTGCCTTCACTTCGGTTGTAAACTTTATTGCCGGAATTGTCAGCATCATCAGCGGACATTTTACAGGAAGCATCCTTTTTACGGCACAGGAAGGATATCGGACAGCCTATTATATTGCAGCCGCTTTATATTTTGTTGCAGCACTTGTGATCATCACTTTATTTAAGAAATATAACAGAAAAGAGGCAGAAGAATGACCTATCAGTCACAGCTTACAGAGCTGAGGGGAATGATTGAAAAAATAGAATATTACAAATATACCACAGATGCGCTTATTTACTGGGATAAAATTACTTACATGCCCAGAAATGCGATTGAATATCGAAGTAAAGTCATGTCTTTTCTGGCCGGAGAGCAATATCGGCTGCTTTCTGATACCAGATTTCAGAAGCTGATTCGATTTTTTAAGGGAAATGCGAAAAATGATTTTGTCACCAATGCCATGATCAGAAGATTGATCCGTAATTCTGAAAGTATCCGAGCTGTACCGGAAGCAGAGTATCAGAAGTATGTGCAGCTGATTGCTGTTTCGGAACAGGTATGGGCAGAGGCGAAAGAAAAGAATGATTTTAGTTACTTTCGACCGTATCTTGCCCGGATTTTCAAAACATTCCGCAATTTTGCGGAATACTGGGGATATGAAAAAGATCCGTATGATGCTCTTTTGGGTTACTATGCGGAAGACCTTACGACAGAAACGATCGATACGATGGCGGCTCAGTTAAAGCCGGTTTTGATTGAACTTCTGAATTTGGTTGAGGAAAAAAACAAAACCGGGTCAGCACCGAAAAAGATAGATATCGGGCCGGTCAGCCGTGAACAACAGCAGGCTGTATGGACGATGATCTTAGAAAAAATAGGTTTCAACTTTGATAGCGGAAGGGTGGATATCGGTTCACATCCGACCATTCTGGCAAATTCGCCGGATGATATAAGAGTAGTAAATACATTTTCCGAAAATGGTTTCTGGGGAGGAATTTTTAATATATTGCACTGCGGTGGACGAGGGGTCTATAAGCAGTCAATCAGCAGGGAACTTATGGGAACTCTGCTTGCCGAATCACCGACGTTTGCGGTTGAGGAAGCAATCGGAAGATTTTACGAAAATATCATCGGACGGAGCAAGGGATTCTGGCAATATATTTATGAGCCACTTACAGACATCCTTCCGCAGTTGAAAACATATACACCGCAGGATTTATTTGAGGCGGTCAATCATGCACAACCGTCTCTGATCCGGCTGGAAGCAGATGAGCTGACCTATCTGCTCCATATCATTATCCGATATGAGCTGGAAAAGGATCTGATCAGCGGTGCGCTGGATGTCGATGATCTGCCAGATGCATGGAGCAGCAAATATGAAGAGTATCTTGGTATCCGACCGGAGCATGATGGGGAAGGCGTGCTGCAGGATATTCACTGGGCTGCAGGCTATGTTGGATTTTTTCCGTCTTATTTTATGGCAAATGTTACAGCTGCCCAGATGGCGGCAGTCATGGCGCAGGAAATCGGAGATCTCGATCAGCTGATGCAGCAGCAGTCATTTGATAAGATCAATGATTGGCTTACGCAGAATATGTATTGCTACGGCGCAGTTTATTCTGGTCGGGAGCTGATGGAAAAAGTCTGCAGAGGAACTTTTTCATCCATTTATTATATTGATTACTTACGGAATAAATATTCCGAAGTATATAAATTGTTCTAAAAATAAACAAAAAGGAGAAGAATTATGAACAAGTTATTTGCAAAAATCGGCTTGGGCGAAAAAATGTCCAAAAACTTTCTGGCAATCCTGATTGTTGCTTTTGGTGGTGCAATTATCTATGGATTACCGTATTTCCGTTTTGACTACTATGACGTCTATCTGGAAACGTACCATCTGACCAATACACAGATGGGTGTGTTCGGTAGTGTACTTGGGGTTTTCGGAATGATTTCTTACTTATTCGGTGGTGTCGTAGCTGACCGTGTTTCCACACGAATTATCCTGACGGTATCTTTGATCGGAACAGGTCTCGGTGGATTCTTACATCTGCTTCCACTTGGTTTTAAAGCACTTGTATGTCTGTATGCATTCTGGGGAATCAGTTCTTTGTTTGCATTCTGGCCGGCTTGTGTAAAAGCAGTTCGTATCCTCTCAGATTCCGGAGATCAGGGAAAAGCGTTTGGTTTCTTTGAAGGTGGAAGAGGTATCGCTGCTGCTCTGATGGCAATCGCTGCTGTTGCTGCATTCAGAATTGGTGCAGGAAAGATGGAAAATCAGGCACAGGGTATGAGATATGTTATCATTTTCTATTCTGTACTGACAATTGTAATGGGTATTCTTGCATTCTTTACTGTAAAAGATCAGAAAATGGAAGCCAGCGAGAGAATTTCTTTTAAAGGTATCGGAGAGGTTCTGAAACTTCCGGCAGTTTGGATCATCGCATTTGTTACATTCTGCAACTATGTATTTACACTGTCTCTTTACTACTTCACACCATATGCAACAAGTATCCTTGGCGCAACTGTAACATTCGCAGCTACACTTGCAGCAATGAAGAGATGGTTCTCTCTGTTTGGTAATGTTGGTGGTGGTTTCATCACAGATAAAGTTGGTACAGGAAGAATGTTACTGATCTCCTTTATCGTTATGGTTGCAGGTACTCTGGGAATCGTACTCCTTCCGACAAATGCAGGAAGTATCATTGCATTTACAATTCTGTTTATTGTAATTTACATTTTCTATAACGTAAACTATGCAATGACATGGGCAATGATGGATGAAGGTGCTATTCCGGAGAAATACTCTGGTACAGCTGCAGGTATTATTTCAACCATCGGATTCCTTCCGGAAATCTTCTGCTCTCTGTTAGCAGGTTCACTGATCGATGGTCATCCGGGTGTAACAGGATACAGACAGTATTTTGGATTCCTGATCGCAATGCTCGTTTTAGGTGTTGTTTTTGTATGCATCTGGATGAAATTTTTGAAAAAAAGAAAAGCAAAGGAAACTGATAAATAATATGAATCAAAAACCTTATATCATAGAAAAAGTATATGTTGAAACACCGGTAGATACCGATGGCGACGGAAAAAAAGATCTGATTGCCGTATATCTCAGACTTCCGAAGGAAGTAGAGGAAGGCAAAAAAGTTCCGGCAATTTATGTTGCAAATCCATATATGCTGACATGTAACGAAGACTGGTATGTGCCGTACAATGTAGATTGTGAAGTGAAAGCTTTTCCGGCACAGGATATCAAAGAAGAAGATATCTGCTTCGATTATGAGGCTTATGAGAAAAAAATTACATCCACTGTATTTGAGGAGCGCCCGACGATGGGATGCGTAGAGCATGCTCCGATTGATGCAGAACCGGAATTTGAATGTGTATGCGAAGCATATGAATACTTCAATGAAAGAGGCTATGCGACGGTTCTTTGTGGTGGTCTCGGAACCCGTGACTCGGAAGGATTTACACTGACCGGATCCAGAGAAGAAGTACTTGCATTCAAAGCAGTTATTGACTGGCTGAATGGCAGATGCCGCGCATTTACCAACAAGACAGACAATATTGAAATTTTGGCATCCTGGTGTACAGGAAACGTGGCAATGACTGCAAAATCTTATCTTGGTACTATGTGTATCGGTGTGGCTACTACAGGCGTAGAAGGACTCAAAACAATTATTCCGGAAGCCGCCATTTCCAACTGGTATGCATATTATCGTACCGGAGGACTGAATCTTCCGGCTATTGGCTGGCAGGGAGACGACGTGAATATTCTTGCAAAATACTGTTTCAGCCGTGCAAAAGATCCGGAAGACTATGAAAATATCAAAGAAGCATATGCAAAAGCTCAGGATGAAATGATCCAGGCACAGGATCGTGCAACCGGAAATTATAATCGTTTCTGGGATGAGCGTAATTATCTGAATCTGGTAGATAAAATCAAAGCATCTGTTTTTATTGTTCATGGAATTAATGACTGGAATGTAAAGACAAATCAGTGTATTCCGTTCTTTGAGGCACTGGAAAAGCAGGGAATTCCTGCAAAGATGATGCTGCATCAGGGTGAGCATGTTTATATCCATACACTGAAAGATTCCAACATGCTTGATATTATGTACCGCTGGCTGGAGCATTATCTGAAAGGGGTAGATAATGGTATTGAGAAAGAGCCTGCAGTTCTGGTAGAGAGCGGTAGTGACCAGTCCGTATGGATGGCATCTGACACATGGCCACCGAAAGGATGGGAGGCAGAGACATTCCCAATCAGTGAAACCGGTGAAGGCATGATCGTGGATGATCTTTCCAGCACTGTATATGACAGATCAGCAGATAATCTTGGGGCATGGCTTGATGAACTTGTATTAAATGACGATGCTGAGTACAAAAACCGTATGAAATATATCTGGGATCCGTTTGCGGAAAAAGGAACATCTGCTCATACAAAAGAGTCAGGGGAGAATATCAGAATCTCCGGTACAGTAAAAGTATCCTTCGATGCTGCAATTGATCGGGAAACAGCTATCCTGAGTGCTATGCTGGTTGATCTGGGGGACGCAAAGCGTATTACCGCAGAAGAAATCAAACATCCAGACGGAACATATAGCTTTGGTCTTGAAGCAGAACCTTCAAAATATAAAGTCATCTCTCGTGGATGGATAAATGCACAGAACAGATCCTGCATCTGGAAAAAGGAAGAAATCAAACCGGGTGTATTTTATCATTATGAGATTGATATGGTTCCGACTGATCACGTTCTGGATGAAGGACATGAACTCGCATTGATCCTCTATGGTATTGATGCACAGGCGACACAGAGACCGGATACGGTAACAACCATTACCGTTGATCAGGCAAGCATTCATGCAATGGTGCCAATTGTTAGATAAAAAATCAAGTCGAACGCACGCGAGACTTGGTGTGTGATTCTGGTCAGCGAAAGCTGACATATTCTTCTGAGATAAAATTACTGTTTTTTAAGAACGACTGACCGCTTTCGCGGCAGTCGTTCTTTTTTCTGTCCTTTTATGATTAGATTATATGATACATAATAAGAAAAGTAAAACGATTGTATCTTTGCGATATGTTAAGTAAAACTTAATAATAGAAATTTTGAAAAATAAATGATTTTCACTATAATATCAAGGATCGTATTTATCCTGCAATTTTATTCAGCAATCCAGTGGACTGAAGGAACAGAATAAACATAATAATCGGCATAATATAACGAATCATCACATTATAAAGTTTTTTTCGGCGGAATGTTTCACCATTTAACTCCATCTCCGCAGCAATCCAGGATGGCTTTACGATCCATCCGATCAAAAAGGATGAGAGCAGTGCGATAAACGGCATCATAAAACTGTTACTGATATAATCCATGATGTCCAATAACTGTCCGGTGCTTCCGCTTGGCAGCTGCACTTCAACATAAAATGTGCTGTAACCCATTGCAATGATTGCGGTTGCAACCAGATAAATGACCGTTAAAATGCTCGTAACTTTTTTACGTTCGGCATGGAATAATTCCATGCAGTTTGCAGTAATAGACTCCAATACGGAAATACAGGATGTCAATGCTGCAAATGCTGTCAGTATGAAGAACATCAATCCAATGAGTCTTCCTGCCAGTCCCATGGAATAAAATACGTTCGGCAGGGAGATAAACATCAGACCGGGTCCTGCAGACATTCCGTCCAATCCGGAAAATACATAAACTGCCGGAATGATCATAACACCTGCAAGCAGAGCAACACCTGTATCCATCAGCTCAATCTGGGAGATAGATTTGTTTAAGTTTACATCTTTTTTTACATAAGAACCATATGTGATCATAATTCCCATAGATACGCTTAAGGAGAAGAATAACTGGCTCATTGCATCCAGGGAAATCTGTAAAAATCGTGTTACCGTAAGTCCTTTTACATCAGGTGTCAGATATACTTTTAGACCCTGCAGACCGGTTCTGACCGTTCCATCTTCCAGCGGATGTTTTAATGTCAGAGAGAAGATCGCGATTCCGATTACCATCAGTAAAAGTATGGGCATAATAAATTTGGATACACGCTCAATGCCTTTTTCCACTCCGTTATATACGATCAACGCTGTTAAAAACATAAAGATCAGACCAAACCATACGGAAGAAGGAGAGGAGATAAAGTTTGTAAAGCAGTTACTTTCTACCGCTTCTTTTCCGGAACCGGTCAGATAGATGGTAATATATTTTAGGATCCATCCACCAATGACAGCATAATAAGTCATGATCAGTACGGGTACAAAAAAGGTCAGAATACCTAAAAATTTCCATTTCTTTTTCATTTCCTGATATGCGTAAATTGCACTTTTTCCGGTTTTTCGACCGATGGCAATATCGGTAGTAAGCAGTGTGAAGCCGACCGTAAAAACCAGTATCAGGTATATGATCAGAAACAGGCCACCGCCGTCTTTTGCTGCAAGGTATGGGAATCTCCATAAATTGCCGACACCAACGGCACTTCCGGCAGCTGCGAATACAAATCCGAGCTGGCCACTAAATCCATTTTTTTGTTTCATAAGCTCATTCACCTCATAAATTTTAAAATCACAGAAATGCACAGAAGATTCAAGTCGAACGCACGTGAGACTTGGTGCGTGATTCTGGTCAGCGAAAGCTGACATATTCTTTTCAGATTTCTTATCAAAAATTCCAGAGCATTCCTGAAATGTGGCAACGAAAAAATCGCCACTTAAGCATAATAGCACTAAATCTCTGCAAAGTACAGTAATTTTACAAGAAAATGAAAAACATTTTCAAATCATATTGACATTTGAAAAAATGGTGATAAAATGAAAACAATTTTCAAATTAGAGGGGATAACAATGGGAAAAGCACAATATAAAACAAAACAGATGAGTGAAATTTTGAATTTCCTTCAACAAATGGAAGGAACGCATGTTACAGTAGCTGATATCTGTGGCTATTTTAAGAAAAAAGGAATTGCAGTCGGTATGACAACGGTCTATCGTCAGTTAGACAAAATGGTCAGTGAAGGACTGGTTGCTAAATATGTGATTGACGGAAGCAGCAGTGCGTGTTTTGAATATACTGGTGATAGCAGACATGAATGTAAAGAGCAAACGTATCATTGTAAATGCGAAAAATGCGGGAAACTCATTCATTTGCAGTGCAGCGAAGTGGAAAACCTGACGCAACACATCAAGGAGCATCATGGATTCAAATTAAATCCGTTACGTACCGTTTTCTATGGAATATGCAGTGACTGCCAAAAATCAGAAATATAATGAGGTAGTGGAAAACATTCTTAAAATTTTTAACTTTGGATTCCATGCAGTCTACGACATCTGATGATGTTAAAAACGGAACTACATATCTGTCTGTAATGCAGAGTAATCTGGATGTCTTAAAACAGGCTTTGCAGTAGGAGGATGGTATGGCACAACTTATTGTAAATATTTAACAAAAGTTAGCAAGAATTCTCCTCGTATTATATAGTAGTAGTTTTTATAGACCCTCTCCAAGGTCTTTACAACTATTAGGTCATAGTCCATTCTTTACCTCTTCTGTAGGTTCGGCTATGATATATAAGATGCTGTGGATTGGTTTATTTCTCCTACCACTTGATGGTTTTAGGAAGGCTCCAACCACAGTCTCTTTGTTCATTTGTTAATCAGTTAGATACCGCATGACGGTTTATTTAGAACGAGGTTACAATCGCAAGGAGCACCCTGTGGTTTTAAAACAGCATTCATACATTTCAAAGGAGATTTATTATGATTTACATAGGAATTGATGTTGCAAAGGATAAGCATGATTGCTTTATCACCAACTCTGATAGCGAAGTGTTGTTTAAAGCATTTACCATCGCCAACAACTTAGATGGTTTTAATGATCTCTATCAAAAGATTGAATCCGTTATGGATGATGTGACAAAAGTAAAAGTAGGACTGGAAGCCACTGGACACTATAGTTACAATCTCCTTGGATATCTCATTGATAAAGGTCTGCCCACCTATGTTATCAATCCGTTACATACAAATCTGTACAGAAAAAGTCTAAGCCTTAGACAGACGAAAACGGATAAAGTAGATGCCCGCACGATTGCTTCCATGCTCATGTCTGATGTGAACTTAAAGTCCTACTCAGACACATTTTACCACAACGAAGAGTTAAAGTCATTAACTCGTTATCGTTTTGATAAAGTAAAAGAACGTGCCAAGCTGAAAACTTCCGTTTCAAGACTGGTCTGTATCTTATTCCCTGAATTAGAAAAACTTGTACCAACACTTCATATAGCATCTGTTTATGCATTGCTTTCTGAATTTCCCAGTGCTAAACATGTAGCCACTGCACACCTTACCAGACTTACAAATCTTCTTTCCGAATCTTCCAAAGGTCGATATGGTAAAGATACTGCTATTACTTTCAGAGATGCTGCAAGAGCTTCTATCGGCTCAAATATGCCAGCCAAATCTCTTGAATTGAAGCACACCATCAAACTTATTCAGGAACTTGATTCAGAGATTGATGAAATCGAAAATGAGATTAAAATCATCATGGATGAAATCAACTCTCCAATTCTTAGCATTCCCGGAATCAACTATCGCATGGGAGCTATGATTATTGCCGAGATCGGTGATTTCAATCGTTTTGATTCTCCTGATAAGATCTTAGCTTATGCCGGCTTTTCACCATCAACATATCAATCCGGACAACTGGATGGTGCCTACGCACATATGGAAAAACGTGGCTCCAGATACCTGCGATACGCTTTGTATAATGCCACCAAATATGTCTGCCACTGGGATCCAACATTTGCAGCCTATCTTGCT